>ERZ773197.4-NODE-4-length-256405-cov-23.314500_pt1 | contig 256405 bp, 248 predicted proteins | sample MGYA00580999_ERZ773197 | MGnify/ENA primary metagenome ERZ773197 (study PRJEB29015, sample SAMEA2738166) | human oral metagenome | biome: human oral; feature: human-associated habitat; material: saliva | place: China | collected 2185 ...
GGATTTTTATTATCTAAGTTTTTGATAATTATTTATAATAGTATATACAGTATAGTATTTATCTAAGTAGTATAAATTTATAAAAAAAGTTTCTACGCTCAAAACTTAGATAATGGGGTGATACACTTTGATTTTTTATAATGCCTTATATGTTGTAAAAATTATAAATAATTAATGGATATATATTATATAGATAATAGGTGATTGGCCTATTATCTATTTTACTTTTTTTTAAGGAGGAAAAGATTATGCCTAGTATCAGATTACATGGCACTAGCATGGTTGAATATATCTATGGTGATAAGTATAATAAACCTGCTAGGATTATTGAAAGCGTTTACGACATGCGATGGCGGTTAGCCCCAAATGGAACTATCTTTCGATTGGCAGAAAGTAAAGGTCGTTCCATGACGAATATCGATACCAATATTCAAGAAATCATGATATGTTCAAATGTGGACGTTGACTCAATCGGTATTGATAAGTGTATAACTACGTATATGGATACCAAATATAAGAATATTCTGTGTCCTAATGGTACACCAAGACATATTGATCGAGCCATGTTACCACCAGATGATGTTAATATGCTCAATCTAACTGCGTTTAAACGGTATCGTGATCATTGGATTAGATTAATGGGATATATTTTCCCATATATTGGTTTCATTGGTAAAGATGATGAAGGTACATCGGATATGGTTCGATTGTATATACCTGAGAAGATTCATGAAATCGTTCTTGAGCAAATTAATGAAACCTTAATGAAAATATACTCTATGTATAAATCAAAAGGAACTAATTCATCTGATTTAGTACCAGAACCAGATATCCGTAAAGTGGGTGCTAGTTCTCTGATGGTGACATACCGAGGTCGTCGTGGTGGTATCAGTAAGGAGACCCCTATCTTTGATAGATGGGTTCGTTTTGCTCGTATTTTATATCGCCGTGGTGCGATTGCCTTTGGTAGTAATTGTGTACCGACAGGGATTCTTACCGGCACATCAAACCTACAATCTCAATTTATGGTTGCTATGTGTGCAGTAAGTTGCTTATATAGGGGTGAACGTAGCGGTAGTTGTGGAGTATTTTATGATAATAGACGGTCCATGATTATTTCACTTAAGCTTCTATTTGATCAATTGGGTCTTTCCTATACGTTAGTTGAAGGTAAAAAAGATGGTAAGTACAATGGCAGTATATATACATGCCGTGAATTCCCAGAATCTATGAGTGATATATATAGGAAAGATAAGATTTACTTAGGATACCCTAATCCAAAATTGGATGATATAGGTCCAGACCTATTCGATATTACAATTGATGCCGATTCCATACTGGTAGATGGAATCAGAGTCCCATTATTTGATTAAAATTATAACACGGCTTACAAATAGGTAACTAAAGCGAAAATTGATGTATAGTCAGGATGTGAATGGCTAGCAAGGCTACTATAGAATTACGGAAGAGATACCGACGTATAGAAAAAGGAGATTAGGATCTTTTCAATTTAAGACTTCTATAGAACAGTGTGCTATGCGTTAGATCTGCGAGTCGATTTGGTGCACTAAGTTGCCGCTAAGAGCATATAGGAAAACCGCATATGTTTTTTAACGAAGAGGATCCGACGACAAAGTAGGACGTACCGTACTAAACATATGGTCTGATATGTGTTGACTAGTTCTTTTGTAAGTCGTGCCTTTGCACGCAGCCGATGGTCATAACTTAGGAATCCGGTACCGCGGGAGGTGCTAGGCTGTGGGTAAATCTACGCACACATCTGTCAACAACGTATATGAAATCGCTATGCTCCTATTGATCACTTCGATTAGTATGGGTTTTCGACTGCTTGTTTTCCGGTGGGGTGGGCTCATGAGTACTAATGGTATATCGATAGTGTATAGAAATGATGCATTACAGGAGGCTAAACGTGAAAATTTATGAATTAGAAGTCGCTGGTAAAGTGGTAGCGTATTCCAAACATCTTGATATGTTGAAACTCTACTTAGTCCAACGACACCTAGAAAAATCAAATTTTCAAATAACGACACGTAAAGTTGGTAAAGGAGACTATGTTAATCCTGACTTATTGCTTTATGTGATCGGAACGTTCGTCCTAACTTCGTTCGAGTATGAATATATTCAGACTATTGGAAACGAACATAGGACATACATTGAGAATCTCGTCGTAGGATTGGAGCTTATCGCGGGAGATAAGACTGCCAACCTATCCAAACGGGATTTAAAAGCTATTAAACGAACGATTCAATACTTGAATAAGCATATATCGTTCGACAAAGAAGAATCGAGCCATATACTTGACACGATTGTGGATCATCCACATGTCGTTGACGAGTATATGGCTCAAGTTAAGTTTATTCGCGATGTATTAAGAGGAGAATGTTAAATGATTAATATTGTAGCAATTGAAGGGCTCGATGGTTCTGGTAAATCAACCTTCGCTGAAAACGTTGTGGTTATTTTAAACAAAATTGCTAAGAATGTACATATTGAATACGTACATTTCCCAGATTATTCATTGCAATCTGGTAAAGAAATTCTTGATTTCTTACAACATGGGGATATCAATAATAGTAGAGCTAGGGATAAAATCATTAGACTGTTTATTAAAAACCGTCATGAATGGTATGTTAACAACTATGAACGATTAAACCAATTTGATAATGTAGTGATCATTGCTGATCGTTATCGTCATAGTAATGACTATTTAAACTGCTCTAAGTTCAGAGATATTCCAAATGCTATGGCTAAGTATACAGATATTGAATTGAATGGGTATCGTGTTCCAAGAGAGATCCTAAACTTCTTATTAGATACACCATTGGATTTGATTTTACAACGATTAGCCAATAAAGCAATTGACCAAGGTATCGATCAATACGAATCAGAATCCAATATTCGACGAATTTATAGTAAAAAAGATATTGTGACTCGTCATTGCATGGATAAACATTTCCATATTTTACCAGGTCAACTGCTTGACCAAAAGTATATGGAATCCATTGGTAATGAACATTATGCAACAGACCCACTGATGTCTGACTATGCTCAATTATACTTTACTTATAAAATGGCTAAAGAGATTAATGAGTTTTTAGACAAACAAGGGCCAGTTGCTAATCGCGGTCATCTATATATCGGCAGACTATTGAAAAATAGTGCAGTCAAAAACCTAACAAAGAAATTCATGACGGAGCTAAAACAAAGCGTCGTTAAATGTTAAGGAGAGTTTGCGTATTATGATTCGTGAGGAAAAATTATTCAATAAGATTAATTTTATTGGAAAAGGAGGAGACTTCTCTTGTGATTTAACAAAACGAAGTTTCTTCCTAATACATGAAGGTTGGTTGTATATCTTTGAACCCAACTACGATGCATTTATGTTTTATATGCGGTCTGAACGACTTCGGAAATATAGAAATATTGTATTCTGTATCTCACATACCCATGACGATGCTATGAATGGTATCAATAGTTTCTTATCCTGTATTCATGATAGAGGAGAACATGAAGCGAAAGTATATATTATTACTCGGGTTGATGATGTCATTAAGACATTGGTTGCTTCTGGTGTGTATCCTCAATATATGAAAAATACACATGTGGTACACGAATTGATTAATACGGCTTCCTTAGATATCATTACTGTGGATATGACACATGGGCAATTTGATAGTTGTGGGTTTTTGGTGAATGATAGAGAATCGACAACGAATGATAATATATTCTATACGGGTGATTGCGATTCTATCCCTGCATTGATTATGCGTCGATTTGTTGATGGAAGTATCAAAGGGTTGATTAGTGATGTCACATTAGAATATCCATGTCCAGATCATGTATCATTTAAGTTTTTTAAGGACTTAGTATCAGTCGCCGGTACAGATATACTGAACCGTATTAAATTCGTTCATTTTAGGAATGAATATGAATTCACAGCAATCAATGAAGCAGTTGAGCGAATGATATTCAACAATCTTAAAGTGGATTAGTAAAGATAGAAGATGGATTTCCATCTTCTATCTATTTTTTAGTTAGGAGGAAATAGCATGAGTAAAGATGATGATCGGGTGTATATCATGATTGACCCAGAGAATCCATATAGTGTCTTATGGTCAGAAAATGAAGCTGATTTAATATCATATGGTGTTCAAAATGGTATGAAAGAATACAAGGACTATCGAATCGTATCTATGAAAGCTGATGTCTTTATGGAAGGTGAGTTTGATGGTAAATATAAAGATGAAGTCTTTGAATACCAACAAGGTGTCTATGTGACAGAATCAGAACAAGAAATGATTTCCCAATGTATAGATACTGATATCAGTGGACTTATCAATGATATCGAATCATTGATTCACCAATTGAAGTTTATTACTGGTGATGATGCTAAAAAAGCACGTAAAGCACTACAACGATTATTGGAAGATCCTGATATCCCAGAATGGTTCTTTGACCAAATTGATTCGATTGATGATGTTGATGAGTTTATGATTATGGAAGCGAAATTAAATCTTCCTAAATACATTAAACGATCTTGGGGACGTCGTCATAAGAAAAAGGATAAGTCCATGGCCAAATATAATCCAGAACCGGATTATTAAAAGCGTATAAACCCTAGGATATTATAATAAGTCTAATTACTCAGGAAGGAGATATGCATGGAAGACCAAGAACGCAAACAATTGAAGAGTGAATACTTTAAACTGATGGGTCAAATGGGTTATAAAGTCGTATATGATTTACATGCTAAACAAAACAGCGATATGTTCGATTTAGAAGTATTATGTACAACGACCACACCAGAAGGTAAGACTCTTTACGGTTTCTATCAAATTGGAAACCATAATGAACTAGCGGTTCATAAATTTAAAACGTATCGAGATGCTAATCGATTAGACGAATTCCGTCATGGTATTCAAATTTGGATTGAGAAAATGCTATTCACAGTCAATGAAATTATCGTAGCCTTACTGTATGAAGGATATGATATTGAGGAGATTTATGTGGATAACAAAATTCATTTAACACCTAAAACGATTAAGATCTTAATGGATACGTTTAATCGTAGACAGCATGATTTTATTAAGGAGCGATAACTATGGGTAGCAAGAAACGATTTGAGAAAGAAGAAGAGCGTAAGATATTAAAAGCTCTTAGCGGTAAAAAATCCAATATGGATAAACTATTGGAAAAGATAGAAGAACAAGTTGAGTTGAAAGCAATAAAAACAAACCTTGTTGATATTGTGGACGAACTACGTATGACGTCCGATCAAGAATGGACGAAAGAACGACTCGATAAATTATTCGAAGCCGTGGATATTATTACGTATCTATTGGTAGATTATGAAGACTAATGGCAAATAACCACCTTTAAACATATATCTAATTAAGATATTTAGTTTAAAGGTGGTGAATGTCACTTATGAGAATACCAAGAATCAAACATTATGAATCGAATGCTGAAACGGTAACGCAAGCTATGGAAGAGTTAGCAATCAGCAAAACGTTTTATAATTTTGGAAATAACAAAGAGAAAGTGAAATTCATCAAAACGGTTGAAGTACTCATTCGCTCTTCTTTAGAATATCGAGAGCTGATCCAATATCTTGGATCAAAAATGGGAATGAACTACTGTTCTTTTTTTCATAACGTCTCGAAAGAGAAGTATGGAAAAGCAAGAATTCGCATAGAATTACACCACGAACCATTCACATTGTATGACATTGTGAATATCGTGTTAAATAAACACCTCATGGAACACGGGGAAAATGAACGCATTAACATGATGGATATAGCTGAAGAAGTTATGGGTCTACACTACGATGGGTATGTAGGTTTAGTTCCACTGTCACAGACGGTTCATGAACTCGTACATTCAGGTGCCATGTTCATTCCTCTTCAATTTATTGATGAAGGGTTTAATACTTTTTATCTTCGATATAAAGATTATATTGAGGAACCTCTTAAGCAAATGCTAATCACTAAGCTGAATTTATCGAAGGATTATGCAGCGGATCCGGATCAATTTACTGAGATCCTTCGCAAAAAATATATCTACGTGGTTAATGATAACTATGAGAGCGTTCCTGAACGGTTTGATTAATACATAAGGAGATCCGTATGGGAGACTATTACTCTGATGAACCTATCTTGTATATAGATAGATTCTTAGAGCTACGTAAACGAGAAAACACCCAATACAATGACGTGATTCGACTACGTAACTATAGGGGATTAAGCGGAGCCTTTAACACACATAAAGATCTAAATGTGGTTACGAGCTCATTACTATATAACTTCTCATATAGAGATACCTTGACCAATAATGGGATTGGTGTCTTACCTAGATATGAGTTAGAAGACAACCCCGACTTTAAACAATTGGTAGTCGGTTTAGTCATTACTAACCGAGAGAATACGCAAGCACTCTTATTGAGACGCAAAACAGACGATTCTCAAAATAACACATTAACGTTAATACAAGGTCATGTTTCTATACCAGAGTTCAAGACTGATGAAGAAATAGATGAATACTTAACATCAACTACGTTATATGATGTATTATATGATAACATGCTCAGAGAAGCGGAAGAAGAAGTACGTGGATTGATTTCTATAGTGTATCCAACACTACCAGCCATGCATATCGAATACTTCGCTAACAATGATTATGATGCATCTAACATATCATACTATCATATCGGGTTCATATTTGAGCTCAAAGTTGATGATCTTTCTAGTTTAACTAAGTTAGTATCAGGTGAACCAAATAAACATAACCTAGAAATTGTAAACATTGCAGATGTGCTTGATGACCCATTATTAGATGATTGGGTATATGAAATCTTTAAATTAAATAAATAAAATAACGATAGAAGTGGCTATTTAGCTCTTCTATCGTTATTTTTTTCCGATTTAAAATATATATTATTTAATGGTATAGAGAAGCGGCAACCCTTTAGATGTTCACGCACTATACTAACTGATTTTGAATTGAAGCGGAGGATGCTGATTCAAACAGAATGGTAGAACAGACAAGAATACTACCGATAAAAAATGAATAAAAAATTACAGTATGTTGTTCGAGAAAGGAGTCCTAGGATGGATAATAACAACGAAAAATTTAGTCCGTTGGATGACCCGAACCTCTCTCGCGAAGATAATGTTAAACGCTCCGCGGAAAGATGGAAACGGTTAGTAGAGGAAACTGGGGTAGATCCATTAACGGCATATATGGTGGTTACAATGGATCCAGATGAATACTGGAAACATGCCATGGTGATATCTGAATTAAAGAACATCGGTGGTGTGGATGTAATGAATTTCGATTACAGTAACCATAAGATTCTAAACAGTGCACAAGCTAAGTTTAGAGATATTGAATATGAAATGGATACCGAGGATAGAGAAAATGTTGATATGAATCAATATGTTATGTACCAACATAAAGATGGTACAATATCCTTAGTTCCAAAAGATAAACCATTACCATTCACAATAGGAGATGTGAATAGAGATGAAACAACTAGTACGGAAACAGACACCAAACCAGTTAAAACATTAGGTGAATGGATGGAAGAAGAACAGTTAACAGAAGATGAATCTGGTGACGAATTGAATGAAGAACCGAGTGCGGATTCTAATACATCTGACATGGATGAGGACGACATTGATTGTTCTGATGCATGCTATACAGATGAAGAAAAAGCTGAGTTACGAAAACAATACGAAACAGCAGATGCTTCTGAAATGAGTCAGTTCTTTGGTGAGTATGATATGATGCGAGCAATGGAAGATCCTGAGTATGCAAAAGAATGCTCTCGCATTGCACGAGGAGTCACTGAAGAAGATGACGACGATGATGATACCATTGATTTCGACGATTACGACCCTGACGAGTACGCTGATGCTAATGATTGGTCGGACTTAGATTATTCGGATTATGGCGAGCCCTTAACCGAAGCGGAGAAGTTAGGTATGCCCGAAAAGGAATGGCGAATTAGCCAAGATCCAATTTTCGGTGAGATGTATCGTTCTATGGGTAAGTTCGATAAATATGAGAAACAAGGCAATCTCGATGAAGATACAGAAGAATCTCATACAGAAGAAGTTGAAGAAGTGAAAGAAGAGGAAGACGTTCCTGATTATAAACAAATGGCGTATGACCGTTTTGAAAAAATCATTTCTTTGATTCCTGAGAATATCGATTACTATCCATTTGAAGGACATCAAAACGATGAACCTTGGATGAATAATATCATGCCTGGTGATAAAGTAACATTTGGTGATGTTCGTATGGCCATCGAACATCATAATGGCATTGATGTATTTGCACGTAACCATATCCCTGCCTATACAAAAGCACGTGCAGTCTTTAACGGTCTTAGAGATCGATTCTTAGCCCATGAAAATGAGATTATTCCAGAAGATGACCCATCGGGTGTTGGTGATGGAGAATCCACATTTGGCGAAGTATTATGGAATATGGAAGATTGGGTCATCGAAGAAGAAGAAGATATGCGAAGAGAATGGTTCGAAAGTGCCAATCCAACTCCATATGTTAAAGACCCAGACACTATGCAGTTGATGTGGGAACAAGAAAAAGAGGAGCAACGACAAATGAGAGAAGCTTCTCGTAAGAAGAAGAAAGAGCAAGAAGAACAGGAACAAGAGATTCTTAATGAAACCGATTCTGTTCTATACGCCTATAAACAAAATGGTTGGTCTGATGAACGACTATTAGAATTTCCATCAGTCGTATGGGATTATGGTGAAGACGATAATTACCATGAAGACGATGAAGTCTTAGAAGAATTGAAGCCTGGTGAAGAAGAATCGTTAGAACGTAAAGAAACACGATTACGACTTGCGGCACAAGAATTGAAGCATCGATATCGTCGTATCGAATCGTGGATTGAAGCCACTGATACGTATCGGGAATATGTATATTTCCTATTTGATAAATATGGCGGTAAGAAACGATTCAAGTTTGCTAGAGCTATCGGACTTTCCAAAGAATGGTTCCCTTACTTCCCAGTATTAAAGAAGAATAAGGAAACTCGGGAATATATTGAATCAGGTGAAGAATATAGTCCAGATATGACAGTACCTGATTCTATGGAAAATGATATGTGGTTATACCCAAGATCTGGAATTCCAGTACAATTCCATTTCAAAGATGACCCAGAAACAAATCATTTCCAATTCCCTAAACGGAAAAAACGGGCGTCTGTGAGTGTTAAAGTCGTTGATCGATTTGACAAATTTACCGAACAAGCTATATTGGAACATTCTGGTATCGATTTAGATGATAAGAATGATCCAATCAGAACGGCTAAATCAGTGATAGATGATTTAGACTATTTAGCAGACTTTGCGGCACAACGCAATCGTGATATGGATAATATTGATCGTATGCTAGCAGATACTCATTTGAGTATGAAGAAACGTAAAAAGCTTCTTAAGAAACGCGGCAAGATTATGACATCGGTTCCAAAGATAAAACGTAAGAATCGAAATGGGTATGTGGGTTTACATGAACGATTCAAGCAATATTATAAAGAAAAGTTCAGAAATCCATGGATTGATGACGAAGAACGTTATCGTGACCCAGGTCAAATGGTTATCTATAAAGACGTTTGGTTGAAACCTGAGCGTTACGAACAACTTCAATTGATTGACCGATTCACAGAATTGGGCATCATTGACTTCTTCAACCCTAAGAAAATTCTTCCTAAGAAAGCTCGTCGCGTAAAAGTAATGACTTCTCACGGTTCTAAAGACGATCCAGATCGTTACAGAACTAAGAAAGAGAAGAAGAAAGCTAAGAAGAAAAAGAAGAAGAAGAATAAAGAACGTAAAAAGTTTATGAAGGATACCGGAATGGATCCAAATAACTTATCGTTCACAGACGTAACGTCTATCATTAATAATATGGCGAATTCCGCGTTAGGTAATAAATAGGAGGCAGACATGCAAGACTATACAACAAACATTTCTCTTGACAGAGAAAAAAGCGGTAAAGTTCGTCATAGAATTTATGAGAACTTTACCGAACAAGATATGATCAACTTCTTAGGAATCCTAAGAGATCCATCTTTTCGTGATAACAATGAGAAGTTTGATTATATCTTAACCTTACTCCGCAATCGCGGTTTCTTAGAAATTGGTGCTGGTACGAATCGTATGGCGGTTAAGAAAGGTGGCTACATCTTCAAAATCGCATTTGATACATATGGTGTGAAAGATAACTGGCAAGAGTTTAAGATGGCTCCTGAATTACAACCATATGTGACTAAAGCATATGAATGCAATGGGTTAGTCTTGGTGGCAGAATATGTAGAATTGATGTCCCAAGAAGAATTCATTAATAGCAAAGAAGTGATTCGGGAAACCTTAAAACAGTTAGAACCAAACTATCTGTTCTCCGATATGGGTACCATTAAGAAGAACTTCTGTAACTATGGATACCGCCAAGGTAGTGGTGAGATTGTTATCTTGGATTATGGATATATCTATCCAATCGATCGTAAGATGATGACTTGCTTGAAATGTGCTCATGAATTATCATGGAACTTTAACTTTAATGAGTTAGTATGTCCAAATTGTGGCACTAAATATGACCCAATCAAGATACGAGATCGTATGCGTAACTATGATAGCACAGAAGTTCGCTATGAAAATGCATCCGATAATGAGATGCTTACCCTTGACTTAGATTGGTCAGCGGAGGATTAGGATATGAAGTCAATCATATTAGCAACATCGTCTAAACAACTGGAGAAGCTACTCAAAGACTTTAAAGTTGGGGATGTTGAGATTGTCGTAGTATCAAGAAGAATTGAACCGACTGAGTTAGATAAACGATTCAGTCGGTACAATTATGGATTAATGATTCCACCAATGGTTCTCTTACAAAATTATTTAGACTATGGTGTGGATCAAGTCTATGGAGAACGATACTTTGAATTTCTAAAACGTCCAGCAAATTATTTCTTCCTTAATCGAATTATATTCAATCTATCTCATAGAGAAACGAATGTAATTATCGTATGTGAAAGTGACGAAGCTGAGTTTGAGTATATATCATTAATCGGTATGGCTATCGAGAAGATGTATCAATTCAAACCAGTGACGTATAAGAAATGGAAGAAAGGTAAACGGTCTAAAACCATCCATGATATGAAATCACTACGAGCAATTAGTGAAAAAGTAGATGGTATTTTTAGAGCGAAATTGGTTGATTCGGGATATGATCTTCCGATCACATTATTAGAATTCTTACCTCGAGCTCAAGTTGCCTTAATGACGAAAAAGCAACGTAAGCTATACTATAAACACATTGAACGTATGGATGAGCTTGAGAAATTGATTTAGGGAGCAAACAATGGCAAAGAAGAAAAATAAAAAGAAACAAAAATTTGTTTCTGCTAAGAAACAACATAAACAAGCAAAAGCAGCTCTCAAGCTGCTCTTGCAATCCCAAGCAGCACTTAACAAATTCAAAGTGATTTTGCAAATGCAAAATTATACAGATAAAGATGTTAAGCGTGCATTGAAAACCCTCATCAAAACATATTGGGAAGAGCACGAAATCGACCCAGAAGATGAAGAAATCATGGCACTACTTGAACAACGTGAATACGTTGAAGGTAAAAAACGTGGCGATAAGATGAATTATATGAATCCATCTAAAAAAGCCATGAATAAATACATCGATGACCATTATGATTTTGAGGAACAAGCTCGTTTACAAGCATTAAGAAATGAGTTTGGTGACTTATATGATCAAGATGATCTCGATGTCTATGCCGATAGCGAAGGTGGTGTCGTAGAAGATCTTCGTCAATACCTGTATGACCCAATGGCAGACGATGATGACGATTGGGATCCATGGGAAAACACTGGTAAGAAGGCAGCTAAGCGTGCCGATAAAATCAAAAAGAAAAACGCTAAAGCTCTTAAAGCCTTAGAAGAAAACAAGAAGAAAGATAAGAAAAAGAAAAAAGCTAAGAAAGATGATAAGCTAGTTTCTGACTATTATCTCGGTGGTGAACCGATTCGTGATACCTATAAAGATAGCGATGATATTCCACATGATGGATTACATACGTATGTGGGTTATGAAACCTATGAAGATATCAAGGATCGGTTAGCCGAAAATGAACTTCTTGCTGGAGCAACAGTAGAAGTGCAACCAGATGGTCAAATCGATGTTCACTTCAAACCAGCATCCACAATGCAAGCTCGTGAATTCGCGATGTTCCAAATGTATCGTGGTGTATGGAGCGAAGATATGGCATATGACTATATTGCTGATGCACAAATTGAATTCGATGGTGATGACCCATATCAAACACAATTCACACCAGTCATTCAAACCAAACCATCTAAAAAGAATAAAAACTTTAAAGATGGTTATGTAGACCCTTCCCAAATTAAATCGGAAGAAGATGTGATTGCCTATTGTGAGCAACAAGTGAACAGCGGTAAATGGTCTAATCAAGAAGCGGATGAAGTACTGGAAGCATTCCGCCAACAAGTTCAAAGTAAGAAAGAAGAACCTAAGAAGAAAGGGTTCATGAACTATGTTGACTTAAATAAACCTGTTCGTGCTGCTGATAACATCATTAGTGGTATTGCTCGTACCTTGCGTGGAGAAAAACCTAAAGATGTGATTAAAGAACAACGGAAGGTTGACAAATCAATTAAATCTCGCCTAGCTAACGGCGGTATTTCTATGGAGTTTGATCCAACTGCATTAGGTAATACTGAAAAACCTAAAAAGAAAAAGAGAAAAAAGTAACCGGAAGGTGATAATTTGAGTGAGTTATATAAGCGGAGTCTATACCGAAATAAAGACTATGACTTTATATTCGGTTCTGATATAGTGGAATACGATATTCGCTCAGCTGGTCTAAGTCTAATCAAGTATTATGATTTACTTCCACAGAAAATAATTGATCGTCTCGAAGGTATGGAGAAATTAGCTCGTAATAAGCAAATTGGTATATACCAACGAGACGATCAAGTATTCAAAGAAAGGCTCATGGAGAGCTTTGTCAATATTCGGAAACTATTCTTTGAAACCAATGACGTCCAAGATAATGAGATATTAGCCATCAAGAAAGATGCTATCTTCACCATAGACCGACATATGAGTCAGCGTGTATTTGGACCTGTCGAGTTTGTCAGAAAGAATAGCTATACGTCATATTTATATCTCAATAATCATGAGATGTATATAAACTCAATGCTACGCAAAATAGATATAAAAGGATTAAATGATTATGAAGAGCATCGTGCGTACATGCTCGACTTCTTAATTAATTTCTGTGCCGTTAATGAAGGAGCACCATCTAAGAAGTTACCAATATCCAACCTGCTATCGTTTATAGATAAGTATAGACATAATGAATTACCCGCTGGGTACTATAGACGATTATCTCAAGAGAATAACTTTATCATATTCGATGAGATAAATGATGAATGGGTAGAAGTCAATGATATCGATACATCAAGATACGATGTTGATATCACATATAACTATATAAACTACCTAGTTCCATTAGCAGGAATCTATTTATAATAGGGGGGCGGAGGATGCCACTATTACAAACTGTCCGCGTAACTGATGAATTGATAAAGACTGTCAAGTCGTTCGTCAGTATACGCAAAATCGAACCATTGAGTGACGTCTGTTCAGTAAAACTAGTATTTAGAAAACATGACTTAGACGCAAAGATGATGCGAGATATCAGTAAACTATTCAGCGAATTCATAGAATATATTGAATTCCTAATCGAACAGAATTGTTCAGGTATAGACGCTACTGATAAACGAACCAGAAAACAGGTCATCCAAGTTGTATATAGTCGATTACGTGAAACGAATCACTGTAGAACAATAAAAGACCTGTTTATCAAATTCATTACTGTAGAATTACAGTAGAAAAGAACCATATAGCCTAACTGGGCTATATGGTTCTTCTTTTTCTTTTTTTTATTCGCTTGGTGTGAAGTTATGATTACGCATGTAATCGACGATCTTATAAGTCGTTCTTCGTGTGATATATTGATTGATATACGCTCTTGTCATACCTGCCATATTAGCAGATAAGTAGAACTGAGTGGATAGTCCAACCAATACATTTTGTACAATTTCTTTTTGAAATTCTTCGAAGTTAGTTATGACTTGTAAATCTTGTGTCATCATAGGGGCTTCAACAACCGATATGAATTCGATATCTACAAGCATATTCATCTCATCGATAATATTAGTAATTGTTTTCTGTTGAATGGGAATTGGTGGATTCATTTGACGTTCTAATGTTTCACGTCGTATACTCCAATCTTTATATATGATTCGGCATCCAAGTATAATGATAATGAGCATCATTATAAGAATACTAATATACCGAATATTCTCCCATGTGATAATACCAACTTCCATGATGTCCTCCTAATAGTAATTAACGATATGACCAATTGACCATATTTTTTTCTAAGTCAAAGATATTAGAATCATGACTTTTAAACTTCTTACTTAAATCAATATATTCATTGATTTTAGCTTTATATTTATCTAATCCATCAGGATATGATTTTAAGAATGCGTTAACATCTCCGATACCTTGGTTTAGATTAATGAATAATTCACCACTATCGACCAATTGATGGACTGTCTTAGATAACATAACAACTTGAACGTGCTCTTTATAATGCTCATCAAGTACAATCTTAGCGATTTTAAATGTATTAACAGTTTCACCATTGTTCAATAGGTGATCTGTTACAATAGCACAATAGTCGAACAATGTCAGCATAGGACCATGATGCATTTCAATCGTCGCATCGAAACGTGTGATGTTACCTAATACTTGACAATGTTCCATTTTAAGTTCTCGTATAGCATCAACAAAGTTACCATAGTCTGGGTGTTTACGAATCGCTCGTTCACAACCTTTAATAAAACCTACGTAATTTTCTAGGTTCATAAAGTAATATTTATCTTTGTTGAAGGATATATCAAATTCAGCAGCTGGAGAAGCTACTGTTTTATTCGGATCGTGTAAATAATTTACATTTCCCATAGTATATCTCCTTTCATTGTGTATTTGATTAGATTAATACATTGTGCTGAGCCCTTAGTATATAATAGTCTGGTTTACAAGCAACTATATACATTTCGTGATTCAAAAAGGAGTAAACTATGAACACTAATAAAGAAGAACTAATTACCATAGATGAGAATACGAACTTTATCTCCTTGAGCATGATTCAAGGCAAGATTCCATTACGAAGTATTCTCCAATTTAAAGACCGTTGGAACTGGAACTTACTATCCAGATACCAACCATTCAATATTATTGAAATGGCATATATTGACGATTGTGTAAACTTCAAAGAGTTATTTAAAGAACATCCATTTGATATTATGATAGCTCGTAAATATGCCGATTACTTAGATTGGTATCATATCTCTGAAAATTGTGATATGGATGTAGATGATATGATTCAGTTTAAAGAATATATCAATTGGGATTATGCACGTCCCAGTCAAAATGTATTTAGACATGGGACAACTGGACAAATTCGTTCATTGGCAGATAAGTTAGATTGGCATTACTTTGAGGATAACACTCTTAAATATGACATGTATTTCTTGAACGAATTTAAAGAAGAAATTCCTTGGTGGAACGTGGCTTATGTGAAACGATGGAATCGTCAGTTCGTATATCGTTTCGCCGATGTATTACCATGGCGTCTCATTACAATAGCCCATCCAGAGTTAATGACAGAAGATGCATTTGTTGCTGGGGCTAGATGGTTACTTATTGATACTGATGGTCCTAATGGTGAAGCTAATGGTATTTATAAATTGATCAATAATTATAATGATGAAGTGATTATCAATTGTATGGAATATATTGATGGTTTCACACATTTGGGTATTAAAGTATTTGCTGGATTACCATACGTAACCCAATTACTCGCTAGAGTTAGTATGAATGACGATGGTTATCTCATTGAGCGTGTAGCGCAAACACTAGATGATATTTTAGTGAATAACTATCGTTTAGATGAATCATTTTTACAAGTCATCGAAGAGGTTATTAAAATTGCATTGCATGTAGACGAATTACATGAGGGAATGGAACTGTTTTCTATTGAAACATCACTCCTCAGATACGCCTACAACCTATCTCCGAATAAGAAAATTGTAGATTTCATCAAACGAGTGACAGGTAAGAACATCTATACAGACCCTACTAAATGTATTAGTGTAGATGAGTATGTTGGATTTGCTCAACGCTATCCAGACTTAGCATTCAGTGAAGGGTATCCTAATAATATTGATACATTTGTTGATATTATCGCTGAATATGGTACAGCTGAAGCTAAACAGCGATTAATCGATGTAATCAACACCCATGAATTATTTGAGGGGATTCCTGATAAAGATAAAGCAGATGCGATTGATAAATTGGAAGGTGTCTATAAAGAACCAGTTGATAAGCACCAACCGATTATACCAGAACCACCAAAGGAAGAAGGTGAAGTAGATGAATCTGACCATAACGAGCAATAATCGCGAATATATTCCATTAACAGCTGATGGTAAATATGCTATCGTGTTAGGTACCTTATTTGCATTCGATGTAGATCCCAGTTTAATTGAAGCTATGAAACAAACCAATGCATCATCACTCTGTATCTTTCCTATGGATATTTCAGATGGATATGATCGATATAAAGAAGGTATTACGAATATCTTTAAATATATCATTTATGAAAACCAGAACTTTATTGGCAACACTGTGGTGATAGCTCACAATGCTGAGTTACAGAAAATTACATCTGAAGTCATTAGTTCTGTAGCTCGAAAAATCTCATCCTCTCATAAAGTATATCCAACAGAAGATGTGATGATGGCTCAACCAGTGACTGCCTTTAAAGGCTCTACTGGTGATGCAGCTACAAAAATCACCGCATTTGCACGATGTTCACAAGCAATAAGCGATCGTCAAGATGGTGATAGTGAGAAGATATATTACTATAAAATTGAGGATACTGACATTTCTTTTGAATTTCGAAAGAACTATATGCTCGGTAATATGTCAACCGGTGTGAATATCGGAACCTTCTCCTATCACTGTAAACGAGAATGGCTAGAACGATTTGTGCTTAAACCTAAACACACATCTTCTAATGATTAAGGAGGGGTAGGATTGACTACACAAACTATTTATCCAAAGAATTCATTTTTAATACGATTGGATTCAGATGTCGATGTTGAACCAATCTATCGAAGTGAATTTTCCGTTGCTATTCGAACCGATAAACGGATATTGTATGTAGCTGATAGTGTCGATGACTATATTGTGGAACGAACAGCGGAAAATCTTAGACTGTTTGGTGAAGAGGTCGTTCGGTTAGATACTACATGTAATCGAAAAGATATCTTTACCCTAACGCGATATATTGGATATCCATTCAGTGACCAACTGGCTGATACAACATCTATTGTTAAAGCAGAACCAATTAAGCTCACATTTTTTATCATAGGGTTATCACGATCGCAAGATTTGATTACTAAATTATCAGCGTTTGATTCCTATGAAAAATTTGTGAATTCGTTGGTGAATAATATAGCTAAAAATGTTGATATCGATTACCAGAACGAATACTTAGAATGGTATAATAGCAAATATGATTTCGAATCATTGTATGAGTTTATGACATATTTTAATATGAAAGGCTCTATCAATGATGGTATCGTAGATATGCAGATCGCATTACAATCTACTATTAAAAACGAATCAATGCTACCAACTAAGGAATGTTGTCTGATTGTCCGATGGGACGAATTGAATTAGAAATATATATTATCACCACGTATCAGTAAGTAACTGGAGGTTTAATATGTCAAATGCAACATTTTCTCTGAGTCGATACTTAGAGAAGAATCAGGACACTGAACATCCTGAACTCACTGAAGATTGTTTCGTAACAGATGATGAATTAGTCGACTTCATCGAATCTAACGGGATAATCAATGACGTTCATTATTCAATTAAGAAAAAGAAATCCACTAAACGCAACTCAGAGGACGAAATGCTAACCGTTGAATTTCTATAAGAATTAATCGATGATTGAACGTATATGTAACACTATGCTTACATAAGCTAGTTGATCAACTATTTTATTGAAGGAGGACATAAACAATGTCAAAATTCAGCGAAGTCCTTAAGGCTTTGGAAGGCAAGACCAAAGGTACTAAGGACAAAAAGGGTAGCACAACTTTCTCCAAGAAAGATTTTGCTGATTTAACAGCTTCTTTCTTGAATGAAGATGACTATGTTGCCAAAGGTATCAAAACCGTAAACGGTGAATACACCGAAATCGAAACTAATCCAGTTAAAGATTTCCGTGAAGCATTTATCAAAGATGTGCTTGTAAAACATGGTATTGATAAACAAGAAGCAGAAGCTGCGGCTAGGACTTATCAATACAGTCCTAAACAAGCAGAAACATTGTATCCGGTAATCACTGAATTGATTTACCAATACATTGGTGCAGGTCGCACATTCAACTTCCAAAACAAAGCAGATTTCACTGCTGCTATTAAAATGCGTGATGTCGACGCTCACGATTCTACATTTAAAAATCGTGAAACAGGTGTAGAAACTGTCACCGCTATCGCACCTCATCGCGTATTGATTAAAAAGTCTTCTGCTCCAGCTTGGAAGAAAACTAAGAAAAAATAATTATTTCACACTTAAGAGAGTATACGGTTGAATCCGTATACTCTCATCTTATTATTTTCGTATTTTTGTCGTTTATAAGTATATATTATAATCATGAATAGAGATAGAAATAAAAGGATAAACTACTCTATTCATGTTAATTTTATTTATTTTTGATAGGAGGAAATACAAAATGAACATTATTTTTAGAAATGGAAGTGTTGACACAAAGGTTTTTCACGATGCTAAAATTGTGGACATCGAATTTAATGATTTTCCTAATGAAATCGGCTATTACGTAGATTATACGGAAAATTCATTTGTCCGTGGAACGTCTCGGGTAACTATCAGCGTTCCGCATAATCCTAAATTCGATAATAAGATCATCATCGATAAAGCTGATATCTTAAAAAAGGTGCGGGATTATATTGCACATACCCACGCATCAAATTTCCCAATCCACTCTATCCACAATTATGTGATAGAGCTTCTATTGGGTGAGTATGTGATGGTGGAAAAGAAATCCGATTCGAACAACGAACCTAGTATGCGGGAACTAGCGGATACCTTTATCGATATGCTAACTGTGGTTCCGCAAATTATTAAATCTGGTGGAAAACCCAATATCAATAAATCGGGTAATGAGGTCTTAAAAGAGACTGCCCGTAAGGTCAGAAATAGACCAGCATACCCACCTAAACGTAATACTCACAAAAACTGTCAAATGGTCAACATTGATAGACCAATGACAGTTGTTGTACCTGAGCCTAATGGCTCTATTCAAGTATTACCATCGATTACAATCACTGGTATAGTAGTCAATACTAATTCGGTAGCTATGTATTATACACGTTCCGGTAACCCATGTGGGGCGTCACCTATGGAATGCGTATTAACATTTAAAGATACCGATATCCATACAGTATATGAAACTATTACTAAATATTTCAACAAAGCGAAATCTAGCGTGATCGACTTTGTGAATTTACAAGAAGTACTTACAGAAGAATTGGGGGCGAAATAATATGGTTTTATACATGAATACCGTACTTATAAACGGCAATATTAATTCAGTATTTGTGAATAGTGCTCAGTTGGTAACACTTAAAGTTTATAAACCCAATAAAGATAAAAGTGGTAAAATACTTGCTGTTACTGTACGATATGGGCAAGATATTAAGACGGATACCTGCTTTGAAACATTCGAGATTCCTGTTAAAGGAATCTATGACAATGTGGATATTATCACTAGACTCATGATAGGTATCAATAAGATACCAAGCATAAGTCGGGATTCTATCGATGTCGATGATATCCTTGGTGATATGGTTGATCGATAAAAAAGAGGAGCTTCGGCTCCTCTTTTTTTTTGCCTGTTAAACTCCCATACTAGGACATAGTTTTAAATCCAAATACTATGGTTCATTTTTTTTCTTGGATCATAGAGAAAGGAGTTCACTATATGCCTAAAAATAGAGATACTCGTTGGCTAAAGAATATCGGTAAGTCTGTTGCATTTGGTATGAAAAATGTACTGAATGAAAAGATGTCCGAAAGCCAGAGTATTCGCGGATCAGTATATGACTCCGCAAAGAATTTACGTCAATCTATTATCGAAATGCGTCGTAATAAAACAGCGGGAGCTGGTAAAAAATTTATCGATGATGCAAAGACAAAAGCAAAAGAAACCTATGAAGATGCGATGAAAGCATTGAAGTCTGGTGATTTGTATCCTGATAAAGACGATAGTGGTTTCGATGATGATTTTAATTTTGATGATGACGATTTCTCTTTTGACGACGATGATGGAGCGACACAGTCCTCAACTAAATCATCTAAATCCACTGCTAGTGCCGCTGAGATTAGTTCCATTGGCCGTGTCGAAAAAGCAACCTATGCAACTGGAGCTAAAACGGCAAGTGGGATTGTCAAATTAGATAAAACTATGAAAACCCATGGTGCTATTATAGCAAAAGGGTTTGAGAAACAAGCAGCGACAGCTGCTAAAATGACATTAAGTATGCTAGTGGCCCAAGAAAAACAACATAGTCAATCTATGGGTCAATTAGTTGGTATACATGATTCATTAAATACAATTAATACGTTTAATCGTGACGTTATGGGGAAATTCGTTGAAGGTTCCTTACGTTACTATGAAGACAGCTTGGGTATTTGGTCACAAATGCTTGAATTGCAAGAGAAAGCAATGAACCCAGAAAGCCCATTCGGTAAAACCGGTGGTCGTGCTTCTGATTTCTCTAAAGTCTTCGGTATGGGTGGGTTCGACCCAAGTTCCTATATGAAGGTTATCAAAGATAACTTCTTGGGTAATACTCCATTTGGGATGTTGGCTACTGGTTTATCCATGGCTAGTTCAATGGGACCAAAACCAAAACGTGGGTTTATGAATAACCCATTAGGTACGGTACTAGAGCAAGCTATGAGTGCCTTTATGCCTAAAATGATTGAGCAATCATTAGCTAGTTTAGATACATCAATTGCTAATATGATTCCGGCATTACTCTCTAAAGTAACGTATCAACGGAATAATTACAATAGTTCATTAGCTCAATTCATCGGTAATGTATTTGGTATTGATACCAAAAGTGGTAGATTCGATCCAAGTAAGTATAATAAAGGGGCTGTGGCATTCGACGGTATAACACATCGTACGATCAACCAAGTTATCCCTACATACTTAAGTGAGATCCTAAAAGCCATCACCAATGGACCTGCGACTGTATTTGACCACAAAACGGGTCAGTTTACAACTCGTGATGAAATGCAAGATCGATATAATCGAGAAATGCAATATATGGCTAATCGAGCTACAGCACCATTGAGTGATAAAACAGATAAAGTTATGCGTCATATGGATTTTGATTCAGCTGCTGATAAAGAAGAAGTTGAAAAATCCATTAATAAATTCACAAGTGATTTAGCTAAAGGTAACATTCGGTATAATCCTAAGAATTTAGAACGGATGTTAGCGGATATTGAAAATCGTTCAGCTAAAGCTATCTTAACATCTGTTATGAAACAGATGTCCAAAGGTGACCATATGGCAATGGCAACGGCTCATTATAAATATGGTGACATGGTTAGCGATTTCAATAATAACTATTCTGATGGTGATTATACTGGTTATATTTTAAATGATAACTTCTCTGAAGCGGGTAAGAAAATCTTATCGCAACGTGAAAAAGATGAGAAGAAAAAGAAAGATAAAAAACTTAAATCAACAGGGAATGCTCTCCTTGATAAGAAACTGGGGATTGAAACCGGTGCTAAAACATCTGCTAATGATATTGATAACATGGATGAAAATGTTAGAAAAGCATTGGCTGATGGTACCGATCAAAGTCTTCATGATAAAAAATCAGTTGGTGGAAATAAGGGTTTGGGATACTATCTAAAGAACCCTATGAATGCATTAACTGATGTAATTAGTAAAATTGATAATTCATTATATAATATCATCTTCTCCGATGATGAAGATGGTTCGATTATTGAAAAAATCGAACAGCAAATCATAAAAACATTTGCTTCTGTTAAGAAGTTCTTAGTTGATAATATCTTTAAACCAATTAAAGAACAAATCATGCCAGATAAAGCCAAACAGAAACTCCATCAATTTGGTGATAGTCTTATGGACTATGCTAAGAATATGATGATGGGTGTGAAGAAAGGTAATAAATACACTGGCGGTGCGTTCTCCTTTGCAGCGAATGCTGTAGGTGATATTGGTAAATATATTAAGCAAACGATTGATGGGAAACCATTCATCGATTCTGCAGGTAAAAGTATCAAGAGTCAAACTATTGGTATTGGGGCAGAGATGAAGAAAGGGTTCGATACCGCATTCGGTTATTTGAAATCATATTTATTTGGCGGTAGCGATAAAAAGAAACAAGAAGCTAGTAAAAAGAAATCTTTATTGAGTAACATCTCATCTACTCTTTCCCAAGGGTATAAGATGTTCTCTAATAACTTCTTCGGTACTAAACTGAATGACCGACAGGCATTCCAACAGTTTGGAGATTTCATTAAACGGAAACTTCCAAAAGGGATTGCTAAAGGTGCTGTGATCGGTACTGGATTAGGTGCCTTATCCTTAACAGGTGGTGCTGGTTTATTAGGTTCTTTATTCTTACCTGGTGGTCCCATTGGTGCATTAGTAGCAGGTACAGGTATTAGTTTACTCTCTCAATCTACTAAATTCAAAGATATGATGTTTGGTAAGATGGATGATAAAGGTAAACGTATGGGTGGCCTTGTTGGTAAGGGTATTCAAAAGTTCTGGAATAAGAATAAGAATGCCATTATCGGTGGCGGTATGTTTGGTGCCGTTAAAGGTTTACTCGGTATATCTATTCCTGCTATGATCGGTGGAGCTCTCAACATGGTTGGGCTTAGTGGTGCTGGTAGTGCTATCGGTGCTATTGGGTTAGCTCCTGCCTTAGGTGCTGGTCTATTAGGTCCAGTTCTTATGGGTGCTGCTACAGGTCTTGCTGTTAAATCTAAACGCTTCCAATCTCTTTTATATGGTAAAGATAAAGGGAATGGTGAAAAAGAAGGCGGCCTTATCAATAGTAAGTTTGGTAAAGGCTTAAAGAAAATCTTACCAGGTGCTGCATTCGGTGCTCTATCTGGTTTAGGATTAGGTGCCTTCGGTAGTAGCTTCGGATTAATCGGTGCCTTAGGCTTAGGACCTATGGCTATGGCCTTAGGTGGTAGTGCCTTAGGTATTGGCTTAACATCTGAAAAATTTAAAGAAGCATTATTCGGTAAATTTAATGAAGATGGTACTTACAAATCTGGCTTAGTGGATAAATTCAAAAATATCTTAACAGTCGGCGTTGTAAATCCATTAAAGATTCGATTTGAAAAAGGTGCTCTTGCTGTAGAAAAATGGTTTGCTAAATCCATCGTAAATCCATTGCAAGATGCATTCACTCCATTGAAATGGATGTTTAAAGATCTCACAGGTGTGATTAAAGATAAAGTAACTAATATCTTTACTAAAACAGCTGATGCGATTGCTAAACCATTTAGTCCATTAACTCGTGCGATTACTAAACTCTTAACTGGCGTATATAAGACTATGAAGTCTGCTACAGACAGAGTATTCAAAACCGCTATGTGGGGATTAGGTCAATTATTATCATCTCCAGTTAAACTTGTTGGTTTAGCTGCTGGTATGGCATCTGGCTATTATAGTATGGGTGCTTATAAAGAAAACGTTCGAAACAAAGCCAGTCGTGTAGGTGAAGCTAGTGGATTCTTCGGTAAGTTGAAAGCTACTGGTTCTACACTCGGTGCTATGTTAGGTATGGGTGATGCTGATCTTACATCGGATAAGTATAAAGATTTAGCTCGTGCTAAAGCCTATGCTAAAGAACGTGATACTCGTCAAAATCGTTATTTCGGTCGAAGAGAAGCATTGATTGCAAAACACGAAGCTCAACAAGCTGCTCTTGAACAAGAGATGCAAGCGAATGGTTGGTCTTCTAAAGATAAACGTCGTGCTCAGCAAGATCTATCTGCTAAGCAAGATCGTGATAAGCTAATCAATGGTGATACGAAAGACCAAATGACAGCGATTAATCAAAAGGAATTGGAAGTTCAAGAAGAATCCAGAGATCATTTAAAAGGTATTAAGAAAATTATTAACCGTTTAGCGGTTCGTCTTGGTATCGTTGATCCTAAGGAAGCTGCGGTTGAACCTAAGCATGATGATGACGATCCAACTAAATTAGTTGGTGATAAAACGGCTCAGGAAATTGCTAAGGATAAGAAATTAGCAGCGAAATCCAATTTCACTTTTGATATTCAAAACTTCGGTAAACCTGCTGATAAAGCGGATGGTATAGGTCGTCATGCTGATGATGATGTCACTAAGCTTGTTGGTGGTCGTACTGGTCAAGAGATTATGAAAGAGCGTGACGCTGAAAAGAAACGTCAAAGTATGTTTGATTTGTTACGCCCTATTGCCGAAAATGCTAAAGATAAATTGAAGAATAAAGCGGAAAGCTTCTTAGATAAATTGACTAAAGGAATGGATATGGTTAAAAACTTCCTTGGTCTTACAGGTATCTTAGGGGTCTTGAAAGCAATCTTCGATAAACTATCAGGTAAAGGCGGAGATAGAACCCATGATCGTATCACTCGTGATGTATTACAGATCGGTGGACGAAAAGTTGCTCAAACTATCGATGGTATTGGCGAAAAGATGATGAAAACCAAAGCTGGTCGAGAAGCTATCGCCAAAGGTAGAGAGTTTATTGGTGCAGCTGGTCATAACATTGCTAGATTATATGATAAAGGCAAGTACTATGCGAAGGCTGGTAAACAGGCAACACAAAATGCTGTAGCTGATGCTACAGGGTTAGTTGCTAAAGATTATAGTGCAAACTATAAATCTGAGTCTGTTCGTAAGTATGTTGCTGAACGCGGCGAAGTTAAATCCAAATTATCTGGTATCGCCAAAGCAGAAGATATTGTTAAAGATGCTCAAGCTAAAGCTGCCAAGGAAGCCTCTGGTGGTGGTGCATTCGGTACGTTTAAGAAATGTATTGATGCTGTAGCTAATAAAGTTGGGGATCTTGATATTGTTAAGAAACATTTAGGTCCAAATGCAGGTAAACTTGTTAATGCACTGAAGAAACTCGGTCAAGAGATTACTCCTTCCATGTTTACTAAAATTGCTCCTAAATTTGCTAAAGTTGTCGGTGAAACTGCTGCGGTAGTTGGTACAGCTGGTGTACTTCAAATAGGTTTCAGCTTATATGATGCTGTAACAGGTGCTATCGATGCTGCAGAAATCTTTGGTGTTCCATCGGATAAAGTAACTGCGGGTATGCGATTAGCTTGCTCTATTTTACAAGTTATTTTAGGATTACCAGGTTTGATTTATATTGATTTGGCATTAGAGTGCATCAACATGTTCTCTGGTGGGGAAATCAATATCAAACAAATGCTGGCTATGAGTGTATATACTGCATTACCTGGAACTACTGAAGATGATGCTGCGGCTATTAAATTAGCACAAGAAGATGATAAGAAAGCCCGCGATGCATATGAAGAAAAAACTGGTAAGAAGTTGAGTGATTCTGAATGGCGTAAGCATCATGATGCTGAAATAGACGACAAGAAAGAATCTGAACGTCTTGCGGGTGTTCGTCAAACAGCTGTGGGTAAATTCTTATTCGGTGCTAATGATGAAAACGGTGAATACCAAAATGGTTTGTTTGCTAATATGAAACAAGGTGGTCAAGCTTTCTTAGCTAAGTTATTTGGCGAAGCCGATGTTGACGACTATCAAGGTAAACAATCTATCTTTGGTGATATTTGGGATGCTGCCAAGAATGCTGCCCATGATGTTGGTGTATGGTTCACTGGCGGTACTAAGAGTGATGGTACAGAGATTGAATCATTACCTGTACGTATCGGAGATGGAATCAAAAATAACCTTAAATGGTTATTCGGTGAAGTTGATGATGATGGTAATGTAGTCCAAGAATCTGCTATCTCTAAAGGTATTACGAACCTTAAAGAATTAGGACAGGAAGCTGTCGATAAAGCTAGAAATACCGTTGTATGGGCATTCGGTGGTATTAATGACGAAGGTCAATCACAAATGCCAGCATTGAATAATGGTATTAATAGCTTAACTAATTCATTATTTGGCTTTAAATTATTTGCTGATAATGGTGAAGGTGTGGCTGTATTCGACCCATCTTGGTCTGAAGGTCAAACCTCATTATTTGAAGAATATATCGTTAATCCATTCAATGATGCTTGTAGTAACGTTAGTAAGTTCTTTACTGACTTATATACAAACGTTACTGATTTCACCAATGAATGTGCTCAAGAAATTGATGATAATGGTGTAGTGGTAGGTAGTTGGCATATTCTCCAAAAAATGTTCTATGCATTTAGTGGGATTATGTTTGACTTAACAAGCCCTATTCGTAGTGCTGTATCTACAATCACGTCAGGTATCCAAAATTTCTTTGGTGGTATTGCTAATTGGATGAACGGTGTTAAAGCATGGTTTGATTCCATTACGATTAGTGACGTTGGTAAAGCGATTGTTAAAGGTTTATTGATGCCATTACCTGACACTATTAAGAATAAGGTTATTGATGTCTTATTCGGTAAAGAGGATGGTTCTAATGGTGCTACCTTAGGCGATCGTATTTTTAATGAAGTAAAATGGGGAGCTAGCAAAACTGGTTTATCCGGAGTTCTTAATTCTATCACAACTAAAAAAGCCTTTACTGGTGGTGGTGAAGGTGATGACTCTGAACAAGCTAAACCGAATACTATCACAGCTAACCAAATTCAAAACGTTGCTAATAAGACTGATACATCTACTGCTACTGACGGTAAGATGATTAATTATAAACAAACAGATTCCCAATGGAGTGATTTATCTGTATTGGGTCAATCTGGTGGTTATGGTACTATGGCTGATTATGGCTGTGGTCCTACTGTATTGGCATCCGCTATGGCGAATGTAACAGGTAATACGGCAATTACACCTAAAGTTACTGGTGCTCTTGTATCCTCTGCAGATGCAGGTCCTGCTGATAACAAAGGTATTAGCCCATCTTACTTTGCTACTGCTGCTGATAAATTGGGTGGCTCTACATTTGATTTAGATACTAAAGATCCTAACTCGTTAATCGATGCGATTGCACAAGGCGGTACTGTTATCCTCGGTGGCACTAATAAAAATACATCAGATGTTCCATTCACTAAGGGTGGTCACTATGTTATGGCTAATGGTGCTTACGAACGTAATGGTGAAGCCTTCGTTAACGTATACGACCCATTGGGTAAACGATCCAAAGGGTATAATATTAAGAATTTGATTGCTGGGATGAATGATCCTAACAATCCTGGCTTTGCTAGCTTGATTGCCCGTAAGGGTGCTGATGTTAGCAAATTTGTTAAGAGTGCTAAATGGGTTGATCCTAAACAAATGGAACAATTCAAAGCGGCTACTATATTTAGAGGATATGGTCCTAAGAATATTACGGGTGACGATATCCTTACTGCTGGTGAACAATACTATGGCACAAAATACGGTTTAGGTTCCGATGGTTCCACCGCTCTCGACTGTGGTCTATTTACTCAATTTGCCTTCAAAGATGTTGGATTAACACTCGACAATCGTTGTGCTGATGCACAAATGAAACAGTTCGAAGATGCAGGCGCATTGATTCCACTTAGTCAAGCAGGTCCTGGTGACTTAGTATTCTTCTTACATACTTATGAATGTGATGCCTATAAAGGCGTTACTCACGTTGGTATCTATGCTGGTGATAATAAAATGCTACATTGTGGTTCATCCAAAGGTGTAGTATATGAAGATCTCAATATAGATTACTGGCAAGGTAAAATCTATGAATATGCTGGCTCTATCGAAAAATTATTTGGTGTCCCTACTGGTAAAGGTAAAGGACCTGGTGGTATTACTGGTAAAGGTAGTAAAGCTGATGGTGGTGGAAAAGGTAAAGGCGCAAGTGCCAAACCTAAGAGCCCATTAGAAGCATTTATTTCCAGATTCCAAGAAATTGGTAATAACGCTATCGGTTCTATGATTGCTGGTAAAGCATATACCGGTACACCATGGGATGACAAAGGTGGTAGTAGAGGTGGCTCAAGCGGTGGATCTAATGGAGCTTCGATTCCTCAAGATCACCAAGAATTCATAAAAGCCGTTGGTACATCTGCTCAACAAGCAGCACAATCATCTGATTCATCGGGTGTACTACCATCAGTTACAGTTGCTCAAGCAATCCTTGAATCTGGTTGGGGTAAATACTCCATCGGAAATAATATATTCGGCATTAAAGCTGATAGTAATTGGACTGGTGCTAGAATTACTAAAAATACTCGAGAAGTTGACGAAAATGGTAATGACTATTACGTTGATGCAGATTTCCGTGATTATCCATCCCTTGAAGAAGGTATCTTAGACCATGACAGATTCTTGAGTCATTATGGATTAAAGGGTTTAACTGATTATCATGATCAGACAGCAAATCTTCAATCTAACGGATATGCTACAGATCCAACATATGCATCGACTCTTAACTCACTAATCAGTGAAAATGATTTAAGTGCATATGATTCATTCTCGGGTGGTGGTGATGCACAAAAATATGGTGCTGCACCTGTTGGCAAAATGCCATCTGCTAGTGCTTTAAAATCTCTTCCTAAGCTAGGTCTATTTGGTGGTGGAGATACTACAGTATTGAAACAAATCGCATCAAATAGTAAAGCGTTTAATTATACTCCAGATACTAAATATGAAGGTTCTGTTATAGCTCCTGATTATGATGCATATGGTAATATTATCGCTAGTGGTATGCCACAAAATAACATGGTTACAGCTGATGACTCTATTACAGTTATCCAAGCTAAACATGATTGGCAGCGCAACTGGTGGAATAATAAAACTGATGCAGAACGGGCTGCTATTAAGAAAGCGAATGAAGAAGCTAAGAAAGCACAAGAAGCTAGTACTGACACAAGTTTACTTTCCAAGAAACCAAGTCCTAATGCGAAAGCACAAGGTCAAAATAGTGCTGATAAAGGTAACATCGTTGAGCAAATCAAAGCTCAATACGAAGAAGCCATTAAGAAGCTTACTAAAGAAACTGGTATCGCTGGTACAAGTAACTCTGCTGTTGATAAAGCTCTTAGTGCTACAAGTGCCGATTCTAATTCTATCGTATCTGCTATTAAATCAATTGATATTCATGCAGAAGCACAAGCTATGGTTAAATACTTAGAAGTGATTGCAGGTAAATCTACTGAAACTGCTCAATACACCGCTAAAACAGCTGATGTCGTAACAACATCAACTGCTCAAGCACAACAAGCAGCGGCAACTGATCCTGCTATTGCAGGTTCTAAGGCAGCAACCATTCCAGCTAATGTGACTGCTACTAATAGAAATAATTCGGATAAAAAATCCTATCGACAAGCACACCAAACTAATTTGGAAATTGCTAAAGGTGGAGAATTTAGACGAAGCTAATTAATAATATAGAGATATAGACGTAATGGTCTATATCTCTATATTTAATCTATTTTAACAAATCCATAACTTGAAAATTAATTTATAAAAGTGAGGTGGATTTAGTTGTTAATTAACATCAAAACTAATTCTGCTGTTAATGTTCGGTCTGGACCGGGAATGGGTTTTGAAGTTGTGAACACATATCCTTCAGGCTATATATTACAAGCAAAAGAAATGCAAAAAGATGGTGGCGATAATATCTGGTATAAAGTGAAAGACGGATGGTTATCGGCCAACTACACCATTGATATTCATGAACAAGGCACAGTTCATGGTGAGCGAGGAAAGATTAATCTTCAACAATTCGCTCCAGGGAATCCTTCTGGTGCCGTACCATTAAGTAATACGGTGCCAAAATCGGAATCTCCTCAAACTGATAAGGTTATATCCTCTATTGCACAAGGACAGATTACACAATCAGTCACCAATCCAAATGGTGGATTATCATCTGCTGTATTTGTTGGTGGTCATGGTAATGAAACTGATGTAAATAGTGATGTCATCTTAAATAAACGTATTTATGGTGTTCCCTATCAATTTATGGAAACGACTGATTATAGACCTGCTGCTAATAATGGCGGTGATGGTGAATTGGGTGCTACCTTTATGGAAATGATGGCAGAAGCCCCAGTATTATCAATTATTCCTGGTAAGGCTAATTTTTTACCTGATTTAAGTGATGAAGAGAAAAATAAGTTTGTTGAAGCAGCAAACCAAACCCTTCAAGAAATGCAAAATCGGTTTAATGACACGGCTCAGAAGATGATTGATGATAAGAATGCTGATATGCGTTATTTTGAATTCGTGTCCGACCATTCCACATACATTCGGTATGTGAACACTCTTTGTCAAATGAATGCTATCATGATGGGTCTTGGAGACGAATATGTACCAGGTCATGAAGGTCAAGGTGAGCAGTATATGTTCAAGTACTATGACTGGTCTGGTTATCGATTATCCAATACAATGGCTGGCAGAGCCTCTACTGGATTATTGAATGGTAATGAATCTGGACCTGGTGAAAAAATTGATAGTACACTAGACTATGTTAAGAGTGCGGTAGCGAATAAAGAAAGTTTAATTGATAAAGGTATGGCGGCTGCATCTGCTCTTAACCTAACGGAATATTATATCGATTTTTATATCAATCCATCTATTGGATACTCGGAATCATTTAGTAACCAAACAAAAGAATCTATGATTTCATCGATGGTATCAGGGATGGGTGATTTAGCAAAAGAACTCCAATTCTTAATGGGTGCTGGTGCTGTTAAGCAAGACGGTAATATGACAAATTCCATTGCTAAAGCAACTGGTGAAATTGGTGAAGCCGCTAATAAACTATTACCGAATTCAGGTATTATTAAAAAAATAACGGGTTCTGCTGCCTCTGTACTATCGGGTTCGAATATATTCTTCCCTGAATTATGGGCTTCATCTGATTTCTCTCGTTCCTATACAGTAGAAATGGATTTAAAAACACCATATGGGAATAAACGAAATATATTCTTAGATCTATTTGTTCCTATGTGGCATTGGATTGCCCTTGTAGCACCAAGACAAACGACTATCAATACCTATGGTGCACCATTTATTGTGCGTGCCTATATCCCTGGCATGTTCTCATCAGAAATGTCAATCGTTGAAAACTTAACGATTCAAAAAGGTGGGGATGGTTCTGCATGGTCTGTTGATGGGTATCCATTGGAAATCAAACTATCTGTTACATTAAAAGATTTATATAATACATTTGCCATGTCACAAATCACTGATTTGAAATCGGCTTATAATATGCTATGGAACTATGCGTTGATTGACTATGTATCCGTTCAATCTGGATTGGATATGAAGCTGTCCGAATTTGCTAAGAAGATTGAAGTAGCCAAAGCTCTAGGTAATACTGCTATTAGAGGTCTTTGGAATTACCCATTGGAAAAGGCAAAAGAACGCTTGGCTCAATCTATACGTATCGCTTCTGGTAGAACATAAAACTATCAAAAACATAATAATGGAATACTACGGTATTCCATTATTATTTATTTCCCATGAGAGGATAGATAGTATGTTAAAGAAAAATTTAGAGTTATATAGAGAATCATTTAAGCGAGTGAGTAGTAATCAATTCACTCGCATTAAAGACTTCTTATCTACTAAATCATTACCAAAGAAGTTCCAAAAGAACCTATTTGAACGTATAGAAGAAATCTCCCGTATAGATACACAGACCCTTAAGATAATATTCTATATTATTCCAGAGTCGACTCCTAGACCTAGGTTATCCTTACGTGGAGGACATTTTTATGTTAAAAATGCTGGAGCTAATAACACATTTGTGAAGTATGTTGTGAAGGAAGAGAAAGAGCTCCTTCATTTAATCACTAAACCTTGTACCTTTGATGTAGTTACCTATATGCCAATACCTAAGAGTATGAATATTATGGATACCGTATTAGCTGAATTAGGTATGATTAAACCCATCACGACGCCTGACTGGGATAACCTCGGTAAGACATATTCTGATATGGTACAAAAATGGTTATTATTGAATGATAGTTTAATTACCGATGGTTCGGTTAAGAAACGCTATTCATTAAAACCTCGTGTTGAAATTACTATCACCTATGCATTAAATTATGATAGTATATATAACAAAAAGGTAATTGAGAATTCAAAATCGTATAAAGACTTAGAATAGAGGTGATATTGTGACTCGATTTGAAATGAATGTGATGAATTCAATGGAAGCTGTTCAAGATTACTTTGCTACGAAAGATATAGAATGCCAATCCGCAGGCATGTCTTTATCTGTTAATGTAAATGAACACCCAATTGATACAATTACTAACGAGATCAAAGATATCATCTGTCATACGTTTGATTCCAACAAACCAGCCAATGAGATTTGTAAACTAAATGTACACGGGAATGTATTATTTATTCGATTCAAAAGAGAAATACACTGTTAAGGTGTATTTCTCTTTTTATTATTTTTTTTTGACGTAAAAGATGGGATACATGGTGGTTGTGCCATGTATCCCAATTGTACACTCAGGTTAAAAAAATAGTCACACTATCCTAGGAGTAGCTAATCAATTGCTTCAGGAGGCTTACCATTCACATGATTTAGTAACTATCCGGTGTACTCATACTTATATGTTATGACAATATAAAACCCCATATACCAATCGGTATATGGGGTCTTGGTTCATTATTAGCAACCTTTACGCATATAGTCTGCTTGTTGACGAATATCATCCAATGTGATATTAACAAGTTTCATAGTATGAGCTGTTTCGAACATAGTGTATTGTAACAAAGCTTCAGATAGGATAAAATCTTTATCCAAAGACGTTGTTCTAGCAATTTCACCAGTATCTGTCATATCCATACGACGAAGGTCATCCAAATCTTCATTTTTATCTTGCATATATACGTCAAAGATATTAAGATTCAATGGATTTTCTAATAATACTTGTGGTGTTTCTACTTTAGTAGATTCTGTTTGAGTAGATTCTTTTAATACTTTGGTAGCAATACCTTGCATCAATGAGAAGAAGAAGGATTTATTAGTATCTTTCTTATCATAATTGAAGGTACGAGTCAAAGGATTGTATGTTTCAGCAACATGCTTAGCAGCTTCTGCTACATCATCTGCGGTTGTATCTTCTCGATCATCGACTTTTACATCATTAGGATCTTCATTCATATCCTTTTCCATAGTATCAAGAATTTCAGCTTGGTCTTTTTCACGTTGTTGTTCATCACGAACTACATCGATAACCTTATTGCTGATCATTTCAGCCAATTCATCAGAACCTAATTTATCCATTTTAACTAAAATGGTATTACGTTCTTCATCATTTAATTGAGGGGAAATCATTTCTTTGATTTCTTCTTCAGTTTCGGCTTCATTGATTTCTTTGACACGTTCCATAATGATCGCTTGAGAAAATTCATTACAGAATTCAAGAAGAGTACGTAGGAATGGGGAATTTGTACGATTAGCAGATTCAGCTAAGGCTTTCACGCCACCGATCTTTTTAACATACATAGCACCCATATTTTTGATCGTCTTGATATTTTCATCGACATAGTCTGTATCATGTGGTAATGCTTTTACGAATACTGTGTTAAAGCATTCTGCTAAGATAGCATTTGGAATACTAGCTGCTAATGCATTAATACCTGCACCACGATAGTTTTTCATAAGTGCACGGTGATTAGCTTTCAAGGCAGCATCGCGTTCATAGGATATTTTTTCTTCATTCAATCGTTCGTTTTCTAATTTAGCTGCTTCAGCTAACATTTGATCACGTTCGACTTGTTGTTTACGTAACGCATTAAAGTCTAATGTAGTAAAACCTAGACCTTGTTGGCGTACGACTTTACGGTTGAAACCCATGTGGATATCTCCTTTACTATTATAATCAAAATGTTATAGTTATGTCCCTAGGCTAGTCCAAAATATTGATGAATATTTGAGCTGTCCGTTTACCATTCTTGATGGTATGGTCTACGTTCAAGTACTCAGGAATAACCTTAGATGTTTCAATAACCCCTTGAATAACATTTGTTTCATTGACTAATGATTCGAGTGTTTGCATAGAAGGGCCATATTTATTAATACCATTAAACTTGATGAATTTAATGGACGGGAAGTTTTCTTTGATACCAGCGATTAAGTTAGAGATATATAAGGAAGGGCTAGATACCAACGAGATATCACGACTTTCAATATATTTCTGAATGTATGATTTCAATCGCTTAGTCATATCTTCAGCATCGGTAGTGAATGTATATTTCACATCGAAGCTGATAGAGATGTTAATCTTATCCAATGGGTTTGTTGCTTCTTCCAAATCTTCATGTTTGAAATAGAACTTAGAGTACCCATAGGTGTTAAAGAACTTAATATCGATATGGAAGTTATTCGTCAATAAATCCAATGATTTACGAATATAATCATAAATACTACGGAATGAATTCATGAATCGTTCCCTAGCATTTGGTAACTTAAAGTAATTCGCTTTAATCAACGGAATCATTTCTAATCTAAAACCATACTTACCATTTGGTCCCCTATTTGCATATTGGACATAGGAACGAACCTCTGGAATCGGAATGATGAATCGGATTGGTGTATCCTTACTCATGGTATATCGATTCGTTAATGTGAAGTGTTCTAATAATGGTAAAGAGTTGAATTTATGTAACTGCTGCTCTGTTGTGTCAGGATATTGATAGAACGTCAATAATTCCATTTTACAATTAGTCCCATCAACAAGAACTGGATCTGTACTATCGGTGCCTGTAGTAGGATCCAACATACCTTCCGTTAATTGGAATTGGTTTTTGAGTGTTACATAGTCATTGGTCTTAATAAACTTCTTGAAGAAGTAATAGTCTTCATCAAAACCGTATAAGTCCATATCAATTAACCGTTTGATACGATTTTCTTCCCCATGAAGTGTTAATACCACCTTAAGGTTTTCGTTATCAATGTATTGATAGCCATCAGTTGGATTCTTAAATGTTTTATAGGATGGTAATACGAGAGTATCATCTTCGATTAACTTAAATGCTTCTTTAGGAAGCATAGCAGAAGGTGCAATTTTAGTTGTAATCATATACCCATCTTCACCATTTAAGGCATCCCGTTTGATATTAATACTATTGACGATAAACTGGTTGAAAGATTTAGTATCCGTTGGTTGATATAACGTAGTGATATTATCGTTCACTGAATTCAAATAAAATGCTACCGATAATGGGTTAGCACATACTACAGTTAAGAATGGATTGATGTATATAAAATCATTATTCTCATACCCATCTAAATTCGTTTTCAATGATAGTGTTTTATCAATAACGGCAACCGATTTATCACTACCCTTGTATCGATAGATTTTACCTGCCTTAATAATGTTACGTTTGGATTGTTCCATATACGTATCAATATCAGTCGATTCAATCTTAATATCAAGCGTATTGGTAGGGATTACATTTTGGTCAGCATCCCTAAATAGAATAAATGTAGAATAGAGACGCTCGAACGCATCATCTCGTTTTTTCATGAACAGAATTTCATTTTGTTCACGATGTTTGATATTATTGAAGTAGATTTGTAAGTCATTGGTAGTAGTAAAGGATTTGATAGTAGAATATGCCTTAACTACGTCATTACGAAGTTCTTCAATATCTTTACGATCATAGCCACCAACGGATTCCCCTGTAACCGTACCCATGAAAATCATACCACGGTTATTTGGATATCGATCCGCTTTACCAATGATTTCAATATCCGTACCATCATATGTAGTGAAGTTACCATTCTTACCTTTTGTAGTATATAACTGAATATAGATTTCAGAATTATACTTAGGGGTAAAGTAACGTTCATCATTAGAGAACTCAATTTGGAGCTTATGGTCATCGACGATTTTGTAGAAACAGAATGGTTTATCTAACTTTTCTGTATTCATTAACTTCTTCGTCAATTGTGTGTATGTTAAATCACCCGGTGCCTTATAGAATATTTCAAAGTTAGCCAATTGACCTTCAAATGTATATTCCATAGATACCATATTGATCTTATCATTCATGATAATCGTATCGGTAATCGTTTTCTTTTCAACTTGATGTAGCGTTACCGCTAATACAACATACCGTTTACCATTATCATTTACATATGTGCTTGTGCGTATATATGGATTCAATAATGGACTTACGCTATTATTGTGATCCATGATATAATATGCACTATGAATTGTACCTTCTAATGTGCGTTTACTTGTCACACGTACATCATAGTCTAACATGAATGGGATACCGTCGACATTAAATACCATCTCAGAGTCCATATCGAACTGCGTGATATTACCATCGACATGAATACCATTCTTTAATAAAGCTTCTTCTGACATCATGATGGTGAATGGTACAGAAGCTGCCGTTGCCATCAGATTATCAATTTGGAAAATCGTGGCATGATTATAAATAGATTCAGGTAATTCTGCCTGAATCGGGAATATCTCTTTAAACAACGATGTGATAGCGAAGTATCCATCATTGATAGTAGTAGAAAGGATTTCTGTAATATATCCAAATAGACCCACATTCATTTCATTCATATCAGCGATATCTTTGAAATACGTTGGTGCTATTTCTTTGGATAAATAGTCCTTTATATCATATACACTAGTACCGTTTTTAATAGTACCCACTTTATCACATCCTAAGCATACATAAGTTGATAATCAGAATAAAATTGTGTCACCCAAGTTGTGAGTAATGTATACTCGAATTGTGTTGGGTTTCGTTTATGGGTAAGGACTTCCATGATGGATCTATCGGTATCATCATTTGTCAATTTAGCTTTTTCAAATGATTGTAAGACGTCTTTAACCATCATAAACGTCAAGCTTAAATCATTATATAGAATAAATGGGTTTGTGTGTATTACCACGAAGATACAATCTTTAGTATCTGGTCGAGTATATACCACACCATCTTCATTTAGTATACGAATACAATCACCAACAGCTATCTGTTCGGTGTTTGCTTCTAACCATTGTTTAGTATCGTTATTCCAACGATAGAGAGTTGTTTGTGCCATGTGTATCCCTCATTATTATACTGGTCGATAACGTAACTTATATAATTCCCCACCATTACCAGTATCAACAAATGGACAGCCAACGAATGTCTTCGTAGAGTGCATTGTGCTTTGATTATATACTGGAATATAATTGAATGCTTGGTTTTGGGATAAGTAGTTAAATTCAGCTACATGTAAAGGATTATAGTCATCCTTCTTACTATAGTTAAACGTAATGGTATACGTTGGTTGTTTAATCGTTTCATTAACTGAATCAGAGAAGTTAGATGATGGAATATTCGTAGGGAAACAACCAGTATATTTACACCAGTAGAGAATATCCTCACCTGTCGTCTTAGTTAAGAAATAATAGATAGAAATTGCATAATCCAATGTATGCTTTCTAGCATGAACAGGATTAGGCATAGCTTCACCACGATATACCGCATTGATATATTCTATCCAGATTTTCATAATCTTGTATACGGATAGCATATCATCATCACGGAAGTTCACATTTACTGTACCAGCAGTCTTAGTCTTAATCGTACTTTGACCATAGGTATTTTTCCAACCAGTGAGTGTTTCACCCGCTTCTATTGTTTCCAATACTTCATCTTGTACATCTAAGCCAGTTACACGGTCAGTTAAGATCGGTATGAATGAATGGCCACCACCTGCACTATTACCCATAAGGTAACTACATAATACAGGATGTGATTTTAACATGCTATACATCAAGGCAGATGCATGAGCATGAGCTACCGCAGTATCTAAATTCAATACACTAGCCCCTGTATCATTAGCAAATGATAAGTTCATATCTGGTCTTGTGAAGAAGATATGACCTTTAGAGCCAAGTAATTCATTATTAGGTGTCGGTAGACGATAGCGATTGAATTTGTTAAAGATGGTCGCTCTATCCGTATGAATGTTAAATTCATCGTAGATAGCATCAAATCCAGAACTATATTCATCATATAAGTCATCACTCATATCTTTAAAGATTTGAACATCTTCTTCTTCGATATGTGGAGGATCTGTAACTAGTGGAGTTGCATAGGATTCATCTTGTTCCCATTCATAAATACCACCAAATCGTTTAATGATAGTACGACCATCACAACCTTTATACTTAAAGTACTCGATCGCATGCTGGTCGATAGCAGCATAATGAATTTGGCGTTGTTCATATTGACCATCAAATAAACTACCACCATTATCAAAGGAAGGCCGTTCACCTGGCCAATCTTTAGCGTCACCACTATATAAACTACCACCATCTGTACCACCGATATATTTACTAAATTTATCTGTGATACCTGGATAGGTTTCACCAAATATATTGAAGATATCCGATAGTTCAGAACCAAAATCAAAACCGATTACATAGCGTAATCGAGAAGATATAACACCAGATAGTAACCCACGGAAGTTATTTAATAAACCCCCATCTCTACCAAAAAAGGAACCATCACGAATATTACCGATCGTAGCACCCTTTAATAGACTGCTTACATATTTATTCTTAGTTCGAATAAATGAATCGATACTCATATTATTTAATCGATTGGGTTTCTTTTCTTGCACTTCACCCTGACCACTAATGGTTCGCCATGATGTGGTAGAACCTTTAAAGCTAACTGGCTTACCAGGATCACCCTGTACCCAAGCTTTATTGCCTGGTGTAAATACGTAATTACTATTGGAATTAGTTGGTGTACCACTATTCACTTGACCGGCAGACCATAATGTGCCACTTCCTATACTAGAAGTAGGTGATGGAGCACTACCTGTTAAAAATTTAGATAATTTATTTAAACTACCAAATGAACGTCTAAACGGGTTTTTCTTATCTTGATTAGCATGGTTAGCTATACGTTGAGATGAGAATTCCACATCTCTATCAATCACAACATCGGCTGCATTGATATAGCCACCATTGGCTGTTCTATAGTAAGAGTCCAGACCATTTTTATGTAGGGATACGAGAGCAACAAAATCATTTGTATATAGTTTACCTAAGCTCTTCCCTAACTCATTAGGTTTACTAAGAATAGGGGTTGTGCTTTTAACTCTTGCTTCTAAATACATATTATATGTCACCTCATTAAATAGGACTGTAATCTTATTTGAATGTTAAAACCATATATTCACATGGACTTGTACAATAGATTATAGTATCATATAGAACATTTTAGGTATTTAACAAATATATAATCTATCCTGAATAAGAAAGGAGACCTAATCACATGATTGATACTGTATTGGGCAAAATTCTTTCAGTAGTTAAAGGAGGAACTGGCAAACAAGCCTATGATTACCTTAAACCATCTGAAAAGTATAAATCCATTGCCCGTCAATCAGACAAAGCAATTTGTCAATTTCCAGTAATTGCTTCTAAAGCAATGACGTATGATACAGCTACTATGATTGTAAAGGCGTGTGAACGCAATTTCACTACCTTTATGGGGGTTGTTATCGGTCTTAACCAAGTAATTGATAGTAATACCGGTGCAGTCGATTATATTAGTCGCTTTCATACAAATACAGACGACACTATTGAACGTGTTGGTGGGTATATCGATACTAAAGTCAATGAGTCCGTCTCTCCTATCGATAAAAAGGAAATGCAACGTTTATTGTTAGAAGCTAATATTGAATTTGGCTCTCAATTCGAAGCACAATCCTTAAATGATCGATATAAACCAGTTGACATCAAATCTATCCTTGCAACTGAATCTGAACATAGAGGTGAGATTTATGTTGGGATGAGTGATGAGGAAAAAGCTAATGCTTCATTAGCTAGTAAAACAGTTGAACCTCCGTTCAAATCTATCCTTAAAGATAGTGATGTCAAAAAAGCAAATGAGTTGGTCCCATCGTTAATGTCAGTACAACTAGTACAACGCAACGATGCGGGTCAAAATATCCCTATTCATTTCTTATTAGGAATCAAAGCGGTATTACATCCTGTTGGTTCCGTAGAAATGATCAATAATGTGTTTAAGGCATTTGATAAAGGTTCTCGTGGTAAATTCTTCGATTTCCTTCGTTGGACAACTGGAGAAATCAGTTTCATTAAAGACTTAGTATTAGGTCTTGATGAAGTGAAACGAGATATCAGTGCTGAACGCAACAAAAAAGAATCCCCTTGGTGGAATATTCTTCGTAATCGTAACTCTATGGGACGTTTCCGTAGATGGACTAAAACTGCCCCATTGTTACCTAATGCAACCATTGCTATGACACAAGCTGAAGTGGATAACCTTCGAGCTAATACAGGTGTCGATATTTTAGACCCTGGTTCTGCTGTACAAGTTATGCAACAACTTGGTCTATTACAGTTCATCGTAGTTGATGATGCCAATGATGTAGCGTATTTCTTAATCGATGGTCAAACTCGATTCCAAACCTACACATTCAATGCATTACAACGTGATAACGGTGATGCTGAAAAACAAGCAATGCGACTCATTAAGCAAATGAATAAGTTATAAGGAGTACACGCATATGGTTGAAAATCAAGACTTAGAAGTTATTCTTGCAGAAAGTTTAACTCCTAAAGAATTCACACAACTTTCTTTGGCGTTAGAATCCGAAGAAGTTCAAGCTGGATTTATTCAACGACTATATGGTCGAGTACTATCCAGTATCCAACGTTGTATTCTCGGTGGCAAAAACAATGATATGCTGAAAGTGATTGCTGATACAAAAGGTGATTTCTCTAAACATCCTTATTTTGAAACACAAGGTGAGAAACCCGCTATTGCAACGATCTTCACTAAATCTAACAATGCTACTGTAAAAGAAATGGGTAAACATATTTTATTGATTTCTAGTTTCTTACAACGTCATAAATCTGATTTTATGAAAGGTATCCATGCGGGTTGCCCTGCTTGCCTTTCTTTATATACAACTTTTGTGTTAAATTGCGTAGTTGGTACTAGCTATGCTATTATGATTGAATCGGATAAAAAAGTTACACCATTATGTAAAACTGGTGTTGAAGCATTAGCAAAATCTGCCGAACTCATCAACAGTCATAATGCTGAAAAAGTATTCGACAAAGATGTCCAATTGACCGAAGGTCTTGGCGATATCTTAATGAAAGCAGTTACACAAGTTAATAAGTGGAAAGCAGTTACACTTGTCGGTGTTGCTTTACTTGCATTCTTTATACTTGGTAAATATATTGTATTTGCCATTTATAAATCCAGAGTAAAGTTATCCGATTACTTAGCTCAACAAGCATTGTATCTTCAACTCAATGCTGAAAATGTTAAAAATAATAGTAATTTATCTAAAGAAGAAAAAGAATTGATTCTAGCAAAACAAAAGAAAACTGCTGAATTACTTCTTAAATATTCTGACAAATTAGCAATCGATGGTGTCAAATCTACTCGTCAAGCAGAAACCGATAATAAACGTGATACAAAAGCGATTATTGAAGATTCTAAAGACGATGCAGTTGATGTCACTAGTAAACCAGGCGAAGCTAACACTGGCTTGCCATTATTCTAGGAGGAATAACGAATGTTAAATTTCGAAAAATTTGTATTAGAAGCTGAAGAAGCAAAAAATACTGACGCAAAAGTAAATCCTGAAACTGAAGAAGAAATGGAAGAAGCGTACACTGACTTTATGGTAGAATCCATTCAACTTCAAATCGCATTAGTAAAAGCTGATGCTCATTGCATGGAACAATACATGCAAGCAACTACTGAATCTGCTAAAGCAGACATCGTTGCTACATACGAAGGTGCTGTATCTGAATTCTTCGATCGTTGGAAAGAAAAATTGGGTAAAGCATCCGAATCTGTATCCAACTGGTGCGAAAAACGTGCTAAAGACTTCGATGGTCAAATTAAATTGAATTCCAAAAAATTCATGGAAAAATATGCTGATGTATTGAACAGCAAAGATTGCGACCAAGTAATGGTACCTTGGTCTGATATCGACGTTGCTAAAATCGATGCATTCGCTGGTAAAGAACAAATCTTCATGCAAGCAGCTAAAGAAATCGCTAAAGCTGATTCTGCAGAAAAACTTGAATCCTTAGTTAAAAAATACGAAGGTAAAGCTGATGATGAAGCATTAAAAGCTCTTCAAAAAGCTCTTGATGACGCTAACGTTGAAAACGAAAATAAAGAACGTAAAGAAGTTAAATTCGGTTCCATTAAACGTAAAGCTATCGCTAATGCAGGCGAAGCTTCCGTAATGAACATCGTAAAAGCATACCGTCAAGCAGGTAAAGATATGAAAGCTGCTAAAGCTGAAGTATTAAGCTTACCTGTAGAAGAACGCAACCCATTCAGCAAAACTGCTTTGAGTGCTGCCACTAAATATGCTAACCGTGGTATCCGTGCTGCTAAAGATATCGCAGTGTCTCGTGCAGGTGCTAGAAATGACTTGTTCTTCAATGCTAAACGTGCTTGCGTTAAAGCTGTTCAAGGTAAAGGTGCTGCTCAAAAAGCTGCTACTGAATCCTACTCCTTGTTGGATGACATGTTAGCATCCGTATTCTAATCTGAATACTGAATACTAAAATATAGATACTACTCTCTTGGGTAGTATCTATATTTATTTCGCGGTTTTTACATTATAGTAATTTATTTAACAATATATCCTATATAGGAGGAATATTCGATGTTGCAATTTGAACAATTTGTAAATGAACGTACAGTGCACGTTGAAGAAATGCATTTTGAAAATTATAAAGAATTCAATACTACATTCCTACAATATACCACTGAGTTCACAAATCTTCAATTGGCTATGGAAAAGGCAGATGCCAAATGTATTGAAGAATATAAGAAAGCAACTACTGAATCAGATCGAGTTGCTATCAGTGTAATCTATGAAGGTACATTAGCCGATTTCATTAAACGTGCTAAAGAGAAAGCTGCAAAAGTGATTGATAGTGTAATCAATTTCATCAAAGGTGTTATTGATAAAATCAAAACTAAACTTGGTGATTGGTACAATAAATTCTTTAACAAATACTACGAATTATTAAAATCCAATAAAGTTGATCATGTCAAAGTACCTTGGATTAAAGTCAAAGAACAAAAACTAAATAACATTAGTAGAAACTTTGATGTACCATTTAAATATGTTGCCGATTGCTTTAAAGCAAAGAGTGATGAAGAATTTAATGACGCACTTGAAAAACTTCAAGACTCTATTGATGTACTAAGTAAAACTATAGATGATATAGTTAGAGCAGTTAATGAATCATTTAAATATAAAGAAGACGTTGAGTTTGGTAAGATTAAAGCTAGAGCGATAGAACGTGCTAGTAAAAAAACATATGAAGGTAATCTTGATGAAATGAACTTCTTATTAAAATGCTTAATGGATATCAAAAAGCGGACGAGTGTTGGTATAATTGATAATGTCAAGACAATGAATAATCCAGCACGATCCCAAAAAATCATTGTTGTAGCTTCAACTCTAGTAAACATGTATGCAAGATATGCTCATACAGTATATAAATATACAATGAGTACTTACTGGACGGCTCGTAAAGCTTGCACAATAGCTATCAATGAATTACGTAGTCAAAAAGAACAAACCAATGAATCAGTTAGCTTATTAGATCAAATGCTAACAGATATGTAAAACATAAATAAGATCCAGATACCAATCGGTATCTGGATCTTTTATTATATTTCTGATTTTACGATACGATAAGCACGTTTGATATTACCTTTAATTGGACTCTTTTTAAGTTCCTTTTCTTCATTGGTTCGATTACGCTTACCTTTAGATAAAATCTGTTTTAGATAGTTGGTAAATGCATGGAAGGCTTGTCCCATCATGGATATACGAATTGTCAATATACGTAAACTTGTTTGTACATACAGTTTAAGTTTCTGCATTGTATTGAAATGATTTTGATCATCAATATGATTCATTTCCTGTTCAACTGCTTTAAGATGTGAATCTAGTTCAACCTTTTGACTTTGTACAATGGAGATGAGCTCTTTGTATTTACTACAATAACCAAGCATCATATCAACAATAGGAGCTAGTTTAGATGGACTATCAATAGTAACAACATCCGTTACACTGGCACCTCGATAGAATGTTTTAATATCATTAAATGAACGAAATTCGGTGAATGTATCTAGTACATCTTGTTCCGATTTAATATCACTAGTCTCTAACTTTCTCCATACGGATGCATTGTAAGTTGGAATAGGATTTCGTTTATCCATTAACTTAGTGATGGCATTCCAGTATGGGACTGCATTGATAGAGATATCCCTATAATCACGTTTCTTCAATTCATTGAAGTCATCGATATGATGATCAATCCATTCTTGATGTACTTCATACATAGAACGAATTTTTTTAATCCATGATTGAATCAATTTAGCGATATAGTTACGTATTTTAACGACCCATTTTTTAATGGTGTCAATCAATGTATTATGGATGGATTTTTCTTTGATTCTATCAAGTACACTCACTTCAAGTACAACCGAATCAAAACTATAATTGGCGTCAAGAATAACCGATTCGGTTAAACAATCAAGATGATTCATAGTATCACCCCTTATTGTGTAATCATATCCATAAACGTTTGACGTTTATTAACATGAGTCATGATATTCGTAATGGTAGTGTAGAATTCTAAGAACGCCATCATTTTATAGTTGATATAGGTACAGATATCATTGATAGCCATAATACCCAATGCACTTAATACTTGAACCGCATCGAATAGTTTAAGAATCATCTTAACACGAGCTGGAATATTCGTCATAGTCATGACGTCTTTAATTTTACTGCGAAGTAGTGATAATAGAGTTGTGATGGTTTCTTTGACTTGATTAATCGCTTTATATAGATACCCCAATTTCATAGCATCATATTCTTTATCGAATTTAGCAATGGAATTAAACATATCTCGGATGAACAATTCACCTACACTGACAGGGACACGTTGTTCAGATGGGAAGAAGATACGATGTACGGTATCATTGAAGGCAGTACCACTTAAACTCTTTGTTTTGATATACTTAGATACCCCAACGATATCGGCACGGAAGTTATAGATACCATTTTCTTTAATATCTTTAATTTCTTCATCGAATTCATCTAGGTCAAATTTTTGTGTACCCAATTTATTGATCAATTTACCAAGTCTATCCCAACCTAAGCACTCATTAAAATTGATTGTACGTTTATCAGTCATGATAGGGTTATAGATATACATTGTAAAGGTTTCTGATTGACGACCTTTGAAGATATAACTAATAGCATCGACGGTAATCATGGAACGTTGTTTATTGATTTCTTTATGTAAGCTATTAACACGTTTCATTGTATAATCACAAGCATCAAATGCTGTTTTTTCTACTTTTTTAATATGATCTGTAATGGTAGTAATCGCTAATTTAAACGATTCATCAGTTACTGCCTTACTAACTATTTTAAGTGCATCCGCAGTATTTTTGCGTACAGCTGATAGGAAATTATTATAGAAGCCAACTGCACCGACCATTGGGTCAAAGGATGCATTTCCTAATTCCGTAGATAGGAAACGGGATTCTTCGAATACGATATCGATCTCGTTATTCATAAGGTGTACACCTCTTTCTACATAGTAAATTTTAGCTAAAATTGTTATTAGTTTGTTTTTTAGAGTAAGAATGGGTATATAGCATTACGCTATATACCCAAAAAAATTATTATAATGACCTAGGTCTAGGTGCCTTAGATGGTGTATGAGCATCTTGAACCTTCTGATTATATTCATTCCGTGCTTCAGAATCACCAGATTTTTTCTTAAATGTATCTGGATACTTATTGTCTTGAATATTGCCGTGTTTATCGGTATCATGAGGGTTCGGTACATCCGAGGCTTTCTTTAAGTCCGAATGTACACCATCAGCATAGATATCATTGGTTTCCTTCGGTGTTGGTGTATTCGATGGTCCTTTTGCTTTAGGTTGTTCGATTTGGATATTTGGATTTACCTTAGCATCTAATAGTTGAACCTCATCAGAACCTAAACCAGATTTAAAAGCAAAATCATATTGACCAGCACAATTGAACATGCCACCTGCTTTAGTAAAGGCTGCCACTGCACTTGTGAGACGATAATATCCATTATACTTAGCTTTTTCCTTATCCGTGAAGTATACTACGAACTCTTTATTTGGAGTCATAGCAAATAGATCATGGTCTAATAAATAGCATGATAAATGGAGATTCCGTTCATTGATTTCACTTAACATAACTGATTTATTGAAATCGTTACCGAACTTATCTGATACGATAGTGGAGTTACCCATACCACGTTGTTTACCCGCACCACTCACTTCGGTTGTTTCATTATTGCCAGAATCAACAATGGTTACATTATTACCAGCAATTAAGTCTTGTGTAGTGGATGGTGTCTGTACACTAATGTTTTCTGGATCAACGTACATAACGTATTCTTGTTCATCTGGTGATTCAAATGTACCTGTTGCTTTACTAGATGAGTTACTATTATCAATCGCTGTGATAATAGTCTTTCTATATTCACCCTGTTCATAACAGTCACATGCACCAGACTTATTTAATACGTATAGACATCGATAGTCATAGAACGACATCGTGCCAAAATAATAGGTACCGTACGTTTGTTGTAAGTATTCAAACACGTTCATTAAGTTCATTGGCGGGATAATCACCTGAGGATACTGTTTATCATTATTCAATGGACTAATGAGCATTTTATCAATACCAGCATTACCTAATATATGACCAAGGGCAGAGGATAATGTACAGTCATTATAGATTTCATTGACTGTCTTTCGCATAGCGATTAAGTCACGTTCTCTCCATAAGGAGATTTCATAGCTTTCGGTATAATCACTAACATTGTACCAGTGTTTATCTTCGGCTTTAATACCAGAAGATGTACCACTACCTTTACCACCTTGAGCTTCATTGGTTTTATCGTATAATTTGCTTTCTTGGAATGGGGCCTCATCATCAATCAATACAATAAAGGTATCATTGATAATATCATGATAGCCTGAGTTCTGATTATTGATGTCGACAGCCACTAATCGGAATCGAATATTGACATCGTTTTTATGATTGACAATCGCCTCATGTAACCGAGGTGGAAGTAATGTTTTAATTTCTAATATAGGATGGATTGCTTCATCATATAATTGGGTAAGAAAAATATTCTGGATGGCACTAGGTACCATATCGATTGGTTCTTGACCGGGTATTAACACCTGCCAAGCATCCACTCGATATCGGTACCTGTGATTTTGCATATTAGAGCGAAATTGGTTATTGCCACCAGCTGACCCACCCATTTTAAATGCTTTATCAAGCAACCCATTGACATCTAGTTTAGGAATATTCGGTCGTTTAACCGAACTGAATATATTCCTAAGTAAATTACCTGTGTCTAGCTTGATACCCATGTTATAATTGTTCCCTCATTTCATCAACTATGTCATATTGATTGAGTTCCATTAACATTAATGGATAATCAGAGAAATAACGGTCATTGATTTCCATCAATGTACTAGGGTCAGTTTTATCCGTAAGTTGATCAAAGATTTTCTCTTTTTGTACATCGGATAATACATCGTATTGATATTCTAAATCAACGGCACGATAGTTACGTACTACTTGATTGGCAATATCATCTCGATTTAAGAAGTTGAAATTGGATTGATTGATTACATGAGCGATATTCGTGATGGTGAACGTTTCTTCATCATCATCATTTAAATACCCTGCCTCATATAATTTCTCCAATGATTTATAGATTTTAATAAACCGAAATCCACTAACTCCTTTAATAGAACGTTTACGATTACCATTACATGATATAATGAATGGAATGAGTAATGGATTGATTAGTCGCTTTTCTTCAAACTTGTTTCGGAAGCACATGTACTTGATCACATTCTTCTTTGTGATCAAGACAGCATCTTTTTTGAATTTAGTTACAAGTAGGAAGTTATAGTTCACGTACTGTAAATCATACTCATCTTTAGATATAATGATATTAATATTGGCAGGATACTTATTCTCCATATTAATAATCATAGGTACTAATGAGGATTCAACACTATCCGTACTTACCATGTATACATTCTCAATGTATTCAGTAATGATTCGCATAAACGAAATAGCTTCTTGAATGATACTATTGACCGTTAAGCGTTCTAAATCGGTTAAGGAACTGAAAAAGTGTTGACGATAATTCTCAACCAATGCCGTATTATTATATTCTATTTTATGCTCTGGTATCGCATTATAATATAGGAAGATATTCGTCTTTATACGATTTTTAGAAAAGTATTTTCGGTAATGAGCCACAATATTGATGAAGTTAGATATCATATTGCGATATAATTCATTCAACTCTTTCTTTGTGGCTACTTTAACGAACTTTTCAATCGTTGTATTCCTAATACTGTTATACAATGACTCGAAGTTGATATAGATATTAGCCGTCTGCACAATTTGCTTTCCGGCTTTATTTGTTTCAGTTAACTTATTATTGAATAGCTTATCCAAGAACAAATATTTGATTTTAAATGAGTTGGCGTATGCATCAACAATCTCAAACATCTTGGTCACCATCAATTGTTAGCATATCATCATCGTCATCAGTTCCCATAAATGAATTCATATCAAATCCACCGAACTGCTTTTGTCTATCAGATATACTATCTTTTAGTTTACTAATGCTACCAAAACCCATACCTACAAGGGTGTCTACAACGGTATCTACTTCTTCATTCGTTAATGAGATACCTTTACCGATGATAGGTTCATCACCTAATTTCATACTACGGATATTGATATTAGCGGGGCCATCATCAAAGGATGCTCGGATAATAAATTTACCCCAATTGCTAGTATCAGATTCAGAGATATTCTCAATAATCTCTTCTACTTTAAAACGACTTGGGTCGTATGGTTTTCTTGCCATGATAGATTTGCCTCCTTTTTAATTTTCTGTGTAGGAGTAAAAAAATAATAGGCATGGACCCGAAGATCCATGCCTATTAGATTGACTGTTACCGATTAAACGTATTTAGAAGGGTCAAAGTCGCTTTGTTTGAAAGTTTTATTCGCAAATGTTTTGTGAATAATTGCTTTGAACCCTTTTCTTCTTTGGTCGTGTACGTTTAAGATATCAACGATAAAATTACCTTGGTTTTCAGGGATATCGAAGATATAACGCATTACGATATCACAGTCCAATTTGAAACGAGCCGCATTACCATTTGGGGTAATTTGGAATTTGACTTCACGAGTAGTGAATTGTGCCAATGTTTCATTTAATTTCTTATTAACCATGATATTGCCTTGTGCTTTATCGGCTTTATTATGGAAGAGACGGTTCATAACTTGGTTATAACCTGTTCCATTGCCGTAACCACGTTTGCCACCTTTCATGCGTTTACGATCTTCTTTATCAAGTCTAAGAACGATATACACATTGAATGGGTCAATTGGGTGTTTAGGGTTAACTTGTTTACCCTTTAGCACTTGAGAGAATGCTGTGTTATATTGAGTTACACAGAATACTTTTTGGTGCACGTTTTCAACACCAAGGCGTTCCAAACATAATTCAACACTGCGGTTGATTTGTTTGTCTGTTACTTCATACGTAACACCCTTTGGAATCAGTGCCATGTTGTTAGCTAATAATTCATTAAAATTACGAGCTTGTTGGTCCATAACTGGACGTTGTTGATTGTTGCGGTTTTGTTGTGGGTTGGTTTGTTGACCACCTTGTTGACCGACTTGTTGATTGTTGTTCATAATTGAGCAACCTCCTCTAAGTAAAAATAAAATTGTAATTAAGTCGAAAACGAATAGTTCAATTCGACTTGACTATTTGTTTACGACTTAATTAAATAATATATAGATAAATTCTTATTTAAGAATTTAGCCCTAATTGAGTATCTTATGTTGCATAGCAGACATAGTTGATTGTACCTTACTTGCCCAACGTGTATCTGATGCATAGATACTATTCACAGAGGTAAGAGATGTGTATCCTCGATTAAAGTATACTTCTTTTATCATCTCACCCCAATGATCAATACAAGCAGCTCGACTCGAGAAGCCATAAGCCGCTCCTTCATTACCATCATACGCAGCAATACCAAATAAGTTATTGCGGGATCTAGCTAAATAACTAGTACCCCAACCAGACTCATGAGCAGCTACCGAGATGGCAAATAAGGCATTCACTCCCCACCGTTCTTCCATGGATTGGAATGCTTGACCAAGACCAGCAAGGTTAGTGCCTGATAAAGCTTTGTCAAGTTCTTCTGCGGATAGATTGGTTGGTTGTGTAATGTCATTGGTAATATTGGTTCGTTTCTCTTGGGCAACATGTCGTCCTGCCGTATAACGAGATACGAGATGTAGATCTCGTACACTACGAACAGACCAAATTACATCTGACTCAGGAATAAAGTATCGGGTCCCATTCAGTTCAAACGCAATAAACTTACCTTTGAATAGATGAGTGATTCGAGTGGTTTCTACAGCAGGTAAATGGATTTTCGACGCATTACCAAACTTCTTAAATGTTTCTGTTAAGCTGACCATATGGTAGTCAGTTGGTAGTTTGGTAAATACTTCAGTGCCAGAGAGATCTGTATTTTTAGGTTTAAATTGAATATAGAATGAGTCTTTAGCAATATCCTTAGGGACTTTAGCTAACCCATCCATGGATTTAAAGTATCCACGTTCACTTAGCGAGTATTTAGTTTTTTCATCAGGGATGACAGTGAATTCACCCTGTTTTAACTTGGTTTCCTTTCCATCGTTTGAAATAATGGTAACGTCTTTTGATGTTACTAGATAAATGGAGTTTGTTAAATCAACATCCTCTACATTTTCTGTCGCTAACTGCGACGTGTCCCCTTTGTCACTATTGTACTTGGATCCAGTATCTTGTACTGAAAAAGCTTTTGGGTCATTTTGGTACTCGCTCACACCAAGAATGACTGTTATAATGAGGACGAATTTGATGATTTGCATGATTGATTTCTTCAAGTCATCATCTCCTTTCTTCATTAGAACATTGTTACATACGTATTGTGCTCTAATAACAATAAAAATACAGATACAGTGAATGACACTGTATCTGTATAATATATACTTATAAGTTGAATACGTATTTGTAGGCTTGAGCTAAGTAATCTTTAAGCTTATCCATGTTATTAACGATAAATAGTTTTCTATCCCAGCGATTCTTAAATAGGTAATCGGAGAATAAGAATGTTTGATCGACCTTCTGAATATGGAATAGGGTGGAACGTACTAACTGAATAAGTTCCTTATATTGAGGAAGATTCAAATCTTCATTACGGTCGGCTATCTTACTGGTAATGATGCACATACCCAATGTAACGGCATCTTTAAGCATATTCATATTATCATTCTCTATACCAACCTTAATATAGTCGCGTAGATAGAGTACAGGATTATCGAAATACGCACAAGGATTGAATTGAATACCTTGATGAGCAGATGACATTTTAATTCCTTGAATGAATTCATCAAGTTGTTGTACCATGGAAGGTAAGTATCCAGTAAAGTCAGTATCGGATACAATCGTAGATTTCTTAATATCTGGATTGATGTTTTGAACACTGATTAACTTATCATATCGAATATGTCTAGTGATTTGGTCATGTAGAATGTTTCTATCATGGTCACTCTCAGGATTCAACCCACTGACTTCTCGATACTCGTCAGTAATCTCAACTCTACCGTCAAATACAGAGATAAGTGGATACTTAACAATGAAAATAGCTTGAGAAGCCAAGTCTACGTAGCACCGACTATAATAGCATAGACCATTACGAGAATTATATATCCAGAATTGATTCTCTAAGTCACAGGTATCACGTTCAATATAGTATTCAATCTCAGATGGCTCACTATCCATCAATAATAGATGGGCAGCCAATACCGCATTAGCTGGACGATCAGTATTGATAGCTTTATAGGTATATTCGTATATAGCATACGGTAAACCAACTGGGACAGCTAGATGCTGAATGAAACCAATTAGAGATTCTGGGAATCCTTTTGTTTGCAATGATGGAGCTACGTTTTCGATATAGTTCTTAATATCATCTGTCATAGCAGAACCTAATAGAATGGATATGGTTTTATACTCCATATAGTCAGCTGGTTGACGTAATGCATTAATAACCATTTGTGCAACCTCTCCATCACCCATATTACGTTCAAGAAGGTTATTGATAATATCAGCCATGCCGCCATTGTATAATAAGGCTATGATTTTATCAGCTCTTTCTCTAGCAGACATACCTGGTGTACTGGATACCATTTTGATATACGCTTGGTATTCGGTTGGATAGTCATAATATCCTTCATAAGATATCATAAATGGTGTGGCTTCTAATTGAAGAGAGGCTTTGTTTAATGATTCTCTTAAAATTGGATAGATTGTTGGGAATACGGATTCATCAACAGAGTCTAATCGTTGAGAGAAATCTAAAGTATCTCTCATCAAGTACTCTTTAGCTACATCATCAATCGCTAAGGAATGTTTATCTTCATCATCGATGACAGTTTGGATATTCCCATTAGCGATTAGCGTTTGTAGTTTACGGGTATCATCTAATGAATTGAATTCTTCAGTAGGAAGTTTCTTGGATAATACTTGTGTACCACCATTGGTAGCCCCAACGATTGGTTCTAATGTACCTACATTGGAGGCTTCCATCACTTGAATAGAACCTTTTTTAGTTCCATATTTACGAACGTCAAAGTAACGCATTAACTTACCTTTGAATTGAATGGATTCCGCTAATCCTAATTCATGTAAGCGACGTCCAATATTATTAGCAAGAGTATTCTTATACTCTTCTTCACATAAATCGAAGAAGCGAATACAACCTTCTACTTCTTCTTGTGTATACATAGGGAATCTACGTTGATCTGGTAAACCAAAGTATTCGCTTGGGTACCGATAGATATCAGTAATATCAGTTATCATATGTATAATCTCCTTATCTATAGTACAGTTTTATTTTTTGCTGTCACAAGTAATTAATGAATGTTATATATTTGTGAACCTCATAGTATAACATTTATAGATTTTTTGTAATAGGAGGTGAGGTACTAAGATGAGTAGACGACACCAAGCGAGTAAACGATTCAGAGAAAAGCGTAAACCGATGAAATCTCAATCCAATAACTCGCGAATGAATAAGGATTGTGTGTCCTCTATATTAGACTCTCAACAAGAGAAACGAAAAGCCACTACCCCATCTCATGTACAACCGGGTGATGTATTTATTATGCGAGATAATGGCTATGATGCTGAGAATAAACATAAGGAAATTCCAGATACTCAAGTCATTCGCTATGACAGACCAGTTGTTGTTATGGCAACTAGTAAAAATACAGTGAATGTATTACCATTGTCGACAAAAATTCGACCATTCGATACATTGTACCCCGTTGTTATTGAACAGGGATTAGAATCACAAGTTATTATCTCACAAGCATTAACTGTGGACTTTGATAACTTAGCTGATTTTATCGGAACACTTAGACCGGATGTGTTCCACGATATGCGTGAAGCATTAAGTAAGTATGTATTACATGGAGCTTCTCATGTGAAGCGAACTGTACAACGATACGAGATGGATATGATACGGTATGAACCATTTGGTATCTATGTACATCAACTCACAAACGAGAGATTCATGATGTTAAAAACGAAAAAGAAAACGTTTATTAAGGTTCCCGTTGAGATATTAAAAGAGAACGATATCTTACCAACGGATGTAAAAGTATTTTGTGGATATGTACGATTACATAAGGTACAGCTGGTATTACCAGATGAACTGTGTGATGACCATAATCTATTATACATTGGAGAAGAGTATCGAAAATCGATTCGCAAAAAAATTGTGGATATGATTAGTGGGTGCTTTGGGATTAAAATCAGAAATTCTATGTTAAAACCTGATTCTATCGATATCAAAGAAACAATGGCAATCGCTAAAGTCATTTCTTCTTCTGACTACATCAATGGTATTAAAGTCATTGATGATATATGTAGAAATCATGTTAAGATATACTTGGACGATCCACAAACATTTGTAAAGAAAGCATTTAAGAAATTAACAACATTCACGTCACCAACGCAGTTGATTGATGTAATCAATGAGAGATTATTACTTATGAGTGATATGCTAGTGTGCGATACTCGCGTATTACGAATTGGTGAACAGAATTTTGCTGATATACTAGAGAGAAGACTTAGTAAACATAATAAAGGTTTTATTTGTAATAACAAAGGCGTTGTAACAAAATACAATAACACTGATCGCAAATACTATCTTAAAAATGTACGATGGATTTACAAATACCATCAACGAAATAACAAAAAATAAGTAGAAGAGTATACGGATTGAACCGTATACTCTTCTTTTTGTCATTATCGAGGATCATAAACCCCTTTGATACCGACTTTGCGATACCAGTTAGCTTTACCACGGATAACATCGCCACCACGACGATACCCTTTTTTACCATATGGGTCATATACAGGAGACTCAGATGTTCCTAAGAATTCTAAGTCCCAACGTTCTACAGTAGATTTAGGACCATATGGTTCATGGCACCAAACACCATCTTCATTATCCCCAGCTTCACCATGTGTCATAACACGAGCTTTATCGATGGTTAAATCGAGAGCATTGGATAATACACAGACTACTTGGGACATGGTTTCAATTTGAGCCGCAGTCGGTGGTTCACTACCTAACCCATTAGGAGTAGCATCAAAGCACCCTAATAGAGTAATAGCGATAGAACCTGTATTACGATGCCAAGTACCATATAGGATATCATCTAAATTAACACCAGCAGGCATATAGATTTCACCAGTTTTATCAATTTGGATATGATAATCATCCCAGAATTGACCATAGCGACCAGCTGTCCAATGGAGATATAATTTAACATCACGACCTACGGAACGAGCTTGGTTCCAAAGGGACCAATAGACAGCCGTAGCTTTTTTCTTAAGATCAGACAACGTCACCTTTACCATGGCGGAACGAGGTAAGACTTCAGACATATATTACAACCTCCTTATGAGATACTATATAAACATTGTGATTACCACATTGTCCATGAATCGATTTTGAAAAAGGATAGAGGAAAGTCACGTAGCCGTTTGGGTTATGGAGCTACGTGACTTTCCAGCTATTGAAAAGGTTAAAACTAAATAAATGACGAGTTTATTCAGCTACTAGTATGTTGATACCAAGTAATATTTTATATTATTCTGGTTTAATTTTGATCTTATTTCTACGTTCCTCTGGAGAAAGATCATCTGAACGAAGTTTATTGATCAATGCTAAGAAATCCCCATATTTCTTATTCACAACTTTGATATAGTTGTTATCTCGTTGCTTCAATAACGCATCATCTTTATATTTTTCCTTAACTTTATCAACAGCTTGGATTTTATGATGCATATTTGGATTATCTCCACCATCTTTGATTTCTACTTCTAAGCGAAGATCAGGGATATAAAAATCAGGGATATAAAAATGATCTTCCCCGTTATATTGGTATCGATATACGTTTGGTGATGGAGCGATAATATCAGCGGATTCAAAATTAAATACTGTATCGCAGTTCAATAGGAAGTCTTTTTCATAGGAACCAACATAGGTAGTGGGTTCTCCACCATTTTCCCATTGATACTTACCAGAAATCTTTCTAGCCGCCAACATTTTCTTTTGGTGTTCTGGGTCGTTAGCTAAATTGTATTTATTGTATACTCGCATCATACGTTCTTTAAAGATCTCTCTATTCTTTTGAGCACATTCTTTTCTACCACAGAGTCTAGCATATTTGTGCGTTTTTGGATTCCAAGGGGTTCTTCGTTTACATATGACACAGACTGTATGTTTGTCATGTGTTAAGTCATAGTAATATTGATCAGAAGGGATTCCTTCAGGAATCATATCAGAATGAGCTCGTTCAATATGATCATATACCGCATCTTTGCTAACATAATTCTTATGACAAACTGGACATTTACATTTTCTAATGGTATTGAGTTTCAAGGTGTCACCTACTTTACATAATTCTAGTTATATTACTAATCAGTCGTATAATAAGTGGATAGTATGTACGAATACACACTATCCACGAGTTGATATAGGAGACTATTAGTTATATGTATATTCTTAATGGATAGTTTTTATCGTTAACAATTACTATAGTCTTGACAAGTAAGTAGGAAGGATTGAGTTTTTTTGTTCCACTCCGAATAACAATCATTACATACAAAAACACATTCATACTAGTACAATCCTTCCTACTTAATTTTATTTTGATGTATATATTATAATACCGATACATCAGATTATATACATAAGGAGGACAATATGATGGAACTAAAACCAGAAGTCCACATCATCACATTAGATGAAGCCACCTTATATAATACAATAGCATCATATAAAGAATCCCATGAACTACTACATTTATTCACAGATGATAAAGTACGTATAGTTCATGGGATTACACTGCATAAATATGATGGTATGTTATATCATGTGGCACATGATGACGTGACTAACCAATCACGATATCGTCTAATTGGTCCCATCGATCAACCAGACGAATCAATTATTTTTAAATTTGCTCAAATTATACTGGAGTATAATGAAGAAGAGTATGTCATTAGAGATGATTTCAAAGTAACCTCTATCTTTTATAAGAACGGTAAACGTAATGAAATCATTCACACCAATCCACAACGATATCGAATTCGTGATGATTATGTGGTAGCCTATAATCGCTGCCATGGATATTATTACAAAGATTTATGTGTGTGGAAAGACGGAAATTTTATTGGATTAGATGTCGGTAGACTCTTGAAGTTTACGAATATCATCCGTATTGAAGATGTAATCGCTATTGGCACGACCGATAGTATTCGAATGAATGAATACTATAAGGATCCAACAAACGTATTGAGTGAATTAGTATCTACTCAAGCGTTTTATGTAAAAAATAAGCTAGGGTACATTGAATTTAAGCTTAGATATGAAAATGTGAAGATTGAAGATATTATATTCACCATTGACGATACAGCAACCAATTCAATCATTGGTACGACACCGAATCGTATACTATTACAAACCTTTAATATCGATTATTCTATGGTAGATATTGCCGTTCATGAACTGATGAACAATCGAGAGATACGTATCTACCCAGGTAATCTTCATTATAGTAATGATGAAGTTACCTTTACAATTAAATCAGAAAGTGATAGTTTTGGTTATATATTGATATTGGAAACGGTCGATATAGACTGTGTCCGTATATCCATATATAAACGCGGTGAAGGTCGTATCTATACAACCACAACTCGAAACCATAATTACAAGGATGAATTAGTACAACTACTCAACGTATAATAAAAAATTACTAGAAAACAACTCCTTAATGGAGTTATGACCATTATGTATACTATATATAAAACAGTATAGTAATATTTTAACGTAAATAACGTTGTACAACACATTTTTCCTTTAAAGGAGGACTTACAATGTCTGATGTAAAAGAATTATCTTTAGAAGAACTATTGGCATTAGAAGCTGATTTAGTATCCGATGAAGATGTTGAAGCTACATTGGAAGCTGACGCTGCTGAAGATGGCACTGAAGTAGAAGATGCTCCTGAAGTTGAAACAGAAGATGTAAACCCAGAAGATATCCCATCTGATGACGAAGATGCTGAAGATGACGATGAAGAAGAAGACGATGATGACGACGATGATGAAGTCGAAGAATCTACTTTCGCCGCTCTTTTCTTGAATGAGTTTGCAACTCCAGATGAAATCCAAGCTATGGCTGAATCCTATGATGAAATGGCTACATTGTCTGAAAACATGGGTGTGGCTATGGAAAAAGTAATTGTGAAAATGGATAAAAAATCCCGCTTAACACACTTACAAAAAGCAGCTGTATTCAAATTAGCTAATGCTGCAAACGATCCTAAGTATCGCAAATTGTTGACTTTGTGGAAACAAGAACGTCAAATCGAAGCATACTTGAGCAAAAAATATGCTTCCAAAGCATCTAAGATCGCTAAAGCTAAAATCAAAAACTATACCGCAACTGGTCTTAAGAAAGTTGCTGGTGACCCTAAAAAAGAAGTTGGCAAAGGTAAAATTGCTGACAAAGTGGCTGCTCGTGCAGTTGAACAAACTAAAAAATCCTTCTCTAATAAATAATAGAAGGTCTCAAGATGGTATACCGTTTGGTATACCATCTTCTTTTACCCTGTTAGTAGTCTATAATAGTCGTACGAACGATGTATTATAGGGTATTATATATTTTATTTCATTTTTCATGAAAAGGAGAACAATATCATGGAATTTTTAACAACACTTGACCCTATTCGCGTACTTAGTTATGTAGCCATCCTTGGCGTAATCGTTGTCATTGGATTTGATATTTATGGTCGAATCCAAGCAAACAAAAAACGTAAAGAACGCGAACTTAGACGTGCCGAATTACGAGAAGAACGACTAGCAGAACGTCGTCGGCAAGAAATTCGTGACCAACATGAATGGGAAGAACGTATTCAAGAAAATCGTCGTAAAACATTGGATACAGCCCGATTGTCACGATACAGTATGATTAATCGACGTCGATAGGAGGAGATGTATGGATATAATCGATCTCTTTACTACTAAAAAACGTCGAATCATTCAAGTCAAAGAACTTGAAAAAATGATTGAAGAAAAAGGATTACCTGAAGCATATGCATTAATGACACATCGTCAGCGTAAAACCATTCGGTTACATATAACGAGCCAATGGTTCTTTACCGATATTATGCAACCAGATAATCCAGCATTACCTGAATTTAGGAATAGTAGTTACTTTGCTAACCCAACAGAAATGGAGCCTATGTTTATACGGTTTCTCCAAACTCATTATGGGTTAACAGATAAAGATTCTACGTTTATTCAGGAAACCTTTTTGGAATTCATTCCAAAATACATTGACATATTATACACCAGTCATCTAGGAGATTTATTATTGTACTAGAGAGGGTGTTGATATGGATGTACAACAAGGGCGAAGTCGTAGACGGATAGGACGCTTTGGAGAGTTTATCTTCGAATTTGTTATCTTACCGACTAACGACAAGTTTAGTTCAAAACCAGGTCCTTCACTAGAAGGACTTAGTAATACTCGTATCATGGAATCGAACTCGACACATGTTGGCTTTGTCACTATGACACTATATTCAAATCGAGGATTTGATAAGTATGGACGAGTAACTATACCGAATCGACTCATTCATCGGTTTATGAAAGTATTCAAAGCGATGGAAAAAGCATTTGATCGTGATGATATATTCTTTACCGATGATGAAGGGAAATTAGCAATTGATACAACTGTAGCGAATCAATTAGCAATTACCATCCCTTTAGTCGATTCAAAACAATTAAAAATTAAGCATGAACTCATCTATGCTGATGATAGTGATAAACCCTATGAGGGTGTGATTATTTATCTAAATCGTCATGCTACCTACGGATATATGACGTATGATGAGTTATGTGCTTGTATTTATAATATGGATAAGGTTGATTACTTTGTATATACCGAATTGATGGTGATGGAACAACTAGAACGAGCCCTATTACGCGAACGGTCTAATGAATCCATTGGACAAATGATGGACTTAGGTGCTAGGATAGATAAAATACAGGCAATCAACGAATCAGGTGAAAATAAGGAGTAATATAATGGCAGAAAAAGATACAATCAATCTCACAAAAGAGAAAATGTATATAAGTATCAATGATACATTGTATACAGTACTTCCCTATATAGAGGGTGAACGGTTAGAAAAGGGTGTAGCCTATATCTATAAAGATAAAGTCTATATCTACGATGGTAAAATGAACAAACATAAATACATCGAAGCAGGTCATGCTTATAAGGATGATGATGGTAAAGTTCATTTCGTTAAACCTGAAGGTGTGGAGCATGATGTAGATAATGTCGTGATGGTTAATAAGCAAGCCATGAATGAAATGGATGATGCTGACCTCAAAACATTTGATCCACGATTAGCTGAGTTGAATGAAAGTAATATCTTTGCTCCAACCATTAACCCAGAAGATGATATCTTAAAACGGGCTATTAAGACAGTATTAGGGGAAATGAAAATCGATCTTCGTTTATACAAAGATCGATTCCGTAATGAATATGACATCACTAATATGAAGTCAGCTATCAATAAACCATCAAATATGACCATTAAGTATTTGGTCAAATGGTGTGAGATATTGAACCTAGACTTATCTGTGAATGTTAAGTTCAAAGATGCTAATGGGGAAGATGCTGAAATCAGTGTAAACCTCAAATAATCAAATATATATTATTATGGTAATAAAAGACGTATAGCATATTCGCTATACGTCTTATCTTTTTCAATAAGGAGGAAAATGAAAATGAAAAAGTTTTTATGTTTAATGATGGTATTATTTGGTATTCTATTTAGTAGCTTCGCTAACGATGTTAGTGCTCAAAAAATTTATACTGAAAATGGTTATTTTGAACCATATGACAGTACATTCAGAGTGACTGACGAAATTGCTCCAAACATGTGGCAAGGTGACGTTCGCATCTATATGTGGACCAATCATGATGGCGGGTATTTAAATAGAGATTTCTTCTTAACTTTCCGAGTAAATACATCCACTGGTGAAATGTGGTATGGTCTTCAAGACCAAAAGACTGGAGAGTTTGAAGGCTGGGGTAAAATAAACTTCAGTACTGTATACACAAATGGTCTACAAAACCGAATCTATCGTTACATCTTGTATAGTTTCTATAACGCTAGACCTGATTTAATCAGCAAGTCCATGGTTGATTATTATTCAATCAACGGTCCAAGCAAACGTTAATTATAGGAGGAAATTATTATGAAAAAGACTTTTATTAAAGTAGCCGCTGTTACAGCAATGCTATTCTCCATGTCAGGTATTGGTTTCGCATATACTAGCTATGGTACTTATCAATACGACCATGCTCAAGTTGGTCGCAAGTTTGACAAAAATGCAATGGTAACACATTGCACATACATTCGTTACGATCGAGTTGAAAAAGATACTATCTATCGTTTCGAGTATGGTGATGGCACAATCGCGGATATTCGCGTTAGCCAGTATGGCAACGTACTTCACATTCAAGTATTTAAGCCATAATGTCTCATAAAACATGTTAACAACAAAGTTTTATGAGACATGAAAAAGAAGAACTTCGGTTCTTCTTTTTTTCGTATACATGGAGGAACTATGAGGCGAATCATAAAATACGCAACCTATTGTGAGGTTGAAGATTATGAACTCGGAGAATGTCCCAAATTAGAAGGGATGTTATCTAAATATAACAAACTCTATTATCGTAGAGAAGCCGTTGCTATGGACTATGATGAAGAGAGTAGTACACTAACAATCCCAGCAGGTATGAATCTAAAATATATTTCTTATCTATTAGGAAGACCTGTTGATGATAATACCATTACCAATACATACGACCCAGTGTCTATTAAGTTAACTGGCTTCCCTAGAAGCGAATTACAGAACGATTTAATTAAGTTCTTAATTGGGTTAGACCAATATCAATTCAATGGTAATATGACACAGCTAGTTGGTAATGCAGAGACTGGTGAAGGTAAAACATTTTGTGCGATTGCAGCTATCTCATTCTTATCAATGAAAACGATCATTATCGTTAACCGTAAGAATATTGTTAAGAATTGGATTGATTCTATCGATACTTATACTGATTTGGATAAACGTAGAATATGTGAACTGAATACACGAATGATTGAAAAGATTATGGATGACCCATCCATTGTTAAAAAATATCGTGTATTTGTCACTACCCATAGAACTATCGCATCAAATGCTGCTAAATATGGATGGAACTGGATTCGATGTCTATTTGCCAATCTTAGAGTTGGGTTAAAGATCTATGATGAAGCTCACATGGAGTTTCATAATATGATGATGATTGACTTCAATACGAATGTACGACGAACGTTCTATTTAACAGCTAATATGGAACGGTCGTCATATGATGAAAACTCAATCTTTCAAAAATGTTTTAAAGCCGTACCACGATTCGACCAGGTTAAACTTGGTTATACTGATTCTAAGAAACATATCACCATGTTTGTGAATCGATATAATAGTCACCCATCAGTACAAGAAATCAGTGCCTGTAAGAATGTGCAAGGATTTAATAAGAACGCATATTCTGACTATCAAGTTACGTCAGACACACAATTCTTTGAGATCCTGGATCAATATGTTCGTAGAATGACAGTTGAGAAGGGTTTCCGTACACTTATACTCGTATCTAAAATTACGTCATGTGAAGCTGTTAAAGAGTTCTTTGCATCTATCTACCCAGGATTATCAATTGGGGTTTACAACTCCAGTATTGATAAACATGAGAAACAACGAGTGTTGGACGAAGACCAATTAATCGTATCTACATCAGCATCACTCGGGTTTAGTGAAACCATTGTTAATTTACGATTAGTGATTAACTGTGAAGCATTTCGTTCAAAAATCACGGGTAACCAAGCATCTGGTCGTCTTAGACGATTAGGTGATGATATTATGTGTTACTATGTTGAATTAGTGGATACAGGGTTTGCTTCTATTCGTGCTCAGTTTAAAGAACGTGAGTCACGCTATAAGAAGCAATTTAAAGAGATAATCTATATTAAGTAAGAAGTATATATTATTACTATAGATTATAGAAAGAGGGTGATGACTATTCGTATGGATCGAATCCGATTAGAGAATTTTGCTCTAATCAAATCAGGAATGGGATTGGATGAAATCGATATTGATTTTACTAAGTCTAAATATACCGTTAGTTTGATTATCGGTAATAATGGGACTGGTAAAACGGCACTATTATCTAATTTCCACCCATTCCCATATCTAGGGGCACTAGAAGCCCGAGAAGATGCTGATATTATCATACCTGACATGGACGGACATAAAGAAGTCTGGTATTCCAAAGGGGATGATCGGTATTATATTGAACATATCTACTTAGCTCCAGCGGGGAAACGAACAACCCGTCAGGTTAAGTGTTATATTCAAAAGAATGGTAAAGAACTGAATGAACCGGGTACCGTTAAAACGTTCAATGAGATCGTTGAGTCTGAGTTCCAAATTGAGCCTAACTTTTTAAAGTTGATTCGATTAGGACCGAATGTACAAAACTTCATTAAGTTATCATTTACTGATAGAAAGTTCTTCATTAGTAAACTTCTATCTGAAGTAGAAGATTACATGAAGGATTATAAGCAGGCTAAAGAACAAGCTAAGTTCTTAGCCAATGCGTTAAAACTAGCAGTATCTAAACGCGATAAACTTAACATTAGTGATATTAGTATTTTAGATACTGGGATTGCACGTAAAGAAGAGATGATTAAATCTCGATATGATGATAAGGAATCATTAACCAAACGGTTTTATGAATATAAAGGTTCCATTAATTTGGATAGTATGGAAACATTGCAAACCTTATATGATGTGACCTTACAAAACATCGAGAATCTCAAAGATACCATTAAGAATTTAGATAAACCAAAATATCTTCATGTATCTACGTCTAGTGCAACCACAGCTGAATACACAGATAAGTTGGTGAATCTGAATCTCAGTCATAGTGGTATCGTATCGCAACGTGCTATTATATTGAATGAAAAGCAACGAGTGATCGATTTACTTGAAGCTGAAAATAAGAAATTAGAAGCAACAAAGGCATCTAGTGAATTGGAAGAGATTCAAGGGTATATCAAAGAGTTGACTGAAAAAATAGATGCCTTTGAAAAGAGTTTCGACATAAGTCAACATGATACATCGATATCAAAAGATGTGTTTATGAGCTACGTGGATACTATCAATATCATCATTTATCAGATGAAAGATGTCTTTGAGCTCCCAGAAACAGGTCTTCAATACTTTAGAGATATATATGTTGACAATATGGTGCAACCGAATACCATCGATAAAATTGAAGCTAAACTTAGACGAGATGTATCTGAATTATTGGTACAATTGGATCGAACGGTGTCTAATAGTAAACAACATCGAAAAATTGCTGACAAAATGCGTACACCTGAAGGTTGTGAGCTGTTCAATGAGTGTCCATATTATCTTCATTATCACGATGAACTAGTTCATCATGCGAAAGAGGATACCATTAAGTTGGAATTTGATATTGATTGTCGAAATGAGGCATTAACTGTATTCAATCAGTTGAAATCCATTCAAATGCTATTGAATACCATTAAACTAGAACATCGAATGGATCATGACTACCAAGGTATTATTGCTTCAATTATGAAGCGGGATATCAATGAATTTGTTGATTATGAAGCCGTTAAATCTGAGGTTGAGTTCTTAGAATATTACGAAGAATATGTCAACCATAAAGACAAACGTGCTGAATATGAACAACAAGCCAAGGTATTCCAATTGAGTAATCAGTTAGAATCACCAGATGAGATATTATCTAATATATCTAAACTAACGATGCAACTGAGTGTGTTTAATAAACAGATCGATGAACTTGATCGTAAAGAGTCTGAACGATTAGAAGAGATTGAACAGACTAAAGATCTGATTGATGATTTCAGTAGATATGTTGAATACACAAATGAAGTGGAGCGACTCAATACGGAGTTAACACACACTAAGGAATCACGGGACACACTAAAAGACTCTCTTAAAGAGAAGATTGAGTATGACGAAAAACTAGCTATCTACAATAAACAAGTGGAAGCCATAGAATTCGATATTAGCTCATTAGAAGATTCTATTTATCATGATCGAGTGAAACGGACTCAATTTATTGAATTAGGTCAAGAAATTGAACAGATTAAAACTCGGTATGATATCGTAGAGCTACTGAAAGAAGCAGTATCAACTAATAAAGGGATTCCATTGATTTATATTAATTCATACTTCAAATCATTACGACTCGTGGCTAATGAAATCATTAAAGATATATATGAGAATGATTTTGTGTTAGAAGAGTTTGTAGTGAATGATAAGGAATTCCGCATTCCGTATCGTACAAAAGGTGTGAGTGTACGGGATATTCGGTATGCATCACAAGCAGAATCATCAGTAGCTACACTAGCTATATCTTTTGCTATGTTAGAACAATTCGCTTATACATATAACATTATTCTACTTGATGAAGTAGATGGTCCTATGTATAAAGGGAATAAAGAACGGTTCTTTGCGGCATTGGAAGGTATGTTATCTCGGATTCATTCAGAGCAAGCATTCATCATTACACAAAGTACGATGTTCAATGATTATCCAGTAAACTTAATTATTACGGACCCATCCTATCGTTCATTATATGAAGATAATATGAATGTGATATTCCAACGGTAATTGATGTATATATTATAATAGAGTATAGAGACTGTCTCTATACTCTATTATTTGTATTAAGGAGGAACTAATGGCAACAGGAATTGGAAGAAGTCCTATCAGCAAATTAGCTGATCACTTCTTAACAAAAAAGACTCGACATAAGCTATATGCTAAATGTCGAGAAAAACAACTTACAACGAATAGTGAGTTGGTAAAGAAAGTATGTGGTTCGATGATTAAGGAGTTAAATTTAGATGGAAAAAAATACTAATAATCCTTTCCATATTGATATGGATAAATTAGAGTATATATTTAGTGCTACAGCATCTGCGTTATATGGTACAACTAAAGAAGCTCAGTTATTCGTTAAACGGATGCTATTTAAAACAAGTTGTGCTCGTATTGCGGCAACCTATGAAACACGTAACTTTAATTTAGTTATGCGGGAATTGAATGTGGAAAAGAATGGTTTAGGACGTATCCTAAAGTACATTCGTTTCTTAAACCCACACATTACTGAAGGTCAAATTTTTGTCATTGAGTCTGGTTATGATGAGTATAAGAAACTCTATAAACAGGTCAAAGGACATAAGAAAGAAGAATAGGGATTACCTATTCTTCTTTTTTTTTTGTTAGCTTTCGATTACTCGATATGTGCGACCCGTTTCATCGGTAGCACTCATGCTATCCATATTGAATGTCACTTTACCAAGATTTTCAATTGGGATACGAGGGTAATCGGATGGCATAATATTACCATCTTTGTCAATAGCTTCTAGTTCCCATTCCGTTTCACCATTGTTTGTATGCATTAGAATGACATACTCTGGTGATAAATATTCATAGCGAATATACGCGTTGCCATCTTCAGAACGGAAATCAATATCCTCGTTATCTAAACGGTCATTAATCGCATCGAATACATCGTCATCATTGTTGGTTCTAGGGTCGTATGTAAATTTAGGTACATCTTGTGCACTCGAATACCCATCCATACTATGATAGTTAGAAGCAATTTGGTCAAGCAATGCCTTACGACCGCCACCACCGTAGAAGGCGTTAAATACATTAAGACCTTCTTCTTCTTCGTTACGAGCTTCTTTTTCTTCTTTCTTATTACGATTGGCTTTGAGTTCCAAATCAACCGCCGCTTTCTTGATATTGACCATATCACGAATGACAGAGGCCCGGTTACCATTAGTACTATTGAGAGTAATCAATAAGTCGGTTAATAATTTACCAGCTCCTCTTGTATTACTCTTACGAATGTCGTCAACCATTCCTTTGATGAGTGTAGCTACTTCATCGTTATCTTTTAAGATTTTACGATATTGAATCATTTCAGGATTGAACTTAGTTTCATAGTTCTCCTTTTTCTTCTTCTTAGCTGCCTTCATATCAAAGAGGTTTTTCTTTTTGCCTTTTTTGACTTTCTTCTCAATTAAGAATTCGTCAGAATCTAATCCGATATCATCAGCATCACTACCAAGTGAACCTGGATCTAATAGCAGAGCGATCTTATCACTATCGAAGGAGTCAAATTTATCTTTCTTTTTCTTCTTCTTCTTTTTCTTTTTAGTGTCATCACTATATAGAGTAGAGTCAGAAGCGTCTTCTAAAGGTTCTACACGATCATTAGAAAGAGGAGCATCCTCTTTCAATCGCATGAACTCTTCAGAAATGTCAAAGTTATCTGTACTCATATACGTTTCTCCTTTAACTTTAAATTAGCTATACTTATTTGTAACAACGAGTTATTTTAAATACTAATAGAAGTATATATCATACCTATGTGAAAGGAGGGAATAGTCCCATGCAACCGATGAATAGAAACGAACTAATTATGCAACGTCAGTTAGAACGACGTTTACGAATTGAATCTATGACACATGAATTACGTGAATGTATCAAGTTACTCACAATAGACCATTTTACTCATGAAATACCAATTGGCACTAATCTGATTGTATTCCAAACAAATTCTAACGAAGTCATCGCTAAGATCGTTAAAGTGATTATGATATTTGATGAATCTGCTGAAGCGATTGATGAAACAGTAGAGTTGTTTGCTAGAGTAGAGATGTATGGATGTGATGATAGATTCGATATAAATATGAATAAAAAAGAAATTGGTCAATATATGGCAGAAAATAGAGATCGATTACATCGCATCAATCGAGTATTGTTGACTGACCGAGAATTGTGCGAAATATTCTCCATATATGACGAGTTTGACCCAACAGACCCAGATGACCAAGTGGCATTATATGCAGATTTATCATATGAACCATTTAAGATATTCTTACAAAAATTTGAAAACAAATTTACGATGTCTTAGTAGTGTATTATACTCACAAGTACATTTATCTATATGAAAAATTCTGTTATATAATAAGGAGTAAATAGTTATGGCAGAAAATCGCGAATTCAAATCCAGTCAAGATTTAGTGGATGTATCTAAATTACTGGCTGAGAAAACGAAAGAATACGAAGGTACTGATAAACATTTAGGGTTAACCCTAATGACATTTCCACAGTACATTTCATCAACTCGTTCTATCATGTTTACGAGTCATTTAAAGCAATTTAATACATTGAATGATCCACAATTCCCAAGAGTCTTTACCAACTATGAAAATATCTTTGGTAAGAACTCATCTGGTCTAGTGAAAGCTAGAAGTAATTACACGGTGGTTAAGAAAATTGATAAATTTGCTGACCGTCCAGGATATATATTTGCTACGATCCTGTACGATGAAGACAATGATTTCTATGACATCATCTTCAAGAAACAATCCGAAGATTTAACTGAAAACTTCGGATATGTATATAACAATGAGAACCTTGATAAATTACAAGAAGGGGATTCTGTTAAGAAAGGTGATGTGTTATATAAAACCACATCATATGATGACGATGATAACTATTGTTATGGTCGTAATGCTAAAACCGCATACATCTTAGACCCAGACGTTATCGAAGATGCGTATGTAGTCAGTGAATCCTTTGCTAGATCTATGGTATCCCGTAAAGTTGATACTGTTAAAGTATCTATCAATGACAATGACTTCCTATTGGATCTATATGGTAATGATACAGAAGGATATAAAGGCTTCCCCGATATTGGTGAAGAAGTATCTAAACGTATTATCTGTACCAAACGTCGTATCCAAAATACGCAAATCTTATATGATATGAAGAAATCGAATATGAAGAAGATTTCTCCATTGAATGACAAACCATTCTTTACGAAAGGTTGGGTCACTGATATCGATATCTATTCTAATAAGGAAGTGGATGAGATTCCTAAAACGGAATATAATGAACAAATCATCTACTACTTAGAGAACCAAACTCGTTATTACCAAGAACTTTTTGATATCTGTGAAGAAATCTTAGAAAGTGGTTCCAAGTATTCCGATGATATTGGGTTTATCTATCGTCGAGCTAAAAATATCTTAGACCCAGATTATAAATGGAAAGATAATGATACTGTGTTTAACAATATCATCATTGACTTCCGTGTTGACCGAGATGTAAGACTCTTCAAAGGTTCCAAGATCACAGGTCGTTATGGTGATAAAGGTGTCGTATCTGTTATCAGACCTGATGATGAAATGCCATTTGACAAGAATGGTAATCGCTTAGATGTCATCTGTAACCCATTGAGTTGTATCAATCGACTCAATTCCTTCCAATGGATTGAATTAAGTTTGAATCATTGTGCTAATCAATTGATTGAACAAATGAAAGAAATGAAGTCGAATAGTGAACGATTCAAAGCCTTATCCGAATTTATGTTCTATTTCAATGAACGTGGTGAGAAGGATGAGCTTGAAAAATACTATAAGTCTTTATCCAATAAAGAAAAAGATGAGTTCTTCGAATCGATTTACGAAGAAGGTATATTCATTAACTATCCACCTATGTGGGAAGGTATGCCAGCTGTTAAGAAGATTGAAGACTTATACACTAAGTTTGGGTTTACTCGTGACCAACTCTATGTACATCGTTGGGGTAGAACGATACCGTTATTGAGTAAAGTGGTTGTCGGTGAGAAGTATATGATTAAGTTAAAACAAACATCTGAAAAGAACTTCTCGGCTCGTTCCACTGGGTATCTATCACAAAAAGGTTTACCTGAAAAATCCAATAAGGTACGAACCAATGAACAGTTATACTCAACTACACCAATTACGGTAGGTCGTGATGAAAACAATAACTTGGGTATTGGTGTTAGACCATTTATTCTCTCTAAGTTCCATTTATTCTATCGCACATCACCATTTGCTCGTAAGCAAGTGGGTAAGTTATTTACGAAAGATGTGTTGGACTATAAGAAGTTTAAAATCAAAGATGGATATAAGAATCGTAATGTAGAGATTCTTAATGCTGAGATGAAAGCGATTGGAGCTAACATCGACTTTGGTTTTAATGGATTGACATTGGATATCGACGATGAGAAAATGAATACCTATGTGTATAAAGATGAAATTCATTTCCGTACCAAAGCAGAAATGAGAGAAATCTTATTAGATGATCTATTACGTCCACAATTCAATGCTCAATACGATGGTCCTGAATCTAAAGCAGAAAAAGCCTATGCTAAGTTCAAGAAAGAAGCTGTAGAAACGGCACAAAAGAACTTAGCTCGTATCAATGATGATATTGAAGAACTTAAAGAATAATAAGAAGAAGATATACCGTTTGGTATATCTTCTTTTTTTGTATGAAAAAGTGGTATGATGGAAACCCATCATACCACTAGTCCCAAGGAGTAATTTATTCATTCTCTCGTCTTAAGAGTGAACGTAATTTGACACGCGAAGATCAAATTACTATATAGTTATATTTTCTATTATTCTATACTCATTTAAAATATATATTATAGTAACGTATCGATGCGTAACTTATTTTGTTAATAGAAAGGAAGCTAAAGGATATGGCAAAGAAGAAAAACAAAAAGAAACAACGCAAAGTAAACACATTCGATGTAATTTTTGATGATGAAAAGAAGACTAAAAAAGAAGCTACTTCTAAGACAATCAAAGGAGAAATTGTTGTAGAACAAACTCCATTAGAACTTATGAAGGAGCTCTTGAATGAAGCGAACCCAATCGGCAAAATTACATTGATTGGTAAAGAAAAGAAATCCGATAGTGATGACTACACAATCGACGAACTCGATGTAGACTCTGTTGGAAAGAAATCGGTTGCAGCTGGTACAGTTGAGTTACCTGATGACGGATTGGTAACAGTCCAATTCAAGAAAGGTGATGGTACAATCGTATCCTATACCGAAGAAGATTTAGTTAATGAAAAAGTTGACGACACATTGAAATCCAAGCTCATTAAAGTGGGTGTCGGATGTTTAGTAGCAGCAGGTGTAGTCCTAGGCTTTAGAGCCACAGACTTAAAACTGTAGCTACGTAATAAAGACCCCGTAAGGGGTCTTTTTCTTATATTATAAAAGGAGAATAATGATGTTTGAAGAATTATACACAATGGATCCAAGTGATTGGACAAGAGAAGTTCGTGAGACAATCACGTCACATGCCGTGCAAATATACAACGAATTCATTCATAACTACAAACATAAGGATGTAATTAACGTAACAGCATTAGGAAACTTTTTGTTGATGATGGATGATATCTATCGAACAGGAGAAGTGACTCCATTGAGCGATGCTGAATATGATCAGCTCCATGAAATCTATATTGAATTAACAGGTCGTATGATTCATAAAGATTGTCATGAAGAACATACGATGGAACGTGTTAAATTAGAGCATGATTATCCTATGTTAAAAGGATCTATGGAAAAGGTTCATTACATTACCAAAGAAGAGCGGTTGAGTGATCCTAATGCTATAGCAACTCATCGTTCCATTATGGAATGGTATGAAGATCGTATGGAAAAGATAAAAGAAATGAAACGGGATCCTAAGAAAGCTGTCGTTGTTTCATTCTATCCTAAGTACGATGGAGTATCGATTCAATTATCACTTGATAAACGAGGTCATGTGATTAAAGCAGTGACACGCGGTGATAAAGATTTAGGTGTTGGTAGTGATAGAACACCGCTATTTAAAGATGTAAATCTAATTGATTTAGTACCAGGTGAACTTCGTGGTCATGAAGTGGGACTTAAAATCGAATGTATTATGCAGAAAGATAAGTTCCAAGAGTATAATGAGAAGTTTGGTGATGGTAAATTAGTAAATGAGCGGTCTGCGATTACGAGTTTAACCAATTCCACTAGTTTTACTGACGTCCATGCCCAATATATGTCAATATGTGCATTGATGTTACAGTCAGGTGATCAATTGATTGCATACCATTCTAAAAGTGGGGAAGGTATGTTCGCTTGTCCACCATATGAGTTTGAAGATTTCTATTCCGATTACTATGAATTTACACCTAAAAATCTTCCAGTTTATGTTGAACGAGCTAAACGATTCATTGATCAACTCCCATACCAATGTGATGGTTTGGTTATCCGATTTACAGATCAAGATGTCATGGATTATCTTGGTCGTAATGAAAATAAAGGAACAAATAACTTCGAAGTTGCCTATAAGTTTCCTAAACCATCTAACTATACAACCGTATTAGATGTAAAGCAAGATATTGGATTGATGGGTAAAGTATCGTTCACAGCTAAAGTGGAACCATTCGAGTTTAATAATAAAACGATTAAGTCTGTTAGCTTAGGTTCCTATGACCGATTCAATGAATTGAAATTGGCTAAAGGTGATATGGTCAATGTGAAATATGAAATCATTCCGTATCTCTTAGTTGATGAATATTGTGAACAACATCGTTCTGGTAATCCAAGAATTGAAGCCATCACCCATTGCCCATATTGTGGTGAAGAACTCGTATTTAACCCAGAGTATATGTGTGGAAATACATCCTGTTCATCTCGTATGATAGGGAAAATCTATAACTATTGTGAAAAGATGAATATGGAAAATATTGGTGAAGCCACAATAGAAGCATTATATCATGCAGGTATTGTAAAGAATATTCAAGATTTATATATGCTACACACCAAACGAGATGAGGTTATTAACCTTGAAGGGTTTGGTGAAACGAGCTTTGTGAATATGGTGGAATCCATCAACAATGCATCGGGTACCATTGATCGAGTGATTGGTTCTATCGGTATTCCAAGTATTGGTCGAAAAATATTCAATAAAGTTTTGAGTATATATAATATACATGAGTTGCTAGATATTTCTCCTGGTGAAGAAAGTATATTATGCAAAGTTCCTGGTATCAAAGAAACAACGGCTAAGAAGATTATTGATGGTATTGAAGAGAATCGAGACTTGATTGAATTCTTGCTCCAAACAGTCAAGATTACTAAATCCAAAGATGTATCACTTAAAGTGGTTTTCACAGGTTTCAGGAACAAACTTTTTGAGGAATATCTTAACTCAATAGGAATTGAGGTAGTCAACTCAGTCACTGGAGATGTAGGTCTTGTGATTGCTGATAATCCGACTGGAAACAGCGGTAAAATCAAAAAAGCACATGAACGTAATATTCCAGTAATTGGCGTATTTGAAGCATATGAACGATTTGGCTTTGATAGTAAATAACTATAATGAAGTTAACATCATTATATGCTATACGCATATGACATGTCATTTTTTAATTTAAGGAGGAAATGGAAATGGGATTCCGTCCAAGACAAGTACAAAAAGAAAGCCGCGACTTTGTGAAAGCAGTTGATACTGCCACAGTCGCACATTTGAGAAGCAAAGAATACAACTTGAATATTGTGCAACCTGAAGTTGCATCCACAGTTGTACTCGTATGGTTAGAAGAATTTGCTAAACATTTAGCAGCTGAAACTGAAGCTAATGGTAACAAACCTGTTGAAGTGGTATTGGATTCCATTATGACTTTGGGTACAACAATTCGCGATTCTGAAGAAGGCGAAAAAGAAGGTAACTTGGTACCATTCGTAACACTTGGTGAAGTGTTTAAATTGGGTGCTAAAAACGATACTTCTACTGAAGACTAGTATCAAATACCCAGATAGAGAGTTATATCTCTATCTGGGTAATCCCTATCTAACATAAACTTTTTGTTTTTGGAGTCATCAGCATGAAGAAGTTTATTAAACACTTTAAGAACATTAATGAAGATCAGTTGAATATGAAACTGATCAAACGCGAATATGAAGACGACTTGATTGATTTCGTTGTGAATGTATTCAAATCATTGGAAGTCATTCGATCCATTCAATTCATCGACTACAGTGTTGAATATGATGAATCGAAAATAGACATCAATAAATACATCACAAGTCGAAAGAAAAAGAAGAAAAAAGAGGAGCATATCAAATACCACTATATCAAATCCGATAGAGTGTTTGAATTAACAATGCGATTCCATATAGAAGGTATTGATAATAACGAGTTTAAATCTAAGATTATCACTCGTTCTATCTTATTGCCTAAGAAAGATCATAATAACTATATGACCTTGAAAGATAAGAAATATTTCTTATTATACCAATTGGTTGATAATAGTACCTATGTCAGTAAGAATGGCATTACGTTAAAATCATTGATGCCAATTGTTGTGAATACCCGTCATAATACATTAACGGATTGCATGGGTGAAACGTTTGATGTGGTAAGTTACTTCTTAGCATTATTCAAACGGGAGATTCCAGTCTTCTTATTCTATTTTGCTAAGATTGGTTTCAGTGCTACCTTATCCTACTTTGCAGTAGAACGTATTATTGATGCTGTATCAGAACCATATCCAGAAGATGAAGAACACTATTACTTTAAGGTAAACAAACACATTTACTTGAAAGTACGTCGTCATTTCTTTGATGGGTACCAATACGTGAAAGCAGTAACCGCTATGTTGAAAGAATGTATGAGCACTCGTACTACTATAGAAGACCTAGAAGATATCGATTATTGGACTGAGCATATTGGTGGATTATTTACTAAGACAGCTCATAAGATGCGTGATTCTGGTAATAGTACAATTACATTCTTTGAACGGTTATTGGATTTAACAACGAAGGATATCTTAAAGGTATCTGAAATCAATAAACAATCCATCTATTCCATCGTTCGATGGATGATTCAAAACTTTGCTGAGTTAAAGCAAAAGAATAATATGGATTTATCCACTAAGCGTCTTCGCTTAAATGAATATATCGCATCCATGTTATCTATGCGTCTTGGTGAAAGTGTAAACCGTTTGTTATCATCTCAGGGTAAAGCAACGTTTAAACAGGTTGAGAACATCTTTAAGTTCCCAGGGAATATTGTATTACAATTATTACAAACCTCCCAATTATTAAAGTATGATGATCGAGTGAATGATCTCGATATCTTCTCAGCATTACGATATACGGTTAAAGGTCCTAATAGCTTAGGGTCTAAATCAGACCGTAATATCAACGTTAAATTCAGAGGGGTTCATCCAAGCTATCTAGGTAATTTGGATATTAACGTATACTCTAGCTCATCTCCTGGGTTATCGGGTTCTTGTACACCATTCGCTAAAGTACATAAATTGTATTTCGACGATGCACCAGAACCACAAGATCAAGAATATGAAATTATGAAGGAATTGGCAGAAGAAGATGCTAAACAAGGGATTCTAAGTATTGAAATCGGAAATAACCCCGTAGAATACTATGAAGCTCGCATGGAAATGTTAAAGCGTCAAGCTAATAACTTCCATATTACCTATATGACAGATGAAGATGAAGGTATGTTATATGTTATCTTAGGGGAACCTACGACAAACTACGATATTTAATCAATGTGAGTATATACCTAATCGTATATACTCACATCTTTTCTTTTTTATATCTAAGGAGATATAGTATGTCAGATTACAACGTAGAAGTGATTCAATCAACCAATATTGAAGCTGTTAAGATTGCTACTGGTAAATGTTACAATCGTACGATTGGGGATAAGGCTTTACTTCATATTATTGAAGCAGGTCATCTAAGTGTTATGGAACATTCTATCGTAACATTAGATATGACCTGTAGTCAAAAGGTATTAGCTCAAATTACACGCCATAGACATTTCAGTTTTACGGTACAGTCAAGTCGTGGTATGGATATGGGTGCTAATGGGTATATCAATAAAGAAGTTAACCCATTCTTTAGGGAGTTTATCAATAACTCAATTGAAACATCTATTGCTAACTACAATGAAGCGATTAAGATGGGTATTCCGTATGAACAAGCTGCCTACATGTTACCATTAGGTAGTAAAGTGCGATTGACTATATCTGGTAACTTACGAACTTGGATGGAGTACTTAAAGAAACGTGTATGTAAACGGGCTTCATTAGAACATCGCGAACTCGCTATTGAAATCTATGATGTGTTACATGAACTATATCCAAACTATATCAATTTGGATAATTTGGGTATATGTAAAAATTGTAAGGAAGCATCTTGTGATTTTACGACACATAGTCGTACACAAAAAGAACCGATTATTATAGACCTAAAACATAAGGAGTAAGTATTATGGAATTCAAAGACCTTGTGAATGAATTAACTGAACGATATGGGGAACGAATGGGGCAACGTGATTTGTCAATTGATGTTGCTACAGAAGACTTGATTCTTCATATTGAATGGGCTGATATGAATGATAGTTGTACTGAATTAGATAATGTGAGTATAACTATACTCGGTAACGATATGAATCGCAATATAGTAAATACGGTACATGTGAATGCAACCTATATGAGCATTCCTATCCTATCTGCGATTCTAAGTGATTATCGTATCCTATAATAGCATGGGAGAGGTATAAACGTATAAGGAGGAAATGATGACATTAAAAGAAGCATTTGAACAAATACGTGAGTTACCTTGGCAACGTAATAGAAAAACTGGTACTGAGTATGGTATTATTGAATCATATTTCTTTAAAACTGAACGCGTGAAAGCGACATGTTGGTTGAAACATCTATTAGGAATGAGTCTATCAATGGACTTAGAAATTCATAGCAATGATGTCGTTATTGAACGGTCATATAAAGATGAAGTACCAGATACCATTATTCAGCAACTACAGACGATACTAATAAAAGAAGTGGAGTAATCCACTTCTTTTATTTTTTGTAATTTGATGCATAGATTAGGTGAAAAAGTAAAAAAAAATAAATATATATTATTTTTACGTATAGAAAGGGATTCTATACATCATTTTCTATGATCCTAAATTATAGGGTTGGTTTTCAAAAGGAGATAATAACAATGAAAACAACAAACAAATCTATTTTAAGTGCTTTAGTTTTAACTTCTTTAATCGGTGGTGTTGCTGGGGCAACAACAGTGACTGACAATGATATTAATGTTGGTCAAGGGAATGCTAACAACGCAGCCTATACAATGAGCGTTGGCCTCAACAATACTGTTAATTCCCGTAACACAATTGCTGTAGGTGAAGGTAATTATGTTAACTCTGAAGGGTCCAGAGTTGGCGGCTACCAAAATAGCGTCATTGGCAACTATTCTAATGTGACAGGTTACCAAAACCATGTTAATGGCACATCCGTAAACGTTTCTGGTTTCAATAATACCGTAAACCAAGCACAAAATGGTCTTGTATTTGGTAACTCCAATACAGCGAATGGCGAAAACGCATTCGTTGGTGGCGAAAATGCTACAGCAGATGGTCGTAATGCATTCGCGTATGGTGCTAGTGCATATGCTCAAGCATACACATTCGCAATGGGTACAAATGCTACAGCGAAAGCAGCTGATGCTATCGCTCTAGGCAATGATACAAAAGTATTAGGTGCAACTAGCATTGCACTCGGTCTTGATAACACAGTTAAGTCCGATGATACTATCGCTATCGGTGCTCATAACGGAGAAATCAATGCGATCCAATCTGTTGTGACTGGCTATAATAACCAAGTTGTTGGCACGGACCCAGAACAACTCATTTACGGGTCCAACAGTAAAACCTCTGGTCAAGGTTCTATTGTCGTAGGTACTCACAGTGAAGCGACTGCTATCGATTCTACTGCTATCGGTAATAACGCAATCGCTAATGTGCAAAATTCAGTTGCTATTGGTACAAATAGCACAACTGAATTGGGTGTTGATGTAGCCAATATCCAAGACGGCAATAGTGATATTCGTTTCAAGAATATCGATTTTGCTGGTGCTCATGCTGACTCTGTAGTATCCTTTGGTGCTAATGGTACTGCTGGATATGGTAGTGTAAGCGAATATAAACGTCAGTTGCAAAATGTTGCAGCTGGTCGAGTAAATGCCACTTCCACTGATGCTGTGAACGGTTCTCAATTGTATGATACTGCTTTGGAAGCCCAAAAGCATAATACAATGGCAAATGGAACTAACACAACTGTTACAGCAACAGACAATAGCTTTGGCCGTAAAGAATACAAAGTGAATGTCAACGCTGATTTAAACAAAATGAATTCTGTAAACTTCGGTGACACTACAGACACTGTTCATAACCATGTAACTAAAGATGGTATGGCAACATTCAATGGTGACATTGATGCTCACTTTGGGGCTAACGGTGTTCATTTAGAAAACCGTGATAATTTGGATACTGCTGAATATACTATGGACGGCATGCGTGCCAATTCCAATGGTAAATCTGTAGCATTTGGTACTGATGGTATTAATGCAGGTAATCAAGTTATCAATGGTGTTGATACTGGTGTAGCTGATACTGATGCTGTTAATGTAAAACAGTTGAAAGATTATGTAGCAGCGAATGATAAAGATACTCATGCTACAGTAACAGCAGGCAATCGCGTATCTGTAACTACTGGTACTAACACAGATGGTACACCAAATTACACAGTGGGTATTGACCAAGCTACAAGCGATCAAATCAATAACAATAGCACAGCTATTACTAGTTTGAATCAAACTATTAATAACGTAACTGACCGTTATGATAGCTTAACTCGTACAGTTTCTAATAACCAAAAAGAAGCTCGTCGTGGAATCGCTGGTGCGGCCGCTGTAGCTGCATTACACCCACTTGATTTTGACCCAGACCATAAACTTGATGTTATGGCTGGCGTAGGTCATTTCAAAGGTCAAACTGCAACAGCATTGGGGTTAGCATACCGTCCTAACGAAGACGTTATGTTCACATTAGGTGGTGCTATCAACGGTAGCGATTCTGTATTGAATGCAGGTATTAGCTACAAAGTGGGTGCTAAATCTAATGTATCCCGTAGCCGTGTAGCCGTTGCTAAAGATTTACAAGACTTGAAAGCAACAGTAGCAAAATTACAAGCTGACAATGAAAAATTGAAAGCAATTGTAAATGCGGTAACTGGTGCTAATATGACAGTGGATCAAGATAAATTGTTCCCAGATGTTCCAAGCAATCATTGGGCATATGAAGCAGTGGAAGGTCTTCGTCAACGTGGTCTTGTTATCGGTTATGAAGATGGCAACTTCAAAGGCGACCGTTTGTTGACTCGTTATGAATTTGCACAAATCGTATATCGTGCATTACAACGTGCTCAAGAAGTTGGTCAAGATGTCGATACTCGTTTGGTTGAAGAATTCAGCCCTGAAATGGCTCGTTTCAAAGTAGACCAAATGGGTAAAGGTATTGAACGTGTACATGTACAAACTAGTACAAAAGATGTACAACGTGATGCTTATGGTACAATCTTGAAATAAGATACTAAAAAGAGAACCTTCGGGTTCTCTTTTTTTATTCAAATTTAGTTATATTTATATATTATTTACATATGAAAGATAGTTTCATATTCATTATTTTAATTAAAGGAGACGAATGATATGAAAACAAGAACTACAATGTTAACAGCTTTGGTAATTACTTCTTTAACAAGTGGTGTTGTTATGGCAGCACCTGACGTTGCAGTAGGAACAGGTAATGGTGTCAATTATGGTACAAATTCCTATGCTCCTGAAGCAACTAACGTAGCTGTTGGTAACTCTGCTACGATTGATTATGCTAATGGTGTAGCTAATCGAGCTGGTGGTGATATTGCTATTGGTCATAAAGCTCGCACTGGTAATTATGTAAACCAAGGTGGTGGTATCGCGATTGGTCAAAATGCATTTTCTGAAAACATGGCAGGTAATCAAGAAATGCAATTTAACTTCGGTCAAACCACTTTCCAAGGTTCTGGGTTTATGGGTTTACGTGCCCCATTTATCCCAGCTGATCCATCTAAGGTATCTACTGGTATCGCGATTGGCCAAAACGCATATGCACGTTCTGGCTCCATTATGATTGGTACTCATAACTATACAGGGACTATGGGTGACAATGCAGACCTAGATACCACAGAATCCGCTATGCGGAATGCCAACGTAAATGTGAATGCTACCACAATCGGTAACAATTCCCATACTAATGCAGCATTTGGTACTAATGTGGGTGCCTATAATATCATCACTGGTTCTTATACTGGCGGTAATACATTAACTAAAACGGATGCTGCTAAGAACTTTGGTTCCACTATTATTGGTACATTAAATACTGTTGAATCTAAATCAGCTACATTAGACCACGCAGGTATTGCTAATACAATTACTGGTGTCGCTAATAGAACAGCTAATACAAATGGTACAATTATTATGGGTGCGGGTAATGAAGTTACTAATAGTGTATCATACTTAACTGGTGCTCCAACAAGTGGTGCTAGTACACCTAATAAATTAGCAGAAAAATTACGCACTGTAATCCAACGTAATCATAGTGGTGGCTCTACTGCTGTTATTGGTGGTGGTAACAAAGCAGATTATACACAAGCTACTAGCATTATTGGTATCGATAATGTCGTAACTGGTACAAATGCTAATAAAGCATCCAATAACTTTATCGTCGGTAATAATCATACTGTTACTAACGCTAGTGATGTGATCGCTATTGGTTCTACAAGTAGTAGTGTAACCACAACTGCAAGTAATTCTGTATCTATTGGTAAAGATGCAAATGTACTCGTTGATGGTGGTGTAGCATTAGGTGGTCAATCTGTTGCTAATACAGCAGCGGGTGTAAGTGGCTATGATATTTCTACAAATGCAGCATCTACAGAAACAAACAGTACTTGGCGTTCTACTGCATCCGCAGTATCTGTTGGCGATACAGACAATAATATCACACGTCAAATCACTGGTGTATCTGCAGGTCTTAACGACACAGACGCTGTCAATGTAGCACAATTGAAGAAAGTCGCTTCAGCAGCAGGTAAAGAAACCACAATTGTTACTGGTACTAATGTAAATGTGAATACTGATACAAATGCATCGGGTGGTACTGAATATACTATCGATATTAATCGTGATTTGATTAATATGGGTACAATTGAAACAAAAGATGGGGATAACCATACCTATACAAAAGGTGATGGTGTGCAAGTTACTGACGAAAGCGGTAATGAATCCAATCTTACAAAAGAAGGATTAACTGCTACAGATGGTACTAATACAGTTACTTTCACTACAACTAAAGTAGATGTAGCGAATAATCGTATTCAACATGTAGCGGATGCTGTCGATAATGGTGATGCTGTTAACTTTAAACAATTAAAGCAATATGCAACAAATGCGGCATCTTCCGCAGCAAGTACAGTAAGTGGTTCTGGTGCAGTGGAAGTGACAACATCCACTAACACAAACGGTTCTACTAATTACAACGTATCACTCAATACAGATCGTGTACGTGATATTGCTAAAACTAGCAACCGGTATGCAGGTGATGATGTCATTAAAGTAGAAAGATGGAGCAATCCAACTGGGTCTGCTGACTTAACCACTTTCAAATTCAATGCTGATAAAGCTGCTGAAAAAATTAATATTGGTTATACTGCTAATGGTGGCACTGTATTAAAAACAACCGCAGCAAAAGGCTTCAACTTTGTCGATGGTGATCATATCAATGCTTCTGTAGCTGCTGATGGTAAAGTGAAATTTGATTTGGATCATGCGGTAACAGATCAAATTGATAGTAATACAACTAAGATCAATAATCTTGAAAACGCTATCCATAATGCGAATGGTAATTTCACTGACTTGATTCAAGCTAACCAAAAAGAAGCTCGTCGTGGCATTGCCTCTGCGTCCGCCTTAGCAGCGTTACATCCATTGGATTATGATCCAGACCATAAAACTGACATTATGGTTGGTGCGGGTCATTTCCGTGGAACTACTGCTATTGCATTAGGTGCTGCGTATAGACCAAGTGAAAACATTATGTTTACTATTGGTGCAAGTATCAACGGTAAAGACACCGCTATTAATGCTGGTGTAAGCTATAAAGTTGGTACTAAAGTCAATGGTGAATCTCGCTACAGTAAAGTGGCTATGCAACATCGTATTGATGAACTCAACACTACAGTTGCTGAACAAAACCAAAAGATTGAACAACTTAACGCATTAGTTGAAAAACTTCTTAATGAAGTACATCAATCTAAATAATCAATTAAAGAGGAACCGTTTGGTTCCTCTTTTTTTATTCCATTGGGAGGTACTAGTATGGATTGGTATAATGAAGATATTGAGGTTATTGAAGAAGCCGTTAGGAATGCAAGTCCTAACTACGATGCAGATTTCGAATACCTTTATAAAATTCTTAAGAAGAGATATAAAAAAGTAAATGAACGATTAACTCAAATGGAGTCTAAGATGGATAGGATTGAGGAGTTATTAGTATCAATGCAAACCAACACACAAATCCCAACTGAAACTGATTCTACTGAAACAATAGAACTGACTCCATCGCAACCGATTACATGTACAATCAGGTTAGGTGATGATTCGTAAATCAATTTCTATTTATTATATAGATACGTAGTATTGAAATATGTAAGTAAAAGAGGAACCATATGGTTCCTCTTTTTTTTATCGTTGACACATAGCCATGATGTCGATTTGTGAAATTCGTTTATTTTCTTTATAGAATTGATATAGACAGTTACATATATCCTTTGATGGAATATATACTTTAGTTTGTGTTACATGACAATTAAAATCTCGTTCATAGTTTTCAACTAACCAAGTCAACTGTTCATCAACACCATCATTAAGTCGTTTGGTTGTGATAGTATGATAGAGTATTGGGTTGATATAATTGAATAGAATATATGAACCCTTCTCTTTACTGTATGGAATATAGTGAGTTTGTGATTTAGTTGCTGATATAACCATTGTGAATACTATGACACCCGATTCAATACCTTTATCTAATAACGTACACATACTAGCAATAGCAGTGTCAATACAGTTTGCTGTGTGTGTTTTGTCAATATCTTTTACATAGAATACCGATTGTTTATTGGTTGAACTTCTTCCTGTATCTGTAATTTGATTGGAAATATAATACTCTATGATTTGATTCATTGATGTACATTGTGATAATTTCATAATACCTCCTAGTCTATGCTATTAATACATAGTACTAGTAAAACCAAAAATAACCGTAAATTATAGGAATATAAGTATATATTATAATCATGAATAGAGATAGAAATAAAAGGATAAACTACTCTATTTAGATTATTCGGTTACTCAGTATAAAGGAGAAATAAAATGAGAAAAGAAAACATTATTAAAATTATCAAATTCGTTAGTAAATTAGATGCTCAATACGAAGCAACCTTATATAAGAAAGACGATAGTGATATTGTTACACTAACAATCGAATATTATGTCAATCGTTTTGAACACCGCCCTTGTAGTGGCGACATTAGAAATGGTGTAACCCAAGTCAGAACCATTATTGAATTAGTTGAGACGAAGAAAGGCTTACATATTATCTCAGCAACGATTAAAAGTTCGTTACCACATCCAGAAAATAACTGGAATGGGTGGAGTGAAAATATTAAAGAAATCAAGAAACCAACTTGGTCTAATATCAAACGCGAACACAATTCGGTTCTAGGCGGAGAAGTTTACAATGAGCTTTACTGCTCAGTTGGGTTTATTGACCGAGTAGTTGCTGAAACTGAAAAAGAATGGTACTACTGTACCATCGGTAACAGATATGAAGCGTACGGTATTGACGCTAATATCGTTAGAATAAAAGAAGCTGTTTAACAGCTTCTTTTTTTTTGACATTATCATAAGCTATAACCTTTATTTTTTTTTAGAAAGGAAACTATTATAATGGCTATACAAAAAAAAATACAACTCTACGTAAGTGATACTACAGGGTCTACTAAGACCTCTAAGTACTATAGAATTCCATTACCTGGTGAATCTAAACCCGCTAATCGAACAGATAATATCTATAAAGATCTAGTTCGTTTCTATGCTAAAGTATCTGGTGATAAATTCTATATTGGTATGGTAATAAAAGATGTAGCTGATGCAATTATGTTTGGTGAAGACCATGTTGATGCAATCACTGCTAATTTAACTCCATCTATTCCTGATAAATTGATGAATGATGGGGAAGGTCTTATCAAAATCGATACAAGTTATGAATATGGGTTAGGGTATGATAAAAGTAATTTCCTTGTTAGTTTAGAAGGTCAGTATAGTGAGGGTAGTGAAAAATATCATTACTGGTATAAAAATAAGAAAAAGAATAATCTATTCTCTGAATGTATTGAATCTGATTCCGAAAATGATTTAAGTGAATTTGTTCCATCTAACTGGATTGAATTCGATACCATTGAAGCTGTACTACGTGATATTCAAACATGGGGTGAAGCAATACCTGAAAACCGTGGACCATTGTATAATTTATATACAATTGACGAAGCAAATCTATATGGTGCCTATAGTTTTGAAAGTATCTATCCTCAAATTGATATGGAAGCAGGTACTGTAACTGATGAATATCACCGTATACCAGATGCATACCACGTTAAACAGTATGATGGTACAGGCACTATCACCATTACTAGTGATGCTGTTACACCAAATAGTAAAGTATATATTTTATATTATCATAGGAGTTCCGGTCATGACTGGGCTGATCATATAGAAGAGGTTACATTTGTAGGTAATACTGCAACTATTAATTATAATGGTGGCACTCCTAGTGAATATGGTAAAAACGATGAAGCTATTATTATGCTATCTCATGATTTGATCGGTCATGTAAATGTATCTGTTGCTAAAAACTAATTACAATAAAAAGAAATAGAGAATACCGAAAGGTATTCTCTATTTATTAAGTGATTTATATTACCAAGATACTTTAATATCAGTTGGTTCATATTTAATGAGGTATAGATCAGGTAAGGCACTACCAATTGGACCACGATTATAGTTGTTGAGATTAAATGTCACTTCACCAGATGTGTTATCTACAGGAATATTAGTAACTAAACCGTTACTTGATTTTGTAAATAATTTATATTTTGTACCCGGAGTTGATTTGATAGTAACCCCCGCGTTATTTACATCAAGATATCTGATATTTTCATTATTGTTGACTTTATAGAAATCATTAATAGGAATATCAGTTGTTACTGTTCTAGGAGGCATAGCAATACCTGTTTCTATTAGTGTGGAATCTGGTACATTTTGGAATGCTTTTATAAGTTTATCAACAGGAGTTGCTTCATTAGCAGCTAACGTAGCCAAGTTTTCCATTGGGTTAATTACTGTTAATTTAATATGGGCGCTATCGGCTTTGTTTTTAAATACGATAGCAGTACCATACTCACTAAAGTTATCATTTAGTATAACTTCACCAGTATTAGGTTGAATTCGATGGACTGTGTTTATGATAGCATTAAATGTATTATTATTGACGATTGCGATTTCGTCGGTTAAGGTACTTGTATCGACAACTACACTACGACCTTGTAATATATAGGTGTTAATTAGTGATAAAATACGTTGATGACCATCGCATCCAGTTTGTAATGGTTGGGTACCCGATAGAGTTGCATTACCAAAGTCAAGGACTTTAAAATCATTTATTGTACCCAATGCGTTTGGTAGCTCGCCCAAGTTAGGATTAAAATGACTATCATGTTCAGCAACACAATCTTCATAACTGTATAGTTCACCACGATCCATTGTTTTGATATCATTGATACGTTTACGAACATCTACTAACAAATCTTCCATAGTATCGAACTCTTGCCAGTCAGATGGAACAAATGGGGATAAGTCATTTTCACTATTGGAACGGATCACGTTACTGGATTGGAATATACCAGACTTCTTAACGATTTTTTCAAGATATTTGACCTGTTCATTACCTGGATTATTGAAGATGGAGTAACCTTGGTGTACATACCCATTCACGGAGTTATAACGAATAGTTTCAACGGAACCATGTACGTCAAAGGATAGCTCACCATCGTTTAATAATTTTTCAGGAATAGTCGGTGTAATATTTCTGAAATTAATGAGTGTGGATTCACTATCAAAGTGGCCGTTATGTGTAGCCGCTGTTTCGTATAGACCAATAATAGGATCTGCAAAACCAATAGCACCAAATGTTGCACTATCACCACTGATAGTACAATAGAAATGCATCATATTTTTGTAGATATTAGTTTCTTTATCAAAAGGTAAGTTATCAGCAGGTAATGGAATGCGATAGTATTTCGCAGTCTTTTGATTACCTGTAGCATCACTTACATAAAGTTGTATTTTTTTTTGTATAGCCATTCGTAGGCTCCTTTCTATAAAACTAAACATGTTTAATAGTTATAAGTATGTCAAATAAAAACGTTACCATATATAAATATATATTATCTTTATATGTATATATTAATTATAGGAGGAAAATAGTATGCATGTAATTGACACCCGGACGATATACTCATTAGTCATCGCCTTAGTTATCTTTACCTTACTGCGATTATTAATCTTTATATCAACGGGACGCAAAGGACCTGAAGTATTAGAAATCGCTCAAGTTATTACCTTTATTCTAATTATCATTACGTATATTTATATTTCATAGGAGGAATTAAAAATGAAACTAACGGAACAACAAAAAGAATGCTATATTGCAGCCTGCACAAATGCTATTTGTAGATGTCTAATTCCAAATGTAACTAAGGTTAGTGTGAATCTAAAAGATATAGAACACCCAACTGTATCTGTATACACTAGAGGGGCTAATAGTGAAGATGAGTTTCATCTCGATGTAGTGTTAACCGATGCTAATTCTATGCTGCTATATTTTAAACAAGTAAAATTCTTATATGGTGAAACTATAATAGGAATAGCATTAGAACCATCTATACAATGTCGTAACCATATCAGTCGCACGATTGATTTCGCATTATCTGGTTCTGATGAAAAATATAAGGAGTTTTTCTATAAGTTTGGTGTAATACCAGACTATCCTGACTTATCAATCGATAGTACTAATTGGCATACGCTTGATAACTTAAAAGATCTTAGATTTGCACCAATGAATTTAGATCGTATTCTAAATGAAGACGGTAACTAATATGACCAAGTATTTACCATACACATTATTGGATGTGTATAAAGATATATTTGATACACCACTTCGATGGTCAGTTAGATCGTCTAACTATGATGATGAGAAAGCCCACGAACGTGTTGAATTTCATTGTTCAAATGGTTGGATTATCGTCAAAGCAACACGGTATATTGATTATATTGAGTTGATTCAACTGGAGATTCATAATAAAGAAACAGGATATATGACTACACTAAACTGGACAGATACCAATGAATCATCTAAATCAGTTATTAAGTTGATTGCTAAGTCAATCTGCGATAATACAATATATCCCATTAGGTACTATACCTAATGGGAATCTGTTTACTGTTAGAAAGGATTATAATGATGAATACGCTATTTACAGTATATGATAGCTTAAAAGCCCTTAATTGGCAAACGAGTAAGGGATATGTGGTAGGAGATGAACATGTAGAATTCATGTCATATCATGAAAATGATATTCATGTAAGTATACAAGCAGTGTATACCGAAGTGAATTATGATTTATTATCATTGATGCTATCAGTTGAATTACCATTGGGTACAAATACAATTCTATCATTGGATGCAAGAGATCCTATATCGGTAGAACGTATTGTATCCACGATGCAACGATTACCATCTTTTATTCCTCAATACCGACCAAAACAAGTTATTGAGTTGCATGACTATCGTGATGATAGTTTATATGATTAAAAGGAGAAAATTATGAATACTATTAACGATATGGCCCAATTGATTATGGCTTGTGATTTTGACCATAGGCATTATATGGAATTTCCACAAGAAAACTATCCAAAACAGATATTGCTATTTAAAGATAATTCACCAGTCAATAGCAAGATTAGCGTGGTTTTAACATATTCGACAGAGCTTAATGAATTTATTCAAATTAATGCTATGCTTACGAGTGAGTGGATTGCTGAGTCTATGGTGATACGTTCGGAAAAGGATATTGAAAAATGTATACGATTATTAGACGTATTAGATTATAAGCATTCGTTTACACGCACCATTACTACGACCATCACAAAATTAATTAAGCAAGATAATATTGTAATCGATAATCCAATGGCAACGATTGATTATAATAACCATCACTATATCGGATTACCTTTTGATGTAGTATCTCAGAATGGTCAGTTATTGACAAAGTTTAAACTATTTATCGATCAAACGTTTGTATACCAATTACGAGTTGGTATTGATGGATGGGAACGACTGGACGTAGTCATTACTGACCGCTTTAAACGCACCAATGAAATAGAGGATATAACATCCGAACAATTAGTTACCCATATACAATGGGCAGAAGATAAGATTATAGAATTTTTACATTCTATGCCTGCTATTGTAGATGAACCTTTCTTTGGTGAAGATAATACTAAGAAAAAATAATTAAGGAGGAAAATATTATGGCAAATCGTACATTATTTAACGTGACTGTAGAGTCTAAAGTATTTGGACAAAAACCAACAAGCTCATACAGAAAACTATTGGATTCTTTGATGACTAATCTTATTGAAGATCCTAAAACAACAGCAAAAGTATTAGGGATTAAATTAAAATCCCAAATGAATATTAAGAAGTTCGATGTGGAACATAAGACAATGACTATTTCTGGTCATACTAACACAATGAACTTAAAAGTAATCAATCGTAACATTGAACGGATTGTTGATTCTCTTATTACACCAAGTGGTGAAAAATACATTATTAAAAACTACGTATTGAAATCAATGAATGATGAGGAGTATAGCCGAATTCATGAATCTGAAGCTCTATCATATATCTTAGACCACACAGGTCTTAGGGATTCATTCCGAGATGATTTCGATGCGGCTATGGAGAAACTTCCATTTATGTATTCCGCTAAATCATCTATGTCAGCATTTGTTCCACCAACGAATTGGGATGAACTTAGATTATATTTTTCTGAATTCGGTTTCATTGAGATCGCTGAACGAGAAGAATATCTACTTCCTATGCCAGAAGGATTTATTCGTTTTAGAGTAAAGGACTACGACTTTGATACAATGAGTATCTATATCAGTCTATTCAATTCTATACAACCCGAGTCCCCAATTGCAACCTTTGGATGTCAATTGACTGATTGTGTGGATTTGTCCATCATTACCTCTGGTTTTTATAATAATCCACTGTTATCAGATCTTAAAAACCTACATTTGGCTATTGGTAGATATTGGGCGCCATTTGTAGTGAATAATCGCTTCTATGGATACCGAAGTGCTAATGGTAAGAAGGCGTATGTGATTCCCACTATGAGCGAAACTGAATTCAAAGAGAAGTTTAATGACTTTTTCACTAACACTGTATTACACAACTACCCAGTAGCGTATTACAAGAACGGTAAGTTTAAACGTTTCATTACATTCTCTGAGTTTGAGGATGTGATTAGGAAATCGATTAGTAAAGAAACAGAAAGTGATACAGCCGTAGTCTCTGATGATAATGAGATTGATGAAGTATTGGATATTACCATGCCTCAATCCTATCTAACTACGAACGTGTTGTCTGATTACAAAGGAACTGCTGAAGATATTGCACAATATATGTCATTCTTTACTGATGGGATACTTACCGATATGGAACTACTAGATTCTTCCGTAATCTGTAAGACTCGATTCAATGAAACGATTATTGTATCAACAACTGATGCACTAGATGATGAGGTGTATGTAGAATTCATTGATGCTGATACCTATGTATATACGTCAGAAGGAATGAAGCTTCGTGAAGTGATGGATATGTACACGATTCGATATGGACTACATCACATGGGTTTACAATCCATATCTGAATGGTTGGAACGATTCTATCATCGATATCAACAAAGCTGTTCGCCATTTATAACTGATTATCATATTGGCTTCTATAATCAGAAGACTGGCGAGTACTATTGTGTTCATTTTGATGATTCTGATGTGAATATCGTATTTGATATCACCAAAGATATCCATACGATGAAAGATACACAAACTATGTCACCAGAATCCATGTGTGAATATATTGACAAATTAGGAGAGTAGTATGGATAGAGAAACAGTTCAAGAAAACCTAGCGAATACCATAGAGTATATGATATTCGAAGAAGGGGTTAAGTATGTTGACGTAGCTCGTAAAGCAGATATAGCTCAGTCATCATTGTATAGCTATAAACAACGTATAGGACTTATCAGTCATGATAAGGCGATACGGTTAGCTGATGCCATGGGTATCCCGATTGAAAATTTATGTCGACGGACGAAGAAGTCAAATACCACATTTCGTGTTAGAATGGGTATGGTAAAAACGTCTGATATATCCGATACTGAATTACGAGATGTATTAAAGATATTAGCAACCCCAAGCTTTCCAATCATATATCGAGCCGTGATGGGTCAAGTATTTAAAAATCCAAATCAAATTAATTTGGAAACATGTTCTGTTCATATAGGGTCTGGGGATCTTATTAACTCCACAAAAACCTATATAGAAATCCATACCATCGGTGTAGATTCATTACAGACTGATGTAAAAGCATCTACTACCGAATTAATGGTGTTCGTTTCCAGATTATTACGAGCCCATGTGAAAGACATGAGTTATCGGGTACTATACACTTAATCCGTATAGAATAACAATTCTATAATCGATATACTTGTATAGTATATGATCCGAACGAATGAAACTCATATAATAGAAGAGATGTATCGTCCGATATGTCTCTTCTATTTTTTTTTAGAAAGGAGCTCTTCATAGATGGCTACTAAAATTAATAAATTAAAAAAGATTTATGTTGTGAATGAAGCTGGCGATGGCTCTAAAGAATTTGTTGAAATCTATGATTCCAATGAACAAATTCAATCTGCTGTAGAAGCTGCTAAAGAAGCAGTAAAAAATAGTAGTGGTAATCGAGCAGCTGATACTCCACAAATTGGAAGACCTGATATACCATTTATCGAAGCAACCGAGTTATCAACCACTATTAACTTTGATAATATTGATACTGAAAAAGCTATTCATGCTTTAACACATGAAAATTTTGGAATTAAGACCTATTTATCTGGTGGTTCTCATATTACAGTTCTTATGACAGTTAACGATATTGAAGATGGATCGACTACTGATATTCTTCTAAAAGATCCATTAACACCACTTGCTACAATAGATATTGAACCACTAGCAACTATTGGTAGAAATATTAGATTTTTAACACCAATGTTTCCATTAAATAATACTGGTTCATATAGTATTTTCCTAGTTGTTGAAGGGGAACATATAAACCTATATTTAAATACGTTCTATGGTACATATAACACATTCGATAAATTTAAAAAATACGTCAATGAAGATGATAGTAATAAAAACAATGCTCGTAATGGATATCTTATTAATACACAAGTATTACAAGGTTTATTTGTATTAGAGGATAGTTTATAATAGGTGGTGATGTCATATGAAAACAATCACCATGGAAATGAAACGGTATAATGGTACAACCTTTACAGTCACATGCCCAAAAACAGTGATTGAACAAGTGCAAGGATGGAATCATCATGAAGCTAATGAGAGTGTTCATGTAACGGATGCCTTCAAAAGTGCTCTTAGAACGTTAGCAACTATTAATGAGAATGGGTATGTACCAACTCACTCAACTCGTACCGTACTAGAATACCCAACCTATCAAGCTATGCTAGATGATTCTGAACATCAACCTAAAGATGCTATGATTATGGTATTGGATGCAACGGGTGATATTACTGTTGATTATGGTTGGGCTATGTATCTAGTACATAAAGATGCCTATGGTACAATGCAATACAAAGTATCTGATTCTACGATGTTGGATATGAGTATTTCATTAGCCACTATCAAAGGGTTTAATCAAACTGCAGAGTCTATTGATAGTATGGTTACCAACTCTCATACTCATGAAAATCTTAATACATTAGCATCGATTACATCTGATAAAATTGTACATCTCGCCGATATCCAAGAAGTGAAAACGTGTAATGATACGGAACTAACAACATTGGATGCTAAAGTGGATACTATGATTTTCTCTAAAACGAAATAGTATGACTACTTAATAATATACACATAGAAGAATACATCATTCGGTGTATTCTTCTTTTTTTATACTCTGATAATATAGTAACAATAGAAAGGAATTATATGACTGGACTACTATCCCAATTACGAGAAAAAGTCTTCCCATATTTATATTTAATTACATGGAAATGGGTTTGGACTGCGTTTAAAGATATACTTTTTAATATTATTGCCTATATAACGAACCCTATCGTAGTACTATTCGCTGACAAGTATGGTAACTTACCACATAGTTTACGGTATTGGCAAACCTATGATAACTGTTTAGATGTAGAATGGATGGTTACGGAAGGGGTTGTACCTAAACTATTCCGCTATGATTTCAATAAACATTACAAATACCATTATGAAGTCAAGAATGATGATGGTACATTAATCCCTGGTCATGTAGACATCTTAGATGATACCTTTACCATTAAAGAACGAATGCAACGGTACTTCTGTCGGTTATTGTGGTTAAATCGAAATTGTGCCTATGGATACTCCTATGAAGTATCCGGTATTGATTATACAACTATGGATATGGAAGTCATCACCAATACAAAACACGAACGTGTTATCTATGAAGGTGAATCCGAATATACGACTTGGACTAAAGATGCTAGTGGAGTACCTGTGGTTACTACACATCATTATACAGGTGGTTATTTCGCACTTAAGTTTGAAATTCCGTGGTATTGCTTTGGTAAGAAGTTTGACTTTGATATTTATTTAGGTTGGAAGATTAATCCATCATTAGAACGCAGTCGTGTAACGAAAGCTATGTTAGCGATGCGTGTATCTCCATTCCATAGTTGGAAATGGGAAGATTAATCGTACGAACTATTTAGTAATAGTCTGGAAAGAGTCTGGTCAGACTCTTTCCAGTTTTATATATGAAAGGATTATACTATGGAGACGAATATATATGATTTAGTATTGGAATCGATGGATACTCAACTTATATTAGCTGAGGGTTTCATTGATACGACTAAGAAAACACTTAAGAAAGTCATAGATAAAATCATTGAACTATGTAAAAAGTTTATCTCTTTTTTAAAGGATAAGCTTACTAAGGGGCTTGATGCAACTGAACAACTGATTGCTAAAGTTAAGAAACAGTATAAAGAAGCTGGTGCTACTCAACCAACACCAGAAACACCACCAAGTGATCAAAGTGACCGCATTATTATCGTCAAAGTAGCAGAAATGGTTATTAGAGATAGTGATGCCGCATTAGATATATTTGGAGATATCCTCAGCGCTTATCATTTTAGTAGAAAAGAAGAAATTCCTTTATTAGCTGAGGAATTTTTCACTATCGCTAAAAAGATTCAGGCTATATTTAGAGATAAAGATAGAAGACTTATGAAACCTTATCATCATGAAGGTATTGAAGTATTGGATCAAATTAGTAATCTGATAGCATCTATCAGAGAGGTTAATAGAAGATGTAAATCATATGCTGATAGTATTATCGATATTGCTAATTATTGTAAAAAGAATTCTGATACAGTAGACCCCAAGTTACTTAACACCATAGCGGAACTTCAAAATGCAATTATGTTATTATGCGGGAATCTATTTACATTAACACCTAAATTCAACCAATCTATTAAAACGATAAAAGAAAAAATAATGTAAGAAGGAGCTTATCAATGAATGAACTATATGAGTTGACACTGGAATCACAAGATATTCAGTTGATTGTCACTGAGGGTATCGTAAGTGGCTCTAAAAAGCTAATTGACACTGCGATTACGAAATTAAAAGAATTATTGAAACGTATTGTTAACTTCATTAAAGAAAAGATCCAAGCAGGATCTAAAGCAGTCAAAACATTACTTAGTAAAATTAAGGGAAATGGTAAGCCTCTCACTATTGATGTAGGTGAATCTGATATTAAGGTATTGAATCTTGATGTAGCGAATACGATTGTGAAATCAGTTATTCTTACACAAAAGGAAGCTGATAAGGTGATCTACTCTCTCGTATCTGACAATGCTAAGGTTAGTGTTGAAGATTATCGGGAAGAGATCGAAAAATGCGACAATGTCTTCGCTAAGTATCGTGATGACTTGATGATCATATACAAGAAACCACAAGACTTAGATATTCCGAAGCTAGCTGATTTGAACAATACGATTATGAACGCTAGTGGAAAGATGTTGAATAGTATCGATAAACTAGATGCCGCTATCAATGCGATTAAGAATAAAGGGGAAGAAGAAAACTTATCTCCACTAGTGCATAATCTATCAGTAGTTGAACATAGCTTAATGGATTTAACACAACGTCTAAATTTAATACAAGGACTTATTGGTATTACTGCACGTGCTGCTAAAAGAGTCCAATAAGACGTTTAATAGAGGAATGGGTAATCCCATTCCTCTATATGTTTATTAATACCCAATTTGATTTATCATTTGGTTTGATCTAGTAATTATATCAGATATGAACATAATTAACGCTCTTTCAGCAACAAGGATTTTATTTAATAGAGTGATTGATTTTCTACTATATTCCGATCTATCTCCATTGGACTTAAATTCATTAGCGATCCTAGTGATACTGGTTAATGCATCTTGTTCATATTTTAATACATCTGGCATAGTATCAATTATGTGATGGATAATGTCTCTGGCTTTCTTGATAGGTACACGTTCTTCATTCTCGTGAGCTCTATCCATATCACCCATTTCAGTTCCAAGGTAATAGTCATAAGGATCAAATTCTTTACGTCTAAGAATTACTGTGATAGCATCTTTAATTTTCTTACGTACTAATGGAATAAGTCTTTTGTATTCCGTAAATGCCTTCGGTATAGAGACCATATCGTTATCAGCAGTATGATTGACGGCTGATTTATTAGCGGTGCGTTTCTTCATCTTTTCTAAACGTTCACGCAATTTAGTTGTGATGATGGTGATCATTTTCTTTACAAATGCTTTAACTTTTTCGATAATTTTATTCACCATATCTTTTGTTTTATCAGTAACCCCTTCGGTTACCATTAATTCTATCTCAGCGGATTCAATTGCTAATTCATATAGTTCATTCATAATTAATAACTCCTTACATTGTATATAGTATAAGTTATAAGATTGTCAAATGAAAAAAAACATATCGGTTAGTTTGAGAGTAACAGCCACTAAAGCATAAAATAACAAGAACTATTAAATAATAGAAATCCAGAATCTATGTTTCTATAGATTCTGGATTATTTGGTAACAATTTATTTTATATACGTATATAGAAAGGTGATTATCAAATGACTAATTTAATCACAATCCGTCGCTATAACGGAACTGGTTTTACAGTAGCTCTACCTAAAACAGTCGTAGAACAAGTAGCTACCGTCAAAGAACATGTGGAAAATAATGATATCCATGTGTCTACCGCTGACCGTGCTCTTCTTGTGAAAACAGTAACCTTAGATGCAGACGGTAAAGTTCCTACTGCTAGATTAGGTGATCGTAAACACAACGTCATCTTAGATTTTAATTCTGTTGAAGCATTTACAACCGCTCTTCCAACATTAGAAGCGGGTCGTACTTGTTTTGTTGTGACAGGTGAACATTCCTGGGCTATGTACCAAACAAAAGGGGAAGGTCAATACGTTGAGATTGCCAATACCTTATCTGCTGAAGTACAAGCTGGCTCTTGGGAACATCTACAAAACAAACCAGCATCTTCTGTCACATCTATTGACCAAATGGTTGAACAAGACCATACACATGCTAACTTAGCAGCTCTTGATAAATTGAAAGAAACGTCTTTTGCTGCTAAAAAATCCTTAGCATTGACTAAGACAATTAGTGATGGTCAAGTACCTCCTAATACAGATGGATTAGGTGTAGGTTCTATGTTATTTGTATTGGATGATCCTAAAGTAAATCCTGTATTAAACTTGGATACTAACTCCTTGACATCCGTGTTGTTGAAATTAAAAGATGGTACACATACAGAATCCATTACATCTAAATTGGATGAAGCAACAGAAACCATCAAATACATTAAGTCTGTTAAATTCACTAATAACTCCACTAACTGTGAAGGTACCGTACGTCATACGATGACTAAACAAAATGGTGAATTAGTAAATACTGACTATGTATTAGACCCAGGTGAAAGCCGTACTGTTACAATCGACATTCCTAAATACTACAAAGCCCATGATTTCAAAATCATTGATATTTCTCCAGTAGGTGAAGTCGATCCTAAGAAATATGGTGTAGAAGTTGATATTCTTGCTGAAGAAGTAACAGAATCTAAAGATGGTACTGTATTAGCAGTGAATAGTATTGGTGGACCTGAACATATAGAAGAAAGTGCCGTAACTCATGAAGAAGCTACCACGATTCCTGTATCACCATCCTCCAGTGAAACAACAGAAGCATCTCATACAACAGAAACTTCTGGTAACTAATACAATAAAGAGAATACCCAATGGTATTCTCTTTATTTTGTCGCTACCTATATCAAAGACATTGATATAATTAATATAGTATTAATTCCAAGAAAGGAAATAATAGAATGGCTATACAAAAGAAAATTCAACTCTACGTGAGTGATGCAACAGGAGCTGCTAAAACAGCTAAATATTATAGAATTCCATTACCATGTGATACGATGGAATATGACATCTTAGATAACCCATTAAAAGGCTTAGTTCGTTTATATTGTCGTATCGTAGGTGGTCGAATCGAATTTGCTCCAGTTGTCCATCATTTACCAGTTGGTCAAAATACACCAGGTGTAAAAACTGAAGTAATTACTCAACCAAATGGTGGAAGTCTTTACATTACACATGCTGAAGAATGTTCTCCTACTATACCGAAAGAATTACTAAATGACGGAGAATCTTATTCTAGTTTCATGAACTTAGCTATGGATGATACAGCCGACAGAGTTCAATTTGATACAGTATCCTTTTTCAGTAATAATAACTTAACTTTTCCAGAAGGAAGCGAATCTGTCAAGACAGCCCTTAAATATTTAGATGCAAATAAATCTAAGTTATTCTCCAAAGGTAATCCTATTTATAGTGATTATTATAGCGATTTAATACCATTTATCCCATCCACATGGTAAGAATTTGATAGCTATGAAGATGTATTGACTGATATTCGTGCATGGATTGATGGTCCAGATATCGTAGCTGATCGTTGTCCAGATTATCCTAAGTCTATGGTTAATAGCCCGCGTTTAAAATATATTATCACTGATGTTTGTACAATTAGTGGTACAAGTGTTGATGGTGAACCTAAGAGTGGTGCAACTACCGTTGAACATAGTGGTGCCGCAGAAATATATGCTAACTATATGGAACGTATTAAGTTAGATAATCCAACACTACAAGGGGATACATTGTCTATTGAATGCCATAACCACTATACGAATGATGATGAAGCAAGAGCTAAGTTATCTGTATTTGGTAAAAAAGCTAGTGGTGATGTTGTTGAATTTGAAAGCACTATGGAAGAATCAACACAATTTGGTAGATTATATAAATCCACCATTACGTCTGTTAGTGAATATAGTGAAATTCTATTCCACTTATACTCTCGTAAAAATAGTAGTGGACAAGACGTTCATACGAAAGTTACATTTACTATGTAAAACACAAATAATAGAGAATACCTTCGGGTATTCTCTATTAATTTACTAATGATATAAAGCGGTAATACTACGATTGCAACTATTAGTGACAAATTCTGTTACAGTCAACGCTTTTGTTATAATTGCTTGAGTTTTTGCTAATAGTTTCATATACTCAGCACTATACACACCTGGTGATTTACTATACATTTCAAGTTCATCATCTAATATTCTAGTGTGCGTACCAATCATATCAGCTATATCATGACATTTTCTATTAATTTTCCCGTATATATCATACATAGATGGTGTAATTTTAGTATATGTTTCGTCTATATCATCTTTACATTTTTCATATAAAGACATGAGATTATCATATTCGTTCGTCATAGTATCATGAAGTTCATCTAATAAATCTCTATTATAGGTTGATGAAATTTTTTTAGCAGAGTTAACCATCTTCTCAACATATTTCAATAGGTTATTTAATTTTTCACTATTAGCAAGAGTAATTGGCTCTTCGACAGTTTCTGTTTCATCAACCTTAGCTTTTTTGATATTATTGTCAACAGCTTTTATTTTATTAGTGAGCTTAGATTTAATATACGTTAGTACCTTACGGATAAATTCTTTAATTTTCTTGATGATATTAGTAAACGCTTTCTTACTTTTATCAACTAATCCTTCTGTTACTAATAGTTCTATTTCAGCCGATTCCATTAGAATTTCATTACTAGTATTATACATGATTGATTCACCTTTCTAAGTTAATATGACTGTAACATGGACTGTCCATGTTACAGTCTAGTTATTAGTTAGTTCTCATTATAGTTTAGACTACTTAATAGTTATTTTATAAGGAGGAAATATATCATGGATGTTATATCACAATATGGAAAAAATTATAAATACAATAAATGGGACCCTGCTAATTGGAATGGATTTCAAGTGATTGGTATAGTCGCTATCATATGGGTTATTATTTTTGCAGGAGCCTATTACTATACAAATGCAACGATACAAGAAGATCGAGTATATATTACTAGACAATTACAAACACAAGATATACCAGTTGGTTCACAGCTTATATTAGAATATACACATTTAACGAAAGATGATATAGACTATGCTATGTCATATGGGTATGAAGTAGTTGGAATTTCCAACTTACCAAAAGATCGTTCCTTGGTTGTATATAGACGTATTAATTAGTAAGAAATGATATAACTCTCATTTCTTTTACTCGCAATGAAAGTATATATTATACTATCGTATACTTATACACTATATGTAATTAAGGAGGAAAATAATGTTAACATTCGCCGTAGAATTAACTATAGGTATTCGTAAGAATGAGAATACTAAGGAAACAGAAGATCTAAGTACAGTTCCTGCATTTGAAGCTAACCCATATGCAGCAGGACTTATTCAGTATTTAGAAATTATCAATAGTAATGGTGACGATATTAATGGTGTTATCTTACCTAGTTATCCAATTCAGATACCTACATCATTGAATGAAACTGAAATTGAAGGTATCTATACTAGGAGATTCATCGTTCCTGTTATTGTTACCAATTGTACATCTATAGATGACTTACCTGGTAGAATACGTGATACTGTATGGGGTGCCATCTATGAGGGTGTTAAAGGCATTACCGACTATGATTTATTATTTAACATAACCGATGAATCATGTAAAGTGACAGCGATTAACTATAATAGCTATGTCATGCTAACACGACAAGAAATCACCCGATACACTAATGGAATTAAACAAGAGCTGGCTAATGGTACGATTACAGAAGATGATGTAAGTGACATCACTAAATTGAATAAGAATTTAGAATACCACTGCACATTAGGTACTGACAATGGTTACTATAGACTCAAATCATTGAATTGTTTAGATGAGACTAAACATCCGTATTATGATCTATTATTACATCGTATACATGATGTAATTGATAGCATTGATGAAGAGGAAGGGTTTCAATATAAGTACCCAACACTCACTGCTTGCCCATTTAATATCGAAATGAGAAGTATTAGTTCCATTGATGGTGAACGCTTATTTCGATATCATTTAACCAAATTAGCTCGTAGAGGATTAATCACTACGGAAAACTATGCGGTAATCCATTCAGAGATGTTTAATATTAAAAGCATGGATGTTGATGAGCTTATTCGGATGCTTAACTATGGGAATCTCTATATCATCATGGATGAACTGGAAACTGGTGTTCGTCTAATGACCCAATTCTTATCTAAGCTATCACAACGGTGTTGTATCTGTATTAATTGGATCAATGTACCAACGAATATACCCAATACTATATTCAAAGACAACGCAGCTCTTGATGAAAGTATCATTCGATTTTTACCAAATCGATTTAGTATGCAAAGTAAGGGTAGAGTCTTTACTACTATAGGAGAAGACATTCCTATTGATCGAGCTAATCAATATATCATTGATACCTATACTGAGAAAGCTAAGTTATTTGATATGGATTATTATGAGCCGATTTTAATTGATACGCCAAATCATGAAACCATCGTGACGGATTTGAAATTAAAAGAAACGTGTCATCATAATGATATTCGATTGATGATGAATCAGTATGCTGATAATACAAAACTATATCAATTTTTACGTGATTCATCAGGTACTATGGGATTTGATGATTTACCTATATCAACATCATCTGAAGACGATTCCAAAGGAACGTCATTTAAACATATATTGGGTAAGATTTTTAAATCAAATACATCCGAGTCAAATGGATATGAATCAGTTATTCAACCTAAACCAGAAACGGCTGAAAGTAATGCAATGGATAAACTTGATGCATTAATCGGGCTTACAGATGTTAAAAAGACTCTCAAGGATATCGTATCAGTGGTACGAGCTAATAAGAAATATAAAGAGTTAGGTATTAAACCGCTTGATAAGTATTTCCATATGGTGTTCTATGGTAATCCAGGTACTGCTAAAACAACAGTGGGTCGTCTATGTGCTTCTATATTCGCTAAAGAAGGGTTAATTAAAAATAATAAGTATACTGAACTTGGTCGAGCGGATTTAGTAGGGCAATATGTAGGTCACACGGCTGATAAGGTAGTGAAATGTTTTGAACGTGGTAGAGGTGGTGTCATCTTCATTGATGAAGCCTATTCACTTATCTCTACTCACGAATCTGATTATGGTAGAGAGGCTATTAATACCATCGTACAACTACTAGAAGATTATCGAGAAGATACTATTGTTATCTTTGCAGGATACGGTAAACCAATGGATCGATTAATCGATATGAATCCAGGGTTACGGTCCCGTATTAGTTATAATCTCCAGTTTAAAGATTATACTGAAGATGAATTACTGGATATTCTATCATTACAAGCTGATGAATATAAGTTTATCTTAGATGATGCATTCATCGATGAATTTAAACAGCATGTGAGAAAAGATATGCATAAGAAAGAATTCGGTAATGGTCGCTATGTACGAGATGTATTCCAACGATCCATCGTTGTCCATTCTTCTAATATTATGAATATAGAGAATGTATCTGATGATCGTATTAAAACAATTACCAAAGAGGATTATCCAACAGATGTTTCATTATCGATTGATGATAAACGTGTTGGGTTTAGATAATATAAGAGGGGTTCATTCCCCTCTTATATTTTTTTTGGAGGTTTATATGACTATTAAAAAGCTATATAACGATATATCACATCTTGAAGATGGTATACAATTTATGCTGTTCCTGATAGTGTTTCTAAGTTGTATCGTGTTACCATATAGTATATATGATGGATATACGACAGGTATACGAATGCACGAGTATGCCCAAGTGCAATTGAACCAAGATGTCCCATCTGGAACTAGTATAACTATTAATCTACCGAGTGCTAATACAACAGAACTCAATATGATTATAGAACATGGATATATTATTACTTCGATTATCCATAATAGTAGTGATGGCTATGTATATATTACATGCGAAAAACGCTAACTAGCTTAAAAACGTATCCCTAGATACATTACTGTAAAGGTGGTGGAAATATGGCAACAGAAATTGCTGAATTAGATTTCTCATTGGATGATTTCCATAACCAAAAAGTCCTGAGGGGTGCCGATGCATATGCACGGCTGATTCAGCGACTTTTGTTTATGCGTAAAGGAACATATCCTACAATTCCTGATATGGGGATTGATATTTCTTCCTATCGATTTGCTGATTTAGATGTATTATCAGCAGGCGATTTGAAGAATACAATCCAACAACAGTGTGATACGTATATAGAACATGTTCCAATACAGGATATTAGCATTTCCACTGTTCGTATTGCCTCTGGTTATGTATTATTTATTGATATCTCCGTCGCTGGGGATTTAAAGAAAATATCCATTGCCATGCTACAAGACGGTGGAGAAATTATTAACACACGACTTAAGGTTGAAAAACCTAAGTTGATCAATGTCCCACGAGGGATGTAATTATTTTTTTCTTTGGAGGAAATCATGAGCGAAGAAAACACTCTAAACTTTGATGAATTAAAGAATCAGGCAACTCCATTGACTGACCCTGAGATTCCAGAAAGTGTTATGAATGCTCCTATGCATGAAGGCACATCTATTGATACTGATGGATTAATCATTAGTGATGATGAATTTGACACAGCGGTAGATGCGACAACCGATGACTATGAAGGTCCTGGTATGATTATTGATACACCAAAACCTAAAGAAGATACGGCTTATAAAATTGGCCCTATGGCTAACAAAGACCGTGTTGAGGGTGTTCAAAATACATTAACTGAATTAGATGAGCAGATTAAAGCTGAACATGAAAAATTCATGGAAATTACTAAAGGTGGTAAAGAAATCCCTGCAGTTGCTAGTGATAAAATGGCAACTCCTGAAGAAGTTACCGTTATCATTGACAAATCTGGTATGGGTGACATCATCTTTACTGAAGAAGAACAAAAACGTATCGAAAAAGCGAAACGTATTAAATTGGTAGAAGTGTCTGAAAAGAAACTTCAAACATTGAAAATCAAAAAGAAATTAAGTGCAGAAGACGATTTCAAAGTGATTAAGAAATCCTTTGATAAATCTCTATCTCCAGTGATTGCATTGGCTTCTGGTTATACATGTCGCATGGGTAACATCTCTGCGATTGAAGCTATCAAATTGACACAAGCCCCTGGTACTGATACAGCAAACTCTGTATTAGAAAAATGGTCCTTGATTTATGATAAATTGAAACAAGTATCCATTGGTGACTTTGCGACATTTGATGACTTCTTGGCTAATACTGCATTTAGTGACTATAACAACTTCATTTATGGTTTACTATGCTCTTCTTACCCAGAAGAAGATGCTATTACATTCACATGTAAAACAGAATCTTGTGTGAAAAATAAAGTAGCTGACTTCGAAATCAAATACAAAAACAAACAATTGATTCGTACGGACTTAGTTACTGAAGAACAAAGCCAAATCATGTCTGAAATCATCAATAGTGCTGCGATTCTTGATAAGGCGAAAGAAGTGCATGAAAAAGCACCAATTCACCAAACCTATCGTTTAGCATTTGATGATGACTCTGGTATTATCATCGACTTTGGTTTCTTAACTGCTAAAGATACCATCGAACGTTTATACAATAAACTCGATCCTTCTTTATTGACAGAAGAAAACCAAGCATCTATCGTTATAGCTCACAGTGTACAAGCCATCTATGTACCAGACTATGACTCTGATGATACTGAAGAATACGAATACTATGAAATCACTGACTTAAACAAAATCGTTCAAACTCTTAACAGTATGAACGAATACCAAAACCGTTTAATACTTAGCTACCTCGACCGTTTGAATGGACGCTATAGCATTAGCTTTGGCTTCTCTCACGTCGTATGTCCTACATGTAAACACGACTATGGTGAATACAATATGGACTTAGACCGCATTGTTTTTCTGAGAGTCCAACAGAGATTGAATACTCAGATCGGATAAAACGGTTCTATGAATTGATCGATGAAACAGCTGAGCTCTTTAAAGGTGAATACGGTGATATAACAGCACTGGAATCCATGTCATTAAAAGAGCTCCGTCTTCGTCGAGATATACGCGTTGATCGGAAACTTAGAGAACAAAAAGAAGATGAAAAACGCCAAAAAGAACTCGATCGTAAACGGGAACGAGAAATGAAGACCCGTTAATTATTCTATCCGTATATGATTCATCACTTTGGACGTTAAACTATTAAAAAACAAACCAATCACATACGGAGGTCTAAGTATAATTATGGTGAAAGACCGTATTGTGGTATTCAATCGTTTGACTGATCATACGATTGCTGATTGTTCTATATTCGAAGAACTGTTGGAAAACCACTATCAAAAGTTTGTGTACTTTTATAATATTATCGAAAACAATGATATCATTGAATATGTGGACGATGTATACTGTATCCCAACGCGTCGTCGATTGGATATATACATCTCATTAAACACTGACGTAGATATGGATATTCGTCAAGAAATTGAAGAAAATTTCCAAACTTGTTATTTATGTAAACACTTCGATTCCACTGTTCATGAGGATGATGAAGGGACAATTATTGTAAGTATTAAAGATATTTAGAGGTGATCCTTTGAAAATCGTATTAATGAACGTAGATAAGTTTGTCCAAGTTAACAACCTTCAACAAGTCACAAACCCAATTCTATTGGAACGTGGCTATGTTCCTTCTCCCGATGGGTTGTTATCTACTGAAATTTTTGGGACGAGTCCTAGCAAGCGTAAAGTTACGTTCGCCTATATTGATTTGAACGGACACTTTCTACAACCACTTGCGTATAAGACTCTTAAACGTATTTTTACTAAACTCGATCAAGTGATTTCAGGTATGCTCTATTATTCTATCGATAAAGATGGGTATTTAGTAGAAGATCCTGAAAACGGTGATACGGGTATCGAATTCTTATATAAGAATTGGAATCGAATCAAATTCAAAGAAAATGATTCGAAGATTCGTAGCGAGAAAATCGCTTTATTTAAACACTTCACTCGCGATGAGGTGTTTATGAGCAAACAAATTGTTTGCCCAGCTTTTTATAGAGATATTAATTTACAAAATACAGATTCTAAGAAACCATCTGTGCATGAGATCAATGGTCCATACCAAAAGCTGATTCGATTAGCCTCTATGTTAACACAAGGTAACTTTGCCATTACCTTACATGGAACTCGATTGGAGATTCAAAGACAAATCGTGGTAGTGTACGATTACTTTAAAGCTCGTATCGAAAAGAAACGTGGGTTAATTCGACAAGCTGTATTAGGTAAATCCGACGATTATTGTTCTCGGTTAGTAATCTCGGCACCTCAATATACAACCAATAAAGCCTCTGAGATGCCTGTTGATTTCTACCATTGTGCATTACCACTCTCTCATTGTATTTCTACCTTTGCTCCATTCTTTGTAGGATGGGTGCAAAACTTCCTAGTGAATCATGTAGACGCATTGGGTTTAAAGAAAGCGGTTCGAGATAGTAAAGGTAAACTTAGATATATTAAAGCCAAGGAACCAACGACACAATTCAATGATGAAAAAATCAATAAACTGATGACTACGTTTATCTTTAACTATACGAGTCGGTTTGATCCCATTATGATTGAATTTGAAGATGGTTCCTCTATGCCAGCGATGATTCAGATTACTGATCCAAAAACACTGGAAAGTCATGAACGTGTTATGACCTATACCGATTTATTTTATGTGGCGGCTGAGGATATTTTGAAAGATAAGCATGTCTATATCACACGATATCCTATTATTGGGCACTTAAGTATTTTCCCTAATCGAGTTCACGTGGCTTCTACGATTACCACTACACACACAATTGTGAATGGTAAAGAGTATAAGTATTATCCACTGGTTGACTTAGATATGGATAAATCTAAAGTGGCTATTAACTTCGTAGAAGTTCTCCAAATGTCTAATGTGTATTTACAAGCATTAGATGGGGACTATGACGGGGACCAAGTTACAGTTAAATCAGTATTTTCACAAGAAGCTAATTTAGAAGCAGAAGAGAAGATGAAAGCTATCTCTAATATTTTATCAGTAAATGGTAATAATACTAGAAAAACGTCTAATGAAGCTGTGCAAACAATATATATGATGACTCGTTGGTAATACTATAAATCCGATACAGGTGATGTCCTGTATCGGATTTTCTTACGTCGTATTAAAACATATATTATGATACTGATAGATTTTGGGAAGTATAGAAAGGAGTAGGAGGATTTTATAACAAATTATTAGGGAATAACATTTCTTGCCATTATGTCATGTTTTCCATGATGACGGAGCTATAATTTTTGGCTCATGTTTATGATATACGTCCTCCAAATAAAAATAAAGTATATCAACCTATATACGTAGATAACTAATCCGTTATCTACGTATATTTTTTATCGATCCAAGATCAATCAGACAATAGTGTAACTTATTATAACTAAGAAAGGAGAATCGCTATATGCCTAGAAAAACAAATCCAATTACATTTTCTCGACTATATAGAGATTTCGCTCGATTCCAATTGGGGCTACCATCTGAATTACCTCCAACAATTCCTGTAGGAGAATTCAAAGTAAGTCGTTCTAAACTATTTACATTGGCTAGTCGCGATTATGTGTTGACTAAAACATTCAAATTGGGAATCGAACCAATTCTATTCGATTTAGCAAGAGCCCTTAGAAAAGAATATGAGTATGCTGTTCTTCGAGCTTATCATATTATTGCTCAAGCTAAAGTCGATTCTACACGTTCCGTATATATTGAAAACGTACCGTTTAAACATCGAGTGGTACCATTCAATATTCCAACTAAAGATATGAATGTATCTGAATTGGATACGGAATATGGTTCCTTACATTTAGTCACTGCCGATAAAGGGTATACATTTACGACATTCGATAGTGATATTGATCGTATCGTTCATCTTCCAGGGGTAACACAGTTTTTAACTGATACCACTGAGGGAGCTGTAATTTCTGCTAAATGTATCTTTGAACCTGTCATATTTACAAACGATACTTTCGTTTGCACATTGATCGATATGGAAGATAAAGACTTGGGTGTTGTCTTATATCCATCAAAAGAAACCAATAAACATTTCACGACACCATATGAATTGTTATTGACAAATAGTGATAACCCATATAAAGTGAAACTATTACACGCTAATCCAGATGCTATCATTCCTACTAAAGTAGAACCTAGATTCTATGATGTAGTTGCTGATGGTAAAGTAGTTGGCATGATCATGTTCATTGTAGAAGCTGACTAACTATCATATGAGTATAGACAATCTATACTCATATAACCTATAATAATTGAGTTTACAATTAGGTATGATATAATTTTTATTTGTTAAGGGAGCAAATATCATGAAACAAGTACAAGAAGTAGTAATGTTCAAAATCGACAAATCAGATGACACTAGTATTGGTGTAGTAAAAGAAGTGTACAATATGATTGGACATGGGGATCTACAACAAGTGTTAGTAGATAAAGATGATCCAATGTCCTTAGTACACTCTCAGTTACAAACTGAGTTAATTCCTGATTTGAATGGTTCTGTTACATTCTGTGTACGTATGACAACTACAAAAGAAAGTCATATGAATGCTGTCGTTGGCTTTATTCAACGAATGATTACACGTAGACTCAACATGGTTAGTTTAGATGAATATAAGGTATCTGATTTTATCATCACAGATTATGATGAAGTGATTCTGAATGAAGGTGAATAAACATTGAGTATAGGTCAAATAGCAGTTGATCTTCGAGATCTAATCAATTATCTTGAAATTGATGAACGTGCCCATGTACGATTAATGTATTCGTGCAACCAAAAAGATGACAATTCCGTACAATGCGAGTGGTTAGTACCTATAGAAGCCCATGTAGGAACATCTAATTGGGATATTACTATTGTAAAACATGCTAGCATCGAGGGAATACGATTATATTTCCATGATGTTAGAGACCATCACCTTATCGAAGCACATACGTATATTGATATTGGTGATGATATGGACGGATCTCGATTTGACAACGCTATCATTGAATATACTCGAAGTATTCAGCTAGATAGAGTTCGAATCAATAATGATCCAGATATCGCAGTTATCGACCGTATAAAGAATCTAGTACAAAACATATTCTTGGCGATGTATGAACATCCGCGAACAGATCGTATACGAATGACTCGATAACAGTCATAAGAGGATAGCACTACGCTATCCTCTTTTTTTAATAAGGAGATACTATGAATATATGCGAACAACCTATTTATGTAATATAGCTATTCGGTTAGACCAGATTATACGTTCATTAGGGATAGCTAAAGAATCTGAAATCATAGAAAATATGGAATTTGATTGGATCCAGTATGATATACTATATAATGATTTTAGTGTGTCTATCATCGAGTCTGATCGAATCATGGATCGATGTACCATAGTGATTCAAGCACCTAATTATTATAGAGCTATCACCCCAGACTCAAGAATATATAGAGTATTAGATATTTTTATCAGAGAATTAGAAAATATACGAATCGATTGTAGTACTCTTCACCTAGTTGAAAAACGAGTGGACTATGTAATAACATATCGTTTGATACGAGATATTATTCGTAACAATGATCATATTGAAGTACATGCATTAGATGGTCTATTAGTCTAGTAAAGGAGTGTGATGGATTATGGATGTACTACATATATCAATTTGCTCATTTAGCATAACTCTATCACTCTGTTCAATTGTATTTTGTGTAATGTGTCTACGTCATATTCATAAACACTAAGAGAAAGAGTATATATGTGTAATGCATATATACTCTTTTTTTTTGACAAACTAGTATTGATAGACCGTATAGCACATTCATAAATGAGGTGATTAACACATGAAAATTCATACTCTTACTGATGAGGTTATTGAGTTTGATAATACAGAGATGAAGCAGATACTAGAAGCTTCATATCCAACAGGTGATCATTTTGATAACGGGGAATCTGCGATTTCCTATATTAAATCACAATGTAATGATCCAACGCTTAATGATGCACCGGTTATTCATTTTGCTAAATTGGGAGAATCATTAGCTCCCTATGTACCAGATACAGTACTAGCATCATTAGATCCTGTAAAATTTAAGTATATTTATGATACTCTATCTCCAATTGGTACCCTATTTACTGATAAAAATATACGTGGTAGATTTATGAAACGTCTACCATATCGCACCTATCATGTTGACTTATCTGGAATGGATGGAGTCTATGAACCAAATAAACTTAGTAAAGAAAATATGATGTCGTTAACGAACACTATACAGGATACTGCCGATTACACTGTATATCGACAATATCTTGGTATGAGTGTCGGTAGAACGTCAGCAACATTTCCAGGCATGTTACCTAGAGCTATTAGACGGTATAAAAAGAAATTTGGTAAGATGGTGACTGGTTACAATTTTACCTTTTATAATAAAGATAAATCAGACATGCTGATTCAATTTATGGGTGAGACGATGATTCCAAGATCATCGGATCTACAATATGTATTACAGTACACAGACGGTAGATTCTCTATCGCTGGCGATACATTCCCAAAATACCATACTAGTTATACTACAGTCATCCCTAAAGAGAAATTGCCTGTAGTCACAGATGATCAAATCGTTACAGTAGAACCGAATACAGAGTATAGCTATTATTTCTACCCACCAATGGATACCATGCCAGTTGTGTATACTATATTCGTTGATAAAACTGGGAAGATTATCCAAGCAGTTAACTACTTTGATATATTTATTAATAATGAAAAAGTTGATGATGGTGGTCAATATGTTACCATTACATTAGATGGCCACCACTTATCCAAGACATCAACAGGGGCTATTACCTATAAACGGTTAAATCCATTGATTAGTTATCGATGTGATGTGTATGATTTATACAGTGGTAAACGAATCCCATTTACGAATACCAATGGGGTTAATTTATCAGGACCTGATAACTTCACATTAAATATCAGTATGCGTGATCAAATTAAAGCTTGGCATACAAGGGCTAACACGCCAACGACTGAATATGAAACGAATGTTGATGAGTTAACGATGAATACAGATTTACTCGTTGTATTCCGTGAAAAAGATTTATCTAATAGCACATTAAACGTGACGATTGATACGTCTGATATTGACGCTAAATTACCTACCTTCGATAAATATCGTATGGGTTACTTTGGTGAAAATATGGGTAGTACTGATGCAGTTGGTGGTGATAATGTCGTTTATAATGGTAGTATGACCGTTAAACGATATGACCCAGCAACAGATCGATTTGTAGTATATCGCCCATCTATTACATTACCTGAGTTATATGAAAATCATTTAGAACATAGATTCAAATATAAGATCTATTATAATGATGATATGACTACACCAATTAAAACTGTCTCTCTTGGGACATATGGGTTAACTCCAGAGTTGTTATATTATGTGTATAACAATCGAATCAAGAATAACCAAGGTATTATAGGAATGGTTCGTCCTAATACAGATGACATCACTCAAATTAAAACGAATAAAGAGAGTCGTGCTCCATATACTAAGACCAATATTATTCCATCTGATATCGATTTGGAACGTCCAATTACTATTAAAGTAACAGCTGATACATTTACCAATACACCAACAGCGATCAATAGTCAATATAACTTAATCTTAAATCCAGATGGTACACTCAATACAGATTATTCATTGATTGAAACGTATTGGGATTACAATCGTGTACGACGACAAGTGTCTAGCGACATAGGAAGTGTTGGACCTGTATTTACAGCTGTCGATTCATACACATATGAACATTCATTTTTAAACAATACTCGATTAGCTGTATCTAAAACATGCAAACAAGACATGGAATATATCGTATATGATTTAGCAACAGGTGAACGATTAAGTGGTTACTTAGCATCCCAATTGACTGGGGATAAAAATGCCAGTGGTAATATTATTCTTGATTATAACTATAGAGACCTTACTAAGAATGGAAAACATAGACACTTACTATTTGTATTCCAATTAAAATAATATTATATATGATAAGAAGATTAGGAAATCCTAATCTTCTTATTCTAACCACTTGGAACAAGTTATTATATAGACCCAAGTATATCAATTTAGTATAAAGGAGGGTATAACCTTGCCTAGAGAAAATACAAATAAACCAAGAAAAATGGGTAAAAACCTATACGGTCTTGGCTTTTCTCCATTGAGTATTGGTAACAAAGACCACGCCTTTCCTGAAGAGTTAATGTCTCAAAAGGAAACAGGTACATTTGCTATCATGGGCTCTGATGGGTATATGATTTCTAGTGAATACATCGGTCGTACAAAAGCCCATATTGAAGCATTTGCTGAACGTATGGTATCCGATAATACATTAGGTAAAATATATAAAATGACATTGGATGAAAATCTAGTGCGTACTGTTATCGATTCTGATAATATGATGACGAATGGAATTGTCATTCCACATGGAAAAGACCCTATATCTTCTGTTCGTTTTAATGTGGGTATTGAATATTTCGAACGTGCTACATCTGCTGCTATTGTAACAGCATCTGATATTAAAGTCGAAATTGAATTCGACATTGTTCGTGGTACATACTCTAAAACATTCTTGATTAATGAGCCAATTGACCAAATTAACTTATTGGCTTATAAGATTGATTATACAGATTATCCTGAAAAGACTACGGAAGATAAATACTATCTTCGTGTACATAAATTCAAGGTTATCTTACCAGAAAGTTTCAATAAAGAAACACATACTGTAGCTGTACATGATATCTTAATTGGTGTTGTTGGGGGTGACAGTAAATGGTAAAATATACATTAGTAATGGACTTAGCTAAGCAGTTCAGTACTCGTTTAGGTAAAGACCAATTAATCAACTCCGCGTTGATGGGTGATGGTCGTTATATTCTTAACCAATATGATCCATCTAAAGTGTATCATTTAGGTGATAAAATCCCATATCTAACAGATACGGGTGAATTGGTTATCTTAACGGCATTGGAAGATAATATTACAGGTCCATTAGACTTACGTAAATGGGAAGAATGGGATATCATTAGTGAAACCATTCGTCTATACCAAGACTTCATTCAATTGAGTTGGCATGTGCCTAAATCTCGTTTGAATCGTGTTTGGTTATCCATTAAGAAAGAATCTATGGCTGATTTCGAAGGTATCGATATCAACCGTGATGGTATTCTTGTATACAGTAACTTCATTATCAGTAAAGAACGTCCTACTATGACTAAGAATGTCATCTGGGGTAAAGTTACTGAATTGGTTGATGGTGCTGGTACAGTGGATCCAGGTGGTTGGGATGATGATTATGAGTTCCCTCATATCGATCCTGATACTGGTAATACAGATGATAATACTGAAGATCCGTCTACACCGGGTAAAGAAGTTAAGAAATTAACTAGTGATTATTATCGCATGGTTGATGTATATCCTTCAACATATAGATCTATGAGATCTATCGATGCTATATTAGACACTAAAGATCTTACTGATACATCCTATATGTTTGCATTATCAAGTAACTTAACCGAGGTTCCTAAATTAGATACTAGAAAAGTAACTATGGCTAGATCTATGTTTGCTGACTGTGAATCAATGGTTGCTCTTCCATCTAAAAACTTTGATGAGTTAGTAGATGCAACTTCAATGTTTAAATCATGTGGTGCACTTAAAGAAGTTAAGGGTATTGATTTTAGTTCTGTTACCTCCGCATCTAATATGTTTACTAGTTGTGGGGCTATGAATATGACCAATACACAATTCGGTAATCTCGAAAAAGCAGATAATATGTTTACTGATTGTCGTAGTAGCACTTTTGATAATGTGACATTTGGTAAAATAAAAAATGGCTCATATATGTTCCGTAATTGTGTTTCTATGAAAAAATTACCTAAAATGGATATTAGTCACTCTCGTAGTTTATATTATTTTTTAAACACCACTCCTAACCTTAGAGGTGAATTTAAACAAACTTTCCATACTTGGTTTAGTGAGCGTAATGAACAGCTATTCGCTTTTAATTATATGCTTGATGGTTCTGGATTAGATTCTGTTGATATTACATTTATCAATGATGGTAATCCGAATAAGAATATATCGTTATCAAATTATACTGCCCCTAGTCTCACACTTACTAGAATGGAGAATCTCAAAAGAGCCCGCATAAAATGTCAATCCATTATGTATAGTGGTAATTTAGCCGATAGTTGTCCAGAATTGAAATACGTAGAATTACAATTACCTAGATTTAGAGACTTAGAGCTCATGTATGGCGTTAGATCAGATGCAACTTATAGAATGCTAGGTTTTAATTTATCGGGTATGATCGTAAATTGTCAAAAATTAAAAACTGTAATCATTCGTTGCGAAAAATCAAAACTATCACAAGAACACGTAGATATATTAAATAGCAGAATTGCTGATGCTACCGTTGGTGCATGTCAAAAAGTTCTCATCTTAGACTATGACGAAGAACCACCTGCTGGTACACCACGCTTCGAAGATATTGATATCACAGTTCCAGCTCAATAAGAGCAATTGAGAGAATTTCATAACAAATAGTTAATTATAATTTTACAATCGATAGATTTTCGATCGAAATTTGTTGAAATAAAGGAGGCCCCTAAATGGCTGAAACAAAACATCTTATTACGATGATGCAAAAGAATGCTACTGGTGGTTATGATACATTCTATCCTAAAACTATTGCTTCTCAAGTATTCATCGATGACACTACAACTGTAGCAGACCATATTGCTGATACTTCTAAACATTTGACTGCAGAAGAACGCGAACGTTTGTCCAAAGCTGGTCAAGCTAATGGTTTTGCTGTATTGGATGAAAACGGTTTCATTCCTTCCAAAAACATTAACCCATCCGTATTGGCTATCAACACTGAATTTGCAACTATTACTGCAATGAAAGCTGCTGACATCAACAAAATCTACGCTGGTGAATTGGTAATGGTTACTGATGCATCCGAAGATCCTACTGTTGAATCTGGTTGGGCTATTTACCGTCGTTTGACAAATGCTACTGACTTGACTGACTTAGCATCTTGGCAAAAAATCGCGGAAAAAGAATCTCTTGATGTAGTTGTTTCCTGGGACAACTTGAAAGACAAACCTACATCCACTGTTTCCGCTATCGACGCTGCTGTAACTAACAGCCATACTCACGCTAACAAAGCTGTATTGGACAAATTGTCCGAACAAGATGGCGTTCTTTGCTATGATGGTCTTCCAGTTGCAATGGCTGAAGACGTAACTAAATTCGTAGTACAAGCTGAACAGCCTGCTATCGAAACATTAAAAGTTGGCGACTTCTGGTATCAAACTACTGGTACTACTGAAATCTAATTAACTATGATCCTTGGAGTCTTTTGATTCCAAGGATCATTTCTTTAATACTAAGGAGGTATACATGGACTTATCAGGTGGTCAATTAGTGAATATGCATCTACTTGACTCAATGAAACCTTCTAATGTTGGCAATGAATTTAATCCAAAAACATATTTTATAACATCTAGTAAATATAACACCCACATAAAATGGAGCCCATTCAATGATGCTTTACGGCAACCAACATTACGTATGTATCAAATAGGAGATGCCAAATTCTTACTGGGTATTCCATTGGAAACATACACAAACCATTTGTTATGGGGTGGTAGAAGTTATCCATTAGTAACTATTAATAACGAAACACTAGCTGTCCCATATATGGATACGGATAATAACATCAATGGGAATGGTATTATATTTGAACCTGAGAAGACTGATATTGTTTGGTGGTTTAGAAATCGTGTACCATTCACAAATCATATTTCATATACTATGTTTTTATATAATGAACCGACTGGTTTATATATCTATTTAGAAACTAAGTATCTTGGTAAAAATAGTGACGGCTCATTCTATAGAAATTTTATTAATTCAGCGACATCATTTGCTGTAACCGCTGAGGAATATAACAGTGGTAAACTGCCTGTTGTATTAAAATATAATAGTCCTGGACGATCAGCAGAATGTATTATTTTTAGAGAATCGTCTAATGCTGCCCCATATCGAGAAACTCCATTTTACGATATAGTTAAAACACTATATATACCCTATAGTTTATTCAATGAGAATGCTGAAGGTCATAAAGGGACTAGTCCAGCTAATTGGACAATGCAAGTATCACATGACCCAAGTGGTGCGTATCATAGTTTTAGATCATATGGTAAAGAATTGGATCCAACTGATACATCGATTGTTAAACCATATAGCTAATAGTAAATTTGGTACTCTTAAATATATATTATAATAAGGAATAGATAGAGTTATACTATCTATTCCTTATCACTTATTTATTTAAAGGAGAATATAAAATGGCAAGCTTATTCACGTTTTTAACTGTCTTATTTCTGATGATCATAATCCCAATGTTTATCATCATCGGATACGTATCCTATAGACTAGGGTATAAGAAAGGTCTGCTTGACCAAGATAAGGTCAACTATGAACGATACAAAAAATTCTACTACGAGAATTATAACTCGTAGTAGAAAGAGAGTTAGCAATCGCTAACTCTCATTTTTTTTTGTTTATTTATTATCTTCCGTAGAGATGAAGCGATATGCTTCTTTACAGCTTTTAATGAAGGATTCTACACTAGCACCTTGTTTGGATAACTGTTCCATTGTCTTTCTAGGACCGAAGTAGCATTCCAATTCATATACACGTTTTTCTTTCCAATTATAAATGAAGGTAGTCATAGTTTCTTCATATTCTAATACTTCACCTGCATTGGAAGGAGAAAATCGTCTTTTCATAGCAGCCCAAGCTTTTTCTTCTTCAGCAGTTAATGGGGACTCATCACCAAGATTATCGTCACCTGCTGCATCTTCAATATCAAACTTATTGGCTTTAGCAAGCATTAGTAGAATCTTTTCATTTAATTCACCTGAACCTGCAGCTTCATGATTTATAAACGGTTCTTTACGTTTCAATGCTTGTTCATACGCAACTTGAGCCCATTTCATTTGTTCTGGATTATAAGAAGGTTTATTGTTTTTTTTTATCTTTACCTTTGAATACTTTTTTAATTTTATCTAATAAACCCATACTAACAACACCATTCCTTTACATGCCAATCAAAATCTTCTTTACATTTACCCATGAATTGTTCAAATGTCAAGCCTTTGTTCGGTTGAGCTTCTTTGAATCGATCGTCTTCATGGTCAAAATAGTAGATTTTCTTTTCTTTCCAATTTAGAACGTAATAATCACCATTTCCTAATTCGAATATAATCCCTGATGTGGCAGGTTTAAATCGTTTAAGGAGTGATTTATATGGCTCTACCGTTTCATCGATAGTGTCATCATAATCGATATGTTGGAAATACTCATCATCAAAATCAAACTTATTTGCTTTAGCGATCATGAGCACAGACTTATAGGTAGCCTTACCAACATAAAATGTTGACATCGTATCCAATGGTTCACGGTTCTTCAATGCATGTTCCCATTCACGTTCCGATTGAAGTGTAAATTCTTCAACGGTTGGTTTATTGGGACCCTTAGTCTTTTTCTTTTTAAAGATGTCGAATAGCCCCATTATTTACAAAACCTTTCTACATAATCATCATGATCATACTTACAACGAGACATGAACTGTTCAAATGTTTTACCATTCTCAGCCCATGCTTCTTTATACGTAAAATCTTCATGATCGAAATAGTAAAATTTCTTTTCTTTCCAGTTCAATACCCACATATTACCCCAACCAGTATTACAAACAATACCAGATGTACCAGGAGTGAATCGTTTGAGAAGGGATTTATACTGTTCATTATCTTCATTGATTTCGTCAGATTCCCCTTCTACATATTGGAAGTATTCATCCTCGAAGCTAAATTTATTATTCTTAGCTACCAGTAATAATGCATTATAATCAGCATTACCTACATGGAATGCATCGATGGATGTGACTGGTTTACGGTGTTTAAGAGCCAATTCCCAGTCAAAGGTCAAATCCTTATGATATTGTTCAACAGATTCTTTTTTACTAGCACCCTTACTCTCTTCTTTCTCTTGCTTCTTCTTCAAATCATCATCCGATTTGAATCCGAATGCTTTAGCGAGTTTGTCTAATATACTCATTGAATACCTCACTGTACAAAAAAGTTATCACAATAACTAATTAAAACTCAAATATACATTATATATGTAAATAATTTAATTATTAATTTTATGTAATATAAAGGAGAAAATTATGGAAACTGTACAAAACCTAAAAAACAAAGTAAAAGACGTTATTAACATGGCTAAGGTCTACGATGAAGTTGCTACGGCAACTCTAGTTAAGGCTGTTGATGGTGATGAACCATTGACTATTAATGTCCCTATCGAATTGGAAGTTGCTACTCCTAAGTTCATTGACCGTGAATTATCTTGGTTAGATTTCAATGACCGTGTCATTGCTCAGTACAATCGAACTGATATACCGTTCCATGATAGATTGACATTCTTAGGGATTGCCGCATCTAACTTAGATGAGTTTATCTCTGTTCGATTTGCTGGGTTATTCCATGCGATGGAGGACTTTGATAATGATGATCTGAATGCTACGTATCGTAAGGTATTAACACGTATCACAGAACAACGTGAAAAGATCAATACATATGTAAATAAAGGTATTCCTGAACGTATGAGCAACTCCATTATTCGATATGGTGATGAACGTTTTAAGATTACTGATAAGATACGACGCTATTTCAAACATGAAATATTCCCTATCTTAACACCAATATCATTAGGCTCCAATAAAGAAGTTCCTAAATTCAATGACAATGATGTGAACTTCTTCATTCGATTAGCGTCCAATCAAGAAGGTGTTAAAGCCACCTACTGTTTCTTACAAATCCCTCATCAAATCCCACGCATCATTCGTATGGGTAAACATTATTACTTCGTAGAAGATATTGTTCGCTCGATGTTTGATGAGATCTTTAATAACTCAATCATTGAAGACTATATGCTATTTAAGGTTATTAAAGAGTGTGATGCTGAAGTGGATCATGATGATAATATTTCCATTATCGATCGTGTAAATAACGTATTGGTTAAACGAGAAGAGAATAATATTATCTATCTCGATGTTGAGATGAACACTGATGACCTATCCACATCCTCTTCTCTGTTGAAGAAATTGACTAAGTTATTAAAAGTGGAACGGAAACATGTATACACGATTAATACTAAAACGGTAGGGTTACGAACCATTGCTCATCAATATCTAAAATCAAAACCATTCCGTAAAGTATATATTGATGGCGATGCATTATGGACTTCATTTAAACCGAAGTTACCATCTGAGCTTATGGACGAAACCAGTATCTTTGATTATTTAGATGATGATGATTTGATTCTACATCATCCATATCATTCCTATGATACCGTAGTAGGTTTTATCCAAGAAGCAGCACATGATCCAGATGTTATCAGTATCAAACAAACCCTATATCGGGTAAGTTCTGAAAAGTCCCCAATCATTCAAGCCTTATGTAATGCTGCTATGGTGGGTAAGAAAGTAACCGTTATGTTAGAGTTATTAGCTCGATTCGATGAACGTCAAAATATCAATTTGATTAATACCTTGAATCAAGCGGGTTGTAACATCGTATATTCATTAGAAGGTCTTAAAACACATTGTAAAATGTGTATTGTTACTAAGTCTACCAAAAAGGGAATCGTAACCTATTCCCATGTAGGAACTGGTAATTATAATGAAAAGACAGCTAATATTTATACTGATATTAGCTATCTGACATCTAATCGAGCCATTGGTCATGACTTAACCTCTTTGTTCAACATGATTACTGGATTCTCTAAACCAGATGAACTGAAGCGTATTAAGTATTCCCCATACACACTTCGTCCAACATTGGTTGATGAAATGACTCGTTGTTGTAAAGAAAGTACAGTGGATGACCCATCTCATATTTACATTAAGATTAACTCTCTTAGTGATATAGAGATGGTGGGTACTATTGAGTATTTAATTGAAAAGTATCCGACATGCCAATGGCATATAACTGTACGGGGTATTTGTTCACTACCTGCATTAGATCGATATACTAACGTAACAATCAAATCGGTAGTAGGTCGTTTCCTAGAACATAGTCGCATCTATGGGTTCGTATCTAAAGGTAAAGATAGAATCTATATCTCTTCTGCGGATATGCTCACTCGTAACTTAGATAAACGAATCGAGATCCTATGTCCTATCAATGACAAATCTTGTAAAACTCGTTTATTTGATATCCTCAATACATTTGAACGGGATAGTGTTAATAGTTGGTATGCTACAGAGAACGGTTTTATCCAACGGGAAAAGACAGATGTAAACTGTCATAATGAGTTTATCAAACTAACAAGATAAACAAAGAAGAAGATACACCCGAATGGATGTATCTTCTTTTTTTACCGTAAGGATCTTTATTTATAAATATATATTATTTTTATAGATAGAGATTACCTACCGGAAAGGAATTAAGATGAAAGACATTTCAATGAAATTGATCTTTTGTCTAGTCTTAAAGATTGCATTCTCCGTAATCGTTAATACTATGGCGATGATCATCACCAAATGGTTACTTGATTAATAGTCATTGATTCGTTTCCAATCTTATTTAGGATAGATTAATTTACTGTTATCTAATATTATGTTAGATAGGTAATCTCAATATTTATTTGTTTCTTTTTATATTAATATCCAATGGGAGGGTATCATTATGAACAAAGTTGTGAGATTAGTGGTTTTAGTTATTGTGGTATTGGGTATCGGTTATGGCACATACGATTTCTATCAAGATTGCTATGGTCCAGATAGAGGGGTCGTTGTAGAATATGTGGTACAACGTGGTGATACCCCAATCGGTATTTCCAATAAGTTTGCATCTGACCGGTATGATTCTGGTAAAGTGATGCGAGAATCATTAGGTTATCATGGCATCACTGAATGTCGAGTTAATGACAAAATCAAAGTTGTAACAACGTTGAAACGCTATGAAGAGTTGAAAGACATTGGTGAAAAGGTCACTCTCGTAGCAGAATAAGAAAAAAGAATACCTTCGGGTATTCTTTTTTTGACGAAATAAGACCATAGTAGTACTACTATGGTCTGGTATATCAGGTTATTTCTTTATTTTCTCATCAGTGATATCAGGCTTCTCTTTATCATGATTTGGAGAGTCCTCTTCATCATGAGTTATGATATGTTTGACATCTCTAATATCTTTAGCGAGATCTTTGATCCCATCGATAGAAGACAGTTTACCAAACAAATCGAACCCAAGAACCCCAAAGATGAAACTAATGAAAGACATAATCTTCCATGTTCCTCTGTCGGATAGAAACCAATCTTTGAAAGCAAGCGACAAAAAGGTGGCCACGATAGTACCAATGATGATACGAATCATTCGACCTTTATGCGTTGTCGTGTGCTTAATTCGAAATAGATAGATTTCTTTTAAGCATGACCCAATCAATGCAAATAAAAAGTAACCAATAATTTCGATGATATAAAAAACGTCAAATCCGAGCACATTGAGTATTAACTCATGATCCACACTATATCACCTACTTATCTTAAATAACATATTCAATTATTGTTCTCTTTCAGAGAGTTGCTCCAATCTCGGACAACGATTCTTACGATGAGTAGAACTCAAGAAGAAAATCACGCAGAATAGAGCAAATATATTAATAGCTAATGTAGCTAGGTATGTAATAGCTTTAAAAGCCATTTGATTTTGAATATCGCGATCAATAGCATCTCGTTCTTTATCGATTGAATCAAGAAGTCCAGGGTGGACACTTTGCATAATATCAACGATATTAAATCGTTGAATGATAATGAATTTATGATTATTAGTAAACCCTTTGTTGTTATAATCAGGTGTACCAAAAATATCGCCTTTATTAGTGATATAGTATGGTGCTAAAAATACATATGATGATAGTCCTTCTAATCCCTCGTTTATATATACATTACGCAATGCAGCGAGTTTCATCTCATTAATGATGATATGATTGTGATTAGAATTTGCTACTGGTTCATAGAAAATGATTCGAGAACTATCATGTTGACGTATAATCGCATCCATAGCTTTTTTGTAGAGCATCGGATTGTATTCTTTATCTCTATCACTATTCGACGTATCTCGTCCCAAGTCAACCGTAGATGGATCCATATCAGCAATGATGCGATCTCGATTCATTACGATGAGACTGTTGTCATAATTATCAATATTATATAAGAAACGATTTTCTATATTACTCACCAGAATATTAGCAAATTCAGGAGTTAATTCTTTAGATTGCTCCAATTCTCTACGTAACACTTCTTTATCTGGATATTGTTTCTCTATATCAGCTACAATATGCTCAGATGTATTCTTGGCGGTAATGTCCGCCAAGAAATCGGCATCACGTAAGGTAGCATCAATCATTTTCCATTTAATCTCTGTATAGGTTTCGTCATTTTGAACAACTCGTTCACGTAACTTATCCATTTCCGTATTAAATAGGAAAAAATGAAATACTGATACTGCGGCAATAATTGCTAATAGAGCAAACCCAATTACAGTTTGTGTTCTGGCACGGTAATATAGAAATGCTTGTTTAAATTTAGCCACGCTACCTCAACCCCTTTGATGTATTAGATTAGTCTTTATGTAAATCTGTATCTTTTTCACTTTCGGATTGTAAACGACGAATTTCCGCTACTTGCATATCAATAATCCAACCAAGTACGAAACGAGGTAAGCGGATTACCTTGTAGGATAGCAAGCTTTGTAATTTATCAATAGCAGCCGCCCGTTTATCAGCATTTGTCATATTATCGGCAAATTCATCTAAACTACAAATGAATCGTTCCATGACAGATACGATAACTTCATTTTTGCTTCTATTATACAAAACGAAAACTACTTTTTTAGCTACGAACGCTAAGAAGTAAAGGATCGCTAAGATGGCAACAATAGTAATGATTTCTGTCTTACTAAAATCTCCAGTAAGAGCAGTGAAAAAGTTTGTGATCTCTTCGAACATAGATCCACTTCCTTTCTGTATTAAAAATTATAAAATCATTATACTATTGTCGGCGAATCTTGTCAAGAGTTTTTTAAATAAAAAGTTATAGGATGAACATTAACATTTATGTAAATATCAAATTATTTTTCGAAAGGATGGTATTTACATATGGCTAACACTAAAGACCTTGCAAAACTTCTTGACAAGGGTACTATACAAGCTGCATTCCAAGAAGCATTGCAAGAAACTGCTGACTCTATGGTTGATGAAATCACCCAACAAGCAGTGGCAATGATTCGAGATGAAGCTGTTGTTTTCTTAGAAGCTCGTAAAGAAGAATTGATTAAACAACTTCAAGCTGAAATTGAAACAACTGAAAGCTATCATGTTAAGATCAGAAATCGTATTTATATCTTCTTATTAGTGGCATCCACTGGATTCTTAACTCAATTAGAACAACGATTCTCTGAAAAGATCCGAGCACAAAAGGATTAATCTTAACATAGAATACGGGATAGGGACATTCGACCCTATCCCGTATTTTAACGGCTCTTAAATATATATTATAATAATGAATAGATACATATGTATCTATTCCTTTACTTATTTTATTCAAAAAAGGAGAATTAAAAATGGAACGTGTTTTTGAAAATTATTTAAACGATGTATATGTAGATGTATTGAATTTTATTGAGGATACAAACCTCAATATCAAATTTTTGCGGTTCTATCGCAAGAACCCAAATTTGTTAGTCTGTGAATTATTTGATGAAAATCAAGAAAATCATAATCAATTTCGGCATATAAGAATTACATATTCCATGAGTGCTATGTATCAATATCTATCAGTATATAAGGAACTTATATCACGGGAAGATATTCCATTAACGGCAAACGAAATTGATCGTAATAGTGATTTCTATGAATCTAGTGTTGCATTGACATTATTATGTAGTGTGGTAGATAAACTAACTGAGCCCGCTAACGAAGCACTGGAATATATGTTAGAAATATCAAATCATTCATATATGACAAGTTATATGAATATAAATGATATATCCCCAATCAATTTTAAACGTATTGCTGAAATCGAAAATATGAATGTTGAACAATTTGAAACCGCTATTACAACAAACACGGTTGCAATTGAAATATGCAAGGAAAAATCAAAAATAAATGTCAAATTGAATAAGCGTATGGAAGAGTACAGTAACTGTGATCTGTCCGATAACTTAAAAGTCAGAATTCTTATCGCTATTATACGTGCTAAATATTTCATGGAAGATGGCGATTCAGACGAATTTGATTGTGTATATTATCATCAATCCAATATAATGGACTTCCCAAATTCATTGTATTTATAAGATATGAAAGAAACCTCGTATGAGGTTTCTTTTTTTACCTTAGATACCCATATCCTAACATTATAGTAATATTTTAACAATCTCAATTTACAGTTCATATAAATGAAAAGGAGAGTGTTTCAATGAGCAATTATATGCTTGAACGCGTCTTCACTATGATGATTCGTCAGGATGATGGTTCTTATAAGATTTTATATCCTAAAACCGCTGCCGAACAAGTTATGGCGACAGACATTACGCTCAAAGAACATTGTACCGACTTCTTGTCTCATATTTATTCGACAGAACGTCGCTTGATTAACAATGTTAATAGACCAAATGGTTATGTACTTCTTGAAGAAGGTAACTTTTTGGGTACTGATCGCATTAAGAAAGAACTCTTAGCGATTAATAAAGAGTACGACACAATTGCTGACCTTTTATTAGAATCCAAAGCTCAACCTGGTAAATTGGTTATGGTATTGGATGCTACTGGTGACCCATCCGTTGATACGGGATGGGCAGTTTATCGTCGTACGAAAGATCAACATTTCGAAGATCTTACTAAAGGATGGGAAAAAGTTTCTGAACAAGAAGCCATTGAAATTGATATGCATTGGAGAAATGTAAAGAACCATCCACAATCTAACCCAGCTGATATTGATGACATGGTTCGTAATGCTCATATCCATCGTGATTTAACAGCATTGCATTCCTTGGGACAAGCAAACGCTGATAGCGTATTTGACCATGAATACTTTACTCACAAAGAAAAACGTGTTGGTGAAGATGCTAACATTGTTCAAGTCTATGTGGGTGCCGTAGAAAAACCAGTAGGTATTGGTCGTGATATGCGATCTGGTGATTTCTGGTATAAACCTTCTATTGGTCAATCTTGGTGGCATGATCCTTCGGTTGAAGAAGCCACTGATACATGTTATGAAAAATACCGTGATCAAGCGGGTATGGTAACATCTCCATTACTTCGTACCAATAAAACAAAAGTAATGCGTCGTATGTTCTATCGTTGTGCTAACTTAGAAGTGGTGAATCAATATGACACACGTAATGTAACGGATTTCACAGGCATGTTCTATGAATGTGGTTCCATTCGTGAATTACCACCATTCTATTCCTTTAAAGGTAAAACATTCGATTCTATGTTCTACAACTGCAAGAAATTGAAATATGGTCCAGAACTTGATTTCAAATCTGCTACCACTACAGCAGGTATGTTCTCTGGTTGTGAATCCTTAAAGAAAGTATTAGCATTGAAGAACACAGGTTCTATTGCTGATATGAGCCAAATGTTCAATGGTTGTCGTTCATTAGAAAGTCTTCCTGAACTTGATGTATCTGGTGTAACAACGGATGAAGGGTTATTGAAAACCTTTAACGAATGCTTCAGTCTTTCTGAAATTTCTTTCAAACCTAATACATTAACATGCTCCATTTCTTTAGAAAATACTAAACTTGATTTAGATTGTATTCGTCGTTTGTTTGCTAGCTTACCAGCTATCACAACAAATAAAGTGATCAATCTAATCGGTACTCCAGGTATTACTAAATTGACTGCTACAGAACGTGCAGTAGCAACCAATAAAGGTTGGATTGTATTACCTGCTCTATAAGATAAAACTAAGTGGATATACTCGATATGAGTATATCCACTTTTATCCGTATTGTTAGATACGTTAAATATATATTATAATCATGAATAGAACCAATGAGGAAAGGAACTGTTATGAAATATCAATTGATTCGATTGATGTTCGACCTAATGGTGATGATTGTGACACAAACAATCGTAACATTAGTTAGTACATTGATCATCAAACTTATTTTATGATAGTTTCAGCTTTTTAATGACCTCCTTTTATTATAAAAATACATCGAAGATATCAAAGTCATTAAAAAAATCATTGATTCTATTCATAATTATATTATTGTATAAAGGAGATTAAAAAATGTTTACTATTACTGATATTGTGGTAACCGTAGCTATGGTTATGGGAGCCATTAGCTTATTTCTATTCGGATTTGATAAACCACAACCTAAGTGGTTCACCTATATCGAAATTCCAATCGTTGTTGCTGCCCTAGTATTGGGTATGTTTATCGATGATACTATTTTGTAATAAGGAGAAAATAAATGAGATTTACAAAATGTTATGAAATTTGCGGTTTTGATAAATTGGTAGCTGTTCCAAGCAATGAATTGGAACATAAATTCCTACAATCATTCAAATATGACCTAATTGACCCAAAGGAATTACTTTGCGACTGGCATCCAGAGTGGCTCAAACAAGAAATTGCGTTAGAATATATGAAGGCTCTCGGATATACTTCAGTACATTATAATGGGCCCGATAATCGTATAACGCAGATTTTTGAAGGTGAAGAATATGATATTACGGCGACACCTTCAAACTTAAAAGTAATCATCGCCGGTTACCGAATGCTTGGAAAACACCGAAAGGTTGCCAAAATCCTAAGAGACCTAAAGCGAGTTGATTACTATAATAACTAAAAAGAGAACCTTCGGGTTCTCTTTTTTTTTTGTGCTTTTACCTACTGACTATTTAACATTTATATAATGCAAATAGCTAATTCCACATTTATGTTTTTAAATAAGGAGCATAGTAAATGGCTAATGATATTAAAAAGATTGTAATTCGTCGACTCGAGTCTGATAATCAATACCATGTATATTATCCTCAAACATTAGTTGACGGCTTACAAGATAATGAAGCAACACGCGAACACTTTGCTAATGCTGATATCCATGTAACAGCTGACCAACGTGCCAATGTGTTGAACAGGGGCCTTATTCTTGATAATAAAGGCTTAGTACCTGATACGTTGATGGGTACTAAAGGTGTAGGTCTTCGTGACTATGCTAACTTTGCTGCATTAAGAGCAGCTACCGACGTTAAAGTTGGTGAAATGGTAATGGTTCTCGACGCTCAAGATAATGATGATGTGGCTGCACGTCATGAAGGTTGGGAAATTGTTAAAGTCACTGGAACTCCAGAAGCTAAAACATTTGAATTCATTACTAAAGCACAATTGATGGATTATGTCGTTCATCCAGATCATATCAATGGTATGTATACTAGCAGTAAAACTGATATTGATGCTATGGTTGCTAATGATCATACACATGCTAATCTTGCTGTATTGAATACATTGACTGAAGAAAAATTGAATGCCCTGGCTAAAAAAGGTCAAACAGGTACCATTAAATATGGTGAAAATGTCGATACCTTAGATAATAAAGAAGGCGACATGGTTTACAAAGTAACTGGTGTAATTGCTGGTGAATAATAGAAATAGAGATATGCGTAATGCATATCTCTATTCTTTTTGTATTTATATATTATATATAAGAAGAACTATTGAGGGAAAGGAGTTTCCTATGAGATACCATATTATGATATCTGTACTTAAAGTGATAATAACAATCCTTTGCCAAATTATTGCTACTCTAATAAGTACGCTCATTATCAAATATATCTTATAGTAAACTGGACTAGCCTCAGTCCATTTCCTTCTATTCTACTAATAAAAATAGGGTATTCATAGACATACTCAATAGTTCTATTATTTTGTAGTACTAGTAGTAAAAGGAGATTATACATATGAAACAGAACGATCTTACTTTAATTAAATGGATTGATGAGTTTGCCAAACAAGGATACGTGACTATCAATCGAGGTAAACATTTACCATTTTTATTCGATATAAAGATTTTCTCTATGGAAGGTCTTCATCATTTATCGATTATTCGATTGGATTATCGACCAGATTCATATGAATGTGCAACTGCATGCGAAGATACTCATCAAGTAAGTGATCCAGTTAATCTATATACAATCGAAGAAGTCCAAGAGTGGTGTAATACACATCGCGACTTCTTAGATAAGTGATAGATAGAGAATGAGTTTACTAACTCATTCTCTTTTTTTGTTAACTGTAAAAGATCGATATATTGATTATATATTATAGATATGAATAAAGTAATCTGTATTAATATAAGGAGATTTTAAAATGACACAGTTGGATAAGGATTTGAATGCATTTTTAGTTGAAACCTTTGGCGATACCCATAACGTGGTAATTCACGGGGCACATGGGTATACACCATTTAGCTTCACGTGGTTGTATGATACTAAGGTATCTAACCGTGAAATGACTAAAGCAATGTCGATCGTTCGCTTAGATGCTAAGCCGAACGTATATATGGCAACGGTGTTCAATGTCGGTGAACATACCACAGACAACGAATACTTATTAGACATCAATGAGTTGAAGGAATGGGTATTAGCCCATAAGGATTTCTTGAACTAAAAAATATAAAGAATACATCAGTTTGGTGTATTCTTTTTTTGTCAAAAATATGTGTAAAAGTGTACTAGTTTGTTTATATATTATAATCATGAATAGAAACGGAAATATAGTTTCGGTTAGACCAAAGAGTTCCGTAGATTCTGTTCAAGAAAGATTTTTTATTTATTTTATCCAATGAAAAGGAGATTTTAACTATGCGTGTTTTATTAGGTTTATTAGACGGTGTTTGTTTAGCGTTAGTTGTGTATGCAGTGGCTCGTCCACACTCTGTTGCACGTTTGGTAGGTTGGGAAGACCAATCTGAAGAAGGAGGTGAAGAATAATTATGGAAGCGTTATTAACAGTACAACATGGTGCAAAAACATATGTAAACATGTGTGGCGAACACACGGTAAAAGTTTACAATAAAGATACTGATGAACTCGTAGTTGAAGTTCCATTCTCAGGTGCACAAGCTCGTCGAGCTGAAACATCCGAAATGGTCGCTGAAGATGCGGGGATTCAAATGTTCCGTACCGTATACGGTGAAGTAGAAGGTCTACCAGAAGAACGTGATGGTGTTACCATTATCGTATCGATGGCGGTCCGTCAGGCGTTGCCTGAACGGAAAGACCTGGCTTCTCCGGGTGCTCTTAGAAAGGATGAAGCTGGGCAGCCAACAGGCTGTTACGGCCTAAACTTCAACTAAGAGAAGAAAGAGAACTAGTCAATGACTAGTTCTTTTTTTTATTTTTTGAATAGAGATGTGATAGATGTAGCCATATCCCTATACATATTACGTGGAGGTATATTATGGGTGGATGGTACGCTACATCTATCACGAAGATAAGATTACACATTGCACAGAAAAGAGGTTAAACAATGCGTACTTTATTGTTCTAAAATGATTAAAAGTTAATGTAATACAGTCCAACCTTTAATCTTAGCTGTATTAATAAGATTCATCACTCGATTATCTGTGATATCAACATTCGTATTACGAATATCCAATGTTTTAGGATCATGAAGTTGATCTTTTAGACCTCCGATGACTTGTTCAAACGATTGGTTTGTAAGCTGAGTATTTGCAAAAGAGATGTCACAACCTATGCTATTGTGTTGACAGGAAACATTTCTTAACTTAATACACCCATCAAACATATTGGTTGCATTCGTACATTCTGGGATATTCATATCACTTACAGTGGTTAATTTCTCACAGTTACGGAACATGGATTCACACGTTTTCGCAGATGGAATGTTTAATGATGTCACTACATCTAAATCGATGCAGTTTTCATACATAGAAATGACATTCTCAACCATTGGTAGTGATACACGTTGAGGAGATGCTAATAATGTACAGTTTTGGAACATACTATGAGCATCGTTAACTCGAGTGAGTTCTAAGTTAGGAATATTAACCAATGATGTGCAATCTTTGAACATCTCAGATGTGTCAACTAACATATGGGTTGTAATATATGGGAAGTATTTTAGAGATGAACAACCAAGGAACATACGGGAGGCATTCTCTAATTTATCCGTTTGGAACGTAGGAATATCCGCTAATGTTTCACAGTTTAGGAACATTTCTTTCATACTTTTAGCTTCTGCGGTATCATACCAAGGTACCTTAACAAGATTATGACAGTTGGCAAAGAAACGATCGAGTTTCGTTACCATGTTACTCTTAATCTTAGGAGCAATCACCATCTCTTGATTATTTTCATAATACCCAGTCATATCACCATGTAAGGTTAATGTATCTGGACGAATGATTTGTGCTTGGTGCGGATAGGATTCTTGGTTATGGTCATGAATTGGGTCACCAAATGGATTTAATTTTGGGTTTTCTCGTTCCCCTGTTACATACATAACTAAGTCACCTGGGAAGAGTTTATTACTCATCAAGTTATCCGTAACTTTATAGGATGGGACTTCTTCCCGTTTACGAATCTTAGTCGTACCAAAGTATAGATGGTCGAGAATCGCAGATAACTTATTTAAAGCTTCCATAGCTTCATGAGTATGACCTTCTTGTCCCAATCGATCGATTTCATCTTTTGTGGATCTAAATGGGGCACCCAAATCAGCCCAAGAGAAACTGAATTCGATAGACTCTTCTTCAGCCATCTTATCCCAGTTTTCTAGGTAACTAGAGTCCCCACCTTTGAATCGGTACGTTGCCCAAGTATGGGCTTTCTTAACAGTGTCATCACCTTTAGAGGCATCCAACACCATAGCCATAGTACCAATGTCATGCACTGGGTCTAGTTTAGAACGTATTAACATCTGTACGATATTCTTATATTCTCGATTAATCCCAACAAGAATTGGATTATATTGATCATCTTTCAAATACCCTGTTGGTTCTAGGATAGCAAATCCTAATGGTTTATTACCATGAGCTAAGATGATATGATCTTTCTTAGTAGCATGAACGATTTGACTTCGTACATGGTCTAATACAGTATCTTTTTGTTTATTGATATAGACGCCTTCGGCGAATGTCTTAGGAATCTGAATATCGAGATCATCTCCTGTAGAGTTCTCGCCTCTAATAAGGAGAGATATTTTATATTCATTAAACTCTCTAAGCATATATGCATTCTCCTTTCATAGGATGAGTTATATGATTTTGTATTACAGTAATGTTAAAATGACGTTTTTATAGACATATAGGTAGATACTTTTCTTTCATGGTACTCCTAATGATGATGGCGATGTATCCGGGCAATAATTGTGTTGGCTTATTGCTTTGGATATATCGCCATTATTTTCCGTATTTTTACCTCCTATAAGTATATATTATTGATGTGAAGTAATGTAATATTTATATTTATTTAATTTCTTTATAGGAGGACTATTATGTTGCAAGTATCTTTATCCCAATTACAATCTGCAGTTGTTGATGAGTTCCAATGGTCTGAGTTTGAATCATACGATTCTGAGCTCGATATGCAAATGGAACTAGACCTACTTGAAGCAGTATTGGAAGATTTATTTTAATTAATATTAAGGAGAATGAAAAATGAAAAATAATGTATTAGTAAAAGTTATTATGTTTGTATTGGGTAAAGTGGTCTATTGGCCACTTTACATCTATTCAATCACTATGTGCAGATACTTTGGTACTACGCTCAATAGTGTATTAGAAGACAATTCAAGATTTAAAACCGAACATGTAAGGGTCGGTAATAAACATGTTGCTCGATTAACTGATAAATGGGGACGACATAAATTCGTCTTTTTCAATGTCGATGAACGTGCAAGCAACATTTTTAGATCGGTGTATTATGGGTTATTATTAACATATAACGAATTTAGTGGAGAGGTTGAGTCTGAATTAGTGGCTTACCATATCCACTTAGGTATCATTAGATACACTGGTCGAAATAGAACATGTTTCTTAGAGTCTTTGGATAGACTAGAAGCATTGTTCTAAAAATAAAAAAGAATACCTTCTGGTATTCTTTTTTTTTACTTAATTTTTGATTATATATTATTAACGCAAGATAGAAATAATTCTATCAAATAAAATATATACAGAGGAGGTACTTAATATGTATAAAGTACTAGTCCACAAAGGTGATTATATCACTTATAGATTAGGTGATCGTATAATCACTGACCGCGTTGACGTTTTATATAAACGTCATAGTAAACTCAATGTCGACGATACCAACGTTAAGAGCATTAAGAAGACAGTAGGTAATGTCGAAGGAAACCCGCTTAATAGAATCGATGAACTTACACATCTATATGCAGTTGAAATTTATGATGAAAAATTCAACTTGTTGAATAGTGACACGTCCAAATTCGTTAAGTGTAATATATCCAATTCTGATGATATAATCTGGGGTAAAATGGATACCGAAGATGAAGAGGATAGATTAATCGCATATCTATTTGGGTTCATCTATCGTTCATTAGATACTATAGGATATGGTGAGAACGGGAATCTAATCCTAAGATTCCCTGTGAAGGATATAGAAATATCATCGGTATGTAGCTTATTTACAGATGCTCTTTCATCTTATAATAAGCTAAACCAATGTAAGGATATGATCAAGTTTAAAGAGAAACATAGTGGTTTACATCATGAAAATGTTTCTCTATCCATAACATCAAAGTCCTTCATTGATAAGTTTAGATACACGATGATGGCTTGGTTTTCCACGAAGAAAGACCATTTGTTCAAACATCATAAGTGCATACCATTTGGTTTACTTAATGCGAAAACCCATGTTAAACGTGCATTTATCGATGGGTTAGCAGATTTTATTGATTACCACTATGGTGATGAAGATAAACGTAATGAGATGATACTAGATCTTCTCCTAGAAGGGTATGGTAAGGATTTCGTTTTATCATATCGATTACTATTGGAGACGATGAATATATCATATTACTCATTTACAGAACCCGACATACGTGGAGATAAAAAGTCAACTGTAATGGCAAGTAGAACGTTTGTTGACATATTCAAGGATGTTGCATTATCCGACACCCAAATTGTAAATCTCAATAGAGGTGAAACGTTAACACAACGTTGCTATCTACTAGAAGTAGATGAAATGATCGGTGTAAATGGTTATAAATACGTACACAAATAACCAACAATGATAAACCGATACTTAAACAATAGATAAGTCATGGATGCTATACTCAGTGTGCGAGTGGCCGCGAGATGGTGGTGTGATGACATGAGAGGCGTGAAGATATACATATACTACAGAATACTGAAACATATACTTCCCTATATTAGAGTATATTCAGATGGGTGATGTAGATGAGTGTATATCCATGGAGGTAAGTCGAGAGGCTCTCCATGATCGATATCTGGCTATGGTTATATAGTCTAGTTCTAGCCGTAGGGGAAACCCAATAGCTAGGATGGTCCGATATCGATAGAATCAATGGGTAGTAATATTCATTGGTCCAGCACCTATAGTACGATATAATGGTTCGCCCTAACGCTATAGACTGTTGCACGCAACTTTGCTATTGAATTAATATAGTAGCTATCAACTAGAATAAACGTATAATGAAGCTTGAGAGATATGTAATGATATATGAGGTTATGTACGATACCTTCACCATAATAAGGTAAAGTTAAAGGCATAATAAACATGGGTGAATATATCACATAATTACATATCCACATAAGAAGAGAATTCTTATGTGACCTTATAGACGGATTTAACATTCCGTCTATAAGGGGATGGTACTGTGACTGATGGATAAGATCAGTTATGTGCCCCATTAGTAGTAATACTAATGCAAGCGACGTTATATTGAAATATTATGGCTCAGATTCTATTGATAGTCAATAAATAAGGAATACCAATGGGTATTCTTTTTTTTAACATGGTTTTTGATTATATATTATTGCGATAAGATAGTATTATTTCTATCGATCATTATACGCAATAAGGAGATGCTATTATGTATAAAATAATAGTACATAAAGGTGACTATATCACCTATAAACGAGGTGAACGAATAATCACCGAATGTGTAAAAGATATCTATAACAGACTAGAGGATATCGGGACAACAGGTGGCAATATCCGTTCCATCAAAAAGCATACGTCTATGATTGAGGCTAAACCCGGTAATATCGTAGAAGAGTTAACTCATCTACACTCTCTCGAAATATATACATCCGATGGAACTCTATTAAACCCAATTGATGGCAAATTCGTTAAATGTCGAATTTCGAACTCAGATGACCTTATTTGGGATAAAACAGATACTGATGACGAGATTGAACGAATGGTTGCTTATATATTTGGGTACGTTTACCGTTCCATTTGTAGTATCGGATATAGTGATAAAGGTTCACTATTAATTAGGTTTGATACTATAGATTTTGATAAGTCTAAATTGATAAACTTACTCAATCGATGCAGTGAGTATTTCAATAGATACACTAAACTCAATGATGAGTTAGATATATCATCTGTAACAACAGGGATTTATAATGATGGTACTACTCTATGTATATCGTCTGATAAGCCAGATGAAGGATTTATTCCGGAGTTTAGGACTATATTATCCCGTTGGTTTGGTGTTAAAGTCGGTGAATGTATAAATCATCATAGCGCAATACCTACCGGTTTACTTAATACAAAATCGAAAATAAAGCAATCCTTTATAGATGGATTAGCTGATTACATTGATGATAGGTATGGTTCTGAGAATAGTAAAAATGGAATGATACTAGATCTCCTACTAGAAGGTTATGGCAAAGAGTTCATGATATCATACAGACTACTTCTTGAGACCATGAATATATCATACTATTCATTTATGGAGCGAACGCTCCTATATGAAAAAGGGAAATTCTTAGCCAGTCGTACATTCGTCGATATATTTAGAGATATCGCACTATCTAACACTCAACTCGTTTCGTTACGAAGAGGTGAGTCATTAAGCTCAAAATGTTATCTACTAGAAGTAGATGAAATGATTGGTATAAATGGTTATAAGTTCGTTCACAAATAACCAACGCTAATAAAACGATAATAAAAAACAATAGATAAGCTACATATGCTATACTTAGTTCGCGAGTGGCTGCAAGATGGTGATGTAGTGACATGAGAAGTGTGAAGATATACATATACTATAAAAATTAACCCATTCGAACTTCCCTATATTAGAGAGGAATGGTAGGTTGATATAAGTGAGTGTATATCCATGGAGGTAAGTCGAGAGGCTCTCCGTGATCGATATCTGGTTACTGTTGAAGTAATCTAGTTCTAGCCGTAGGAGGGATCTAATAGCTAGGATGGTCCGATATCGATAGAATCAATGGGTAGAGATATTCATTGGTCCATTATATGGGGTGATAGCCATATAATGCACACAACTTTGCTATTGAATTAATATAGTAGCTATTTTATGATAATAACGTATAATGAAGCTTGAGAGATATGTAATGATATACGAGGTTATGTATGGAGACTCCTTTGTAGTAGAGTCAAAGTTAAAAGCATAATAAACATGGGTGAGTATATTACATAATTACATATCCACATAAGAAGAGGATTCTTATGTGACCTTATAGATAGAAACATCTATAAGGGGATGGTACTGTGACCAATGGATAAGATTGGTTATGTGCCCCATTAGTAGAAATACTAATGCAAGCGACGTTATATTGAAATACTACAACTTTGGTAAACTTATAGAGATATAAGTATCATAGAATAGTCAACCATGAAGAATACCGCTAGGTATTCTTTTTTTTGCCAAATCCGTCATGGTAACATTATACTAATTACTTCTATTACATATAAAACAATGAAGGAGGTACATGTATAATGCCTGATAATCAAATTAAGGTCCTCCATAGTCAATATAAGTATAACACACGCGTTGAGCAAGGTGGTCGTGGCCAAGATTACGTAGTTGTATATTTTGAAAACAATGCTACCGATGTTATGATGCATGGTTATACTCAAGTACCTGACACACACATTCATTTACAAGGTGAATTGAATAATAAAGATACGGGTATGGATGCATTCAAGAAATTGGATTCTGCGATTCGTAATACTCGCTTCGGTCACCTGAATGATCATGGTCGTTTGAAAGTTAATAATAACTTCCAGATTGATAGTGATGGTACCTTGGGTCTTAATATTATTATGCTAGAAAACCGTGCCGCATATAATGCCATCACAACTAAAGATGAAGGTGCCATTTATATGTGGACTGATAACGGTAAATTTACTGGTATTGATACCGGTTCTACAACACCAGGCAGTACGATCAATGTAGGTTCATTAGAAGCTCACAACGCATCCCCATTGGCACATCCAGACATTCGTAACCAAATCAATCGAATGCAAGCTAGTGTAACATCTATTTCTGGCAATATGGATGCCTATCAAACGGAATTGTTGAAAATCCGCTCTAATGTAGATGCCGCAGTTAAAATCGTAAATACGTTCAAAACAACAGGTATTGACCAAGCGGCCTTAGCAGACCGTGCTAGAACCGCTGATAAATTAAGTCGTTCTGTAACAATTAATGGTGTTGCCTTTGACGGTTCTCAAAATATTAACATCGATGATGTGACGTACTCCAAAACGACAGGTAAATTGAAAAAAGCTGTAACGATTAATGGGGTAACGTTTGATGGTTCTCAAAATATCACAATCCCTAAAGTGGATTCTGCTTTAACTGCTGAAGTAGCGACTCGCTTCTCCAGAGCGATTCGTATCAATGGTATTGAATTCGATGGTTCTCGTGATATTACAATTCCTGCTTCCGCTATGGAAGGTTTTGTTGCTGAGAATGCATCTAAACTTGGTAATGTAGACGCTAGCGAATATGCATTAAAACGTGACGTATATCTACGTTCACAAACCTATTCGAAAGAAGAAGTCTACAATAAACAAGAAGTAGATAGCTTAGCAGGTAAAATTCCTGGTGGTCGCATTTACATTGTATAACTATAGGAGGACTATCATATGAATCGTTTTGCTGAAATTAAATATGGGCGTGTAAACGATATCGTAGAAACCCTTAATGATTTAACATGGGTTAGAACTATTTTCTCTCCTATTTCATTATGGACTGATATCACAGACATGCTCGATTCCGAAGGGAATCAAATCCAAATTGGTCACGTGTTTGAAGGTGGTTCCTTTAGAGCACCTGCCACTAGAACAGTTCCTGTCACATTAGATGATCATCGTCGTGTTGCTTTATATCGTAAAGATCTATTGGTAACACAAAAAATCGAAGAAGGGTTCTTCTCCAAAGCATTAGGGGATCAATACTTCTTCCCTTATAACGGTGATGCCAAACAAATGTTAGATATGGACTTTGAACTATTGGAAGATGAAGAGGAAGAAGGCTTCAGTGTTGTCTATCGTACAACTCGGGATCCTAAAGAATCTACGAATAAACTGAATGATACAGTAACCGTTGATCAAGTGAAACAACTTCGAAAAGACTTCCGTAAGCATAAACTTGCTTGCTCTAAACGTGGTATGGAAATTACTAACCAAATCAATCAAGCGGAAGCTGTTGAAGAGATGTATAATTATATCAATTGGGATAAATAATATGACTAGGTAGTTGACTTTGTTAGCTACCTAGTCTTTCTACCCGCTGAAACATTCTACTAATACAATTACTATAACCTTTATGAAAGGAGACCTTATCTATGGGTTTAGCATATAATGGCAGAGTTGTCAGCGAAGACTACTATGCATTGATTCAATCTAAATTTGCAGTGATTGAACAAGCATTGGGTGCTTTAACTGCTGATACAACTTCTAAGAATGCAAGCTTAGAACAACGATTAGGGGACTTTAATACAAGTCTTAATAACCAATTTAAAAGCTTGAAAAATAAAATTGATAATGATATTGCAGCTCAATTGAATGCTATCGAAACAAAAGTAACGAATAATCATAATCTGATTACCACTAAATTAGAAAATACGGCTCAACGGTTAGAAGGGTTAATCACTGAAACTGATACATCCCTTACAAATAAAATTAAAGAACTAGATGGCCGTGAAAAAGCAGATGTTAAACAATTAACAACATCTATCGGTACAGCGAAAGCTGAATTAACAGCGATTACCGAATCCAATAAAACTAAGATTGATGCGTTAGCAAGTAAGTTCCAATTTGGTGGAAGACAAGTCAATGATCGAAACGTACTCGTATGGTTCGATTATGAAACAAATCCAGACGAACCAGTAATCAAATTTAGAAAAGGTGACACATTCATTGCCTTTGGTGCTGACTGGAAATAATATGTAAACTATTTGGAGGATCCATGAGTCAATTTAATGACGTAATGGCAGTCCGTGCAGCCGTATTGACAATCACAACTGATTGTCAATTACGCTGTTCGTATTGTTTTGAAGAAGATAAAGCTCATAACTATATGAGTGAAGATGATGCTATGATCATCATTAAAAAATTATGTGACAATTTTAGGGAGAATGTATATACACATGATCCTACAGCTAAGCTAGATATTAGCTTCTTTGGTGGGGAACCTACATTAAACTTCCCTGTCATTAAAGCTATCGTAGCATACTGTAATGAGCAAGAATTTATTGTGCAATATGGTATTACTACGAACTGTGTTCATATCACAGATGAAATGATTGATTTCTTCTATGATAATAATTTCGGTATCCTAGTATCCATTGATGGTACGAAAGAGTTGCATAATAGAAATAGAAGTAACTCCTATGATACCGTAGTATCTAATATCAAACGCATGTTTGATGGTGGTTTGAAATTAAATATGGAAGCCCGTATTACTATACCGCCAAAAGATATTCGTTATACATTCCAATCTATGAAGGATATGTATGACTTAGGATTTGACAGAATTGCTCCATGTTTCGTATATGACCAAGAATGGGATGAAGAAGCCTATCAACAATTCGAAGTTGAAATCCGTAAAATTTATGATTTTGCATTAGATAAATATAATTCAGAAGAAAGACGAAATCTCCAAGTGAAGAACATTGAAGATTTCATCTATTTATGCTATGATTCTGATACGAATGATACAAGTCCATGTGGATTTGGTAAAAATGCTTGGGTAGCTATCGGTTACGATGGTGAATTAACCCCATGTCATCAAGTCCATACTAACTTCCGTAACTGTGAAGTGCTGCATATGGGTAATATGATTACCGACGAATTCGATCGAAGTGTTATGGATATGATTAATGTTCAATTCGATCGCAGTACGTGTGGTAATTGTCGATATAACAACGTATGTCTAGGTGGCTGTCCTGCTGAAAGTTTTACAAATGGTCATTCATTTAATGATGTAAACCCAGCTGTATGTCGTCATATGGATATTATGTATCATATTGCTACAGAGTACCAAGATAAGATACTCCATAGCACGAATCTCCGTTCCAGACGCTTAGCGATTCTGAAACGTAATTTAGAATTCAAACAGTTATTGGATACTGCTATCGATCACTTACATCAAAATGATATCAATGTGATTATGTTAGATTTTGCAAGTATCCAAGAATCTATATTTGGTGAGGAAAAAATCCTTCTTCCTCCATATATTCGTTTAGCAGAACGATATATTGACATCGTATCTGATAAACTTCTAAATGATGTGGTTGAGGAACTTGATAAATACCAAGCAATTATGAACGGTGGTGAAATGAATGGCGATAATTAAAGCCGATGATATAAATGGATTAGTTGAGAAGATTAACAAATTAACTAAATTTTCTCGAGGTATCCGTGCAGTTAAATCAAATCCTGGTATCGAAGCAGGGGGTACAGGCCCTGGTTTATCTTGGGGTTGTCATAAATATGGTGGTCAACTACGTAATGTGGTACCCGATGATAAAAAACAAGATAAGTTTCAAGGTTCTAATGTAGTTAACACACACATTGATACCAATCACCGAGTGAAAGCGGATCAATTTAATGAGGTAGTTAACGGTATCAATTCTGCTATTACAGAAATTCGACAAAATGTAACAGGTGATGATGGTCCTGGGTTAAGTGATGTAACAGAACCAACTCAAGTGACAAAAGATACTATTGCTAAATTACAACAGCTACAAGCAGCATTAAACGCTGTTAGTACAATCGAAAGTACATTAAACCGTGTTAATGGTTGGTTTAACAGTGCTAACAAATGTAATCGTTCTTGTCAAGTTAACTGTCAAGTTGGTTGTCAAGTTGCTTGTAACTCTGTTAACTGGTGTCATGACCAAAAATGTGGTGGACACTAATTTTTTTATCAGTATGAAGGAATGGTATAGTACCATTCCTTCTTATTTTCTAGTATGAGGGTACTATGTTTGATTCTATCAATCGTATTTCGATTAAAGTGACAGACTTCTGTAATTTAGATTGCGTGTACTGTCATCAACAAAAAGTAACAAAAGACTCATCCAAGACGTTCTCACACTATGACAAACTAGAAGACTTCATCAAGTCATTACCATTGGCAGATGAAGTTGATGTATTGGTCACTGGTGGAGAAATCTCTGTTAAACTAGATGAGTTCAGAAAAATTGAACGGATTCTTAGACGAATCAGTCAATCTATTGATGTAAAATTCATCATGAGTGTCGTTACGAATGGAACTAACCTCCCAGGTTTAGTTGATTTCGTTAAACGAGGAATTATGCGTCCTGATTCAATCACTGTATCATGGGATGGAGTATATTCATACACTCATAGTCGTAAAGGTAAACTACAGAACTTATCCGATAAGTTCTTTAATGATAATATTAGATATATCGTTGACCAAGGATATGCGAATGAGATTAATATTGCTTTTGCCGTAACTCCCGATACAATCAACGATATGATGCCTAGCTTAGATTATTGCTTAGGTGTCGGGTTACGTAACTTCTCCTTCTATTATATTCATGAAGCAGATTATACAAACCCTAAATTCATCGCCGACTATACAAATGCTCTACAGAGTATGGCAAATCGCTTCGTTCAAACATATCCTGATTTGAAAGAACGGTTTCGTTACTATAATTGGCAAAATATGTATTGTCGATATATGTTATCAGATGCATCATTCCTAGCTAAATCATCTTGTGTTAAACTAGGTAATTCTATTCATATTGATATCGATGGTTCCATTTATCCATGCACATTCTTTTCTGACCATAGAAGTATGCAGATTGGTCATATATTGGAAGGATTCTATGAAGATCGAATTCATCAATTTGAAAAAGAATACTTCAGTAAGCCAGATTGTAACTACCAAACATGTAAGAATGAACATTGTTTCGAATGCCCCGCATCTGATTATATCCTTAATAAGGGTATGAATAACAAACAAAAGAATCTCTGTCATCTGCTATCTATTGAACGAGAAATATTCATGGAAAATATTAAGAAAGTCACTATTAGTGAGTATGATATTCGTACGTTCTGGAATGTGGGAACCTCTGTTGTAGAATCCCACTACACAGATAAGATGAATGCCGAATGTCATCTTCCATTAACAGATTCTCGTGAATATACAGAAGATGATAAGATGTTAGTATCCAATAATATAGAGAGGATTCAATCATGGTAGAACAAAAACCATTCTTTCTACCATATCAGGTAGACTTCTATCTTATGTTAACAGAAGCATGCCCATTACGATGTGAATACTGTTATATTAAAGATAGAGATAATCCTGCTCGTATGAGTAGAGATACAATGGACCTTATGATGAATAAAGTTCAAATAAAACCAAGAATTATATTCTTTGGTGGTGAACCATTATTAGGTATCGATGATATCAAATGGTTCACTAAGAAATATCAAGATGATGTTAAAGTATTCCAAATTGTAACATCGACGTTCCCTAAAGTAAACTTCCATGAATTGATAGAGAATGTTATTAAACCAAGTAGTAAACCTTGGGAATTACAACTATCCTTTGATGGATTTGAAGGAAGTGAACGTAAGTTAGTCAATAAAGACCCAGTTGCTCAACGGGTATATGAAAATATTCTATATACGTTAGAGCAAGGGGTTAAATTACAAGTTCGATGTGTTATCAATGATAGTAATATCTATTACTTCCATGATACCTATCGTCAGTTTAAACGTATGAGTGAAGAGTATAGTGGTTTATTCTATGCTGATTTTACATTGGTTCATGAAACCAATTTAGATTCCGATTTCCCAGAAGTTCTTAAACGAGAATTAGGATTGATATTAGATGATATATTGACAGATGAAAACCCATTCATTACAGCAGGTCTTGCTTCTATGATAGGATCTATCTTAGAAGATAGAAAGTGTATGGCTTGTAATGTAGGTTCTGAAATTATCATTCGTCCAAACGGTGATATCTATCCTTGTACCATGCTATCTCAATACTCCGAAGATTTCAAAATGGGTCATATTACAGATAGAGAGCTAAATACTGATATTGCTACTGATGTACATGAGCGTCCAGCAGATTGTGATACGTGTGATTATAACAAATATTGCTTCGGTGGTTGTCGGTATGAACGATCCTATCTAGGTAATCTCAATGAGATTAATCTTGGGTATTGTGAGCAAACTAAAACGGTAGTAGAAGCCTTATTAACATTCCGTGATAAGTTATATTTCGATTCTTGTAAGAATCGAGAACTTATTATTGAACGAATTCTACGCTATCGTACATGGCGTAGTGGTATGGAGTCCACAATGGATTTTGAGTATATGAAATTTAGAGGTAACCAAAATGCCGGAATTGAGTAAAGAGTTTAAAACTTGTATTAAACGAATGCTTCGGTCTTTGAATAGTTTTCGTTCCTGGCAATCTATCTTCTTCAATCTAACATATGCTTGCCCATTAGCTTGTAAATATTGCTATATTGACCCAGAGTTGAAGGGTATGACACTAGAAGAAGTTGAATATACTATGGAACTCATCAACCAAGATAAGGGAAACTATTCCAGAACGATCACATTCTTTGGTGGTGAACCTGCATTACAAATAGATATTATTGAAAAGATTATCCCTAAGTATTATAACGAAACAATTCCTGGTACAAATGAACGGAGATATCGTTTTGGTATCATAACAGGATTCACGGTTAACCAAGACCGTCTTATGAAATTATATGAGCAATATCCTTTTGAAATCGTTGTGTCATATGATAATATACGAAATAATACTCGGGTTGATCATAATGGTGTTCCATTTGATGCATTAGCAGAGTTAAGAAAGTATACACACATGGACCTAAGCCGTTACATATGTATACAGAAAACATTGACGGGTAATGAAAAAGATTTACTTGCTGATATTAAGGAGCTTGAAGAGTTCCATAAACAAACCGGGGCTAACTATTGCTGGGGGCATAATAAAACCCCATTCAAAATCCCTGATGATAATTATGAGAACTTTAAAACTCAATATAGTGCGGTAATTGATTATTATCTAACAGGTTTAGAAGAAAACCCCAATCGGTTTATCCCTAAGGTTGTTACAACTGAGTACCTACAGTGTGTTACAGGAACAGTTGAACAAAATCATGGTGGATGTGGATTAATGACCGAGATATTTATCTCACATGAGGGACGTGTTTACCCATGCTCCATATCTAATAGTAAATTACCATACTTTGACCTAACGAATGATGATGCTACTGAAGAGATTGAGTATGCTGAACGCCAATGTATCAATAATCCTACATGTGAAACATGTGATATTCGGTACTTTTGTAATGGAGGCTGTATAGTTGATCGATCAGTTAATTTTGGTGACTATGGTAAACCAAATCCTAATTGGTGTGACTATATACATGCTATAGAATCAGCTGTATCTGATGCAGCTAATAAACATAAAGATACTGAAACCTATCTTAGAAATGAATTAATTAAATGGCGTATCGGTCATTATAAGGCATGCTTATCACCGACCGATAACCAAAACATAGTTGGAGGACTTATTGATGTTAATTTACCTACCTGAACGAATCTATGAAGTCATTCAAGATGACCCACGGATTCAACAATATGAAACCGAGATGAAAGAACTTTGGGGAACTGGTTTCCCAGAAGTAAAACAATTACAAAAAGTAAATCAAGTTGGTTTCCATTATATGTGTCAAGCTAGACGACTACTTAGAAATCACCCATACTTATTAGAACAATTCCAAGTTTCCAATCATGAGAATGATACGATGTATCTAAAATCTGTATTAGCAAATACAAACGATAAGGAAACTAAATTGGAATGTTTATATCGATTGATGTCTAGTTGGATTGATAGAGATACGAGTATCCAAGAGTTCATTAGATTATTCGAATCGTTAAATCTAAATGAATTATTTGATTTATCGGCTAATATCGTTAAAGCATACTATATTATGAAAACAAGTACGATTGAAGCTCATACCATTGAAGAGTATGTTAAGAAAGCCAATACAATATACACTCAAATTGCAGGTGTATGTAAGATGACCAAATCATTAGAGAAGATGTTAATTGTCGAATCTATTGATCAATTAGTAGCGCATTTACGTGATAAACTCATTGATGGTTCTATCACAGCCGAGAAAGCTCTATCTATATACGATAGCAATATCGTTAAAATTATTCATAAAATGGAGCAGATTGATGCCGAATATCTAAAATATAATACTCGGTCATTATATTTATATCTTATCATATGTGTAAAACGATACGAAAAAGATCGAGATATGAATACAGCATTTGATTTAGTATATAACTATATCATCTTTTGCTTGAAACATAAAGAAGAATTCACTCGTTCGTTATATACACATAACGAGTTTATGTTTTCTCATCTAGCGGTATTACTGAATGCGATTCATATGATAGTACCTGAACATATGCAAAAAGCTATAGAAGACTACTTAGATGATACTGAACTGGATTATTTAGTTGGACTGTCTAGTAATGGAAAATTGTCTAATTATATAGCTAATACATTACGGTCTGTTAATGCAGATGATTTCGGTATAGCTGTATTGAAATACTTTGAATCAGATGTATATGCATTGATAGAACCTATTTTAATTGATAAAACCTTGGAGGGTTAATTATGAATATAGTTTGGTATCCAAATGAATGTAAACCATTCATTTATCAATACCCAGAATTGGTGGAATTACATGAGTTAGCTCGCAACGATCATCAAACGAATGTGATTACAGATAGTACGGTACAATTAGAAGAAAAGATTGCTTCAGTTGAAACGATACTTGAAGGTATCAGTGAAGAACAAAATCGATTGGTCTATTTGGTGACACATGTTGATGATTTACCATTAGATGTGATCATTGATAAACTCGATAAATCAACTCGTTCTGAAGAACGATTGATTTTATTGAATCGATTATGTCGATTAGATATGGCTACATATGGTCCACGGATGGAAGCGTTTGTTAGAAATTTAATTACTCAAGGTGTATTGGTATCTGACCCATATTATGTGGAAATTATGAATACCTATCCCATCATTTCTAATGGGAGTAAAGAATCTATTGATGAATGCTTTTCCAATGTAACTCGCGTATATCGTGAACAAGCAAAAATTGCTTTATTCATTACTATCAAGAAAGCAATCGTAGAAAGTAAGTATGTATTTGAAGTACCACCCGTTGAATTCCTTACCTATATCGACGCCTATATCGATTCTATCTGCGAAACAACTAATATGGATCCTATGATGTTTAGAGCATGTGTTGATTATATGGATTTTCTAGTATGTAACAACATGATGGAACGACTCAATACAGTTATTCAATGGATTGATTCCCATAAAGAAGAAGCGATTTACATCAATTCTTCTACTGATTTGAATACAACATTCGATATGTTACTACTCATCAATCGATTGAAACACTTCGGCAAATTGTCAAAACCATTAACGGAAACGTCTTGGAATGATAAAGAGATGGAAGTGATCAATGCAACAACTCCATCAACTATTACTCCATATACAGTATTACATGCTACAACAGAAGATATTGACTGGTTATTCGATTGGTATACTGATATTATCGAATCATTTGGTTAATACACAGAAGAGTTTAGGTAAACCCTAAACTCTTCTTTATTTAGACATTGATGTAATATCAATTACAAGTATTTCATAAGAAAGGAGTCAATCGTTAATAATGGCTAAACTCAATAAACGATTTAAGTTTACCAAAGATACTACGAACGAAACCTTCTATGCTGACATATATTCATCGATTGGTGACTTAGAAGAAGGTCAACCATATCTTTCGACTGATGTTAAAGTCGATGAGAATACAATTATGCCAGGGTACGTCCAAGGCTCTACCAACTCATATGACGAGAATCTTCTCGATATATACATAAAGCCAGATGACGGTACTAAACAAACATTTCGTTTAAAATCAAAATCGTATAGAAACATTGCCAATGGTGTCACTATCTATTCCCAACCGGGTCAATATACATTCAATATTCCTGTGGGTGTAACTAAAGTATGTGTTATCACAGTGGCAGGTGGTTCTGAATATGATTACGTTCATAACGTAACCCCTAATAATATCACTGCGTTGAAAGCTCAACTATTGAGTTCATCTGTTGATACCTATGTAACCGAAACAGGTAAAACAGATCGATTGATTAGTTCATCCGTGGACTATCAAACCGTTTCCTTTGATGGCTCTCCTATCATTGGTTATGGTATTGATGGTGTAACAGGTAAAGTCACTCGTAGTGAAATCCCTGTGAATACCCCATTGTATTTCGGTACACCATCTGGTTTATACAATGATACTACATCAGCCTATAGACACAGTGCATCGGGTCAATTACGTTCTACTGTGATCGATGTATCCAATATCGAATCTCTCAATGTGGTAGTCGGTAACTTCGGTAATGCAACTGATAATACAAGTCCTAAACGTGGTACTAGCGAATTAGTAAGTGCTGATTTACCATTGACCACTAAATCTAAAGAAGATAATGGTACATCCTTCCATTTTGGTAATGGTGAACCTACCATGCATGTAGTTAAAGTAGATGCTATTGGTATGGGTGGTGCTGGTTCTCAAGGGTTAAGTCCTAACACCAATGACCCTGGAACACAACCCTATGCCGAAAGAGAATTTGCTCGTATGGGTAATGTCCGTGGTACTGTGGTTAAAGTTGCTACATCTGATAAAACGATCGCTAACATTGTTAGTATGAATGGTAATAGTGCCTTATTGGGTGATAGTGTCATTACCAATGACAAACCAATTCCAGGTGCTAAATTCAATGGCACCATCGATACTAACCCAGCCTACCCAGGATTGAATTCTTTGACTGCTGAACAATTAGAAGCTGGTCGAGGACTTCCTGGTAAATCTGTTAAACAGATTTGGATTGAAGGTGTAGAAGGATATGATAACCCTATCCTTGAAGGTGGTGCTGGTGGTTTACCTGGTCATGATGGTGAACCTGGTAACGTAAGTAAATTCTTTATCATAGAAGATGGTGTTACTAAATACATTAAATCTGGTGGCGGTGGTGCTGGTGCCGGTTATATTTCCGGTAAACTTATTACTATCAATGGTGATGAGTATGCTAATAATAACCAAGTCAATATCAACGCAACCTATGATAAGTCAAATGGGTTAACACCAGGTACAACTGGTAACTATAATATCACATATGGTGGTACCATCGAACCTAAAGTTCGCATTGGTCAACCTAATATTGGTATCGTATCCATCATATATGGTCCAGAAATCGAAAACCTGGATATTCCTTTATATACTTGGACGACTGACCAAGAATCCTATGTGGGAGAACAGCTTAGATATACTGCTAACGGTATTGAAGGGAATATTAAATTCTCTCCTAAACGTATCTTCATTTCTCACGAATTTGTGAAAGATGAAACGGCTGCTAGTGGAGCTGCCTTTATGCAACCATCCCAAAAGGCTGGATTGGAAAACCTTGTATTGGAATATATGAATGATAAGGGAATTTGGACTAACTTCAAAACAGCGTCTATATCCTTTACTATGCTTACGGAAGAAGGTCAAACCTATATCGATATTCCATTGCGTGTATATTCCACAAAATGGAGATTACGGTTACCTGACGAAAACCTTCATCTTAAATCAAAGAATGGTGTTAAGATCGATTCTTACATCACATACACAGAAGATGAAATGACCTAATAAGTATATATTATAAGAATGAGTATGGATTAACCGTACTCATTCTTTTTACTGTTTGTTCGAAAGGATTAGTAATATCTAACATTATAGCTAACAAACAGGTATTGATAAATTATTTCATATTTGGAGGGCTTTATTATGGCATTCAACACATCTATGACGAGTCAAAGTCAAACGAATCCTACTGATAATATCAACACTCGTGGGATTCAATTCTACAATGGAGATGCTACCATCGTATTCGATTACTGGAATGGTATGGCATCCATTAAAATCCATCCAGCACTTCCTGAAGCTGAACGAGCTAATAAACAAGTATACGATTATAAAAAATCTGTATCTGTAGCACTTAGTCCAGATAACGCTGTATTGATGGGTAAATATATTAAAGAAGATATTCTTCCTGCTATTGAAAAAGGGGAAGAATGTACTCGTGCCGTTGTTAGTGCACGTGTTAACTTATTCGTAGTATCCACTGGTGTTAATCACTATGGTGAAGTAAAACCATTCATTGGTATCTATCGCAAATTAGATGAAAACCGTATTCCTGCAGAATCCATGGTATTCCATTTCGATAAACACCCAGTGATTACCAAATATGCACCTACAACAGGCGAAATTGATATGAATAGCCAATACACTGAATTAGTTGGTGTAGGCGAATTCTTTACTGCTTGCTCCGCATTAATGAATGCTGGTGTACATGCAGATAACTTTTCTAACCGTTTTCGTATCAACCGAGAATATGAATTCAGAGCAGCCGCTTCTGGTAAATTGGGTATTGATAACGGTAGCGGTAATCGTACTAATTTTGTGAACCGTTCCAGTGGTGGTGCATCTCAAAATATTTGGGATATTAAAACACCAACTGATAGTCTTTCTAATGATAATGGTGGCGGTTCGTTAGCGGAAACATCAACAGCATCCTTCGATGCATTAAGTGACTTGATGTAATTCGTTAGTGACTAGAAAATACTTCCGATGTATTTCGGAAGTATTTTTTTTTGGAGGTTCTATGAGTGAAGATGATAAACTCAAGAGTCTGACTATCTTAGTAACGTATCGGGACATCATTAAGACAGCGGATTTTTATATCCTTGATTTAGTGAAGACTCGATTTCGTGATAAATTTAAAGACTTAATTGATTTTAAGCTACTGGATACCTTAACAGAGGAGGCCTTAATGCTTCATTGGTTACATCGTCCAGTAAAGAATGTTCTCGAGTGGTTAGCTATCAAAGAGTTCGATTATGAAAAGAACTATCGGTTTCTATATGATAAATCCAAGAAACTGTATATTGATGATGATCGAACACTTAAATTTGATAAAGTGCTGGAGAACTACAAGTTTTCGAAGGCAATTAACGATATCTATGTGTGGAATCCCACCTATGATAAGCGTCAATTGTTTGATCTCAAAGTAAGGCATGGTTTAGGTAAAATCAAATACGTGACAGGTGCTAGCTTGGAACGGGTATTAGACAGAATCGGATCTGTCAATTTAGTGTACGACACAGATGCTGATCGAGTTGCGGAGCTCATCAGTACAGGCAAATATCCTAAGATGGTATTTGGTGTCGGAGCATATGGTTATAATTATCAACGGGATTTTATACTGAAACATGACTTAGCGGATAATGTCAATGTATCAACTTTCCCTATACTCATTATTAATGAATCATACCTATTTAATGGATAAAGGAGATACCACTATGAGTGAAGTATATAATCAAGCGGAAGATAATCAGATCTCCGTTAAAGTAGTAAAAGATACAAGTAGTTCGTTTGATACAATGGAACAAACGTCTAGTGTACCTAGACCTACGTTTCCACAATTGATTCCAGATAACAAAACTAAACATCCTTGGAATGTTATTACAGAAGCTGAATTCAAAACTCGTATGCAAGAAATCTTCGAGATGGTGGCTTCTGCCTTAAAAAGTACATTAGGACCCTATGGTGCCAGCACACTGATTGAGTCTATGGGCACTTATCATCTAACTAAAGATGGTTTCACAGTATTGAAGAATATCCACTTCAATAACCGTACAGATAATACGATCTTAAATACCATTTTAACTATCTCTCATCAAATGGTTATGAAAGTCGGTGATGGTTCTACATCGTCCATCATCGCAGCGTATAACTTCTTACATCGTTTATCTCAATCCGACGAATTGAAGGCGTTACGTCCTCGTGACTTAAAGCAATATGTCAATCAATTCGTTGATGTAGCAACCCAATACATTCAATCCAATGCTCAACAGTTGACGGATGAGAACTTCTTGGATATTGTAACGAATATCGCTAAGGTTGCTACTAATGATGATAAAACCTATACGAACATCATTCATGATATATATGAACAATGTGGTCGTGATGTAACCATCAGCAAAGCGATGTCTGATACAAACGAACCATCCTATGAAATCAAAGATGATATGTTCTTTATTGATGCATCTTACTTAGATCGCATCTATTGTAATACTGATAATGGTACTAAAGTAGAGTTAAAACAACCGTCTGTAGTACTATTCAACTTCACCCTTGAAAATAAGCATTGGGATTTAATTAAGATCATGAATGCAGCTATAGCTAAGTCTGACGCAACAGGTCAAAAGCAATTATTAGTGATAGCTCCATATTATGATGACCAATTCTTAGATCGTGTGAAGAATGATATCAACCGTTTCCGTGCTTGGTATCAACAACAGCAACAACAAGCGGGTGCGATTCCATTCCCAATGATCTTTGGTAAAGCACCATTCTTTAAAGCCATTCAACGTGATATTTATGATGATGCATCTGCCTTCTTAGGGAATACGATTATTAATCCTATGGATGCTGATCATTTATTAGAAACATTGAATACATTGAATGCTCAACAAGTACAATGGAATGAATATGAACAAGCTAAAGAAACAATGCAACCAGAAGCATTCGAACAATTCTGGAACAATCGACCAGTACCAGAAAATCCAGAAGAAAAAGTCAATGAGTTACTGGAAGAAGTAGCTAAACGCTTTGGTACATCAGAACAAGTACTCATGACAAATAAAACGATTGAATTCACTGGGTTAACAAATCAAGATGCTAACATGATTAAACTTCGTACTGATATTGCTCGTGGTGATATGGAGAAAGAATTGGCAGAAGTAGAAAACTTACGCTACATCTCTAAAGATTTCATCGCCGCTAAAGAACGCTTATCTCGATTAGCATTAAAATCTGCAACGATTCGTGTGGGTGGTAATAGTGAATTGGAAAAGAAAATGAACGATGATGCCTTAGATGATGCAATTAAAGCATGTGATTCAGCTCTTCGTTACGGTATCAATCCAGGTTGTAATACAGCGATTATTCAAGCATGTATGCCTGAATTGAATACTCGCTTATCTGAACAAGACCCTATTATTCAAACCATTGCGGATATTGCGTATGAATCATTCTTAGATGTAGTACAAACGATCCATAAGAATAAGGATCCTAAAGTAACACGTGAAAGTGTTGCGTATATTGTAGAAAATTCAGCGATGGATAATCGTTGTTATGATTTGGTATCTGAATCATTCTCCACTGATATCATTAACTCCTGCCGTACAGATATTGAAATCTTACGCAGTGCGATTGCTATTATTGGCGTAATCATTTCGTCTAACCAATATTTAGCAGCCGATATAAAAAATTAAGCTATCAAGCACAAGTAGATAGAAGGAATTATTTTTTCCTTCTATCTACTTTTCTATTTGATTAATGGAGATAGTGCATATGGATCGATATTATCCAACACTAAAAGACTTCTTAACCGAAAAACGAGCTAGAACACAGCAAACCATTTATGGGTATGCTAGTATAGAAGGTAGTTATAAGGAACGGTATACGAAGTTTATTAAACGATTTCCTGCTTTAGATGTAAAGTATTATAAGTCCCATTCATCATATTTCATCCACGTGAAAATTCCATCAAGTAAATCACTAGATAGAGGGATTGACCTCGCCTATGATGTTATATTTGAATTCTTTGCACCAACTGATGATATTGCTAAGCAAAACAGTTTACAAAATTGGACTGTTCGGGTGTTTTCTAATGCCCCATCCTTTGCGTATCGTTACGCTTATGTATATTATCGCACAGGGTTATTGATTGATGGTCTACAAGACAAGTTTGATGATAAAATTCTTAAAGTAAAACCAACTAAACAGAATCCAAAGGAATTAGTTGGGTTTGATTATACTATTTATTTTGCGGTCATGTATCTTATGAATCGACCTAGTTTCATTCGTAATTTACATAATCGGAATTTTGGTAAGTTTGAAGAATTAGTTAAGAATACAAAGGACTATTATGAAATTCTTCGTATTTATAACAAAGTCAGTCGACTATCATTATCGAATATTAAAAATCGATTAACCCTTAATGTAGATAAATTCAAGCGTCATCGCTTTCATAATGACACCAATTCAACTACGGTTAAAACAACCAAACCAGTGAAAGCAACAAGCTTGACAAAAGCGGTAAAGACAACCAAATCGGTTAAAACAACGCGAAGTGTAAAAACAATTCGAAAGAAAAGATAAGCATATATTATCATTTGGATACCGAGCGTTGGTGTTTTTTATTTTATAATGAGATGGAGAAGATAAGATGAATGAAGATGTAAAAACGAATGATATCATTCTTGACCCTGTTCCGGAAGGCGTTATACCTGTTGATGAATGGGTTTATGGTCCGGGTGATGAAGTCATTACTTATACAGCGAAACAGGTCATTGTACCATTCGATGTCATTTTTAACATCCCTAGTCAAGTACGTAGATTGAATGATTTCTACGTAGTCTATAAGGATGCCTATGTAAAGCAGTTCGGTGAAATCACGAAGTATATGAATTACTTCATCAAATTCTACGATCCAGATAATGAGTTATTGAGTAACTATTTAGGTCTTAAGTATTTACTTGAATCTCGTAAAATCAAGATGGGTCGAAAAGATTTCATCAAGTTACTATATGAATATATTGTAACGCCTACCATGTATCAAAAAGTCATGAACATGGTTAACGATAACTATCGTGTTGATTTAACTCAGAAGAAAAAGGAAGGGATTTCCTATTATGAATCTCTTGAGTTTACCAATCATCATGCGAAGTTATTGATGTTAATTTCTATTTTCATTAGAATCTTCATTCCGATGGTGATGCACTATATCTCCACAATGAAGTCTAAATCTGAAAATGCACATTTGATCGAATACTATCGACCAATTTTTGACATTGTGGAAGAAAATGAACATGTTAACTTATATCAAAAATTGTTCAATTCTATCAATGTATCTGTACAGTTATCGTACAAGAAAAACAAGATCATTTGGGATAAGTATGAAGCACAGTCTGTGGATGTTATCTCTCGATCTGAAGAATACTTGGATAAGAATATCATCGTTGATAATGTATTCAAGTATCAATTCGATAAATCCATTATTTCCTTTAACAGTGTTATCATTAAGACACAATTGAAGTATTCTTCTCATAAGAACTTCAATATGAACTATAAGGAAATCAATCAGGAGAAAGACTCCGAAGGTTTATCATACCTAGATAAGCTTGAAATGAGTGCTGTTAAGATTGATGAGAATATCATTCTTTTATCAAAGGTTAATATTGATAGTACCATCAAGCGTATCAAACGTGAAAATCGTATCAAGATTAGTAAAGATGAAATCAAGTTCTATACGGAGCAATTCAAAGTGAACCGTATCAGTAAGAACTTAATCTTCTACTACTATAGTAAATACTTTGGTGGATATAATGATTTGAACCATATCACATTGAAGCAATATATCAAATTAATGATTTTGATGAAACGTAAGATGGAATTCAGTGGTTACCAATACTTGAACCAAATCATTACCGCTAATATTAATGGTAAAATCAATAGTCGTACAATCCACAACTCTAAATTCATTGAGAAAGTGGAAACCTCTTCCGTATACCAAAACATTCGGAATGAGAAGTTTAAGACAATTAATGACGTGGGCAAAGGCGATTTGATTATCAATATCTTATCTACCTTAATCAATACAGAATTCACCTATGTAGATTATGACAATCCTGAACTAACAGGTGAACCAATTGAAATGGATCTTGATATTCTTTCACAAGAATTCTTGGATTTTGTAAATCAAATCTAAGTATATATTATATTAGGGAATAGCGATGTGCTATTCCCTAAACTTTTTTATATTGAGGAGGATAATATTATGGATACAACAAGTTACTTTAAACAACTGAACCTTGTGCTACGAAAAGCGAATCGTAGTGATTTGATCGCATGGGGTAGATTATTAGACCAAAAGGATCGTTATACACGCTATAAGAAAAAAAGCTTAGCTAAGTTACATCGGTATATGAAACAATTATACCATGATGCCGATGTGATACATCTTGAGCCAGGAGATTTCCAATTCTTTGCTGAATACATCACATGTGAAGGTAACCTTCGACATCATCGAATGATGCAAATTACATTACGTGATTATCTTATATTAAAGAAATTACAAAAAGGTAATTATCGTGGTGTGATGGACATACTACGAGGTGAACCCGATTCTGTAAAGAAAGAGTTTCACTCGATTGTGATGAATGCAATACAGGAGAAACTATGGTAAATCAATGGAAACATCATCAATTCAAAATGTAATCCGACTTCTTGAAGAAACTCCCTATGCTAAATGGGAAGATAAAGAACATCTAGTCGTTCGCTGCCCCATTTGCGGTGATTCTAAAAAGCATCATGATGGTGCTCATTGTTCCATATGGGTACGAAATGATGAACCCTTAGTGTATCATTGTTGGATCTGTGAAGAAGCTGGATTAGTCGATAGACAATTCTTACTGGATAAAGAGATTGGCGATATTGATAGCACGATTCAGTTAGAACAATTCAATCGTGCGAATGGTCGACGGAGTGCGTTAACGAAACGAAGTAAGAATGGTCAAGTACAAAATGTAGAGATTCCTAAGATTCGTGAAGAGCACCATAACAAAGTGGAATATCTTCGTAATCGATTAGGAATCAATTTTAAGTATGAGCAGTTAGAAGCTCTACGAGTCATAACGTCCATTAAAGATTTCTTACAGTTGAATCATGCTAAGGTTAGTAAGAAATATGCATGGGCGATTGACCAAATGGAACGAGATTATGTTGGGTTTTTATCTAGTTCTAAAAACTACATTATCTTTCGTTCTATCAACCCCAATAGTAAATATCGATATATCAATTATCGTATTTATGATTATATTATAGGTGCTGAGAAGTTCTATACGATACCCTCACAAATGAATATTATGGATAATGACGTAACATTACATCTGTCTGAAGGGATATTCGACATACTATCCGTAGCGTTCAATATGGGTGAAAAACGAGAAGGTAGTCATATCTATGCTGCTATATGTGGTTCTGGATACACAAGAGTCTTAGAATACTTTCTAAGGAAAGGATTCATTAAGAATCTTCATATTAACATATATTCCGATTTAGATAAACAACCTGATTTTTATAATGAGTTACTCTATCTTAAAGACTGGTATAAAGATATCAATATCCTATATAATACCTATCCAGGTGAAAAGGATTTTGGTGTACCACGAGATAAGATATGTGCACAGGAGATTAAACTAACTAGGAGATGATGACGTATGACTAATGAAGAATTAAAAAAAGTGATTATGGAATGTATCCGTGAAGCTAAACAAGAAGCATCTGATTACTTTGACAGTATGACACCCAAAGACCAAAAGCATATGGAATGTATACTGATTGGGGAAGACTATTGTGATACGGTATTGAGTAACTTACAAACAGCCATACTCAAACGTATCAACTCATAAAATAAATATATATTATTGACAGGTAAATTAAGAGATATATCTTAATTTACAGGATGGATGCTGTCTGAACTTCTCTCCTATAATATCTAACCAAGATATTACATTACTAACAACCCAAAAATAATTAACCAACTAAAAATTAGACAGCATCCATTCCATATACTTTAGTGAGGCACTGATGGAGCCCTCTCTATGTCATAACTGATTCCCTGCAGTTAACGACTAGAGTATTAAATCACTAACTCTCTCAACTCTATCATTTCATTGTATCATTGCAAGGTTTACCCCTTTTATCTTCCTTGCACCATCCGATACTATACTCTCCCATAAACTATACAACAATTCATCCAATGCTTATGTTCGGATGGGAGATCAATGAAACCCCAATGATAGATAACACACCCACCGGTTTTCCCTGACCGGTTCATTAAAGACACAATTCACTCCCTCCATCGGTGTCTCACTAAAGTATATGGAAACGATAAAATCGGATACGCAAATGCGTATCCGATTATTTTATACTGATTAATTATTTTTTTTGATTTACTAAGTAAATCGATCTGGGATTGTGATGTGTGTCGTTGTAGATGTATGTATAGTATGTTAACCTAAGGTCCTAAAAGAGAGATAAGACTCCCAGATCTGTGGTACTTCACATTGTGAAAACGTATCATGTGAAATGATTTGTATTAGTGTACAAAACTAGAAAAGTTAAGCATGTTCTGTTGATAGACTAATTCATGTTGTAGTTATATTATTGGAGGAATGCTCGTACCACATACCGAATATTGACAATAATTAATCAATAATAGAATGTGGTGAATATAAACCTGTACTTTAAACAAATCTATAATATTCTCTTACTAGAAAGAGGTGAAACCGATTGGCTAGATTTATTGATAAATCAGAGTTTATCAACCAGAATGTCAACCTCGCAGAGAGTCGAATTACGTCACAATATTCTACGTTCCTGGAGCAAAAACCGACGTTCACTACATTCTATCATGTGAACACACGTAGATCTACTACCGATAAAGGTCTTAAAGATATAGAAGGATTGATTGATAGTCGTTCACCAATCCGATACAATAAAATCTACAACTTCCCACTCTATGGTATCGAACAGATACAATTAGATTTACAGGAGGAAGATGAAGGTTTAAACTCATCCTATGATGGCAATGCCGTTATTCTACCGAATACGATTTATCCATTACCTGATGATTATTTCTATATCGACTACTTAGGTCGTAAGGCATTATTCCGTGTCACTGATGTAAAATACGACACCATTAAAAGTAATGGGTATTATAATATAGCCTTCACTATTAAATCAGTAGACGAGCACGATGTAGATGTGCTCGATACATTAGTGGTGGAAGAATATAACTGCGTATTTGAGAATATTGGTACTGGTGATAATTGTTTAATCAAATCTGAAGATTTACAACTGATGAATCGGATTCGTCAGATTTATGAAAATCTTAAGACTGGATACTTACAAAAGTATCTCAATGCAAAATACAATGCGTTACTATATATGGTAAGTTCTGAAAATATCATGTATGACTATACCGTGTCTCGTTTTGTGAATAGAAATCAAATCTTCTATGATAAGAAAACGAATAACACTGTCTATGTATATGAAGAGGAACGTCAAGTCAACAACTTCGAATATGAAAACACGATCTATGATAGGGTCGTTCATAAAGATTTCGATGATTGGGAAGAACTACTTGCCTATTTCAACGTAGAGCCTACGTTTATGATGGCTGAAGTATCTATCTTTGACTACTATCGTGATCGAAGAATCAAGTACATGCAATTCTTCGACTATCCATTAGGTCCATTCAATGATTCCTACTATAAGTATATCAGTAAGGACTTCTTACATGCGATTGAATACCATGATGGTACACTGTTACCACCTAAGGAACGTCCTTGGGAACATTTTGTATTTATGTATTGCACAACTGACAATGTATTGAGTCTAACTAAATGGTTAGATAATATCGATAGACGACGATTCCCATATAGTTTGGAAACCTTCGTATTCATACCTTTGGTATTATATAGCCTTAGACAACTCATTAATCAACTTACTAATGATAGTAAGGCGTCCTCTACGACGATGGACGATCATCTTCTTAAAAAAAATGATTAGTACTAATTTTTAGGAGGTCAATTACAATGGCTTTAAAAACGTTATATGCAACTTTCGAAGCAGAACGTGCAGAACAACAATATCATGATTTGATGTTAGAACAAATTCTTGGTTCTGATGTACGTGATGCTATTATGGAAGCAGCAGAAGAAGAAGATACAAAAGAAACAAAACGTGACAAAACTGGTCACCCTGAAGAAGACGGCGAATCCAAAGATTCCGATAAAAAATCTAAAGATTCTGATGAAGAAACAGATGATTCTAAAGATAGCAAAAAATCTGATAAAGAAGATGAAGAAGCTACCGAAGAATCTTTCTTCATGGATGAAGATGCCATCTTAAATTATGTAGGTGAAGCTGACGAAGTCGATGCTGAAGATGCAGAAGCTGAAGATACTGTTACTGAAGCTGAAACTGAAGAAACTGAAGATGAAGAACAATCCGAAGAAGATGAAGCTTTGGAAGCTCTTATTGACAGCATCCCTGAAACAGACCCATCTGAATGTGGGGATTGTGCACCAGTAGGTAGCGTTGAAGAAGCGTTGATTTTCGATGAAATCGATCGTTTAGTTCCTGATACTGTACTTTACTAATATATTAGTATATAGGAGGACTATTGATGAACGTATTCGTTGAAAAGAAACAAATCATAATCGATTATCGTGGTGATATCCCTGTTCTTAATGTAGCAGGTCCGATTGATATTCCATATTGGGAAACATTGGAACATATTTCTCAAATGCTTATGTACAACGTACGCATTTATGAAGTATTAAGTGATGGCTCTAAAGTGGAACTCGATCTTTGCAACTATGATAAAGAAAACGATCCAAAAAAACAAGGCTTGAAACAAGCTTATGAACCTACTACTAAAGACAACCCAACTCGTCTTGTTACTGATAAACCATTAAACATGTCTGAAGTAACTGACAACTTCACTAAACCACAACCATTACCTCCAACAAAAGGGGAACTGATTCATGACACAAACTATGAAAACATGGTGACTGGTGAAGAACCTACGGTTGTTTCTAGTAGTGCCACTATTCGTGAAGAATCTAACAAAAAAATGAGTAAGAAACTTCAAAAAGCGAATAAAATCTATGTTCCACCAACTGTCGATGACATTGATGAAAAATAGTCAAAAAAAAGAGAAGCGTTTGCTTCTCTTTTTCTTCGTTTTTTTACTTCGAAAATAATTTAACAACATCCATTGCTAAGTCATGTTCAAAGAATGCCTGTAAGATGGGCCAGAAGTCTATTCTCATTACGCTTCCCCCTTTCTTACATTATTCAATACCTTTTGGAGTAGAGCTCTTGGGTCTATTCCTTTTTGATAGCACTCCCAAAGGATGGCATCGATGATATTGTCTACTTCACTATCTCTATACATAGTCATATACAATATCACCATCCTTATCTCTGCGTGCAGAAGCCATATATTTATACGCTTCCTGCTGCGCCTCTTGTAGCATATCAAGTCCTTCAAACTCACCAACGACGATGAGTCTGAAAATCAATGGGTCAAGATTGTACTCGTTCATCAAATACATGATCTGTGAACGATACATTTTAGGTAATTTAATAATACCTATAATATCACCCTGCGTTTCTTTCATAGCATGTGCAGATACGCTCCTACCTATATGAGACACAATGCGACAATTGGTACGTTCTAGTAAATCGACGATATCCATCATTCTATTCGATATAGTTTTTTGATTGTTATTAATCCAATTAGCCAACGCCGGGGTGATTTGGCTAATGGAGATTGCATCAATATATTCAATTTCCTTATTGTTTGATTTGATGTATTCGATACATCTATCCAACTCGATTATAGGATCCCTCTTAGTCATATCACAGACAGATATAAACTCTTGGATCTTCTTATCAAGTTCTCTACTTTCAATCATATAGCTCCCCTTTCTTTCACTAACCGTTTTGGTGCAGTTGCCTTTCTTGATGCCTGTACCAACCATTCATCTAGTGTGGCGTTTTTATAGGCATCCATCGACCTATAATGGTAACTTTGTTTTGCCAATTGCATAAAGTTTTCACTATTCAAGTATAGATCATTGATTGATGCTTGGTCATCTTTAAGCATAGACCATAACACCCTTACTGTCCAGTTAGCTAACTGGCTATCTGAGCAGGATACGTTTCTTCGGAATATATGGGGTATCTTGATCATCATGTTCACATACGGAACATTACGATCAAGCCCATATAGCCTACCAGCTACGGTATCCATCCATTTTGGAATACTGATACGTCTGGCATCTTGTAACAATGACTCAACTTGATCCACTATTTGCTCATCATTATAGTGGGACTGTAATAATTCAGCCATTTTCTTTGGGAGTTTTACCCAAATTTCATAGCCGTGTTCAGAATCTTTTTGGACTCTGATTGTTTCGGCTTTTGCTTGTTGAATTCTGTCGGCAACATCGATCCTACCATTTCGTGGAGTCATATGTTGTTGGGACATGCGGATGTCCAATATAACTCCACAGTGACGGCATCTGAATCTACCATTACTTAATTTGAAGGTTGCTAATTGCCCATTCTTTGTAGTATGGGTACAATGAACCAACTTCATTAACTCAGGATTGCGTTGTTCCACTAGACGTGTCAACGCCTTAACCTCTTTTTTGGTCATGTTACCAATAAGTAACTTCTCCATTGTATTTTCCTCCTTAATAAAAGATATAAACATGAGGCTTACCATATCCTCATATTTATAATATATACTTACAATCGTTAGATATGCGGGTAAAAAAGAGAATGGGTGAACCCATTCTCTTTTAATCGCTTTACTCTTCATCAGAAGGTAATTCTGTAGATGCTAACTTACGCAATTTAAGCTCTTTCATAATTTCTTTATATTGTTTTTGAGCTCGATTGTATTTTTTAGCTTCATCTTTAATTTCTTCTTTGAAGAAGATATCGTAATCGGATTTACGATACTTATTGTACGTAGATGGTTTAACGAATTGACGACCTAATTCTTCAAACGATAACGATAAAGCGATAGATGGACTATATGCCAATGCTTTACTTACCGTTAAGATTTGATAATCGTTCATCTTCTCTTCATTGTTGAAGGCTGGTGGTTGTAGAATATCTTCCGTGCTACGGATTAATCCTTTAAGAATCATTTCTGTATGTACAGAATCTACACTCATACCAGAATCGATAGTCAATTTGTTATACGCGTTTACCATTTCATCAATCGTTGTACAATTATAATGGTCTTTCTTATCCAATAGACGGATAATGTTTTTCAATGGTTTACTTACTTCATTATTAACGATATTAATCATAGCGATTGGGGATTCAATATCCAATGCACTTAATTTAATACCAATGAAGTCGGCACCAATTGGTTTTAGATGTTTACTTACATCAGAGAATAGGTATAGCTCACGAGGATCATCAGGTTTTCCAATTTCTTGAATAGGAATCATCTCGTCTGTATCCTTGTTCCTGAGGTAAATAATCTCTGTATGATCATTGAAATCCGAACTACTAATATCATCCATAGTATACAAATCTTCATTTCGAATTTGTAAGAACCATTGGCTCAAATCTTCTTTTGAGTCCATATTAAAGATGATTTTATTAGCATCTAATGCAAAGAAGCGATAGAAGTCTGCACTAAACTCAACCTTATCAGAATTTGTTTTCAGCATATGCTTAGTTGACAAAATCTTTTGTTGAATTGGGTTGTTTGTTTGCGTAGCAGCAAATCGTCCTGCATGGAAACTTGGTGTATTATTGATATAATACAAATCACCATAACATTTATGACAAATACCATCATGTGCAGTACATGTGACTGGAGAACGCATAAGAATCGTTTTACCAATTAAATGCTCATCTGTTTCCATATTCACTACATGTAATACGGATGGGTCTTCATCAGGTAATCGATAATACCGACCATTGATCTTCTTTAACACTTTACGGTTAGTCACATGAAGTTCAATTAACCGTTTGGTATCACAATCATCAACGGTCTTACTGATATTATAGGATGATGTGAGAATCATAGTCTTATAGGAGAAGTGACCAGATTTACCCATAACCGTACTATTCATAATCAATGCTTTAGGACCTGCTTGACCATCAATATAGAAATTATTGATAGAATTCAAGCCACCAGCAATGTAGTTACTATTGATTGGTACTGGAATGACATTGCCTTCTACGTCAGGTTTTAACCCACCAGAGATAGCAAATTCTTGCAACTGACCTGTATTAATACCAGCACCCGTTACTAAGAATGGTTTTAGATGGTTATCTTCATCATTGATGATAATATCCAAGAATTCTTTACGGGAATTGAAGATAGTATCTTCAATTTCTTTTGGTTGTAAGGTGTCATCCAATTTAGTATGTAGGATTTCACGGAATCTAGGATACCGTTGAGCCAACTCAATAAAGGATTCCATATCCATCGTTGTGCCAGCGAGAATACCAAAATCTGTAAAGATTTGGGATAATGCATAGATCATATCATCTAATGCTTCATTCATAGAGATGATATCCACTTCTTTATGATATGGTGCAATCAAGTTATGGTTGATATAATCAGCGATATAATCTTCCGTAATTTTAGCCCCATCGAAGATATGTGGACTACCAATATCTTGCACTTTATCTAATTTCCTGAAAGCGTTCCAGATAATTAGATTGACAATGAAGTGTGTCACTGGCATTGTTTTAATCTGTTCAGCATTATCAGTTGAAAATCTAAATTGAACAGGATGCTTACGAACTTTTTCTTGTTCATACCCCTGTTTCATGTACGTATATAGTTCATTAAATACCGCTTTCCATTGTTTCTTATCTTCCACAATGCCATGTATATTAAATACGGTATCAGTAAGTCGTTTGTGATAGGCTTCATAATCAATATCACCAACGAGTTCAATATCATAACTTGCCATAATATCCTCCAAATCATTAACATATGTTACAATAGTTTATTGTAAACTTCGATATACGAACTTACTCATACTATTTCATAGTAAGAACTTTTGTAGCTTCATTATACTCTAGCGTAATCGTTGAATATATAAGCTCTGGAATATCTAATACAATAAGTTCGTGTTCTCTATCGCTATCCGAAATCGCCAATCTAGTATGACCAAGCGATTCGATAACTGCGTATGGAGTGAATTTAAGTACGGCGTTAAGTTGTTGCCTCAAGACGGATGGTAACAATGATTCAATATGTATTTGAATCTCAACGATAGAACCATCACCTTTACGACTCAATCCTATTGTATGTGTAAGATCGGTTGGATCTAGTATTCTATTGGGACCAAAAATTCGCACAATATCACTATAGTTCATATCAAGGATGGTTTTTTGATCCCCCATCCAACGTGTAGCTTTATATATGTCAACTCCCACAGAATCGATTGGATCATATCGCAATATAATACCACCATCTTCTGGGAATGAACGAAGTACAATGGGATGAACCGTTGAATCTAATAAGATTTCATCGATATCGAATACTCGATTCCCTTGAATCCAACCCATAGCACCAATCAATGACATATTCACTTTGCTATCATCACGATGCTCCCATACCTTACGGATTCGATAGGTTCCAGGTAATGCTTTAACATACAAGCCTAAGATATCTAAGTTTTCAACATCATTTAGATAACAGAGTTGATTATCTTGTATATCCTTTAAAATCACTTTATTGCCGTATACGGTATAATAACACCAAGAGCATCCAGGGATAAAGAATCGTTTCCCTTCAGACTCCACTTTGTTGATTTCATCAACCCTAAACGTAAATAATAACGTATCCATTCATTATGTCTCCTTAATAAATAATATCAAATACTTTCAATACCCCATATAGGGTTATGATACAAACTGCTCCAAAACCGAGTCGAATGAACCATTCTACTGCGGTTAATAGATACCGTCTCTTTTTACTCATATCCCTCACCTCACTATAAGTCAATAATATTGCTCATATGAGAGGTACCAGAACGAGTACGTAAAGTAATATCTCCTAAACTTTCTAAGATAGGATTAAATTTAGAGATGATATCATCCACCATGGTATCAATATCCATCGTGTCGATTACCCATTGTGGTAATCGATCAATATTTTGTGGTATACCTACTACAGTGATACCACCTTTAGCAATCTCACCGATAGGACTTTCAAATATCTCCTTGCGGATAATATCAACCACATCACCAAATCGATCAATGTTATCATTAAATCGTTTCTCGGTTTTATAATCCATCTTAACAATGAATATCTTTTCGGGAAGATTGATAAGTCGATTCTTTTCTACGGCATTCCATACAATCGTTGCTTTAATGGCTTGCTGACTATATGGCTTCTTATAGGCTTCTGGTTCTTTGGCAGATACTAGGTTTAAATAGGTGAGTTCACCATTAAGGAATGAGCTTCTAAGTATCTCTCTAAAGTTCTTAATTTTACGAATGATGGTGCTCACATTGATTTCATCTACATTCAGAATATCATCATGAATGATAGAGGTGAAGAATGATTTTACATCATCCGATGTAGTGGACTTAATAAAGTCCAAACCAGAAATTTTAACCATAGGTGGATCAATTAATTGACCTTCCTGTAATCGTGTATATGATACATACCGTTTCTTCTTTGGTGTCAATATCATTGTTAAGTTATAGAACTCGTTCTTCATATTGATACGCTTATGTTGGTCTGCTGGCATATTCACATCTTGACAATATCGTTCTAGGAAGCATTGTGAGTATCGTGTTAATATATATGCCATAATATTACAACATATGAAGTCTAACTCATCTTCATTTTCAGCAGCCACTTGATTGGTAAGATTTTGACTTAACATAAGTTCCATATATTTAGCAATCGTTACCATAGTGGAATCTGTATCTTGTGTCACTGTCGCAAATCGAGTATGTTGACTATCTCGAACAATACGAGACCGTGTTGGGTAAATATGACATACATTATGGAAGATATACTGCCATAATGTAGTAATCGTATCTTCAATTTCTTCTGGTACTTTATTTGGATTACGGAACGATTTTGTTTCGGAACATAGAATTGTTAAAAGTTCTTTAACTTCACTCACATCTCGTAAGAATACATATAGGTTATTCTTAAAGTACAATCGAAGTTGATCATAATCAGATAGATTCGATACTATCGTTGTTAGCATTGCTCTATAGTCGTCATTATGGGATTGATCATCCCTGAACTGTGATAATAATCGATCAACAACACGTTTCACCATATCATCTGAATATGGATTGGATACTTTAAAGTTCATATCCATATCAGTCTTGACAACTCTGTCGATAAATAGAAGGCATTCATCTAAATCAAAGAATTTAATATTTCCTTCCAATAGAGCCTCAAATGATGTTTCTGCCGTAGCAATCAATGCTTGCCCTGTACCTGTCGTAGATGCGGCTACATATAGATTGTAAAATACAGAAGTATCAGCACCTGCGGCACCGTAATATGAGTTGGCGATAACTTTCTCATTCCCTTGACCGATATCTCTTACAAGGAATTCATAAGACCCTTGTGGGTATTTCTTACGTTCGGCTTTAATCTTATTACGATTATCTAAACTTTCAATTAATAGTCCCGCTGAAGCGTTGGCTGATTTATCATGTGGTTTAAATAATACACCGTATCCTGCTAAAATTGGTTTTTGTTTAGCAAAGAATTCTGTCATAGCTAATAGGGTTGTATCTCTGGATGTCCCTAAATAGTTATTATCTAATAAGCAAGGATGATCCTTCATCCTTGTATTAATAATGCGATATAGTTTCTCCTCAATGTCTGATTCTGACATTGATGGATAGGTTCGCATAAGTTTTGTTTTCATTTCAGATACCCATTCTTTTGAGAATGATAAATCTGATTTATTAATGCCCATTAGTCTCCTCCTTTGTAATATAAAAATAAATGAATACATCATTAATGTATTCATTCGAATAATATATATTTGTAACCAAGACTATGAAAAATCAGAAAAAGAATAGAGAATACGGAATAAATCCGTATTCTCTATTATTATTAATGAGTAATTTTAAGTTTAAATCTCTTACCAATAGGTTGAATGGTCATCTTTGCTATATAATATACTATATATGTATAGTCATTATGTTCACCAGATGAAGTACCTGTTTTTTTAGCAATAACTTCCCATTCGTTCTTAGATTTTGTTGCGATAACAGAACCATTGTCTGCATCTACACATTGAATACCTATTCGTAATGATACTTTATCATCATGGTATTCCTCTTGGTAAATATATGATCGTTTAGCCATAGTCTTATCAATTGTTTTTGAATCGTATACAAAATATACAGTTAATGACCCACCATATGGGAAATCATTAATGTCGGATTCCGTTTCATTGATATTTCTACTAATAGTTCGAATAGTATTTCCACCACTATTATAGTTTAAATTAACCCTAGATAGCTTATCATCACTATTCATGTATTCGTAACCAAATACAGAGTTTACAATAACCTTACTACCAGGAAGAATTTTTCGTTTAGTTGTTACTTTAAGTGTCGAACTATCTAATTCTTGAGTATTGGATAGTGTAACATTTTTCCATCCAGGTTCCAATGGGTCAGTTAATTGTTTTGTAACATTCCCAATTGCAGTAAAGCTATATTCGTATTTATCCATATTTGGTATTTGTGCAAATAACTTAAATTCAATAGCAGGTAACCATTTAATCCGTCTAGGTGATGTAATTGTACATTGTGTACCATCATCATTCGGTTTATGATTGAATCCAATGCTATTAAAGATAACTGGTATATTGCCATCATTTACACATTTTCCCGTTGTAAAGAATGTTCGATTAGCCGGTTTAATCATATTGATAAATGACAATGAATTCACTACACCACCAATATAGTTATTATGTAACGTATTGATTGGTAGTCCTGATTGACCATCAATTGTCATAGTAACAAGATCACCTAACCCAACATCTCGAGTATTCATTAATTTAACGATATATTGAGCACCTTGGTTATGACCAGTGATAAATGGAATATCTAACTTATCTTCTGGGTTTCTTGAATAGGATTTATCAAGAAGTCGCATGCCAGCAATTCGATCAACACCATTATGACGTTCATATACAACGATAACAGATTTATCATTGTTTTCAACAATATCGGCATGAATACGAATGGCTAGAATATCACCCACATTATACGTCAATTCACTCATATCCCAAATACCAGTTCCTAATGATTTAGGACCAATAGATGTAACTTGAGGACCAGAACCAGATAGAATATCACAATATCCGTTTTCAGCAGTGAACCCTTCGATTGAAATACGATTCATAGTATCCATACGTTTAAAGATAATAGTACCAGTATTTGAACGATAGGTATTAGGAATAGCCATTTGAGAGTAATGGTCTTTATTGGTATTAATTTCAACGGAATTAATGTAATGGCCATTATCATCTAGGATAGCATATCCTTTAGTCGTACTAGAAGGGGTTGATTCAAAACGAATATATTCGTTATCAAAATCTGTATAGTATAGTTTAGTATCAGTTTGTCTACCAAATGAGATAGCGGTATAAATAGGCAATGGTGTTTTAACAACCTTACGGTTTAATTGATGTACATCTTGCAATGTACACGTAGTCATTGTATCAATACCAATATCAATCATAGACTTAGCCGTATCTACACTACATCTAATTTGATATAGATGGTTAGTATCTGACACATCAATCTTATATACATTTTTATTGTATATAGGTTCAATAGTGAGAGATTTAGACCCATTCTTATTACTCAATACAGAATAATCAACCACTTGATTATCAGCATCTTTTACACAGATGTATTGTGTAGCAATATCTGGAGCATGTTTAAATACTTCGTCTAAATACACAATCACGTTAGAGGAGTAACCATTACTGATTTTAGTTAATGGATTTTGGTAATATAGACGATAATCTGGATATAATTCAACCGTATTAGGTTTATATAGAATATCCTCTGGTGTTACTGGAGCCATAGAACGTAATCTAATTTGATCTCTAGGTAACACGGTTTCAGGAATTTGAGGTGTTACGGTAAGATCTAAGTAGGTATGAGTAGAACCTTTAGATAGTCCTAATATAGCTACTTTATCAATGAGACCCTTAGCTTGTGCAATATTATTACGGAACCCATCAAGTGTAGGGACATTCGTTTTACTAATGGTAAATGAAGAACCTGCATTATTAATAACAGGTTTCATAGTAATATGGTATCCATCGACAGCATTCTTATGGATTTCAGATGTTAAGTTAGATTCATTAACGACAAGTGCACTGATATCATTTGGAATAGGAATGGTTGCCGTTTCTAAATGATATAAATTAATAGCTCGATCTTTAAATTTAAAGGTAACTTTAAAATCATCCAATCGATTCACTAAATATAACCAATGACTCGTTGTATTTGTAACCTTAGAAATCACTAAATCACCATAGTAGCTTATGATGTCACTACATAAATCAAGAGCATTACCTACATTAACACGAATCAATGGTAATGGTCTATATTGTAACGTAAATCCATAGGATGGATTTTCAGCTGTAAAGGTAATTGAATCTGGCATACCGTAGGTATCAGTGGCAAATACAGCCAAGTCTTTACCAGTTCGATTATCAGTTACGACCAACACTTTAGATTCAGTACCGGTTACGTTTAACAGTTGGTCATTTTCGATTGTGATGGTACGTGTTAAGTTGACTTCATTTTCTCCATACATAGGGAATGTATCAGGAGCAAATTGTCCACTTCTCCAACCATCAGAACTTAATACACAATCTGTTGGAACACCCGCACCATATGTCAATTCAAGACATCTTGGTGGAATATACCGTTTAATAGTAATGATACAATTATCGTATCGTTCATCTAACCGCATAGCATTATCACCTAATGCACGAACTGCTTGTTTACGGTTATCATAGCGATAAGAATCAACAACTGCACCTGTGTCCTTATTTGTAAAGATAATATCGAAGAAACCTTCATTAATTCGATTACCCTTATTATTTTTTGCAAAGTTGAATACAAGTACAGAGCCATCAATATATTTCAAGTATTGAACATCAGTAGGTGATGTGATTCTATCTAAATATTGAGCAGGAGTTGAGTTACCAATATCAATTGAATAGGTATAGATGTCAATAATATCAACGTCAGATTGACCGAGTTCCATTCTGTAGATATGCTCTACAGGCTCACTCTTTAAGAAATATTCAGTAAATGGTGATTGTGTACTGAACGTTAATTGCTTAATTGGCTTATATTGATCATATAAAGCAACAGCAGATACAGTACCTTCATCCGTACCGACACGAACAGTTACCATTTTATTCGGAATATTGTTCAAAACCACTGGAGATACATAAGTGACATCCATATTGGATTTTCCATTAGCAAATAATGGATATAGATTATCTCTATATTTACCCATGTCATCTACCCGTTCGCCAGTCATATTAGATGATTTTGGAATAATCACATGACCAATTTCATCAGAGATAGAGGATAATAAATGAAGTTTCAAAAGGTTCTTAGCATTAAATAATGTTAAGTACGCATCACCCTCTTTGAAATTGCTTGCATCTGGTACAGGGATATCAATAAAGAATCCATTTTCACCAAACGTAACTTCGTGGATAGTTGGATTAATTTCGGGCTCATATACAATATTGCGGGCATCATCAAAGAAAGCTGACTTAACATTGACTGCCGTATTAAGGAATACGCGTATAACACTGGAACCACAATCAACACGTACCACTCCATCATGTAATGTATCCATAACGATAGTGTCGTTACTATCAACATATACACCTTCAGTCTTATTGGAAATAACTTCTACAGACTTCACATGATCAGCGAATAATGGCGATGTCGTATCCATATGAATTTCTTTGACTGTTTGTGGTAATGGTTCATAGGCAACCGAAATACGTGTAATCGGTTTATGTAACGTAATATTCAATTTACCAGTATTTGGATTACAGAATTGACGAGTAATAATCTTACCACTATCTAAATCACGAATGATTAGTAGTTTATTGGTAGGACCCACTAAGCCTTCTTTCGTAATCGTAAATGTGCTTGTATTAGAAAATTCATCGTATAATGAATAGGTATCTTCTACGAACACTTTAGGGTCATCAATATCTTCATCATCTTCCCATTTACCATTAGATAGTAAACCGTCATCAGGGAAACCACCATTAAATTCCATATATAATGGATATTTAACTTCACCACGACTTGGATCGTGGTTTTCAATAGTGATTGTCATGGAACCTGGAATAATATTGATGATTTGATTGATTTGATCCTCTGGTTTATTCGTTAACAAATGTGAATATACCAAATGATTATCAGCATCTACGATTTTCACATAATGCTTACGAGATAAAGCTTCTGTAGATACAAAAACGATACGTAATGCATTCAATGTTTTAGCGTTCACACTAGCACCATGTGCTACTGTTTGAATTGTGTGATCAAATTCATTTTCAATCGTTACTGTTAACTTAGCTTTCGTTTCATCAGTAAACGGGTTAGTACCTAAGAATTTAATCACAGAATCAGTTGGTTCTACATATGGTTCATATTCACCTGGTTCAGGTAACGTTGGTTCAGGTGTAGCAATATGTTCAGGCATACGAGGATTTGGGTCTACAAATGGAACAATCGTTACATCTTTTGGTGGATCTTGTGGTAATGAATGAGGATTGACAGAGCGTTTTGGTTTAGTGTATGTACTAATATGAGTACGATCATAGCCAGCCCCATCTTCATCAGTATCACGATCATGAATCACTTTATAGTTAGCTGGATTCAAATCATGTAAATCCACACCATCTAATTCAGTTGGTTCTGGAGTTTCTTCCTCTCGTTCATGAAGAATTTCAGTATCATAGTCATAGATCGTTTTAACATTACCAAATGAAATACCATTTTCGATATATTCTCGTTCTGTAATAGTTCGAGTATCATCAGGAATGTTATCGTTTGCTAATCCTTCATATACGTTTCTAGGAGGAGGGTTTACACCACCTGTTTCTTCTAGTGTTTTATCATGCCACATGTAGAAACGATTTTCTTGTGTAACATGCCAACGTACACGGTCATCACCATTGAGTAGTACACGATACCCATAATTTTCATCAAATAATGGTTCATATAACTCTAAGTCATAGCGACGGTCAGCATTCACGAATCGATTAAAGAACCAATCATCCAATAAGTCTTTATACCAGTTACGAATTTCATTCAAATCTTTGATTTTCCCATCAGGGTTAATCTTTTCAAGAGAATCTAATACGTGTTTTTGGTATTCTTTATCTTTATTGAATAGACGGTCTGCTAAGTACGCAGAATCTTCATCAATATCGAATTTAAACATAGCATCAGACGCATGTACCTTTTCATAAATTTCAAGGTTGTCTAATGTGTTATGTTTCTTTAAGGTTGTGATAATAAACTTAAATGGTGCAATGATTTTAATATCTTTCTTATGAAGACGTACACCATTCAAATAGATATCATGGTATGCTAAACAGATTGGACGAGTCGTCTTACCTTCCAAATCAACAAAGCCATCATTACGAACATGACGACGATGATAGATCAATCGTTCATCGTACCCAACATAAGCAATGCGGTGGAACGCTGTTTCACCAGCTTTAATTGGGAGATTGAATTTTGGACGTTGTTTAAAATTATCGTGATTATAAATCACATATGAATTTTTAGAGAACAATCGACCATCTTCTGTATATATACGAAGACGTGGTTTCACATCCTGTTTGACATTAGTGATGTTATTTTGTAAGTTGAAGTTGACCCCAATATTACGTAAATAATCATCACCACTATTCTTACGAGTAAAGGTAACTAATTGGTTATTAGCCCGTAAGAATACACCTTTATTAGCATTCGCACGCTCTTTAGGAACAATACGAAGTTTCATCTTAGGAGAGATATAGTAAACAGAGTTAGTTAAATCCAATTTAGATTCAACATTGTCCATTTCAGTATCAATCACGAATACATCATAGCGGTCATTGACGTATTCATTCTCTTTGTTGGTTAAGAAGAATGAATTAGCTACCGTAGATGTCTTAATGATACCCTTAAGAGGAAGAGTTAATCCTTCTTCAGGAATGGAAGGAATCCAATACCCAAAATTGATACCATCAAATCGTTCTACTTCAATCATAGAATCTGGTTTGATTAATCGTTTTGGTAAATATACATATTGGAACCCTCTATGTACAATGATGGCTGATGGAATCACCATTTTACCATCAATATAGAATAGATAGGAGTTTGCATCATCAAACTTCATATCATTTTTGTACGTAAACACATATTGCGTTTCCGCAAAGGTTTTATGATCAACTTGGATATGACCAGTTGGGTCGACTGGAACGTCTTGTTCTGTAGAGTTACGTTCCTTAGATGCTAGATGTTCAGCACTCCATTTGGAGATGTCATGATACCAACCAGTTAAGAAACCATAGGTTCTACGTTCATACTCAAGATAGAATTCAGACCAAAGTTTAATCAAACCACTAATCGTGTTCATCTTATAGTGGAATGAATTCCATCGATCTGTCATATCTACTGCATGGATACCTTCGTTCTTTTCAAAGTAATCTTTGAGGCGATAGTCCCAATCAGCAGGTTTATAATTTTGCAATATCTCAGGAACGGAACCTTGTTGATAACGATCTAACAATCGTTCAGTTTCTAAGTAAAAATCCATTTCAGTATCGAATTTAATATGATGGTTTTGTGTAGATTCATCATACAAAGCAATCAAGAGAAGTTGATACTTCTGAGGATTACTGATTTCGATAATATTTGGATAGTGTTCCGTTAAGACTACGGTACCATCGTTTGGTACATAATCTCTACGATTTGGGTGTTTATATAATACAATGATATCATCTTTAGGTAACGGCATCTTTTGTAATTCAAAATCAACGAAGCGTTGTGTAGCACTCACGGCTTTGATTTTGAATAACAGTTCCGTACCTACTAAGATAACACGGTGTGTATCAGCATAATCAGCGATATTGATACCATCAAATGTAAAGTTGGTATAGTCTGGATTATAATGTACACCACCTGTAAATTCAGTTTCCAATGTTTGTTTATTTTGGAAAATAGCGAAGTAGTTATCTGTCACATTAAATTCACGTTTAGTGGAATAGAATGCGTTTAATAATAATTTACTACCAGCTGTATTGGTTGCATTAATCGTTTCCGCTACAGAAACGATAGCATTTGGAATGAAGAGAACATTGATTACTTTAGGTGTATCGATAAGATATTTAGCCAAATCTTTACGTCTAAAGTAGATATATGTGAACTCCTCGTTCGGTTTAATTCTAATATTCGTGATTAACTTATTATCCACGAACACTAGTACGTTGTATTTAAAAAGCTTTCGATTACGATTGATGTCATCGAATGTCAAAGCTTTATTGTAAATTGCAGAATCACGCCAAGCTTTACGACGACCTGTTGCAATAAACTGATGTTTCATAGGGAAGACGAGAACTCGTTCAGAGTTCACGTCATCAAACATTTTAACCCCCACTTCAGTTTTTAACTGAGCCGTTGTAAATCGTTCTTCGTGATAAGCGACTAAATCTCGTTGGATTTGATAGTCGTATTGATAGGATTTAATCTGCATATCAGCAAAGAATTGTCTAAACATCTTAGGGTTTAGATCCCCTAATGCTAGATCCTTCTTCACCATATCCTTAGTAATATCTTCAGGCATAGTCAGTTAACTCCTTTATGAGAAACGATTATAGTGAGTTATTTACCTTTCGCAAAGTTTGCTACTACGGCATAAAGTTTATCACCGGATTTACCAATGATATCATCAAATGCATATTGGTTATTCAAGAAACCACCATTTACAGCACTGGCAATATTAAAGATAAAGTAATTGAAGTTTTCCAATGCAAACAAGGCAGCATCACCATACATTTTACAGAATGCTTCTACATAACCACGAACTGTTAAATCTTTCATTGTGTTAGTGACCATATACGCAGATTCTTGTAATTTGGTAATGAATGTAGCAATCGTTGCATAATCTTCAGGTTTAAATGCTGCTTCGATATCACGTACAGCAATTTCAGTTAATCCTGATACCTTCAATGCATAATTTTGCACCATGCTGCTATCTTGTATTTTTAAAATCGCTAAGAAGTAGTACTTAGCCGTTAAGTATAATACTTTAGCAAATGCCACTTTATCGACATTTAACGCAAATAATTTATTCAATACACGAGTTAACATGTGTGCATACACAGAAGCACCTTCCGTGTAAAGAGTTGTGTTATTAAGCTTAGAGAAGTTTTGTTGAACCACTCTAGCGATATACGCAGATTCAAGTAATACATAGAGTTTCTTTGGATCTACATCGATTCGACCACTATCATCTTTCGCATAGTTAGCGACACGGTCTAATACCGCGATACCAAACAAGTTTTGTGGGTTACCAGCTAAAAAGAATGGAAATGGAGGTGGTAATTGGAAGTTAATATTAGATCCAATTGGCAGTATTTTACCATATAAACCATCTTTATGTGTGAATGCGTTCAATACATCATTCACGAGCGGATACTTAAAGTATCTGCGAATGTTACTAATTGCTTCATCAACAGCAGACGCATCTACTACAACGGATTTTGCTAAATAGTTTTTAAGCAAGTTATCCATTTTATTACCATGATTGAAAATGGAGTATAGATACGAATCTCGGATGGAAGATAATTGACGTGTACTCATTACGCTTCTTCTCCTTTAATTCCTAATCGTTTAAATTCTTCTTCGTCGATATCTTCGAAGATAATACCGTCAATAGGAATATCCAAAGCGGTATTCAATATAATTATATCATAGGTAATAGAATCACTGATAATACGATCAACGATATCTTTACGCATATAATATTCGAATGAGCGGATGACGATAATATTGTATGTCATATTAGGATCCACTACTGGGTCTGGGTATGAGATCGAGTCTAACTTCGTATTGTGATGTGTTTTAACTCGGGTCTCAGCTAAAATTCCTGGTTGTACTGGGAATAAAGAGAATACAATATCTTCTGTGTACACACTCTCCATCATACGATCAATTTCAATCGATCGGTTAAGTGTTAATACCCCATCGAGTGATTCAATACTATTATGGGAAATAAAGTGTACAGATGAATTCTCTTTCTTGTTATCAATCGAATCGAAGAATGCTTGAGCTCGTTGCTCTTGTTCTTCCGTTAATGGTAGTTTGTATCTATTTTTAAGATACTCAACCATACTCACTTCATTGATAATTGTGTTGTTGCCTAACATAATCCAAAATCTCCTTTACTTTTAAATACATTAATCTCTTGTCGATGCAAAATAAGTGTACTAGACGTATAAATTGTCTAGTACACTTCGTCATTAATCGATTTTTACATTCTTTAAAATATCGATAACTTGTTCATCATCCAGTTCGGGTACTTCGGCTTGATGTTTCATTTCTTCACGAATGACTTCATCAGGAACCACATTCATACCAATATATCCGAAACGGGTATTCAATAATACCACTTTTACTGGAGAGTCTGGATTACCCATAACTACAAAGATAGGAGCACCAATCGATGCATTAATACGATCGGTTTCTTCAACGATTTCATTAGCATCAATCGATTCAATAAATTTGCAAATGGATTTAAAACTTGGGTGGTTATTTTGTTTCACGATACGAATCAATTGAGCACCAATTCGTAATGGACCTTCACCCACAGGAACTTCATTCTCAGAAAGTTGATTAAATTCCCGAATATCTTTCAATAATTGCTTAATCTTTTTAATCTTCATTACGTCCTCCAATATAGCTATCTATCTTTATAATCATATTCATAGTATGATTGTAAATCACTAATATTATCACTAATTTGATTAATGTATAGGTTATTCACATAGATAAGAATCCGATAGGTAGCATCCACATTTTTATTGTAAATGAGAACCCGTTTATGAGGTAAATCGACAACATAGTCGATTTTATCTCCCGGTTTTTCTTTCTTTCCTTTTAGGATCGTTTCATTTTTTAAGATAATGAAATTGAATAGAATATCTGTACTAATCCCATGACTATCATGATATTGTAAAATTTCATCAAGTACAGAGTCCCCTAATAACTTAGATAAATCTAATATATCAGGTTCCTTTGGTTCCAAGTCTTCTTCAATCTGGAACATATTTGTGAACAGAAGTCGATAGCCATTTTCATCTTCTTCACCAAATTGGATTGTTGGTGTATAGTAGGTACGAATATTGATACCATCTGTACTTCCTATATCTAATCCCATATTAGCTTTGAACCCTTTATCGTCCCGTTCTGTACTCAATTGGAATTGACCCATGGTGTTGAACTCAGCGGTTAATGTGAAATTAATATTGGCTGATTCAGATACGGAGCCATGTTTAGATAAATCATCCATAGAAATATCAGTAAATACATATTCCATGGTAACTGGATAGTATAAAAAGAATTCTTCATGAGACGATGCCGTTTTTTCTTTATACGTCCAATACTTATTAGAATGACCTGTTAGGTATTCTAAGAATGGTTTAACTGACATCTCTTCATTACGAATTGGTTTTTCAGCTAATGTAGAAATTTGTTCAACAATCTGACCTGGAACAAAACATTCTAGTGCCGTTTGTTGCCAATAGATTTGGTTCTCATTGAATCGATTTAATAATGAGCTATATACGTTCACTTGTTGATATGCGGTATCAAACATCATAGTGACTTGTAACACAACACGATATCGATTCGTAAAGTAGGATAATGAGATATCATTTACATCATCACGGAATAGTGGAAGAAACTGACCGTAGTTCTTATTAAAGTTCGTCCCATTATACATACGAGTGAACATAGACCCTGATAAAAAGATATCATCATTAACTTCTAGGTGGGGTCTAATAATCAAAATGGGGCGATTCTTCTTAATGAAGGCTGCTTCTTGACGATTTTCATTTATCTTAAATTCTCTATACGCCATACGACTAGAGATATGAGTATGCCTAAAAAAATTAGGAGTGAATAAACTTTTAATGAATTCTGTCATCTGGAATGTCACATTCCCAACGGTATGTGCCAGACTAGAATTTACTATGGCTTGATTCATTAGTATCACCTCTACAGACTTGTCTAATGAAGTACTTATAAATGAAAACAATATGGTAATGCAAGATTGGTTGTCTTGTATCTTGGTTTGGCTAACTTACCATAAAATCTTCTCTTATACAAAAATACATGAAATGAGTATATGGCGTATGTCATATACTCATTTTAACATAAAAAAATAAGGATGTACTCGCTCGAGTACATCCTTTCTTATTATTTATTACAGAACTGATACAATCCAATCAATTGGTCTTTAATCAATGAGAACTTGTTATTGAATCGACCTGTATTACGGTCAATAACCAGTGATTTATGAGGATTGAATACTTGGTCGAAGGACTTCTTCAACTCATTTGTTTTCAATGAGATGATGTTCAACACATCACCATCAAAGTCTGCATTTAGTGATGTTAAGATGGAGATTGGTAGACTACAAGACAGGTCATCATAATCTTTCTTCACTTCTACAATTTCCATGCATACGAATGAACCAAAATCGATCGTTGGATTTCGGTTCAATAAGATTTTATTCTTATATTTTGTATTCGTTAGCATATATTGAATGATTTTATAAATCTTTGGATCAAATTTACGATATCCTTTGAACCATTCATCTACTGCTACATTATAGCTTACACCTGTTAATTTAACGATAAGGTTGATAATCTCTTCTTTATAGAGTTCCATGAAGCCTACATAAGGAAGACGTACTTGATAAGAACGTAACTTCGCATCAGGAATGATTACGTTACGGGAACTGAAGTTAACTTTACCGCCTAAGATATTTCTACGGATATGACCTTCTTTCTCTGTAAGAGATGTGAAGATAATTCCATAGGCTTCCATTAGCTTGGTTTGAGCACGGAATAGATTCTTATTAACCTTAGCGATATTTCGTTGGTTTAACCCATCGGATTCTTCATTCAATCGTTCAAAGTTACCATACATCGCATTGTAACAGGTATCAATTTTTGTATAGGAATAATCTTCGTTTGTGAAGAATACAGGTCTAAGTACAGATGAGAAGATTGGAACTTCTTGAATGAATATCTTATGCTTATCCATCATGATATTATCAAATAGTTCAGCTTTATTCTTCTTTTTCTTTTTGAACCAATACATGATTTCTTCAAATCGTTCTTTGAAGTCAACCATACCGATACCAGCAAATGGGTTCTTTTTATCATCGGTATTCGGTTCTTTATAGTACCCATCGATATCCATTTCTTTCTTAAACTCAAGAATGGTTTCTAAGGTATCACTACCAAAGAAATCTTTGAGTTTAATATACATCAATGGTTGAATGATATAGAATGGTGCTGTCAATTTAAGCCAAGCAAACATATCTAAATCAACATCGACGAACTTAACTTTTGTGTTACAGTGTGGGCAGATTTGACCAGTATAGAATTTACCAATCGTTTCCCCACAAGAACAACGGTACCGTTCAGCAAATGCATTTTCATCTTGCCAATCAGACCCGAACCGAGGAGAATGGATACCATCCATCTCTTTCGTATTTCGTGTCATGATATTACCGTCTTTATCTTTTAATTTCTTTTTGAATGGTTTACTCTTAACAATAAACCCTTTATTAGTTAGCATATCGGTAACGAATGATTCATGCCAATCCATTACACGTAAACGAGGTCCTACTGTTTCAGGGTTATAAAACTCTGGTAGAAGCTCAATATTTAAATCCAAATCAGTAGGGGATAGACTATAGTCAATTTGAATATCCTTCATGTCATTTACTCCTTTAAATAATATACAATATTGGGACTCACCAATATAATATATAACCTAATTTGTGTTTATATATTATGCTAGTATGTAGTCTAGGATATGGAAAATTACTAGTTTTTCTATGATCCGAAAATATAATGGCTACGTTATTTTATTTTAGGAGGGTACTATGGAAAACCTAATGAATGTTGGTATGACAACCAACAAACCTAACACAGATTTTGATGTATTATGCATCCATCACAATGATATGGATGGCTATACATCAGCTATGTGTGCTAAACTATCTCCATTATGGAGAAAGAAAACTTTTAAATTCATATCTGCTCATTATGATATGGAATTCGATTTCAGTAAGTTAAAGAAATCACAATATGTATTTATTTTAGACTTTAGTCTTCCTGTTCAATATTTTGATGAACTTGTAGACCGTGTAGGTATTGATCATATCATATGGATTGATCATCATCTCTCTTCTATCAACAAATACAAGAACTATCCAAATATTAATGCGGTTCCAGGTATACGTATTAATGGGTTAGCAGCTTGTGAGTTAACTTACCTTCATTTCTTTAGAAGCGTTGTACAACTAGATGACACAACACTATTCGATCCTGGTATGGAAGTGAGTGTCAATGGTTGTGAAGTGACATTGGAATCCCTATTGAGCCCATCTATGGATGGCTTGTTCCCTAAATCCGTTCGTATGGCTGGCTTATACGATACTTGGCGATTCACTACCTATGAAGACTATATGAGAAACCTCATGTTCAATGATGGTTTCTATGCTGAATTTGAACGTCCAAGTAATGAGTCTTGTGAATTCTGGGATGCTTTCTTCGATATGAAATTATCTCAGGATGTAACAAATCAAATCATGGTATCAGGTAAACCGATTGTGGATTACAAGAACCGTACATTCGTAACCGACTTGCACCGTGCAGGATTTGAATGCTACATTCGTAAGTTTGAAGATATTGATGCTATTGCTATTAACACACTAGATCGTGGTAGCTTTATCTTTGAAACAGTTAAGAATGATTATGAAGTTGGGTTAGTGTTCTTTATGAATGCTGATGGTAAAATGGAATATTCCATTTATCGATTAGGTAAACATCCAGAAAAATCCATTCTTGTTAACAAGATCGCCGAATCCTTTGGTGGTGGCGGTCATGCTGGAGCTGCTGGATTTATCACAAATGGTACATTAGTTGTAGAAAGGAAGTAGTTCTATGTCAAGTCCCTATATTCAATCCATCTTTACGTATATTCCTAAATATTGCGAAAAGACACCAAATGATGCAGTGAATTTCATTAATAGTTTAGGTCATGCGTTATATGTACAAAGTGCCATTATTCAAGGCACTCATAAATATGCAGAGGCCACAACTGTAATTGAAACAGAAAAAGGAATTCGTAAATATGATCTATTCACCGATAATTCTGATGAAGTATTAGATTCGGTAATTAATCATATTATACGATATATCCCAACACACTTATATCCATTAGATCATATCAGTATCATCAAGGATGTAATTCGTGATATTTCTATGCATCATATGACGTTATCGGAAGCTAGTGCTAAATTGGATGCTATTTTCGTTCGAACCACCTTTGAACAAATTAAGACATTCAAAACTATCCCTGGTCAATTAGATATTGTATTTAAAACGATAGGGCTAGTTGCCTTAAAATCTACCTATATGACAATAGATGGAGTAACTAATGTCAATGACATAAATTTCTTAAAACAACAACTCTGGTCTATCCCAGATATGAATAAGAATATGATGCTCGTTGAGTTTGATACTAAAGCTAGCTCGACTGATATGACACTCAAAGATGAGAGTGGCGACTATTATACATTTGCTAATGGTCATAGACACAGCAATCAGTATATTACAGTTACTAGTAAAACACTATTACCTGCCAATATTAAAGAATATTTAGATAGAATCGAATCGGCAGTAAAAGCTGCCTTCGATATGATCGGTCGAGATATTCAATTTAATGATTATAACTGTACTCCAGGTAATCATCTTCATGGAATTCGATTCGAGATACTTGATTATGTTGACGATGAGGATATGATGATGGTTGCTAGCTATTTAAACCAATGGCAAATAGCCTTTGGCGATAAGTATTTTAGCGATACGGTCTATATGCCTCCAAAAGGAGAATGCCATGTCTAAGGAATATAATATGACTAAGGAATATGATTATTTTAGTTATTTGCATCCATATACTATCATCCTTCCTCATGAGTGTGACCATCTCCCATATGAGTCTATCAATAAAGCCATATTCTTCAGGCGAGTATTAACATTGTTAGGTATTAATGTTAAGAGTGAATATCGCTCGATGCCAACAGAACCACAAATCATGTATCGAATTGGTGGACACACATATCGAAGTGATGATATCATTTTGAGAAAGGTATTGCGTGATATTTTGGAAAATCGAGTACCTAAATTTGTATATGATGCCAAACTTATTGATCGACTGAAACCTATATGTTTATATGCAGATAAACATATCGAGTTATTAGTTGTAGATAAATTACTTACTCAATTAGAATCCGATTTTAGACGTATTGAAGACATATTTCGATTTGGTACTGAATATGACGGGTTCGGTATTGATAAAGTTCAGACACTAGATTCGAATGATTATTATGATGGTTATATGATTACGATAGATGATACATCCGCTCAAGGCAATGAGTATACTCGATTCAATACATCAGTTGATTTTATGGTTGGAGCATTCACTCGTCTATCACATAAACGATTTGGTGGAATCTCTATCAATTACAAAGCATTCAAGAAATCATCTGGTACATTAGTCTGGGCTAGGTATCCAGAAATCTTTAAAGACACATACCATTCTGATATATGTAACTTTCTTGGTGATTGTGCTCTTGATGCATTTGATAACCGTGTAAAATGGTATAGTCATAGTGAACCAACAACTTCTATCCGATTCAATAGATCATTCTTGAAATGTGATATGAGAGAATATTTGGATACACTGGAATACTCAGCACTAAATATGAGTATGCTGGATTGGGTAAGTGATCGAGATGGGTGTCGTAGTAAACGACTTATTAATATAGGTAGAATATAACTTAGTGAAAGGAGACTTTTTATGTTGAAAGTCGGTATTATAGGTATTGGTAATGCAGGTAATCAAGTTGCTGCATTAGGGTTAGCAACAAAAGATATTCCAGCATTAGCTATCAATGCATCTGAAAAAGATCTTGATACATTGAATATTAAAATGGATGCGATCATCTTCGGTGACAGTTCTGGGTCTGGTAAAGACCGTTCTATCGCAAAGGGTTTTGTGAAAGAAAATATCAAGGAGCTGATTAAGGATGAAGCGTTCAAACGATTTATGGATCAAACTGACATTGTCTTTGTCGTTAATTCCACTGGTGGTGGTACTGGTTCTGGTATGGGTCCTATCCTAACAGATATCCTACGTAACTACTTCCGTAAAGACGAAAATAAAATCTTCGTTAATGTGGGCATTCTTCCTACATTGGGTGAATCCGTTGGTGCACAACGTAATACACTTCAATATTTGAAAGAAATGTCTGACTTGGGTGGTTCGTACATGTTATTCGATAACGAAAAACGTGCTTACTTGCCAACCAACAAACAAATGGACGAAGTGAATAAAGAAATCGTTACTATGATCTCTGCGGTTCGTGGCGACTTCTCTCACTCTTCCCCATATGGTATGATTGATGATAAAGATATGCGCAAAATCATCTCCGTTCCAGGACTTATCTTCATGGATGTGTTAACAGGTATCTACGAAGATTCTATCGGTGCCGATGAAACATTGGATGCTCTATTATTAGATCATTCTGTTAAAGGTACTTGCATGGATTGTTCTGAAAAAGATGACCATACAGTCAAACGTATGGGCTTCATCGCATACCTAACTAAAGGATTGAATGATAAGTTCAACGAAAACTTACCAAATATCCGTAACTTCTATGGTGAACCAATCGAAGACTTTAAGCACTTTGCTCAAAATGAAGAAAGTGATAAACTCAACGTATTGGTATTGCTATTGAGTGGTCTTTCCGTACCAGATAAACGTATCAAAGTGATTATCAATCGCATCGAACGAGTAGAAGAAGAGTTGAATAAAACACAAACCAGCTCTGTACTCAATAGTGCATTAGATAAACTCTCTGCATATGATGGTACTAAAGATACTAACAACGATTCTGATGATGAATTCGATATGGATTCCATCTTGGATAAATATTAATCAATTCTATATAAACGAATAGGCTAACTACCTATTCGTTTATATATTATTTCTCTGACAGAGTAAAATCTGTCACGAGTTTTATTAAGAACTAATCGGTCTGGAACAGATTATTAGTTCATTTATTTTATTCTTTTTATAATGAAGGAGTACGCTATGAAAAAGACTAGTGGCAAAGAAATCTTGTCTGAATTCAAGTATAAACGCTTGAAAAAGATGAGTAAAGATGAATTGAAATCCCATATTGCGGATAATTTAATTCCGCTTGTGGATTATTATTTCATGGATTCTTTTAGAGGTGAAGAACGTCGTTATGAAAATCAATTCATTGACCTTATCACCTCCATGAAAATGTTTGTAAAACCTCTACGCAAAATCGTTAAAGACTATAATTTTAAAGATGATGTGCCAGCAGGTTTGCACGTAATGTTAGTGGATTACTTGGAAAAATCCTATTTGGCGATTGAAAAATCTCTCCAAACAGAACCAGGTATTGTTCCTAGTGAAGAGCAGAAAGAAAGACAGAAACAAGCGATCGAGTATTACAAAGAATTACGTGATACTGTAGCTGACGTTGTTAAAGTATCTGCTAAGAAGATCATTAAGAAGTTGATGAAATTAGGTATCAAAGAAGAGTTCGCTATTGACATCGCTGCCAATATCGTTCCAGTTGAATACCTAAACAAATTCAATGTAAGAAAATACATGTTTAGATTAGACCAAGCTTTGTATAAAGTACAAAAACGTGGTGTAGAACGATTAGCCGATAACAAATACACTGTACACGTTGGTGCTGAATTAAACAACATTGATACATTGAAAGCAATTTACAATATTGCGTTAGATGGTGCTGATCAAGAAATCGTTCGCAATGCTATGATTTCCATCGCATTGGAAAAGAAATCCAAAGCTATTGAAAACTTTACAGTACCACAAACCGCTGTATACAATACGATCAGTCGTCTATTACTTGGCGTAATGGAAGGACAAATTTTGTTAGCTCCAGAAGTGAAAGAATCTAAACTTTCTAAGAAACAACTTAAGAAAGCTAAGAAAGAATATTTATGGGGCAAAAAGGATTTAAAAGAATTCTTCAAAATGTATCGTAACGAACGCATCAAAGATGCTAAGAAAGGTCGCGATGGTGCACGTCGTGTACAATTCGATACGCTTCCAGCCGAAGACTATCCAAATATTATCAAATACTATGAACGGTATATTGGTAAATTAGCGGAAGAAGTAGCTGAAGTATCTCCTAAAAACGAAGAATCTAAAAAGGAAGAACCAGCAAAACGTAAACCTGGTCGTCCTAAAAAATCTAGCAAGTAATCTTGCGTAGATAGGATCCTATGTGCACGAGAATAAGAGAGTTGGTGAACGCCATCTCTCTTATTTTTTTCTATTCGTGACATTACAAGTAATTGAGATTCACTTTTTTAGATCTATTATTAAATGAAAGGCACGAACCTATTATGATCTTCGTTTATAACCAAACAAACACAGCTCAATGGACAGTCACTGACAAAACTGAAAAATTTGCACGCATTCATACGGTAGCAGATAACAAATTCGGATTGGACATTTTCAAATCCGATGGTATTGCTGATGAAGTCAACCACATGGATGTATCCCATGAAGTTGGTCAACATTTTGAAATCAGTAAAGTGTTAAATGCAAAAACCACTTTGCGTTTTGATCATCGCCATTACAATCCATTTGTCATGCCATCCAATGATGGATATAATACAGATGTATTATTAGTATCCATTTCATTAGATAATGGTAAAGATCTTATCAATTACTATAGCCGTGATGCATTCATCTATGCGTATAAAATTGATAAAGAAAACCAAGTATTCCATGCGATCATTTCCTTGAATACTCGTCAATCATTACCATTTGTACAATTCATCACACGTAGTGATATGAATCGTGATGTGGTGAATCGTTTGATGATTCGCTATAGTGACCGTCGCTATTGCTATGAAATCATTAATACAACTATGAATACACTTGATGTACCAGCTCGTGGTCAAAAGGGGTATTTTGATATTAGTGATAAACGTAATGAAGATGGCGTATGTGAAATTCGCACATATCGTCCAGCACGTCACACACATACCGTAACACGTTTAAATGAAATCACTGATGAAGCATTTGCTAAAGTAGCAGAACGTTTCCATATCAATGACAAATCTGCTAAAGTGCTAAATCAACGTGATTTACGTGCATATGCTCAAAAACAACATATCAGTGCGATTACATATATCATCGATTTCGATGCTAATACAGTTAAAACAAATCGCGAAGAAGTCATTGAACGATTGGCTAAATTAGGTTACCATTATTATCGTACGATTATGGTAATCACCAATGATTTAAAAATCATTCGTATGAAATAATATAGTTTGAAACTATATATCATAGAAGAGATACCACTTCGGTATCTCTTCTATTTTTATCCTGTGATAGATTATAGACGATTCGACTATTTATTACATATGAAAGGAGACCAATATGGCTAAATTACATGACGCTCTATTAGAGCATGACAAGAAAGGTATCTTTACAGCAGAAGCAAGAAACTTAATGGGGTATTCCAGTGGGTTTATGCCTCTTGATTATCAAAATGGGTATCTTTTAACAGTTACAGATAAAAATAACAACGTTACTGAACGTTGGGCTAACACTGGTATTTTTGGTGGTCAATTTATGACTGTCATTGGTAAATCAGGTGTAGCTAAAACATCGTTCTGCGTACAAGCAGGATCTCATATTATTAGACCATTTGAATATGGTGAATATTATCATATCGATGCGGAAGGTTCTTCTAACCTATCTCGTATTCGAGCATTAAATCATTTCACGACAGAAGAAATGAAAGATAAGTATTATATGCCAGCAATCGACTATGTCGAAGATGCATTTAAACATATTTATCATCTAGCTAAAGTCAAGCTAGAAACTAAGGATCTATTTTATAATACAGGTAAACTGAATGAGTATGGTGAAGAAATTTGTCTACCTCAACCGACTGTGTATTTGATAGATTCCTTGCCATCCTTACAAACTAAGGAAGTAGAAGATAGTGATGAATTAGGTACGCAAACCTATAATATGCGGTTAGCGATTGCCTATAATACCTTCTACAAACGATTACGTCCTATCATCCAAAAAGCCAATATTACGGTTATGGCGATTAACCATATCAAAGATAAACCTGAAATGGCTTTCCAAAAGACACAAGCACAAATCCAGTACATGAAAACCAACGAAAATATTCCTGGTGGTACGGGTCCTATCTATTATTCTCAAAACTTACTTCGCTTTATCTATAAAGGAAAGTATGTATTTGAGAAAGATGGATTTGATGGTTTCTTAGTGGAAGTGCAATTCATCAAATCTAAAACTAACCGTGGTGGTTCTTCCGTACAGTTAGTGTATGATTATAATACAGGGTTCGATCCTTGGTTGACTATGTTACACTATGCGAATATGGCATGTGTCATCAAAGGTCGTAATCCATATTCTTACTTTGAATCGGCACCAGATATCAAATTCAATAGTAAACAGTTCCGTGATATCATTGGTGGTAAACCAGAATTACGTGATGCCTTATTGCGTGACTGTGCACCAAGTTTATATAAACTTCTATCAACGAACCAATTAGATCCAGAGAAAGAATTCAGTCCTCAGGAAATCATTAATCGTTTCAATGAAGCCTATCAAGAAAATGATGTTGATTTTGATACTGAGGTGCATCGAGATGAGTAATATTGGTTTATTAAAGAACTATCATGGTGAAAAAGTCTTTGGAGAGCTTCCGCACTCCAAAGACCATTTATTATTAAATGTATTTTACCATAGACCCGATTGGGAATCCCCTGGTAAACACGACTATGCATCGATTGTATTTAAGGATGTTAACACGGGTCGTAAGTGGATTCAAACGATTGAAGATCCACAATATATGATGTATATTGTGAAACCGCAATATAGAGATTACACACACTATCCATCCTATATGCCATTAGACCGTTGCGATCAAAAGATCGTTAAGTTTAAAAATATCATTAACGAGATCGTCAAAGTGGGTGGTAAGAAACTAGCTGATTATAAAGAGTGGTGTAATAAGAATAATAAATCAGCTAAGAAAAATTTACATCACTATCCATATATACTAGCTACCGACTATCCATATACCAATTACTTTAGATGTGAATGGATGCTCCATTATCATGATTATGATATGCAGTATTCCTTAACTAAGGTATTTGCCGATATCGAAGTTGATGGCATCGATGCACCAGGGTTTCCAACCGCTGATATATGCCCTATTAACGCAGTAGCGGTTGTCGATGCTGAAACGAAAACTGTACATAGTTTTCTTTTAAGAAATCCCGAGAATCCACTCATAGAACAGTTTGAGAAGAACCTTCCTAACTTCATTGATAAATGTCATAAGACCTTCGATGAATCGTACGGGGAGCTCAATTATGAGATACATATGTATGATACGGAGATTGATATGATTACGGAAGTATTCCGTTTATTCAATACCTTAGCTCGGGACTTTATACTCTTCTGGAACATGGCGTTTGATATTCCGTACTTCATTGATCGGATTAAAGCACTAGGTCATGACCCTGTGAAGATCATGTGTGATCCAGAATTTATACGAGATGAATTATATTATCGTAAAGATCATCGACACCATGATTTCAAGACAAAGAACGATGTATTCACATGTACATCTAAATCAGTCTACTTAGACCAAATGTCTCAATATATCAAGATTCGTAAAGCTCGTTCCGAGTTGAAAACAGTTCGTTTGAATGCGATTGCTAAAGCGGAACTAAATGACGAAAAACTTGATTATAGTGATGAAGCGAATATCAAAACGTTACCATATGAAAACTATGAGTTATTCGTGCTATATAATATCAAGGATACTCTGTTACAATATGGTATTGAAATGAAGACGCATGATATTGATAACGTATTCCAACGTTCATTGATTAATGCAACGCAATATGAATCAGCATTCAGTCAAACGATTCTATTGAAGAATCGTGCTTACTTATCATACTATAAGCAAGGTTTCATTATTGGTAATAACAACAATATCGATTATGGTAACCGTGGATTTGATAATGATGTTGCTGATAAGGATGAAGATGAGGATGAAGAAGGATTTGCTGGTGCTCTCGTAGGTGATCCAATGCTGAATGAAAAGGTTGGTGTTGAAATCCTAGGAAGACCATCCAAATTCATCTTTAGTCGGGTTATCGACTATGACTTCTCGTCTATGTATCCAAATATTACTATCACTCATAATATTGGTACAGTTCCGATGATTGGTAAAATCCAATTAGAAGGGTTTGGTCAATACAATACTGATCCAGATAATGTATTTTACGATGAAGGACAAGTCTTCTTAGAAGATTACCTATCGAAAGATTATTCCTTTATCGGTAATCGTTACTTCGGATTACCAACAGGTGAAGAATTAATTAAGGAGTTTGGTCAATATGGAAGTGCGTGATTTAGTAATACCCCCTAAGAAACGTAATGCAATCTATGATCTCAACCAAGTGGTCAAGAATATGTATGACTGCTATATATCAGTAGATGGTTTTATCTTTCCACCGTATGCTGAAACAGTTAAACGACCAACTTACACGAAAAGTTTGGTTCGTCATAAATTTGATGAAGAATTCATGCAGTGTACGATATTGGATATTGACTCATTGAGTAAGGCACTAAAGGGAATCTGTATGACCCAAACCCATACTGATGATAATGAGTTCAAATTATCCAATGATAAGAAAAAACTTTGTTTCTCTATTGGTAAGTTTATTGATGCTGATGCCTATGTAGCAATGAACGATTATTTGCCTCGTCGTACGATCATGAATGATATGAAGGATATCGAATCTGGTAAGAATGGATGGGCTACTAAGGAGATTCCTGAAGAAGTACTTTGTAACCTAATCGATTATAAAATCGAAGAGTTTGCCTTAGCACCAAGAATCCATATGGTATTGACAAAAGAACTATTACCAGCGATTAAGAAAGCTGATAAAGTACTAGTTCATTATCGATTGATGGATGGTAAGTTTGATATCTATGAAGTGATTCTACACTCATTGACTGAAAACTGGGATGTATATACCAAGCATTACATTGTTTCCTATTGATTAGGGGACACAATAAGAAGACCTTCGGGTCTTCTTTTTTTACCGTTTTTAACAACTCTGTAATGTGAAATTATTAGTATATTAGAGAATAGAAGGTGAAGTACTTGGCCGATAATGAACCAAACAAAAGCAAGCAGCCCGAATTAGATTTAAAAGAAATGAAAACTCGTGCAGAGAAAATTGCTAAAACAAATGGTACTATCAGCAGTCTATTCGATTTGTTTAAAAATACTACATTAACCGATAGTAACAAACGACAAAACGAAATCAATGCCATGTCAGATGAAATCGATACATTGTTAAAGAAAGAAACCAATCGATTTGTGTCTGGAACTCATAATGGTAGAGACGTTGCTGCATTTATAAATTCTATTTTCACTAAGAGTCCTAAATCATATAGTAGCATGAACACATTCATGCAAGGGCAATCGATTGAGGAACTATTGGGTGATGAAAATAGTCAAATTAATATCATTCTCAGTGAACGATATAAAAACGTAAATAATATGTATGAAGACCTTCGTCTATTAACAGAACAAGTATCTGAATTGGATGAAGTGGTTTTAACCATGCGTGATGCGATTACGAATACAGATAATATCACATCAGAAGCATCACGTATTATCCGATTCGAAGGCGAATCGGATGCTACACAAAATGAAACAAAGTTAGAAACCATAGAATCAATGGAAGAAGTAACTGGGATTATGGATAAAATCAAAAAGATTATTATCCCTGGCACTCTTACCTATGGTAACTTCTTTGTATTTACTCAACCATACACTGACCTATTCGCTAAATTCAAAGCATTGGATGATCGCTATAATGATCAACGATTACCAAATATCTTTGAACAAACGATTGCATATGAAAATACGCTCCCAGAGAATGCGAAGAAGGGTACGCTAACACCTGCTATGGAATCCATCGCTCCATTATTGGAACGATATGAAGATGATTTTAAGCAAGTTGATAATAAGTATAAACGGTCTGATATGGTGAATACCATTAATACCATCATGGAAGGTATTAGTGTTATTAATGATCCAGGCGTCCCATTATTAGAAGATGCTTCCATTGCAGGACTAGCTGATGAAGATATCCGTAAGGATTTATTCAAAGCTATGCAAACAAAGAAGAAATCCAAAACTTGGAATACAGTAGCTGACCCTACAGCTGATAAGGGTAAATCCATGAATCCATTTGCCGATGGTACAATGGATGCTAAAAATATCAATGACTTAACGGACGAATATAAGAAAGAATTCAAAGACACCGTTAAAGGTGTCTATATGAAACTATATGATCCTCGTCGTGTTATCCCAATTCGTATTATGGATTATACGCTTGGGTATTATGTTCTATATGAAACCGTTGATGAAACTCGTTCTAATGTATTGAATGCGGTTCATACATTGAGTCGTACCACTATGCTGTTCCAAAACAGTAAACGACGTGAGTTTGAAGAAGAATTAGTATCGTTACTATCTGCTCGTATCTGCGAAAGTGTTGATAAGAAATTCTTACGTAAGAATGCTGAGTTTAAAGAATTGATTGCTAATGCTATCTCATACGAAAACTTCTATACGAAGTCGTTCAAAGTACAGTTTGTCCCAGTGAACTATATGACTCATTTCAAAGTGAATGAAGATTACAATACTCACATGGGTGTATCTGTATTGAAACGTTCGTTATTCTATGGTATGCTCTATCTGTCCATCTTACTCTTTAAGATTATCATGATCGTAACTCGTAGTTCTGACACTCGTATGTTTATGGTTAAAGGTAATGGTGTCGATAAAGACATCACCAACCGTATCAACCGAGTAGTAACTGACTATAAGATGAATCAAATTAGTTATAATGACTTTGGTTCTGTTCGTGGTATCTTATCTAAAGTAGGTAAAGGTAGAGATTTAGCTGTACCTGTGGGTGCTAATGGTGAACGTGCCTTCGAAATCGAAGTTATGCAAGGTCAGGATATCCAACTCGATACACCACTATTAGAATTACTTCGTAAAGGTATGATTTCTAATACGGGTTGTCCTAGTGCTATGATTAACTATTTAGAAGAAGTTGACTTTGCTAAACAAATTCAAATGTTAAATAGTAAATTCGTATCACGTATGGTTTCTATGCAAACTGAATTGGAAATTCCTTGTACTGAACTCTATCGTAAACTATTATCGTTCGGTGAGTATGGTATAGACGAAGTCGATATCGATAACATCTATTTCGAATGGTCAAGACCGAAAGCACTCAATAGTCAAAATATCGTTGATATTATCAGTTCTTCGGATTCTATTGCCGAATTCATCACTAAGATGTATAGTGGTGATAATGACCAAGATGATCCACGTATTAAAGATAGAATCTATCGCTACGTTGTTAAGAACATCACTATGCAAGGTGTACTTGACTTTGAAGAATTGGATGAAGATATCAAGAAACTTAAACTCGACTTCAAAGCCGAATTACAATCTGACGACCTACTTAAATTAGCTCCAAATGAAGGAGATTCTGGCGGTGGTTATTAATCACATTAGTAAGAAGAATATGGGAAACCATATTCTTCTTTTTTCGTCTTCTACTCATACTATAAATATATATTATTACTATAGATAATCATAATCATTATAAAGAAAGGATAATCAAAATGAGATTCTTAAATTTATGCCCACATGGAGTGGGTTATGAAGACCCTAATGGTCGAACGGTTATTTATCGTAAGATAGGAGTTGTGGCTAGATCAAATAGCACAATTTCCAATGCAGGTAGTATTAAGGTAGATGGTATTGAGGTTGTATTAAATAAGATTAATCAAGGTGATACCGAATCTTTACCAGCACCTAGAGATGGTACGATGTATATCGTATCTCGTATTATACGTGAGAATAATCCAAATCGTAAAGATTTAGTATCCCCATCATTGAAAGATCGTGTATATGACGAGAAGGGTGATGTACTGTATGTACGGTCATTCGACACCAATTTTTAGAGCCAAGTATATCCGTATTTTTTATGTGTATGAATATATATTATAATCATGAATAGAGATAGGAATAAAAGGATAAACTTCTCTATTCATGTTAATTTTTATTTAATATAAAGGAGAAATAAAATGACTGGATTATTAAAAATCGGTGTTAGCTTATGCACAGGAATATTATCATATGCTGCTTGTGAAGTTATTGACAACTTCGCAGAAGATAAAACTAACAATAACATTCTGAAAATATGCGCCATTCAACCAATATCAGTAATTGGTTTTGTGGTATTTAAGAAAATCTAAAAAAGAAACCTTCGGGTTTCTTTTTTTTTTTGATATTCTCCCTTATCGATACATTATACTAATTACAAAAGCGAGGTGATTTTTCTATGATCCGACAACTTCCATCATATGTGGATTACTGTAAGACTCATAGTATAGACCGCCCTACAACAGCGTATCTACTAAAAGAAGTACCATTAACGTCTACTGACTGGTACGACCGACAAGATTCGTTTTGTACTGGTCTATTACATGGACAGTTTATGCTATACTATGCATTGAAATCGTTTGTATCAAATAAACGTGATGATAAATTTGTAATTTATTTCATTACCGATATGGGGCTCTTTGTCAAAGAGATGTTCCATTCTAATTGGGATTTCCCATTAGACTTTAGAAATGTATGTGCTAAATACATAGGTCCTATTGAACCAGGTGATTTAGTTATTAATCACCCAAATCGTCGTTCTCTCATGTTCTTACACGGTGTTCGATTCACTGAATTGATTGATGGCGTAGCTCAACCTAACTCATTCGATAGTACTGAAATCTACGAAAGTCTAAAAGCTAGAACTCATACACTTCTATTGGAATCTAAAGACCACGCACCAGTTGAAGTTCCATTTGATATCCATCTCTATAGAGCGTTACGTCATCGTAAGTTCTATATTCACGTTCGATTGGATAACTATATCAACTTCAGAGAAATTCGTGTATGGAATCCTAATCTATAATCAAATAAACGGATATACTTGTAGCCAAGTATATCCGTATTTTTAAGTAGATTAAATATATATTATAATCATGAATAGAGATAGGAATAAAAGATTAAATGAGAAAAGTCCTATAGAACTATTCATGATTTATCATTCTGTATTTTAAAAAGGAGATTAAAAAAAATGGTAAATGAAGTACTAGAACTAGTCGAAGAGTTTGTGAAAGAGCATCCCTATGCTTGTATTATAGCGGGTACAGGGTTGGTCGTTGGTGGTCAATTCATGTATTACAAAATGCTTAATGATAGCATAAAAGATGCAATGATTACTGTTGCAATCGAAAAGAAGAAAAAGGCAAAAAAAGACAAAAAAGCTAAAAAAGAAACTGAGGATTAATCCTCAGTTTCTTATATTTTATTTATTCAAAAAAAAGGAGAACAAAAAATGATTGTTGGTCTATCTAAATTCGTCTTAACTATGGTTATTAACGGGTATGCATTAGCGCCTGTATGTGTCGATGCATGCAATGCCGTATTCAAGGATAGAGACGTCGATGAACGTGTTGAAATTGTTACACGTGGTGCCGTCGCAATCGGTGGTGTAATAACATCCGCCGTAGTTGCGGATGCAGTAGTGGATCTTGTTGTACGAAAAAGCACAGAAGAAGCCGTAAAAGGCTTTATTCGTGCAATCATATAGTTATGCTAAGAATCGTAAAGTGGCTAGGTGCCACCGCAGTCCTTTGTATTACAGCATATGAATACAAAGGATCGAACCTTGAGTCTGATGAGATAGACACACTGACGATAGTGTCTACCATCATCAGAAAAATAGTATAAAAAGAGAACCTTTCGGTTCTCTTTTTTTTAGCACCATACGGCGGCTACACGATTTAAGTGGAAGGATTGGTCCCACTGTTCCAATAACTCTTCCCGTTTACTTTCAGCATCAGCCCAATCATCGATTTGTAAATTAAATGATGCAATGGATGTTTGAAAATCTTTCCAGTATTTTAACTGATTCCAGAAATACCGTTTAGCATCCAATAACGCAAGCTTATAAAATGCCTGACGAAGGGTCATAGGAATATCATATAGTTCAGTAGAATAGGATACTTCTACCCCAATGATAACTTGGTCTTTATAATACGTACCATTATTTACCCGAAAACGATTTGGTGGTAAAAACTCTGTTAAGAATGGTGGTTCCATGGTAGATGCCAAGTCACCCACCGTTTGAGAAATTGCCAACGCTTGGAATGATTCGATTGTTTCATAGGCAGATGGAACTGATTGGTATCGTAAATCATTGAATGGTCGAATACTTTCAATTCCCACAATGAAACGATCACTCGCATCGGTAAGAATAGGTGGTAATTGATAGATATTACTCATATCAGCAATGGTATTCTCTTTATCATTCCGAACGCGAAGTTCATTTAAGTTCGCCGGTACATGGAGAACTCTTGGATAATAGGTGGAAAATGTTGGAATGGTATCATCCACAATGATATCATGGTATAAACAATTATCATCTACTGGGAGTTGGATAGAATACAACCCGCAATGTTGTTTAATAAGTTTTAATATATGTGCTTTATCGCGAAAGACTGACATACGACCACCCTTACATATTTCTTAAAATATCAGATACTTGTTCTTGAACATAGTCTTCTAAACCAACTGTGAATGTACGACGAGTACCATCAACAGCAGATTCTTGTAATACTAAATTCTTACCAGTGGAATCTAATGTAGCGGATTCATAATTAATTTCAAACATATCGGCAATGTTTTTAGCCATATTGGATTCTTCTAATAAGAAATCGGATAAGCCAGGAAGACCTTGGCATTCACTGACTGGAATACAGATATCGCCCACTTGTTCAGTTGCGATAGCTGCTACATCAGCGGATTCGTGAATCGCTGTGATAGGATCATCTGTTTGGTAAGCTACCTTATGGGAAGGTAGAATAACGCGGTCATATGTAATGATACGAGGGGTAGAACGGATTTCGCCGCGTGTCGCATCAATCTTAGTGATTGGAGCGAGTGCACGTAAACTAAATGCCGCTTTAGCACCTTGTAAAATATGACCTTTGAATTGATGGCCTGGACCATTGTAGTCATTGGCTGTATCAATAATACCAAATACGGTATCGCCAACGAATTCATAGCTTACGATTCTATGGGATAAGTTATTAGGGTCAATACTAACGACACGTTGAGGATCTTTTGTATTTGGATGACCATTTTCCCCAAAGAATGTACCATACCGTAACAATTCTTGAATATGTTCAGCTTCCCAAGCTTTCACCATTGGTTCACGAAAGTAATTACGATTATTTCTATTGAATGTATTGAAGTTTTGAAGACATGTACGGAAACGTACATAATCTGTACCTGGTTGGTTGATTACTTGCATAATCTCAGGAGTTTGTGGTTCTGTAGTTTGTTCCATGACTAAGCACGCAACAATCTCGTTACCTTTGTTCATATGATCGTAAACCTCCTTTGGTTTATTTTTTTAGCATTATTAACTTATATAGTTGTTTTTATCGGGAAAATAAACACCTGGACATATTGGTAAACTTTTTAGTATACAACAGAAAGGTGGTTAGTCGAATATGATTAACATTCATGTTGGTCGGTCGAAGGACTCTGCTCAATCCATCTACTTAGATGAGATTACAGCAAATTCTGTTCTTAATGTAGCTCGATATGAAGCGTTTAAGCAAAATAAACGGTTATATGTCGGTGACGTAAGACCGGCTGTATTTCGAAAAATAGACAGTGCCGTTAAATACGGTGTTCCTAAATGGATACAAGGTGCTTATATTGCTCCAGTGTATCCAGAACATACGGATATGATTATCTTAGGATATATCACATTCGTTGATCGTGATAACCAAGACCCTTCTGACACAACAACGTATGAACCACTCGAAGTTCTTACTGTTAGTCAAGAAGAACGTGCGGGTTTAGTTATCGCAACTAAACTATTCGAACGTATCATTGTAGCGTTCAATAATCAAGTAAATACAGGTAACCAAATTACGGAAGAGCAGATTGAAACTGGTTTCCGTACTAATGGATTACATACATATGAAGTGATTCGTGGCGAAGGTCAACAAGTATATCCATTCACAGCTATCCCTGATAATGTGGTTGGTAAAATGGTTGAACTTCAAACAACTACTGCTAAAACAAAAGACTTTATGCTTATGACGGTAAGTACTGACGGTGCTGATGGTCATATGGTATATATTGTTCCTGTATATGACGGTAACCGAATCAGTAACTTTTTCCAAGTCATCAACGTTGATGGTGATATTAAAATCATGCCAGTTGACTTGGCAACGATCTGTAAATCGGGTGGTATCATTCCTCCTACCGATGGACCGACATTCGAATCTATGTCCCCCACTATGGAGTCCATGACTATCACTGATAAAAATAACTTAAAATACCATCCTCATGTAAATCTTCTTATGAAGCAATATGGTATTTCTGCTACTGAAGCGTTTGGTATGATGGAAGCTGCTATTGAAGAAAATCCATTCTTCTTACTAGAGTTCATGGTTCCTTCTAGCTATAAATCTCATGATGAGTATGTACAAGCATTGGAAGCTAACTTCAATTTAGCATGTGAAGCTACTAATATGGACTTAGATAAGTTCTGTGAAGCATTAGTCTATGAAGATCTATATTCTAAAGCTAAAGAAATTGGTGGTAAAATTGCTGATGCGTCTGCTAAAACTCGTCGTAAATTAGTTGCAGCTAAGAAATCGGTAACTGCAATCACGGGTCCTATTATGAAATCGATAAAGGATATTACTGATGGGATTAACTCTTCGCTTAAAGAAGATACTCGTGAAGAAGTTATCACAGGTTCAGCATTCTCCAAATTGAAGAATATCTTTATCCGTTGCGTAGCTCCAGCTGCTGGTGTTGCTCTCGTTAGTGGTGGTGCGTTGGCAATCGTTACCTTCTTAGGTACATTAGCTGCCCATAAATCAATCACTAAGAAAACTCGTGGCCGTATCATGCAAGAACTTCAAATGGAACTTAAAATGGTTCGTGAAAAGATTGAAGATGCGAAATCTGGGGGTGATAATGAAAATAAATATAAATTAATGCGTCTTGAAAACAAAATCGAAACACAAATTGAAGACGTTCGAGAACGTATTCTAGGAGGCAATTAATATGGATTTATGGAGTTCTATATTAGAATCAGGTACTAGTGAACACACCAGAGATGTATATTTAGCTAGACTATCCACATCGTTATCTGGTACAGAACCCATTCGAATCAATCCAGAACAAGGTGAGATTGTCAAACTATATCGTTCCATTCACCATGCTATTGATGCATTATCTATCTCAGAAGATATTCCTACGGGTACTAAGGTAACCGTATTTAAACCAAAGTATGATATTAGTATCGATACCCCATCTATTGATGAATGCCCATATGCTAACATACTCGATGAAGTATGGGCAGAAGGTGCATTTGATGTAGAGCTTGTTGGTGAATATACTATCATTGATAACCGCTCTAATCGTCATACGTTTGATGGTGGCTCTGTAGTTGAATCTATTATTTCCGAAGTCCACGATGAACCTATCGTGGAATCATCTGATGATGATTCTGTCGGTAGCATAGATGACGTCTATGAATCTATCTTAACTCGATTCGTTACTGAAGCTGATGGTGATGATAAAAAAGAGGAAGAAGATGATGATAAGACAACACGTGATACTATGCGAGATGCTCGTAAAGATTTAAATGATGATTTAGGTGATGAGGAGCCTCTCGATGAAGAACAAAGTGGAGAAATCCCTAAAGATGATGAAGATGGTGAAAATACAGACACAGATGATACTAATGCAGACGATACAGCGGATACTCAAGATTCTACTGAAGGAGATAAAGAAGGGTCGGATTCCGATTCTGGTGATTCTGATGACTCCAGTGCTGGTGATTCTGATTCTAATGGTATGGATGATGACCTTGGTGACATGGACGAATCTGGTGATTCTGACAGTGGTGATTCTTCTGACGCTGATACTGAAGGGGATTCTACAGATGGTGATTCTGACGGCACTGATGATGGTGCTGATGGCGAGTCTACTGATGGCGATCCTAATGCAGATAAGAATAAAAAGATAAATAAAATCAATCTCCTTAAAGATTTTATTTCTCTCTATAAGACAATTGAAAATTCTAACAAAAAATTAACAGAGGCTAGAAAAGATAATATCTTAACTTCTGTGACAATTAATCAAGTGCGTAAGAATTTGACTCGATTGGGAGAAGTCGTGTACAATTACATCTTACTGTACTACGATGGCAATGACCATTCCATCAACCTCTACAACTTCAAATATTTTTCTGAAATTTTGAAGTTGAATGTAGACATGCTTCGTACTATGCAAATTAACGAAGATAACGGTCAAACAAATAGTTAAATCATATTGACTATTTGATGTTTTAATTAAACCATCAAATTTTTTCTTGAAAACAAAAGTAATTTAGGAGGTTGACAAATGTATCAACACATCTATGATTCCGAACGCCAAGTAACTCCTGGTGTAGGATCTTTCACTGATAATCGTGACGGTGGTTTCAAAGAGCAATTCAAAGCAACTGTTGAATCTTTCCGTAACAACTACCAAATCGATATCCTTTCCGATATGAAACAAGTATTGAACGTTGCTCCTTTATATGAAGCATACAAAGAAGCTATGTTCAACGATGCGTTGGAAGCTACTTCTGAATCTTCTTTCGCTACTTATGGTCACAATAACAACGACGAATACGTTGCAATGCATTCCGACAAAATGGACCAATACATTGAAAATACTCGTCAAACATTGTTGACAGAAGCATCTTCCGTTGGTTTGATCGAACCAATCGTTGGTTTAACAATGCCTATCTTGAAAAAACAATACATTGCTAACCAATTCAAAGATATGCTTCAAACTATCGTATCTACATCCCCAATCGTGAAATATGCTTACGAACGCCGTTTCTTGAAAAACAAGAAAGGTGAAAAGAAATATTTCCCTGAATGTTTCTACGATGGTTCTTACTATGAATTCACCGATCAAGGTATTGGTAAAGAAGTAACAAACAAATGGTATCCACAAGCTGGTGGCACATTACCTTTGTTCGACTTGAACATCCTTGAAGAATCCGGTGGTTCCTTGGAACAACGTGATGCTTTGTCCTATGACTTCGGCATCAAAGCTATCAAAATGGAAATCCCTGTACCTGCAACTCCTGGTCCTGGTACTTCTATGGAAACTATCGTAGTTGACAACTTGGATATCCGTCCTGACTATGCTAACAACACATTCAAATACACTCTTGAAATTGAAAACAAAGTAGACCCTACACAAGCTCCTAACAAAGTACAAGTGTTCGGTTCCTATTCTCCTTATGATGGCTTAGTAACTGTATCTGCAGCAGTAGATCCTTCCACTAACATCACTATTAAAGGTATTCAATTCGGTGGTCACTTGTCCAATGCAAACAACAACGAAACAATTGAATTGGATAAAGAACGTCATAACCAACAAATCACCATCGCTGAAAAAGAACGTTTCAACGCTGGTTTGACTTTGGAAAAAATTAAAGACGAAAAAGCTTTGGCTAATATCGATGTAACTGTTGAAGTTGTATCCGATATGTCTGACGTTTGTGCACAAACTGCTGACTCCAACACTCAACGTTTCTTGGAACAATCCTTCCAAAAAGTTAAAAACATGGGCAACCGTGTATTCCAACCAATGGGTTATAACTTCCAATTCGCTGATGAAGTATCCTTCGATATGGCTGCACCAAGCACATACATGGTTCCAGAATCCGAATGGAGAAGTAAACAACTTCGTTACTACTTAGGTCGTATGATTTCTTACATCAAAACTAAGTTACGTGACGAACGTATTATGATTGCTATCTCTGCTAACTCCTACGTAGTTGAATTGTTAAATGCAACTGATGATGATATCCGTTGGGTATTGAACTCCGACTCCAACATCGGTGGTGTTAAACTTGACTACAAATTTGGTGTTATGACTGTTGATGGTACTCGTGTACACATCATTGCCAGCCAAAAAGAAACAGTAGAAAAAGGTTTCCGTATCACTGTTATTCCTTTGACTGACACTGTTATCACATACCGTCGTTATGAATATAGCTTCAACATCGAAACTAACTACCGTAACGCATTAACTCCATTGACTCCAAACATCATGTGCGTACAACGTTACGAAAACATTGAAGTACTTCCTGTTCAATCTTGCTTGTACATCAAACAATATCGTGAACGTAACCTTGGTTTAGCTCCTAACGCTGTATACTCCAGCTTATCTGCTAGCCATATCTAATAGCTAACGCATAACGTGTTTACGTTATTGGAACGATAAGTTATATCCCCATATGGTTATTATGCCATATGGGGATATTCTTTAATGAAAGGAGTACACGTTGATGTATTATGATTCTGCTATAGAATATGAAGAATACGTCTTGTATACTACTGAAGCTGAAACTAACTTATTGAAGTCTAAAACCGCAACTAAAATTAAAGATATATTAATTCGAATTGCTGAGAAGGCTTCTAGCCTTGTTTCAAAAATCATTTCTAAATTTATTGCGTTAGTTAAGAAGGCTAACGTAGTAGTACTCGACACACTTGCTAGTCGTAACTTAAAGAAGGGTCGATTTAAAAATAAATCCATGGCTGTACCAGATGTTCCTGGGTTTCGTCAGTTACTGATGGATTTAAATAAACTCCCTAGTTATGCTAAAGATATCAGTGCCGCATTAAGTGGTACCGATATCGATTGGGATAAGTCCTTTAAAGACATCGACGATATGCGTGACCGTGTCAACACGGTACGAACTCAATTGAGTTCCCATAAACGCACCAATATCAACCCTAGCTTAATTAAAAAGTTAGTGATGTATGCTAACTTAGGTACTAAAGCTAGAGTACAAACAGCAGATGTTAATATTAAACGAATTAAAAGTAAAATAGCGAACTTACGGGATGATAAAGCCTCTCAACAGGTACATCAAATCACAAGTCGGTTTATTAACTTATTCGTATCAATGACATCACTTATATTCCGTATTACACGTATGAGTTTAAATAACTTACGTCGATTAGCTCGGAATATTGTAAAAACTGAAAATTAAAAAAGATAAGTAGGATAGAATCGCAATGGATTCTATCCTACTTTTATTATGCACGTTTAACTGCAGAAACAGCTTTGCTAGCAATGGATTTTGCTTTTGCTTTAAGCCAATTAAGTTTAGCTAATAATTTAGCAACTAAGCTGGAATATAATTGTACTGTTTGTACATGAATGGCACTAACATCCTTAATGGAACATTGTTTAGCAGCATCGATACCTGCACTAGCCATGGAACCAACTGTACTTGCACCTTTTTTAATAAGTTCAAGTACAGAACTGATACCCTTGCCAATAGCAGCAATATCAGATGTAACATTTTTTTGAGCTTCATCAGAGATGTTATCAAAATTATCTTTCCAATCCAATAATTTTTCACGAACTGCTTTTACTTTATCTTCTGTCATACCTGGAATCTTAGCAACTTGTGCACTAAGAGCATGTAAACCAGCTAAAATCTTAGCAATAACAACTGAGGCACTCATGAAATAGATATCACCTTCAAGTTTGAAAGAGCCAGAAACGCCTTTAATTACATTGACAGCCTTTTCCAAAATATCGGAATCGATTTTAGCCAATTTTTCTTTAACAAAATTTGCGATTTTAGTAAAGAGTGCTTTGATTTTTTCAATCACTGTTTTGAAAGCACCCTTGGCTTTATCAACTACACCTTCGGTTACCAATAAATCCAATTGAGCACTTTCAATTAGAATTTCATTACTTGTATTCATTGTACAAATCACCTTTCATTAACTAAAAAAAAAATAGTATGATATTATATAGTGGTATTAATCATTTTCCGGTTCTTTAACCCCTTTAACACCTTGTGCTCTAAGAAGAGAACGCAAAGACATTTTATAGGCTTTATGCATAGCCACCACATAGTTAATCAATTTACCAGATAAATCACCCATTAATCGACAACGTTTCATTTCAGTAGCACGATCTCGATCGCCAGATTTTTCAATCTTGTTTGCTACGGAGTTAAATGTATCTGCTAAAGACCATAAATAGGAATGTTTCTTTTCCAATAAGTTAAGCATACCTGTCATGATATTTGCATATTCATTACCTTTGATAGTTTCTTTCACTGTCAATGGAAGCTGTTTAACTTTATCAGCTTCTTTAGATAGTTTAACAGTTTTTTCTTCATCAGAATCATCAAAATCAGATTTATCAAGGATAGCTTCTGCTAGATGATATGTATCCAAGTATACTTTATCAAATTTATCAAGACTTGCTTTATTTGGTACTACACAAGAATATTCATCTCGATCCTTACTGATTAAACTAGCTTCGTATTTAAGTTGTTTAAGGTCTTTCTTTAGTTTACTCATGATAAAATCTTTGATTTTACTAACGATTTCCTTAATCTTCTTAATAACGGCAGCCATTACATTTTTGGCTTTATCAACTAAGCCTTCGGTTACCAATAGATTCAACTCAGTCGATTCTATTAGTATCTCATTACTAAAGTTTTCCATAGTATACCATACCTTTCAAATTAGAAGTTTAAGTTATTAAATAGTTCACATAGATAGATTTCTGTTATTTATACAAATAATTAATATTAACACTTAGTAAAAAATATAGAGGTATATCATATGAAACTTGATAAAGAAATTGTAATCGAATCTACAGAACTTCAATTGTTACTCACAGAGGGTGATACTGAAGGTGCAGTGGAGAAAGGTGAATCCCTTCTAACAAAAATGAAGAAGAGTTTATCTGAAAAGATCAAAGCCCTTAAGTCAATTTTTAGTAAGAAAAGTAAAGATATCGTGCAAGCTAAAAATGCCGATGGTACGATTACCACTAAATTGGTTAATCCAAAATACTTAACCGCTTTCAATAAAGCATATGCAGCAAACGTTAAAGCACTTAAGAATATTTTCACCAAGAAGTTATTTGATGAAAAACATAAAAAACTTCTTGGTGATGCATGTGAACTATTCGATAAACTTTCTAACATCGAAATGATGATTGTAGTAACTATCGATCCAGTAGACGCTGTAAATGCTATGCATAAATTGGGTGGTGAAGTATTAGATAAACTTAAAGAACTCGACGATGTTTTCGAGTATATTAATAAAACCGCTACATTTGTAATACAGAATGATGGTGAAGAGGTTGATAAAGAATTAACGTTTATGGAACTGGCAACTATTGCTAAAGTCCAAAAATGTATCTATGCTGATACTGAAAAACTCTTCAATTGTTTCATGGATATCCGTGATGAAATTTCCAAAGCAATCAAAAACTAGTTAATCAATAGAGATAGAACTAAACGTTCTATCTCTATTTTTTTCTCATTAGATAATGCTTAGTTAGACACTTAAATAACATTGATTAGAAAGGTGGTTACTATGAATACCAACAATCGTGCTAGAATTCAGACCAACCTCGAATCAATCGTAAACGGTATGGAGTTCCAAGAGCTTAGTGATAAGTTCGATAACATCATCCATACTCGTGACGAAGATGCTATCGAGGCAAGTCTATACCACATAGCTAGAATACTAAAACGTATTTTCAATATCGAAACTAAATTCTCGATTATTGATCGGACTGGTCAAAGTCCATTCTTTGGGTTTAATCTGTTCCCTACCTTTGAAGATATTAAAGATATCTCTGTTAAAGTATTAAGCAACTCCACAGATGATATCATCGATATCTGGCAAAATACAGATGATTGGTACGTCGAAATTGACTCCAATATCTTATATAATTCCAGTAAACAATTTAATGCCAAAGAAATTGCAACGTTGTTATTATATCGTATCGAACAAGTCGTATTCAATTACGAGTTACCAGAAACAGTAACGATGATTGTACGCCAAGCATTAACATCACTCGATTACCGTAGTAATGCTGTAGCTCGTAGTGCTATCTGTCGTGATTTGTATATCATTCCATTCTTAACAGCGGCTGGGTATGTTAACTATACTCGGGATCTTCCTGTCGATTCCATGTTACGTGCCACACCAGAATCAGAACAACGGTATCGTGTCGCATTTAATAAAATCTTAACTAACTTCGGTATGTTAGAAACAGTTGATCGAAATACAACTGAATTTGAACATACGTTAAACTACGTACTTCTTATGATTTTTGAATCGATCAACGATATGAAGTATAGTACTCGTACACTCCGTTTTAACGTGAAAAAATATGTTGACGGTCTTCTATCAAACTATGTGAAGGCTATCATGAAGAAAATTTTCATCAAATTCACTAACGTGAATGGTAAAGTTCCTGCATTGGAAGCATCCAATCCTAAGATGAAAGAGATGCAAGAAAAAATCGCAGAGCAACATATCGTGGAACAAGTACAAGCGATTTATGAATCAACTAAAATTATCCAAGAATTTATTGACAAGCATGGCTTTGTTAAGAAAGTGGATAATAAAGAAATTGATATCATTCGTATTGAAATCTCCGATATGGAAACAAGCGATGATAAAATCTTCTTAATTGAACGCGTATACAAATTCCTTAGTATTGTAAACTACTCGCTATCCTTATTAGATGATCCTGAGTTGGGAAAACGTGTTCGTGTATCTAAATCTATGCTTCAAAAACAAAAATCCGAACTCGAAGAATTACGTCAAACTATATTAGAAGCTAAAATTGCTCCTAAAAAATATGGTTTATATGTAAAATATCCAGTTGGGTATGAAGGCTAAGATGATAAGTCATTAGGGGTTCACTCCTAATGACTTATTTATTCGTATATAGGAGGTTCTATGGAAGAAGTCTTTATTCCTCAAGGAGCCAAACCCGCTATGGGGTATGATATGTCTAAATTTTATGGGATTGACTCTCGAGGTATCCCATTCTTTTATCATATCTCTACATCCAATTTATCATTTATACAAACAGCAAGGGATTTAAAATCGCTTGGCATTAATAATAATGCATTTTTCTTATCATTGTATAACCCTGATTTAGCTGATGTAGATCCATTTAGTCCCAATCTAACGAAAGAACAAGTGCAAGCCATCATCAATGAATGTATCATTAATCCATGGTATTTTATTCGCGAATGTGTTCGTATCCCAGAACAAGGTGGTGGCACAGGACCGGGTGCTGGCTCTAAATTTAGATTACATCGTGGGAATCTAGCTGCCTGCTGGTGTTTCTTCAGAAACATCGACTTATATCTAGTTATCCCTCGTCAGTGTTTTAAAACTCACTCTATGCTAGCCTGTTTAAATTGGGCGTATATCTTTGGTACATCTAACTCCGTATTCAACTTCTCAAATAAATCACAGAAAGACTCTGATGATAACTTGAGAAAGATGAAAGAACAAAAAGATGTATTACCTATCTACATGCAACACCGCTATGGTATTGAAATCGATGAAAGCGGAGATTTCAAACAAGTCAAGGGTCTTGACAACGTTCGTACGATGACAAACCCTGTGAATGGTAACCGAATTGATTCCAAACCATCAGCAGCGACAGAAGAAAAAGCTGATGGTATTGGTCGTGGTAACTCCGCTCCAATTCAGTTCTATGACGAAGTTGAGTTTACAAAATATATTGGTACGATTATTATGGCAGCTGGTCCAGCCTATGTTCGTGCAGCTGAAAATGCTAAGAAGAATGGTGCTATGTATGGTCGTATCTTTATTACAACACCAGGGAATATCGATTCCCAACCAGTAAAAGATTCAATGAGTACTCGGGAACAAGCTGCTGTATTCACGGAACGGTTATATGATATGACAGAAGATGATATTGTGGCATTCATGAAAGCTAATTCCAGAAATGGGATTATCTATATTGAATTCAACTATAAGCAAATCGGTATGGATGAAGAATGGTATCAAAAGGTTTGTGCTGTATCTAACTGGGATAAAATCAAGATTAAACGGGAAGTACTACTACAACGTATTCGTGGTACATCCGAATCACCATTTGATCCAGATGACCTAGATACTATCAATGGATTCCGTAAAGAACCAATTGATGAAATTATGGTTAATAAGATTTTCACCCTATATGTATATGAGAAACTTGATAAAACGGTTCCATATATCATGGGGGTTGACTGTGCAACAGGCGTTAATAACGATAATACAGTACTTATGATTATCGATCCATATACATTACACCCAGTAGCATGTATGAAAACACCATTAGCTGATGCAGTAGAAACTGCTCAAAATATCATTCATGTAGTGAATCGATATATTCCAAAAGCATTAGTAGCGATTGAATCGAACCATCTTGGTTCAGCTATCATTGCTATACTTAAACGAAGTTCCATTGCCGCTAATCTATATTATGATATCGATAAAGCCATGGTACCAGATGTAGAAACACGATTAGATAAACATGGTATGGTGATGAACGATCCAAATAATCGTAGATTCTATGGTGTAGCTACAACAGCTACCACTAGACCGATGATGATGCAAATTCTATTGCGTCATGTAGCTGAACGAAAATCTGATTTTATTTGCCGTGAATTAATCGATGATTTAAACAATCTGATTCAAAAAGCAAGTGGTAAAATAGAAGCCGCTCAAGGGGAACATGATGACGTTGTTATGGCATACTTAATCGCTTTATTCGTATACTACCATGGTAGTAAACTAAGTCGATATGGTATTACTAAATACGACCCTCGTAAACCGATTGGAGAATCAGTTAAGAAAGTTGAAACGTATGCAGATGCTTATGAAGCATTACCAGATAACTTGAAGCAATATTTCCCTAATCCACAGGGTCAACAACTCTATCAATCGTATGGTGGATTACAACTCGATGATGTACCTAAACAACATGTCGATTTGAATCCTCCACCTGATTACTACCACAGTGAACGAGAGCAATATATTAATACATCATCAGGTATGCGAGTTGGTGTTATCAACGATGAATATCGAGAAAAACTCCATAGCCCATATGAAGAAGCTGGTTATGATGATTATAGCGGAGCTTTTGATATATGTGATATTTTAAACAGTGATTGATAAATTAGATGGTATACTACTACAGTATACCATCTAAACTTGTAAAAAAATAAACTCAGTTGTACAGAGAAGTATATACTTATTCGAAAATTATATACAAGGAGTGTATTATGATACTCACACACGACAACGATTTTGAGGTGCTAGGTGACTCTGTCATTGAAGTATCACCTCTTAAAGATTTATCTCAAGAGCTTCTTGATGAATTTATTTCAATCCAAATCAAAGAACCATTTGAAATGCGGACTAATTTTGTAGAAAACTTCACCGATGAAGTAGATCTATTAGCCATCAATAATGGTGATGATGAAGACTATGTGAAACAAATTCGTGATGAAGCTAATGAGTTTTATTTAACGATTATTCATAAGATTGAAGATCAATTCCGATTGGATATTGATCCCGATGTGATTGATGCATTAGATCGTCACGGGATTCAAAATGTATGTGAAGCCTTATATGAGTTCTTCACAGTGAATTATACTAAAAACATTGCTAAATATTTAGCAAGAGTGACATTGGGAAATGTAGATGTTATCCTAGATGAACTCGCAAACAATGAAAAAGCCAAAGACGTATCTACAATGGCTCTTAAACAAAAAGTAGATGATGAAGTATTTGCTACACTATTAGCTAATATCAATTTAGTCGTATCCATTGCTAAAGATATCAATATTGAACCAATCGATATGATGCAATACTTCAATCAAGATAACTTCGATGTCTCTGTCATTCGATACTGCATTGAAGAGCATGTGATCAATGGTAATTTCCGTAAACCATTCTTAGATCTTATCTTTGATAATGATCAAGATTATGTATATGATGGTATTGTGGCAGACGTATATCAATACTTCCTTCAACAATACGCAGAGCTTAAAATGAAAGCTCAGGAATCTATGAGTACCGAATTAGGAGGAGATATCGATGGAGAATACGCCGATGCAAACAACGAATACTGATACCGATAAGTTAGTCGATCAATTAGGAGATTTAAAAATTGATCTACCAGAAGACTTATCTCCTGAAGAACGCGAATACGCTCAAGTGATTCAGGCCATGGAAATTCGTAACTTAATCAATTCCTTTGTACGGACTCGTAAGTTTTCTTTGAATAAAATTTTAGCCATTCTACCAATGGATGAAGAAGATGCTAAAATTATTCTTGCTCGTCTATCTGAATGCACAGAAGATGAAATCGCTGGTTTCAGTGATGAAGAAGTTAAGAAAATTTTAACGATCAATGAAGAAGATGGTCCTGTTGGTAATTTCTTTATCCCAGAAGTTGAAATTGAAGGTTTCAATATGCAAACATTTGAACGAGATATGCTCACATTATTTGCAGCTACCAAACAACAGCTGGATGACATTGATGCCATGATCAATCGTCTACAAGAACAGTACGATGAATATATTCCAGAAGAAATTACTGCGATTATTAACAGTAGTACATTCGATGAATATATCTTAAAGTTTTATCGTCATCAATTAACCGAAGAAAAGTTAACGGATGAAAAACGAGCTATTATTGAAACCAACATCAAAGCGATGGAAGATGCGGTTACATTAGAACCATTAAGTGAACCAATCATTACCTTATTAAATACTAAAGGTAATGAATCCATCCTTCATGGTTATCATAAACAAATGGAAGATACCATCGCTAAAGCAACAGAAAAAGCCGAGAAAAACAACTTCCAATTCCCATTCCAATTAATGATGGATTTGGAAGCTAATACATTCGGTGAAGAGTATAAACCATACAATAATCTATTTGTATTTTTATTTGCTCGTTTCTTGAAACATCAACCAGATACAATGGATAGATATACCATTCAATTCTGTAAAGTACTATCAACATCATTGGTAAATATTGTACGTCGTGGCGAGAATGTCTCAGACGAATACATTGCTAACCATACTAAATATATCAAAGAACTTGTTGATTTTGTAATTAACGCAGAATGACAATAGGGTAAGGAGATAGATGCTCCTTACCCTATTTTTTATGTATTTTTAGAATAGGAGGAAAGCTATTTATATGGCTAATCCGTTTACTAAAAATGGTGCAAATATTGAATTTAGTGGCGAGTATATGGAGGCTTATATACCTGAATACTATTTCAATACGAATATTGCACGCATGGTCGGCGATCATTTCGCAGTGCTCGGTATATTTAATATCCGAACATTCAAAGACGTTGATGGCAAACAACCTCTACAATTACGCACAGTGAATCTGCCCGTACATATAGTAACCTATCCTACAGGGGGTTATGAGAAGAAGAAATTAGATTTAGTTGGTAAAGGTGAAGAAATGTATTACGTATTGAAATATTACAATACGGATATATTCTGTCAAACCGCGATTCCACAATCCGTTGTTGCATTTAAGGATTTCTTAAAGATTTTAACAGCCGGTAAATTACCGAAATCATTTTCTTATGATGACATCATTACACTATGGGATAGAAATTTTGAACTCAATGGGATCAAATTCGATATTCCCGATGTGATCAAAGAATTGGTTATTAGTGAAATTTATAGAGATCCAGCCAAACCAGAATATCGGTTTGGATATTTAGTTGGCAAAAATCCATCAATATCTCGTTATGATTATACGACTGCAAATACAAAAGAGATTACAAAATATAACTCTTCTTTTGCAGCTATTACATTCGAAAATATGGATGAATCCATTGTCTCTGCGGTCACTACGACTCGTACTGAACGGAAAGAACAGACATCTCCAATGGAACAACTACTCAAATTCTAATGTACTCTGTAAAGAACCCTCTGGGGTTAAAACAAACATTAAATTAATAATTTAATACCAAATTATAAATATTAAAGGAGGGTTAACATATGCCACGAGCAGGTCAAATTATCCCTGAGTGGATTCAACCTCATGAAGCCGTATATATCAACGATAATACCTATTTCGAAGATTATACGTCTGATAATAGTGGTCCGACTTTTCTATGTGTATTCACATCTCCTAAAGGTCGTAACAAACTTCAATTAAAGAAATCTTTCACTGATTTCGTAAATGAATACGGTTTACCTGACTACCAAACTTACGGTCAACCTATGTATATGCCATATGTAGCACTATATACTGGTAATGCAAAAGCTCAATGTTTACGTGTTACTGCTGACAACGCTACATATGCTCATTTCATTCAAACAGTAAGCTATAAAGTAGACGCTGGTAAATTGAAACTCAAATTTGAAACATTCAAACGTGAAGATGTTTCTGATTTGGAAATGTTGGAAATCTACTCCAACGCTATGGCTGCCACTGATGTTGATGGCTGGAAACGCCTTCCATTATTCAGCTTTGCTTGCCTTGGTCCTGGTAAATATGGCCAAGACTTCCGTATTCGTATCACTCATGATCGCAATGCTGACCGTGATAACGAATACAAAAACTATCGTGTAGAATTAATCAGCACTGAAAGAGGTACTAAGAAATTAGAATCTTACAATGTATGCTTCTACATCGATGCATTAGACCCTAACACACAAATCACTAACTACATCGAAGATGTAATCAATGATGAAGGTGGTAAAGGTTCTTCTCGTGTATCCGTTAAATTTTACTACGATACACTTCTCGAAGTATTCGAGCAATACAAAAAAGTATATGACCAAAATGGTTTCATTCCTCCTACAGTTGTTTCTGTAGATCGTCGTCCAGCTACTACTGCGACATTACCTGATCCTGAAGTTGTATATTACATGACTGCTGCTGATGTAGTGGGTGGTCGTAACATTGCTCAAGGTACCTATGTAAAATATGATAACATGAATAAAACATACAACGATATGACATTCACTCATATTGAAAATACTTTGACTGCACTTCCTACATATACTGATGCTGATGCTAGCTACTTATACTTGATTCCTCAAGCCGTAGCTCCAGGTGCTGTAGCTCCTGCTACTCCAGTTTATGACTACTATGTGAAAGCTGATACTTCCACTGGTGGTACTAATGGTGACGGCTTCGTTAAATTGAACGTAGTTGAAACTAAAAAACTTCCTGCAACTAAACTTGCTGAAGAAGGTGTATACTACTTGTTGACTGCCGATGATGGTAACTTCCAAAACGGTACTTACTTGAAATACACTGCTGCTAATGGTTTAGCTGCTACTACTCTTCCAACTCCTGTTAAACCAGAAAACGAACTTCCATACACTATGGAAACATTCGATATCTTCGGTTACAACCGCTTCACTGAAGAAGATGACAAATTCATCGAAATCGAAGGTGGTAAACAAACTATCCATGTGATGGATATTGAAGGTGTTGGTCTTGAAGGTGGCTCCGATGGTGACTTTGACCCTCGTTCTGGCTTGTCCAAACAAGAACGTCAACAAGCTATCGATAAAGCATACCAAATGGCATTCCAAGGTGGTGTCGACCCTAAAGTTAGATCCAAACGTCGTGCTCCAGTTGACTTGATTCTTGATGCGAACTACTCTGTTCAAACTAAGAAAGCAATGGCTTCTTTAGCATTGAAACGTATGGATGCTGCTGTTCGTCTTGACACTAACCTCTTGACAAATGTAAACGATGTATACACAATGGGTCAAACATTGAAAGACATCAATACATTCATGGTATCCAAAAACGCAGGTATGTTCAAAACTGTAGATCCTATCACAGGTAAAGTCATTCCTGTTACCAATACATTATGGATGGCTCAACGCTACCCATTACACGTAGCTACTTACGGTAACCATGTTCCTATGGCTGGTGAACGTTACGCTACATTGAGTGGTTATACTAAGAACTCCATTCGTCCATTGATTGATGCTGATGATATGGAAATCAAAGAAAAATTACTCACTGAGTATCAAATCAACTACATCGAAGCGATCGATGAAGATACATACATTCGCGGTACTCAAAACACTTCCCAAGTTAAAAACTCCGACTTGAGTGAAGAAAACAACGTTCAAGTATTGCTTGAAATCAAACGCAAAATTGAACGTATGGCAGGTAAACGCCGTTATGAATTCTCTGATGAAGATGAATTGAGAATTTTCCGTCAAGACTGCGAAGAAATCTTCAGTGGTTACAAAGGAACTAAATGTCGTTCCATCGACATCCAAGTTTCTATGAACAAATGGGAAAAAACTCGTTCCATCGTTCACGTATACTTGGCAATTGTATTCCGTACATTCCAAAAACGTGCGATCATTGAAATCGACGTTAACCCAAGAACCTAAGAAAGGAGTCGTAATATAACATGAAATCTATCCAGCAAAATATTAAACGCAATACGAAAGATTTCTCGGAATTCGGCTTATGGGTTGGTGGTCTTGATGTTTCCACAAAGAACATTGACCAATTTGACCCTCTTCGTGCTGGTTATTCCCGTATCTTCATCGTACGACTTCCACGTTTCATGGAACGTATGGATATTGCGGCTGCAAAACGTTTTAAACACTTACTTGAACTTGGTTTCACTGGCATTGATGGTATCGCTGATACTACCATGGAAACTGAAGAATTGACTGGTGGTTACGCAGGGAACAAATTCCAAATTCCTAACGTAGTTAAAGATGAAACTGATTCCTTAACTATTAAAGTATACGAATTCTCTGGTTCTCCAATCCGTGAATTCATTGATACTTGGATGACTGGTATCTCTGACCCATTGACTGGTTTGTCCCATTATCATGGTCAAATCTCTCCTGAATGTCAATTCAAAGCATCCAACCATGTAATGGAAACTATCATTGTAAATACCGACCCAACTGGTATCGATATTGAATACTGTGCTATGTTCTCCAACATGATGCCTAAGAAAGTTGCAAAAGCTCATTTCAACTTTGAACCAGGCTCTCACCAAGCTGTATCTCTTGATTTGGAATTCACAGCTACTCGTTATGAATCCCCTCAAATCAATGAAATCGGCTCCGCATTGTTGAACAAATATCGCATCCTTCGCGATTACCTTGACTTCAACTCTGGCTACACTACTCAAATGGTTAATGCTATGCCATCTTACCATAACATGAATCATTTCTAATAAATAGCTAAAAAAATAAAAAGAGAATGGAACTTCGGTTCCATTCTCTTTATTTCATTTACTCATCACTTGGTGATAAGAATGCAAGGATATAATCCTCTGATACTTTACTATAAATACTAGCACCGTTAGATCTCAAGATATACTTTCTAAAAGCAACCTTTAGAGATTCAACCAGAGCTCGTTTTAGCTCTAACTCAGTTTTATAGTCTTCAAAATCTGGGATAGTTAATAACTCATCCCACGTATAGTATGTACGCATGAATGTAATGACATCGATTAAGAATCGTGTTACATTTTCATTTTCTATGCACACCGCCTCGTGGTTTGGTTTTACCAGTTTAATGTACCATGTGTGTTCTTCTGGCATAGTCTAATACCTCCTTATATAACTATAATACTAATACGTTATATAACGGATTATTTCCTATTGACCACAGCCAATTACATCTCCAGGTACTCTAAGCTCACTAATGTAATATGGTTTAATAATTGGGTCATTGGATACCTCTGGATCAATCTTGCCGTTGTAACGATCGATAATGTCATTAATTTCATTCGCCAATTCAAATTTCAAATCATCACCATCGAATCCAGCCATCCAACCTTCAGTGATACGTTCATTGAATTGACCATACATAATTTCATCAACTTTTCTTATAAATTCGAACTTGTCTTTATCAGCTGCAGTTGTCCAACCATTAAAAGAATCTCGAACTCTAATGAAATATTGTCTTGCGATCATAATTATTTTCTCCTTTTCAAGAAAAATGAAATTAAAAATATCTATAGAATCAACTCTATAGCTATAATGATAATATATATCCAAAATCACGACAGGTAATTTCAAATATACATTATGACAACGTGATAACTTAAATTAATTTTAATAGGAGGAAATAGACATATGGCACATTTACCATATTATAATAGCAAAGCCCATGAAATACCATCCGTGACACAAATCATTTCCTTATTGAATAAGAAAGGATTAATGGATTGGTCTAATTGGTTGGGTTTACAACGAATTAAATATAGAGCTTTCTTAGATGAGAAAGCATTATTGGGAACACTCGTCCATAATAAAATCGAGTGTGATATATGTAAGACGCACTACTCTCCACATATTGATTATAAATTGGAAAGAGAAGCCGATGTGCGATTTAATTACTACCTACAGTGGAAACGTGATTGCAACGTGATTCCAAAATACTCTGAACTTCGATTACATAATGAGCGTTATGGTGGTACCATTGACTTTATTGGAACAATAAATAATGAGTTAACACTGGCTGATTTTAAAACATCCAAGAAACCTCATTTTACCCATTTTATGCAACTAGCAGCCTATTTGAATTTATTACAGTTTAAAGAGCCAGAAATATATGATAAGCTGACTACCTGTCGTATTGTATGTTTCACTGGTAAGGCTGATGTTCCTATTATTAGTAAATCAAAACGAATTGAAGAAATGGTAGAGTATAGAACAGCTTTTGAAAAATTGTATGAAGCATTCATAGTACTCAACCATATCAGTATCGAAGATTGGAAAGGACCTATCATATGATACAGAACGAATTATTTGCAGTAGCGTTTATTGCAGATATTCACTTTGGTGCTGTACGAACAGAGAAGTTATATGAACAACTCAAAGAACATTTCCTACGAGTAATCGATGGGAAACGTCTTGATATGATTGTATTTGGTGGTGACCTATTCCATGGGATAACTAGTATGAACTATTCAACGGCTCATTCTGTTATGATGTTTATGGAAGAAGTCGTTGATATCTGTATCGAAAACAATATCAAATACATACGAGTTATTCAAGGCACTATGAGCCACGACAATCGTCAATTACACAACTTCCGTCAATATGAAACTCGAAATAACATCAATTTTCGAATTATCATGACGGTTGAACAGGAACACTTAGTGGAAGGACTTGATATTCTCTATGTTCCGGAAGAATATATGGAGCATCAAGATGAGTATTATGCTCCGTACTTATCAGCACCTGACCAATACGATTTTATATTTGGTCATGGTATGTTTAAAGAAGTGGGGACTATGGCTAAAGCACAGGAAAGTGAAATCACTATGAGTCGTGCCCCTGTATTTGAGTCTAAAGAATTGATTACGGCTTGTAAAGGACCTATTTTCTTTGGTCATATACACACCAATACAGTCATTAAACACCATATTTATTACCCAGGGTCATTCTCTCGATTCCAACATGGTGAAGAGAAAGACAAGGGTTTCTATCTGTGCGTATATGATATACACACACATAAGTATGCCGTAGAGTTTGTAAAAAACGCTATGGCTGAAGAATATACAACCATTAAGGTTGAAGATTTTACAAAATATAGAGATCGACCGCAAGATTTGGTCGATCTAATGCTGTCTATCAAAGCAGATTTTGTAAGAGTTAAAATCGTTCTAGTACAGAAAGTTGACTTCTCATATGCATTACAATATTTACGTGAGTTTGTTAAAGATAAGCCACGGTTCAAATTGGATGTGGCCGATGAAGCTCAATTTGTCAAAGAACAAGAAAATGAGAAAGTTGTGAATACGTTATTAACCAAATACGCGTTTGTATTTGATCCCGGTATTTCACACGAAGAAAAGATTCAGAAGTTCATTAGTGTACGTCATAAACGAGAAATCTCATTAGATGTCATTAAAGATGAACTCAATTTGTTATAAGGTAAGGAGAGGTCGTCCCCTTGTTAAAATCAGATGTTTCGTACCATAAGAAGCGGAATGAACGTGATGTTACATCACCATACGATTCCACGATGCATAAGGTACCAGTAAAATTTACAAAGAATTATTTGCAACAGTTCATAGGATTCATCTTTTCAGATGATCCTACGATTACTCGTATGCATCTCAATAACCTACAAAAACTATTGAACATAGTTGATGCAACACCATACGAAAAAGACGTAACAATGTATGCTCGTTTTTGGTTTGCTAAACGAGCCTTAGATGCTCGTATCAGTATGGGTACCATTAACCGCACATCATTAATCTCTGCGGCTGAAGACCCAAATGAACCTGAATGTAAAAATATTATTAAATATCTCGATGAATATACCGATAAGAACCATGAAGAGATTCAATATACGATTAAATTGATTGAAACTCTATTGCAACATGCCTATCTATTCTACTATCGAGATAAACTGTTTGATTCATTCTCTGATATCAATTGTGGTGATTATCTAAATATGGAAGAATCGACGAATAAAATTAAAACGGTAATAGGCAATCTATTAACCGATATTAGAAAATCTGAGTCCAAAGCATCTATGAGCACATTTAGCTTAGAGCAAGATGTGATGGAACCCTTTGTAGAAGAAACCATTAAAAATGCAGCCGATGATAATTTGGCATTAATGACTGGTGTTCGAGCATTGAATGATATGCTATCACCAGGGTATTTACCAGGTCGATTATATATGTGGTTAGGGGTAACAGGTGGTTTTAAATCAGCCATGTTACTATACTCTTGCTATTGGATTAAAGCATTCAACCGAATCCAACCAAGACGTAAACCTACTGCTAGACCTACGGTATTATATATTACAACAGAAAACTCAGTAGAAGAATCCCTTATTCGGCTATTCAACCTTTCTACGTCAACCGAAGATATTAAAGACTTCACACCAGAACAAGCAATTGAATTAATGCGTAAGCAAGGTGGGTTGACATTAGAAGAGGGTGAAACCAATATCATCATGAAGTATTACGGTAACTTGGAAATTAGTACTTCTGATTTATATACGATCATAGATGAAATTGAAGAAGATAATAATGAAGTCATTGCTCTCGTATTTGACTACATTAAACGGATTCGTTCTAGTGAACCAACACAAGATGAAATTATGCGGTTAAAATACGCATCCAATGAAATGAAAGATTTAGCCATCCGATTGAAGATCCCCGTTATTACAGCACAGCAAATTAACCGTGCAGGTAATATGGCAATCGATGCTGCCCATGATGCAGGTAAAGAAGACTTGGGTAAAATGCTTGGTCGCGGTAACGTAGCACAAGCATGGGATCTATTAGAGAACTCCGACTGGGTTGGTGTTCTGAATGTAGAAAACGAACGGTCTACAGGTAAACGATACTTAACGATCAAAGAGTTAAAGAAACGTTACAAAACCATGACCGATCAATTATATATCAATCACCCATTCGTAGAGGGTAGTACGATTATGTTGGTGAATGATGTGAACTTAGATCATTCTGTATCTAAATTCTCCTTAGCCTCTGATTTAGCGGATATGGGAAATGAATTTGGTTTACATGGAGCTCACACTAGAAAACCACGTAAACAGGCAGGTGAACAAGAAGAAGTAAGTGAAGTGACTCGTTCATTCTCATTGAACGACACATTAGGTGCCGATCTTGTTACTGTCGATGACTAAAAGACAAAAGAACCGCATAGCGTCTGACGTATAATCAGTTCGCTATGCGGTTCTTTTGTTTATTCTTTTATTTATTAAGGAGAAAACTATGAAACACCAAACAACCTCAGCAACATTTTTAGGTGATGTTCGTGTCCTAGTAATAGGGGTACAACCCATAGTCAACACATGGCAGCTTGAGGAACTATGGGTGGTGTATGTACCCGATACAAATCCCCGTATTGGGGATTGGTTTTGAGTATCTATTTGAAAGGCTGTCACCTCAGGATAACTCACAAGAACATAGTTGCAGCACTTCTTTGATCTTGACTGTAGTAAGTATATTTGTCATTAATGATTCTAAAACCCCTCTACTTACACGACAATCGGAAAGAGATTAAGGGTCCCGCTTGTGTATAAATTATTTAATACATATACAGTCTGATACATGTTGCGTGTGCAACCTAATTTATTGTTATCGTTTTTTATAGGTGTTTATAAGCCAATGATCTCATCTTTAATTTGAGATCGATTCGCTGTTATGACAGATTTCTCTTTAATAACCATTTCATTGAGGAAATCCAAAATATCACCATTAAATAGTTTAATGCCTCTTTGGAGATCCTTAAATTGAGTAACGGATGTCATATGATTAATTCGTAGAATCAATGGAGCCATTTCAATGGTACCATACAATTCATTGGCTAACATATATGGTTTATATTCATATTTCTTAGCATCTACGTCATTCATAACATACGTTTTTGTGTATTTAGCAATATGGTAACGATATTTACTCAATAACGTGAAGACGTTAAGTAGTAATACGTTATGGTTATCCAATTTTACCAATTGTTCAATTTGAAAGTTCTTATAGGAAATCTTAAGATTCTTTCCTGTTATAATCTGTTGCGTTATCGTTTTCGCATCTGATATCATCTGGATACCTCACTTACTATTAACGATGTTCATCAGCAGGTTCCATTGGATTGATTTGCCCATTAGGGAACATCACTTCCATGCGAGTCACAATGCAGTCATTTGGATCATGATTCATGAACATGCAGATGAGTCGAGATCCTTTTGGAATTAGACCTTTATCCCCTTCATGAGGGAAATGATGATCATGGTGGAAGTGGTGACAGACTTTTAAGTCTGATGTACCCGGACAACATGTTTGAGCTCCATGTACTAGATTCACACAGTTACCTGGGCAATCATGGAATGAATGTCTATGGGCCAGTGGCATCTGTACACGGGCTATGATATAGTTTGCTGATTGAACTTGAGATGATGATTCGAGTTTACAATCACCGGAGTTCATAAAAGAGGTTTGATCAACCCCTGATTGATTTGTATTTGCAGAACCAGTTTTTTGACCCATTAATTTTGGTACATAAATCTTCATTTGTGTAGCACAGGGATCTGTATCTTCTACTAGATAGCAATACTCAAACTGGTCTAATGAAAAATCATTGCCGCCTGCATTTTGCATACTATTTCCTCCTTTATATTAACATAATGTGCAAAATAAGCATCCATAGAGTTATGTTAACATCTCTATAAAAGGAGGTCCATCATGTCTAAATTCTATAAACATCAATGGTTTGGACGAACTTCTGAATATCCGAATGTGACGGAACCTAAAGATGAATTCTACGAAGATATTCGTAGAGTGAATACAAAAGAACGGTTAGCAATTGAAAAGTATATGATGACAGAATATGATTATCAACGAGAAATTCCAAATAAACCTGGCTATGATACTCGTATGGATATGAATCTGCATCCATATTATGCTAAGACAATCTGTCCACATCACCATTTGGAAGACGAACATGCCTACCATGTAACTAACGATGATACAAACTGTGATTATTGGAATCCACAAGAGTCTGATATTGTGAATATGAAGGGTTATAATGCTACTAATATTCGTATCATGCACCAAGTTTCCAAGCGTATCGCAGATTTAACTAAACTATTAGGCTTGATTAACGATTTAACGAAACCTCTTGATTTGGCATATATTCAATGCAAATGCCCAGCTATTAATAGTTCTTTATTTAGAACTATTCTTTCTGTTGCGTTTAATGAATTGCTTAAGAAAGATATGGCGTTAGCGACTAAATTACAAGCCCTTATTAATCCAGTAGATACTCCTGCTGATAAGGATCCTGAACCTGGTAAAAAAGATGCAAGCACATCCACTGAGGATATTCCATCTGGTACATCAGTTCATCGTCCAGAATATACAAATTATCCTAAGATTAGTGAAGAATTCATTGAACGAATTTTGAAACAAATCTACGAAGAAGGAAATTGGAAACCTACGGAAGGTAAACCTGGTCATCAAGATGGTAACACACAAGTGCAACCACCTGTGATTCCTGAAGTAAAACCACCTAAAGTAGAAGATCCAACTCCTAAACAACCAGAAGGGACTTCAGAAACAACAACACACGCAACTGAACAACCTTCCCCAACAACTCCACATACCACTGTTGCTACTACTGAAACAGGAACGGAAGCCACTGGTACACCAGCTATTGAAACCGCACATACAGAAACTCCTGTAAGTGCTGAACCAACAGCTGAACATCATACTGACCCATCTGCTTCTACAGTTCCTAGTTCTAGTACTGAAACGGCTACAGTAACTGAACAACCAGTTGCTGATCCACCAGTAGCACATACTGAAGAATCACACTAAGTTGATTATTTTTGTAAGGGGTAGTACACAGTATGCTAGAAGTGATAAAGCCTGTACAGTCTGATTTTAATTGTTATTGTAACCTAATCGTGCATGATCAAGATATAATCAATGGTCAATTTGCTTCCAGCGTATCCGTGCCTAACACGAACCAAACTGAAGTCAGTTTGAAATTTCAAGATTCAATCAATCAAATTGAATCGATTCGGATACATGAATGGTATAGCGGTTCATTTTATACACTCTTAAAAGATTATTTTCGTTCTTTTATTGGTATATATGACATGCCCAGTGAAACCAATATGCTTGAAATGTATAAGATCATTAAAACCCTCGTTTATATGTATTTTGGTTTACCAAGAGGGCATAAATTCATTCGCACTATCACGTTCAGGGACTTTGATAGTACCATAGCGATTGAATCAATTACGTTACTCATTGGTGAAAAAGATTACACTATAGACTTTGATTTTTAAAAAATAAGAGTATATACCTTGTCGTACATAGGTATATACTCTTACTATTGTATTTTATATAGAGGAAGTTATACTAATGGAATTAAATAGAGGTCAAGAGACTGCCTTGCAAAATCTCTTACATTGGTGGAAGCATAAAACTAAGCAAGTATTTGAAATATCGGGTGCTGCTGGTACAGGTAAAACCACGATTGTCAAAGAGTTAATTGAAGCTTTATGTCTATCCAAAGACCAAGTACTATTTATGGCATATATCGGTAAAGCTACATTAGCATTAGCTAGAACCGGTTTAAATGCTAAAACAATTCATAGTTCCATTTGTAATATAGAGATGGTACCTAAAGAAGATGAAAATGGAGATCCTATTGTGACTGAAAAGAGTCGCTATATATGGGTTCCAAAGTTTAGTCGTAAACAACATCTTGATGGCGATATTCGTCTAATCGTAGTTGATGAAGCAGCTATGGTGCCAGAAGAATTAGCAAAATGGATATTGGAATTTAATATTCCCGTCATCGCATTGGGAGATTTAAATCAGTTACCGCCAGTCATCGGTAACTCATTCTTCTTAAAGAACCCTGATGTGATACTAACAGAAATTATGCGTCAAAGCGACGAATCCCCTATCCCTTGGCTAGCTAAAGACATTTTAGAAGGGAAGCGGTTAACACGAGGTCATATTGGTAATTCCATTGCCATCATGTCACAACGTGATTTTGATAAGAAGCTGTTCACATACAGTGACATTATCATCTGTGGCACTAATAAAACACGTGATAGTCTGAATAACTTCTATCGAAAAGTGTTATTAGAATACACAACTGATGATCCAGTGGTTGGTGACAAGATGATTTGTCGTCAAAATAACTGGAATGCTTCCATTGGGGATAATATTTATCTGATCAATGGTATGGTTGGCTATATCACAGATATTGATTTAGAATCATCGAGTGCTAAACGTCTGACCATCGATTTTCGTCCAGAATTTATGAATGAATCATTCATCGATTTACCTATAGATAGAGATTACCTTAAATTACCAGCGACTTATAGAAAATCACATATGTCCCGGCTCAATAAGTTTGAGTATGGGTATGCGATTACGTGCCATTTGGCTCAAGGTAGTCAGTATAATAAGGTTATCGTCATCAATGAACCATTCGGTGATTATCTATTTAGACGTCAATGGTTATATACGGCGGTAACGCGTGCCATTGACCAATTGATTATACTGGAGTAACTATGAAAGAGTTATTTACATTAACTGGGGTTGATTTGGAGAACCCAATCTCCAAACAACTTATATTTAAACCCAAAATCATCGAATATGATTGGCGTGCTAAAAATAAGCGAATGGCTCAACATATTCGTGAACGCTTGCTAGGAAACTCTACAGTGAATAAAAATAAGTCTTCTAACAAGCGAGTAACTTCAAATAAGAAGAAGAAAAGGAGGAAACGATAATGGATATCGGTGAATTCCAAGCTATCATTAATAAAAAGGGTATTGACAAGTTAGCAGGGATTATCTTCGATAACTCGATTCGTTGGTATTTCGATGATAAACGTAAAGTACCAAATACGGATCCAGCAACAAAAGATAAACACCCATTCAAACTTGAACCTGTTCCTGTTAATGAATGCTTTAAAATCGAAACAGATATTTCCTGTTTATCTCGCAAAGTATATTTCCCTGGTAAAAGTCCGTATGATGAAGATAACAAAGCATACTACTGGGACGTAGTTCATGTGGAAAATATTCAAAAGCTTATCTTTGCTGATGATAAGAACGTAGATTATCTACGTATGAACTTCGATTTATCTTTAACTTAATCGTTAACAGTAAAACAAGTTGGAATAAAAATATATATTATTTCAACGTGATAGAACAATTTTCTATCAATATTTTAATTATTTTGCTAGGAGGTTAATAACACATGGCAAAGAAAAACAAAAACAAAGACAAGTTGAATGGCATTCAAAAAATCTTGGCTGGCATTCGCCAAGAACGTTATGCTCTTGAACAAAAAGAACGCGATACTCAATTTGAATGCTTACACAAACGCGGAAACTCCATGCGTCTTAAAGAAACAAAGACCGAAGGCGTGTTCCGTTGTAAAGAATGCGGAGCTAAGTTAGATTTCCGCTTCTTAATGAAACAAAATGACCCTAAAAAGGTAAAGGCTCATTTGAAAGAATGGAAACGCGATGGTTTGAACTATGCTAACTTAACTAAGTTACAAGCGGACTTTAAACCAGATTCTGATGAACTTAAAAAGTTAGTTAAAGCGCAACGTGCCATCGATTGGAGTGCGAGAGCGTTCAAAGTTATCATGTTGAAAGAAAATAAAGCTTTCGGTAAGAAAGGCAAGAAACATGGTAAACATGGTAAGAAATATCGTTCTTCCATGACAGTCATGGGTGGCGGTAGCTCCATTCTTCGCCGTTAATAGTTTTGGAAATTTTTAAATCGATTTAAAAGCTTCCATAAACGAAGCTATAATAAGGAATACGGGATTACCCGTATTCCTTATTTTTTATTTTTTAAAAGGAGAAATCAATGTATACAAAAGGAGAACTTGAACTTTTGATTCAAGGTACACCAATTGATGAAAATAATGAATTCATCACAGGAAATATCAAACCAGATGTCCTATTCATGTATTTTAATAAAGATACTGACTATATGATGGAAGCAGTGATAGATTCCGAAACTGGCGAATTGGAAGATATCGATGCTGTGGCTCCATTAGTGTATATCATGAAATTTATACCAGAACGCAACATGTTCGCTTTATTGGAGATGGGTGATCCCTATCAATTAATTAGAACTGGTGAATTGGTTGATGGTGATATCATCATGCTAGTGTCTATCATTGACGGTTCTACCCCAGTGACCAGTCTATTAGATGTACTGGATGAAAACGGCATCTATATGGTTATGACAAATGTGGATACGTTATTATATCCTGAACGGTATGATAACGAAGGTCATATTGATATATCTGTTATCGAAGACTATGTGAAATCCCAAGGTGTCACATCATTAGAAATCTTTAAAGAAGATGAAGATGATGATGATTCTGAATGTGAATGCGGTTGTGGTCACCACCATCATGATGACTGTGATGAATATGACGACGATTTTGATGACGATGACGATGTTATTCCAGATGATCATTTAACATTATATTCTGGAACTAATATCTTTAATATGGCTACAAGATACAGTAAACGAGTTACTGAACTTGGTCGTATTATTGATTCCATCAATGACTAATATAAAAATAAGGTAGCTTGCTACCTTATTTTTTTAATGCCTGTATACTAGTACAGACCATTAAAGATAATACGCAAATAGACAAATTAGTATTTGTTATTTATACTAGGAGGTCCATTTAAGATTATGGCAAAGTTTAAAGATGATAACATAACTGTCATCAGAGATGACCTTGAGCGTCTTCGTGAGAAGCCGACTATGTATATCTCTTATATAGGTGAGAGAGGTGCCTTGCATCTATGTAAAGAATTAATCAATAATGCAATTGATGAATCTATGTCACCCTATTCCCCTTGTAAGAATATCCACATCGCTTTCGATGTAAAAGCTAATAAATTAACAGTAAAAGATGATGGTCGGGGTATACCATTCCAACACGTTATTGATGTTGTATCCCAGTTACAATCCAGTTCCAATTTTGATAAAACAAAAGAAGGTGCTGAAGTATCATTTAAAGCTGGGGAAAATGGTGTTGGTTTAACGGCTATCAATGCCTTATCTGAATACCTCACGTTGATTATTACACGTGATGGTAAACGAGGTACCTTTGCATTTGTCGATGGTCGACTCAGAGGTGAGCCTATATATGAAAATGTATCCAAGGAGTTACATGGTACAGAAGTTATCTTCGTACCAAGTGCCAAATACCTTGGTAAATGTAATATTGATGAAGGTGAATTGTTCGAATGGATCAATACAACTTCATACTTTATGCCAAGTAGTAAAACGATCTACTACTCAGCGATTAAGAAAAAAGGGGACGAGAAGAAAGCCATTAAGTTAAAACATAAGAATGGTCCAGTTGAACTTCTCGATTCCACGATTAAGAAACCACTTATGAATCCCACGATTCATTTTAAAATTAAGGAACCGAATATTCAAGTGTGTTTCAATTATGATGAGAATGATAACACGGATGGGTATAATACACTCTCATTCTGTAACTGGGTTAAAACGATTCAACATGGTGAACATGTGAATGGTGCTAAGACTGGCTATTGTCAAGCTATGTCTAAGATTACCCAAGAGTACATGACCGATAACGAAAAGAAAAAGTGGAATATCACATTTGAAGATATTCGTTTGGGTCTATGTACTGAAATCTTCGTATTCCATAATAACCCACAGTTTACAAACCAAACTAAAGAAGCGGTTGGTAATCGGGAGTTAGGAAAAGAGATTCGTGATGCAGTCTACGATGCTGTCATGAAGTATATGAAATCACATGCTTCTGAAGCTAAGAAGATTGCTACTTATATTAAGAAAAATGCTCGTGCAAGACTTGAAGTTTCTAAGATCCGTAAATCTGATTATAAACCAATGGATTCCTTAGAAGAATCCGTTATGAGTGGTTATAGTCCAGCGATTGGTAAAGGATACAAGGAACTATTCATAGTCGAAGGGGATTCTGCGAAAGGTGGCGTAACTGCTGTTCGTGATCCTATGACACAAGCCGTATTTAAAATCAAAGGTAATCCAATGAATACCTATGGTGAACCGTTAGCTAAGGTTCTTAAAAATGAAGAACTAAAAGCGTTAACTAAAATCATTGGTACTGGTATTGGTAAAGAATTTGACTTAAGTAAATCGAAGTTCGATAAAATCATTATCTTCGTCGATTCAGATATCGACGGTTATAATATGACTTCGTTACTATCTACATTCTTCTTATGCTTTATGCCAGAGCTTGTGCAACAAGGTATGTTATACAAAGCGAAAGCTCCATTATACATCTTGAAAGACCATAAGCATAAGTATATCCTATCTAAGGTGGATTACTATAAGCTATTCGCCGATAACGTAGTTGAGAATGTAACTCTTACGAATAGTAAAGGTCATACACTATCCAACAAGGAAATGCATGAGTTAATTAACATCAACTCTGATTACTTATTGGAGCTTGAACCATTAGCTCAATACTTCTATACAAACCCAGAACTCATTGAGTTCACACTATTGTATGGTCAAACCAAAACATTCAATAGTCAATTAAAGAAGCGTTTCCCTGAATTAGTGTATGATGGTAAAACTGGGGTTATCCAAGGTTCTATTAATGGCATATATCAATATCTATTGGTTGATATAGCATTCTTCAATAAAGCATCTCGCTTAATGAAGTTCATTAAAGAAGCTAATCATTCCGATATATATTATACTATGGAAACCAAAGATGGTGGAAAAGTATACACCAGCTTAGGTATGTTCTTCCGTGAAACGAAAAAGTATTTGCCACCAATCGAAGAACGGATAAAAGGGTTGGGTGAGTTGGATAAGACTATCATGTGGGAAACTACATTGAATCCAGCTAACCGCGAATTGATTCGGTTAACGATTGATGACTTGGAACGTGAATTGGATACTGTTAAAGTATTACATGGTCCAAATACAAAACTTCGTAAAGCGTTTATGATTGATAATAGTCATAAATTCAATCGTGATGATTTGGATAACTAATCATGGTTATACCTGTAATAATACTACTGATTGTGCTGTTGGTACTATCGTTAGGTAGCTACCAACACACAAAAAGTATACAACACAAAAAATCACATAATGGGTTTTATGAATAGGAGGTGCATCACTATGGAACTACCAGAAATTATTGCTATTATCATTGTAATTCTACTGGTTAGTGCTCTAGGTGGATTATATCTATATCTTGAAACCAAGGAAATGGAAGAATCTCAGCAGTATTTCATATTAAGGGAACAGTGGAGAGAGCGTAATGGCGAAAAAGACAAAGAAGAAGTTTAGTGGTAAAATCACCGATATGTCTTTATATACCAATAACCGTGGTGTAGTGGAAGAAAATATTGGTGCCTATAATGAAGATGGGATGTACAAATACGGCACTAACGTTGTATTAGCACGTGCTATCCCAGATATTACAGATGGATTAAAACCAGTTGAACGTCGTGTATTGTATGCGACAGCTAAGATAGCGGGTGCGACTAAAAAGATGACAAAAGTATTGTCATTGATTGGTGACGTTATCAAGATTCACCCTCATGGTGATTCCTCTGTAGAAAATGTAATTACTGGTCTTGGAAAAGACTGGGAAGTCCCATACCCATTGATGACAATCGGTGGTAACAATGGTCAGATTGCTGGTAGTCCATCGGCAAGTGCTCGGTATATTACGGGTCGTGTATCTGACTTTGCCTATGATTGTTTCTTTAGTGAATGGGATGATAAAGTAATGGATATGGCTCCAACGTATAATCAGGACCTTATGGAACCATTATCATTGGCAGCTAAATATCCAAATATGTTATTGAAACCATCTACTGGGTTTACATTCAGTATGGCTACGTATGTACCATCCTTTAACCTGGTAGAAGCATTTGAAGAAGTGATCAAATGCATTAAAGACCCAGACTATCATCCATATCTTATTCCAGATATTCCATCTCGATGTGATATCATTGATGAAGGTCAATTTGGTGAGATTTGTGAAACCGGTAAAGGTGTATTCAAGATGCGTTCTACGATTATAGAAGATCCAGATGAACACACATTGACTATCACATCTCTCCCTTATAAAACTAAAATTGAATCTGTGATTGCTAAGATTGCAGAATTCAGTAAAAGTAAACAACTCCCTGGATTAAAACGAATTAATGATGCATCTGATGCTGAGTCGGTATATCTCATTCTTGAGTTCGCTAAAGAAGTAGACTTACATCAAATGAAGATGTTCTTATATGCTAAGACAGGGTTAGAAAGTTCATTCCCAACACAAATGAACTTCGTTGATAACTACGTGGTTAAACTCTTTAACCTTCGAGAAATCATCCATAGCTGGATTATGAATCGTCGATTGTTTAAACGTAAAGTGTACACCATTCGATTAGTTAAATTGAAAGAGTTGGTATATATCACTGAAGTATTAATCGACATCATTGAAACGCCAGGTAAAGCTGAGAAAATCATGAAAATGATTAAGAAATCAGAAGATGATAAATTGATTAAGATGCTTAATAAGGATTATGCCTTAACAACCGTACAAGCTAACAAAATTATCAATCTTCGTATGAGCGAATTCAGCAAATCAGCATTGAAGCGTTTCAAAGAACGATTAAAAGATGCCATCGATGAGATTAAAGTCTGTGAAGAATTGATTACTAAACCTAAGAAATTAGATAAGGTCATTATCGCAGAACTTGAAAAGGGTATTGCTAAATATGGTAAACCTAGATTATCTCGAGTAGTGAAAGCTAAGAATGATACTAAGTATAGTGACACTGAACATCTTATCGTATTCACTAAGAATGGATATGTTAAGAAATTACTTGACAATGTAAAATCCATTGGCGAGTTAGCACAAGGTGATGAACCGGTAGAGATTGTTCATGCTAATAACTTAGATAGCTTAATCTTCTTCGACCGTAAAGGGTATGTACATGCCTTAGAAGTTGGTGAAATTCGAGCATCTGATAAGAAATCATATGGTGAAGCCTTAAGTAAGTATGTGAATATCAATGGTGATGTAGTAGCTATCTTTACAAAAGATGCTGTGAAATCTAATGAAGCATTCACATTCATTACTAAGAAAGGTATCATCAAGAAAACATCTTGTTCCAAATACCCATTCCGAACATCAGTGGCTAGTATCATCCTCAATAAAGATGATGAGTTAGTATCGGTACTTAAAGGTAAAGATGCTATGGATATCATTGCCTATACAAAACAAGGTAATGGTCTACGTTTTGATACAGGCACATTCACTGAAACAAATCGAATGAGTCGTGGTGTCATCGGTATTGATTTGGCACCAAATGATGAAGTGGTTGGTATTGCTCGTATTACGAATACTGATGACCAAATGCTTATCTTAACCGATAAAGGTAATGGTAAACGGTGTACATTAGATACATTCGCTAAATCTGATCGACGCGGTCAAGTTCTCAAGTTGATTAGTTTGGGAAAGGGTGAACACTTAGCATTCGTTATTGGTTGTAATGATTTCTGTGAATTTAGAGTCTTATTGAAAACTGATATCTTTGATGTATCAGCTGACGAATTCCCAGAACTCACTCGTAACCATCCTGGTAAGAAAGTCATCCCTGTTCGTAAAGGGGATACCATTATCAAAGTGGTTCGTAAGTAATAAGAAAAAGAGGAACTTTCCGTTCCTCTTTTTTTTTTGGTTAATTTGACATCTATTTAAGTACAATAACTATGTATTTAGAAAGGATGGTACAGCTATGCTATATAATGGTATAGACATGGACACATTCCTGTTACAATTACGAAAAATTATTCGGTCTGCTGTTATCAAACAGAGTAAACAAGCAAAAAAATATGAAACCAAGAATACCAAATTAATGGGTGATGCTTATGTAGCAGCCATTGAAACTGGTGACTACTGGGATTCGTATATTACGTTTGAACGCAGCGTTCTTGTTAAAGCGGGAATAGATCGTCTCTTATTGACGAAATGCCAACAAGATAAAGAAAATATCCCTCCTCAATATAGAGATAGGGTCGTTCAACTTCAAAAGAACTTAATCATTGGTTCCTTTGAAGAACATAATAACTACTATCGTATGTTACATGGTGAACCAGACATGGAAGATACCGATTTTGTCTACGTTCCGGAGAACCGTTTTGGGATTCCTACGAATGTGCCAGTACATGAATTGGATCCTCAATTAGCCCACTTAGTAACAACTAGTGGTATAGCCGATGAACTGATCGCGAAGCATCCTGATAAACCATACTTGAAGTTTTTAGGTGGCTACGCTATACCATATCATACAGCTAGGACCGCTAGAAACTATGAATTACTATATGTATTACCATCAGACATAGAGTATATCTCTAACGACTTTGTTAAGTTCTATAATGAAGCTCGTGACTATGTCATGATGGGTTTATATACCCAAGAAGACAACAAGATGTTTGAATATTACGATGAATTCATGGGATTCTTAATCATGATTATTGCGATCCAACGATTCATCGCTAACATCTTTAAACAAGGTATCACTCGTGAGTTTTATGATGACTCATTGATTCGATACCTATTCGAAGGATATAATATGCCGTACTTTGAAGAGATTGCCGTATTATACCAACGAATTATTGCTAAGGATTTGAACTTGATGTTACAAGTGAAATCCTCTAACCAAGTCATTTATGATATTTCCAATATCTTTAACTTCATCAAAGTTAATGTATATAAGTATTACTTGGTGAAAGATTATAAACGAGATACAAATGATAACCCTGTTATCAAGTATAAGACAATCGTCGATGAAGAAGGAAATCCTAAAGAAGTGATCGACTGTGAAAATACATGGAACGTATGGTTCCAACGTGTTAACATTCGTGATATGGACCCTGCGGCTGCGATTGCTAATCCAGATAACAAAGTAGATTATCATGCTATTACGGATGGTGATCCATATTGGATTAACGATTCTGACTTAATGGAAAAGATTTGTCATAATAACTTCAACTCTATTATCACGAAATATATGTCAATCGACTTGATTTATAGTATGACTAAGACGTTCTATGAATCTACGTATACCATTCGTATGTGTATCGATAATCAGGATGAGATGGATAAGTTGAAAATGAAACTCCCACGTTTAAGTCCTGATTATGTCAACTTATACGAGCTAGTCATCTTCCTATGCACATTAGTTGCTAATAAGTTTGGTCTACGTGGTGAGATCCCTCTTAAAGGGTATCAAATCGCCAATGTGTATGGCTTCAACTTCAAAGGGGATATCCCTAAGATTCGTGATGACTTATTGTATGGTAAAGGTGCTTGTTCTAAACGCATTGACCCTGAAATCCTTAAGTTCTTCACTAAGATTCATACGCCAACCATCAATGATGTTGATGATGTATATCGCAACATCAATGGCTTACGTAAGTTTATTGATGAACGTATGCGGTTGACTAAAGACTTAGAAACCTATGAGTGTTATAAGAAACTCTATGACTCTCTGCTTATCACAGAGGACGTTAAAGAGTTATATAAGAAACCAAATGGTGAATATGCAACGAGTTATGAAGATTTATTGAGAGATCTACGTCCAGACTTATGGAATATCTTTAACGATATCCGTGGTAAACGTAAAGACTTAGATGACCTAATCAACTATATCTTACATAAACTATCCTCATTAGATGATGAATTCCAATTCATCAGTAGTCTAAATGAAAAGACTGATTTGATTAAGATGGTTGAGAAGTTGGTCAATGAGTTTAAATCATATACTGTATCTGATGCATTCTCTGACCTTGTATATGTATTAGATGATCCGCATTTCAATATGCTTAAAATCCTTGATAAACTCAAGGGTATGGAAGTTAATATGACGATTGAGGATCGTAAAGCATTACAATATATCTACGATGATTGCATTTCTATGATTACGGTAACGAATAAATATGATGATAAGATTAAGTTCACTGAAGAGTACCGTACATGGTCTTGGCAATTAGTTAAAGACTTCATTCACTTTACCGATAGAATTCACTTCATCTGGAAAGATATGCAATTAGATGACCATTTTGCTATGCAATTCTATGATATCATTAGTACGTCTAAAGATATCGACTTGAAAGATTCCGCAGGTGATAAGGTAGATATCTCTGAACTATTACACTTCATCAAAGATAAATCGTTCCGTGAGAAATTCCCATTGAGTGAAGTGGTAGTACGTAACTTTATCGCTGATATTATCATCAATAATAAACTGGATTTATTCGATCACATCCAATCAGAAGAAAAGGTTGCTATCTATCAAAAGCTAACCGCTTATCTAATGGAATGGTATGTGTACTCTTCAGTCACTTACTTGAAGGATCGCTTCCCATTACATATGAAGAATAAACATCGGTTAACCAATGATGACCCAGCTGACCTTAGCTTTAAAGATTTCCAAGAATTATTCGATGACCATAGTATGATGAAAGATAAATCTCTACGAAGTGGTATGGTAGTTAAAACCCTCATGCCATATTTCGCTAGCGATTATGCATTCAAAGATCGTAGATTCTTAAGTGATTTGCGTCATATTGAAAGATTTAACCCAAAAAACAATACAGTAGAATCTATTATTGACAACAGTGTGTATCCTATTACAGAAGCTCCTTTGAAGAGTTCATTAGGTACTGCAACTAAAGTAACAGGTACTGGTAAACAACTAGTATCTAAAGACAATATACAGTTTAAACACACGATTAAGAAACACTATAGTTAACTAGTAAAAGGAGAATTCAGTAATGAGTAATATTGTTAACAAAAAACTCTCCGATCGTATCGGTACAGTTGATGTTTTGAAAGAACAGTTCTCTGCTCCTAAAGAAAGACGACACACTACATTCCATACAGAAATCAGTGCCACTGATGAATTCGGCAATGTGTTGTTTACTAATGAGCACAATGAAACAGTACTTGGTGGTGCCATTACAGTAATGGAAAAAATGTGGGGTATCCGCTCTCCATTACAAATAGCCACTATCAATGAAATTATGGATATCAACTCCAACGTTGGTGTTGATCCTAATCCATTAACACAAGATGATATCGTATGCCTTTGGGGTGTTGGTATCGGTGGTTCTGGTGATGCATTTGGTTCCATTCGTCCAGTCAATTTCTATGAACGTGAAGTTGGTCAAAATGGTCAACGCGATGAAATGATTCCATTCCGTGTCGTACAAACTCCATTGAGTGGCGATGATGCTGCTAAATACCATATGATGGAAGAACGTCATTCCGATGGTTTATTCGCATACTACCTTAAAGGCTTCGAACAAAAACCACAAATCAAAATATTGTGGAAAGATGGTGAAGAAGGTGAAGATGGTTCTGAAGTAGAATCTGATGTTCACAATACGTCTCGTCGTGATCTTATCGAAGCTTTCGTAGAAATGCATTTAAAGCTCACTAAAAAAGACGTTCGTGAATGGTTCGACGTAAATGGTAATATCCAATTATCTCGTATCAACACTATCGCACTTTTCACAGGTAAACGTGTGGAAATTGCTCCTGGTAAATTCGACTATGTAAACGTAAAAATGTTCTCCAAATTGAATTTGGATAATGAACCATTGACAAACACTAAAGAAATTAACTTCACATACCGTATTTACACTAACTAATCATAACTATTGCGGATATAAGATTAATTTCTTATATCCGCTTTTTCTATTCTATAAAGGAGTTAGTACAATGGGTTTAATTGATAAAATCCACAAGTTGTTTAAAACAAACACGCATAAACTATCAGTTGTATTATCGCAGGATATTGATGAAAAAGTTGATTTCGTCGAAATCAATCAAGATATAGATGATGCTGTTATTGATGACCATTTCAATAGTCGTTTCATATACGGTCTACAGGATGTACGAGATAGTATTTTAGAAGATAAAAATCCTAAAAAAGCATTACAACTTATGAGAAAAGCTAAGATTTCTATGGCTGAAATTGAAAAGTTTTTCGATAAAGAGTTATTCGTTGGTGGATCTAAATATCATAAAGTTCCACTTAAAGAAGTGCTCTTATACTGCAACGGTACCAAAAAAGCAAAACCTGGTATCATTGATGTGACTGTAAGTAGTATTATCATGGGTAGACTATTAGAACTCGGATTAACCGAATACGTTAATAAGAGTATCGTTTCTTTATATGAAACTAACGATACTGAGATAGCTGCTATATTGAATAAAATCAGTAAAGGTAATCTATCTGATATACCAAAAGAATGGCACCCTGTATTGAAATATAGCGATGAATTGTATGTTATTGGTTCTAAAGTCATTCAAAAATATGAATCTTTATTCCATGAATTAACTAAATTATTGAAACAGTACTTTGATTATGCAATCAAAAAGTATTATACTGAATAAGGGGTGTTATGATGGGAATAATCGATAGAATACATAAACTATTTAAAACCGATTCATACAAATTAAAGGTTATCTTATCCAAAGATATCCAAGACGAAGTAGACTTTGTTAAATTCCATGAAGATTATGATGATACAATCGATGATCATTTCGATAGACGGTTTGTATATCCTCTTCATGATGTTAGAGATGCTATTAAAGAACGTAATGCTAAGAAAGCTATTTTGTGTCTTAAAAAGGCTAAAATCACTATCCCTGAACTTGAGAAGTTCTTTGATAAAGAATTCTTTGATGGTGGCAGTCGATTACGAAAAGTACCATTAGTTGAAGTATTGAAACAACGTAATCAATATAGTTATACGGGCCCTAAAGATGTTATAGCTACTGTAGATGCTATTTTGGGCGAATCATTGTTGGAGTTCGGTACATCTGAACTAATTGTGTCTAATATAATCAAACTATTAGTGGAAGATGGTATGGATAAAGACGATGCAATGGACATAGTCATCGATAGACACTATGACAAAATCCCAAAAGAATGGCATCCTGTTTTGAAACATGTAGATGAAATCGAAGCGATTGTTAAAGTAGTTTACAAAAAATACGAAACACTATGTAACCATCTATTAGAATTAGTGGTAAAATATTTCAATGAAGCGGTGGCTAAATATTATGACCCAAAAAAGTAACTGAGGCTACTTGTCCACGCTACCTATTTAAACCAAAAGCAATTGATAAAGCATTCATCAAGGGGTATAAATCCGTGAATGAATTCATCAATAAGATTAAGGTAGATGATGATCATCAAGGTACAGTACTATACTATGAAGGTGAACTGGTTGGGGTTGTCAATGTACAACAATCCACACATGGTTTACAAGCATTATGGGTACATGATGATTATCGTAGAATGGGAGTAGCCCGTCAACTATTGAAGATTGCTACCACTAAGCATGGTTGTAGTCAACTCACAATCGATAAAACAAACAGTGCTGCTATATCACTATATAAAAGTGATGGTTGGACGTCATATAAAGATGATGACCAATATTTGTATATGAGAAAATAGGTGAATTATATGATTACAGAGACTAATAAAGCCTATCTTTTATCATTAAAGCCAGATCAATTGACCAAACAGTGGTTTGATGAAAATTGTTCTCGTCATTATGATCCAGTTATGAAAAAGATGACTGAGCCTAAGTTTAACTTCCAAGATAAGTTTACACTTAAACCAAATGAATATGTGAATACCACAAAAGTAGAAACTAATGTTGGTCAATTACTCGTTAATAAGTATTTATATGAAGCTATCCCGAATATTCAAAAAGTGTTAGGGTATATTGCTGAACCGATCACCAATGGTAAACTAGGTAGTATTGAAAGTGATGAGTTATCAAAAGCTCTTCTTGATGGACATATCACAGCTGAAGATATGTGTGAATACTTCAATCGGTTACAATGGTTAGGTAATACTATCCATACAAACGTAGCACCGTCATTCACTGAAGGTACGACGAAAAACCTTGCCAAAGTTATGAAAATTCGTGATAAGCTATATGAAGAAAATAAAGAAGCGTTAGCTAAAGGTGATGCTGTTGTTGCTAATAAAATAGAAAAACAGCTTATCGATATGACCAAAGAAGAATTAAAGGATGACATCGGTTTGACATTATATACATCAGGTGCTCGTGGTAGTTTTGAAAACAACTATAAAAACCTTTTCTTAACTCGAGGCCCTGTATATAATCCAAACACTGGTGGCTACCAAATCATTAAACGTTCCTATATGGAAGGGTTAGAGAAGGATGATGTTCCTTCCTATGGTACAGAGGTAGTTAATGGTGCCTATCCTAAAGCCATCGGTACAGCCGTGGCAGGTTATGCTACTAAAAAATTCTTTGCCGCATACCAATCAGCCGTGTTAGATAAACGTGGTTCGGACTGTGGTACGAGGGCTTATCGAAAAACGCTAATTACTAAAAAGAACTATCAGAAACTAATGTATAGATACATCGTAGAAGGTAATAAACTGATAATGTTAGATAACTCTAATATTAAATCATACATTGGTAAGGTAGTCAATTTACGGTCTCCTCTATATTGCGTAGGAGATAAATTATGTTCTAAATGTGCAGGTGATTTATATTATCGCCTAGGTATTGAGAACATCGGGATGTCAACATCTGCCATCGGTTCAAGTTTACTAAAACTATTAATGAAAACATTCCATGATAGTTCTGTTAAAATTTCTGAAATTGATGTTAATGACATTCTAATCTAAAAAAAGAAAATAAGAGATACAACCATTTGGTTGTATCTCTTATTAACGTGTGTTTCTGGATTAGGTCCAGTAGGAGTAGTTCAGGAAATCCATCCCCTTGTTAAAGATAGAAAGTCCCTAACTATTAGTTACCCCAATTATAAAATTTTATTATACACCGACACCAGGTGTTCCTGTAGTGGAGGATGCAGGTGCTGCAGCTGGAGCTGCTTCTTCTGGGTCATATGCTTTGAAAGCTTTTGTTGTTGTATCAAATACCCATTTGGAACCCACTAAATGAGTGGAGTCTACTTGTTTATTCAATACATAAATCACTTCAGGATTTACAGTTAGACCAACTTTAGCGAAATCTGGTTTAGCGTCTAATGCAACAACAGCTTTAGCAATGATAGGACCGAATTCACCGGAAGTAAATTTACGGTATACGCCGTTAACACCATAGATAGTACCTTCTTTAGCCACTACCAAGTTAGGTAATTCAGATACTTCTTCGATCTTAAGTGTTTTTTCTTCTAATGCTTGTTCTTTACCAACATAGATTGTACCAGCTTTTACTTCTGGTTTGTCTTTTTGTTTGATATCTTTAGTGACTACATAGATCAAATGATCTTCGATATCTTCTTCTTTAGGTAAACGAGCAATTTCTTTTACGCCAACATAGTCAGCTTTAATGAAAGATGTACCATTGTATTCGAAGAAACCACGGTCAGCTTTATTAGTTGGGTGGTTCAAGAAGTACAATACGTTTTGTTTAGCAGTGATTTCAGTTGCTGGAAGTTCTTCTACTTCAACAATTGGATCCGTTACTTCTTCAAAACCATCTTCAGCATCATTCAATTTATACACTTTACCATCTTCTTTTACATGGTAGAATGCGGATTTACTAAATGCTGTTTCAGAAGGAAGAGCATCAACAGATACGACACCAGCGTATTGTTTTACAGTGGATTTGATACCCGCTTTAGCCAATTCATATACGATAGCACTCATAGTTTTAGGAGTTACTTCAATTTCAGAAGTTACTTCTGCATTTTCAGTGTTAACGACTTTAACAGTAGCGGCTACGTTTTGACCAGCAGCATCCATAATCAAGAAGTCGAATACAGAGATAGTTTTATCTGTATCATTTTGAATATGAGTATGAACTGGTTTACCAGCACCATTAGCTGCTTTACGATAAGAAGATAATGCTGCTAAGAATTCAAATTGATAAGGGAAGTTTACCAATTTTTTAGCGGCTGCTGCATCTAATTTAAAAATACCTTTACTAGGTACAAGTACAGTTAAACCTTTAGCTTGGTCTGCTTCGATGAAGTATTCCAAACCATTAGGAGCTTGATGAGAAACAAAACTCATTAGTCTTTACCTCCGTCTGTATTCATCATATTTTCTTTTAAATATTTTTTAAGACTTTCGTCTTTAGTTGTGTTAAAGAGTTCAGTAACAGGAGTAGCTGTTGGATCTGGGATCGACATACTACCGAATGTACCGATTTCTGTAACAATGCACATTTCTGTGTCTTTTTCTGGCATAAGAGTCACTCCTTACTAGAAAAAAGTATTATTTAAGTGTTCCCTTTAGAAGGTAACCTTCTGTAACGAGATTGGTTTTCAATCCCATGGAAATGGTATATACATCGAATGTATTTAAGGCAACTTTATTTTCAACGTTGTCACTTAATTCTTCCATCGATAAATACCCTTTACGTCTAATTTGACTATAGGCTTCTTCTTTCATAACCATATCATCCGCACGGAATGACATAAATTCTTTAACAGCATTGGATGCCCCATAGGTCATAAGACAATAATTTTCTTCAATGGCTTGACGACCATTTTTATCTTCATTGATAACTTGACCTGTTTTTGTGTCACGTGCCGTAATATCAATTGATGTGGTATTCTTTTTACGTGCTGTTTGTTGTACACGTTTTTCATGAATATATCCAACTGGCACTTTATATGGTGTGACAATAGGGTTTGATTTATCCTCGCTAAAGAATGGTAAAACGACGTATTCATATAATGGAATATCGAGCAATTTAGAAGCTTTCTCGATATTAGCCATATCTAAATCCCGCTCGAAAATAACAACATCGAGTGGTAGATATGGACTCTTCGACATGAAGAGTTTCTTAAAAAATGTATCGAACTGAGTGTCACTCATTTTACCAAAGAATGACTTATAGTTCTCTGCATTGACTTTACTTGGATCGATTGTCGCAAAGAATTTATAGATTAAATCTTCCATTTCTTTACGTTTCTCCTTAGTAATAGCCATTGGATAATCACCACCTTTTCTTAGTATGCGATTATAGCTATGTCGAAGAAAGGAATTATTACTCTACGACCTCTTCAGGAACTTTAGCGTCCTGTAAGAACTTAAGTGTTTGAGAGTATGTCATTCTACGACCACCAATTAACATTGTTGACTCTTTGAATATACCGGTTGAATCCATTAATTCTGGGAATAATGTCTCAACGCAATATGTGATAAGACTATCAACCAATCGTAGTTGGTTAATATCTGATTGATCGAGTCCATAGGAAGCTTTTAAATAGGATATTAACTTACCCTTCATTTTATCCTGTGTATCTAAGGATAAATACTCTGGTCTAAGTTGATCCGATGTTACATTGTATTCTAAACATAAGAATTTTAACATCATAAAATCAACCCATTCCTTATACGATGCAGGTCCCATCTCTTGAATGAATGCTCGCATTGGATCCAATGGAAGTGTCATCATCAAATTATCAACCTCAATGATATCTAAATAGGTTTCTGTACTCATAGTTTCCTCCAATGATAAAAAAAATAGAGGCGGAATACACCGCCTCTATTGTCATAACACCTTATCGATTACGCAAGATGTTATTAAAGATTTCACCCATCTCATTATTGGCATCACTGTCAATCATTGGGTTTCTCCGTTCACCAGAGCGGAAAATGGATTGGTGTTGTGGTTTGTCTTGACGTGGACGTTGTTGATTATTACGTTCTTTTGGCTGTTGTTGTTTACCTTTGTTATTGTAATGAATCTTATTCACTTTTTGTGAATCTTCACGTTTTTCATTACGTTCGAATCGAATGTTCTTAGGATCGATTCGATTTCTTTTTGGATGTTCAACAACAGGTTGTTTATGTTCTTTAGAATTTTCTTCTTCTTCTAAATCCATCAATGAACGTGGTTGATACACTGAAGATTTTAATTGTTCTTCTACCTTAAGAGTGATGACCTTATCTTCTTCGACTGTATTCGTATCGGAGATTTCAGAATCATCAGATTCAGTAGTTTCCCATTTCCCTTCTACTAGTGCATACTCAGTGTTATCAGAGTCATCAGTTTGGAATTCAACTTCTGGTTCTTCTACACGAATTTCACGATTTCCTTCTGGATCAACTGTAATGGATACGCCATCACCACCATCCATTGGTGTTTCTGGTTCATCTGGAAGGATATCCATTCGGATATGTTGATTACCACGTCCATCGTACGCACTGAATCGCAACTGACGAGATTCATCAAGTTCTTCTGCTGTGAAGTTTGTTACGTTGAATAAGTAGTATTCAGTACCTGTTTGTAAATCAACAGAAGCAATCGCAACATCTTCTAACTTTTGAGATGTACGATTTGTACATCTACCTGTTTCTTTATCGATGTCTTCGATAACTAATAGAACAGTGTCTTGTTCCGAATCGGATAAATCCATTGCCATATATTGAGTAATATGGTCAGGGGCATATGTTTTTCCAACACATACCATATCACGAACAGGAACGATGTCAGCTCGTTTTACTTCGAGCTCTCTTTTAGTAAAGGAATAATGCATTATATAATCCTCCTTAAAAAATAAAAGAATACAAAAAGGTCTCATGAAAACCTTTATCGTATAAATAATATATAAATAAAAGAGAGATAGGCTAATGCATATCTCCCTTCTATCTTACTTAGTACGTTGCAATGTAAATACGAAGAATGTGTATAGTGCTCGTCTAAAGTTATTGAGTGTAGCAACACGTTGTGTTTTTCGGTACGTTTCCGAATACTTCTCAATCCACGTATCTAAAATACTTTTAACCTTGATGACATTTTCATCATTAGTATTCGATTTCTTATATACTGCTAAGCAGAATGTTAAGAATTTACTACCATTTAAGTCGTTTACATGGTTTTCACCATTAAATAAATATAGATACAATATAGACTCACACAATGCTCGAATATTTACACTTTCATCTTTATTTTGCGTTAATTGATTGAGTGTATTTCTCGTTTCATTAACAGACACTTGATTCATCTTAGCTGAAATATCAACGATACGACTATCAGGTCCATTCACAGATAGCTTCAATACGACTTGGTCAACGATACGTTGAATCAATAATGAGTTGCTATCTGATGTTTTGAAATCATTTTCGTCTTCATTATCTCGTTCTGTGTTCATATAGTTACCACTACGATAATCCTTCTCAAACGCATCACGAATTTTCTTAATCAATGAGTTTAATCTAGTTTTATAAGCATTGATATAGTCTGTCAATTCCTTATCATTAGCATGACGGATATTTTTATCGTACGTTTTATCTGCTAATGCTGTTGTATCAACCAATGCTTGTAGAATATTCCCCACCTGCTTAACTTTGAACTTATTGGATAGATTATTAATGGTATATTGCATAATCGCTTCATTTGGTTCAAATTTAAAGTACTTGTAATGTAATGATGGATACATAGATAATGTTAGGTAGGTAACGGCTAATTGGTTAATTTGGTCTAACTGATTCAACTTAGCATAACGAAGAATCATCATCATTACTAAATTAAATGGGTCATTAACGATTTTCCAACTAGCTTTAATATAATTCGATTGCTTAACAATCGCTTTACATAGTTTTGGATCGAAATCAATAAGGTCATATACCTTATTCCGTTCCATATCTGAAAATAGAGTACGTTTACTAGGACCAGCGGTGGAAAGGCGATTCACATTACGATCCACATAGGACGCAACAATCGCTGAAAATTTACGTTGGATCTCTTTACTAGTGAAGGCTTGCTCTACTTTGGGATATATATTTGCTAGAATTACGCTAGTAATCATATATAACCTCCGGTTTTACATAGTTAGTTTTTCTTGGTTATTTTACTGTTTATAAGCTCCTAAATAACTCCACAAACAATTAATGGACTGATCTTATAGTAAGAGAGGTTATTATAATGAATATAATTAATACTGTATCGGAATTGATGCAAGTAATCCCGAAGAGTATGTCGTTACCAATATGGGGATTCAGAGAACCTGAATTCCATTTATTGTCTGTTAACCCACAAGCTTCGAAATACTATAGTCAATTCCAGCTTATGACAGGATTAGCTTCCTATGTATTAGCTAGGTCTAAACTGTCATATTTAACATTATCTGCATTTGCAGAATATCTCAGTGGTATCCAGTTCTATGGTGTGCAACCATTGAACTTTAAAGGATTTACCCAATTACGAGATAAGCGAATCAATTCGTTTACCGATACATCTCATGTGATTATATCACCATATGAATATATCCTATTCAATCACCCTGTTCGTGCAACGGCTGATGGAGTGGTAGAATCCATTGATGAAAATTCATATGAAGATAGGGTGTATCGTAATACGAACTTTTTGAGCCGTTTAGCTCACAATCCTAATGATTATAGGGGTAATTATATTTCTATTAAGCACAACGAAGTCATTCGTTCCAATTATTGTAACTTAAAGAAATACTCCTCTAAACTCAAAGTAGGTGACCAAGTTAAAAAAGGTCAAATTATCGGTAGAGTTGCTCTATCGAGTATTATTAACTCACCATGTTTAATCTATTTCCTATCAGTCGCTCCTGGTATCGATTTAGGTTTCTTGGGTCGATATACTTTCCCATTGCCTAGTGTAGAATGGGAACGTGTTATTACGTGTAGATTAACGAATCAATTCATTAAATCAATTGATGGGATTGAGGATTTCTATGCGAAAGATATCAAGTATACGATATCAAATAAACTATTATACGATGTGAGCTTAGTTAAAAGAAACGTAGGTAATGAAAATGAATGAATTTATTAGTCGTTATTATGATGATACAGTAGCGGAAGCAGTAACTGAACGATTATCTGCTAAATTAGAACCTGTTGAAGAAGGGTATGTTGGTAAAACCACTAACCTTATCAATGCAACAGCATTGTTAGATAGTATCATTGCCGATGTTGCTAGAACTGCTGGTGAAGGTGCAGGTAACATTCCTAAGATTCAAGCAGCCTATAAAATGAATATCAATAAAGATCCACGCATTGCTAAAGTGGCTAAGTTATTAGAAAAAGAATTTAATTTCGCTAAGATGGATTTAGCCATCTACTCTACAAAAGATGCTAATGCGTTCACATTAGTTAGATCTAAATTTAGTCGTAGAACATTGGCTAAATTACCAGACTTACCTACTAAACACGGTAAACGCTTTATTGATAAAAATAAACAATATGTAGCATTCGTTGTTGTATATTCTCAATTGTTTGCTATCATGAGTGGTTCTGAAATCATGGCAGTTATCCTTCATGAAATTGGTCATAACTTTGAAATGGCTGAAAAAGCTTGGTTTGCTGATTACGTAGGTCAAGCTATTGTAGAAGAAACCGAAGCTATGGCTAGAGAACGTGATGAACTCATTGATGATATTACAGGTAACGTCAAAACCGAAATTCATATTATGAATGGCGGTGCGGAACGCCATGGTGGTAAATGGTATGATCGCTTGAATGATAAAATCGCCCAAATATTCAGATATATCCCTATTACAGGTCTTCTTAATATCTGTGGATTAGCTATGATTGCACCAATTACATGGTTGATGTCTAAATTCAAGAAAGATGATTGGGAAGGTATTGGTGGTGAAGTATATGCCGATAGTTTTGCCACTGCCTATGGCTTTGGACCTGACTTAATTTCTGGCATGTCTAAATTCGAAGATGCTGAAACATTAACTTCTGGTGGCTCCAAAAAATTAGTTGGTACTATGAACTACTTATTGTCCACATTCCCAATGATTCTTGCGTATCACGTTGACGTTCATCCAGAAAACCAAGCACGGTTTAAACGTCAATTGAACGATTTACTTAAACTAGCCAATGACCCTAATACACCTCCAACAACTAGAAAGTTGGTGCAACGCGATTATGAAATCGCTAAGAAGATGTATGATCAATACATTGACGGAAATGGGTCTAAGGTTCGTCGATTTGTTCGTCAATTGCAAGAAAAATACTTCAAAGGTTCTATGGATATGCGTGGTTATGCACTACAAATCAATGCATTAACAGACGAAGATGAAGCTAAAGGTATTATTATGGGCGGTAAACAACCAATCAAATAATATGAGGAGAATACCATGAAAGTAAATCTAACAGAAGTTAATAATGAAAAACCGATCCAATTGTTATCTGAGAAATATATGGATGAACATTGGGATGAATTGGATAAAGATGAAGTGAGTCTGTACCAAAACATGTCAATTCGTTTCTTATTGAAACATGAAGATGATATTAACTGGAAACTATACTCAACCAATCCATTCATCTCTATTGACACAATCGATTTTTTCAAAGATAAAATCTCTTGGGTTAATATCTGTATCAATGGTAAAATCACATCACCAAATGTCATCTATAACTATAGAGATCATATGGTATGGAATATTCTATTGAATAAACAGCAATTAGAATTGCAATTACTAGTCATTTTATCTGAAATCTATCGCGTAAATCCTGCTGAGAGTCAAGCTAAGGAGTTCTGGAAAGCGGTATCTCGTTATCAAGACTTTGACTTGGAGTATGCTGCAGAGTATGGTCAATACATTGATTGGAAACTTGCCAGTCACAATGAACTACTTAATGAGTTAGTATACCAAGGATTCCTAGATAAACTCGATATTCTAGCGGTTGTAAAAACTAGAAGTTTAAGTGAAGATTTCCTAATGAAAAATGCTGAATTCTTAAAAGATAAGTTAGGAATTTAAAAAGAAAGATGTATAGGGTTATTCCCTATACATCTTTACTTGTTTCTTTGGTAGCAAATAATCAATATATCGACTCATATTATACACTTTATCATCATCGTAAATCGTTTTAATGATATCGAATCGTTTGTCGGTAAACATACAACCTGGTGCACTTAGATATTCATCCAATAGGTCTGTTTCAATATGATATTTAGTATCGACGATCATATCAAATAGCTCATAGCCACCCACTTGTGTACCCACGTTTTCTTTTACGGTAATAATCGTATATGAAATGTCATGGTCTTCACGACTACGTTCCAATAGTGTGGTAAATGCGATGGCACTAAACGGTACAATGACCAAATTGATGGCGTTTGGGTCTAGGTCTTCTTTTTTAAGAACCCACATGGTTTCACTATCAATGGACCAGCTTGTCACAATAGTATTCAATTCATCAATTGGTCGTAAGAAATTCTCTTTTTTAGGATATACTAAATGAGCATATTCCGGTTGAAATTGGGCTGCTACCATATCACACAGCATAGTATTGTTTGCTACCAAGAAGGCTACAGAATATTTCATATCAATCTCCTTATCATATAGTATCGTTACAATATTGTGCCATACCACCTTTATAATTATTTATTATATAGCCAACACATTGTTAGAATAATAATATTATTTCCATAAGCTGTTGCAGGGTTATGGGTACTCAATCAACTATTATTTATTCTAATTCCTTTCGAACAACATGGTATATCCTCTAAGTTTGGTTTTTGTCATATCCCCAAACTTAGAGGATAACTACTGTCTTTCGTATTTTGATATAGTATTGAGTACATATAAGTAATTTATAATAACCAACAAAGGATTTCAATGTCTGTTGTTCTTATGGTTGTCCACAACCAACCATAAGTAAAGACTGTTTTCATTTTTTATCTCCTATTCGCCCATGTGATCCCCTCGGTCACATGGGCACTCCTATGTCATTTTTCAAATATATATCATAATAGTGTATCGATACAATTCTTTTAGTTAGAAAAGGAGATTTTGTCATGGCAATTTCGTCACTAGAACGCGATCGTTTGCTATTTAAGCTAAATGAACGCAGAAGTAAGAAATACAAAGACAAGAAGCTTCGTAAGAAGTTACTTGAAGTATTTCAAAAGGTCAATCGAGAAAACGTATACAAGTTTTTCGATGACCACGACAATATGACTTACTACAACATTCTTTTTTGGTTGTGTTACCTAGATAAACTATGTAAATCAACCTGTGGTAAGGACTATGATACGTATAGCGTAGAACGCGTTATATTGAACACATTTAATTTTGATTTAACTTATCGGGCAGCTAAAACATTAGATAAGTTAGATAAGTTCATTAGAAAGACTAAGGATAAAAAGATTAAATCCTTCCCGATTAGTGGGCTATTGGACGGTGACACATTTACAGAGTACGTAAGAGAATCTGAAGAGAAGAATCTCATGACAGATTGGGAGGTAATGAACTTATGATGGAAATGGCTAAAACAGGTATTAAGACTGGGTTTAAAATAGGAGAAGTGTTGAACATTGGTGGATTCTTAAAGAATCAAATGTTTAGTAATATTATCAAATGTATTCCTAAACTTATCCCAGACTTTGACCCTGATGCGAAATTGAATATTACCGATTATAATGTGAACCCATTAACCGGTATATTTGAACTTGAATTTACGGCAACGGATCGTCGTGGTTTTACGTTATGGTTCATTAAAACAACCGGTAACTTGAACAACCGTGAAATCGCAGTATCAATTAGTAAAGATAAAGTGGTTTGGCACAAAATCACATACAGTATCGAACTCGTTGAACAACTGATTCAAGCATAAGAAATAAAGGTGTATAGCGGAGAATGCTATACACCTTTATTTTTTTTATTTTTTATCAAAGTAAATCTCTTTAAGTCGTTGTGTTAATCCCACAATCATCTTGTTGCCAAACATAGTAATCAAGATAGAAGGTACTTTACGAGATAATACTGAGTTAGCTGGGAATATGGTAGATATTTCTTCATCTGGATAGTCGACTGTGTGAGGTTCTTGTCCTTTTGGGATAATACCTGATACAACACCTTTCAAGGCAGCAAAGTCTACGACTTTATCACCAACACCCACTGGGTCATTAAACTTGATATAGAATTCAATAATGACACCCTTATCAATTGTATACCCTTTTACCTTACCATCAGCATTCGGCGTAATTGGTTTATCCATTTCATAGAATGTATTACCCGAATAGGTTGGGTCAGTAATCTTGTATTTCTTAACAAGAGCTTTTTTCTTACCAATCTCTTTCCAGTATGGACCTACAATCGCTTGTAATGATGGGGAAAGATTGTCCAATTCTTCTGTACAATAGATACGAATATCTTCAATCACGCCAGTGTACTTAGATTTTAAACTCGATTTACCTAAGTTTTTGATTTCTTCACCTAAGTCTTGACCGATCGATGATAGTAACTCATTCATCGCATCATCAGAATTCGATTGTTCGTAATTGATTAATGTATCTCCTACTTCAATCGTTTGACCTTTCTTAACAATATGATCTACGTTAGCATTAGGTCCCAATGTAATATGTTTACACATAACCATCTCAGTAGATAATCGATGGGATAATTGTTCGGTTACTAGTTTACTATCTTCAAATGTACCAAAAGATGATAGACAGGCGACTTTACATAATGTACCAATGTTGAATTTAGGTCCATCAAAATTATCACCAAAGAAAGTATCATTAATAGCTAAGATATCGTTCTTAGAGAACTTATCGCCAACTTGTACTTTAGCATCTAGTTTATTCGAGAGATAGAAACCACCAGCACCATTCTTAACCACAACTGGGTTTAAGTTGATAGCTTCATGATTACCATTATTGTATTTAACAATCATCATTCCGGTTGACTTATCAAAAGATTCTACCACACCATTATCTTCTGCCTTAACAGCGAAATCTTTAGATATGGTATATGGTAACGTCTTTTCAATACCAGATGAAATCAATACTGGGCTCATATCAGCCACTGGGATGATATGTTTAGATTGTTTTGTCGCCATAGCTGTACGAATACTATCATCACGAGTTACACCCAATGGTGTTAATGCTTCAGCATAGGAGAACATATTGGCATCATTGATTTCCTCATTTGGCTTGTCAACGTCAATGAAGCCTCGACTATCTATAATTTTAGGTTCCATCGTTAGTTCCCGTACTACACCACAGTTAGCATCAGGAGATGTGGAAATAGCCATCAATCCAGTCATCGATTTATCAAAACTACGTTTCTCTTGCGTATACGCTTTATCCATATTGATACCAAAGTGTCCTTTAGCAGAAATGGAACGAAGCTTTTCTTTTTCAGTAATTGGATTAATGATAGAGTAGTCTTCCAAGGTATTCAATGCCATAATTTCTTTGATGACAGCATTTTTTGGAATAGAAATCTTCATAGGGTTTCTATTCATTGCGGTACGTCTATATTTAGTATATGCTTCAGATACTACACTATATAGAACAGCCGCAATAATTTCGTTATTACGAACACGGAATTGACTCATATCAATTTCAGAATGATAGGAGTTATCTGCCAATAAGGTATTAGCAGCAATCAATAGACCTACAAAGTCTGTTGGATATCCCATTTGTTCTAAGATCTGTTTTGTGATAGGGTCAATCATATTATCATAGAAAGAATCATAACCAGATGCAGTCGAACGCATACCGGTTTGAGATTCAATGATATCCAAATATGGAGCCTTTGTATCAAAATCAGAGAACTTATAAGCTACTGTATCGAAAATAGCTAACCCATTCAATAATAAAGATGATTGAATCGGTTCTCGCTTATAAATCAAATATCCATCAGAGAATTGGATAATCCCTTCACTCTTAGCAATACCTTTAGGTTGTGTATCAGAGAAACGGAATTCAATATTGGCTCTACGTAAGATAGTAGTCAACCCTTCATAGTAGCCAAGTAAGATAATGGTTGGAATTTTCTTAGCCATAATCATGCAATAGGTATACATAAACTGTTTACCTGGCTTAGCACCTTTAGATAATGACCAGAAATCCATTTTCATCTTATCATTAAAGTATTCTACAAAGATATCAATAATACTATCAGCACTATTGGCATCTGCATTACCATCGGCATTGACACTTAGTAATTCAGAACCAACAGTACCAATTCTAAGTTCATTACTATCTTTAGGGGCAGGAATCAATTCATGCTTAACTTGATCAGCGTAAGTCATTTGGTCAAATCGTAATGTTAATGGGAATTTACGTACTTGCAATTCCAAAATATCTTTAGCAATGGAATCGTATTCGATGGTTGTTTTCGTATTACCATTTAACGCTGTACCATTACCACGTCGTACTTTAAAGTATTTCGCATTCTCTGGAGATAGAATGATCTTCTTAAATAATTCAATTTTAGGAGATACGTTATCGCCACGACGATACATAAATACTTTCTTAAAATCTGTACGGATTTGAACCGTATCCGGTTTAATCTTTACAATCGGTTTTTGTAATAGCTGATTGACTAACTGTTTTCTATTCCCACCGAGATACATGTAGTTATTATCATAGATTTTAGGAATATCAACGGTGATACTATGACGTACTCGATTAGCATCTTCCATCTTAACAGTATAAGTTTCTTTCAAATCCATTGCAGTTGATGTGTCTTCTTTACTGATAGATGTGATATAGACAGGAATCGGTTTATCATTTAATGATTTGAATACGTTTAGAATATCCTTTTGCATCAATTTTTCATTATATGATTTATTAAAGTTATCAAATCGGATTTCCTTTACGTTTTCATTGGTAGTGAAGACTTTTTTAGTCACATTATTCGTTTTGATTTCCGTATCTGGCATATCAATCTTTAATGTACCTAATTTAAGTCCATCTAAAGTAATCTCTTTTTGGCGTTTACGTAACTCTGCTTCACGAGCAGAATTTTTAGCCATTGTTCGATCCATCTTGTCATAATTTAGTTCAACTGCCGCAGCAGCAATCTCTTCGTCTAACTCTTGATCGTCATAGACATTCAAATCAACTGCTGTATCGTTAAGTTCATCTGACTGAGGTGATTCCAATTCTTCTTCGTCGTCAATATCGTCATCGATATCAACATCAGGTTCTTCTTCAGTATCAACTGAGTCTGGTTGTAACAACGCATCATCAACGGGCCCCTTAGTAGCACTCTTGACGCTACTAATCAATTCTTTACGCAACTCATCTTTTGTTTTAGTATCCAATATTTCATCGGATAAGTCATCGATTTGTTGCATACTCGATACAAGTTCGTCAGGGATTTTTTCCTGTTGATTCTCAGGTATTTCACCTTCATCATTCAACGTATCTATATGATCGACCATAGCTGAGGCGTTTCTAAATTTACGTACTTCTTTAGCAAATGCTAAGTGTGTCCGTTTATCAATATCTGCAGCATTAAAGTAGAACCAACCCATACTTCCATCGAAAATAAGGAAGGTATAGTCACTAAAGGACTCTTTCAAGGCAGTAAAGTTCTTACGAAGTAAGAAATAGATGATACTTAATGGGTTAATGAGTTTAGAACTCATGTTAACCACATCTTTTTTATTCACGCCACTGATATCCCAGTTAGCGGCATCAATTAGGATATATTTGTGTTTATGGGTAGAACCCACCATTGATAGTGTGATAAACTCTTTGAGTTTATCCACATAGGCATTAGCTACTAGTTTATAGCCTCGATTACCAATTGATGCTATAAAGTTCTTATGAAAATCGCTCGTATCAATTGCGATATTACGGTTTTTAATAACATTTGGTTTAGCTAGATATAGCATATTCAATTCATTCTTACAGAATGTTGCCATATCACTCATTTGTGTTTGGTCCAACCGTGTTTGTATCATCTTAGCAAAGAACTTTTGACGTACTTTATACGGACGATAATAGCGTTTATATGTGGTTGCAACCCTGTAACTATCTTGATTTAAGAGTGTAATCGAATCTCTGTGATCAGATAGTAACATAACTAATCTAAATTCGTAACCAGGTGTTGACGCATCATAGGGAAGCTTCAACTTCTGTTTTGTATACTTGAATGGATTAACTCGATCCAATGTAATCAAAGTAATTCACATCCTTTCATGTGTATTATACGTTACATATCTGTCAAGGCAAATAAAGCAACATACCATTTGCTACGTTCCTCAGCTATAAATATATATTATTATAGCGTATAAAAAGAAAAAGTAAAGGATGAATCTAGTGGACCATATGCAATTCCAACTAGATTCATCCTTTGACCAGTGTATAGGGTTGATACGTGAATTATTATATTTCATTAACGATGAGAGGATTTATATGCGTATGTAACCATAAACATATAGTATCAACCTTACATAATAGTACGCTATTATATAAAATTTGAAAGGAGCACAATATATGGCTTTATTAAGAATCGACTTTGCGAAAGATACCAATAACCGCTTTCGCTATAGTATCAAAAAAGGTTATTTCAATATAAGTAAATTTGATGATACCACTAGATTTGATAGTGGTGATTGGGTGGTTGAATTCAATCAGGAAATGATTCATTTCACCTGTAATTCAGTAGTTCGTGGAGCTAGTGACGACATGGTTAGAGACTTCACGTTTACTACGAAAGAAGGTTCGTTGTTCTTATATACATCACCAACGAACTGGTATTGGTATTGGAGAGAAAAACATACGCAAGACGTTATGGATAATTTCAACATCAATAAAATCATTCCAGTTGACGTTAATGATTATGTGTATATAGAACAGACTAACATAATCAAATACCACTATACTCCAGATAATGAGTATTGTGGTTACACAATCAGTGAATCTGAACTAAAGGGTTCTCAATCCTTTAAAGTTTGGATTACTGATGGGGTATCAATCAATAAGATTGTACCTAAAATCGTTGTCACACACCCAGTGTTAGGCAACACAACTAAGCTACTATTATCGGATGTCTATTTTGGGTTAACTGATTTCTTATTAATCCAAAACCGAAAAGAGCATCGAACATTGTATATCAATAAAGATTTGGATATCAATGAAGTAGCTAAGTATATGAATGAACACCAAGAACGATTGACAAATGTCACTCCTGTTCTGGATGAAGAATTCGTAGATACAATGCTAAAATAAGTTCGTGGATATAACCTGTGAGGTTATATCCACTTTTATTCTCAGATAGTAAAGGAGGTGAGTTAGAATGAGACTATTTAAATTATTAGCATTAGAAGATGAATTGCGTCATGAGTTAATGGTGAATACTAGAATACTATTCAAGTATATGATTAGTCCGAAGAATAATCATAAACGGTGTTTAGTTGATACATCTTCGAATAGTCATATCGATTTTATGCATCGGTATTGTTCAAAAGGTACACAAGTCGAAATCATACATATGAAAAATGGTAATCATAAAATTCGTATGTATGATGATGGTGATGATAAATGGCGGATTCAAATTGTTGGTAATGATAAGTTTCCTGAACGATTCCGATTCGTATTCAGGGGTTGTCCAGATGAATTAACTGACAAAATGCCAGATGCATATCCACCAATGGATGAATTTTATCATACTATATTTCGTGTATTACCTGCATATTGCAGGGATCATGTGCGGTACAAACATCAACAGAAAATCATGGTATTAGTAAAAGATATCGCGTATTTAATTAGACACCTAGATCAAGTCTATGGGGCTGATGTTGAATTATAGGAGATTTAAAAATGAAAGTAGTAACAGAACTAAACCAGCATTTTTCGTTGATTGAGTTAATTAAACGGTATAAAGATGAGGAAAATAATTTCATCCGATGTAGTGAAAATATCATCAATGCATTAGTCTTTGCATTATATGAAACACGATTCCATGATGATTATGATACGTTTACCATATCAAATAAAGACCCTGAATCATTCCAATTATCCACTGACCTATATGATTATCATCTTTCATCGAACTATATGCTTGATACGAATTTAGATGACGTTCAGTATGAATCAATCTATAATATGCCTAGTCGATTATTATATCGCTATATCACTATCGTTCGAAAAGAACCATTACCAAATGATACACCAACACAAATCGAATGGTATGGTGCTTGGACGCGTGGAAATGACGAAATGTTCGATATTCCACTTGATTTAGACGATATGGTGTATCTTAAATACGCGTATTTATTAGCGGATATATTTGAAGATTTAGCTAGGGTCTATGAAAAGCTACAAATATCCCAACACAGAGTATGCAAACAATATGAGACGTTCTATGAAAATAAACGCTCTATGATGGACTCTGCTTATTTCTTAGATAATGTAGCGAATACCGTTTCATTGGATACAGATATTACGGTCAATTATTCAATTGACTATATGGCTGCCTATGAAAAGGCATTAGGTCATACTGATATGGATACCTATCGTGAAAGAATAGCTAAATTGAAATCAAACCCAGAAAAAATGGTCCCTAGCAAAGATGATGGTCCAATATTTTAATTAGGAGGTAATTACCATGTTAGAAAGATTTGAAAAACGTCTTAACGTAGAAGATTTAGTATTACTTAATAAATCCAATAAAGATAACTACTACGATATTCAAACAAATGCTCTTTGGGCTATTTGTATGCTGATGTTGAATGGTATACTAACTAAAGAAGTATCACCATATGGTGAGTCTTATGATCGAGTACGATTCGGTCATTATATCGCAGATATTCGTAAATTTGAAGTACCTGAATTTGAAGATGCTACTGATTTATCCTATAGTACAGATATAGAATTTTGTGATTTCTTACAACGGGTCGCAATTATTGAACGTACAGAGCCATTACCTAATGGAATACCAAGTAGTTTCATGTATTGCACAGAATGGTTTCAAAATAAACCTTGGGCATCTTCTGTCCAAGACCATACTCCTTTAGAAACTAATGAATATGATATTATCTGTGAAAATGTGATTGCAACTAAGTATATCTATCTATTCGCAGATTTATTTGATGAATTACATTTGTTCTGTAAAGAACGTGATATTGAGCAATATTACTATTGCCGTGAAAACGGTGGAGATTTCCTTGAATTGAAAATCCGCATGTTTGAATATGCCCGTTCTGTTGAATCTTATGTCAAGATTGTTAAGCAAATCGGTTTATTAGACTATAAGGTTGAATTCGATACAACGAAAGACTTACTTGATAATCTTGGTGTTGCTGTACTAGAACAACGACACATTGAATTGCCAGAACGATTCAACGAATCCCATGCTCAACAACGAAGTGATGAAATGGAAATTCCATTCTAGGAGGTGTCATTATGGAACAAGTGTCAATCGAACGATACATAGACATACTTCGCAATGATACCAACCAATGGTTGCATATCATTGCAGACACTATGAGAGCCATTACCCATGAGGTAATGGCTCATCATTTCGAATCTACTATATCGGATTCTAGCCCAATCACACAACGCATAGATATGACTTGCATTTACCACTCGATCTCGATTCGAGGTCGTGGTTATGCGTTCAGAAACTCTCGTGTATTCATTATAAAGAAAGATGGACAAACTTTATTACATATAAAAATCAATAACAAAGAAAACTATTGTAGCGTCGAAAATTGTCGATTAAGTAAGTCGATATATACAAATGGTATTCTTAGAGATATTGATTATCAAGAGGTGTTATCTATCATACTCGCAGTTGTGGATGAATTACATGAGGACTATCCAGATATTCAACTATTACCAAATCGAACTCGTTTGATTGAGCTCACTAATACAATTGCTACTATGTATAATAAAACGGTGGGGATTTAAATCCCCACCGTGATTTACAGGTAAAAGGAGATTACAAATATGAGTAATTATGAAACATATACGCAAGAAGAACGTATTGCGTATAAAACTAAAACTAGAGAAATCTTTTCTATCGAAACCATTCATGATGATGGTTGTATCACGATTAAGCATGATGGTGAATTATATCATTTAGATGCCGAACAAGAAGTATCTATCGGTGATGATTGGTCTATCGTTCTATCCCATAGTATGACATCTGTTATCATTACCTATGTTGGGTTTACTAAATATCCTGGTGAACGTAATACCTTTGCCTTCCCTGTTAAGTTGGGTATTTGCTATCTTCATGGTGAAGCTCCAGGGTATGATGGCGTTAAGAAATTCTATTTCAAGTTTGTCGATAAAGTCGATCAACAAGCTCGAGATGAAATGGGTTTTGATAGTATCCGAGAAATTGTTGATACCTCTCTTATGATTCGACTTCGTTCTTTTAATGAGAATCCGATTGTCAGCTTATTTGTCAATCGGGACGATGTTATCAATAACATGAGTGGTATCTTCCCAGGTTACGAAACTAACGTAACGCCATCCGGTGATGTGTCTTATATTATCCGTACCTCTTACTTCTCTCCATTCCTAATTGTAGAGTTTAAAGATGGTCGTCGTGTATGTTATATCCACAAAGGCTATAGTATCGATAATATCCGTGATCTACTCGAAGAAGATAAACTTCTTCGTATCTAATCTAATAAGCCCGTACTCAATACGGGCTTATTTTTTTTACCCACCTCTACACTTTGACAAGTTAGTATATACTCATTTATCTATCTGCAAAGGAGTTGTGTAACTCTATGACATCTATATCCGATATCCGAGTATTCCTCGGTAAAGAATTTGATAACTATTATTGGGTCGATGACTTAGACTCAATGAAATGGTTCTTATGTCATACCGTACTCGATCGCTTTATCGATTACGATCCTAATCGGGTAGCTTATACACATGATTACCTAGATATGATATACTCTCTATTAGACACTAGTAAAGATATTATCAATACGATACCTTATAATTCAGAATATCGCATTGATAAGCTCACGATCTATATTGCTTGTATCTATCTATTCACCGGTATGTTACAATCTAATCATAAAGACTACTTCGTACTATCCATCAGGCACTTACGTAAAGATGCAAATCAGCTAATTTCCTACGGCTTAAACGCATCTATGCTTGAGGAGATCGAATGGATCCTGTCCAATTGTCTCCTCCCTGATGCCTCTAAATCCTATCGGTCTTATCCATTTAACCCAGGTAATCTCTATGTAGTCTCTGATGCTTTAAAACTCTCTCGTTTACCTATCTATGATTTAGTATTAACTACCTTCTATGATGTATATGAAACTCATAAATATAATATCACTACTTACGATATGGATCATATCATTCATCTGGTATACCTTAGACTTCAATCGTTATATGGATATAATCAATGTAACCATTTATACTTATTGAATATTATACTGGATATCCCAATCTATTCTGAGTATAATACCTTACAGAATATACTGGTATCATTCCCTGTCTTTAAAGAGTATATATCTCACTATATTAATCTGGAATCTCTCGATAGAATCTATATTAATAGTAAATAATTTTAATATATCCAGTAAAAAAATCTAAATAATAAGATTTAAATTATATATATTGAAGGATACTTAGTATCCTTCAATATATATAATTATCATATATTATATAGATGAGGATACAAGTATCCTCATCTATATATTTATTTCTCTTTATTTATAAAGGGGGATTTTTTTCCTTATGGAAAAATCCCCCTTTATAAATATTTATTATTTATTATCTT
>ERZ773197.8-NODE-8-length-181499-cov-5.590706_pt1 | contig 181499 bp, 148 predicted proteins | sample MGYA00580999_ERZ773197 | MGnify/ENA primary metagenome ERZ773197 (study PRJEB29015, sample SAMEA2738166) | human oral metagenome | biome: human oral; feature: human-associated habitat; material: saliva | place: China | collected 2185 ...
CTCCACCGGATTTCTTAGCAGGTTTTCTGTTGGACTTCTTAGGTGTGTCTTCTTTCGGCTTAGGGGTATCGTGAGGAACCTCTGTATTGGTAACGGTAAAGCCTGTTGTGGCGTCTCCCGTTACCTCTGAGGTATAGCCTGAAACCTCATCCTCTTTGACACTGTAGATGATCTCGGTACCGTCAGCGTTGTACTTGTCCAAGCCGGAGAAGGTATCTGTCCAGCTGTTGGCATCTGAGAGTGTTACGGTCTTGCCGGTGTCAGTGCCGTCTGCAAGAAGATGTACGGTGACAGGACCCGCCTTAGGGCCAACCCACTCTTTCTTAACAGGAACATCTACCTTCTCGATATTGGTATTGGTAATGGTGAAGCCTGAAGTAACATCGCCTGTGATGGCAACAGTATATTTTGACATGTCAACACCGGTAACCGACGCCTCAGTCACCGTATATGTAATAGGCACACCATCTTTATATTTTGGAAGATTGCTAAAAGTACCTGTCCAGTTACCAGCTGCATCCAGCGTCAATGTTTTGCCACTGTCGCTACCATTTGCAAGGAGCTTCACGGTAACGGCAGAACCTGTAAGACCAACCCATTTTTTAGTAACAGAAATGGACGTGACCTCAGGTGTATGCGAGTTGGTAATGGTATATCCGCTTGTCGCATTACCGGTAATCGTTGGGAGATAGCTGGCAATCGTTGGATCTTCCTTTACGGTATAGGTAATTGTCTGACCTGCAGCGTTCTTCTCATTTAGACCCGTAAAGGAACCCTGCCAAGAACCATTTTTATCAAGAGTTAACGTCTTACCTGTATCAACACCGTCGGCAAGAAGACGTACCGTAATAGATGTGGGTCTTAAGCCATCCTGGTTGTCTGCATCATCCCAAACCTTCTTAACAGTAACATCGATAGTCGTGGGAGTCTTTTTGTCGACAAATGTTTTAGTTACCGTCTGGTTTGCCGGCGAGAAATCAGTAGAAGCTATTCCTTGATCATCGGCTGTGTCATATCCATTGGGAGCCTTGGTCTCTTTTATCGTATAGTCATCACTCAGCATCTGCTTGAGTTCTGCCTCACCATTGGCGTCGGTTGTCACTTGGCCAACTGATAGTCCAGATCGATTACGAATGACGTCAAAAACGGCACCTGCAAGAGGCTGTCCAGCTTCATCAACCTTCTTGATTTTAATTGTATAGGCATAGCCCTCGCCTGTACCACCTGCAGAAGGAATGGTATAAGAGGCTTTGCTTGTCCTCTGTAGCTCAGTATTATTGAGTGTTGCTTGATTTTCGAACTTCTCACCAGGAAGCGGTGTCCATGGAATTTGGGTCTGATAGCGTACGAGGAATCCCTTATCGGCCGGGATATTGCCCAAATCAAGCTTAAATCCGTCTGCTGTTTCAACAAGCTTCGAAGCGTATTGACTTGTGACGTTAGTCTGGTTTGTGAGCGTTATGTTAACGCCATCTGACTGCCACGTGCCGGAAAACACCTCAAGAGAACCGGGAATGTACTTTATGCCAGGCGTCAGAATCTTATCGTCAAGAGACACGTTGGTGTATCCCTTGCCGTCCTGGTTAACTTTAATCTGCCAAACACCCTTTGTTGTATCGTAGCCCTTTGCCCAGCCAGATTTAATAATGGGTAGCCCTGCTACGGTATGGACAACATAATTGATATTTCCTGCCGAAACAGGTACGCCACTTACCTTTGTATCAATGGGAATCGTCTTGCTTGTTTTATGTACCGTACTGTCAACTTGTGCATTTACGGTAAATTTGCCTGAAATATCTGACTTTCCCTCAACATAACTGGTATAGGTCAGAATATACTTTTTGGTACTGGGATCCAATTTTCCCGTTGCAATCACATTGGAACCATCTTTGATCTCAAAATTGATTGGCGCAGCACCAACAATACCGTCTGGAAGATCAATCGTCGTGGTATCACCTGCATGTACCGCATTATTTGGCAGCTTGTAATTAAAATGTATTTTAAAAGGCTGCCATGGACCAACGGTAACCGGAGTATTCCCGCTTGCGTCAGTAACCGATGCGCTGGTAACGACATTGGGCAGTTCTGCTGCCTGAGTTTTCATGACTCCCCATGAAAGTAAAAATGACATCGCCGTCGCTAGGGTTAACACAAAACTCAGTAATCTCTTTTTCACGACTCCTCCTTGGTGATTCCCGTGAAAGTACAAAAAACTCAAACAATACAAAAGAGCTGCTAATAATCGGACAGATCCAGCCTCCATTCGGGCTTATCCTATTAAATATACAAGAATACTTAATAAAGAATTATAAAAACACCATCTCCATATAACCCCATTTCAATATGCAAATCATTACAGGTTTCAGTTTTAGGCAAGTTCTTACCCCTACTTCCTTACACAAGATGAATATTTTCTCTCGGAGTATGTACTCTTGTGAATACGAGTATTTGAGACTTTTCATTTATAGGGGGTCCTGTACATCGTCTGGATTACGTTTCTAAAGATGGCCTAGCACCAACATTTAGGACACGATTCAACCAAATCCACCAGTAAACGAGATTCTTCTCGCAATTGCTTTAAACTTTCGGTTTATGGGTGGTTTTTGGAAGCAAAAGGGGGTGCGGACATTTTCTTGGACCACTAGGCCATATAGCCCAGGGCCCTTCTGTACTCGTTCGGACTCAGCCAGCCCAATGAGCGCTTGATGCGTCCCTCATCATAATACGTGAGATAGGCGTCGAGCTCAGCCATGAAGGTCTCCGGCGAGATATTCTTCCAGTCGCGGTAGTAGAAGAACTCGTTTTTCAGTCTCCCGAAGAAGCCTTCGCAGGCCGCATTGTCCGGGCTTGAGCCCTTCGCCGACATGCTTCTTCTCAGCCCGCTCTCATTGCATATCGCTATCCACTCAGGCCAGCGGTGGTGTCCGCCACGGTCAGAGTGGATGGTGGTATGAGCTTTCGGGCGTCTTTGAGAGAGCGCCTTGGTGAGGCTTGAGTTGGCAAGCTGTTTGCTGGGGTGTCGCCCGATAGACCAGGAGATGCACTTGCCGTCGAAGCAGTCGATTATCGCAGACAGATAGATTTTTGCGCAGGGGAGCCTGAACTCAGTGATGTCGGTGAGCCACAGCTCATCTGGGGCTAAAGCGTGAAAGTTACGGCTGATGAGATTTTTTGGCCTTGGAGATCTCACCGACATAGGAGCTCCAGCTGTGTGGACGCTTCTTGTTATAGACGACTTTCAGCCCCTCTTCAGCCATTATGCGCCTTACAACCTTCTCGGAGACGTGTGTACCTTCTCGTTTGAGTCTGGCGTGTACGGTTCGGTAGCCCCAGCGCCTCTGGCCTTCTCTAAACACAGATCTCACCTGTGTCCTGAGTCTTTCATACTTGTCTTGACCCAGACGGCTACGGTGGTACTCATAGGAGCTCTTCGATATCTTCAAGAAAGCGATGATCAAGCGGAGGGGCAGCCCTGTCACCTGCCTCAATCTCTCGCCGAGCCCGCACTTGCTCCTGTTCGAGATCAAAGCCGGGTCCCACCCGACCGCTTTTAGGTCAGCCAGCACCGCCCTTAGAAGCAAATTTTCTATCTGGTCAGGACTAAGGCCGGCAAGCGGTCCTGACTTCGGAGGATCGTAGGGGTCTCTGACATGAGATACTCCTTTTCACCTGAGGGTTTTGCGCTCTTCTGTATTCTGGCGCACTGACTTTTTCTCAAGGCGCCGGTATAGCTGTGCGGGAGACCCTTGTAGATCCAGTCCTTCGCTGCGTTGTAGTTAACTTTGGCAAAGGCTGCTGCTCCTTTGATACTCATCCCGTCTTCTCTTGCAAGTAAAAACAGCTCTACGTTCTCTCTGCTATACATGCGAACTCCAATCCGACCGCCCTTGACGGTCCAACTTTTCGTCCGCACCCCCATTTGAGCGTTTAGTGGTGAATCAAATCACCACTAAACGTCCAATTTGGTACCAATTGCCTACGCCACGAGAAAACCACCACGAAAGCAAGACAACTACCAGCGAACTTACAGACAGCCGCTCTGCGCATGTGTAGCGCCATAAAATCAATGCGAAAAAACACCCTAAAGAGAAGCTCTTCTCAAGAGAGACGAAGCTCTTCTCAAGAGAGACGAAGAAGAAGAGAGCCAGAGGAGAGTTGAAGAAGAACCAAAAGAGAAGCAAAAAGAAGCGAACCACTAAAACAGAACGTCGAGAAACATAAAAGGTTAGTCAAAGTAAACTTATGCGCAGGTAAACACGCATATAAAAAGCGTTGCATCAGACGATAAAAACGTGTAAAAACTTTATATGCAAGTGTAATCTGCTTAGCAACAATTTACGTTACACTTGAGCCAATAATTTCCCAAGTAAGGGGCTTGGGAATTAGTGAGAGGATAGTACTATGAAAGCAACAGTTAATGAGGATTGCATCGGTTGCGGTCTTTGCGAAGGCACCTGCCCAGAGGTCTTTGCTATCGGTGACGACGGCCTGGCACACGCTATCGAGGAAGAGGTTCCTGAAGCTGCAGAGGACGCTGCACAGGAGGCTTGCGACGGCTGCCCCGTTACCGCCATTGAGCTCGACTAGTCCTAGTCGCATACATGTCAATTGCAATGCAAGACACATCGCACTGCAATCCGGCTGATAATCAGCTACCATGTGAGAGTCGCTTCGGCGGCTCTCATTTATTATGTATTCACGCAAAACATCAAAGGAACACCATGATCCTTGCATCTCAATCTCCTCGCCGCCTTGAACTTATTGCATCACTGGGCATCACACCTCAAGTCATACCTGCCGACATTGATGAGTCTCGCAAACCCAATGAGACTCCCCTCGCGTTGGTCAAGCGACTTGCACAGGAAAAGGCCATAGCGGTTTGCCGTCACTTGATGGACGACGCTCAAGCTGTCGAGAAGAACAACGAGATTGTCATTGCAGCCGATACCATCGTGTGGACCAAAGACGGAACAGTCTTTGGAAAGCCGAAAGACCCTGAAGATGCCAAACGTATGCTCCGAGAGCTTTCTGGCAAGACGCACTTTGTTTCTACCGGTGTGGCACTCAGGCGCTTCAAGGCGTTCAAGTCCCCCGCACCCGACGGCGCCCCTTCTGTCATTGCCGTCGCCTTCACAGAAACCACCGAGGTCATGTTCTATGAGCTCTCCGAAGATGAGATTTCGGCCTATATAGCCTCCGGAGAAACATTAGATAAAGCGGGAGCCTACGGTATTCAAGGCCGAGGTCGCTTTCTGGTGCAAGAAATTAAAGGAGACTATGAAAACGTTGTTGGTCTTCCCGTATCACTTCTCGCCCGAGAACTCGTCAAGTTCACCGGTAACCACAACTATCTTGAATGTGCACTTGAGGGCAAGAGTCATTAACCAGCGAGATAGACTTAGTTAAGACTCTTACGGGATAACCTTAAGATACGGTCACACTTTTGTGCCATCTCCATATCATGAGTAACGACTACAAGTGTTTTCTTAGCATCATGCGTAGCTGAAATCAGTGCATCCATAACGGTGTCGGCCATCTTTTTATCCAAAGAACCCGTAGGCTCGTCAGCTAAGATTAGGTTTCCCGGCTTAAGAATAGCCCTGCTTATTGCAACGCGCTGTTTTTCTCCGCCGGAAAGCTCATTAACGGTAGCATCCAGTTTGTCCTCTATGCCAAATCTTTTGAGCATCTGCCTGGTTTGGGAGTTCCTTTCATCCTTGGACAGTTTGGTATACTGGAGCGCCAGAAGAAGGTTATTGCGTACTGACCGGGAGTCTATCAGTGCAAAGGACTGGAAAAGATAATTGATCTCGCTTCTGCGCAGAAGCATTGCCTTATTGCTGTTTATCTTTGGATATGCGTTTCCCGACAGGTAGATCTGTCCCGCATCAGGGGCATCAAGCAGCCCCAATATATTCAGAAGCGTTGTTTTCCCGCAGCCGGAAGGACCGGTGATCGCAATGGTCTCGCCTTGCCGGATGTCAAAGGTAAGCTCGAAAAAGATCGTATGCTGACCGAAGGACTTTGAAAGAGACTCAACATGAATATAGGAATACACTATTGCTCCTTTGAGACGGTTTCCAATACGACGCTTGCGGATTTTCTGCGTACGGTATCGAATATGACAACGTTTGATATGGCAAGAAGCGCGGCTCCCACTATCAGGCCGGCGTTAGATCTACATGCTCCGCAAATAGCAGTGCCTAGCGCTATAGTAAGGTTTACAAAAAGAATCTCCCGCTTGTACATATCCCATGTGCTGAATCCCAGTACATATTTCACACCGATCTCTCGTGCGTTCATCCTGTTGACCACGTTGATAAGACAGACAAGCATGATAGCAATGGTAACTATCATCATAATGAGAACGACTGAGAAGAGCACAAAGAGATCTTCTAACGTCTTTGAGAGACCGTTAATGTAGTTTTCTACGGTTGCAAACCGTGCTTGTAAGGAATTCTCATTGAGGGAGACAGACTTTTTGTCATCTAGTAATTTTGAAGCAGCTGTCTCGTTTAATTTGATGTAATCGTTTTCCAATCCATCTGCAATGAGACTTTCCGATTCAAAGGGAACCATATTGTTTGCTGTTATAACAGCTATAACAAAATTATCGGCTGTGGCAGGCTGGTCTGCGCCTGCACTCCACGTAAACAGCTGTTGCGTACCGTCATAGGTGGAGAATTGATATTCAGGGTTTTTCATAAAAGTAGTGATTATATTGGAATCATATGACTTATGAGAATTTTGCAATAGTTGCTCGATTGCCGCTTTCTGCGTGGGACCTAAAGACGTAGGCAGAAGATATACGCGCACTCCGCTTTCTGCCTTTGTGATATCTTCATCAGAAATAGGAACCCCGATCTGTTTTAAATAGGAGGGAGACGCTGCCAAATACCAGAATGGCTTAAGATCTGTGTTGTGCGGCAGGCGTGCCTGAATAACAATGTCGGTATAATAGCTAACATTTGCTAAAAAAACTCCGTCATCATGCTCGTGAGCAGCATACCAAGTGTACATATCTTTGCTGTAATTCATTGGATTGCCTGTGAACCTACCATCATTTAACGTATAGTCTTGCAGCACATACCAGTTGCTATACTCACTCCAGGTAGAGCGTGTGTGAATGACGTCTTGATACATTTTCAGAGGTTGGTCAATATAGAGACATCCACTAAAGACTGCAACCAAACAGATCAGATAAGAAACAACAGTCAAGATATAGAATCCTCGCCTAGAATATCGGCTGGTAATAGCATCGACTGGCTTTATCGCAATAAAAGGAATAGAGGCAAAACCCATTGAGAACACTACCACAGCCACCGGCGGCAGCATAGTGATACAAACATATCTGAAAATCTCTTCATTGAGAGCAAACCCATCTAAAGTTAGATATGCTCCTATTGTGCTTATGGGAATCACTACAAGTAACAATAAAACCTGCCAAGAAAAAAGCTTAAAAATATAATCGCTTTTACTCCAGCCAAGCATCATATGTACACCCAGTGTTTTCAATTCAAGCAAGGCAAATGTCAAAGTAAGCAAGCAAAATACTATGGAAAGTATAATAAAAGCTCCACCACTGAATATGTAAATCAGACCCGGAATGGAAGTTGATCCTGACAATCTGGTGGTCAAGCTTTCTTTGCTGATACCAGTAGAAGAAGCTACATTGTCTACCAACCTCTGAAAATCTTCTTGATTTAAGCCAATGACTTTACAGGAACTTCCCAATTTATTTCCTGATTCCAATCGTTCTATGCGAAAGTAGACACCGGAACGTACACTTGGTAAGCCGGCGATTTGTTTGAACGCATCATTACCAAATCCCGCATAGCTGTCAATATCTCCGGCCGCAACCTTTTGTATCAGGGCCTTATTCACTATAGGTGTACCCATAAGAGTTAACGGCTCAAATGAGATGTTTTGTGTATTGGATGAAATAAATATACTGAAAGTATAAAGTCTGGAGCTTGTTTGCTGAACCGTTTTACTTTGACTAATAAGCATAAAATCATGGTCGTTTGCAAAGTCCTGCACAGCAGAGATAAACTGGCTTTGTTGTTCGTCAGTTAATTGTGAGGTAAATATTTCATGTTCCTCAGACAGCCACGAGGTAACTTTTCTGGAGATGATAACTTCTAAGATGCCCTTAGCGCAGATACAGGTAGAAATACTGAGGCAAACAATGATGATAAGACTGGCTATAATGCGACCCTTTTTCATGTGAAGTATCTCCATTGATTGAGTATATAGAGAATAGATTCTATGTATATCTTTGGGATATACATGTTTCAGAACAATAAGGAAATTACGTGACCCACATATTAGATTGCAGATCACGTAATTCTTCGGGTATCTCGTTCGTTAACTAAATCAAGACTTAGCCGTGCTATACCTGTTACGAGAAATCAAAGTACCTAAAGCAGTTACTTACCCTCTACAATTCCAATATGGCTCTAGAGTATCTTTACCTATAAAGCCCCAAGCCTGTGACAAAACCCCTTCACTCTTCCATCCAGAAGAGTGACCATTTACGGAAGAACAATGCTCATAGACTTGGGAATTGCAATCCGAAAATCCGAATACTCCTGCATTTCGTCCGTAATGCCAGTATACTGCGGTTCCTTTGTAATAGACGACTGCGGCCTGTACAATCATGGGCGCACCAAAAAATAAAATACATCCAAGTAAAAATGCTGTTACATATTTCTTGAACCTCATAGCACCCTCCATTCTTGAACGAGTACCCTATTATTTTTAATACTACATGACTTCTTTAATAAATTATTTTTTATTCGGTAAACGTCATCACTAGAGCTCTCAACGGAGTCTAATTTTAACTAGAGCATATCTAGCAAGCAATTAATTTTTAGGAGCTAGTTAAACTTTACGATCTTCTGCGCAATGTGATAGCCGCTCAGCGTTATGAAGCGACCAAGGCGTCCGGGTAGATTACATGCCTTTCCCACAAGCCCATGTCGAGCATGAAGATACATTCGTCTGTCGTATACACGCAGTTCGTCCCACAGTTTTTCAAGCTCGTCCATAGCGTCATCGCGATCGGACATCTTCGAGAACACCGAACAAATAGCCATGATAATTGCGAAGTAACTCATCATATACTTACGCAAGCGCGGAGAATCCACATCATCGTACAGGTGATAGGCATGCATCATAACCCGAGCTACACGCCAATAATGATCCACGCGACTGGTGAGAACCTTCTCGTTTACGGATTGATCGTCACGGCCGATAAAGTAGCGATACAGGTCAACGTCCACATAGTAGATGGTCTCAACCTTAGGAAATGGCACATAGGCATACACGTTGTCAACATAGAACGTGTGCGGCGGCATCTCAATTCCTGCTGCACGCAACACCTCAACGCGATACGTCAGCGCATGCATGAGAAGATACTGCGAGAGCTTAAAATGTCCCAAGTCTTCCCAACCAATAACGCGATCGGTCGGAATTGCGGCACGATAGTCAACGAAGTTTTGCGTATTGTCTTCAACATGCTCGTAAACGTAATTGGAAAGCACCAAATCAATGGGCTTCTCGCCAGAATTTGACGAAGCGGCAACAAACTCACGAAGCTTGTTCAGAAAAATCTTAAGCGCCTCTCCGTCAACCCAGTCGTCGGAATCAATGTTTTTGAAATACACGCCGTCGGCATAAGCCACTGCCTTCATAACCGCAATACCATGACCGCCGTTTTCCTGATGGACCGCCTTAATAATGTTTGGATAACGCGCCGCCCACTCGTCAGCCTTGGCGGGCGTATTGTCCTTCATCGAGCCGTCGTCAACGATAACAATCTGCACGTCATCGGCATAGTCTGAACCCTCAAGGATCGACTCAATGCAGTGATCCATATACTCTGCGGAGTTGTAGCACGGAATACCAAACGTAATGGTCTTTTTCATAAGCGAAGACTCCTTATATACCCTGTTTCTATGCCTGATTGGCGATGAGTTCGTCGGACAGCTCAAGTGCGGAGGCAACAACACCGTCCATATCGTAGTAGCGATACTCTGCCAAGCGTCCGACCGGATGGAAGTTCAACACGTCCGCAACGCGCTCGCGATATGTGCGATACAGCTCCTGACTTTCCGGCTCAAGAATGGCGTAGTAGGGAGTCTGTCTACTTCCGGGTTCATACGCATGAGAGTATTCGCGCATGATGGTAGTTTTACCGGGAACAACCTGGCCTGTCATATTCTTGAACTCGGTGATACGCGTAAAGTCCTCACTCACGGTATAGTTCACTGTACCAACGGGCTGGAACTGATCTTGATCCAGCGTCTCAAACTGCATGTCAAGCGTACGATACGGCAGCGCACCCAAATCCAGTCCAAAGAGTTCATCAAGCGGTCCGGTATAGATAACCTCACCGGTAAAAGGCTTATCGCATACAGACACATGAGAAGCGTCAATCTTCATAATGTCGCGCACGTCAACATCAAGAAAGACGTCAATCAAATCGTGGTCAAGCATGTTTTCAAAAAGCTTGGTATAACCCTCGGCCGGCATGCCCTGATACTTTGCCGTGGGAAAATAGCGATCATCGTCACCGACAAAAACTGGAACACGACCCGTAATGGACTTATCAATCTGATCCGGCGTTTTCCCCCACTGCTTCATGGTGTAGTGCAGAAAAACGTTCTCATACACGTAGTCGGCAATCTCTTCCAGTTCGGGATCGTTCTGCTCGCGCAGCTCCATGATGGGAACTTTGACGTTCTCGCCAAAGACAGACACAAGCTTCTGATAGAGCTTCTCGCCACGCTCTTCACCAAAGGCAAGCTTGAGCGAGGCGTGGTTAAACGGCACAGGCATCAGCTGGCCGTAGATATTCGCGCGAACCTTGTGCTGGTAGTTTGTCCATTCGGTAAAACGCGAGAGGAACTCGTGCACCCGGTCACTGACGGTGTGGTAAATGTGCGGACCGTACTCATGAATCAAGACGCCCGCATCATCAATCCGATCGTAGGCATTCCCGGCAATGTGTCCGCGGCGCTCGATAATTGCGACTTTAAAATTGCACGCTTCAGCCATACGGCGGGCAACAACAGAACCGGCATATCCGGCGCCGACCACCATGACATCGTAGGCATCGGGGTTAAAACCAGCAGGAAGACCGTGCATAATAGCCATGTAAACCTCCATGAAGCGCCTTCGTTTGGCGAGAAGCGCCTTCCGGTGACAGTATTTCTCGTCCCTAATTTTATCACGCACTCCTATAATGAGGTTCGTATGGCACAAATTACCTTTTTGATAGGAGTTCTTTTCATGGGAAAGTTTCTTGAACAGATGAAGGCAGCCGCTCAAGCTGATAAAAAAACCATCGTACTTCCCGAAGGTGAAGATCCCCGCACCATTGCGGCCGCAAAGGTCATCATCGCAGAAAACCTTGCAAATCTTGTAATCCTCGGAAATCCGGATGAGATTGACGTCGCCGGCGCAACCGTTATATGCCCTGCCACCGATGAGCGCCATGAGGCTTATGCGCAGAAATTTGCCGAGTTGCGCGCACGCAAAGGCGTCACCATTGAGCAGGCTCGCGAAACCATGAACAACAATACCTATTTTGCCACCATGATGGTCAAGATGGGCGATGCCGACGGCCTTGTTTCAGGCGCCTGCCACTCCACCGCCGACACGCTCCGACCTGCACTTCAGATTATCAAGACCGCTCCGGGAACCAAGCTCGTTTCCGCGTTTTTCATTATGAGCACGGACAAGCCTGAGTTTGGCGAAGACGGCACGCTCCTCTTTGCCGACTGCGGTCTCAACATCAACCCCAACGCCGATGAGCTTTCCGAAATTGCCCTCGCATCCGCACAGTCTTGGCGCGCCTTCATGGATCAAGAGCCGCGCGTGGCCATGCTCTCCTACTCCACCATGGGTTCTGCCGGAGGAGAGACTGCCGAGAAGGTCCAGGAGGCAACAAAACTTGCCAACGAGAAAGCTCCCGAGCTGGCACTTGACGGCGATCTCCAGCTTGACGCTGCAATCGTTCCTGAAGTGGCTAAGCTCAAAGCGCCCTATTCCAAGGTTGCCGGCCACGCCAACATCCTCGTTTTCCCGACGCTTGAAGCGGGCAATATCGGCTACAAGCTCGTACAGCGCTTCAGCGGTGCCGAGGCTTACGGTCCCCTCCTTCAGGGCATCGCACGTCCGGTCAATGATCTTTCTCGTGGCTGCTCGGCTGACGATATCGTAGGTGTGGTTGCTATTACCGCCGTTCAGGCTCAAATGGCCGTTGCAAGCGAGAAGAGCAAATAGTGAGTACACTTGTCACCATCTCTGATGGCACACTTTCCGTTTCCGTTGATTCTTTGGGAGCGCAGCTTATGAGCGTCTGCCTGGACGATGCCGAGTATCTCTGGCAAGGAGATCCCACGTGGTGGCCCAGGCGCGCTCCCATTCTCTTCCCCATTGTCGGTGTTTTGCGCGATAGGTGTGCCCAGTCAGCATCAGGCCCCGTCAAGCTGGCTCGACACGGCATTGCCCGCCTCTATGAGCATCGCATTGCAGAGAAAACTGCAGAGCACGTGACATTTGAGCTGAGTGATTCTGAAAAAACATGGCCAGCCTATCCGTATCACTTTGTGCTCAATATGGCCTATGCCGTTGAGGATGGCGTCCTCACACAGCGCTATCTGGTACGAAACACCGGCTCCGTTGATTTACCGTTTGTTCTCGGCGGACATCCCGCCTTCAAAGTTCCCGTTCCCAAAAACAACGGCTCAGAACTTCCCGACTACGAGCTTGCATTCACGCGAGCATGGACGTCTTTGGGGCCCTCCATTACGCCAGACGGTCTGTGCGATTTCGAACATCCGCAACGTCTGATCACTGATTCGGATTCTCTTCCGCTCTCATGGGAGCTCTTTGACCGCGAATTGACGCTCACGCTTCAAGACGTGCCCGACCGTCGCGTGGCACTGCTACCTCGTGAGATTTCCCGCGGTACACACGGAGTTGAACTTACTTTTGACGGCTTTGATTACCTGGGTGTTTGGTGCGCGGGTTCAGGATGCCCCTTCGTGGCCATTGAACCTTGGACGGGCGTCGCCACCGCCCTTGATGAGGATGACGTCTTTGAGCACAAGCGCAACATGACGCTCTTGTCGCCAGGCGAAACGTTTTCTCGAGCTTTTACCATTCGGCCGTTTTAGCTGCAGAGTATTCTGACTTCAGGCATTCTGGCTGCAGAGTATTCTGGTCTCAAAGACCTGCGTACGTGTGTCGTCTTGGTACTTGTACCCGCACGGTACAAGTCCTGCGCGAGCTTCTTCTCAATTTTCGTCCCTAACTGATCGTTTACGGGTGATTTGATTCACAACTAAACGCTCAAATTGGCGAGAAAACACAACTAAACATCACTTTTGTCACTCAAAAACACCCGTAAACCAGTGAATTTAAGGAAGTCTGCAAAAAACTCATTTGCGGGTGATTTCTTAGGAGGCTTCTATATGCTCATGAAATTGAGTTAATCGCCTTCGCTTAGTTGGGCAAATACAATGGCAGACGTTGACGCCGCAATTTCGGCGCTTAAAGAAATACTCGGTACGCACGCAGGCATACCGAGTATGTGAAGAAAGCCTCAAATTGTATACGCAGCGATTACTTTCCTAAGAGCTCCTGAACGTCGAGGGCAATCATATATTCCTCGTTCGTTGGGGCGACAAGAACGCGGATCTTTGAATCGGGTGCGGAAATGTCACGAACCTCATCAGAGCGAACCTTGTTCTTCTCCTCATCAATCTTGACACCCATCCACGCAAGTTCTTTTGCAATTCCCAGGCGCATCTCGGAAGAGTTCTCGCCGATACCGGCAGAAAATGCCATGGTATCAAACCCATGCATGGACTGGGCCATCTCCATGATGAGCTGAGAAGTGCGGTAGTAGAACATATCAAGTGCCAGCCGGCAGTTCTCATCACCCGCATGAGCGCCGTCTTCAATGTCACGCGAGTCGGAATGACCGGAAAGCGCCAAAAGACCGGACTGCTTGTTCATCATCGTATCAATCTCGTCAATGGAATAGCCGCCGACGCGGGAAAGATAAAAGACCGTTGCCGGATCAAGCGTGCCGCAACGGGTGCCCATGATAAGGCCGTCGAGCGGGGTCAGACCCATGGTGGTGTCCTTATCCTTTCCGTCCTCAATGGCGGAAAGTGAAGCGCCGGAACCAAGGTGGCAACTCACCAGCTTATGCGTTTGTCCGCCCGTAAACTCGTTTACCGCACGCCAAATATAGCGATGAGACGTGCCATGCGCTCCGTACTTACGGATATGCAGCTTCTCAACCACATCACGTGGAAGCGCATACGTATAGGCTTTTTTCGGCATGTTGTAATGGAATGAAGTGTCGCAGACAACAACATTGCCCACTTCAGGGAACATTTCGCGACAAATCTCAATGACGTCGGCTTCGGCATAGTTGTGAAGCGGAGCCAATGGCGCAACTTCGCGGACCCAGCCAAGCGTCTCATCGGTAATGACGGCAGACTGAGGGAAGTACCAGCCTCCCTGAACAACGCGGTGACCAATGCCGTCAATGGGCTGATTCACGGTTTTCAGAATGTCAAAAACGTACTTGATAGCCGTTTTGTGATCGGGAAGCGCCACCTCAAGCTTTTGCTTCTCGCCACCCATTTCTTCATGACCTACAAATGAACCGTCGATGCCGATACGCTCACAGTTTCCCTTTGCATACACCTCACGTGTATCAACGTTCAAAAGCTGATACTTGAGCGACGAGCTGCCGGCGTTAATGACCAGTACGTTCATGACTCTCCTTTTCTCAAGGGACAGCCATGTCCCTTTTACGTTAACAACCGCAAGACATCATACTCCCCCTGCACAGAGGGCGCACGCATCATTACCATTTTACCGACAAATACCCAAGGCTCAAACTCGCTCGCGAGAAGAACTTAAAGCTCCTTCTCCCCGCACGTAGGATTAAGCTGTTTTCCTCCGAGAATGTGGAAGTGCAGGTGCATAACGGATTGACCGCCATCTGAGCCCGTATTTGTTACAACACGAAATCCAGACTCACGGATGCCGGTTGCATCAACCACCGCTTCTGTTGCCTTGGCTACGGAAGCAAGCGTCTGTGCCGGAACAGAATCAAGAATGTTTTCATGATGTGCCTTGGGTACCACCAGCACATGTACCGGTGCAAGAGGATGAGCATCTCTAAAGGCGACAACATTTTCGTCTTCATACAAAAACTCTGTGGGAATTTCTCCGTTTGCGAGCTTGCAAAAAATACAATCGGACATTACATTTCCTCTGCTTTCGTATACGTAGATATACGTAGATGACTTATGCACGCATGGGCGCTACTATGACTCATGCACGTATGGGCTTACTATATGGATGTTACTCATTCACATAGGCCGTAGAAGGTGCCGCCGTGGTATCGGAGATTGCGGATCCGGCCTCGGAGGCATCCAGAAGAACCTTGACTTTTTGCTCGGCCGTATCAAGACGACCACGCAAATCCTTCACCAGCTCTACTCCCCGAGTATACAAAGCAAGCGACTCTTCAAGTTCAAGATCGCTCCCCTCCAGCTGGCGCACAATCTGTTCAAGCTCAACCGAGGCATCCTTAAATGTTAAATCTTTGATATCTTTCTCAGCCATTAAAGCTCCTTTCAGCGCAATATGCGCAACCTACGCTTCAATTTCCGTAACATGTGCAACGAGTGAACCTTCGGCAAGCTTCACGCGTATGGCGTCGCCCTTTTGAGCGTCATGAGCATTTTTAAGAACATGTCCTTGCGCATCAGTCGCAAGAGCATAGCCTCGACCCAACACCTTGAGAGGTGAAAGTGCTTCAAGCTTTCCTGCCGCTGCACTCACCTGTGCTTCGTATGGCGCAAGCAGTCTTGTGGCGGATGTCTTCAAGCGATCGGCGCTTTGCGTAAGTGCTTGTTCTTTTCTGTTGAGCGCCAGAGGAAGTGCGTCATGAAGACGCTGCTCCGTTTGCAACAAATCCGACTTTCGCGACACAAACAAATACAGAGGATCCGACAAACATTTCCGCTCGGCCAAAGCCAAAAAACGAATCTGACGTTGGCGAAGGCTGTTTTGTATCGCAAGATCTGCGCGGCGAGAAAACCCGTCTATCTCTTGAGCGTGTCCCAAGAGAAGGGCTTCCGTGGCTCCCGCAAGCCGAGACACCCGATCGTTAAAAGCCATCTGAAGCTCACTGATGGACGGAGCCACTGACTCGGCGGCTGCCGTTGGCGTTGAGGTGCGCCGATCCGATACCATATCTGCTATGGTGACATCAGGTTCATGGCCAATGCCGGTAATGATGGGTACGGAAGATGCAGCAATGGCGCGGGCAACGGCCTCATCATTGAAGCACATCAGATCTTCAAACGAACCTCCGCCACGCACTAAAAGAATGGCATCCGGATGCGTGGATTTTGCTATGCCCAAGGCCTGTACAATGGTTTGAGGTGCATGTTCGCCTTGTACCGCCGCTCCAGTAACTTCAATCTCAACAAGAGGATTACGCCGCGCAAGTGTACGTTTGACATCTTCAATAACACTGCCTGAAAGAGACGTTACGACTCCAATACGCGTACAGAACCGGGGAATGGGACGTTTGCAATCCTCACGCATCAGCCCTTCCCGCTCAAGCTTCTTTGCAAGTTCTGCAACCTTCTGACGTAAGTCTCCCTCACCGGCAACCTTCAAAGACGTTGCTACAAAAGAAAGTTTTCCCGATCCTTTGTAGACATCGTAGCGGCCTGTAATTTGAACCCTCATGCCATCGTGAAGAGCGACCCCGCTTGCAAGATAGATGCCCTTCCACACGATTGCCGCCATGCTCGCACTTGCGTCTTTGATATCAAAATAGCAATGTCCTGACCGCGCATTTGGGCCTCTAAAACCGCTTACTTCTCCTACAACGGTTAGAAGAGGGATACGGGTGATATTCTCCTTAATGACGATAATGGCCTCAGAAACGGAAAGAACGTGTTTTTCTTCCTTCTCTTTGAGGTTCATATCTTCCGAGGGCGTATCTGTAAAATCCCACATCTTGGCCTAATTCCTATTACGACTGTTCGAAATCAGATATAACAGCTGGAGCGCCGACACAAGGGCAGCGGCAACATAGGTAAGAGCGGCGGCAACCAATACCTGACGAGCGCCAGCTTTATTAAACGTTGACGGGACATGTTCGCTCAAATAGGCAAGGCCCCGTCGAGAGGCATCGATTTCAACCGGCAGCGTGACGATTTGGAAAAGCACCGTTGCGGCATACAGCAAGATGGCAATTTGCGCCGCTCCCGCAATGTTGAGCCAGACACCGGCAATAAAAACATAAATCCATGCAGCAGACGCAAGGTTTACCACGGGAACCAATGCCGAACGCAGCCGAGCAGGCCAAAATCCTCGTGCCGTTTGAACGGCGTGGCCGGCCTCATGGCAAGCAACCGCAATGGATGCGACGGAACTCTCATTAAAATTAGCGTCGGACAGGTGCAGCATATTGCTTCGCGGATCATAGTTGTCGGTAAGGTCACCTTCAATATGTGCAATGCCTACCTCTTGCGCACCTTCATCGTCAAGCATGCGCCGGGCGACATCGGCTCCCGTACCTTGGATACCGGAAGAAACTCGCGACCACTTTTTATACGACGAGCGGATATAGAGCTGAGCCAGGCCACCAAGCGCCAAAGATACCAGCACCAATATCCAATAAAAGATATCCGATCTCCCACCAAAGTAATACATCTCACTCCAATCGTTTCGATTGAGAAAAGTGTACCCCGTGCGGCGGACAACAATCACATGAGCCAAGAAACCAAAATGATGGCTCTAGAGGAGCTCTACATGTCCGCATTTAACCGTGAGTCCCACCTCACCTGCAAGAAGGCCTTGCAGCTGCTTGCCAACAAGCTCATACCTCCAGCCGCAAGAAAGCTTGGAGTCTTTCTTCTGGGCGAGAAGATCGGCAAGATCGTTTTTGTTCGCAATAAGCTGCGGCGCAATTCCTTCTTTTTCCGATACGATCTTTACCAGGGCATACATGAGCTCAAGAACGCCTTCCGATCCTGCTGCGGGACGGCTGTGGTGTTCAATGACAGGACACTCTTCTGGCGGAATGCTCCTGCCCACTTTAATGGCGGCAAGAATGCTCGCAACCGATTCTTGTGAAAGCGATTCCGTACCTCTGATTCTTTTGAGACGCTCAGACGTTGCGGGAGATCTTTTGCATATCTCAACGAGCGTTTCGTCCGAGATAATCCATTTCCGTGGAATGTTGTGCTGAGCCGCACGTTCTTCTCGCCAGGCACAAATTTCTCGGGCAAGCGCCATTTGACGTCTTGTGAGTGAGTTTGATCGTTTGAGGTGCAAGTATGCTTCTTTGGGATCGCGTTTGAAATTTTCCGGAGCCGTATAAGCATTCATTTCCGGCATGAGCCAACCCAAACGATTGGTCTTCATCAAACGCTCATACATACACCGATAGATATCGGGAAGGTAGCGGACATCATCTTCCGCATATACCAGCTGTTCAGGATCAAGCGGTCGCCTTGACCAGTCTGTAAGCGATTCGGTCTTGGGCAGGTGAACCCCCATGTAATGCTCAACAACCGATGCGTAGCTCGCCTGCTGACGCATGCCCAAAAATGCGGCTGCCAGCTGGGTGTCAAACACCGGAGCACACGCACAATGCATACCGTAGAGAAGAACTTCAAGATCTTGAGAACAGGCATGGATGACTTTGACAATCTTTGGGTCCTCAAAAAGCCTCACAAGAGGCGTAAGGTCATCAATGCTCAAAGGATCTATGGCCGCAATTTCTTCGCCCGTTGAAACTTGCACAAGGCATAGCTTGGGATAGTAGGTCTTCTCGCGAAGAAATTCCGTATCAACGGCAAGCACGGGCACATGAGCCGCCCTGAGACAAAATGAAATAAGTTCCTCTTGCGTAGATATATACAAAGCATCCCATTCGACGAAAACTACGCTACCATCAAAGAGTAGCAGTCTTATGATACCTAATACGCAACACTGTATCGAGGAGTCTTATGCGTTTTCTTATCCTTCACAATCCACGGTCAGGCTTTGGTTCCGATGCCATATATGAGTTTGAGCGTGCACTTCTGCATGATGGCGATGAGTGCCTCATGCGCATAATGGATGACGCGTGGGATCCCAAACAGGCTGTTCAGGACGCCGCCTTATATGATTGCGTCATTATATCCGGCGGAGACGGAACCATCGGACACCTTATGTATGCCCTGCGCAACACCGGTGTGCCTCTCTGCGTGTTTCCTTCCGGAACCGCCAACCTCATTTGCGCCAGTATTGGCAACGCACACGAACCGGCGGCGCTCGCTCTCGCGGTCAGGCGCGGTCGCACCACTCAACTTGATCTTGGTGAGATATCGTGGACCTCTGAGGCTGGTCATACGCACACACATGGCATAGCCCTTGTAGCGGGAAGCGGTCTTGACGCGCAGCTTATGCGAACGGCAATTCCCCATAAGAAGTTCTTCGGGGAAGCCGCATACTTTACCGCCGCCCTTTCAAACCTCGCTCCGACCGTGCAAACTTTTACCATCACCGTTGACGGGATTACCCATGAGAGGCAAGGCATTGCGTGTTTGGTAGCCAACAGCGCAAAGTTTCAAGCCGATTTTGAACTTTTACCGGGAGTCCGCATGGACGACGGACTTTTGAGCGTCATTGTCCTTGAAACAAAAATGACGGCGGAACTTGTAAAGCCCCTGTTTACCGGCCTTTTTGACCGCAGCGGAAAAACGCTTGGCCGTCCAAACATTGAGGGATTTCATGGTCGAGAAGTACACGTTGAAATGTCATCGCCCATTCCTGTTGAGGTAGACGGAGAGGTTTTTGCAGGAGAAACGCGCACCTTCGATGCCCGTGTTCTCCCGAAAGCCTGCACTGTCATAGTTGATACGCTCAGCCCCTACGCACAGAAATAAATACGTGTTCAAAAAAACCTTACAATATTGTCATATATCACACAAAACGTTGACGAAGCACGCTTTTTCTCGGTAATCTTTTATATGTCAGGGACATATTGGAAACGCAGAGACACGTCGGAAACGCTTGGTGGAGGTGCTTTGATAGAAGTTGCTGAAATACGCGAGAAGTTTGATGAGCTCTCACGCCCAACCTTAGAGTCTGGTCGTTTTTTAGAGCTCGCAACGTTTACTCAGCATGGTACTACCACCACGCTTGACCACGTTGTTGCCGTTGCGTATGCCAGCCTTTTTGTAGCGCTTTCAAGTGATGCTCACGTTAACGAACATGATCTTGTGCGGGGGGCGCTTCTCCACGACTACTATCTGTACGATTGGCATGACCACAGTGCGGCGCCTGACAAGTGGCATGGTTTTACCCATCCCCGCCACGCTCTCAATAACGCCCTTATAGATTTCCCCGATCTCTCTCCCATTGAGCGCGATATTATTTTGCACCACATGTTTCCTCTGGTACCTTTCCCACCTCGCAGTAAAGAAGCGTGGATTGTTTCTCTATGCGACAAGCTCTGCTCATCGGCTGAAACCTGTTTGGGCAACCCTTACGTAAGGAGTGCTCGCTGATGGAACCTATTATTACCACGTTCTCCAGCCTGATAGTACTTGACCTCAGCTGGGGCGCTCTCAAACAAATGATTCCGCAGATCATCTTAATGTTTGCGATTATTTCCGTCGGCGGATGGCTCTACGAGACCGTGTACTGCTCGGTTGTTGAACATGGCTTTACGCGCCGAGGCTTTCTTTTTGGACCAAGCTGTCCTATCTATGGCGTTGGCGCTGTATCCGTGTGGATTACACTCGGAAACATTGACAACCCCATTCTCGTATTTCTTTTAGGCGGCCTTATGGCAACCATTCTTGAATACTCAACAGGTCTTATCTTGGAGCGTCGTTTTCATCGTACATGGTGGGACTATTCGATGTTTCGCTATAACATCAAAGGTCGCATTTGCCCCCAAGCCTCGATGGTATTTGGAGCTTTCTCAGTGGCAACGGTTTTTCTGATTGCTCCGGGACTCCTGTATCTCTTTTCCTTTATCCCGTCCGATGTCATGATTTCCCTTGCGGGCATCACGGGTATACTGTACCTTGCGGATTTCACTGCAAGCCTGATTTATCTCACCCCTGCAGCCTCTGAACATATAGCCCTTCTCGTTCAGGAAATTCGCTCCCATATGTAGCGTCTTCGCATATTCCCTTCATATACGCAACATATACGATATACAAGGCATATGTGAGACGCGTACAGAACGCACACAATCAAAGTAATTGGAGCTTCATGTATACGCTTGAAAGCCGTGTTCGCTATAGCGAATGCGATAAGACCGGAAAGTTATCTCTCGTAGGGGCCATGAACTACCTCCAGGACTGCTCGTCGTTTCATTCCGAGCATATCGGCCGTGGTTTCGAGGCGCTTGCTCAAGAGCATCTTGCATGGGTACTTGCTTCCTGGCAGATTGAAGTTGCACGTATGCCTCACTTCAACGAGAAGATTACCGTTGGTACATGGGCATATGAGCTGGGAGGTCTTTCCGCATCCCGTTGTTTTGTTATTCTTGACGAGAAGGGCGCGGCTGTTGTACGAGCGGATTCCACATGGTACATGGTTGACACCAAGGCCGGTAAGGCCATTCGTGTTCCCGAAAGCGAAGCTGCGTACATAAGTGACACGCCCCGTCTTGATATGCCACCTATGCCTCGACACATACCGGCTACCGGAACGCCTACGGAAGCACCTTCCATCACCGTCTCGCAACAGCACCTTGACACCAACAAACACGTCAACAATGCACAGTATGTCATGATGGCAATCGACGCTTTATCCGCTCTTGGATATCCGTTTGCGCTGCATCGAATTATCGTCCAATATCGTCGTCAGGCCCATCTTGACGATGTCATTTTCCCCCGAATCTATCAAGATGAGGCCGGCATCACCGTCTCACTTGATTCACCGGAACATAAAGCCTATGCAATCGTCCGACTGGAGAAGTAATATGACACAAGTTGGTTCTGAGCCCGCCGCCGCTAAGCCCGTCAAGCGCGTTGTTGCGGCAATCATCTATCGCAATAACGCGGTTCTCGCGTGCAAGCGAGACGAGGATCGAGACATGGGCGGTCTGTGGGAGTTTGCCGGAGGAAAAATTGAAGCCGGTGAGAATCCCGAGTGTGCCCTACGACGTGAGATTCAAGAAGAACTTGGCGTTGACCTGCAGCTTATTCTCCCCTACGACACAATTGAATACGACTATCCTGATTTCCACCTTTCTATGGAAGTTTTCGTATGCACGCTCGCGCCCAACCAAGAGCCGCAAAAACTCATACACTCTGAGCTTCGGTGGCTCCATCAAAGCGAGCTCTTAGATGTCAAGTGGCTTCCCGCAGACACAAATCTTGTGATGACACTGGGGACTTTGTGGGACGACATCTTTGAGAGTCAACATTTATAGCCACTCTACGATAGAATAGAGCGCAATCAAAAGAAGAGTGGCATTCAAAAGGTCTTCTCGCCCCACTCGCGAGAAGTGAAAGGGACACGTATGAGCAAAGCTGATGGCATATTCACCGCAATGTGCTCAGATATTATTGAACATGGCACCACTACGGTTGGCGAGAAGGTCCGTCCGCACTGGGAAGACGGTACTCCTGCATATACGATCAAGAAGTTTGGCGTTTGTAACCGCTACGACTTGCGTGAAGAGTTTCCTGCTCTCACGCTTCGACGGACTGCGCTTAAAAGTGCCATGGATGAGGTTTTGTGGATCTACCAGAAAAAGTCCAACAACGTCCATGACCTCAATTCTCATATTTGGGATGCATGGGCAGACGAGAGTGGTTCTATCGGAAAGGCATACGGATATCAGGTTGGGCAGAAGTCTCACTATGCTGAAGGCGACTTTGACCAAATGGATCGCGTCTTGTACGACCTTCAAAACAACCCGTTCAGCCGTCGTATTATGACCAATCTCTATACGTTTGCAGACTTATCGGAAATGAATCTCTATCCATGCGCATTCAACGCCATCTATAACGTTACGCAGAATCCAGGCGATGCAAAGCCCACGCTTAACCTGCTTTTAGTACAGCGCAGCCAAGACATTCTTGCAGCGAATAACTGGAACGTCTGTCAGTACGCTATTTTGCTCATGATGGTGGCGCAGGTCAGTGGCATGCAAGCAGGTGAACTTGTCCACATGATCTCCGATGCACACATCTATGATCGCCATGTAGACATTGTACGTGAGCTTATTTCTCGCCCCACCTTTGCAGCGCCCCACGTATCGCTCAACCCTGACGTAACCGACTTCTATGCGTTTACCACTGATGACCTCATTGTTGAAAATTACCAACATGGGCCGCAGGTCAAAAACATTCCCATTGCCGTATAAAGACACGTATAAAGGCATAACACGTGTAATGTAAAGACAAGGCACGTATAAAGGCGAGGAGTCTCTGTGAACGCGATTGTTTCGGTTGCCCGCGACTGGGGTATTGGATGCGACGGTAATCTGCTTATCCACAACAAGGCCGACATGAAGTACTTTGTTGAGCATACTCTCGGTTGTACCATAATTATGGGACGCCGCACTTTTGAGAGTTTTCCTAACGGCCCTTTAAAAGGACGACGGAATATCGTCATCACTCGGGATTCGAGCTGGACGCACGAAGGCGTTGAGGTAGTATCGTCCCCTGCTGCTGCGCGTGCTCTTGTCGCTTCAGAACCAGGCGAGAAGGTTTGGCTTATCGGAGGCGCATCCGTCTATAAAGAAATGCTCTCTGACTGTAGCTGTGCATATGTGACAAAACATGACATAGTGCTTCCTGCCGACTCATACTTCCCCAACCTGGATGCAGATCCTAAATGGCACGTCGCTGATGTCGAGAAGGGCGGCGTAACCCCTGAGGGCGTAGCTTTTGAGTTTGTTGTGTACAAACAGGAGCGCTGAAGTTTTTGCTCAGAGTGAGCTATATCAAAAGTGCAACTTCTTTGGCATGCGAACTGTGAGTTTTGTCAAAAATCTACTTTTAGTCAGACGCGTGTCAAATACAGGTCAGACAAGAGCCAAATTACCGTCAAACTCATCAGGGATAATCCTTCCTTACGTTTAGAGCCTACGTAAGGAGACCGGCTATGTCTATCATCATCTCTCACCAAAGTGCCATTGAACTACTACACACTGATTATGTCTATCGAACCATCACGAATAGCTCACGAGCAACTCTCCAACATCCGCCCGCTACTCCAAGGAAACCTCCTCATGTGAATGAGAAAAGAGAGCTATGGAAAACGCTGCACGAAATTCTCGGCACCAAGCCTGAATTACCAATCCACGTTTCAATTACAAACAGCAATACCTCATATCAAGCGAAAGGATTAAAAGTACACATCCTCAATAACAAGATTCCAAAGTCTGCATTTTTTGAGATTCTGCCCAACCTCTATCTAACGCTCCCTGAATGCCTACCGGTTCAAATAAGCCGGTCATGCACCGTTTTAGAACTCGCTCTTCTCGCCAGCGAACTTATGGGAACCTATTACATCGACCAAGAGGGAAAACTTAAATCCAGAGAGTCGCCTCTTGTGACACGTAAAGACTTTGAGCGATTCCTCAGAAAAAACGCGAATATTCCTGGGTGCGCAAAGGTTTGGAAAGCTCTCGCTTTCAGTTGCGAAAAGGCGGCTTCCCCTATGGAAGTCAAGTTATTTATCCGCGCCACACTCCCCTGCTCAAAAGGAGGCTACGGGCTCGGTGAGATTAGGCTCAATCAAGAATACAAGGTCAAGAAATTAACCAGCAAGGTCAAAACCCTTGCAATAAGAAAACCTGACTTGCTTTTTGAAATACCAAAAGCATCTCGGGACAAACAACCATGGAAAGCCATCACTCTTGAATATAACGGCCAGTACCACACCACCGTAGAGCAACAAATTGCTGACGGAATCCGGCATAATGAACTCGTGTCGGCCGGAATAAAAAACTATCAAATTGATAAAGAAATCTACTATGACTTCGATTACATGCAAAACCTTGTTGAATGTATTCGAAAAGACATCGGTTTACCTGAATGCAAATTACCGCACGCAAAGCAGACAATATACCGCAAGAGACAACAGGATCTTGTAAAACTCCTCGATAGCTTTGATCTCATCCGATGGGGCACTAACGCCTGCCGAGAAAATCACCCGTAAACTTAATTTTTAAAAATTCTGCTCTGATTTCACGGTTTACGGGTGACTCTAAAGGTCAAAAGAGCTGTTTAGTTGTGGTTTCTCGCCAATTTGAGCGTTTAGTTGTGAATCAAATCACCCGTAAACTCTCAATTTGAAACCAATCCGTCGTCTCATATAAAAACCACCACGAAAGTAAAACGGCTGCCTGCGGATTTGCAGACAGCCGTTGATACGCAATTTCAACGATCACGACAAAGTAAAGCGAGAAGGCCTTACGAGCATGATCGTACCGCTACGGCGAGAAGAACGAGAAAAAGCGAGAAAAACTTAGATGTCGTAGCTTGTTGCCTCGCGACCGTAATAAGAATCGAGATAAAGGTCTTTAATCTCAGAAATCAGCGGGTAACGCGGATTAGCCCCGGTGCACTGATCGTTAAAGGCCTGCTCAGACATGGCATCGAGGGTATCGAGGAAGTACTTCTCGTCAACGCCATAGTCCTTAATCGTCTTCTTAACGCCAATGAAGTCCTTGAGCTCTTCGATCTTTGCCACAAACTTCTCGAAGACATCCCAATCGTCCTTGCCCTCAACGCCACAGTAACGACCAGCTTCAGCATATCGTGCCAGTGTATGTGGGTGATCATACTGCGGGAAGGTACCCATCTTGGCAGGACGCTCGGAGGCGTTATAGCGCATAACGCGCGTCAGGATAACGGCGTTTGCCCAGCCGTGAGGGATGTGGTGGAAGGCGCCCAGCTTGTGAGCCATGGAGTGGTTCACGCCGAGGAACGCATTCGCGAAGGCAAGGCCACCAAGGCAGGAAGCGTTTGCCATGTGATCGCGAGCCTCAACGTCGTTGGGATTCTCATAGGCGCGCGGCAGATAATCGAAGACGAGCTTCATACCACGAAGTGCCAGGCCATCGGTGTAGTCGGAAGCCATCATGGAGACATAGGCCTCAAGGCAGTGCGTCAAAACGTCAATACCGGAAGCGGAAGTCAGACCCTTAGGCTGCGTCATCATGTTGTCGGTATCAACGATGGCCATGTTGGGCATGAGCTCGTAGTCAGTGACAGGCCATTTCACGCCGGTATCTGCATCGGTAATGATGGCAAACGGAGTAACCTCGGAGCCGGTACCCGAAGAGGTCGGAATGGCAATAAAGAACGCCTTCTTGCCCATCTTGGGGAAGTTATAGACGCGCTTGCGGATATCCATGAAGTCCGCAGACATATCCTCAAAGTTCTCGTCCGGGTTCTCATACATGGACCACATAATCTTACCTGCGTCCATGGCGGATCCACCGCCGATGGCGATAATGCAATCGGGCTCAAAGGCGCGCAGGTGAGCAAGACCTTCAAGAGCGCACTGAAGCGTTGGATCAGGAGCGACATCCCAGAACGAAGAATGAACGATGCCCATCTCGTCGAGGGACTCTTCAATCTTCTTAGTGAAGCCGGACTTGTAGAGGAACTGGTCGGTAACGATGAAGGCACGCTTCTTGTCGTAGACATCCTTGAGCTCGCGTAGAGCAACGGACATGCAGCCCTTCTTGAAGTAAACCTTCTCGGGAGTACGAAGCCAAAGCATGTTTTCACGCCTCTCTGCAACAGACTTGTAGTTCAGCAGGTGCTGGGGTCCAACATTGCCGGAAACGGAGTTGCCGCCCCATGTGCCACAGCCCAGCGTCAAAGATGGCGTCATCTTGAAGTTGTAAAGGTCTCCGATGCCACCCTGAGAAGATGGTGTATTGATGAGAATACGGCAGGTTTTCATTGCCTCATAGTGCTTCTGGATCTTCTCGGTCTCATTGACATTAACGTACAGAGACGAGGTGTGACCATAGCCACCATCGGCAACCAAACGCTCGGCTTTGGCAAGAGCGTCGTCAAAGTTCTTAGCGCGATACATACCAAGAACGGGTGAGAGTTTCTCGTGCGCCATCTCTTCGGAAGGCTCAACGGATGTAACCTCGCCGATAAGAATCTTGGTGCCCTCGGGAACCTTAACGCCGGCGGTCTCGGCAATGAAGTGAGCTGACTTACCCACGATACCGGCGTTGACCGCACCGTTGATGATGACGGTCTTGCGGACGGCGTCGAGCTCCTTGCCCTTAAGGAAGTAGCAGCCGCGCGCGGCAAACTCTTTCTTAACCTCATCGTAGACGCCATCAAGAACGGTCACGGACTGCTCGGAAGCGCAAATCATACCGTTGTCAAACGTCTTTGAGTGAATAATGGAGTTGACGGCAAGCTTGATATCGGCGGTGTCGTCGATAATGGCAGGCGTGTTGCCGGGGCCAACACCAAGCGCAGGCTTGCCCGAAGAATAGGCGGCGTTAACCATGCCGGGGCCACCGGTAGCCAAGATAATGTCGGCATTGCCCATAACGGCCGCGGTAAGCTCAATGGTTGGACTTGGCACCCAATCGATAATGCCTTTGGGGCAGCCGGCCTTCTCGGCAGCGTCGCGAACAATTCGGGCGGCCTCAATGGTGCAGCCCTTTGCGCGCGGGTGCGGCGAGATGAGGATGGCGTTGCGCGTCTTGAGCGCGAGAAGTGACTTGAAGATTGCCGTAGAAGTAGGGTTGGTTGTCGGAATGACAGCCGCGACAATACCCATAGGCTCTGCGACTACCTTGTATCCACCGGCTTTGTCTTCCTCAACGACACCGCATGTCTTCATATGCTTGTACTTGTTGAAGATATACTCCGCAGCATAGTGGTTTTTAATGACCTTATCCTCCATAACGCCCATGCCGGTCTCCTCAACGGCCATGCGAGCAAGAGGAACACGTGCCTTCTCGGCAGCAAGAGCGGCCTCATAAAAGATCTTATCGACCTGCTCTTGGGAAAATGTTGCAAACTCAGCTTGTGCCTCGCGCATCTCTGCGAGACGAGCGTGCAAAGTTTCAACATCCTCAATCTTTGTTGCTTTCTTTGTCATCTGGTCCCCTCCTGGACTAGGTACAGACATCGTACAAATTATAGCAGCGTTCGCCGACAAATATGCGCCGCTGACCGACAATTCTCTATTTACATCTCAAACTTTCTTTATTTATATCCCAAGATTCAATATTTGCTGCTTGGGATCGTCATCGGTGGCTTTGAGTCTTTGCCAAACATCGGGCTGCTCTTGGGTCCGAAAATCCACAATCGGGCCAAACCCTCCGACAAGCTGCGTCGAAGCAATCTTGAACTGTTCTTTATCTTTAAGACCGGGATATCGTACTTCAGCCACCTTGGGATGCGCGCGTAGATATGCCGCTATCACCGCTGCGGCGTCGTTGGCGTGGTGGCGAGAAGCACGCCTGGCTTCTCGCGCTTCATCTGAGCCAAAAGCCGCTTGTATTTCATCGGCATCCGCCGCCACGGCTTCAACTAACGTCACGACACGTTCGTCAGCGTCCTTGGCAATACCCACGACCACAAAGCCTGAAAATCCAGGGTCTTCGTCAATGGCGAGCCACGCACCGAGCCTGCATGCAGGACTGAGCTCACAGCCAAACCTTCGTACATCGGCAACGAGAAACGATATCGCAGAAGCAGCGGAGAAATCATACTCACGTAAAGCTGCCAACTCACGCGCACGGCCCTTCACATCAACGACACTGATGGGGCGCCCGCAAAGCGGCTCAATAAGCTGAGGCTTAAGCGTGCGAGCGTCGGTGGTCGCTGTGCTAACGTTTGCCACACCAACATGAGCCGCGACCGCACCAACGTACGCTCGCAATACATCGTCAGACAGAAGCGTCTCCCATGCAGAAATGGGAACAAGCCGACAGCGGTTTGTTCCCATATAAGCTGCATACTCAGAGAGAATTTCTCGCGTTGTTTTAGCCAAGACGCTCGTCGTTCTCCTTTGATACCTTTGCGATAAAGGCGTCCAACGTGCTCTGAACGGTCTCGTTTGAACGGTCGCGCACAGAGATGTTTTTGGCCTCAACTTCTTTCTCGCCAATAATCAGCATGTACGGCACGCGATCGAGGGAACGAGCCTCACGGATCTTGTAGCCAATCTTCTCGTCACGGTTATCGATCTTGACGCGAATACCGGCTGCCTGAAGAGCACTGGCCACCTCATGCGCATACTCGCGGGACTTCTCGGACACCGGTAACACTTTAACCTGGCAGGGAGCCAGCCAAACAGGGAATTTGCCCTCATAGTGCTCGGTAAGAATACCGATAAAGCGATCAAACGAACCAAAGCCCGCACGATGAATCATAATGGGCTGCTTTTTGGTGCCGTCGCTGTCAACATACTCAAGCTCAAAGTTATGCGGAAGCTGGAAGTCAAGCTGGATGGTACCGCACTGCCACGAGCGACCCAGGCAATCCGTAAGATGGAAGTCAATCTTGGGTCCATAGAACGCGCCATCGCCCTCGTTGAGCACATAGTCGATGCCCATGGACTCAAGCGCATCCTTTAAGCCCTGTTCCGCACGCTCCCAATCCTCATCGGAGCCCATGGAATTCTCCGGACGCGTGGAAAGCTCAACGCGATACGGGAAGCCAAACTGCGCATAGTACGCGGTAATCAAGTGTGACGCATCGGCAACCTGCTCAGTAATCTGATCGGGGCGAATAAAGATGTGAGCATCGTCTTGAGTGAACTCACGCACGCGGAAAAGACCGTGAAGAGCGCCCTTCATTTCATATCGGTGATCGAGACCGGCTTCAGCAAGCTTTAAGGGCAGATCGCGATAAGAACGCGGACGGTTCTTATAAATGAGACATGCGCCAGGGCAGTTCATAGGCTTAATAGCAAAGTCTTCCTCATCAACCGACGTGGTATACATATTCTCTTTGTAGTGATCCCAGTGACCTGAAGTTTCCCACAAAGAACGCGAGAGGATCTGTGGTGTGAGCACCTCTTCATAGTTGAACTTAACCATCATCTCGTGCCAGTAGTCAGTCAACGCATTGCGCACTGCCATACCATTGGGAAGCCAGAATGGAGAACCCGGACCGAAATCGGACATCATAAAGAGTTCCATTTCACGGCCAATCTTGCGATGGTCGCGCTTCTCGGCTTCCTCAAGCATCTTAAGGTACTGTTCAAGCTCGTCTTTTGTCGCAAATGCCGTACCGTTGACACGCGTAAGCATTTTGTTGTTCTTGTCGGCCTTCCAATATGCGCCTGAGACGCCCGTCAGCTTGAACGCCTTGACACCCTTGGTGTAGAGAAGGTGTGGCCCCACGCACATGTCAATGTATTCGCCCTGCTTATAGAAGGTAATACGCTCAGCGGGATCCAAATCACCAATATGCTCCACCTTATACGTCTCGCCACGCTCTTCCATGAGCTTAATGGCCTCGTCACGTGAAAGCTCAAACGTCTCGATTTTGAGATTCTCTTTGGTAATCTTTTTCATCTCGGCTTCAAGAGCAGAAAAGTCCTCCGTGTTGATCTTGGTATCACCAAGGTCTACGTCATAGTAAAAGCCGTTTTCGGTGGCAGGACCATAGGCAAACTTTGCTTCAGGATACAAACGCTTGATAGCCTGAGCTAAAATGTGAGCTGCGGTGTGGCGAATAACATGTAGCTCTTCAGCGGCGTCATCGATTTCTCCTACATGGCCGTCATTGTAGAGAACCTTCATATATAAACCTTCCTTATTTTCTGCGCTTGATGCACACAATCAGTTTTAAGCGAGAAACGCACAAGACCTTACAAACACACGTAACGGCGACTACTCCGCTTTCAAGAAGCTGCGAGTAGCCGCCTTAATAGTCTCTGTCAGTCCTACGCACAAAACCATAGATACACTACTGGATACGAGTGCGGCAATACGGACAGACCTTCCAGTCTGCATTCAGTGGACGATGGCACGTTGGACACACATTGCGTACCTGCGTATTGCAGATGGGACACACGATGAAGTCACGGTCAATGGGTGCCGAGCACTTGGGGCAAATACCATAGTGTGAAAGTTGGTGCTCGCGAAGGGCAATGTCCAAATCCTGTTCCTCACGGTCAATGAGGTAGCTGCTCGGACGCAAAATAACATACGCCAAAAGCCCCACAATAGGCACAACCGAGATGACCGCCCACATCCACCAAGGCTCTGCGCCGCGGCGCTGGGCGTCACGAATGACGTAGATAATGGAAAGGATGTAGAGCATAACTACACAGATGACCATAAGGTAGAGGACCATACGTACCTCAGGGGTGATGATCTGGTCGAGAATTTCCTGCATCTCGGGAACTCCTTAGAATCGATTTGAAGCTGTGGCGGGCAACGGTTAGAAAATAAGAACCACAAGCGCATCTATCGTAAACCAAAATGGGACGGATAGACACAAGAATAAAGAATCTGCTTATAAATTAGACGATTTTACAAACCTCTCAAAGACGACATCACTTCTCCTGCCAGCGTAATGGTACCGCAAGCCACGTATGATTCATGAGCAAGAGCACGCACGGCCTTTTTCACCGTGGGAAAAACACCCTCTACCTGTGCCCCTAGATCTCGATATATCTTTGCCAGTTCATCTGCCGGCAACGCACGCGCGGAATCCGTTTGTGTCACAATTACGGCAGGGAATTCCTTGGCGAGAAGTTCCGCAATACCATAAACATCTTTATCGGCCAAAACAGCGGTCAAAAGTTTGGGCCGATGAAGTGGGTTAGGTTCAACGTCACGAATGGCTGTCAGAAATGTTGCCACCGACTGAGGGTTATGCGCCGCATCAATAAGCACCAGAGGATCCGGACGCAAGAGTTGAAAACGACCAGGCGTCGGACAGCTGATTGCTGCATCAAATGCCCTATCCGCATCAAGCGGATGGCCGAGAAAATCTTCCGCAAGGCACAGGGCCAGCGCAATATTTGCGGCCTGATACCTTGGTTTGAGCGCCGCAAGGTCTCTGTGAGTTGCTCGTGGTGTTTTTACCGTCAGCTCAAGAGGAAAGCCAAGGCGTGTGGGATGCTTGGTTATGGCAAACGTTGCACATGGAAGATCGGCATGGTGGCGCACTATACCTTCCTGCATCTCTCCCGCAACATCGCAAACGTCAGTTGCACGAAGCAGCGTTGGGGCTACCCCTTGTTCAGCCGCACGGGAAAGAAAAACTTCTTCCACGGATATAGGTGTTGCTGTTCCCACGCCAAGCACACAGCTGCGACCTCTTTGTATAATGGCGGCCTTCTCATCTGCAATTTCTTCAAGTGTATTACCTAAAATACGGGTATGATCAAGGCCTATGCCGGTGATGGCTACAGAGGTAATGTTTTTTGCCGCTGACGTGGCATCCCAACGGCCTCCCATACCACACTCCAGCACCGCAACATCGACGCCCGCCTCTGCAAAAATCGTAAGTGCGGCTACTGTCAAAAGGTCAAACTCGGTAATGTCGTAGGCACGCTTGTCTGCTGCAATACGTGCGGCATTTACGCGCTTTCCTGCAGCCACAGCGGCGGCGATGCCGTGTCCAAATACCTCCTCTGTCACAGGTGCGCCGTCTATTTCCATGCGTTCGGTATACTTCACCAGCTCAGGTGACGTATAGAGAGCCGTTTTCAGACCCTCTCCGCGCAAAAACGCTGCGGTATAGCGCGACGTTGAGGTCTTGCCGTTAGTACCCGCAATCTGTACGCTCTTGAAACACTCATCAGGATTTTTCAGCTCAAGAAGCACATCCGAGACAGATTCCAAAAGAGGCTGAATACCAAATTTTTTAGTAGCCTGAAGCGCTGCCATAGCTTGCGCATAGGTGTAATCGCTTACCTCAAACGGTATGTGATATGACATGAATCTCCCTACAAACCCAAAAGACGCATGGCTTCTGCGCGGGTCTTCTCGTTATCCTTAAAGATGCCCCTCACCGCTGAGGTAAGCGTCAGCGCACCAGCACTCCTGACGCCTCGCATGGTCATACAGGTATGTTCCGCTTCCATGACAACCAGTACGCCCAAAGGATCAAGTTCGGCCATCATCGCATCGGCCACCTGGCCACAAAGCCGCTCTTGCACTTGTAGGCGACACGAATACCCCATCACGCAGCGGGCAATTTTAGAGAGCCCGGTAATACGGCCTCCTTTGGGGATATAGCATACGTGCGCCTTTCCCACAAACGGCAGAATATGATGCTCGCAGGTAGAAGAAAACGGGATGTCGCGAACAATGACCATCTCGTGGTTTCCCTCTTCAAAGAACTGTTTACGCAGATGGGCAGCCGGGTCTTCCTGCATACCACTGAAGAGCTCCGCACAAGCCCGAGCCACTCTGTCAGGTGTCTCAAGAAGCCCCTCTCGCGTGGGATCTTCTCCGATGGCCAAAAGAAACTCCCTCACCGCAGCGCGCACGCGTGCCTGGTCAAGCGGGGCGAACTCCGAATGAGCGGTATTCGTATGCACTGCTTTCGTATGCATCTCTTTTGCGTGTGTTTCTTTTGTCACGAAACCAGTGTCCTTTCTGCCGCTTCAATAACGTGCTTAGCGAGAATAGCGGTGGTTACGCTGCCTACCCCGCCAGGAACGGGTGTGTATGCGGCAACGGTATCTTTAATCGCTTCTGTATCAACGTCACCAACGAGCTTTTGTGATGTTTCGTCCCAGTTAATGCCCACGTCAATAACCGTCTGTCCGGGTGCAACATACCCAGAGCCAACCATACGCGCCCGACCTGCAGCCACCACAAGTATTTCTGCCTCACGGGTAACCGAAGGTAAGTCAACGGTACGGCTGTGACACAGCGTTACCGTGGCATCGCGCATGGTTAAAAGAGCCGCAACAGGACGGCCAATCACGTTGGAGCGCCCCACGACCGCAACACGTGCTCCTGAAATTTCAATGCCGTAGTGGTCAAGTATGGCAATGACCGCCTCAGCCGTACACGGTGCAAGGGCGAAAGAGCGTCCTGAAAACGTGGCAAGCAACATTGAATCGGTGACACAGTCAACGTCTTTGCTCGGAGAAAGGAGTGCGAAAGCACCTGCCTCGTCAATCGTTTTTGGAAACGGTCGCAGGGGCAGGCAGGCGTGAATGTGCGGGTCCGAGGAAATATCACGGATTGTCTCGTCAACGTCGTGCTGCGACGCATTGCGTGAAAGCGCTATCTGTCTCACGGCGATGCCGATCTTCTCGGCACGTTTGAGGGCTGCCCGCTCATAGGCAAGATCGTCGGCACGCTCGCCAAGACGAAGGACGGCAAGCGTAGGTGTCACACCTCTATCGGCCAGTGCGGCAGCCCGGACGGAAAGCGCCTCCGTAAGCGCCGCAGCAACCGGAGCGCCTCGCAATTTTTCAGCCATTATGCTTCCTCCCCTTGCAGATGCGCACTCACGTGGCGAGAAAGAGCTTCCGCTCGCGGAATCCACTCATCCATAAGCGCTTTTGCTCGCTCGTTAACAGATGCGGCATATACGCGATCTTGCATTGAGCGCGTATTGACAAAGACGGTATGAGAGGCCGCCTCAAGGGCACCGCGAGAAAGCGCCGCACCGCAACCCACGTCAGAGAGCAAAAGCCGCGAACCTTTGACCTGCATCTCTTCAAGGAGCGCGATGGTTTCGCAAATGACTTCCATTACTCTCAGAGGTGGTTTTGCCGCAGCGATAAGCGCCTCTTCAATACACGCCGAGCGAGAAGGGTTGTCCTTGGGAATGGCAAACGCATCGGATACCAAAAGAAACTGTCGCGAATCCTCATTAACCAGTTCAAGAAGTTCTTTGCGGAGACGCTCGGCGCGGGCGATATGAGACGTGAGATCTTTTTCATAGGCGGCATAGCGAGGCTTACCTAATGCGAAAGCACCCGCCATGGCCGCCAAGGCTATCCCTAAGGCACCGGTGTAGGCAGCCGCTCCACCGCCTCCGGGAATGGGCTCCCGAGCGGCAAGGTGACATGCATACTCTTCACAGGTATACCTTGTAAAATTCACGTCTTCAGGCGTTTTTGGAACCGACATCAGAACAGACCCACAATTCGTCCGTCTTCGCGTACGTCAATATTTTCCGCTGCCGGTTTCTTGGGCAGACCCGGCATGGTCATAATGTTTCCGGTTAGACATACCACAAAGCCGGCGCCGGCAGAAACACGCACTTCTCGCACCGTAATACGGAAATGTTCCGGCGCGCCCAACCGAGAAGGATCGTCCGAAAACGAATATTGTGTCTTTGCCATACAAACAGGGAGCTCCCCAAAACCCAAGCCCTCAAGTTGCTGTATCTGCTTTGCGGCGGCAGGGGTAACATCAACGCCCTCGGCATGGTATATCTTGGTGGCAATGGATGCCATCTTCTGCTCAAGGCTTTCCCTCAAATCATAGGCATATTTAGGCTCAGAAGACCTCTCGCACAGGCGAAGTACCGCCTCCGCCAGCGACTGTCCCCCTTTGCTGCCCTTTGCCCAAACCTCAGAAAGCGCCACATCCACTCCATGTGCTTTGCACGCTTTTTCAATAAGATCCAGCTCAGGTACAGTATCTGTGGGAAATGCATTAATGGCCACCACCACGGGCAAGCCATATACGCCTTTAAGATTATCAACATGGCGCAGCAAGTTTGGAAGGCCCGCCTCAAGAGCCGCAAGATTTTCAGACCCGAGTTCTGCCTTAGGGACCCCACCGTTATATTTGAGGGCACGCACTGTAGCCACCAAAACCACGGCGTTCGGGAAAAGCCCGGACTTTCTGCACTTGATGTCAAGAAACTTCTCGGCACCAAGATCGGCTCCAAAGCCTGCCTCGGTAATTACATAATCCGCCAAACGTAATGCTGTTTTTGTTGCCTCCACGGAATTGCATCCATGGGCGATATTGGCAAAAGGACCGCCGTGTACCAGCGCCGGCGTATGCTCAAGCGTCTGCACCAGGTTGGGCAAAAGCGCATCTTTCAAAAGCGCAGTCATGGCTCCTTCAGCATGGATGTCATGAACCGTTACCGGGCGTCTGTCAAAGGTATAGGCAACAATCATCTTGCTCAGGCGTTCTTTCAAGTCAGAGATACCTGATGCAAGGCAGAACACCGCCATAACCTCAGAGGCAACCGTGATATCAAAGCCGTCCTCGCGAGGCATGCCATCCGCAACGCTACCCAAACCGTCTACCACATGGCGAAGCTGGCGGTCGTTCATGTCAACGCAGCGCTTCCACACCACGCGCCGTGGATCAATCCCAAGCGCATTGCCTTGCTTGATATGGTTATCAAGCATAGCAGCACAAAGGTTATTCGCAGCACTTATCGCATGAAAATCACCTGTGAAGTGCAGATTTATGTCCTCCATGGGAACAACCTGCGCATACCCGCCGCCTGCGGCTCCGCCTTTAATGCCAAAAACAGGTCCGAGCGAAGGCTCGCGAAGTGCCAGCATTGCCTTGTGTCCCGCTTGATTGAGCGCATCCGCCAAACCAACCGAGGTGGTAGTCTTGCCCTCCCCCGCCGGCGTCGGGTTGATGGCGGTCACCAGGATAAGCTTGCCGCGCTCAGGAGTATCGGCAAGGAGGCGAGAATTGACCTTTGCCTTGTAGCGACCATACGGCTCAAGAAGATCCTCACGGATGCCGGCTCTTCTCGCCACGTCAACAATGGGAAGCATAGGTGTCTCTTGAGCAATCTCTATATCAGACTTGTACTGCGGCATAATGCACCTCATCTACGAAAAGTCGGCAATCTGCTGCTTGAGTTGTACAACAAGAGTTTCAAGCTCAGCGGCGCGCAGACGCTTCTTCTCGATGACGTCAGGCGCAGCCTTGGCAACAAAGCCCTCGTTGGCGAGGGTGCGTTTGACGCCGAGAAGCTCTTTTTCAGCAGAAGCAAGATCTTTCTCAAGACGTTTTGCTTCAGCCTGCAAATCAACAAGATCGCCCAGAATTACATACAGTTCAAGACCACCCTCGGCAACGGAAACGGAACCTTCGGGCTTTTGTATGTCCTCACCGATGTGTAATTCAGAAATACGACCGACGCTCTGGATAAAGCCTGTCTGCTTTGTAAGCGCATCGGCGTCTTCCGCCGTTGCACGAACTGCTACGGAAAGCTCTGCCTTTGGCGACAGGCGGTAGCGTGCCCGCGTTGAGCGAGCCGCAGAAACAACAGTCTTTGCAAGTGAGAAGTTATGCTCGGCCTCGTCATTAATGAAGAGAGCAAGCTCTTGAGGTTCTGGCCATTCGGCAGTCATCAAAAACGTTGCATCATGGTTGAACACGCCCGATGCAGGAAGGGAGTCCCAAACGCTCTCTGTCACAAATGGCATCACAGGATGCAAAAGGCGCATAGACACGTCCAACACAAATACAAGGTTTCGCTGAACTTGAAGGCGCTCTTCAGCGTCTCCGTTCAAAAGCCGAGACTTGCAAAGCTCAATGTACCAGTCACAGACATCGTTCCAGAAAAAAGCCTGGATGTTGCGGGCATAATCACCGAAGCCGTATGACTCAAGCTGTTCTGTCGTCTCCGCAGCCACACGGGCAAGGCGCGAGAACATCCACGCATCTTCCGGCGTTTTGGCCTTTGGCTCACCTGGCGTATAACCGTCAAGGTTCATCTGTACAAACCGGCTTGCATTCCAGATTTTTGTCACAAAGGAGCGAGCCTGATCGGTTCGGGGAGACTCAAGAAGCTTCTTAGTTTTCTTATCCAAAACCGCATCAAACTTGACGTCTTGATTGTTGGTAATAAGCGTCAACAGGTTATAACGCATGGCATCGGCGCCGTACTTGGCGATAAGATCCATCGGATTTACGCCGTTACCCTTGGACTTTGACATACGACTGCCATCTTTTGCCAAGATGGTAGCGTAGATAAACACGTCATGAAATGGAATCTCCTTGGTAAAGTAAAGCGAGCTCATGATCATGCGTGCCACCCAAAGAGCAATGATATCGCGAGCTGTTACCAGCACCTTTGTGGGATGATGACCCTCAAGCTGCTCAGGATGCTCGGGCCAACCCTGTGTGGCAAAAGTCCAGAGCTGCGAGGAGAACCAAGTATCCAATACGTCTTCATCTTGGTGTACGTGATGGCCGCCGCACTTGGGACAGACATCAGTATCCTCCATAAGGGCGTCTTGCCAGCCACAATCGTCGCAGTAAAAGACCGGAATACGATGACCCCACCAAAGCTGCCGGGAAATGTTCCAATCACGAAGGTTATCCATCCACGTGAGATAGGTCTGCGTCCAGCGCTCGGGATGGAAGGTGACGTCTCCTTTGCGAACCGCCTGTGCAGCAGGTTCTTTAAGCTTATCAACGGCAACAAACCACTGTTCGGAGAGCCATGGCTCAAGCGTTGTGCCGCAGCGATAGCAGTGCATAACGGAGTGCTCAAGGTCTTCGATGTGGTCGAGAAGGCCATGCTCTTCAAACCAGGCTACGATAGCCTCACGCGCCTGGTCGCGATCCATGCCGGAAAACTCGCCGTAGCCGTCGACGACCACGGCATGCTCGTCGAAGATGTTGATCTTCTCAAGGCCATGCGCCTCCCCCATGGCAAAGTCGTTGGGGTCATGCGCCGGAGTAACCTTGACAAAACCGGTGCCAAAAGCAGCATCGACATGCCAATCCGAGAAAATAGGGATCTCGCGGCCCACGATGGGCAGCACGACCGTCGCGCCTACCAGAGCAGCTTTCTCGGGATCCTGGGGAGAGACCGCGACGCCCGTATCGCCAAGCATTGTCTCGGGACGAGTGGTTGCCACCGTAATGTATTCAATGCCGCCAACCGGCTCCTTCAGCGGATAGCGCAAATACCACAGATGGCCCTTCTCGTCAGCATATTCCGCTTCGTCATCGGAGATGGACGTTTCACAATGAGGACACCAGTTGACAATACGCTTGCCGCGGTAGATAAGGTCATGGTGATACCAGTCCACAAAGACCTTACGCACGGCGCGGGTATACTCCGGCGACATCGTGAACTTCTCGTCATCAAAGTCAATGGAACAGCCCATGCGCTTGATCTGCTCGACGATGGTTCCACCGTATTCGCGCGTCCAGTCCCAGCAAGCCTCAATGAACTTCTCGCGGCCGATTTCCAGGCGAGAAATGCCTTCGGATTTCAGTTTTTTATCAACCTTTGTTTGCGTGGCGATGCCCGCGTGGTCGGTTCCCAAGATCCAGCGTGTAGAATAGCCGCGCATACGGCTGTAGCGGATGTAGGTATCCTGGATGGTATCGTCCATAGCGTGACCCATGTGGAGAATACCAGTAACGTTAGGTGGCGGAATCACAACGGTACGATCTTCTGTGCCTTTGCTGCGGCCATAGCAGCCGGCTTGTATCCACTTTTTGATCAGTTCAGGCTCGGCGGCCTGAGGGTCATAGGTCTTTGGCATTTCTTCCACGGTGTATGCGCCTTTCACGTGCTTTGAGTAACGTTGGTACTGGCTAGCAGAACAGTATAGTGTATGTAGATAAGTGTACTTCGAAAAGGTCTAAGAACAAGATAATCCTCACGTTTTCAGTGGCATTACAAATCTGTTACAAGATTCTGCAACTAATCAAAAAAATGATAGCTTTGTATTGTCGTAACAAGACTCAAATCTCTCCATAAAAGGAGATTCGAAATGAATATACCAATGGCTGAGAGAGCTTGGAGAGGGATTATATGAACGACGACGCAAAAGAGATTCAGTATAAACTTAGACGAAGCCTTTTTTGGGACAATAAGGGGCTGCTATTTGGAGGTTTCTTCTTTTACATCCTTCTTTTTGCAACAACAGTATTTAGCCCTCTTATTGCCTCAAATATCGTTAATGCTGCTGTTGCGCAGTCGGTGAGCGGTATTCTCTTTTTTATCGCGCTAGATATCCTTATGACAATCGCTACTATCGTCATCAGAATGACATTACGACACTTAGTCCCAAAGTTTATATATCAAGCTTGTACAAAGTACAGAAATACAGCCTTCAAGTACCTTCTTGCTAAAAAGATAAGTTCCTTCGAGGGTGGTGGTGGCAGCGACTATATATCCGCTCTTACCAACGATATATATTCGATTGAAACTTCTTATCTTGAAAAAATGTTTCTTCTTGCTGGAAAGTGCATAGCCTTTGTAATCGCACTCACCATGCTTTTTATACAAAGCATTCCTCTTGCGATCGTCGCCATAATATCCTCTATTTTTCCTTTAGCAGTAAGTATCACTCGTCTTGGAGATCGCCTTGCCTCAGATCAAAAAGGTGCTTCCGATGGTGCAAGCACTTTTGTTGCTCAGATAAGCGATCTTATCAAAGGTTTCCCTCTCATTAAAAGTTTTGATGCAGGGTCTTCTGCACTGCGACTTTTTAATCTTGATAACGCAAATTTGGAGAAAGCAAAGCAGTGCTATCGCAAAACAGACCGTCTTATTATGATAGTAGGAACAGCGGCCTTTGATGTTTCTCAAGGGGCCGTATTAGGATTCGGCGCATATCTTTGTGCTACCAACCAAGGGGTTACTCCCGGCGGTATTCTTATGGCAGCGCTTCTCATGGGCTATATTGGATTACCCTTTGAAGAAGTCCCTCCTGTTCTCGCAGCTCGCAAAGCATCGTACAAACTTATCGACAAGCTTGCCGGTCTTCTCGCAGAAGAAACCGAAGAGGAAGGTACTGTCGGTCTCTCATCAGTCACTGATGCCATTACCGTTAACAATGTAAGTTTTGGCTACGACAAAAACACGCCAGTTCTTAAAAACATTAGTATCACCTTTGGTGCTAAAAAGAGCTACGCTGTTGTTGGAGCCTCCGGATCCGGCAAATCAACTCTACTTAGCTTGCTTATGGGAGGCTATCCTACTTATACGGGTACTATTTCCTATGACTCTCTTGAACTCAAGACAATCACCAGAAAATCTCTCTATCAAAACGTATCACTGGTACAACAGGAATGCTTCCTTTTTGACGCTTCAGTTAAAGATAATGTCACTATGTTTGGAGACTATCCCGATAACCTCATTATGGACGCCTGTAATCGTGCGGGTCTCGCCGAGTTTATCGAAAAGAACGGTCTTGATTACCGTTGCGGTGAAGGCGGCTCCAATCTTTCCGGTGGAGAGCGTCAGAGGATCTGCATTGCCAGAAGCCTGCTCAAAGGTTCAAAAGTGCTCCTTTTGGACGAGGCTACCTCTGCCCTTGATCATGCGACTGCCGATCAAATTATCAGCTCAATCACAAATCTTACAGATACCACTCGCATTGTAATCACACACAGCTTAGAGGAAGCTCAGCTTACAAAGTTTGACGAGATCCTGGTGATGAAGGATGGACGCCTTGTTGAACAGGGCACCTTCGATGAGCTTATGGCTCACGACGATTACTTTAAGGCTCTCTACACCCTTGAGCAGTAGGATAAAACTGTATGCTTAAAAGGTATACTAAACCGCAGTTATTTCTACCCAAGGAGACCTATGGCAGAGCAGATTTCAAACGCAACGGCACGGCTTGAGCTGATTCTCGGACACAAACGTCTTGCTCGTCTTGAAAGTGCCTGCGTCATGGTGCTTGGCCTTGGAGGCGTCGGGTCAAATTGTGTAGAAGCACTTGTGCGCGGAGGGATTGGCCATTTTGTACTGGTAGATACTGATACCGTGGAAGCGAGTAATCTCAACCGGCAGGCCATCGCCTTTGTGCATACCTTGGGACAAAGAAAGACGGATGCCACCCGTAACCTCATTTTAGACATCAATCCCGCCGCTGAAGTGAAGACCCTCGATGCGTTTCTTCTCAAAGACAACACGTCTACGCTGCTTGATACACTTCCCTGTCCCGACGTACTCGTGGATGCCATCGATACCGTATCCGCAAAGCTTGCGGCAGCCCGCTGGGCTCAGGAGAAGGGTGTATATTTTATTTCCAGCATGGGAGGTGCCAACAAGATACATCCCGAATTGCTTAAGATCTCCATGCTCTCCCAAACTCATGATGATGCCTTGGCGCGCATTATGCGCAAAGAATCTCGCAAGCGCGGTCTGAGTGATTTTCGCGTGGTATATTCGCCCGAACCGGCACAAGAGGTTCTCACACCTAAAGACGCTGAAGGCAAGGTCTCAGCACTTGGTACCATGTCCTATATTCCACCCATCATGGGACAGTTGATTGCAAGCGATGTCATCTTGCATCTAACGGGCCTGAACCAAAGCGAGGAGAATCGTGTATAACGAACCCCCAACCTCTCAAAGCAACACCGTGCCTGCTCAAGACATTGCCGCACTTGATTACTTCGACGCTCACGTGCACTTGGATCTTATGCCTACTGCAGGTGAGGTGGCGAGAAGTGCCTCATCTCATAACTTCGGTTTCTTTTCCTGTGGGGTCTCTCCTACCGATTTTTTCAACACTTCCAAAACGCTCACCGGTAGAGCCAGCCAACCAACCGCACCGGGAATCCGTATTGGCATAGGAGCACATCCGTGGTGGATTGCGGATGGCCGGGTAAATAACGTCGATATAGAAATGATGCTCGACACCATATCTGACGTGCGCTTTATTGGCGAGATTGGCTTGGATTTCTCTTCTCGCTTCAATGATACCGAAGCGCGAAAGCGCCAACTTCATGCGTTCAAGAGCATCTGCCTCAAAGTCGCTCAAACCCCTGCCAGCGACGCACCCAAAATTCTTTCGATTCACGCAGTCAAAAGTGTTGATGCGGTGCTCGATGTGCTGGAAGAAACCAAAGCGCTTAACAGGTGCCGAGCCATTTTGCACTGGTTCAGCGGCTCTTCGGATCAACTGCATCGCGCCATTTTAGCCGGCTGCTGGTTTTCCGTTGGCGAGAAGAGCCTTGAGACCGGCAAAGGACGTGAGTACGCAAAGGTCTACCCGGCAGATCGTTTGCTTACGGAAACGGATCTTCCTTCGTCTGCACATCCGGCATGCGGCATCGAAGATCTTCTCGCCAGCCTGAAACGAGCCTGCAAAGGATTGAGCCAAGCTCGCGGATATGATGTGTGTTCGGAAGTCGTTGCAAACGCTGCAGCACTTTTTGGCGCGTAAGTGCTAAAGTTTGATACATGAGAAAACTACGCAAAACAACTCCTCCGCGGAGCTTTATCACCAATAGAAGCCCGCTTCCCGGTGCAATGCTTGCCAGCTCATCGGATGAGCTGAGTCTTGCCCTTGATGACGTGGTGCTTGTCTTTGCCTGTAGCGATAACTTTGTGCCATATCTCTCCGTTGCCGTACAGTCAATCATTGAAAACGCCAGCTTGAAGCGCAATTATGACGTAATTGTGCTCACGCGCGACCTCTCACCCACAAGCATGATTACCTTAACGCGCCAGTGCCAGGTAACACCCAATGTGGGCATCGGCTTTCTGGATGTTGATGCAGCTTTGGGTGATATTGAGCTTCCTCATCACGGTCATTTTCGCCCCGAGACCTATTTTCGCCTTTTAGCACCATCGCTTCTACCAAACGTTGCCAAGGCTATCTATCTTGATTCTGATCTGGTTGTCAATCACGATATTGCAGAACTTTTTGACATTGACGTTACGGGATACCTTGTAGCGGCTACACGCGATGCCGATACCATCGGTCAGATTGACGGCTACGATTCAACCGTGGGTCCCTACCTTAAAGATGAGCTCGGCATGAACGATCCGCATGACTACTTCCAAGCGGGCGTTATCTTGATGAACCTTGCCGAAATCCGCACTTCCATTGCTCCCGAAGAGTTTCTCAAAGTTGCCACCATGCGCAACTGGCGCTGGCTGGATCAGGACGTGCTGAATCGCTTGATTAATGGTCATTACCTGCGCATACCCATGAAGTGGAACTACCTTGCAGACTGGCAGTTCTTGCGCCGCACGCACATTGTGGCGCAGGCTCCAAAAGACGTTCGCGAGGAGTACGACGAAGCCCGCAAAAATCTCTGTATCGTACATTACGCCGGACCCGACAATCGCCCCTGGTTGTATCCCAACTCCGATCTGGCAGGGCTTTTTTGGTTCTACGCACGCCGTTCTCCCTATCTTGAAGAGCTCCGATCGCAACTGGAAGAATCGAAAAGAACCGCCAAGGGTCTTGCACATCGTGTTCAGTCGGGCATTATTTTCCGCGGCATCTTGCCGCTGTTTGACCGCGTATGCCCACCGGGGTCAACAACACGGGTGCGTATCATTGATACCTACAGCAAGCTGGGCGGCAGCAACCTATAAGGGCACTACCGCTTGCTCCTTGCAAAGAGCTCCCAAAACGCAACGGCACTTGAAGCGGCCACGTTAAGTGAATCCACCGCATGTGACATCGGGATAATTGCCGTTTGATCGCAGGCCTCAATAGTGCGTTGATCAAGACCGTATCCTTCCGAACCAAAGAACAATGCGTGTTTTTCCAACGAAGAAGTATGCTCGATGTCCGTGAGAGGCACTGCCGTATCCGTCAGTGCCAACGCCGTAGTAATAAAACCTTCCTCATGAAGCATACGCATAAGGCCTTCAACCCAAAGCTCCTCTGGAACACATGCCCACGACACCTGAAATACCGTACCCATTGACACGCGAATTGCCCGCCGAGCCAGGTGATCGGCGCAATGCGGTGCCAACAAAACCGCATCCACATTAAGCGCTGCAGCATTTCTGAAAACCGCTCCCACATTGCTTACGTCCACAAGATTTTCAAGCACCGCAATCGTGTGCGCTTTGCCAAGAGCCTCAGTGATTGAAGCTCCCTGTGGGCGCTCCATAGCAGCAAGTAAGCCACGCGTGATCTTATAGCCCACCAAACGCTCCAACTCTTGTGGGGACATTACAAAAAGAGGAATAGCATTTTGATCCTCTGTGCACCGGTACCATCCGCAACGTTCAAGAATTTCTGAAGCTTGAAGAATATGTGCAGTATCTGTCAAAAAACTATGTGGAACTTGCGAGGTTTGCAAGGCAACCTCAACCACAAAAGGACTTTCACAGATCATCACCGAATGAGCCGGATCAAGACGATTGCGCAGTTGATTGTTGGTAAGATGGGCATATACACCAACCTCTGGATCCTCAAATGAGTCTACGTTTTTCACACAGAACCTTTTCACAACACATTCTCCTCAAGATTTCCAAATAAAAGCCCACCTAAATATCTTAGAATAGTGTATTGGTGCGACAACCATCCTAAACGTACCTTACCACCAAAATTTGAGCTAGACAGGAGTTCGCGTGGCTAAGCATTTTGCCGACAGTAATGAGATTCTTGAATCCCAGCCGAAGCATCTTTCAGACGAGGAAACTCTATCTCATACCGATGAAACCGCCTCTTCTCATCAAGAGACTCACCAAGAACTTGGCACAGATTCCGGCGAGAAGGTCTCTGAATCAGAATCTCACATTGAAGATGTAAAAAGTACCACAACCGCAATTCAGAGCGTAGAGCGCTATAAGATTGATACGTCCGTTCTTCCTCACATAGATGCAAATACCTGTGCCGCCTCTGATATAGATGGTGCTTCAGATGTCGCTGCAGACACAAGTCAGGACAACGGGGTAACCGTATACATGCCACCTCTTGAGACCCCTGAGAACAAAGCACCCCGGAAGAAGCGTAAGCTCTGGCTTATTCCCGTTGTTTTTCTTGCCATACTTACGGTGATTTATTTTGGAGGCGTACTTCTCTTTCATTTTATTTTCCTGCCACATACCACAATATATGGCACTGATTATTCGCTGAAGCCAACTTCGGCTCTCGCAGCCTCAATTGAATCTGACGCTTCAAACTATACGGGTCATATCTCCGGCAATGGAGTTGACCTTAACCTTAAGGCCTCTGATATCAATCTTACCTACGATGGTAAAGGATACGCTGAAAGCGCCAAATCACAGGAAAATATATGGGCATGGCCCGTGGAAATCTTTAAGTCTCGTGACTTAAAGCCGGTTGGCACCGCTTCTTATGATCACGATAAGCTCAAAGCATATGTTGACGAGATCATACAGAAAGGTACTTCCGCTGCAGGCGAGCAGGACCACCATGGCATTACGTTTGACTCGTCTTCCGGAAAGTTTACGATGTCTGAGCAAGCACGAGCCATGCGTCTCTCCCCCGATGCCGTGGATCAAGAGGTTGGACAGGCATTCAATTCTCTTCAAAAAGACATCAAGCTTGACGACAGTGTTGTTTTAAGCGCCAAAGAAATTGACACCGCCATTGCGACCGCAAATGCCTATGTTTCCGCAGCTCCAAAACTTAAACTTGGCAACAATGACGCCGGTGCAATTACGGCAGATCAGGTAGCTTCTTGGATTAGTTTTGATGAGAATCTCAACGTAACTCTCAACGAGCAAGCAATTAAAGATTATGCCCATGGAGATCTCTCAAAACAGCTTGACTCCAAAGGAACAGCCCGTACCTATACACGTCCCGACGGAAAAGAAATCACAACCGCCGCTGCCGGTCACTACGGCTGGTCCATCGATGGCGACGCAACGGCAGATGCCATTATCAATGCCATTAAGAGCGGATCAGTACAACCAACCGTAGATGTTCCTTGTCTTCAGTCTGCCGTTACCTATGACCCCGGCAAACAGGACTGGGGCAAGCGCTACATCGACGTTGACCTTTCCGAGCAGCACGCCCGCCTCTACGATGACAATGGCTCAATCATCTGGGAAGCTGATGTGGTTACCGGCATTCCTGATGGTCGTCACAACACACCTGAAGGCGTTTGGGATATTACCAGCCATATTCGTGGTGCACGACTTCTTGGACCCAATGATGAATCCGGACGCCCCGGTTGGGATACCAAGGTTGATTTCTGGCTTGGCGTCAAGGGTCAGGAAGCAGGCTTCCACAACGCCCCATGGCGGAGCGCTTTCGGAGGACAGATTTACAAGACAGGCGGAAGCCACGGCTGCATTAATCTCAGTTATGACGACGCTCAAAAACTTTTTGATATCGCAAAAGACGGAGACCCCGTCGTTATCCATTACTAACGTTACAAGTTCATACCAAAAGCTCCATTTTCACATCACGACCACCTGTTCCAAAGATGGTCGTGATGTTATATGTTGCGTATGCGTACATGCGCTAAGTTTTTAAATCACAATCAAACTTTTAGTGGCACAACCCCAAAATAAGTAATGCTACAGTAATGTGTACATTTAGTATGTTTTATAAAAAACATTTCTTCTTATTTTTTCTTCTAATAAAATTTACCTGCTTGGAAGCTATTTTAAAAGGAGAAAATCATGCGACGAAAAAGGATTTTAAGCGTTCTATTTTCATTGGTGCTCATACTGAGCAGTCTCCCAATGCCTGCCATTGCAGAATCCATTGAAGATGCAGGTAAGTACTCTGTAACGGTATCCTATATTGATGCGGCTACGGGTGAAGAAATCCACTCGCCAACCAAGCAAGTAGTCAATGAGGGTGAAACATGGTCAGCATCTTCTCCTACCATTGCAGGCTACCAGCTCTCCAACGCCGCTGATGCAACCGTTACCGGCACGGCATCCGGATCAAATCACTACATTACACAGACCGTTTCGTATGCCCCTGCACAGGTCACTTATACCGTTAAACACATGAAAGAAATGACTACCGGTAACTATGTCGTTGCAGACACGGAAACTCATTCTGCACTTGCTAATACAACGGTCACAGTAACTGACAACACCTATTCTGGATATACTCGCGTAACCGGTGATTTAACTCTCAAAGTCACCGCTGACGGAAATGCCGTCAAGTATGTGTATTACGACCGCACTTTTCGCAGTGCCATTTACTTCTCCACTTCCGGCAGTGAAATTTCTCCCGTAGTCGGTAATCCAGGAGATTCGGTACCTTCAGTACCTAACCCTACACGCACGGGATACACGTTTGCCGGGTGGGATCTTAATGATGATGGCGTCGCTGATACTCTTCCTACGACGATGCCGGCAGAACCCATTACCGCCAAAGCTCTTTGGACTCCCGCTTCCGCCTCCTATCAGTATGCGTATTTCATTCAGGATCCCTACAAGCCTTCAGAGTATAAATTTGTCAGCAGTACCACTGCCACAGGAACCGTTGGATCTATGACCACACCGGCTCCCACTCAACCAAGTACTGGTACTTTCCGATATGAAGCCTACGATCACGAGACTCCGTCTACCGCTATTGCCGCAGACGGCTCGACGGTTATTAACGTGTACTACAAATTGGTCCCCATCACCGTCAACATGCGCGCCTACTATAACGGCCCCATTATCAGGACTTTTACCGTTACCTATGGCGACACTATTGATCCGTATGCGATAAATCCAAATACCGGCAACAAGTACAGTGAAGATATGATTGCCACAAGGCGTACCACGGATCCAACAGGAACGTATTATTGGTGGGGCGTAGTTCCCGGCTACGGTGGAATCGCAACCACTACCGCGGTAGATACCAAAACTCCAGGTACTGCCATCGATTCTCATAACGTACTTGATATATATGGTCGTTATACCGCAGATTCAAACCTTGGACCACGGTATCGTTTCTACTACTATCAAAACCTTGACGGTACCTACAATATGGACGGCGACCACACGCTTTCCCGTTCCGAAAAGCTGATTGAAATCGCAAAAAATGCCGGCGACGGTTACCTTGAGAGTGAAGAGCGTCATCCTGGTTTCTCGTGGAACGGTTATCGTATGAGCATTGGCCACTTTGACGGCACCAACTACGACAGCCTTAGTTGGAATGCATGGCAGCCATACAACTACGACTATCTCGTTACCACTGAAAACTCAAACCTCGTTGAGCATCGCTATAAGCGCAATACCTACAGTGTGTACTACATGAACAACGGAACCTTGGTTAACACGGTTTCTCATTTGTACGAGCAGCCTTTTAATGCCGAGACGGAAGGTGCAAGCCCTCTGCTTCTTCCTCCCGGACCTGGATATACCTTCGCCGGCTGGTATGACAATGCAGAGACTCTGGGCACTCCTCTCACACAAATGACTATGCCTGCGGCAAACATCAGACTGTATGCCAAGTGGGTACCAAAGACCGTAACGGTTACCTTTAACTCAGAGGAAGGCTCCCCCGTTGCCACTCAGTCGCTGACCTACGGTAACACGGCCACCCAGCCGGAAGACCCCGTACGCGATGGTTATACCTTTGCCGGATGGATTGTTAACCCCGACAATAACCCTTCTGAATACAGTTTTTCGGCAGCCGTAACAAAAGACATCACCCTTCACGCGCTGTGGAAGAAAAACAACTCTTCCGTTTCTTACACCGTTATCCACAAGACTGACGACGGCCAGATTCTCTCCACCTCCACCCATACGGGTACAGAAGGAGATCTTGCAAGCGCATGGGCTCTTGATGCTGCAGATCGCGGTGCATACCCCTATGTGGATGCTTCTTCTCGCTCCATTGTTCTTGAAAGCAACGCTCAAAAGAACGTTATTACCTTCACCTATAGCAAAGAGGCTCGCTATACCTATACCGTCCACTATGTAGACGCTCAAACGGGCGAGAAGATTCATGAGGATGATGTTATTGGTGCTCAGACTCTCAATTTGCTAAACGTTTCCGCTCGTGAAATTCAAGGCTATACGCTTCAAGGAGACGCAGTCGGATATGTATCTTCTGAGCAAACTGAGTACACGTTCTACTACACAAGAAATCCCGAGACTCCTGCCACCCCAACAACACCTGCCTCTCCCACAAAGGCTTCTTCTAAAAAGCACAGCAAGCTTCCCGACACCGGAGATGCGGCAAGCTTGGCGTTGGTCGGAGCTTCACTTGTCAGCGGCGTGGCACTGAGCGCGCCTGTCATCCTACGTCGTAAGAAGGACGGAGAATAAGCAAGTCTCCGGATTTTGGTTTGACAACGCTCAACGTATTGAATTTTTTCACCACATGTTGAGCTTTTTGGAATACCCACAGCCCCATAGAGCTGTGGGTATTTTAAGTTAAGCCTCTAAAACAAAGGCGAGAAGCCCGTACTTCTCGCCTTTGTTGTATAAGATTCCTTTGGTTGAAAGCTTATCGGCCGTTGATGTGCGCTTTATTAAAACTTAGGTAGCTGTCCTCCTCCAAAACCCATGTTGCGCATCATGGCTTCCATTTGACGGCGACCTTTCTTAGCGTTGCCGCTCTGCGTCATGGCTCTCATCTTTCCCATCATCTTATTCATCTCGCCCCACTGACGAATAAGCTGATTGACCTCTTGAATGGTACGACCGGAACCATCCGAGATGCGTCTGCGGCGCTGGCCGTTAATGATCTTGGGCCGCATGCGCTCTTCTTTTGTCATGGAATGAATGATGGCTTCAATACGTCCAAGAGAACTATCGTCAAGCCCTCCTTGCTGAGACATCAAACGATCCCCACCGGGAAGGGCGCCGATCAGCTTTGCGAGACCGCCCATTTTACGAATCTGCTGCATTTGAGCGAGAAGGTCATCCATGGTAAAGCCTTCACGAAGCATGCGCTCCGCGTCCTCAACTTGCTTCTCATCTGCATTTTTCTGGGCCTGCTCAACGATGGAGATAACATCGCCCATACCAAGAATGCGCTTTGCCATGCGATCCGGATGGAAGACCTCAAGCGAATCGGGCTTCTCGCCCATAGAAACAAACTTTATGGGTTTACCGGTGACTTCTCGGACAGACAAAGCTCCGCCGCCGCGGGCGTCGCCGTCAAGTTTTGACATGATGACGCCGTCAAAATCCACACGTTCGGCAAACGTGGTTACGACGTTCACGATGTCTTGTCCGGTCATGGCGTCCACAACCATGAGAATCTGATCGGGTTTGACTGCCTGCTTGATGGCGACAGCCTCCTGCATCATTTCTTCATCAATCTGAAGACGACCGGCGGTATCGACAATCACGATGTCGTTCATGTTATCAACGGCTTGCTGAATGGACGCGGACGCGATGGCCACGGCATCACGTCCGTCTCCGCGATACACCGGTACTTCAATTTCTGAGCCAAGAGTCTCAAGCTGATCTGCCGCCGCAGGACGGTGCACGTCACAGGCCGCCAAAAGCGGACGTTTTCCCTCAGATTTCAAAAGATACGCAAGCTTCGCTGCTGCAGTGGTTTTTCCCGAACCCTGAAGACCCACAAGCATGATAACGTTGGGAATGCGGTTTTGAGCCAGCGTAAGCTTTGACTCGGTAGATCCCAAAAGGGATGTCAGCTCATTAAGTACGATACGCACGACGTTTTGGGCGGGAGACAGCGAATCAAGCACCTCGGCCGTGAGACATTGCTCTTTGCAGCGAGCGACAAAATTCTTAACCACGCGATAGTTAACATCGGCCTCAAGAAGGGCCATACGAATTTCGCGCATGGCGACATTTATGTCATCCTCCGTGAGACGACCCTTGCCACGCAGCACGTCAAAGGTGTTTTGGAGGCGATCTTGCAGGCTGTTAAACATTATTGAACTCCTTCGCCCACGAGTGCTGCACAGAAATCATGCGCATCAAAGGTTTGCAAATCATCAATGGACTCCCCCACACCAATGCGATAAATAGGCAAGTTGAGCTGGTGAGAAATGGCAAGCGCAATACCGCCTTTGGCGGTACCGTCGAGTTTGGTAACAATCAGCCCGTCCAGATCCAGCGCATCGTTAAACTCTTTGGCCTGGTTTAAGCCATTTTGACCGGTTGTGGCATCAATGACCAAAACCACGCTTACCGGCGTTATGCCCGCACGCTTACGCGTGACTGAAACCACCTTCGCAAGCTCGCGCATTAAATCGGACGACGTATGCAGGCGTCCTGCGGTATCAATAAGCACCAGCTCAGAGCCGCGTTTCTCGGCCTCTTCAATGACGTCATAGCAAACGCTTGCCGGATCCGCTCCCCGCTCGCGGGTCACAACCTCAACGCCGGAGCGACTCCCCCACACCTCAAGCTGCTCAATCGCTGCCGCGCGGAACGTATCGGCTCCTCCTATCAGTACGCGCACGCCGTCGCTCTGTGCGCGCCCCGCAAGCTTACCTACCGTAGTCGTCTTTCCTGCACCGTTAATGCCCACAAAAAGGACGATGGATGGGGTATCAACAAAAGGATCTCGAGAAGCGCGCGGAAACTCCTGGGAAAGTCTTTCAATAAGTGCGCTGCGAAGTTGATGGGAGCGCGTAAGGTTTTCTTTTGCTGCCTGCTCTCGAAGGTCATCGGTCACACGAATGGCCACCTCGGCGCCCATATCGCCCATTACCAGCGTATCCTCAAGATCATCCCAAAAGTCCTCGGTAACCTCGCCGCCCATGTAAAAAATCTCATTAATCGTCTCACGGGAGCGCTCAAGTCCTCGACGAAGGTTGTCCATGAAGCCCATCAGGCATCAACCACCTTTCCAGTTGTGTGATCAAGTCTCTGCGAAACCACATGGCTTACACCGTCTGCCTGCATGGACACGCCATACAGAACATCCGCCTGCTCCATGGTACGTCTTTGGTGCGAGATAACAATAAGCTGCGTAGCTTCTTTAAGCTGCTCGATTGCATCAAGCAGCTTGGAGAGGTTTGCATCATCAAGCGCCGCCTCAACCTCATCAAATACGTAAAACGGAACGGTCCGCGTGCGATACACGGCAAAAAGAAGTGCCAGCGCCGTAAGGCTCTTCTCGCCGCCGCTCATCAGCGTCATTTTTGTGATACGTTTTCCGCGCGGTTGCGCCACAATCTCAATACCCGTCTCGGCAAGGTGCTCGGGATCGGTCATTTCAATATGGGCATGGCCACCCGGAAAAAGCATCGAGAAGACCGCCGAGAAATTCTGGTTGACCTTTTCAAAAACAACCAGAAAACGATTGCGCATTTTTCGCTCAATAGCGGCGGTGATTTTCTTGAGAGAAGCGCGCGCCGCCTCTAAGTCTTCTACCTGCTCACCAATATAGTCGGCTCGTTCTTTGAGGCGCAGATACTCATCCATTGCAACCTCATTCACCGGGCCGATACCTGCAAGCTGTTGCGTTAAGCGGGCTATCGTGCGCTCCGTAGCATCCCTGTCTTCAGGCTCCGGGAGTTGCAGCGCTTCATCAAGGATGGCGCCCATACCCACGATGGCGTTAATTGCATTTTCCACCTGAACTTCAAGACGCCCCAGCTCAACACTCACTTCATTTGCACGGCTCCGTTCCTGCTCAAGGTCGGCTGCCGCAGCGCTCGCTGCGTCTTTAGCCTCGCCAATCGTGGTGCGGAGCGACTCTGAATCAGCTTCGGCAAGCGAAGCTCGATCCTTCAGGCGAGAAGCCCACTCAAGTGCCTTGGCATGAAGTGCACGGTAGCGATCATAGAGAGGATCAACTCGCAGGCGAATAACCTCAAGCGCATGAGAAGCCTGCTCGGTTGCCTCAATTTGCCGTTTGAGATTTTGTGCGCGGGCGGCAAGCTCAGATGTACGAGAGGTCAGGTTATCATAGCGCTCAGAGGCCATGACACGCTTCATACGGGCCTCGGAAAGCTCATGTGACGTTTTACCTTGGGAGCGCACCGCCTCATCGTGTTGGGCCTTTATGTCAGCCAGCTGTTGCTCAAGCTCTTGGGTCTGCTCTTTTGCTTCTTGTGCCGAGCGTCTGTGTTCTTCAATATGGGCGTGTGCATCTTTTGCGTGCTCGGCAGCGGCCGCGCGAGCCTTCGTAACCTGGCTCTTCTCCGCCTGTGCAGACGTCAACTGATTTTCAAGACGGCCTCGCTCCGCCGAAAGCGAAGAGAGTTCTCCCGAAAGACGAGCAACTTCTCCTTTTGCGGCGGCGCTCTTTTCGCGTGACTCGGCAAGCTCCGCTTCCGCCTGTTCGGTTGCAGCGTGTGCTTGGGTATGCGCGCGTATAAGGGCGTCCATGTCCTTTTTCAAAGTGCGAATGCGACGCTTGCGCTCAAGAGAACCCGCTTCCACAGACGTCGCGTCCCCTATGACAAGACGACCGTCCGGAAGGACAACAACGCCATCTCGTGTTGCGTAGGTATATCCCGGAAGCTTTTTGTGGGCGACAAGCGCTGCGTCCACGCTTTTCACCACGCGCACATTGCCAAATATTGCCTCCAGGAGCGGTTGCGCTTTTTGATCGACACGAAGCTTGGAGAGAAGCGCCTCTCCGTCTGCGTCGTCCGGCGCAAACTTTGCGGATGCGTGCGTGGGCAAAACAATCGTCGCTTGGCCCTCAATGTCAGTTTGTGCAAGCGCCGCCTGCACAAGCGATTGAGCCGCGACATCGGAGCCGGTTACAAAGGCAGCCAAATCGTCGCCCAGAAGACGCTCAATCAAGGGTTCAAGGCCGGGGTCGGTTGCCTCAATATAGTCGGCAAGCCTCCCCTGTATCAGATGAGCATGTTCCGCATCGCCGGCAAGCGCAGAAGCGCGCGGACTTGTCTGAGCGACTTCAACATCCAGAGATTGCAGTGCCGCAAGCGTTGCCTCGGCATCCGATTGCGCACGACTTGCCTCTCGCTCCCGTATACGTGCCTGCTCCAAAGCGGCGGTATTCTCGCTTATTTTTACCGCCAAAGACTCAGCCGTATGACGTGCCGTTTCAAGGCGGACACTCACATCCGTCTCGCGCGTCACTCTCTCAGAAAGCGCCTCCGTCGTAGTCTGTATGAAGTCTTCTATCTGGGTCAATCGAGATGCATACATCTCGTCTTCAACCTGTGCGTTTGCAATTTGCTCTTCAAGTTTTATTTGAGCAAGCGTTTCTTTATCGGCAATTGAGCGAGAAGTACGCTGCTCGGCGTTTAAGCGTTGAAGTTTACGGTCAAGCTCCTTGCGCGTTGCAACGGCTGTCCGAGAGGCTTCTTCAAGCATCTCTTGCGTACGTATGAGTTCCTTCTTTTGAGCGGAAACTTGCAGGAGCTGTTCTTCAAGACGTTCGGATTCCGTCGTTACCTCTTGGTATTGCTTTCCCATAGTGGACAGCTGCATGCGCATGTCGGAAAGGCGAGAAACCATATTCTTGCCCTTCTCTTCCAAAAGACGCATATCAGAGCCCATACGACCAAGCACGTCCTGCATACGACGGCGCTGCTCGCCTAAATCACCAACAAAAAGACCCTTTTGTTCGAGCAAAGCCTGTAATTTCTCAAGCTCTTTGGCCTTCTCGTCTGAGCGATATTGTGCCAGCTCAATAGCCGCGTTTGTCTCGTTTTGTTTCTCAATAAGTTTTGCATGGTTGCGCTGCAACTGACGAAGATCATCAACGGCAAGCTGAACGGTGAGTTCGGACAGTTGTTTCTGAAGTGTTTTTGCCCGAGACGCCTTATCTACCTGCTTTTCAAGAGGTTTCAGTTGACGGTGTATCTCACGGGCAACCACCTTGGCACGCGCAAGATTTTCATCCATGGCTCCAATCTTGCGCTCTGCTCGCTCTTTTCGGCGTCTGTGTTTTGAAATATCCGCCGCTTCTTCAATGAGTTCTCGACGCTGTTCCGGGCGGCTTGATAAGATGGAATCAAGCTTGCCCTGGGAGATGATGGAATGCGTATCCTTTCCAAGGCCGGAGTCATGCAAAATGTCCTGAATGTCCATAAGGCGCGACGGAGCTCCGTTGATGAGATATTCCGACTCCCCCGATCGGTACATACGCCGCGTAATCTCAATCTCGGAAAAATCAATGGGAAGCGTGTGGTCGGCGTTATCAAGAACCAACGTAACCTCTGCGACGCCCACTGCGCCTCGTGCGGACGAACCCGAAAAGATGACGTCTTCCATTGCCTGCCCACGGAGCATTTTTGCACTCTGCTCACCCAACACCCAAAGGATTGCGTCAGAAACATTTGATTTTCCCGAACCGTTGGGGCCAACCACTACGGTCAGTCCCGGGTCAAAAACCATATGAGTTTTATCCGCAAACGATTTAAAGCCTTTCAGCGTGAGCGCCTTGAGATACAACTGAAACCCCCTACTTCAAGCCCATATCGGCATCACAATCAACCGGTACTGCGTCAACGCCAAGGCGAACAAGGGCATCCTGAGCCGCAGCCGCCTCCGCCGCTTTTTTGGAGTGTCCTTGTCCCCTGCCAACCTTGTATCCGTCCACTGACACGACCGAAATAAAAGTTGGCGTATGAGCCGGGCCGGATTCACTCACAAGTTCATATTCAGGAGTTGATTTGCCGTTTGCCTGCACTGCTTCTTGCAGGCGAGACTTAGGGCTCACCGAGCGCTCAGCCAATGCCGGAGAGATATGAGGGGCGAGCGTCTGTATCACAAATTCATGAGTGGGCTCATACCCTGCATCAAGATACAGGGCCCCCACTATGGATTCATACACGTTTTCAAGTGCAGAGCGCATACCGCGTCCACCGGTGCCTCTTTCAGATACGCCCGTAATAATTAACGGTCCGATTCCGAGTGCTTCGGCAACGAGAGACAAGGTGTGCCCTGAAACAAGAGAAATCTTCAGCCGCGTGAGTTCTCCCTCATCCATCTCGGAATAGCGCTCAAAAAGATCCGTTGCCACGATGGCACCTAAAATTGAATCGCCTAAAAACTCAAGGCGCTCATACGATGCAGAAACGGGCTTATCCTCAACGGCAGAAGGGTGCGTAAGGGCGGCTTCTATGAGATCCCTTCGCTTAAAAACATGGTTACAGATTTTCTCAGCTGCTCGTATACGTTCATACGTCTTCAAATTACCAGCACCTATCTTTACGCTTCATCAATGGCATCGGCAGCGTCTCCGATAGTTACAATCTGATCAAGATTCTCAACTTCAAACGTCATGTCAAATTCCTGCTCAAGATCAGTAACCAGCTGGAGAAGATCAAACGAATCGGCGCCAAGGTCTTTGAACGAAGTTGTCTCGTCAAGCTCGGTATCTTCGTCAATATCAAGCGTTTCGCGGACAACGGCAATCACTTTTTCCAATGTGTTGGTATCTGCCATTACACTCTCCTTGCACTCACAGCAAACATAGACAATGCAATTTTACCCGTGTTGAACCTCATGGAACATGAGAACTATCCAACCTGAATTGCTTCCGTAATCTTTCCCACAAGATTGCCACGAACCGCCGTGGCCGCCGCCAAAATTCCCGCACAGACCGCACCTGCGCCGGCTGATCCGTGTGCCTTTATGACAGGCGCCGATAGCCCCAAAAGCACCGCACCGCCAACGGTATCTCCGGAAAGCTCGCCTGCGGTTTTCTTAAGGGAGTCTTTTAGAAGCAAAGCTCCAAATGCCGCCTTTTTAGACGCGGCCACCGAGTCTTTAATGCGACTCAAAATAAACCGACCCGTTGACTCAATGGACTTAAGCGCCACATTGCCGGTCATACCATCCGCCACAATCACATCAAAGCGGCTCCCCAAAAGGTCAACTCCCTCAGCATTGCCGCTAAAGTTGACCTTTGCATGAGCAAGTATGTCATGATAGGCAAGCGTAAGCTCTGATCCCTTTGTATCCTCTGCTCCGTTTGTGAGAAGTCCCACAGAAGGTTCTTGAATACCAAGTGCTACCTGTGCATATGCAATTCCCATGCGAGCAAAATCTACCATCAACTCAGGCTTCACGTCTGCATTGGCACCCGTGTCGAGAAAAACAGTTCTATGTCCGTCAAGACCGGGGAGGATAAGCGCAAGTGCAGGGCGTTTAATACCCTTGATGCGACCAATACCAAAGGTGGCTGCCGTCAACACCGCACCGGTTGAACCCGCAGAAAAGAGTCCGTCAGCCTCGCCGTGCTTTACCGCGGCAGCGGCACATACAATGCTTGCGTCCTTCTTTTGACGCACTGCATTTGCCGGATGTTCGTCCATCCCAATAACCTCAGAACTCACTACCGTGCGGACTCGATCGTGCTTCTCGGCAAATGGCGTTACTTCTTCATCGCTTCCCGCAAGAAGAACCACAAGCTCTGCATCTTTTGCAAGAGCTCGCTCTACACCATCCAAAACCACCGAAGGTCCTTGGTCGGAACCCATAACGTCAACACAAATTGTGGGCATATAGTCTCCTTCACAGACCCGTATAGACCTGTATAGAAAAGGAGGCCGACCCAAATGGGACAGCCTCCTTGAACTTACGCTGTCTGAGAGCTACTCAGTAACAATGACTTCACGATCATTGTAGTGACCGCAATTGGGGCACACATGATGCGGAAGCTTGGGTGCTCCGCACTCAGGACAAACGGAACGTGCGGGCATTGAAGCTTTGCTGTTTGCGGAACGACGAGTGTGGGTAGCGCCGCGACCCTTCTTTTGCTTAGGTACTGCCATCTTGGAACCTCTCTTACTTTCTTGCAAGCGTCCCATACTTACAGGGACGCGACCCATCTAATTTCATGCGTTGGATACTATACCACGTATAAGGGCATTTTGAACACAAATAACGCAATTTATCCAGATTCACACGTTTTGGATTCCATCCGGTTTTTCCGGTTTCGGTTACTCTTCTTCGTCAAACGTAAGATTTGCGAGTACCGAGAAGGGATTTGCTGCCCGCGTGTCTTCTGAGCGCTTGTGTTCAAGCTGAGCAACGTGCTCGCAATCACCCTCATTAAGATTGGCTCCGCATACCGGGCAAAGTCCCTTGCAATCGGGCTTACACAACACCACAAAGGGTGTTTCCATGACCAGAGAAGGAAGCAGAGCATCGGCAAGATCAATGGTTCTGTCAGATGACACGAGCGAATAATCGGCTTCATCCTCATCATCGGCCGGGTTTATCGGCTCCTCAAAGAGATAATACTCATCAACCTCTGCCGCAATATCCATCGTCGCAGCCTCAAGGCAGCGGTCGCATTCGCCGACGACATACGCCTTAAGTATGCCGGTAACGAGAATCCCCTCACCTGCGTTGGTAAGCACAAGATCGTAATCAATGCCTTTAGGCAGAGAGAAGGTATGCTCCCCTAAGGTATACGTGTCTTCATCAAGATGTCCGGCATACGGTAGTGCTTCGCCGGGATTGGCCAAGCGATCATCGATGGAGACAATGATTGGTTTCATTACTCTTACCAGTTGACGTTATTTGTTGTATTACGAGGACCGGAGTTCTCATCCAACGTCTGACGAACGCGCGAAACTGAGTTGGTCAGCGACTTCAGGTTCTCTTCGAGATGAGCCAAAACGGTATCGGCATACTCCTCAGCGTTATAGCGAGTATCCCGCTCATACTGATCTGCCTGGTCTCTGATTCCGTCAGCCTGCTGCTGTGCGAGACGGACCACCTCTTGATCACCGGCCAAAATCATTGCCTGCTGCTGTGCGTCAGCAATGATGGACTCGGCCTGTGTACGTGCCCGATCAAGCGTCTCGTTCTCTTCCTTGATAATGCGACGAGCTGTTGTAAACTCCTCGGGGAAGACACGGCGAATCTCGTCCAAAAGCTCGTAGAAATCCTGGGCATCAATAATCTTCTTCTGACCGCTGTCCATAAGGGGTGATTTTGCCTCACTGACAAGCTGCTCAAGCTCCGATACGAGGCTCTCGATTTCTTCACCTGGCTGCATCCAGGACTCCTTTCATACATCTACAAAACCAGCTACATCATGATGATAACGCTTATGTACATAATGCGCCTTTTATGAATAGTAGCAGAATATGAACAATTTATACGCGGTTCATATTATTTTTGGAAATTGTGAAGAGCTTTCAGCGCACGATCCACACACGACGGAACCAACAAAGACACATCCGCCCCCATCGAGGCAATTTCACGAACGATTGAGGATGAAACGTATCCGTATGCGGGACTTGACATAACAAATATCGATTCAATATCGGGTGCTAAATGAGCATTTAAATCAGCCTGTTGAAGCTCATATTCAAAGTCGGTCATCGCACGCAGTCCCTTGACCACACCACCCGCACCGTGATTGTGACAAAATTCCACCAAAAGTCCGCTCATCGGCTCAACACTGACCCCTTCAATGCCGGCCTCACCGAGAGATTTCTGCAACATCTCCACACGTTCTTCAAGAGAAAAAGTTGTCCCTACGCCATTTTTGTCTCGAGAAGAAGCCACCGCAACCGTAACCTTTCCAAAAAGGCGTTTTGTGCGCTTAATGACATCCAAATGTCCGTTTGTTACCGGATCAAAAGTTCCCGGCACAACCACATGATCAATCTTCTCCACAAGTTTCTCCTTCAACTTGATCGCAGACCTTATCTTCGGCCGCCACGCTCTTCTCGCCTAAAGATTTTTGATGATCTTCATGCAATCTCATAAAATCAACACACGCAATTCCGTATCGTTTTGACTTAACCGAAACCATCGACTCTTGTGCTATACCCAAAGTTGTGGCGGCGTGTTCATACACGATAAGAGCGTTTGGAGCAAGGACTCTCATCGCAACAAGACTATCGAGAAGCGCGCGTATCTGTTCCCCTTCAAAGGCATACGGAGGATCGAGAAAGACAATGTCAAAGGGAGCTCCGGGAAGGACTTTGCGCTCCGCGAGGTGCAGCGTATTGTGACATAAAACATCAACCTCTTGCGCGCGTGCTCCGAGTGATTGCGCGTTTTTTTGGATACGCGCAGCGGTTTTTCGATCCTGATCGACAAAGGTAACGTGCGCCGCACCACGGGAAAGCAGCTCCAGCCCCATAGCTCCGGAGCCGGCAAAGGCATCCAGAACAGAGACGTTCTCCAAATTCAGACCAAAGGCGGCAAGAATGGAAGACGCTATGGCCTCTCTGGTTCTCTCTGCCGTAGGTCGTGTAAGAGCGTATCCTTTAGGAGGTTGAATGTTTCTCCCCCGCCATTTGCCTCCCACAATCCTCATATACGCCCCAATTCCTCAAAATAAGCGCTAAAGCGATTTTGTGCCTCCAAGGCCATAGTACGATGCTGAGGTTCTTTAAGTTCAGGGTCGCGCCGATAAAGGGAGCGTGCATCCTTATATGCAGTCTCAATAATGTCGGCGTCCCCATATAAATCCGCAATCTTGAGCGTTGCGTTACCGGACTGCCTGTACCCCAACGTCTCTCCCTCACGACGAAGCTTTAGGTCAAGTTCGGCCAGCTTAAATCCATCGGCAGTGGCCTCAAGTGCCGCAAGTCGACGTCGAGCAGGTGTACCGCGTTTCGCATCGGAATTCAGAAAAACCTTCCCCGGCAAAGAACCTCTCCCAACGCGGCCTCTCAGTTGGTGCAAGGTTGCCAAGCCAAAGCGATCCGCATTATAGATGAGCATGACGGTTGCATTTGGTACGTCAATACCAACTTCAATGACGGTTGTTGAAACCAAAACGTCCAAATCCCCTGAGCGGAATTTCTCCATCACCTCGTCTTTTTCGGCGGAGCTCATACGTCCCGTCAAAATGCTAATGCGCAAATCGGAAAACACGCCACGCTGCAGTACCTGATACGTGGCAAGAGCCGAATGCAGCTTTGTCTGAGTTTGAACATTAGGAGGCACGTCATCCAAATTCGTACCTTCATCAGTCTCGTCAATCAAGGGGCACACCACATACGCCTGTTGCCCGGCTGCCACCGCATCCCTGACGGCACCATACGCAAGGTCAAGATTGTTGCTCTGTAGCAGTTCTGTTTTGAGACCGGCTCCCACGAGCGGCCGGTGCGCAATACGCGACAAGGCAATATCTCCATAGATGGAAAGTGCCAGCGTACGAGGGATGGGAGTTGCTGTCATGGCGAGAAGATCAACACCACTCCCCTTTTTTCTCAATGCGCCCCGTTGATTCACGCCAAAGCGATGTTGCTCATCAATCACGATAAGCGTCAGCTGGCGAAAGTTTATGCCTTCAGAGAGCAGCGCGGATGTGCCAAAAATGACGGAAATGGCACCGGTGGCAAGACGGTTTTCAATAGCCGTTCGCTCCGCGGCAGGCGTTGAGCCTGTTACCAGCGCCCATGATATATCTGCCGCCGTAAGAAGCGGACCGATCTTCTCGGCATATTGCTTTGCAAGCACGGACGTTGGCGCCATCATGGCTGCCTGTGTACCGGAATCGGCAACCGCAGCAAGCGCAAGAGCCGCAACTACCGTCTTGCCGGTACCGACGTCACCCAAAAGCAGCCGGTTCATAATCTCCGGAGCTGCCATATCGTGAAGAATTTCGTCTGCCGCAACCTTCTGCTCTTCAGTGAGCTCAAAGGGTAGGGCTGCCAAAAGGGCACGCTTCTTGGATCCGTCTATCGTATGGGCAAAAGGAGTGTCACCCCTGCACTCAAAGGTTCTTCTCGCCAGAAGTGCCATCTGAAGACAGAGCAGCTCATCATAGGCAAGACGGCGGCGGGCTTTCTCGGCTGCCGCCATTGAAGAGGGAAAATGGACCTCCCGCAACGCACGCGCAAAGGTCATAAAGCCACGAGAAGCCACCAGGCGTGCGGGCAGCCAGTCGAGAACGTCTCCTTGATCTGCCAGCGCAGACGATATAATACGCCGCATCCAGGCGGGGCTTATTCCCTCCGTTGCAGGGTGTACCGGCAAGATCTTGGCATGCGACTTCATTTTCTCAGACTCTGTGGTAATGACCTCGAAGAACGGAGCTTTCATTTGATGGAAGCCATACGCAAAGGTCATAGTGCCCGAAAAGGCAACTTCATCTCCTTCGTGAAGCTGTTGTGCCACCCACGGCTGGCGAAAGAAAACTGCCGTCATCACGCCGGTCGCATCAGCTGCTTCAACTTCAACAATACTCATCCGTGGACGCGGGTGCTTAACGGTTATTTTTTCAACCTTTGCCCGTATGGTAACGTCGGTGCCTATCGTTGTGTACGCAATGCTCGTCTCAGAGGAAAAATCGAGGTACCTGTGAGGGATATGTACCAACAGATCGCTCACGTGCGAAATGCCGAGACGCCCAAGCGCCTCGGCACGATTTTCAGTAACATAACGAAGACAGCTAACCTCATCACCCAACGAGCAGGTTTTTTGTATACGGTCGGCAGCCTCACCTATGCTGGGGCGAGATTCCATACCAGCCTGCTCAACTTACTCTAGCGAGAAAATAATGGGATAGAGAGGTTGTTCTCCGCGATGCGCGTCAACCTCCAAGTCAGGAAATGCCTCCTCGATACGCTTTGTAAGTGCCGAGAAGTGCGCATCATCCATATCAGAACCCGCAAGAAGGGTAAGCGTGTCTCCCTCTTCCTCTTCTTGCATCTGAGAGAGAAGCCGCAAAGTAACGTCATCAACGTCATGGCCCACAACATCAATTGAGCTGCCTTGGATACCCATGACGTCTCCGTTATGGATAGGGTCCCCATTTGCAGCAGTGGAATCACGCACCGCGGTGGTTATCTCGGCGTAGCGAATGTTCGCGGAAGCTTCAGTCATGGCAGCGACGTTGTCTTTAAGCGATGCTTCGGCATCGACCACAAACATGGCAGAAAATGCCTGAAGCACTGACTTTGTTGGAATGACTGCCACTTTCACATCAGTACACGCAGACGCCGCAGCCTCAGCCGCCATACGGATATTGGAGTTATTGGGCATCACAATAACGCTGTCGGCATTTGCCTCCTCAATGGCGCTCAAAATATCAGCCGTTGAGGGATTCATGGTCTGTCCGCCGGAAACAACCACGTCTACACCCAAAGACTTCAAAATAGACTCAGAACCGCTACCCGAACATACGGCAACAAAACCAAGGCTCTTATGAGGGGCCTTAGGGGTGGAGGCTGCCTTTTTATCTTCCGCGATCTTCTCGGTACGTTCTTTGGCTTCAAGATCCATATTGTGGATAAAGACCTCAAAAATCTGGCCGTATTGCAGCATATAGTGCAATACCTTGTCGGGCGTATTGGAATGTACGTGTACCTTATAGTCGGGGTTTGTGCCCACTAAAAGTTCACAATCGCCCATGGTGGAGAGAAAATCAAGAGCCGCGCTCTCATCAAACGTTGCATCATTTGCATGGAAGAGGAACTCGTTGCAGTACCTAAACTCGGAGCCCTCCCAGTCATCGTTCAGCTCGATGGATACTTTTGCACTTGCGGCAGCCTTGGCATCATCGGTGCCTACGGTTGTCTTAAAATCAGAGAGCTCCGTCTTGCCCTGAACGGCATTGACAAAGCCTTCAAAAAACGTTGCAAACCCAAAGGCACCTGAGTCAACGACGCCGTTCTCTTTAAGGACGGGCAACAAATCAGGCGTTCTTGCCACCGACTCGTATGCCTCAACAACAAGCGCGTCCAAAACCTCAACCGGTGTCAGTTTTGACTTCTCGAGAGAGTCGGCTTTTGCGGAAACATCCTTCAAAACAGTAAGAATGGTTCCCTCAACCGGTTTACGAACCGCCTTAAATGCAACTTCTTTACCCCGGCGAAACGCGTGCGCAATGTCTTTTGGTTTAATGTGCTCGGGATCTTTGACATCACACAAACCCTCGACAACGCCTCTAAGAATCTGGCTTGTGATAACACCCGAGTTTCCGCGTGCTCCCATAAGTGAGCCGTGAGTAATTGCTTTTGCAATGTCTTCCATGGAGGCATCTGCGGGAAGGTCTTGCACTTCTCGCACAACCGTTCCCAATGTCAAAGACATATTGGTTCCAGTATCGCCATCCGGTACTGGAAACACATTGAGCTTATTAATCTCTTCTGCCTTATCGGCAACCGCAAGCGCAGCCGCCGGAAAACAGGTACGGATGACAGTTGAAATCATCTTTGAAGACCTCAGTTCTTTATCGTAGTTGAATCTGCGCACAAAACATTAGCGAGAAGCGCGCATTGCTTCAATGTGAACGGTTACTTTGACGTTTTCAAGCTCGGCAATTTGACGGAGCAAAAACTTCACCGAGGCCGAAAGATTGTCGACAACAGATGCCATGTTGACGCCCTGCTCAACCACAACATGCAAATCGACACATACGCCTTGAGACGACGATGAGACATCTACGCCCTTTCGCAGGCGATATGCAGGTAAAAGACGTGCAACGCCCGCTTGTTCATCAATCTCAGCCATACCAACGACACCGTAGCATTCAAGAGCGGCATATCCTGCAAGATCGGCAAGGCAGTCGTTTGAAACTTTGAGCGTTCCAGGAACAGTGGAAGCCATGCAATTACTCCTCTCGTTTGATTCCTGAATCAAAAAGAATCACAGCGATTATACCCCACGTCTATACCTGCACAGAAGAAGCATCATGTAAAAAATAACAAGTGCGGAGAATGTAAAGTTTGTTCGAGATCTATGAACTCAAAGATCCCGGTTGCATACGAGGTCAGCTGTGGTATAGTAGTTCGGCAATTTGGAAATTCGCGCGGATGGTTATATCCACGCCTTATGGAGGTCGTTGTCATGTCAAAGGTTTGTGATTTCTGCGGTAAACACGCTGTTGCTGGTCGTTCTATCTCGCACTCTCATCGCACGGTGACCCGCACATTTAAGCCAAATATCCAGCGCGTTACCGTCGTTGTTGACGGACAGCGCAAAAAGATGAATGTCTGTTCCCGTTGCCTTAAGTCCGGCAAGATTGCACGCAGCTAACGCTTCATACAGCAGGCGTTTCGAGTGGCTGAACGTTTGGACTAAGCACGCGGACAAACTTCTTTTAGATATGGAAAAGGTCGCCGAGGCGACCTTTTTTGTTTGGAATTTTGTCCTGGCTCTCTTGCCCTCTCTGACTGCCCTCTCCGACTCAATGAATGGGTGCGGCCACCTTGCCCGATAGGCCAACGTCACGATTTTTTTGCGAGAAGCACCACAAGCGCCTTGCCCTTCTCGCAATGTATTTGTGCCGCATCCGTTTGTACCACATTGGAAATTCCTTCATCGGACAGGAGCGGTAAAGTTCGTGAAGCAAGATTCCATTTCATACCGGTCTCGGTAATCACCGTTTCTTCCTGAAGCGGAAGCACCGAAAGCGTCTTTCCCTGATCTTTTTCTGAGAGCCTCCACGCCGCATACGCATCTGCCGAAAGAATCCTTGCTTCAAAGGTATCCTCCACAATCCGCACTCTCCATGCAGCGATACTTAATCGAGCCAGAAGCCCCACCACGCCAAGCTCATGATCAAGCCTGCCGCCGGAAGCGCAGGTAAGTGTCAGAGACAGCGGAAGTGCTTGACGGGTTGCTTCATGGCAAGCGGCACTGAGTGCAAGAGACAAATCGGTCTCGTACTTATCTTGAGGATAAACAATCGTGCGCACCTTTTGTGCATAGATCCAAGAGAGTGTATCTTCTCCCGCAGAATCAAAGTCTCCGCACGCAATATCAGGAACGACACCGGCCTCCTTACAGATGTGTACCCCGCGATCTGCAGCAACGACATAATCCGAGCATGCCGCAAGCTCTGAAACCAGCGCGGCTGAACTTGGCGTGGGAGCTCCATCAACAACGAGAACCGAAAAGGCCTTCTGAGCCGATGAGGCGCCCAGATGTGGCTGATTCGCTACACGTTCATAGTCGTAAATGCGGGCAAGGGAGAGTTCTCGATAGTCATGTGCGAGAAGATCAGAGTGTGCCTTCATATACTCAAGATCACGGCCGTCTTTACCATCGAACAGTGCAACAACGGGAAAGCCCTCGGTTTGTGCCGTATGTACACCAAACTCAGCATCCTCAAAGACCCACGTGTGTGCTTTATCGGTACCCAGGCGTCTGAGAGCTTCAAGATAGACATCGGGTTTTGCTTTATCGACGCCCCCGACGTCTTCGGTACACACAACCGCTTTGAAAAACTTCTCCATACCTTGGGCTTCAAGAGCGACATGTATGGCGCGAGATGGCGTAGAAGAAGCAATGGCAAGAGGTATTCCTGCGTCAAAAAGTTCCTGGAGAAAGTCGGCAGCCCCCACAATGCTTTCAATATCGTGCGAATATACCGTTTGTACATACACAAGGAACTTTTCATACAGCTCTTCTGCAGATAAAGGAAGATTAAATTCCTCAATACACGCTACGCAACCGTCGTAAAGCGAAATGGCCTCGACCCTTTTGAAAAAATCCGGGGTCATATTGATATGCAGGTCTTCTAAAACATCTCCGAACGATCTTCTCCACATCCACATGGAGTCAACCAGTGTCCCATCAAGATCAAAGATTGCACCCGTTATCTGCATGAAACAACCTTTCTTTCATTGGTGGCCAGTGCGGATCATAAAAAACGCATCATGGGGTAAAGTAGTTCACGGTAAATAGTTTAGCGGTATCCGGAGGGAACATGGCTCGTTATAGTTATCAATGTCCTGAATGTAAGACCAAATTTGTTGTTGAACATCCCATGAGTGTTCATCCCAAGGTAACGTGCCCTTCTTGCGGACATTTGGCCGAGCGTGTTTTTGACCCTTCAGGTATCGTTTTTAAGGGAAGCGGCTTTTACAATACCGACCAAAAAAACAAAAAATAACCGTCCTGCGCACCTATGGTGTCCAATGCGCCTACATTGTCCGGCGCGCCTGTGCTGCCCAATACGCTTGAACTATCCAATGCGCCTCAGTTTTGCAAGAAAATGCTGGTCGGCATCAAGTATAGCCGGCTGATACCCAAAATGAGCGTATCCCGTTTTTGTTTGCGCCTTTTGCACGACTTGCTTTCCCGCATCTGAAAGAAGCTCAAAAGCAGCAGATTCCGTTATATCCTCCGGCTCAAAACTGCTTCCCTCTTCCGTGGCGAGAAAAGCTTCGACAACCGCTTCGTCTTCCTCATACAGCGGAGAACAGGTTGCATATACCAGCGTGCCATGAGCGGCTACTTTTCCGGAAGCTGCCACAAGAATGTCCTTCTGCACTTTTGGAAGTATTCCATCCGAACAAACGGCATTCTCATCAAGCGACCAGCCAATCTCCGGATGACGTTGCAAGGTGCCCGCACCTGAACACGGTGCATCAATAAAAACGGTATCAAAGGTGTCTGAAAGCCCACCGGGAAGCTTGCAGGGAGGCTCACCGCCCGCCTCGCGTGCTCCAAGTTCTGCTGCATTAAAAACCACAGACGTTACCTGATTATCAACGGCAGCCTCAACAAGCCGCTTTCTTGCAGTCTCAACTTTTTGAGGATCAATATCAATTGCCGTTATATGCAGCGCATGATTTAACAGAGCGGCATTTTGCAAAAGAAGTATGGTTTTTGTTCCTCTCCCCTGTCCGATCTCTAAAAGGGTCTTCTCCCTACCCGACAAAGCGAGAAGTGCCACCAGCTGGGACGAAATGTCGGCGGGTAACACTTTTGCGCGAGCAACCAAATCAGAAGCTGCAAGACCTGCGGGACTCTCGAGGAAAAAACTTTGGGGAGCGACGCTTGCGTGCGGATCAAAAGCAGAAAGCATGTCGTGTGACAGCCCTTCTCGCAAAGCCACATACACCGGTGCCGGCTCAAGTACGTGCGGCAGTAAAGAAGTTGCAACGGACGCGCCCATCGAGGCAACGAGTTTTTGACAAAGCCAGTCCGGCTGCCCGCTCACATGTGCCAAGTCTTCTAAAAGACGCTCATCATTACCCGCACGCAAACGCGCGTAAGCCTCATCGACGCGTGGAGATACGTCGGTGGCAATACGTCGAAGTATGGCATTTGCCAAGCCGGTTGCTTGCGCAGAAGCTCTCCGCGCCATCTCGACCCCTTGGCTCACTGCAACGTGTTTTGGCGTATGCAGATAGAGAATCTCAAACGTAGCAAGGCGGAGCGCATCTCTAAGCTTTGGCTCCAGATGCCTTCTTTTTGGAAGATAGGAAGCAAGCACTCGGTCAAGCTCACCTACGGCGCTTACGCTTCCCAAAAGCAGCCGCGTGGCAAGTGCCCGATCCTTCTCGCCAAGTACATCCATCTTGTGCGACGTACGCAAAAAGTCACGCATACGCGCATGCTTTCTTCGGCATTGCGCCGCAAGGTCAAGTGCCGCCGCACGAGCTGGAGCGAGTTTTGCCATATCTACAGGCGCTCCCACGTATATGCACTCTCATGCAGCCCCGCCGCAAAGGCAGAAGCATCCATCGCGCGCTTACCGTCGGGACGAAGTTCAAGCACTTCAAGCGCCCCATCGGAACATCCCAGATACAGATGACCTTTTTGAATCTCCACCACGGAGGCTTCCGGCTCTGCCTCTTTGGCCTCTCGGGCGAGAAGCACGCGCACACCCCTGCCTGCAATACGTGCCCGAGCGGGAGCAGTATCCGACGATGCTTGTACGCGGAGAACGTTTTGTCTGACGCTGTCATGCGGATCTAATTTCATTTCTTGCTTCGTAATTTTTGCGGCAAAGGTTGCTTGCTCTGCATCCTGCTCATGCCAACATACCGTACCTGCGGCAATATCATCAAGCGCACAGGAAAGCTCACGGGCTCCCAAATGCGCAAGCTCAGAGGTAAGTTGAGCGGTAGTTTTAGTGCCAATTTCGCAGGAACTCTGTCGACACCATGCACCCGCATCCAACTCATGCACCACGCACATGATAGAGACGCCGGTCAGCGTATCTCCTGCAAGAATGGCGCGCTGAATGGGAGCCGCTCCGCGCAGGCGGGGCAAAAGCGAGGCATGGACGTTAACCCCGCCAAGTGGAACCGATGAAAGAAGCTCATCCGGAATGATGCACCCAAAGGCAACTACCACCAAAATATCAGGAGCACATGCAACGATTTTCTCGATACTATCGGAAGTCATGCGAGCCACCTCAATAACGGGAAGCCCCAAGTCATGTGCTGCAATCTTTACGGCAGAAGGCTCTGCAATCTTACCTCGACCACGGATGGCATCCGGCCTTGTAACAACCTGAACAACTTCATGTTTTGCTGCCAGAGCCGTAAGTGACGGAACGGCAAAATCCGGCGTTCCCATAAAGACTATCCGCACGATATCGCTCCTTATTCATCCTCATCAAACGAGGTCTCTCCAGGCTTTGCACCTGCCGCCAAAGCTTCTTGGTAGCGTTGCAAGACTTCCATGCGAGCCGTTGGCCCAAGGTGGTCCGGCATGGTGATCCCGTTTATGTGGTCTATCTCATGCTGAAGACAGACTGCAAAAAGATCTCCTTCTGCCTCATACTGCATGAGATCGCCGTCTAAATTTTGCGCATGTACGACAACATGGCTTGGACGGGTTACCGGAACGGTAATACCCGGAAATGAAAGACAACCTTCATTGTACGTTCTCGGCTCACCGTCAGCCGTGATTACTTCCGGATTGATAAGCACAAACGGATTTTTCTGCCCGTCCGGATAGTCAACGTCAATCACAACCATACGCTTCAAAACGCCTATTTGCGGCGCCGCCAGACCCACTCCATCGGTTGCATACATATCCTGCAACATACGCTTGGCTATATCGCGGATTTCATCGGTGATCTCGGATATCTCCTCACAGGTATCGGTAAGCCTTTCATCAGGCCAAAGAACAATCTCATCGAGCAATTTCATTAACAATCCTTTCGGCTGTAATATCTACATCATGTCATAGGCATCAACATCTATTGTCATGCTGATACCCATTCGCTTAGTGAGCTTTGCGGCACACTGAGATATGAAGTTGCCTATATTTTCCTCCGCCGGTGCTTTTACAAGCACATGCCGACGATATTTGTCTTTGACTTTTGCCTTAACACAATCGGCAGGACCAAGGATTTCCCAGCCTTCTTTTTCACCTACCATCTCATGCAAAGCTTCTGTCAGCTCATTTGCAGATGCGCACACATCACGCTCTGACCTGCCCCAGAAGATAACATTTGCAAGACGTGAGTACGGCGGATAGTACGCTTCCTTTCTTTCTGTAACCTCTTCCGAAAGAAAGATGTTGCGATTGTGCGTTTTAACGGACGCAATTGCAGGATGCGTTGGCCAATAGGTTTGTATGATAACTTTTCCCGCTTTGTCTCCCCTGCCCGCTCTTCCCGAAACTTGCTCCAAGAGATCGTATGTACGCTCCGCGGCTCTAAAGTCCGGAAGTTTTAACATGGTATCCGCGTTGATGACACCAACAAGAGTAACCTCAGGAAAATCAAGTCCTTTTGCAATCATCTGCGTGCCGATAAGCACCGCAGAATCCGCCGCATCAAAACGCTCAAGAAGTTTCTGATGGGCGCCTTTCGTAGAGGTGGTATCCGCATCCATTCGAATTATCTCAACGTCTTCGGGCAAAAGCATACGCAGCTCGTCCTCAACTCGCTGCGTACCCACACCAAAAGCACCCATGTAGCGACTGCCGCAGTTGGGACATTTTGTTGCCGGATTTGGATACGCACGCACCGACCAACGCCGGCCACACGTATGACAGACAAGCTCGCAGGTACGCTCATGATAGGTAAGCGATGTCGAACAATGCGGACATTCGGGCACGCATCCGCACTCGCGGCACATCAAAAAATTTGCGAATCCCCGACGATTTAGCAAAAGCACGGCCTTCTCGCCACGCTGAACCGTTTCTTCAAGAGCACGAACCAGCGGTGCCGAGAAGATCGACCGGCCACCGTCTCTAAACTGTGCCACCATATCAACAATTTCAACTTCAGGTAACACCGCGTCTCCAGGCCGCTCTGGCATCGATACCCGCACCCATGAAGCTTTGCCCCAACCCTTTTGATGGCAGCGAATAAGACTTTCCAGCGAAGGCGTCGCAGATCCCAAAACCAAGGCACACCCGCGCAGACGTGCCATATACGCAGCAACCTCTCGAGCGTGATAGCGCGGCAGCGAGTCCTGTTTGTAGGAGGCCTCATGTTCCTCGTCGATAATGATAAGACCGGGGTTTTTGAGCGGTGCAAACAGCGCCGAGCGGGCGCCGACTACCACATGAGCCGATCCCTGACGTACCAAATCCCATTGGTCAAAGCGCTCGCCCGCAGACAGGCGTGAATGAAGCACCGCCACGTTATCACCGAAGCGGGAACGGAATCGACCGACCGTTTGCGCCGTCAAGGAGATTTCGGGAACCAAAACGATGGCGCCCTTTCCTTTTGCGAGCACCTCTTCTATGGCGGCAAGATATACCTCTGTCTTGCCGGAGCCCGTTACTCCGTCAACAAGAACCACGTCACCTTTTGCCGAAGCGGTGGCCTGTGAGATGGCGAGAAGCGCACGTGCTTGACCGTCCGTAAGGTGCGCCGGTTTTTGCGCCGTTGCACTTGAAAGCGTGGTAGATGTATCCATACCTCGAATCTGACGTTTGAGCTCTACGGAAACGACACCTCGCTTCTCCAGCGCCGTAATTGCCGACCGTGCCCCCGGAATGGTAGCGGAAAGCTCTGATAGGCGCTGCGGAGCTCCAAAAAGCGCCTGCACTATAAGCCGCTGTTTTGAAGCGTGCTTTGCGGGAGTAAATTCTTGGCCTTTGGGCGTCAACATAACCCAGCGCTCATCGACAGGACCTGATTTCCCGTTTATCAACTCCCAGGAAGATCCGTCCTGCGTGCGACGCACCTTAACGCGTTGCCCCGGTGCGAGAAACGGCTTTATCGCATCAGTGAGAGAACAGGCATACTCTGAAGCCATCCAGCGGGCCACATGAGCAGAAATCTCATCGAATGCAGCGTCGGCAAGCACCTGTGCAATAGGGAGAATTTTTGCCGGATCAATCGACGCCTTGGGTGACTCGGAGATTGAAACAACATACCCAACCACCCACCGATGGGAAAACGGTACGTATACCGTTGTCCCTACGGTTACTTTATCAAGAAGCTCAGGCGGTATCGCATAATCATATGCGCCCGGCAAAGCGCGCGTCGGAATGTCTAAGGCTACCTGTGCAAAGCTCATGCGTGCTCTCTCACTTCCCAGCCTAAAAGCGTGGGTTTCCTGTACTCATCAAAGCTATATCGTGCCACAAACGGCTGTTTTTCGTCTGCGGAATCGGGAACTTCCACGCACACAAACGCGCATGTTACCTTGGTATATCCACGCTGCATAAGTACGAAGGCATAAAAGTTTGCCTGCATTCTGTGAGACTCGATGATCTCTTCCGGCATGAGATTCTTATCGCCCGTTTTGTAGTCAACCACAAATGCCTCGGTGCTTTTGGGGTTTGTGGCGAGAAGGTCAATTGCGCCGTTAAGGTATTTCTTGTCTCCGTATACCTGCTCAAGGCAAAATGGCACCTCGGCACAGACGCGGGCATATTTTCTTGCCTCCGCCCTTACATCAGAGTTGTTCCAAAGCGTCAACGCTGATTCCAAACGATCCATAAGAGATTTTTGAACATGATTTTGGATGGCAATACGCTCAATGGTTGAACGTTCAGGATAGGCATCTGCCTCAACCATGTACTGAGCAAGTTCATGGAAGGCAGATCCAAAGCTGGTTGCCGAAGTCTCGCCCTCAGCTTCCCCATCTTGTGAAGCTTCTTTTCCTTGGAGCGTCTCCTGTTGCTCTGATACCTCTTGGAATTTGTCATTTATCTGCTGGTGTAGTGATGAATAGCTATAAAACTCTTGATAGTTTGTCTCTTTTTTTGCTTGAGGTACCGGCGTCTCCGGTGCATAAAGATCAAAGGTCAAACCGGCTTGGTTTTTTTGCGCATCAGACATGGTACGCGTTTGATCAAGATCGACGCCATCCAGAGCATAGCCATCCGCTTGTTCAGAAAAGCGCACGTACAGTGTTCGGCACACTCCTGCCTGTGAACCGCCATATTCAAAGGGCAACTCTCCTGCACGAGGCAGGCTGTCTTCTTTCAGAATGGAACTTATTACTGCTTTTGTAAGCTTCGGGCTAAAACCTGCTGCTTTTTGTTGGATTGCCGTTGCGGTAAGAATAACCATTTCACGAGCGCGTGTAAGACCCACATATAAAAGCCGTATCGCCTCAGCCTGTGCGGCAGCATTTTGTGTCTCATCCAGGTACAAGCGCCAATCACATATGGTTTTACACTGAGAGATATCCTCCGGAATCTTATCGCCTCGCAACTCTGTCCGAGGTGGTTTTAAGGCTACGATGCGCTTGGCGCCTACTCGACCAATAAGACAGCGCTTTGTACTGGGGGCCCTTTGATCTAAATCTTTAAGCGCGCCAACCACGGCAACAACCTTATATTCCTTGCCTTTAGAAGCGTGGATAGTCTGAATTTTGACCGCATCCTGCCTCTCATCGTTGAGTACCACGGGCGCGGCTTTTGTAACTTTAAGCCACCGCTTAAATGCCACCGAAAGTTGCGAAGGACCAACTCCAAGATCTCTCTCAAGCTCTCGAACACGACGAATGGCAGCAAGGATATTAGCGGCCTGTGAGCGCTCTTGTGCATCTCCCGTCTCAAGGCGCTCAATCCAACCGGACGCTTTTACCACCTGCTGTATAACCGTTGCAACGTCTTTTACCGCAATGTCTCTTTTTGCTTGGTTAAGAATGGTAAGAGCGCGCTTCAAACGACAACTTGGCTGGTAGTCCCCACTAAATTCTTGCGTAAGCAGGCCGCCTTCAATCGGTCGCTTGAAAACGAATCCTTCTCTTTTTGTAAGATCCGTCGAAAGGAGCACAAAGTCCGATGCTTCCAAAGAAAACATTCCACTTGTAAGCACCGGGAACAATCCTTGCTCGGTGTCATGAATATCAGCAAGGGTGCTCAAGAGCGCAGCGATGGTCTGCACTTCCGGAAGCTGTCCAAAACCCGTGCCACCCGAAAGTACGCTTTCAATCCCACGCTGCCTGAGGGCCTCAATATACAAACCCGCGTCTTTTACGCTGGTCATCAAAATAGCAATGTCCTTTGCCTGAAAGACACCCTCGGAAATGATCCGAGCTATCCTGTCGGCAAGCTGCTCTGCCGCAACACGATGATGGACATCTGCTTTTGCAGCGCGTTTGTTTCCTTTTTTCTCTACGGCGGTAAGCTCAACCATCACACGAGGAGCGTTGTTTTGCAATGAGCCTGAGCTTTCCTGCCTGCTTGCCTTGAGGTCCATAAAATCAGGTATCATACCCTCGGTACCACAAACAGCCTTCACAAAACGGAGAATGTCATCGTGGCTGCGGAAATTATCAATGAGCAGCGGTCTGTTTTCTTCGGGTATTTCTTTTTGCCGTTCAAAAAACACCTCTACGTCGGCTTCCCTAAATCCATAAATAGACTGTTGAGCATCACCTACCGTAGTTAAAAATTGCGCATCTTCACCGGCAAGACGTTTAATCATCCGAACCTGCTGCTCATTGGTATCTTGAAACTCATCCACCATAACGAGCTTAAACTTACTTGAATATTCATCTGCAAGCTCCGGATGATCTTCAAACGCACGTGCTACCTCATGAAGCAGGTCATTATTGTCAAGTCCTCGGGCTTCTCGCTTCTTTTTTGAAAACCGGTCCACCACAAACTTTGTTACTTTAATAAGTTGTGGAGCATAGCGGTTTATATCGAGCATCCTGCAGGTTTTTTGAAGATCCTCGCAATCTGACTGTATGTCCGCTGCAAGCTTTTTTGTTTCCTTCCCACAATGAAGCCGTGGAATTTTCTCAAAGAGACCTGCTATCTCAGAAGGCTGCACATCCTGTTTTGTGTGATTTGCAAGATATGCTGCAACTTTTTCTTCTTGCCGAGTGATGATGTTCACTGCCGTCTCATCATCTATCTCTGCTACATGCATGAGAAGCTCTCTCATTTGAAAATGCAGCCTTTTGAGTTCTTGGTATATATCAGGAACGGCCCCGTCCTTTTCTATTGCAAGCTCAATTGACTCAAACTCATAAGGAGCTGAAAGTGCCGAGGTGGCAAGCTGCTCGATAATGCCGTCAAGCTTTTGACCGCCGTTTTGCGCACCACCATGGCTTGCGGAAGCCGTATCCTTTAAATCAAATACCGAGAAGAACCCTTTGTATTCATCGGTTTCCCGCAATGAAGATAAAACTTCCTCAAGAGACTCCTGCAAGAGCTCATTGCGTCTATGCTCATCCAAAACGATAAAATCGGGGTCGATACCAAGATCAAACGCGTGTGAGCGGAGTATGCGAGCGCACATGCTGTGAATGGTGCTGATCCACGCAGAATCCACATTAAGAGCTTGATCAAAAAGGCCTTCTTCCTCAAGCGCGCTTCTCACGCGTTCCTTAATTTCTTTGGCCGCCTCGTTTGTAAAAGTAATGATAAGCGCTTGATCAAGCGAATCAAGATACGCGCCTCCGTCTGTACCCGAGCCCTTGCTCAGTGCCCAAACAACACGTTTTGTGAGAGTAAATGTTTTGCCCGATCCCGCACCGGCTGCCACAAAAAGAGGCTTGTCCAAAGTCTGAATGGCCTGCTTTTGTCCGGGAGTATATGAATGAAAATCAAGAGCCATTAGCGTTTCCTCTCAGAACAATTCATCACCGGACAATATGCACACGCCTCTTTATCAAGGGCATGTGCGTGAATGTCGCCATTGAGCATGCTCTCAACCGCTTGCTTGATCTTGTCTTCCCATGCATCAAGATACTCATTAAATGCACCGACCGTATCCCCGGCAACGCAGGAAAGCATACCCTTGGACAGCTTTTGCTCGTCCGAAAGGCCAAAGATCTTATTGATATACGACTCGGGAGCCGCACCATACAGTGCATAGTTTTGATGTGTTCCCAAATACATTGCACCAACTGAAGTAAGATTGCGCGACTTCAGATACGTGCGTATCACTTGTGCATAAATAATGGCTTGCACATGACGAGGAAGTACTTCGTGAGAAGGCGTATCCCCTTCAGGGTTTTGTTCGACAGCCGACTTTTGTACGGCGTACGAACTTAAAGCCTGTGCGGCTTTATGCTTGTAATCAATGATAATGGCTTCTCCCCGAGCATTTACATCAATACGGTCTATAGACCCCGTAAATGCAACACCCGCATATGTAGCAGGAAATCCTCCGTCCGCACCAAACTTCAGCTCAAAAAATCTTGGCTCAAATGTTACAAATTTATCCGTTTCAAAATCGAGAAGCCCAAAAAGGTCTTCTCTTAACTTCTGCATTTGCTGGTGCTGCGCAACAGTATGGGGAACCAGGCGCTGTGTTCTCCTCTGAGTTTTTTGTGGAGCAACAAACTGCTCTTTTGCCAACGCATCAAATTGTGTGCTGAGGACGTGTCGCGCATGTGCGAGCGTGTCTTGAGAGATGCGTGAGTCCGGCAAAGAAGTTGCAACTGCCCGCCACACATATTCGTCAGAAAGAGTATCTGATGCGCCGAGTGCCTCTTGTAAAAGCTGCATGTGGGTCAACTCAAGCACCCGATGGATAAATGTCCCCTTCTCAAGACCGCTAAAACCGGCATCAACCCTGTCCAATTTAAGGCGACGCTGAACAAACCACTTATAGGGGCACTCAAGATATGACTCTATTTGTGAAGCTGAGAGTTCTTGAATTTGGGGCTGCTCTGTCCCTCGATAAGACGGCAGAATCACAAATGGCTTAAGCGTCTCGGGAATGGATCCCGTTGGCCACAACGGAAGGGAGTTCACTTTGGCCGGTGTTTTCCCACCAAACAAAAGGTTTGCGGAAAGACGGCCCTCTCCCCTTGTGAGCTGCGGAAGATTAAACTCTCCTTCCGCGGTCTCATAGCAAGAAAGAAGCTCTTTGAGAACGACCGATGCAAATGTTTTGTTTGAATCTTCGCCGTGAGCAACGCATACAAGCGAGACGTACGTGCGCGCACTGGCGAGCATCCGATACAGCCGGCGCCTCCCCTCGGCAAGCGGAGCTATGGGACTAACTCCTTCGAGCTTCTCTGCAAGCAAATCAGAAGCTTTATCCTTTGTGGGAAGCGAAGTGTTTACCGAATCCATCCCAAGGCAAATCACTGCATCAAACGTATTGGGCTCACGCATACTTTTGTCCGAAAGAATTTCCACGGAAACCGGAGCCTTTGAGCCCGCGGTTTCAGCCACTCCGTTATTAAGACAAAGCGAGAAGCTCTTCTGCAAAGCCACTTCATAAAACTTCTGCTCAGAGGCAATATCGGCTTTCGCTTCAAGTTGATGTAGAGCCTGAGCAACCGCCATAATCGCAGAGAGCGAATTTGAAATAAGAAGATACGTCTCATCATCAAAATCTTCTCTGTGCTCATCGCAGGCTAGCAATAAGCGGTGCAGAGCTTTCTCTATCCGACCATTCAAAATGCTCTCAACGGTAGCGGCACATTCCTTCGATGTGGCAGAAGCCTGCCTGAGAAAACGCAGCAGGTGATCAGGCGTAAGGATACGATTTTTTCGCCACATTTTATCAATATCCCACGCCTTCTCTGTTGAAACAAAAGAAAGGGGAGAAAACAAAAAGTCCACTATCTCACGAGGGGGCCACCACGACATATCACCCAGTTCTGCTTGAGATGCATCAGGCCATACCTCACAAAGATTCTTAAGCTTACAAACCGCTCTTACAAGCCCAAGAAATGCTCTTGCACAGGCACTATCCGACACCGCTTGCCGCATGACGGTCTTTGCGGGTATACCGTGTGCGGCCAAGCGTGGCGCAAGTTGCCTCCATGCTTCATTTTGCTGCGGCGTGTAGATTCCAAAGCTTTTTACCCCTTGTGCGATAAGGCTTTGGATGTGCTCAATTATCAAAGCAGGCTCGGCAAGGATGCCTGCCGGAGAAAGCAACGTAACCTTACCTTGAGACTTCAAGGGCAAAGTTGTTTGTCGAGACAAAAATATGGTATGGAGCAGTGCTTCTACCTCGGCATCATGAGGCTCTTGCACATCATCTACAAACAGAACGTCTTTATGAGAGAGACGAGAAAGCCTGGCGAGAAGTTCTCTGTTTGCGTTGCCCGCTTCATTTTGAGGCGTTGAAAGGACAACCTGCACGTCCGTGTTCTGCGATAGATTGCACAAAAATTGCTTTTCAGAAAAGGTCAGATTTTCTACTCCGCTTACTACAATGCTCTGCTGCTCACAATAGCTCTGAGGCAGTAAAGAGGCCAGAAGGGTATATGATTCGTCCTTCTCGAGAAAGCCTCGTTCATGAATCAATTCAAGATATCGATCCAAGACGGTAAGCACCCGCTTTTCCCCCGCAGTAAGATTGGACCGTGTCCTTTGGTCTTGGGCACAATAAAGATCACCCTGGGTGAGTTGCTCAACTGCCTGAGCCACTCCGGCCCCGATACTCAGTGGGTCAAGTGCGCAAGGCTCAAAGCTCTCAAGCGCCTCAAAGATACATAACTTTCGCAATTCCCCTGAAATAAGAGGGCGTCCGTTACCAAAGAGCCTCCAAAGTTCTTCCGTCCACTCAAAAAGAGTTGAAACCGTAAGCCCCAAAGAAAGCACCGGATCTGCCGCAAGCAACTTTTGTACCGTCTTTTTTGTATCAAGTGTATCAACAAGCAGCACCGCTCTTCCGCAACGTTCAATGCTTGCCAAAAGCGCTTCTCTCACCGGCAGACTTATAACAGAAGTCGATGTGGTTCCTGTAAGCGTAAAAGCCATCGCGCAATTCCTCTCATGAAGACTCTCTTATGCTACGCTACCACATCGGCTGGACACAAATTGGAAACCAAATTATCTCTACTCGAATACGCTATAAACTCTTGGCGCGAGACGTAATGCATCTTTTTAAGGCTCTCCAGAGCCCCTGCAATGCCACCACCATAATTGCCGCAACTATAAATACAAACAGGCCGCGTATGAATGCATCGTCTTTTAACCATGCGTAGAGCGCTTGATCGTACTTCACCGAAATATAGTTAATGATGGGAATTTGAATGAGGTAGATTCCCACTCCTGCAGCCGAAACCGTTTTCAATATCTTTTTTGCAAGAGCCGGAAGTTTGGCAAGCCATGGCTCCAACGACCGGACAAACAAAAAGACGGATAGGACCTGAATCACACATACAGGAGATCCGGGAGAGGCTATAAAGTTCCGGTACTCATGGCTCAATTTTGCGCCTGCATACCAACCGTTCGCATACAGTGTGAGAACATACATGGTAAGAGTTGCTATCACATAGATACCAACCCATATAAAAGGACGGAACAAAAGACCCTTCTTGAAGTGCACAAATCGGTGCAGATAATACCCTCCTACATAATAAAAAGTTGCCCAACTGGCAAAAAACGGCCAGCCAAAAACGTTGGAAAAATACTCATGTCGTATGCCGCAAAACTCTGCTAACGGAACAAGGACACCCACAAAAAATGTCAGAGCCAAAACATACTGCAGCGTCCGCTTATGAGGGGCTATATGTGATAGAACGGGTGTCAAAACGTAGAGATATATGATGGTATAAAAGAACCAATAAGTACTGTTGATGTTGTTTGTCAGCATCCTTTTTACAAAATCCTTAAGACCGAAGACTCCCACAAAGCTCTCTGTGCCCCAAAATTCATGCGGAAAGAAACAATACAGGCAATAGCAAAGAATACTTCCCAAAAGAAACGCAGTCCCCACACGACGTACCCGTTTGAAAAAGAACTCCTTTGTTGAGTATTTCGTACGATATCCAAGCAAGTTCATACCGCTTATCATAAAGAAAACGGGTACCGCAAAAATGAAAACTGCCTGAAGTTTAAGTGAAAAAGACCAGATTTGTGTTCGCTCGGGAACATATACGTTCAGTGACGTATGAAGCATCACCACGGCAAGTGCGCATACGATATTGAGAATATCAACAAATACCATATGTGTATGTACGGGAGTTTGCCCCGCTTTCTTTTGAGACTGAGTGCTAAATTGCATAACTCCGGCAGTATCTTCCACGTTATACTCCAAGTATCCGAACGACCTTTTGATTATGCCATTATCGAGATTTCTAGGCTGAGAGGAAATAGTGTATGGCAAACATAGTTGACTATCTAAAGTGGCGTGGCGACATTTTATTGGACGATTGTCCTTTCAACGATGTTGACAATCTCGTCCTCTCTCTCCTTTCCTACCTTGGCTTTGATGACATCGTTCCCTCCGAGCGCTCCAACAAAACCGTATTGCTCTCAGATGCATGTCAAAAAATGATTGAGAGTATCAAAAAAGATCCAAGCCTTATCTCAGGCCTTTCCCGCATTGATACTACCTTCCTCGAAGCACTTATCGACTCTCCCCGCTTTGCCAAGGCGAGACTTGGCAAGTATGTCAACCGTCTTGACCACAATAAAAACATGCAATTTGCCGGCCTTACGATATACCTCCCAAACGGACGCCGCTTTATCTCGTATCGAGGCACCGATGGGACCCTTGTAGGTTGGCGAGAAAACCTTGATCTCAGCTTTAAGATTACTGCCGCAGATAAACGCGCTGCTCAATATCTTGAGGCGCGCATTCGAGAATACCTGCGAGACACGCAAACTGCCGCAGGCGCCCATATTCTCGTTGGCGGTCATTCAAAAGGCGGCAATCTTGCAAGCTATGCGGCCACTGTACTCCCCCAAGAACTTCTCCCGTATATCGATCGCGTTTGGAGTAACGATGGGCCTAACATGTGTCCGGGCATCCTTGACAGTACCGCTCATGACATTCTTGGCGAGAAGTACATTCGGATTCTTCCTCAGTTCAGTGTAGTGGGAATGATTTTTAATGATCCTCAAACACCTTTTACCATTGTAAAGAGCTCGGAGACCGGCATGATGGCACACGATGGCATATCATGGCAAGTTGAGCGCGATCACTTTATTACCTGCAGTGACTTTACCCCCGAATGCAAAAAAGTGAACGAAGCCTTCAGCTCATGGTACACAGACCTGCCTCTTGAAAAACGAGAGGCCATGACCAATGAGCTCTTTGACGCACTTGAGGCCGGAGGCGCCGTCTACTTTAACGAAATTACCGCATCTGGCTCATCGCTCAGAGCGGTTCTCGCCGCCCTTATGAATACGGACAGACGGACATGGTCGGTCTTTGCCGATCTATTTGGAGCGCTTGTCTCCGCATCGGCTTCGACAATACGAGAGCAAATGAACCCTCGTCAGCTCTTCTCGCCAACAATCGACACATACAAAGGCGGACCCAGCCAATAAGCTGAGCCCGCCAACAAATCATGCGTTACACAGTGCTATTACATGCGTGCGCGTGTTTCTCTACGACGATGAAGTGCCGAAGAGAACAGCAGCAAAAAGCCGGTAGCCGCTATGGAAGCACTTGCGAGAAGCACATTGTGGTCCCCTGTATTGGGAAGATGGTTTGAATCTCCCTTTGCCGTCTTTGCGGCAGGCTCATTGGGTTCCGTTGAAGGAATGCGCTCCCACTGAGCATAGAGAACGTTTCCTTCCGCCTCTATGGTATCTGCCACAACTACGTCGCCTTGATGCAGCAAATTTCCACCTGTCTTGGACGTTGACCAGCCAAGGAAGCGATATCCGCTACGGGTTGGATCAGGACGGTCAATGGTGAATTTGCTGTTTGAAGGAGCATACTCGCTAAAGGTTGGAGCGGGCGCACCGTCATAGTTCAAATCATAGGCAATACGTACCGCATTTGAGTTGGCCCATACGGCCGTAAGAGTAGTGTCACCAGAACCTATCTTGACAACGTCGCCGGGATAATACCGCACTCCATTGGCATCCTTCCAGCACACGAAGCCACCTGAGCCGGAGGGAGGAGTTACGCCGGAGGCATCTTTCACATGTGTGTTAGAGCCTTCCGCATACAGTGTGTCATCTGTCACGGCACCTGAACCACCGGCAAGATCATAAATGACACGGTGTGTTCCGCTGACGGGCACCCATTTTGCCGTCAGAGTAATGTCTTCCGTTACAGGACTATCAAAGGTATACGTACGGCCGTCTTCGCGGAGCCATGCCGCCAGTACATATCCATCACGCGTAATACCCGTAGGTTCTTCTGCACGATCTCCGGCCTTGATTGATACCGTCTTGTTGGCGTCGCCATTGTTGTACACATAGGTCACCTTTACAGGAGCCGGTGTCCATTTTGCATACAGAGTGGTGTTTGTAGGCGGCATTTTTGTATCGGCAGTAACAGGTAAGGTCAAATCAGCATTGCGATACCATCCTGCAAACTGATAATACGAAGGAAGTCCACTCGGACGTGTGGGTGTTGATGAGGCAATGTCGGCAAGTGATGCGGCATATTTGCGCTGCTCGGTTGAGATCGTAGTTTGAGGCGTAACGGCCGTGGATGCATGCGCGAGTGTAAGCGTATACGAAACACGATTTTTAACCATTACGAGGTACTCTTTCGGAAGGGGGTTGAAGGTAATCTTACCATCCCCATACACAGCCGGACCTTCCTTCTTGGAAATATCAAACCACGTGGTGATGTCCGTATCGAGGTTAAGCTGGGACGGATCCTTAGGATCACCCGTAGGCCTGTAATAACCATATTTTACGTGATAATATTTTCCCGGCTCGTCCCAAAAATTGAAGCGACCTCCTGAAGGACCGGAAAACCACGATGGAGACTCAGTTGTATACCCGTCCCCATCGGCATTTTCGAAAAATACCGCATATTTGTTGCCCAACGTAACTTTATAACGGAAATAATTCAGTCGATTGGAAGTCTCATAATCGGAGTAAAATTCGCTGGGGTTAAGGCTGTACCAGACATGATTATCGTTCCAGCGATATCCCTCGCCAGGATCAGGCGCTGTATATTTAGAGTTATACAGTCCCAAATACGTATGCGCAGCATTTCCCGAGTAATTTTCTACACTCGTCTTATCGGGCTCGTTGTTGAAATCAGCTTGGCTGTTATAGAAGTTGGCACGCATAACGTCACGGTCAAGATACACATTGAAAACCGTGGTGCCATCTGCAGCAACAACAGCAGAGCTGTCGCTTCTTGTGCTATTAAGCTTCAAATGATTTTGGAATCTCGAATTTATCGTGGTAATACCGCTTGCGATGTCAGACGTTGCAGTGGTTACCGTAGAGTCAGTTGCTGCTGTGTATTTTCTGACGGTATAAAATGCATATGTCTTATCGGCATCTGCTGCGTTATAGGGATCGGTTGCCTTCTGAATCCAATAGTTTACTTGATAACTCGTATTTGCATTGGGAGTCCATGTAGCAGTAAGACGAATGGACTTAGGAAGCTCGGAGCCAAACGTAAAGCTTGAACCATCCTCAGTTTTCCAGCCGGCAAAGGTATATCCCGTTTTAGTGGGGGCAGTTGGCTCAGTGGTTACAGACCCACGGTCAACATACTCGGTTGCTACGATAGAGCCACCGGCACTATCAAAGGTAATGCTGTGTCCCTCGCGAAGAACCGGCCACAGATATACATCGTTTCCGTTAACCGTTCCAAGACTTGCGTCCGGAGTTGTTGCTCCTTTGGTACGCGACCAGCCTATTGCCTGAATCTCTGGATTGCCGGTATTCACCAAAGGTAAAACATTCTCGCCACGAATGGCCGTACCGTCTGCATAGACCTGTGAGTCGAGTACCGAGGCCGGCTCAGATGCCGACATGAAATAAACAATATGGCGGCCGGTAGCATCAAAGGATGCATACAGATCAATCGGTGTTGCTTCGGTTGTCGCATCAAGGGCAGCTCCTCCATTGAGCTCTTGAGCGGTCTTTCCAAAGCCATTAAACACCTGACCTGATGAAGTGGTCCAACCGGAGAACGTTCCATTTCCGGATGGAGTAGCAGGCTGCGTGAGCTTTTCTGCATCAGAAAGTTTCTGTTCCGATACGACAGTATCGGTTCCCGAAGCATCCTTTACGTGGAAGCGATACGTTTGTGTGAAATGAGTATTTGGAACCGTTACGGCATATACCGAAAAACCGGTTGCCTGAAATGACACGCTATTGGTATTTGCCTTGGTATCTACTACTTTTTCAGCAGAAGACCCATCAGGAACATGCCATACGGAAACAGAGCCACTTGGCATACGTGGAGAAGAAATGGTTACTGCAATTGCCGATCCATTTGGTTCCCATTTTGTACCGTTGGCATCATAGATAGTAATGTCATACGCCAATACGGTCTTCTCGCCAGCAATTGATGCGCTGGCTAAAGCAGCGGATACCTTGCCACCTTGTGGAAGATTACCTGATACGGTCACCGAAGTTCCGTCAGAAGTAGCTGCGCTCCACGTTGCCTGAGCAAGCGTTTGCTTCTCATTGGAATTGTTTGAAGTGGTAGGTGACAAAGTGTTGGCCTTAGATGAATCTTCAGGTGCAACTCCATCATCTTTTGTGCTGTCTTTTTTGACATCATTTGCCTCGGCATTTGCTTCAGCAGCCGCACTTCCCTGAGACGCCTGCTTGTCCTCTACCTGTGCCTCTTCTGATGACGCTTTTTCAGTAGAATCGGTTTTCTGAGCACTAGAAGCATCTTCAGGTTGGCTCGCACTCTCTTGTGCCTGGGTGCCGCTCACTCCAAGCGCCACTTGCGCTAGTACCGGAGTTGGACATGCAAGTAAAAATGCCAAAAGCGCCGAAAGAACAGCCTCACAGATCTTCCTTTTTCGCATAAGACCTCCTAAACTCTTAGCTCTGTTCACTTTACGAAACATTTTGAAACAGAAGTTATAGTGTTTTGGGCACAAGAGGACTTTTCACGAAATATCCTTAATGCTGAAAAATTTCTAAAATTTTAAAAGTAATTTAAAAATGTAAAGCTATGGGTTTTAACAGGAGCTAAATGACTTAGAGCGTTAGAGGACAGCTCCATGTATACATCCCGGTGAATCGCAAATTCTAAAAACCCGCCAAAAACCCTGTTTACGGGTAATTTGATTCACAACTAAACGCTCAAATTGACGAGAAATCACCACTAAACACGCATTTCGCTTTCAAAAAACACCCGCAAACGCCTCAAATAGATCGAATTTCAGTCGTATTTCGCTCGGATGTATCCCGGCCAATCTAGGTTGTCCCGGTCGGTTGCATCTCAAGCCGTATCTCGAAAGAACGCAAAGAAGGCTGCTTCTCGAGACGTAGATTGCTTCTCAGAGCGTAGCTGACGTGGCTGGTGGCGTAGCTGACACAACTGGCACAGTTGACGTAACTCCTGTACCCTCAAAAGGCGCGCAAGTGGGAAAACTTCGATTCTGGAGACCCGACTCAGTAAACCTAATTCAGCAACCCTTAATTTGACTTTATAAAGCCTGCTACAAATGAACTTACCAAAGAGATTACGATTGCACCTAAAAATGCCGAACCAAAACCCTCGATAAGTACACCATTTCCAAGCACATGACGCGAAAGAAAACTCGCCAACTCAAGCATAAAAGCGTTGATAACCAAAGAGAAAATTCCCAAAGTCAAAAGGGTAATAGGAAGCGAAAGCAACTGTACAACCGGCTTAATTGAAGCGTTGAGAAACGCAAGTACCAATGCAAATGCAATGGGACCCGCCCAGTTCCCTCCAACAACCGACATGCCCGGGACAAATGCAACCGCAACCAAAGTTGCCACAAGCGTTGCAAACCATGTCAAAACAAAACTCTTTCTATTCATCTCAACCCTCCTGTACGTGCCGTTGTCGCCGAACACGTATATCTCGAGATATAAAAGAAGCTCGACCGAAGCCGAGCTTCTTGTAGGATTTTGCCCAAAAACTATTGAACTATTCTCCAAAACCGGCATCGACAAGGGCGATAAGTGCGTCAAGAGCTGCCTGCTCGTCAGGACCGTCACAAGCAATCTCAATCTTTGTGCCGGTGCCAAGACCTGCTGCCAAAATCATCATGATGGACTTGGCGTTGACAGGAGCTGAATCCTTGTCAACATTTTTGAGCGTCACATTGCTCTCGAACTTCTTTGCCTCTGTTACGAAGACGGAAGCTGGACGAGCATGAAGACCCGTTGCATTGGTGATAGTAGTCTGCTTTGAAACCATAGGTGGACTCCCCTTTCAATTTTCCAATGTATGGAAAAATCTTCCATAACCCACTATACGACATCCTAGCAAATCACACTACAATTTACTTTGTATATTATCCAAGAAACTGAAAGTTATCACGCTTTGTGCGATAAGATAGTTCCCAATTAAACCTTTATCATGGCATTTGGAGGGCAATATGTCTGAAAAAGATAGATATAGCCAAAATGATCCTGAAGTCAGTGCGGAACATGACATATATGGAGAACCTGTAGAATATGAAGAACCTGTAGATGACAGCGCCGTCCGTTTTGAAAACGAGCAGTCAGGCGAAGACAAACCTTCTTCTGAGACTCAGACAAACATGGAAAATCTTGCGGGAAATGTAGTCAATACCGTAAGTGGTGCTTTTGGAGAAGCTCAAAATGCTGTCGCAGGTGGTATTTCGGCGGTACGAGAAGTAAGATCGGCCGCAAAGGCACATGCTCATGCTCGAAACAAAATGAAAGAAATGCAAAGCGTTCTTACGTCTGACCAAGGGCAGCTTGAGCACCGCATATATGTACACGAAAACTATGACTCAATTGTTGCTGAGCAGCAAGCCATCATCAACGAAACGTCCGCGGAAATGAAACGGCAAAAAGACCTCGTTGAATCCCTTACAAAAACCTGTTCGGAACTTCAAAGCAAGCTCGAAGCCCTCATTGCCGAAGACGAACAAGAACTCAGGCCATATCGCAATCTTTCCGAGACGGCCAAAGGGCGCCTTGATGATGTCTCCCGAACAGTGACCGAAGCAAAACGAGCTATCAAAGCTGCAGAATCTCAAGTAAAAGATGCTACGGAACATAGGGATCAATCTCTTGCCTCCGCGCAACGCGCTCTCAGTAACTCACAGGAGCGCCAGCATAAATTGCAAGAAGAGCTTGCAGAGCTGAAAGAGGATCCGGCCGCCAACAATGGCGCCATTACTCGAATACAAAATGATCTTGCCTCAGAGAAACTCCGCGAATCTGAAGCTCAAAAGTCACTGGATATTATTACCACACAAGCAAAAAGTACCATTGAAATGGCCCAAACTCACCTTTGGACGCAAAAAAAGTCACTCGAAGTTGCCCAGAGCGCAACCGATACGGCTCATGCCGAATATGAGCAGCGAAAAAATGAGTTTGAGAAGCGCCAAACGGAAGCCCATGCGCGTGAGCGTATTGCTCAAAACAACATTACCGAGACACAAAACAATATCAAGCAGGCGCAGGATGCTTTTGATGCCGCTGCCGAGAAGTACGACGCAGCACAGGCTATTCTGGAAGATGCCCAAGCCATTCAAACGTCACCGGAAGAAACCGAGCGACTCAAAAACTCCGTCTCTTCTCAGCTCTCTGCTGTTGAACAGACCCAAGGAGAAGTTGAAAAGCTCGCTTACGAAGAAAAAACTCTGAGAGTACGTACCCGCAAACAAAGACTCCTTCTTCTTGCCATTGTTTTGGGGTTTGTCGCTTTGGTTGTGCTTCTCGTATGGAAAATCTTGGCCGGCTAATCCAGACTAGACAATCAACATGGCGTCTCCGAACGAAAGAAAGCGATATCGTTCTTTAATGGCAGCGTCGTAGGCGGACATGATGCTTTCCCGTGAGGCAAACGCCGAAACAAGCATCATGAGTGTTGAGCGCGGTACATGGAAGTTTGTCACCATGGCATCCACCACATGAAAGGTTGATCCGGGCATGAGGTAGAGGTTGGTTGTGGCATTTTCACGCGCAACCAGATCTCCTGTTTTCGTAATGCGAGCGGAACCTGAAGCGTCCTCGAAATATCTTGCGGTAATTGCCGGGTTTGAGGCGCATGCGTCACCGTCCCAGGCACTTTCAAGCGAGCGTACACTCGTCGTACCTATGGCAATTACGCGATGTCCCTCTGCCTTTGTAGTGCGTATGGCATCGATAACCTCTTGTGAAACGTGATATCGCTCGGTATGGATGACATGCTGTGTGGGATCGTCTTCTTCCACAAGACGAAACGTATCGATACCCACCTCAAGCTCAACGGATTCCCACGTAATGCCATGCGTTTTGATGTCTTCTATAAGTTCGGGAGTAAAGTGAAGTCCCGCCGTTGGAGCTGCCGCGGAATGTTCGTCTTGCATCGCATAGACCGTTTGGTATTTTTCTGGATCGCCTTCATAATCGGTAATGTAGGGTGGCAGCGGCACATGACCCGCAGCATGAATGGCCTCATCAAGCGTCTGAGTTCCGGGGGCTTCAAAGCGCACAAGGCGCCCTCCCTTACTGCCCTCCACAAAATCAACGATCTCACCGCACAAAACCACCGGCGACGACAGAGGCGCATGGAGTCCTCCTGCACGATATTCAATAATCGCTTCAGGTTTCAGACGTTTCCCGGGGCTTACCAGACACTCCCAAAGATGCCCCAAAGGATCAAGGTCTTCTCGCCGTTTAAGCAAAAGCGTTTCCGAGACTCCCCCCGTTTCACGCTTTCTGCCCACAAGGCGTGCCGGCATAACACGGGTCTTGTTCGCAACAATCAAATCACCAGGGTCAAGGTACTCCACGATGTCCCTGAAATGCCGATGCTCTATAGTGCCGTCGTCTCTGTGCAACACCAAAAGCCTGCACGAATCACGCGGCTCTGCCGGTGTCTGAGCGATTAATTCATCCGGTAAATCATAATCAAAATCATCAGTACGCATGCTTTTTAGCAGCCTTTCTTACATCACGCGCCTCTTGGCGCTCAAGAGTTGCCTCGGCAGCCGAAAACCGGCAACCACAATAGTTTTGTCGATACATTCCCAATTCACGAGACTCTTTTGTTGCCTCGGCATAATACGGACGAAAATCGCGCCAGACCGGCGTAAGTCCATAGGAATGGGCAATGCTCACAAGTTCGTCTCTGCACACATCAAAGAGCTGATAGGGCGAGACGGCCAATGTTGTTGATATGAAAGAAAAGCCTCGTTCACGTGCCACACGACAACTCTCCTTGAGTCGAATCGCATAGCAAGCCCCACAGCGCCTCTCTCGATCAAACGCTGCAGGAGCAACCGAGCGCTCCCAGGTCTCGCGAGGATCTCCCGCAACAATAACTTCAACGTGAGCCACTTCTTGTGCCCATGTAAGCAGCGTCTTGAGGCGATGCTCATGTTCTTCAATCGGTTGAATGTTAGGATTTGTCCAGCAAATGGTTGGCTCAAAGCCCTCTTCTCTCAAAAGCTTAAGCGGCTCAAGCGAGCACGGTCCGCAACACGCATGAAGCAAAAGAGGTGTACCGGGCAAAATGGCACCGGAGTGTGTGCTGTCTTCCGGCGCGATATGTATGGTCTGCTCCTTGCTAAGCACGGGACGTGGCCTTCTTTTGGGATGCGGCTTTCTTTTGGGACGTGACCTTCTTTTGGGACGTTGCTTTCTTTTGAGACGCAGTCTTCTTTGGGGATGGAGCCTTCTTTTTCTTTGTGGAGCTCTTCTCGATACGCTGAATGATGAGCACGTATAAGGCACAACTTGAAACGGCAACAAGAAGCGTCAGGACACTTGCCTCAAGTCCGTACGCACCGCCGGAAAGAATCTGCGGTCCTTGCGGAGTTGACAGCAAAATTGAAGAGATGCCGGTATATCCACAGATGCGCATACCAAAGAGAAGCGTCGGCACTATGTACCAGATAAAATGAACGCCTGCGCCAAACCAAACACTATCGGAATACTCAAATAACAACCCAAAGAGCACGCCAAACGCAAAAAGCGAGCAGAGCGCAAGCGGCTCAATGTCTGCGTTAATGCCGTGGAGAAGGACAAACAGGAAGGCCTGTACAAAAATACCTATCCACGGATTTTTAGTTGCGGCAATAGTGCCGTTTTGCACATACCCTCTAAAGAGAACTTCCTCGGCAACGCTTTGTATTAAAAATCCAAGAACGACACATGCGGCATACCATAAGGGATATCCCTCATCAATGCCAAGCGAAAACCCATCACAGAGAAAAATAAGGCCGATTGAGACCACGACAAGCACGACTCCGAGAGAAACCCCGGAGAAAAATGAATGCCATCCACCCGTGTGAAAGCCGAGTGCTTCTTTTGTGCGCCCATTGATGCGTGCGTTCCATAGCATTACGAGCACAAGAACACAGAGAAACGAGATAAATTGAAGATATAGGCGATATTCCGAAGGAATATAAAGCATTCCAATAGCATACGCAGCGATAGGTATGGCGATCATAAGAAGCCCAACGGCTGCCGGGGAAAACGGATATTTTGGTGGCTTAGCTTCCGTAAAGTCAAAACTATTTACCAGCGATTTTTTTGCCATCGTGCTCCCCCGCTAATATGTGTATATCTTCGACCTACCCTAGCATCTTACGCCTAAGTATAGTATCGACTTCTTTTGATTGTGCGAATACCTTATACCACGCAACATAAAATGGCAGCGCAAAAGCGACTGATTTGTGAAATAATTTTACTGTATCTACCGATTCTTTATGCATCTCTGCACACGTTTAAACTGCGAGGTTTTCATGACAGATAGCACGAACGTTTCTTGCCGTCCACACTTTCCCAAACGAGCCGTTATCACCGGAGGTATGCCATACGGCAACAAAAACCTGCACTTTGGACATATTGCAGGCGTCTTTGTTCCGGCAGATTTTTTTGCACGCTTCCTCCGCGATCGCCTGGGCAAAGAAAACGTACTGTTTGTCTCCGGAACCGACTGCTATGGTTCTCCTATCGCAGAGGGCTATCGTAAAAAGGTTGAACAAGAAGCATATAAGGGAACGATTCTTGACTACGTAACGTCCAACCACACACTGCAAAAGCGTGCTCTTGACGCGTATGGAATCTCACTGGACTTTTACGGAGGCTCTGCGCTTGAGCCTTCGCTTCCCATCCATGAAGAAATGGCCGATGCAATCATGCACCGCCTCTATGAGAAAGGCACGCTTACCAAACGCTCCACAAAGCAGTTTTACGATACAAAAGCACACACCTTCTTAAACGGACGCCAGGTTATCGGACGCTGTCCCATTAAAGGCTGTAAATCCGATAAGGCCTATGCCGAGGAGTGTGAACTCGGACATCAATTTGACCCGGAAGAACTCATTGCTCCCATCTCGCAGCTTACGGGAACAAAGCCGGAACTCAGACCGGCACCAAGCTGGTACTTTGACTTGTCAAAATATCAGCAGTTTTTACGCGACCTTACCGACCGCTGGGAGAAAGACCCGCAGGTTAGAAATGTTGTAACCGGCACAATTCGCGAGACCCTTGTTGCTCCTATGATGTATATCCAGGAGAAGTTCCGCGAGGCCTTTGATGCCGTCTGCGACAGGCTTCCCGCATATAAGCTCATCGAAGCCGAGAAGAGCGGTCAATCTTTTACCCTTGTCTTTAAAAACTGGGAAGACCGCGATTGTGCGCGCGACATTCTTGACGCCGAGGGGATTCGTTTCCGTACGGGCAAAACCCTTCTTCCCTATCGCATGACCGGAAATATTTCATGGGGCCTTAAAGCTCCCGATCTTGAAGATCTGAAAGACCTCACCATTTGGGTATGGACCGAGAGCCTCTGGGCGCCCATTACCTTTACCCGCGCCCGTCTCGATGCGGATGCCACATCCGGTGAGCATCGCTACGCCAGCGACGACTGGCATGATTGGTGGTGCAGCGACGACGCTCAGGTTTATCAGTTCATTGGCCAAGACAATATCTTTTTCTACTGCGTTGTCCAAAACCCCCTATGGAATGCTCTTGACTGGGGTCTTACCACCGATATTCCGGTAGCAAACTACCACATCCTCTTCATGAACAAAAAAGCTTCAAGCTCAGGAGCCATTAAGCCTCCCATGGCCGAAGAACTCCTGGACTTCTACACTCCCGAGCAGCTCCGCGCACATTGGCTCTCTCTAGGCCTTGACCAGCGTGCGGTGTCCTTCTCGCCAAAAGCCTTTGACACCTCCGTCTCAAAGCCCGGCAAAGACGGTGCTCCCGATCTCCTTACGAAGGACGATCCCAGAGTTGTAGATCCGGCACTGAAAGAATCGGCATTTCTCACGAACATTTTTAACCGCTTGGCTCGTAGCTGCTTTTATGGTGCCGCAAACGCCTGCTCCGGACATCTTCCCACGGTTGATCCTCACCAGGATGTTATTGATGCATGTATCAAGACCACGCTTGTCTTCGAGCGCATGGCGCACGATTTTGATGCACACGGTGCTCTCGGTGCCGTTGAAGAGTTCGCCCGCGCGGAAAACAAGCGCTGGGACGAGGCTTCAAAAGCTGCAAAAGGAAACGATGTTGCCTACGAACAGGCTCTTGCGGACGCATTTTGCGTATTACGCACCGTAACCCTTTTGATGCATCCGGCAGTACCCGCAGGTTGCGAGCGTATCGCTCAGGCCATGAACTTCTCGCCTGAAGTGTTCTTCTCGTGGGAACATGCCATGGAAGGGCCCAAGCAGCTTGCCCGGATACTTGGGGAAGATGCTCAAACGCATATGATTGAGGAGCTCCCACCCCGCTTTGATTTCTTCAAAGCGCATCCTAACCAGCAGAAAAAGAAATAGTGATGGAGACCGTATCCCTTCCTCCCGTATATCGCCCACGGCCATACCAAAAGCCAACCGCTCCCCTTGTCAAGCGGCACAATACGTCTATGCCTGACGGAGCGTCCATTGCGAGCTTTATATATTCGGGGAGCGAGAAGGACCTCTTTTCGCACACTCCCATCCTTATGCTTCATGGGAACGGAGAAGAGCATGGCATTTTTGGCCGCGTTATCGATGCGACGGTGGATAGAGGATACGACGTTGTTGCAATGGATTCCCGCGATCAAGGCGAAAGCACCCGCGGCTCCGGTGCGTTTACCTACGAACGTATGACCGCAGATGCCGCGGCCGTGCTGGACGATCTGGGTATCGCCAGCGCACACGTTCTTGGATTTTCTGACGGAGGCATCGAAGGTTTGCTCCTTGCTCGCGACTATGCCAATAAGGTTGCAAGTCTTACCGCAATTGGAGCCAACCTCATTCCGGAAGGCGCCGGAGACATTTCTTGGATTCCTGAATACGTGGCAGCTCAGAGGCATTGGGCACAATGCGGATACGAAGGTGCAACCCTTGAGGACGGCTATCCGGTTCCAAGCCCGCATGAAGCGGCAAAAATAGCGGAACACATTGAACTTATGTACACGGAGCCACAAATACCGGCTGAATCTCTCTCTTCCATCAAGTGTCCCACTACCATTATGGCAGGTGAATATGACGACATTCTTGCCTCGGAAACACTGAGAATCGCTCAGGCCATACCACACGCTCATCTTCTCTTTGTACCCGGCATGCCTCATAATCTGCCCAAGGCCAATGCGGAATCTGTCGTGCGTGTCCTTCTCTCCACAATTAAAAGAAAAAAGAATTTTGCCTGATTATTCCCTTATATACGTGGTAAAAATAGAAAACACTTCTTTTTTTGACATAAAAATGCACAGAGTTCAAACGAAGGGAGATATTTTATGTCAGACATCCTGACATCAGAGGATACATTGGAACAAGAACTCGCATCCGCCGAACAAATTGCCGCTCTTGCACAAGAACAACAGAAGCGCACGGGTATTACCGATACGAGTGACTTCACTATTATGCAAATCATGCGCGTGCTTGCAAAAAGCATTAAAGAGTTCAAAAACGCAAGTATACTGACACCCATTCTTGTATTTATCGAGACGGTTTTTGAAGTTTTAATACCATTTAGAACCGCAGATTTGGTAGACACACTTCGCGCCGGTGCCGATGTTGCGGCAATTATGAATTCCGGAGCAATTCTTGCTCTCATGGCGCTTTGCTCGCTCATTGCGGGAGGCGCCGCCGGGCTTGCCTGCGCGCATGCCTCTACCGGCTTTGCACGCAATCTTCGACGCGATATGTTCTATAACATACAGACCTTCTCGTTTACTACCATAGATTCGTTTTCAACGTCGTCTTTGGTAACTCGTCTGACAACCGATATTACCAATGTCCAAATGGCCTATATGATGATTATTCGCATGGCCATACGAGCTCCGTTTATGCTCCTTTTTTCATTCATTGCAGCCCTTATTATGGGCGGATGGATGGCCTTCATTTTTGCCGCCATGATGCCGCTTTTGGGAATTGCACTCTACATCCTCATTACCAAGGTGATTCCTATTTTCAAGCGTGTATTCAAACAATACGATGCCTTAAACGAATCCGCAGAGGAAAACCTTGCCGGTATCCGTGTAGTAAAGTCTTTTGTAAATGAAGATTTTGAACGCCAAAAATTCGATAAGGCATCAAAAGATTTGCAGGCCGGATTTACCAAAGCGGAGCGCATCATTGCTCTGAACTCGCCGTTTATGAACTTCTCTATTTACGTGGTTTTTGTCGCCATTCTCTACGTAGGATCCTTCCTTATCATTTCCACACAAGGAAGTGCCTTGGGCGTCGGTCAGCTCTCCTCACTTATTACCTATGGCTTCATGATGCTTATGAGCCTCATGATGCTCTCTTTCATACTCGCCATGATTATCATTGCGGAAGAGGGTGCGCGCCGTATCTGCGAGGTACTTCTCGCCAAGCCGACCATTACAAATCCCGAGATCGCCCGCATGGAAGTGCCGGACGGAAGCATTGACTTCAACGACGTAGGCTTTTCATATGCAGGCCCCAAAGGACGAGAAGCGCTTTCCAACGTTGATCTTCATATCAAATCCGGAGAAGTCATAGGAGTCATCGGAGGAACCGGGTCGGCAAAATCCACCTTGGTGCAGCTCATTCCCCGTCTTTATGACGTTACGTCTGGCAGCGTATACGTAGGTGGCCATGACGTACGTGAATACGATCTGGATACACTCCGTGGAGCCGTTGCGATGGTCCTGCAGAAAAATGTCCTCTTTTCCGGAACCATTGCCGAAAATCTTCGCTGGGGCAATAAGAATGCTACTGACAAGGAAATCGTTGAAGCGGCTAAACTTGCGCAGGCAGACGATTTTGTACAAACCTTCCCCGATGCCTATGACACTCATATCGAGCAAGGAGGCACCAACGTTTCCGGCGGTCAGAAACAGCGTCTCTGTATTGCTCGCGCGCTCTTAAAAAAGCCAAAGGTACTTATCCTTGATGATTCAACCAGTGCCGTTGATACAAAGACGGATTCGCTTATTCGAGAAGGTCTTCGCAGCTTCCTACCCGAAACAACCAAAATTATCATTGCGCAGCGCACATCAAGTGTTGAGGATGCCGACCGTATTCTCGTTATCGACGGCGGCCGTATCAACGCCGTTGGCACACATGAGGAGCTTCTCAAAGAGAATGAAATTTACCGCGAAGTTTACTTCTCGCAGAATCGCCAACATGCTGATGAAGTACATGGATCCGAAAAGGAGGTGAGCTCACATGAGTAACGAGAAATTCTCCACTCAAGAACAGAAAATGAAGACAGCCGGTACACAAAACAGCACCCAAGAATCTCCCAAACACCCTCGAAAGAAGGTCCCTGCGGGCAAGGTCATTGGCCGCACCATGAAGATGCTGTGGCAGTTCTACCCCATCCTTCTTCCTGTTGCACTTGGTACTGCCGTCATTCAGGCCATCATGCAGTCGGTGCCTAACATTTTTCTTGAACGTATTATTACCATCATCGAGCAGTATATCGGTGCCGCAGATTGGTCAGGTGCCCAGCCGGTTATTTTCTCTAACGTTGCGCTTCTCGCAGGCATCTATGTCATAGGCCTCATCTGTAATGTCATTTCCACCCAAGGTATGGCTATTGTGACCCAAGGAGCTCTCCAGAAGTTCCGCTACAAGATGTTCGATCACATGCAAAACTTGCCCATCCGCTACTTTGACTCACACCTCAACGGCGACGTGATGAGCTATTACACCAATGATATCGATGCCATGCGTCAGATGATTGGCATCAGCCTGCCTCAGCTGCTTTTCACATCCGTAATACTGATTGCCGTTGTAGTCATTATGTTTTACTACAGCATCCCCATGGCACTCATCATCATCTTCGGTTCTGTTGTGATGGTCGGGCTTACTCGTTTTCTGGGCGGACGCTCGGCTCGAAACTTTATGAAACAGCAAAAGACCACCGCCGATGTTGAGGGTCATATCCAAGAGATTATGAATGGCGAGAAGGTCGTCAAGGTGTTCAGTCATGAGAGTGAAACCGAAGCATCCTTCGATGTACTCAACGATGAGCTTATGGCCCGCTCCCGCGATGCAAACGCTTACTCCAACACACTCATGCCCATACTGAACAATATTGGAAATCTTCTGTACGTCATCGTTGCCATTGCGGCAGGTGTCATGATTTCCACAAACTTCCAGAATATTTCTTTTTCCGGCATGGCACTCAATATTGCAGTAGCCGTCCCCTTCCTCAATATGACACGCCAGTTTGCCGCTCAGATTGGACAGATTTCAGGGCAGATTAACTCCGTCGTTATGGGAATAGCGGGTGCAAACCGTATTCTTGAACTCCTGGATGAGGACGTTGAAAAAGACGAGGGGTATGTCACCCTTGTCAACTCCGAGATGGTCAATGGCCAGATTCAAGAAGCTGAGTATCGCACGGGTCACTGGGCGTGGAAACACCCCCACAAAGACGGCAGTATTACGTATACGCCACTTACCGGTGACGTCCGCCTCTTTGATGTTGATTTTGCATACGTGCGGGGAAATACCGTCTTGCACAATATCTCTCTCTATGCAAAACCGGGACAAAAAGTTGCCTTTGTCGGCGCAACCGGTGCCGGAAAAACTACCATCACCAATCTTTTGAACCGTTTCTATGACATTGAGGACGGCAAAATCCGCTATGACGGCATCAACATCAACAAGATCAAAAAGAGCTCACTCAGGCGAGCGCTCGGCGTAGTCTTGCAAGACGTCAACCTCTTTACCGGAACGGTTATGGACAATATCCGCTATGGCCGCTTAAACGCCACTGACGAGGACTGCGTCCGTGCCGCAAAGCTTGCAGGTGCCGACGATTTCATCCGTCGTCTCCCCAACGGCTACCACACCATGCTTAAAGACAACGGTTCGGCGCTTTCACAGGGTCAGCGACAGCTCATCTCCATTGCGCGCGCAGCCGTTGCCGATCCTCCTGTCATGATCTTGGATGAAGCAACCTCCAGTATCGACACACGCACCGAGGCCATCGTTCAGCGCGGTATGGACGCACTTATGTACGATCGCACCACGTTTGTCATTGCCCACCGTCTCTCCACGGTTCGCAACTCAAACGTTATCGTCGTCCTTGACCACGGCCGCATCATCGAGCGCGGAACCCATGAGGAACTTCTCGCCAAGCGAGGCACCTATTACCAGCTCTACACGGGCGCCTTTGAGCTTGAATAAGGCCTAAAAGCTACGTCACAATAGCGCGCCGTAGTCTCAACCCGAGGCTACGGCGTGTTTTTTATCGTATGTCTGTAATATGTCCCAAAGACTATGTGCCGAGAAGCACACGGTGCAGCTCTTGGACACTGTCAACAACTGCGGCGGCTTCGTGGTCAATAAGCTCCTGCTTAACCGTCGTTTTTCCATAGAGGACACCGACACAGGGAATGTCATTGGGACGTGCGGCATCAATATCATACATACGGTCGCCCACCATGACTGCATCTTTGGGATCTACCTGCAGTTTATTCATCACCGTAGCAATCGCTTGCACCTTGGTTGACTCTGCTTCATCAATCCTTCCCACACACGCGTCAAAAATATCCTCAAGATGGTTGTCGGCAACGCCACGCATCACGAGTGGCTGTTGTTTGGAGCTTGCAATAGCCACTAATTTTCCCGCTTCCTTAAGATCACGCAATAACGTATGCACTCCTCTAAAAAGAGGCCACGTACCCTCAACGGCATAAATTTCTCGATAGCGCTTGGTCACCGCTTCAGCCTGCGCGCGATTCATGCCATAGACAATTTCAAATGCAAACGGAAAAGGAGGTCCGACAATGCGGCGGATATCTCCCATTTCCTCCTCTGTCATACCAATTTCTGTAAATACCTTGTGAGCAGTCTGCGTAATACCGGGCATGGTATCGGCAAGCGTACCGTCAAAGTCAAAGATAACGAGTTTTCGGTGCGCAATGTCGTTGAGGCTCTGCTGATAATCTATACTGTTTAGAGCCACGTTTGGAACCGTAATTGCCATTGTTTATCCTTACAATACACAGGCGTATATAAAAAGTCTTTCGATTATTACAACATGCTAAACACTCATACTCATTATACAAAGTCATTTCATAGGCTTTTACCGAAGAAAACAACCGGTTACCGACAAAAGTGAACTTTTTTACTCGCCCGGGTATATAGTTAACAAAAGGTGAATCGTTATGCCACCGGTTGGAGGTGTATCGTGGCTCACCTTGCAGGCAATCCGGAAGCCCAACAACCTGGTCGCAATCGTTTGGGAAGGTTGTTTTCTTCACTCGTCGACGGAGATACACTCCCCGACGTGTTCTCGCTGTTTGCTGAAAAAAGTGAAGGACGTATCGATTCTTCTCTCGCTCCAAAACGCTCAAACCTTGACATAGAAGACCTTTCGAGAGAACTTGTCCTTTCTCCAGAACCTCTTCGGATTTTGAAAGCCTTTGTCGCTGACGTAACGCACGATCACCATACTGCGCCAACACATACTAATTTTGATACTGTTTCTTCCACAGAACCGAGCGATTACAAGCTCTACCTTGCCGAGCGCTTACGTGATGCAGGCATTGAACATATCAACATGCCATATCATGCCGATTCAGCTACGACCACACATGAAAGATACTCCGGAATACGCATAGTCCGCCTGCGCACCAACGGCCTCTTCTACATCCGGACTCAGAAGTCCGCCTGTCCATATCAAGAACATCTTCAATTACTTGAGATTGAAAGCATTCTTAACACGGCACTTCTCGCCAACCATTATTTCTTAGACGCCAATATGGCAAGCCGAGAAGACCTTCTTCTATTTGAGGAAACCTATGCACAATCAATTGCCGCGCAGACTCCTGCCATTGTTTCCCGTCCGCACGACAAAGCTCAAGACGGCGAGTGGGTGGTACGAAAAGCAATCTCTCTCAACATTGAAAGCCTCCGACTTCCCTACCGTTTGGAACTTGATTTTCGCACTCACGTCCATACCGGAAGAGCTGCGTTTCGTATCAAATTGCCCTCCCCGAAAGTATTTCCTAAGGTCCAATATCACGCCGAGACCGGATTTACTCACACAACGGATAACTCGCGTAAAAAAGCAGCTACCGATTACAACGTGCGCCTTGGTATTTTGGTGGCATCGTGCGCGTTTGCAAGCTCTCAAACCATCTGCGAGGTGTGGATTGAAGGCGTCACGGAAGACCCCGTCAAGCATTGCTGTCTTTATGCGCTACACCTCACGCGAGAACAATTTGAATCCGTGAAACTGACGGATGCGTTTAATCCCACTGCGTTGCTTATGAGCTGGGGTGCCTCGATTGAGTGTGATGAGGGTATTTTGCACCCCATAAAGCCCACCTTTAGCCTTGAAGATGAGAGGTTCTGTCCTCCCAGCCGCTACGATGCCATTGAGCACTCCACGCGCTCACTCACTGCTCATGAAGCGCGCGCCCTTGGAACAAGTCAGGTATCCGGGCTCTCTATTGATGAAGGCGAGCATCGCGAAATCGTTGCCACTCAAATCATGCGCAACCTCTCTTCCTCTACCGAGAAGAACGTTCGCATGATCTTATCGCTTACTGCCCACGATACGGACGCCTCCGTTCGTAGTGCCGGCGAACGTGTAGTGGCTCATCTTATTGATGGAACCCTTTCGGAATGTGATGTGGAGGCCGTCGGTGAGGAGTTTGTCAACGGAGGCGCACTTCAGGCGGCTGTCACACAAGCACGGGCCCTTATCGCCAAAAAAGAGTTTACCAATGCGGAAAACTGCGTTCTCTCTGCCTTAAACAGCATCGATACCGAACGCACCTACGCCGACAATGATACGGTCTGTTGGCGCGCCTTTACGAGCTATGTTGACCGCGTTCTTTATAATCGGCTGCTCTGTACACCACAGTGCACAACAAAGCTCGTTCCCACGGCTTACTTTGACGCCCACCTTCTTGCATCCGTCTCGGAACTCTTGCAGAAAAAAACAGAGCAAGCCATTGTGCATGCCCGCCGGGCAGTTGAAATTGCCCCGTTTAATACAAGCGCTCATTTGCACCTTGCACACTGTCTTGAAGCCTCAAACCAACTTGAAGAGGCTATCGAAACACTTACGACGCTCCTGCTTCGTGCCCATGATCTTGAAGGTATTGGTCTTGGGTATTATCGCATGGCGTTTTTCCAATGGCGCCTTCAGCGATATGCAACGGCTCGTGCCTGCTATCAATATGCCCTGCGCTTTATTCCGGGTGCACGTTTTTTAATTGGCACTGAAATGAGTATCTTAGCCCTTCAAGAGCCGAAGTTCTCATTTACCGAGCTCAACGATGAGGAAATTGACGAAGCGTTTGCATCGGCGCACATTCCCAAAGCTCCAACACCTGAAGTCTCGGAAATCTTTTTGGAAGGAACACAGGCATCTCTTGACGCAGAGCTTTTCAGTGTTGCAAAAAACTTCATGACCAACCTGGGCATCATAACAAAAGATGACATCTACTACGATATGCTCAGATCAATCGAAGGCGAACCCGATCGCTGATTGAAGCCTCCATACGCATCTCCTACCATGCACAACAAGCAAAACTTTACCCTGTGCCCATATACAAAGATATATAAAGGGCCCTTCATCTCATCAAGATAAAGGGCACCTTACCAGCAAATAGAAGTCTCAAACACGCCGGACTTAAAGCCTGTTGAGAATACTCACTATCTGATCGGCATAGGTTGGAGACATTGCCCACGAACCAACAAGTTTGCCAATGGTCGTCGCAGGATTTGCTTTTTGCCTATTGAGCAACCAGTCTCCAAAGCGCTTGTCGACAATGCTTGTCAGCGGAGTGTTACCCGTGTATACCCGAAGATGCTGTGCCTGAGCGAGAAGCCCCTCGTGTACGTTTTTATATGAGTCACCCGGCACTCCGTTTCCGGTGGCTCCCATACCGCCAAAGTTGCACTGCCCAGCCGAAACGTCACCATTAAATTGCAGATAACCCGTTTCGAGCATTGCCTGTGCATAGAGCACCTCGGGTCGGACTCCCTCAGCGGTGGCAGCGTCCCACAGCTGGTCAACAAACTCCTCGGGAGTGGCCGCGCTCTTCTCGGCAAGTTCTTTTGGATAGGAAATACCGCGAGCTGCAAGACCTGCCTTCAAATCCGCCACAAGGGCATCCTTGGAAAGGCTTGCTTCGCCGAGAATGGTGGTCTCCGTTGACCATGTAACCTCTGAAGGTTTATCGGAGGGCTTATCGGAAGGATCATCGGAAGGTTTGTCCGGAGTGTTATTGTCATCGGGCTTTTCGGTATCGCCAGACGGTGCATCGGTAATCAGCTTGGCATCTTTGGCATCAGACTCAGCAAGAGATCCTTCTGCCGTTGCCCATACTCGTTTGCCATTTGCAAGGGTGACCCACTGATTTGAAGCCATACCCTGATTCTCGTCAAACCAGTAGTGACGGCCTCCGTTAAGGACAACCTCACCAAAGAGTGCGGGATGTGTGGGATCTTCGGTGTCAAAGTAGAAGATCTTGTTGCCACCGATGTAGTGCCATCCGGAAATGAAGGCACCTTCTTTGGAGGCATAGACCCAGTTGCCATTCGGAAGCTTTACCCATCTGTCCTGTGCAAGGCCGCTATGCTCGTCAAAGTAGTAGTGACGGCCTCCGTTAAGGACAACCTCGCCAAAGAGTGCGGGGTGAGTGGGATCTCCCGTGTCAAAGTAGAAGATATCGCTGCCGATATAGTGCCACCCTGAGATAAAGGCACCTTCCTTTGAGGCATAGACCCAGTTTCCACCTGGAAGCTTTACCCATCTGTCCTGTACAAGGCCTCTGCTCTCGTCAAAGTAGTAATGACGTCCTCCGTTAAGGGTAACTTCACCGAGAAGAGCTGGGTGATGTTCTTGTGAGGGATCAAAGTAGAAGATATCGTTGTTTGTGGTATATGCCCAACCTCTTGCAGCTATGCCTGCAGCATTAAAGAAATGCCAACCGTCACTGTCTTTGAACCAACAGCTGCTATATGCCTCACCATTGGAATTAAAATACATCCATCCGTTGTCTGTCTTGTGCCAACCCGGACTTTGTTGAATGGTTCCGGCTTTATATTCAATCTGGCGAGAAACGCTTGTACCGTCAGACGATTTTGCCGTGATATACAGGGTGTAAGTGCCGCCTGAAAGTGGCGTAAAGCTATACGACGTATTGGTGGTGTTTTCTGTGAGAGTTACCCACGAACCTCCTGAGATCTTATAGTAGTAGGAGTATGTCATTCCACTACCGACGCCAACAAGATGAGGACGCATGGTGATCTGTCCGTCTGAGCCGGACCATGCGTCAACACGGCTCATGCTCCACCATGTCTTTGACGCATAGAAGTGATCCCAAATGCCCCACGCATCGGCATATCCAATACGATCAATAAAGGCAGAATTGGAAAGCTTTGCCTCCATCGATGGGTTGGAGATAAACTCATGCTCAATGATAACCCCTAAGATGCCATTTCTGCGGGCGTATCGAATGATGCCAAAGTAGTCTGATTCCTCACCGGTGTCATACGTGTCTCCACCGCCATACCCCTTTGTTGGAGCGGAATCCCAACGAGTGGTGATACCGGCTCGCTTATTAAGCTCACCATTGATGGCTTTTGCAAGCTTCTGACCGGCGGTATATAAATCATTGTTGTAGCGAACATTTCTGGGAGTAAGTACCATTGATCCAACGGCATATGGACCGGCCGAGTTATAGTGCATAGAGACAATCGCGCAACATTTTGCATCAACGGCGCGCTGTACACGCTCTTTCAGCGTAGGATCCTCGTTTTGCCCGCGCACCACAACAACCTTGATTCCCCATTTCTCAAGATAGTACTTTGTGCTCATGGCGGTACTCCAGGCCACATCTCCCTCACGAAGACCGGAAGGGCCAATGGCACCTGGATCACGTCCACTCATGCCATCACTGTGTCCTGGATCAAGCGCAATGGGTCTGCCGGTTATTCGGGCAGTTTCTATAGCGCTTTCAAGGGAGTCTGACGTTACTAAGTTGCCTGATGAATCCATCGTAGTATACGTCTCGGCATACACCCTTTGGATGTTTCCCGCAAGACAAAATGCAGAAAGAACAAGGACGCAAACCGCCCACAGACGCGTTGTGGATAAGAACTTCGCTCGATTCATATATCCTCCATGTAAAGCTGAGTGAAGCATTTTCTGTGTAAAAATTACGCGACTGATAATTTTACCTCATAATACATGGTTTATAAAGAAAAGATGTATTCGCAGCGAGGAATTGTATCTTATATGAGAAAAACCGACAGAAACCTTCGTTTTCCAGAGCACTTCTCGGCAGCTATTTTTGACTTTGACGGAACGCTTGCCGCCACAACACAGCTTTGGCAAAAAATAGATCGGGAGTTCTTTGAATCTCGGAACATCCCCTATGATGCAACCCTCAGCGAGCACATTTCTCCTCTTGGATTTACCGATGGTGCACGCTGGGTGATTGAAACCTATCATCTGCATGAATCTGTTGACCACATTATTGACGAGTGGACCGCAAAAGGAAGGGCCGCATATCAAAACGATGTTGTCTTGAGGCCCGGTGCCGAGAAATACCTCCGCTATCTTCGTAGTAAAGGTATTGCAACGGCACTTGCAACCGTAAACGATGCCAATGTTTTTCGTGCAATGGAAACTCGTATTCCCTTTCATGAACTTTTTGATGTCATAGCATTTGGATCTGAAGTCGGATGTGGAAAAGATCGTCCTAATCTGTATACATACGTTCTCTCCCAGCTTAAAACCTCTGCGCTCACTACCATCATTTTTGAAGACATTCCGGTTGCCCTTAAGACGGCAAAATCATTGTCGCTTATTACCTGTGCGGTCAAATCGGATGACCCAACACAAGACATGGACCTTCTGGCTCCGTACGCAGACTATTCCATCAGCTCATGGAACGATCCAAGACTCATGGGTTTGGCCGGTGAAAACGACGGTTCACGCTAAACCGGCGGCATATTCGGGAAAGCTCATTTCATTTGGCCTATTTCATTTTGGCCTACGTTTCGGTCTATAAACCAATGCAGCGAAACAATGCAATAAAAAAGGGAGACTGAAAACCAGTCTCCCCTCCTTTGGCATATCCAAGAAAATCTAGATCTTGTGAACGCTTGAAGCCTGAAGTTTGCCATTCTGACCAGTTGTAATCTCGAATTCAACAGGCTGACCCTCGTCGAGAGTTTTGTAGCCATCCATCTCGATCTCGGAATAATGAACGAACAAATCATCGCCGTCCTCGCGAGAGATGAATCCGTAACCCTTTTCCGGATTAAACCATTTAACAGTACCTTGAGCCATTTCGTGCCTTTCTTTCTTGTCCCGCGGGACAAACGCTGCGCTTTCGCGCGATACCCGTAGCAAATGCCACAACGAATATAATAACCTTAACGAACCCATATTGTATTGAGAAACCGTTGGCGGAATAAAGTACACCGATGAGCGGCATATTTTAGGTATAAATTTGTATACTATTCTCATATGTTCAATCTATATATATTAAATTTGAGAAGGAGCAGAGCCATGCAGCGCACCTATTTTGATACAAAACTTCAAAAAGACCCGCCATTGTTTTTTGTTGTTGTGCTGCTCGCGATAAGTGTTTCGCTGGTAGCTCCGGCAAAGACCGTATATGCGGAAAATACAGGCTCTCAGGAACATTCGCAATTAAGCGCGCCCACTTCGGAGAATACCTCTCAATCAACGCAAAATGCCGAGGCCTCTCCTTCCCGTGGAACAAAACCTTCGGGCGATTCACAGGCGGACAACGCAGCTCCCGCGAACGGCGCGGCGCAAACCAATGCAAATACGGAATCCTCCGCTGCAAGCCAAAACAATGCCCAAAATGAAGCATCATCTTCCTTAGAAAAATCAGGTGACCCGTCACAACCTTCGACTTCAGAGTCTTCTGAAGCATCTGCTCCCGATTCTCCCAAACCAACATCTGGCTGGGAAAAATGTGCAGAGGGTTTTCGTTATAAGGACGAAAACGGATCTTACCTCAAAAATTGTTGGTTCAAAGACAGTGACGGTTGGCATTTCTTTAATGCTGCAGGTATAGCTGCAAGAGGTTGGGCATATACCACAAACAACGATATCTTCTACTTTGATCCCTCACAAGAACATCACCCAGCTCTTCTCGGTGAAGTCACCCTTAACGGAGGACGTCATTACTACTTTGACGAGAGCAGAGGTCTTGTAAAGGACAGATGGGTAAAGCTTCCAGGTGGCAACCGGGTCTATGCCTCAAAGGAAGGTGCCTTTATCTCAGGTTGGCACTACATCGGCAACGATATCTTCTACTTTGATACCGAAGATCCCACACATCCTGCACTCTTTGGTGAGGTTGTTCTTAACGGAGGACGTCACTACTACTTTGATGAGCACAGCGGCCTTGCACAGGACAGATGGGTAAAGCTTCCAGGTGGAAACTGGGTCTATGCCTCCAAAGAAGGTGCTTTCATCTCAGGGTGGCACTACATCGGCAACAAGATCTTCTACTTTGATACCGAAGATCCCACACATCCCGCACTCTTTGGTGAGGTAACCCTTAACGGAGGACATCACTACTGGTTTGACGAGAATCAGGGTATGGCTTCAAATCAGTGGGTTGAAACCAAGCCCGGCTCAAAGTCATTTGCTTCCAAAGAAGGTGCTTTTGTTTCCGGATGGCATTACACCACAGGCGGTAAGCTTTTTTACTTTGATGAAGAACAGCCGGATCATCCGGTAAAACTCGGCGAGGTCGCTCTGAGTGGAAACTATTATTGGTTTGATAAAACGGAGGGCCTTGCTCGCAAGCAGTGGGTTACGCTCCCCAATGGTGATAAAGCATGGGCAACTCAAGAAGGTTCTCTCACGGGAAGAATTATCAACGGTGAATTCTTTGCAGCCGACGGCTCTCAGCCAACGGGTAAAGTCGATTTGGGAGACATTGTAGTCTATGTTTCTGAGGACCATAAACTTCTTACCGGTTGGCAAAAAATTGACGGGAAAGATTATTTCTTCAACGACGACGGCAGACCTGCTTCCGGATGGTTGAACTACGGCGGTTCTTGGTACTTCCTCGATTCAAACGGTTTAATGCAAACCGGCTGGGTACATCCAAGCGGAAGTTATTGGTACCACTTGGCGGCCAATGGAAAGATGGACACCGGATGGATTAAAGACGGAGGTAAAGACTACTATCTTGACCCCACAAGCGGAGCCATGAAGACCGGATATCTAAGCTGGGGCGGAAAGCTCTACCACGCTGACTCCGACGGAGCCATGTATGAGGCTCCCTGCTACTATCCCGATATGCTCCGTTATGCACAAAATATTTACAGCGCAACCAGATGGCTCATTCAAATTGATACGCACCAGAATCGCTTTGCCGTCTATTACGGCTCATACGGAAATTGGGTTCCGTGGCATGAATGGTATTGCACAACGGGTGCCCCTGGCATGTGGACTCCTCACGGCCAGTTCACCGCCGGCATGAAAGGTCTTTATTTCGGTTCCGGATATCGCTGCTGGTATTACACGCAAATCTCAGGAGAATATCTCATTCATTCGATTCTTTACAACAGCGACGGATATACCGTACGAGACGGACGACTTGGATATCACGGATCACATGGCTGTGTACGTCTTGCCACCGAAAACGCCAAGTGGGTCTACAACAACATTCCATACGGAACCAAGATCTACATTTGGTAAACCCTCAAACCTTCTTTGTATCTCTTCTTCTTTGCGTCTCTCCATCTCTACATGAAAGGTCAAAAACAAGGGCCGGTCTTAAAAGACCGGCCCTTGTTTGATCTAGATAAAGGCAATCGTATCGTCAGTGCTCACATCAAAGACGCTCGTATCGTCAGCGCCGCATTCGCCCTACATATACCTTACTTCTTCTGTACGTACTTCAAGGAATCGAGCGTGACCGCAGCGAGAATGATAACGCCCGAGAATACAAACTGCAGGTTCGTATCAATACCCAAGATGGTAAGTGAATACGTCAGAGCGGTGAAGATGAGAACACCCGTTGTAACGCCCGAAATCTTACCGATACCGCCGGTAAATGAAACGCCACCGACTACGCAGGCCGCAATGGCATCCATGTCCCAACCCTGTCCGTATGCGGCGGAGCCGGAGCCAACCATACGCATACACTCAAGCCAAGAACCAAAACCGTACAAAATACCGGCCATGACAAAGGCACCGAGCATGACTTTGAAAACATTGATACCGGAAACGGCCGCCGCTTCGGGGTTACCACCGACGGCATAAAGATTCTTGCCAAAGGTAGTTTTGTTCCAAATGAACCACACGAGCGCAATGGCGGCAATCGCCCACAAAATGATTGTCGGAAAACCATTGACGCGCGGAATAACCGTAGCGGGAATGCTTGCTTCAATTGCGCCAAAAGAAACGCCTTTTGTGGCATAGGTCACGATGCCAAAGATGATGAGCATGTTTGCCATCGTCGAAATGAACGGATGAATCTTGAACTTTGCCGTAAAGAAACCGGCAATGGAAGTGAACACCGTACAGAGCGCAATACAGGTAAGCAGTGCAAGTACAATGCGCACGGGAATGGGAAGACCGGTAAAGTCAAAGATATGACCGAAGACGCCACCGGTATTGATGCCTTGGTGCATGATGATGGTTGAAGCCGTCATGCCCATACCTACCATACGTCCGATGGAAAGATCGGTACCGGTAAGCAAGATAAGACCGGCAACACCCAAAGCCAAAAACATTCGAGGAGACGCCTGCTGCAAAATATTAAGTACGTTGTTATAGGTTAAAAGCTGCGTACCCTTTACGGCCGGAGTCACAATACATAAACCAATGAAGACCAGCAAAATGACAATATACAAGCCGTTTTGCAGGAGGAATGAGCGCATATTAAAGGAATACTTATAGTTCTCCCACTTCTGTTTCTGCGTCTCAAGAAGCGTAAACTTCGACATGCGCAACTGGTCAATCAAATGATACTCATAGCTAAACGCATCGTGGCTGCGATCCTTAATACGCTGGAGCTCTTTTTCGTAGGTCACCTTTGCGTCAAATTGACGATTCTTATAGACGTACTTTTCGTCTTTTATTTCTTGAGAATCAGTCAAGGCAGAAAGTGTCTGCGCATGCTCTGTTTCAAGCTGAGCCAAGCGCTTCTCGTACTCTTGCTTTGCTATGACCTTCTCCGCTTTGCAGCTTGCTTTAACGAGCTCCAAATAATCGGACGAGAAGTGCTGCTTGAGGTAGCTTTCCGCATCGGCAATGAGTTTGGAAATCTCCTCCTTATGCGATGCTTCAACCGCCTTTGCCTTATCGAGAAGGGCTTTCTGCTCGGCAATTTGTGCGGAGCGTTCATCGGCAGTAATCGACTTGTCACGTTTTGCGGATTCAATGTTGCTCATTGCAAGAACAACCTGGTCGGTGCCATCAAGACGAAGATCGTCAATCTTCTGTTGAATGGAGCCGATATACTCATCAATAGGCTTGCGCAGTTTCAACTCCTGCTCAGCCGTCAGGACCGTATCACCTGTGTTTGGCATATACATCAACCTTCCTTCTACAGGTACTTTGCGCTGAGGCGCAGGAGTTCTTCTTGATTCGTATCTTTGGTATCTACAATGCCGGAAAGCCGTCCTGCCGACATAACACCGATACGGTTGGTGATGCCTAAAATTTCAGGCATCTCGGAAGAGACAACGATAATGGTTGTCCCCTTCTTAGCCATATCAATAATGAGCTCGTAGATTTCGTATTTTGCACCAACGTCGATGCCTCGAGTTGGCTCGTCCATCAAAAAAACCTTGGGGTAGCGCTCAAGCCATTTGCCAAAAATAACTTTCTGCTGATTGCCGCCGGAGAGGCTTGAAATGAGATCATCAGGTCCCATTGCTTTCGTGTTCATGACCTTGAGTTCTTTAACAGTTGCCTTCGTCATCTTTGGATCGGAAAGAAGCGGTCCCGATTTGTACTGATTGAGATTGGCAATGGTCGTATTAAACGTCAGGTCACCTTTCAAAAAGAGACCGTTTGCCTTGCGTTCCTCAGTAATCATGGCAAAGCCGTGATCCATGGCCTCAGCGGCACTTGAGAAGTTCATCAAGTGACCGTTGACATACACGCGGCCGGCAGCGCGCGTGCGAACGCCAAAGATAGTCTCCAGAAGTTCCGTACGACCCGCGCCTACCAGGCCATAGAGACCAAAAATCTCACCTTTCTTAACTTCAAAGGTCACGTCTTGCAGATATGGCGCATATTTTGTCGAAAGGTGCTGTACCGAGAGATACGTGTCCCCCGGATTGTTGTCAACTTCAGGAAAACGATTCTCAAGAGAACGACCGACCATGGCAGCGATAAGCTCGTTCATGTTGGTCTCGGCACACGGCTTTGTCATAACCAGCTTGCCGTCTCTCAAAACCGAAATGTCATCGCATATCTCAAAGATTTCGTCCATCTTATGAGAGATGTACACCAAAGAAATGCCCTGCTCTTTCAACATGCGAATCATCGAAAAGAGCTTCTCGACCTCTTGCGCCATGAGTGAAGAAGTCGGCTCGTCAAGCACAATTATTTTTGCGTTATAGGAGATTGCCTTTGCGATCTCAACCATCTGGCGCTGAGAAACGGACATCTTTTTCATCGGTTGCGTGAGATTAACCGTCATCCCCAAACGACGAAACAGCTCGTTTGCTTCTTTTTTCATGCGACCTTCGTCAATGACGCCCATCGCATTAACCGGATAACGGCCAAGAAAAAGATTGTCAATAACATTGCGCTCAAGGCACTGATTAAGCTCCTGGTGGACCATGGCGACGCCGTTTTCCAAGGCATCCTTTGGTCCGGAGAAGCTTACTTCCCTACCATCGAGAAAAATCTGACCCTCGTCTTTTTGATACGTGCCAAACAGACACTTCATCATGGTGGACTTGCCGGCACCGTTCTCTCCCATAAGACCCATAACGCTGCCCTTACGCACGTCAAGATCGATATGGTCAAGTACGCGGTTTCGTCCAAAGGACTTGCTCATCCCTTTGATTGAAAGAACAATGTCGTCTTGCAAATCGGCCATTTTATCACCCCTTTGTTTCTCCGTGCTCGTTCTTCTCGCCACACGCTTCTTACCTGCAAGAAGCTCGGCTGTCGAGAAACAAGGAGGAGAGGAGCAACTCCCCTCCTCCCGTGTACCACGCGTCTACAACGTTTACTAGTTCTGGAGCAGCTGCGTGTAAGAAGAGCCGTTGTCGGTCTTAACCATGTTGAAGGCAAAGGCATCATACTCGCTCGGATTACCAAGACGGTTGGTGATGTTTGCCTCGGTCTGGCCGTCGCCACCGATGTATTCAACCTCGAGGTTCAGAAGCTTGTCATACTCCTTAAGAAGCGGCTGATAGGTGGAGCTCAGGAAGTTATCGGCGGAGTTGTAGATATTCAGCCATACCTTCTTCTTAGGGCTCTTTGAAGCATCAAGCTGATTAGAAACGCCCGAATATGGTGTTGTAGCATCCTTGAAGTTCTCATAGTTATCGCTGGTAACGGCAACGTTCAAAGCATAGTAAGAGCGCTCATCTGCGCTGTACTTGTAGTCACTCTCAGCCAAAACATTACCTGCGTCATCTTTCGTGGAAATGCCGGTATTGATATCAACGCCATCAAGAGCATTGCGAAGCAGGCGAAGCGTCAGATATGCCTGGACATCGGGGTGCTGGGAGATGGTGCCGGTAAATCCTTCTGCAATGGCTGCAACCGCGTCAGAGTTTGCGTCGTAACCAAAGGTTGGGAGACCTTCCTTCTTGGAATAGGCGTTAAACATTGCCATGCCCATACCGTCATTATTGGAAACAACGACGTCAATCTGGTCGCCGAAGTCGGCTGCCCATGCGGAAATGGCGTTTCCTGCAGTTGCGGCATCCCATGTGGCACCGGCAGAGTTCTTCATTTCCTGAGAAGCGAGCTCACGGATTACATACGTCTTGCCGTCTGCCTCAAGCTTGCCGTCCTGAACAACCGTTGCCGAACCATCCAGGTTCTTTCCTACAGGATCGGACACGATCTTGCCGTCCTTCTCGACAGCCGTACCCAAAGCCTTGCGAACGCCGCGTGTACGTGCAATGGAATCGTTGTGTCCAATGTCGCCGATGGCAAGGACGTAGCCTATGGTACCATCGTTGTTGTGGTCAAGCTTAGCGGCGTTTTTCTTAACGTACTCAAGAACCATCTTGCCCTGCTCTTCAGCACCCTGATTCGCATCAAAGCCAACGTAGTAGGTGTCTTTATTGAAGTTCAAGGTGGTCATATCAAGCTCACCGGTTGAGCTGTTGGAAGGCTGACGGTTGAAGAAGACAACCGGCTTATCCTTATTGGCAACAGCACCACCGGCAGAATTTTCCTTACCGGAATCATCGCCCTTCTTGCCACCGTCACAACCAGCAAGAACACTGGTGCCAGCGACGCTCAGAACGCCAAGACCACAGAACTCAACAAACTTACGACGAGACATATCCATAGGATTTGCCCTTTCTCTGTATGTCGCGCCCTTTTACGCGACGCCAACCTTATGGGATACGGTATCAAACTTGAGTGTTAACGTACCCATAAGTTCGCCAGACGGTCGTTTGTGAGTGGTAAACGGAGGTTGATAACAAAAATTGCGTTCTTTTTGTGACGAAAAGTCCTTCCGACCATAAGGGGAATCTTAAAAAGCCTGTGCGATAAATTCTCGGGCTGTGATGTATTTTTTTGCGAGTCGTGATGTGGATACTGCGGGCTGTGATGTAGATTCTTGCGAGTCGTGATGTGGGTACTGCGGGCTGTGATGTAGATTCTGAAAGCTGTGATGTACTTTTCTGCTTCAAAAATCGGGGCTGTGATGCACATTTTGCTAAAAAACCGCTCTTTTCGCTTTGAAAAAGTACATCACAGGTCTGCAAAACTGCATCACAGGTCTGTGTGAACCGTCGTCAAAGCTCCCAAAGAGCTCCGCTATCAACAAAAAGGCCGAGACAAATGCCTCGACCCGAAAATTCTGGCTCCCCGAGCAGGATTCGAACCTGCGACACGCTGATTAACAGTCAGCTGCGCTACCGCTGCGCCATCGGGGAATATGTAAAGTACCGCTCGTACAAAGACGAGAAATCCTTTTGCGGTGTTTAAGTATAAAGACAGTCTTGCGCCCATGCAAGTACTAATTTGATTGGTTTCGTATTTGACACCGTAGACATGCTAATACATAATAATAAACAAGTGGTTACGGTTGGGTGGTTCCATGTGTCCCCCAACCCAGAAGGGTGCTCATTTTTGGGTGCCCTTCTGCTTTATAAAGGGGTCAATATGCAAAAGCCTTTTCTCCCTATTGAAGAACAAATCAAGCTTCTTGAGTCGAGAGGGGTAGTCATAGACCTCAATGAATCCCCTAGCTTGCTCTTGAGATATGGTTATTATTCCATTATCAATGGATACAAAGACCCATTTATTGACAGGCAGAGATCTTCCGAGCTGTCTAATGACTTTTACAAAGAAGGTACTAAGTTCAGCGATATATACAGGCTTTTTGAGTTTGACTTATTCCTTCGAGAGATACTATTAAAGTATCTCTTACGCGTTGAGCAGATGTTTAAGACAGTATGCACCTATACATTTGCAGAGTTTCACATGGGTAATACATATCTAAATAAGGAATCCTATTGCACTGAAGAACAGTACTCCAGCATTGGTTTATTTAATTACGAGACAAGCTTAAATAAACTGATAAAAAAACTCAAAAAAATAAGTGAAAACAGAGATTCGGAGTATATAGCTCATTATCTAGATAACTATGGCTTCGTTCCTCTATGGGTACTGGAAAACGCTATGACATTCGGAAACATGGAGTTCTTTTATGGACTTATGAAACCGGAAGAACAAAAGAAAATATGCAAATCTATATGCTCCTTTTCTAATCTCCCAAAATATAAGAGAAGTCGTTCTCCTAAACAGTTAAAACGATCGGTAAATGTGCTCGTCGCTGCAAGGAATAAGTGTGCTCATAACGAAAGAATTTACTGCACTCATTTTGGTAAGCAAGGTTGTAATTTTAACAAACTATGTAATCATATGTTTCTCTTCCTCAGCGATGAGGATAAACAGCATTTTGCAGGTGAGCTTGGTACGCTGCTTGCACAATATGTTGCAATAAACTCAGATTCCATAGATATCGCTAACATAATGGGATTGCATGATATCTATACCGAAGTCTATAAAAGCTAAACCTCCGAGTGTTCATGTCTCGTAAAAGCGCAGTTTGTAGGAAACCTATATGCGCTGAGATATGGATATTGATCATAGTAAGATAGAACAAATGATGGGACATGCCCTTCCAGGAGTCACAAGAGAGCATTATGACAAACCCACCGCGCAGGCTTTTATTGACACGGTGGGTAAGGCATTTCATATAAACCTTTTACACAAGAATGATTGCACCTAGGACATTTTAGGACATTTTTCTAACCTATAAATAATCTACCAGCAAGTATATAGACTCCCTTATTCTTCCATATAATCTTTCAGGCGAGAAGAACGCGACGGATGACGAAGTTTTGCCAACGTCTTTGACTCAATCTGACGAATACGCTCACGCGTCACGCCAAATTCGCGACCAACCTCTTCAAGCGTGCGGGGACGACCGTCCTCAAGACCAAAGCGGAACTTGATAACTTTACGTTCACGATCTGCAAGACCATCAAGTACCTGCTCCAATTGCTCACGAAGCATGGAGTCAGATGCTGCGTCCGGAGGTGCAATCGCCGTCGAATCCTCAATGAAATCGCCAAGTTGAGAATCTTCTTCTTCACCGATAGGTGTTTCAAGCGAAACCGGTTCTTGGGAAATCTTCTGAATTTCACGTACGCGATCAGGAGACATCCCCATCTCAGCACCAATCTCTTCCGGCGTGGGGTCGCGACCAAGATCTTGCAGAAGCTGGCGCTGTACGCGGATAAGTTTGTTGATGGTCTCAACCATATGCACGGGAATACGAATCGTACGTGCCTGATCAGCGATCGCGCGTGTAATGGCCTGGCGAATCCACCACGTTGCGTACGTGGAAAACTTAAATCCCTTGGTATAGTCGAACTTCTCGACTGCTCGAATAAGGCCCAGATTACCCTCTTGAATAAGATCCAAAAACAGCATGCCGCGACCAACATATCGTTTGGCAATGGAAACAACAAGTCTCAGATTTGCGCTGATAAGCTGCTGTTTTGCATCAAGACCAACCTGCTCAATACGCATCAGCCGACGCTGCTCTGCTCTTGAAAGCTCGATTTTCTCATCTTCAAAGTCTTCAAGCTTCTGCGTTGCCTCGGTACCGGCTTCAATTTTCATTGCAAGATTAACCTCTTCCGATGCGGTAAGAAGGTCAACTTTGCCAATCTCCTTGAGGTACATGCGTACCGGATCTCCCGTAAGCATAACGGTAGAGGTATCGGCTCGACGGGCACGAGCGCGAGAAGAACGTTTGGGTTTGGAAGTTTTTGCTTTAGGAACCGATTTCAGCGCCTCTTTAACCTGGCGCGCTTCATTGAGCGCGCCAGCTTCTTCATCGTCTTCGTCCTCATCGTCGAGAGGAGCGTCGTCAAAATCGTCGTCAGCACTCACGAAATCGTCATCAGAGACGGTATCAGAAAACTCTACTGATCCGTCAGATACAGAAGTGATTTCAACGTTTTTGCTACGAAGTGTCTCGTAAAGAAGAGAAAGTTCGCCATCAGAGACATCAACTTCCTGCAGAGCAATCTGAATGTCATCTTCTGATATTGAACCCGATCCTTTTGCGGAAATAATTAATTCATCTGCAACTTTAGCGAGCTCGTCGGGAAGTTTAACACTCTCTTTTGTCTTCTTTGCAGCCACGTAAATCCTTTCGACGGAACAACTGGAGGAAGTATACCCACTTACCAGCAACTTATTGCAAAACTTTTTCTCTTTATGGCGCTTTGTTCTGCTTTGTTGCACATTGTTATCTTTGTTGTGCTTTGACTACTGGCTCGTTGATAAGCGCACACCAATCTCATTCATACGAACCTGCATCCGGGAAATCTCTTCAAGAAATTCCTGAGATTTACTGGCCTGGCTCTCACGCATCTTAAGACGAAGCGCCCGTATTTGTCGTTTAAGGGAGAAGAACTCAAGCGTATCGACGATTAAGTTGAGCTTTTCCTGCTCGTTCATACCTTCTGCGGAGAACACCTTTCCGGCAGAAAGCACCTGCAGCGCATGTGGCTCAACCGCCTCAGCCGCCGCAATCACATCATGTGAAGACGTACCTTGCGGTGTTGCAAGCATGGCCCATGCCATGGATTCATGACGGCTATCAACCCACGAAAGAGCGGCGATGCGCTGTCCATATGCCCGCACCGCATCAATGCGCGATGCCATGGCAGATAGAAGCTCTCGCTCCGACTGTAACTGCGTACGGTCGTCATGCGAAAGCGCCTGCAGATCATATGTAGATGCCATAGAGCGAGAAGCATTGTCTGCGTGAGAGGCGCTATCCATACGAGAAGTGCCTCTTGTAGCTGTGCGCTCCTCTGGAGGTATCGGCTGCGTATTTTGGTAGCGCGGCTCTGAAATCTCTTTTATGGGCGTGGATGTGATGGTACGTTTTGCCTCGGCAACATTAACCCCTAATGTATCTGCCAGGCGCAGGGCATACTCATCAAGAAGCACCGAGTTTTTAAGCGGAGCCAAGATTTCTGCCAACGCATGCAGCGCAGCAACACGATTCCCCGGAATAGAAAGGTCAAACTCACCCAGTTTGCTCTCAAATACGAAATCCATCAAAGGACGCGCCTGGGTAAGATATGGTTTCAGGGCATCTGCGCCATGTGCCGCAAGAAACTCCATCGGATCTTGATTGTCCGGCAACACGACACACAAAAAAGCAGCAGCGGTCTTATCGATAAACTGTACTGAACGAGCAGCAGCTCTCTGACCTGCCGCATCGCCGTCAAACATACAGATAATCTTTTTAACCCGTTGCCGCTCAAGCAATTTTACGTGATCAAGTCTAAAAGCCGTGCCCAACGCCGCAACGGTATTGGTAAATCCGGCCTCGTGCATGGCAATGACGTCGGTATAGCCCTCGCACACAATGGCGACGCCGGTAGCGGCAATGGTTTCTTTAGCCCGGTCGTACGCAAAAAGGTGCTTTCCTTTATTAAAAACCACCGTATCTCGTGTATTAAGGTATTTGGGGGCATTTTCCGCCTTAGTAAGAATACGTCCGCCAAAAGCGATTGTCCGACCCCGCTCATCGTGAATAGGAAACATGACGCGCCCATAAAACCAATCCGAGGTACGTCCCCCTCTATCAACGGCAAGGTTGGCGGCAATCATTTCCTTATTGGTAAAGCCCAATTCTCGCAAGTGCGCGACAAGCGTTCCTCTTCCCGGCGCATACCCAAGATTCCACTGCTTGCAAACGTCTCCACCAAAACCACGCCCGGCAAGATAGTTGCGCGCGGCGGCAAAATCCTCCCCTTTACCCCGCATAAGCATGAGGTGGAAGAAATCATCAGCCGCGGCCAGACAATCAAAAAGCCGCTTCTTTCGGGGACCTTTCGTATACTGTTTCTCCTCCGAAAGCGTAATGCCGGCTCTGTCCGCTAAATACCGGATGGCATCGGGAAATTCAAGGTTTTCTCGCTTCTGAACATAGCTGAAGACATCGCCACCGTCTGAGCAGCCAAAGCAATGCCAGAGGCCCGTTTGGGGGTTTACCTTAAACGACGGGCTCTTCTCGCCATGAAAAGGACAGCAGCCCCAAAACTCGTTGCCTCGCTGTCGAAGATCAACGGTCTCACCAACAAGCTGCACAAAGTCAGTCGCTTGACGAACTCTCTCTTTATCCTCATCAGTTATCACAGCTTGCCTCCTGCGCCACTGAATCCAAATGTGTCCGCACCCACTCAATGTTTTTGAGAACCGTTATACTCAGCTCCTCGACACTCTGAAAAACAATCGGAGGTCGAAGGTAATTCATAAATACACAGTCTAAAGTATGCCCATAGAGGTTGCCCTTAAATCCCAGAAGGTTTGCCTCAAGAAGCGGGATTTTATTGACCTCAAAACTGCGAGGTACTCCCACATTGACGGCAGCAGGCCAAATTCCTTCTCCCTCAGACTTTTGCGTATCTACTATATAGCACGCATATACGCCATCGGCCGGCATGCAGTCTTTTGGAGAGAGGCTGATGTTGGCAGTCGGAAAGCCAAATGATGTGCCTTGACCGCGGCCATGCATAACCGTACCCGAAAGAAAATGCGGCCTGCCCAAAAGAGCTGCGGCCTCGTCAATCCGAGCAGCTTCTATGAGATTTCTGATACGAGTAGAGCTAATTGCAGAGCCGTTCTTTTCAATCAGTTGGTGCGAAATGACTTCAAACCCATGCTTTGCACCTAAGGTTGCAAGGTCACTCGCACGTCCCTCACCACGAGCCCCAAAGCCAAAATTTGATCCAACATGTATTGCAACGGGATGGATATAGGACAGCAGTGCCTTCTCAACATACTCGCGCACGGAGAGGCCCGCAAATTCGGGAGTAAACTCGTGAACCAAAATTGCATCAACCGAGCAGGTAGTAAGCGCACGAATCCTCGTCTCGTCCTGAAGAAGACGTCGAGGCGGGGAGTTACCCACAACTTCTGCAGGATCAGGATTAAAAGTTACCGCAACCAAAGGTATCCCTCGCCTTTGGGCATCGGCACGAGCTTCTGCGATAAGCGCCTTGTGGCCCTCATGCAAGCCATCGAATACCCCAATGGCGCACACGCACTCATGCCCAAGCACATCGGGTGCACAGGGGTAAAAAATCCCTCCGGAAAGCTCTATCGGAGTTGGCAGTAGCGCGTGCGCAAAGACGGTGCGCGCGATCTTTTGTCTCGTAGCTTCAATCATGCTGTAACCCCACTGATTCCTTGGGGGAAATTGGCTTTGCAAATCAGCTCGGATCCGTGGCAGTACCACACCCCAAAAAGGCGACGGTCATGCACGATTGCAACTTTTTCCTGCTGTAGTGGCATACGGCGAGAAGTCCCTTTACCCGTCTCTTCTACCTCACCTGCCGCGATATGTCTTCCAACCAACACGTCTGCAAGTTCTTGTGAGCTTACCTGACGAATGGGAAGCTCAAGAGCGCGTACCGGATCAAGGCAGCACTCGCTCCAGAGAGCTCCACCGCGCTCCTCAAATAAAGCAAGCTCCACACAGTCGGCTAAGCTGGTTGTTCCGGAAACCACTCGTCTCAACGCAGAGATATGCGCACCGCAACCCAACTCTCTACCCAAATCTCGCGCGATACTTCTGATGTAGGTACCCTTCGATACGCAAAAATCAACGACCCACAGACACGTGTTAGACGCAAGAGAATCAGCTTGAGAGTCATGCTCAATGGATACAAGCTGTGCCTGGTGAATGGTGATGTGACGTGCCGCAAGCTCAGGCTCCTTACCCTCTCTGGCCAGTGCATACGCACGCTTTCCCCCAACGGATACGGCAGAAAACTGAGGAGGTATTTGCTCATGCTCCCCTACGAGCTTTTCCAAAATATGTTTCGCATAAGCACTGTCAAATAACTCCAAAGGAACGGGTGCTGTTTTCACAGCTGCCCCCTCGGAATCATCGGTCTCTGTTTCCACTCCGAACGAAATGGTTGCCCGGTAGCACTTCTCGGCAAGGGTAAGCATGCCTAAAAGCCGGGTTGCAAGCCCGACACCCACTATCAAAACGCCACTCGCAAGCGGATCGAGCGTGCCCGCGTGTCCGACGCGCTTCTCATGTAACGCTCGCCGAACATGCGAAACAACATCATGGCTTGTCATTCCAACCGGCTTATCAATGGCGAGAAGGGCATTGATGGTGCTTGCCGTACGTTTCATCTATAACGCCTCTATCTGAGAGTCTGAGTTTTTTCTTCAAACAGAGCTAAAATCTTAGGCAAGATGCAAGAAAACGCCTCATCAACGGTAGCATGGATGGTAAAGCCTGCAGCTGCCTTATGACCGCCGCCGCCCAGTTCACGCGCAATATCTGAAATGTCTAAATCCGACTTAGATCGCAGGTTGCCGCGAACCACACCATCCGTAACTTCTTTCAAAAAGAGTGCAATTTCGGTACCGTCAACACAGCGGACAATATCCACAAGACCGTCCATTTCTGAGACGGGAACCCCTGAAGTGGCAAGATCTTGCGCCGTAATATAACTGTAGGAAAGCCTACCCTCACCAAATGTTCGAATACGACCCATGACTTTTGCAGCAAGGTGCATATAGGCTAAGCTGTCGCTTTGATAGACATGCAGCGCCACCTCGGCAGGACTTGCGCCTGCCTCCACCAAAATACCGGCAACCTCAAATGCTTCATTATCTGCATTTTGATACTGAAAACGACCGGTATCGGTAACCAACGCGCAAAAAAGGCATTGCGCTTCTTCTTTCGACAGACGCACTCCCAAATGAAGCGCAAACTCCGTAACGATAACGCCGGCCGCTGCGGCACCGGGACGTACAAGCCCCGCATCCCAAAAAGGTTTTGAAGATGGATGATGATCGAATACGGCAACCATCTTTGAGCGGGCGAGAATAGGCTGTGCGTCGGCAAGACGATCCGGCGCAGACAAGTCAACGCAGATAAAAAGATCCGGAGTACCTTCATATACAGAAGCACTCACGCAATCGTCAGACCCCGGTAAAAACTGATAGATGCGAGGAATCTCTCCTGCAGCATCAGCCAAAAGATGTACAACATGCTTCAGGGGCCAGTGACGTCTGATGATACTCGTCAATGCCAGGCCTGAACCAATAGCATCTCCATCTGGCGAGGTGTGTGCGCATATAACAATTGACGAGGATTTTTCAATTAACGCGATAACCTCATCAAATTCAGTTTTTTGGATGTTGGTTGAAAGATCAAGCAACCTTACTCCTTTGGACTTTCATCTGAAACAGTTGAATCTGTCGCAATTGGGTAGCCAAACTCGTCTTTTTCTATTTCAAAAGTAGAGGGAACCTGCTCAAGCGCACGTGCAATACGTTCTGCTTCATCGGTTGTCGTATCAATCTTAAACTCAAGATCCGGAGTTACCCGCCACTTGAGCGCATGGCCCAAAAGCGTGCGAATGCGTCCTTTTGCCCGTTTGCATGCCGTTGTTACCACTTCATAGCGATCAGGTTCACATGAGATGAATACCCTCATAAAGGACTTATCGACCGAGACCTCACAGCCTGTGACTGTCACAAGCTGGAGATCTGGATCGGATATTTCAAACAAAAGGATATTCGCGAGTTTCTCGCGAGCAATCTCATTTGTACGGCGGGAATACTGATTTTGCTTCATAGTTTCCCTCTCTTCTATTCTGTACGAGCCACCTGCTCGATACGATAGGCCTCAAGCTGATCGCCCGGCTTGATGTCTTGGAAGTTCTCAAGACCGATACCGCATTCAAAGCCGGATTTGACGCTCTTGACGTCGTCTTTGAAGCGACGAAGCGATGCAATATGCCCATCGTATACCACGATGCCATCACGTACCAAACGGATCTGATCGTCGCGGGAAATTTCACCCTCAACAATCATGCAGCCGGCGGCAATGCCAACCTTCGGTACCTTAAAGGTGTCTCGGACATCTGCGATGCCTGTTTGTATCTCCTGCTCGGTTGGTTTAAGCATACCGATACGTGCCGCATCGATATCCTCAATGGCCTTATATATAACGCTGTAGGTGCGAATCTCAACACCATCGCGCTCGGCAGCGATACGCGCTTTTGCATCAGGACGAACACCAAAGCCGATGATGATGGCATTTGAGGCATCCGCCAAAACAACATCCGTTTCGGTAATGGCACCAACTGCGGAGTGAATGGTGGTGATACGAACCTCGGATTGATCCATCTTGTCCAAAGAGTCTTGCAACGCCTCGATGGACCCCTGAACGTCGGCTTTGATAATGAGGTTGAGTTCTTTAACGTCAGCATCGGCCATCGTATCAAAGAGGTTCTCAAGCGTAACGTGCTTAACGCGATTTTGCTCCTCGATACGAGCCTTCAAGGCACGCTGATCGGCAAGCTCGCGGGCATCACGTTCTTCAGGGAAGACGCGGAACTCATCGCCGGCACCGGGTACCGTTTGAAGACCAAGAATCTCAACGGCATCCGAAGGTTTGGCCTGTGTGACGGCATTGCCTTTGGGGTCAAGCATGGCGCGTACACGGCCAAATGCCATACCCGCCACAAGAGCATCACCAACGTGCAACGTACCACGGGTCACCAAAACCGTTGCAACCGAACCGCGACCGCGATCGAGCTTTGCCTCCAAAACATTACCGGAAGCAAAGGTATCAGGGTTGGCCTTCAACTCAAGTACGTCTGCCTGCAAAAGGACGGTTTCAAGAAGCTCGTCAATACCCTGGCCTTTCTTGGCAGAAATATCAACGAACATGTTCTGTCCGCCCCACTCTTCAGGAATGACGCCATGCTCGGTAAGTTCTTGCCGGACACGGGTTGGATCGGCGCCGGGCTTATCGATTTTGTTAACGGCAACAACAATGGGAACTCCTGCAGCCTTTGCATGGTTGATGGATTCAACGGTCTGCGGCATCACGCCGTCATCCGCAGCGACAATCAAAATAACGATGTCGGTCACCTTTGCGCCACGAGCACGCATGGCGGTAAACGTCTCATGACCGGGCGTGTCAATAAAGGTAATACGGCGACCATTGATGGTAACTTGAGAGGCGCCGATAGCCTGCGTAATACCTCCTGCCTCACCGGCAGCAACACCCGTATGCCGGATGGCGTCCAGAAGCGAAGTTTTACCGTGGTCAACGTGGCCCATAACGGTAACAACAGGAGGACGGGGTTTAAGATCTTTTGGATCGTCATAGAAGGTAAAGGAATTTTCTTCTTCCTTTGTCATAATCTTGATTTCCCGACCCAAATCATCTGCAACAAGATCAATCAAATCATCAGACATGGTCTCGGTAAGTGTCAGCGGGCTTCCAAGCAAAAAGAGGCGCTTGATAATATCGTTGGCGGAAACGCCGAGAAGATCTGCAAGCTCTGAGACGGTTGAACCCTGGGGAACTTTGACCGTATCAAGCTGAGAGATATCCTGGTCATTTGCAAGCGCCTCTTCAATCCTCTGCTCCATTGCAGCCTCGGCAGCCTGCTTCTGACGACGCTCTTTGCGCTTTTTACGACGTCCCGTAGACTCCCTTGACGCTTCTTCGATATCACGGCGCGCTTCATCTAAAACCTTGCTGCGGTTATATGCCTCTGCCTCACGGGCCATGCGGCTATAGCGATCTTCACTCTCTTCTCCCCCGCGGCGATTCTTTTTGCGGCGGCCCTGAGAAGGACGGTCCTCTTGCGCATCAAGATCTTTACGATTTGCATATTTATTGTTGCGGCGCTCGTTGCCAATGCTTTCTTCAGCCTTTGCCCGCGCGTGATTTCTGCTGCTCTTCTCTGATTTCTTCTGTGCAGCCGACTCAGCAGCCTGCTGCTTTAAAACCTCTTCCTGCTGGGCAATCTGATCAAGGAGGGTATTGAAAGACGGAGTAGATTTTGGAGCCGTATCCTTAACGCGCCTGCGCTCGGCCTCCTCTGCTGCCTTCCGCTCGGCCTCTGCCTGGGCGGCCTTTTGAGCCTCAGCCTTCTTGCGAGCCGCTTCTTCAGCAGCACGCTTCTTCTCCTCGGCGGCACGCTCAACTTCACGGCGCTTCTCGGCAGCAAGACGCTCTGCCTCAGCCTCTGCGGCAGCACGCTTCTTTTCTTCCTCTTCCCTCTTTTTAGCCTCAGCCTGTTTCTTTCTAATCTCCGCAGCACGAGCCTCAAGGATAGGCTTGAGCTTTTTGCGGGCCATTGCCACATAGGCATCTTCAAGCGTTGAAGATGGAGACTTGGCAGGAATCTTCATTTCAGCAAGATGCTCAAGCATCTCTTTACTTTGCATGCCATATTCTTTAGCAAGGTCATGTACGCGCATTTTTGCCATATATGAAACCTTCCGATCGTAGTCTTACAGCAGAACACGTCTTAGATAAGCGAGTCTTCGTCATCAGAAACCTGAACTTCAGCCATCCTCTCGTGAATGCCGCAATAGTTTGAACCTGGGCGAGCCATGTTGCGGCAAGGCACGCCATCGGGGCTCACATAGATGCAGCGATGAGCCTCTTCCTTCTTTTTCTGCTCAGGAAGATCGGCGGGGGTAGCCGGAAGATCGCGCAAAATCTTGGCTGCCAGCGTCTCGTTTTTGATGTCAATGTGCAGACCCGTTAGACGAGCAGCAAGTCGTGCATTCTGACCTTCCTTACCGATGGCCAAAGAAAGCTGATCGTCAGGAACAATAACGGTGGCATGACGGGTTTCAGCATCGATTATCACGCGAGAAACGCGTGCGGGAGAAAGTGCGGAAGCAACGCAGCGAGCCGGATCATCGAACCATGGCACCACGTCAACACGCTCGCCTCTGAGCTCAGAGACAACGGTGCGCACGCGACTTCCCTTTGGACCTACGCAGGCACCAACGGGATCAAGGCGCTCATCCGAAGAAGAAACCGCAATCTTTGAACGAACACCTGGTTCGCGAGCAACAGAACGAATACTCACAATTCCCTCATATACCTCAGGAACCTCAAGTTCAAAAAGGCGGCGGATAAGATCGGGATGTGTACGGGAAACGACGATAGGCGGACGCTGACGCTCACCACGAACTGCCGGCTGTGCATTGTTTGGATTGCGTACATCAATGATTATTGCTTTGATGCGCTGATTGTGCCCGTAACGCTCGCCAAAGGGCCTCTCGTCACGCTCTTCCGGAAACCTTCTGAGGTCAAAATGAGGAAGCTCCGCCTCAACGCCTTCACGAATTTTGATAATCGTAAAGTCAGGCGTTGACTGAAGCACCGTTCCCGTGATGATATCGCCAATACGATGCGAGAACTCCTCATAAATCTGTTGACGTGCGGCGTCACGTACCAGAGCGCGAATCTCATTTTTTGCATGTTGAGCCGCAAAACGACTGGTACCCTCAGGAGTTACATCAACCTCATCAAATTCCGTATACTCTCCCGTTTCCTCATCAGGTTCACCTTGAGGCACGAGTTCATATACATACACCTTGCCGGTTGTACGATCAATAGTCACTCGTGCACCATAGCTCAGATGTAATACGTCTGCGTAGCTCTTTGCCAAAGACTGTTCAAGACGATCAAGGAGATACAGCTCATCAATATGTTTTTCTTGGCAAAGCGTCATCAGGGCTTCCATCATCTCAGATGCCATGTCAATTCCTTCCTCTTAATTCTTGTTTTGACCCGAAAAGTCAAACGTTGGTTTAAGCGTGCACTTTTTTATCTCAGTAAGAGGTATGTCATAGGTCATACCGTCAGACTCAAGTGAAACAACATTTTCTTGAATACCTAAAAGCTTGCCGGTATACCGACGACGCCCTTCCAAAGCCGTGGTCTGCAAAGAAACCTGACTGCCGGAAAAGCGCTCGAAATCACGGACTCGACGCAAAGGTCTGTCCATGCCCGGCGAAGACACTTCCAAAGTAAAAGACCCCGGAAATACATCAATCTCATCAAGGGCGTCAGAAATCCATCCCGTCTCCGCCGCCACTTCATCAAGACTGATGGTTTTACCGTCCTCATTGGCATGATCAATACGCACTCGCACGACAGGTGCCTTGGCAGACCCTACCACTTCAACATCAACGATATCGATATCATGACCAAGAGCTCTCTCTTCAAGCACAGCAATAATGCGCTCTACGGAACCCTCAACTGACATGAAACCTCCTTATCTACATATAGAAAGGAAGCGGGACGAAAACTCCGTCCCACTTCCCACAAGTACAACTTCATAACAGAAATACTCTACGTCATAAGGCTCTTCTCGTCAAGTAATTTCCTGCTAAGCCACGATATTTACAAGACGTCCCGGAACTACAATGACCTTGCGAATCTCTCTTCCCTCAAGCTGCTGTGCAACCGCTTGTTGTGCTGCATGGGAAAGCTCATCTTCAGGCGCATCGGCATCAACCATGATTCGGGCACGCACCTTGCCCTTAATCTGCACTGCAATCTCAACGGTATTGCTTTTGGCCTGCGCTTCGTCAAAGATTGGCCACGGTTCATGATAGACCGGTGTCTCCTTGTGAAGGGCGGCATGCTGAAGCTCTTCTGCCCAGTGCGGAATGATGGGTGCAAGCATGGCGACAATATCAGAGGCAACTCGATAACAAAGAGCTTGTGAGCGCTCGCTCTCCGCTACGTCATTGAGATATGAGCTGACCGCATTGATGAGTTCCATAATCGCCGAAATTGCCGTATTGAACTGACCTTCATCAAACTCATGAGTACAACGAAGACCCAATGCATGCAGTTCTCGGTTCAGTGCTGCTGACGCCGTATCAAGCGTCGTGGGATCAAGAGTCGCAGAGGCATCCGCCGTTTTGGCAAGTTCCCAGACAACACGCCAAGCGCGCTTAATAAAGCGATTTGCTCCGGCAACGGCTTTTTCATCCCAATCGAAATCTTTTTCGGGTGGTGCCACAAAAAGAATGGCCAGACGCATGGTGTCGGCACCGTATGGTTCAATGACAGAACTTGGAGGTACCACGTTGCCCTTAGATTTTGACATGGTGTCACCATGCTCATCTTTCACCATTCCCTGCGTCAACAGATTCTTAAACGGCTCGTCAATTCCGATCATGTCAAGATCGCGCAGAACCTTGGTAAAGAACCTCGAATACAGCAGGTGCAAAATAGCGTGTTCAATACCGCCGATGTAATTGTCAACAGGCATCCAGCGATCGACGGATTCCTTTGAAAACGGCAGCTCTTCATTATGCGGGTCGCAGTATCTCAGGTAATACCAGCTTGAGCAGGTAAAGGTATCCATCGTATCGGTAATGCGATGTGCGGGACGCCCGCAAGTCGGACAGGTTGTTTCATAGAACTCTTTGCACTCGGCAAGCGTTTCACCTGCGGAAAGATCAAGATTCTCGGGAAGTTTCACGGGAAGTTCGTCATAGGGTACCGGTACATCCCCGCAATGATCACAGTGAATCATAGGAATCGGATTGCCCCAATACCTCTGACGCGAAATAAGCCAATCGCGCAGGCGGAACTGTACCGTACGGCGGCCAACATTATGATCAGTTAAAAATGCAACGACAGCTTCCTCTGCTTCGGAATGCTTACCTCCCCGCAGGCCCGTGAACTCACCGGATTGAACAAGAATGCCCGTTGTATCCATAGGGCCGTCCCAATCCACCGAAGTCATACGGCGCTCTTGAACTCCCTTGAGCTCATCGTAAATATCAGTGCCTTCTTCACAAATGATAGGAACAATAGGAAGGTCATACTTCTTGGCAAAATCAAAGTCGCGCTTATCGCCGGCAGGCACACCCATAACGGCGCCGGTACCGTAATCAAGAAGCACGTAATCAGACACCCAAATAGGAACGGATTCGCCGGTAACGGGATTGAGTGCATAGCGACCTGTGAATACGCCGTGCTTCTCGCGGTCGGTTCCTTGCCGCTCAATGGAAGTAACTTTTGTGGCAGCTTCCTTCAGATCGGTAAAGGCAGCCTCATATTCCGTGCCGACAACAAGTTCTGCCGCAAGCGAGGACTCGGGCGGCAACAGCATAAACGTACAACCATAAATAGTATCTGCACGGGTGGTAAAGACGGTGATTTTGGTGTCAGTGGGTGTAACGCCGTCAACGTCTGCTAAAACAAAATCGATCTCCGCACCCTCTGAGCGGCCAATCCAGTTTGCCTGCATGGCTTTTACTCGCTCGGGCCATCCGTCTAGCTGGTCAAGATCGTCGAGAAGTTCCTGGGCATAATCGGTAATACGAAGATACCACTGAGAAAGTTCGCGTTTTTCGGGAACGGCACCACATCTCCAGCACCGGCCGTTAACAACCTGCTCGTTTGCGAGAACGGTTTTATCATTGGGGCACCAATTTACCGGAGACGTTGCACGATATACCAGCCCCTTCTCGTACATCTTCAAAAAGATCCACTGACCCCACTTGTAATATTCGGGATCACAGGTGTTGAACATACGGTCTTTGTCGTATGCAAAGCCCATGCGAAACATCGTCTTCACGGCTTGATCGATGTTTTTGTGTGTCCAGATTGAAGGCTGCGTATTATGTTTGATGGCAGCATTTTCTGCGGGAAGACCGAAGGCGTCAAAGCCCATGGGATGCAGTACGTCATAGCCTCTCATACGGGCTTGGCGGGCCATGGCATCACCGATGGTGTAATTGCGCGCATGCCCCATATGAAGATCGCCCGAAGGATACGGAAACATTTCAAGTACATATTTCTTTGGCCGCGCAGGGTCTTCTTCTGTTTTGTATAGACCTTCTTCATCCCAAATACGCTGCCACTTTGTTTCTATAGCCTCAGCGTCATAGGCAGGAAAATCATCTTGTGGCTGGTTGTTTTTCTCGACATCAGATTGCTCTGCCATCTGACGACTCCTTTCTAAAGCAAACGCCACCGGAAAACTCCAGTGGCTGTTGCTTGCATTACCTGAGATCCTATTACGAACGGAAATTGTAACTGACTTGCTGGTGCTGATCTTTCAGCAGCACGTCATGCGCGCCACCCTCAACGATGGAAGTCGCAGACACCAAGGTGATCTTTGCTTTCTCGCGAAGTTCGTTGATATCCAAAGCACCGCAGTTGCACATCGTGGACTTTACCTTCAAAAGCGAGCCTTCAACTCCCTCTTTAAGCGGTCCGGCATACGGAACATAAGAATCAACACCCTCAACAAACGAGAGGCCACGCTTGTTGCCGCCAAGATCGTAACGCTGCCAATTACGCGCGCGAGCAGAACCTTCACCCCAGTATTCCTTCATATAGGAGCCGTTAACGTTCACGCGGTTAGAAGGACTCTCATCAAAACGTGCAAAATAGCGACCCAACATCATGAAATCGGAACCCATCGCAAGGGCAAGAGTCATGTGGTAGTCATACACAATACCGCCGTCGGAGCAAATGGGAACATAGATGCCTGTTTCCTCAAAGTACGCATCACGTGCACGGGCTACGTCAATAACAGAGGTAGCTTGGCCGCGACCGATACCCTTCTGCTCTCGCGTAATGCAGATGGAGCCTCCGCCGATGCCGATCTTGACAAAGTCAGCGCCTGCATCTGCAAGGAACCTGAATCCTTCTGCATCGACAACGTTTCCTGCTCCTACTTTGACTGAATCCCCATAGGTCCGGCGGATCCACTTAAGCGTACGAGCCTGCCACTCGGAATATCCCTCGGAAGAATCAATGCAAAGCACATCCGCGCCGGCCTCTACCAAAAGCGGCACGCGGGTCTCATAATCACGCGTATTGATGCCCGCACCAACCAGATAGCGCTTTGACGAGTCAAGCAGCTCATTCGGAGCCGATTTATGAGAGTCATAGTCTTTGCGAAACACAAGGCTTACCAAGTATCCACTGGTATCCACAATGGGGAGTGCATTGAGTTTATTGTCCCAAATAATATCGTTTGCTTCTTTGAGCGTTGTGGTCTCGGGAGCAGAAATAATCTCATCCGCGGGAGTCATAAACTCGGCAACCTTCTTGGTTATATCATCGCGAGAAGGACGATAATCCCGAGACGTCACAATACCCACAAGCTTGCCGTATGAGGTGCCGTCGGCAGTCACGGGCATCGTTGAGTGTCCCGTTTTCTCTTTCAGCTCAAGTACCTCGGCCAAGGTCATGTCAGGCGTCAGTGTGGAATCAGACACAACAAACCCTGCTTTATAACTCTTAACCTCACGAATCATCTGAGCTTCGTCCTCAGCGGATTGAGAGCCATAAATAAAGGAAAGGCCGCCTTGCTGTGCCAACGCAATCGCAAGACGAGGACCGGAAACAGCCTGCATAACTGCAGAAACCATAGGAATGTTAAGACTTAGGGCAGGTTCTTCTCCCTTTTTAAACTTAACAAGAGGAGTTTTGAGCGACACGTTTGCAGGAATGTTCTCAGCGGAAGAATAACCTGGAACGAGCAGATATTCAGAAAAGGTATGCGATTCACCCTCGAAGAACTTTGCCATTACGTATGGCTCCCTTCTGGCCTTATGGCCACCCAAAGTCTTTTGCTTTGACACTTTAACACCATACGCATCCAACATCCACGTAAAACTAGTTTTGACATCACGTGTTAATCAGCTACGACATCCTCAAAATTAACCGCAATGTCGTGCTTTGTAGGTACCCATTCCACTTTTTTGAAAAGAGCCACGATAGTAATGGGAACGTAGGTAATCATGAAAATTGGAAACGTAAAGAGATTGGTAAAAATGCGCCAGCGCTTCTTAACATGAAAGTGCTTATGCTCAGATAATGTAGTGATCACGCCGAGAATAAAAAAGACGATGTACATGGAAAAGACCGTCATCACAAGAGAGCCCGAGCAAAGAGCGAGCTCTGCATCCGTGGCGATAAATCCATGACTTAGATACCCCACCAACAAATACGTACCGTTAATGAACGTTGAAAGCAGTGTCAAAATCATGCCGGGAGCGACAGTCATAAGCATGTCGTACGAAGCAAACTGCCCTTTTACAATTCCCTTTAAGAGATCGGTTCCATACGAGAAAAACACCTGGTAAAAACCCTTGGTCCAACGCAGGCGTTGTATCCATGAAGCTTTAAACGTCAAAGGCTGCTCGTCGAAAAACTCCGCCGGAGCATACCCGATCTGAATATTGTGAGCGCAGCAAAACGTTGAAAACTGAATGTCTTCCGTAAGCGTGTGAAAATCCCACCCGTGCATACCTTTGACAATACGGGCGGACACCATCCAGCCGGAACCGGAAATAGCGCAGCTGGTACCCATCATCATTCGGGCGTTGTTCAAAAACTTTGCCTCACGCATAAACCATGTGGCATATGCCGAGCTTATCCAACTGGAGTCAAAGTTCTTTGAGTTTCGATAGCTTGTGCAAACCAGATACCCCGCATCAAACGCTTGATTGATAACGGAAAGGTAATTTGGAGCCACAAGGTTGTCTGCGTCCATAACCACAAACGCCTCGTACGTATCTCCGTATTCATTGAGAATGCGGTTAAATCCATAATCCATAACCCAGCTTTTTCCCTTACGAGCAAGGTCATTTCTCTCCCACGTAATGGCTCCCGCTTTGCGCGCCTCTTCTGCGGTCTTATCCGTACAGGCATCGGCTACCACAAAGACATCCATAAGCTCTCGCGGATAATCCTGTGACAAAATTGAACGTACCAGATTTCCAATCACAGGCTCTTCATTATGAGCGGCAATAAAAAAAGCAAACCGATGTTGCTTTTTGGCAGGTGGAAGACGCACCTCACCCTTAAACATCACACGAATGATATAGATGATCTGATAGAAGTATGCCAACGTAAAGAAGAGCCATATAACCAGGTTAAAAATAACAATCGGTGTAAGGCCGAGCCTGTTTAATTGCATTGGCATATATACCCCTACGCTCCAAGCCGAGGACAAATCTCCGTGCCGGCTGCTGTTCTTCCCATAGAAAACTCTTCTTGTGATTTTAACGCAGCGAGAAGATCCGGCGGCAGAGAATCCCTGCGTTCTATCGTTTCTCCCGTTACCGGATGTTCAAACTGAATGTGCCAAGAATGGAGAAACTGACGCTTGAGACCTAAATTAAGTCGCTCGTCTTTACGGCCGTACAGCTGATCTCCTACCACGGGATGACCCACATGGCGCATGTGGACACGAATCTGATGGGTGCGTCCTGTGTAAAGATGACACTCCAAAAGCGAATAACCCTCACCTCTACGACCTGCCTCAAAGCGTTCAAGCGTCCTGAAAGTAGTAATGGCTTCTCGAGCACCGGGTGCATCCGTTACCGTCATCTTTAAGCGATCACGTGTGGAGCGAGCAATGCCCGTTTCAATGGTTCCCTCATCAGGGGCAACATAGCCCTGTACTAAAACCACATAGCGGCGATCAAGCACGCGAAGGCGGATAAGATCTTGAAGAGCTTTCTGCACCTCATCAGACTTGGCCGCCACCATAAGACCCGAAGTATCCATATCTAAACGATGTACGATACCGGGGCGATCCTCGCCCTGCAAAAGCCCCAAATGTCCGTAGCCACAATGCGCTACCAAAGCATTGGCAAGGGTATCGTCGGTATGCCCCGGTGAAGGATGACAGACAAGCCCCGCCTGTTTGGAAAGCACGATAAGATATTGATCTTCAAAGCGGATGTCAAGTGGAATGTCAGGGTTTGGAACAAGAAGTCCCGCCTCAGGTTCTCCCTTTGGAAGCACTACCATGAGGCGATCACCAAGCAACACTTTCTCAGACTTAGAAGACACCGGCGTCCGATTAATGAATACCTTGCCCTCTTCAACAAGCTTTGCACAAGCACTCCGTGAAGGAAGCTCGTCTTGAGCAGCAAGAAAAGCGTCAATCCTGATGCCGTCACCTTCAGGTCCCACCAGTATGTCAAAAACGCGTTCAGCCACGCGCTACTTCGCCGTCCTTCTCGCCGTCTTTCTCGCCGTCCTCATCGTTTTCTTTGTTGGCTCCACTCTCTTTCTCACCGGCGTCCTCACCATTTTTACCAGAGCGTCTTTTGGAATCCCATACAAACCAATAGATACACGCCGCGATAATGCCACATGTCACAAAGATGTCCGCCACATTAAAAATCGCAAAGTTCATAAACGTGGTAGCCAAAAAATCAGTTACGCTCCCATGAGCCACGCGCTCAAGACCGTTACCGATGCCGCCACCGGCCACAAGACCCAAAATCGCAATGAGCGGATACGGGAGGTTTTTCTCACGTATGACTACATATATCATGCCAAGCACTACAACAGCGGTAAGGGCCGCAAAAAACAGAGGTTGCCCGCTTCCAATAGAAAAGGCGGCACCATCGTTTTGGACATGAAAGAGATCAAGCACGCCCGGAATAAACGGCCGCCTTGAACCTGCGGGGATATTTGAAAGAACCCAGCGCTTCGTTAACTGATCAAGTGAAAAAGCAATGGCACCCGCCCAGCAAAAAATTGCCAGGCGGATACCAAGACTTTGTTGCGTGCGAACAGACACACGTACTCCTATTCAATCGTGCTCTGCGCAACCGCCTCATGGCAGCGGTGACAGAGATGATCCTCGCCGAGGTTGCGCCAGTTCCAGCAACGGTCGCAGCGCTCTCCGTCCGCCAAAAAGACAGAGACAGCAAGTTCGGCGCCTTCTGAAACAGTTGCTGCAGAGCATACAAATACCTCGGCAAAGTCTACATCAGCATCATTTACGCATTGGAATGCCTCAGCGGGAAGCACTACCTCGGCGCGCGTTGCCTGCGTAGTCTTTTCCGTAATCTCTCCGGCCTCAAGTGCCGTCTCATATGCCTTGGTATATGCCGCACGAGCATCGGAAAGTACCTGGTAGGCAGGAAGGAGCTTCTCGTATTCTAAGCGTGTTAACGGTGCTTGATACCAATCGAGAAGTGCTGCAAACTTCTGACCATCGCGCAGAGATTCAGGTAAAAACTCCATTGCCTCATCGGTGGTGTATACCAAAATGGGCTGCAAATCATGCACAAGCATAGAGAGGATTTCCGCCCACACCGTCTGTGCACAGCGACGGGACTCAGAATCAGCGGCATTACAATACATGCGGTCTTTGGTGGCATTGAGGTATCCATTGGAAAGCTCAATGATGTAGTCGTAGAGCACACGGAAAACGTTGTTAAAACGATATCCCTCATATGCCTCGGTTACAGCATCATGCACCTCGCACATGCGAGCCAGTACCAAACGATCATACGCAGTAAGTTTTGCAACAGAAACGGCATCGGTTGCAGGATTAAATTGGCCTTCAAGCTCACCTAAAAGGAAGCGAATGGTATTTCGGAAACGACGATAGGCATCTCCAACCTGAGTCAAAATGGCATCATCGCAAGGAACGTCATTGGAAGTATCAACGGAGGCAACCCACAGGCGCAAAACATCCGCACCACGCTCGGCGCACACCTCGTTGGGGTCAATAACATTACCCAAAGACTTACTCATCTTGCGACCCTGACCGTCAAGGGTAAAGCCCTGGGAAACAACGGCTTTATACGGCGCCATGTCATACGCACCCACAGACGTCATAAGCGAACTCATGAACCATCCGCGGTGCTGATCCGAGCCTTCCAAATACATATCGGCCGGGAAACGAAGTTCAGGCCGATGCTTGCACACCGCCGTATGGGAAACGCCTGAATCCCACCACACGTCCAGGATGTCCTTATTGGCTTTGAGATGATGTCCGCCGCATTGAGGACAAGTGCACGCATCCCCTAAATAACTTGCAGGATCATCGGTAAACCAGGCATCGGAACCCTTCTCCCTAAAGAGTTTGATCACGGCGTCAAGCGTATCATCGTTGATGATCGTCTCGCCACAATCCTCGCAGGTATAGGCAGGAATTGGTACACCCCAGTTGCGCTGGCGAGAAATACACCAGTCGGGACGTCCCTCAACCATCGAGCCAATACGCTTTACGGCATTTGCAGGATAGAAAGCAACCTTGGAGAGCTCGTCAAGTGCTTCCTGACGGAGGTTTGTCTTATCCATAGAAACAAACCACTGGCTGGTGGCACGGAAGATAACGGGGTTCTTGCAACGCCAACAGTGTGGATAACTGTGGGTAATGTCTTCTACGAGAATAAGCACGCCGCGCTCACGCAACCACTCAACAATGACGGGATTTGCCTCATTGACCTCCATGCCCGAGAAGGGACCACCTGTACCAGGGCCTTCTCCGGTAAAGAAATGGCCGTCATCGTCAACCGGCATGGTCTGAGGAATGTCAAACTTTACGCCGGCGTTGTAGTCGTCAACGCCGTGGCCGGGTGCTGAGTGGACAACGCCGGTACCATCATCGAGGGTTACGTAGTCGGCATAGATAAACGTGCCTTCGCGACCCTGCTCGCCAAAGATGGGCTGCTTGTAGGTATTGCCCGCAAGCTCAACGCCGGTCTTTTTCCAGGTATTGCCGCTTGGGTCTTTTGCCAGAGTATAGCTGTCGTAGCCGAACTTCTCGGCACATTTTTGCGCAAGCGCTTCCGCCACGATCTCAACATGACCGTCAGAAAGCTCAAGCGCCACGTAGGTTGCTTCAGGATGCAGAATGACCGCCTCATCGGCCGGCAATGTCCAAGGCGTCGTAGTCCAGATGTCAACCCATGTTTTACCTACATACGCCTCAAGGCCTTCAGGAACGCTCGTAAGTTCAAAGCGAACAAAAATGGCCATGGAGGTGACGTCGTGGTATTCAATCTCTGCCTCAGCTAAAGCGGTATGGCAGTGTGTACACCAGTGCACCGGCTTGGTTCCGCGATATACCGCTCCCTTGTCAAAGATGGCCTTAAAAATCTCAATATCAGTTGCATCGTAATCGGGTGTATACGTCAGATACGGATCGTCCCACTTTGCCAAAACACCAAGGCGCTTAAAGCCCTGACGCTGCGTGTCAACTTGCTCAACAGCCATCTTTCGGCAAAGTTCACGAATCTTTTCCGTAGGCAGTGCATTGAACTTCTCGGTGCCGAGCATTTCCTCAACCTTATGTTCAATGGGCTGGCCGTGACAGTCCCAGCCGGGGATATAGGGGGTTTGAAAACCGCGCATGGCCTTGTAGCGATTGATGATGTCTTTGGAAATCTTGTTCTGTGCATGGCCTAGGTGAATGGGGCCATTGGCATAGGGAGGGCCATCGTGAAGCACGAACTTCTCGTGACCCTCGTTCTTCTTCATAAGCAGCTCATAGAGGGCATTTTGGTTCCACAAAGCCAAACGCTTGGGCTCATTTTGCGCCAGCGACGCACGCATGGGGAACCCTGTGCGTGGCAAGTTTGTGGTCTTCTTATACTCGTTTGCCATCCAAAACAACCTTTCTGGGCACAAAAAAGCGCCCGTCCCCTGTTGCTGGGACGAAGCGCTTACGTCTACACTTCGCTTGTAACCACCCAGCGGCGAATGATCGCATACTCGGTTGGTCTGTTACGGCGACCATATCCGGCAGCATCTACTTACGCTTGGACGAGAAGATCTTCTCGCCACGCTTTTGAACTGCAGCTCCAAGGTGATTTTCACACGGACGCAAACGCGGGCTCTCAGCTTTCCCACTCTCTGTAGTTTGCGCTGCCCGAGCTACTCTCCTCTTCACAGCCGATGTGCACCATAGTAGCACGCCCCGTGCACAATGATACCCTGCAGTACAAACTACGTCTAAAAAATAAATCAATTCCATTTTCCATTGATGATCTCTACGAAGATACCAACGGTGAGGGCCGCATCCATGAACTCAACATTCCTTCCATGCTGGCGGTTAAGGCCACAAAAATTGGGTAGAACATACCTCAATATGTGAGTGGCTCTATAGCAAGTTTTATATAGCCCAGAAGTAAGAAAGGCTGTGTATGGATAACGACAACAGGCGACGTAGATCGATGTTGCTTTATGTACTTCTTGCCATCGTAGTGTATCTTGTAATCAACCAGGGACTTCTGCCAAATGTAACAAAATCACAGGTACAAGATGTATCGTATAGCCAATTTTTGAGTGACGTAAAAGATGGTAAAGTCAAAAAAGTAGACCTTAACGAAGGTACTAAGGTTATTCGTTTCACCGAAGGCGAAGGCGATTCAGAAAAAATCTACACCACCAAAGCATTCCCTCATGACGTTGATCTTGTAAAAACACTGCAGGACAAGGGCGTTGATTTCTCCGCAACCATCCCGGATCCCACGGCAAACCTATGGATGAGCATCCTGATTGAATTTGGTATACCGCTTCTCATCTTCCTTGTTGCCGGATACTTTGTAAACCGCGCACTCAAGCGTGCCATGGGTGACGACAACCCCTCTATGAACTTTGGCGGCGGCAATCCGTTTGGCGGATTCGGTGGCGGCCTTGGACGCTCCAACGCCAAAGAGATTAAGGGAGAAGACACCGGCGTCACTTTCAAAGACGTTGCCGGACAAGAAGAAGCCAAGGAATCCATGCAGGAAATCGTTGGCTTTCTAAAGACTCCCGATAAGTACACCGAGATTGGCGCTCGCTCACCGCGCGGTGCGCTTTTGGTAGGCCCTCCGGGTACCGGCAAAACGCTCATTGCCAAAGCCGTTGCCGGTGAAGCGGGGGTTCCCTTCTTCCAGATTGCAGGTTCCGAGTTTGTTGAGATGTTTGTTGGTCGTGGCGCCGCAAAGGTTCGCGACCTCTTCAAACAGGCAAACGAAAAAGCACCTTGCATCATCTTTATCGATGAGATCGACGCCGTCGGTAAGCGCCGCGATGCCTCCCTGAATACCAACGATGAGCGTGAACAGACGCTCAACCAGCTCCTCTCTGAAATGGACGGCTTTGACAATCACAAGGGTATCGTTGTTTTGGCCGCAACCAACCGTCCCGAGACACTGGACCAGGCACTGCTTCGCCCCGGCCGCTTTGACCGGCGCATTCCCGTGGAACTTCCTGACCTTGCCGGTCGCGAGGATATCCTTAAGGTGCATGCAAACGATGTCAAGATGGAGCCCGGCGTGGATCTCTCGCTTGTAGCAAAATCCACACCCGGCGCCTCCGGTGCTGACCTTGCAAACATTATCAACGAAGCAGCCCTGCGTGCCGTTCGTATGGGACGTCGCCGCGTTACCACGGAAGACCTTACTGAGTCTGTTGACGTCGTTATCGCAGGCGCTAAGAAAAAGAACGCCGTTCTTACGGAACACGAAAAAGACGTGGTTGCATATCACGAAACCGGCCATGCCATCGTTGGAGCCCTGCAAAAAGGATCGGCGCCGGTAACCAAGATTACCATCGTTCCGCGTACGTCAGGCGCGCTGGGCTTCACCATGCAGGTTGATGATGACGAGAAGCACCTCATGAGCAGAAGCGAAGCCATGAATGAAATTGCGGTACTTTGCGGTGGGCGAGCCGCCGAGGAGCTCATTTTCGGTGAGATGACCAACGGAGCCTCCAATGACATTGAGCGCGCTACCAGCATTGCTCGTGCCATGGTTACACAATATGGCATGTCCGATAAGCTCGGCATGGTTACCCTTTCCCAGCAGCAAAGCAGATACCTTGGCGGTGGATCTGCCCTTACCTGTTCTCAAAAAACTGCCGAGGAGATTGATGAAGAGGTACGCCGTATTGTTGAAGAGTGCCACCAAAGTGCGCTGAAAACCTTGCAAGAAAATCGCTTCAAGCTCCACGAGATTGCGCACTACTTGCAGAAGAAAGAAACGATTACGGGCGAAGAGTTTATGAATATCCTAAATCGGGATAATGGATTTGCTTCTCCGTCAAGCTCAAGTTCGAATACTCCAGGCACGGATATCCACTAAATCAAAAGTCACCGATGAGACTCACGAGGTTTTTCCGTCTTTACGAAAAGCCTCGTGAGCTCGCGGATGAGCACTTAGATACACTTCTCGTACATGCGAGCGATCGACATGCGTATAGAGTTGCGTCGTAGAAATATCAACATGGCCAAGAAGCTCTTGTACCGAGCGCAAATCTGCACCACCCTCTAAAAGATGTGTTGCAAAAGAATGACGCAAGGTATGGGGGTGTAAATTCTCAATACCCACGGCTCGTCCGTACGCAGCAACGGAAGTATGAATCCACTGGCGAGAAAGACGGCCTCCCCTGCGGTTTAAGAACACATAGGGCGACTGCCCGTGAATAAGAAACGCCCCTCGTGCTCCTTCGAGATATTCACGAAGCGCCTCCTGTGCGGTGCCAAAAATAGGAACCACACGTTCTTTTGATCCCTTGCCAAATACGCGCAAAAGCTCTTCATCAAGAAGTACGCCGCGCACCTCAAGCCCACTTACCTCACTCACGCGCAATCCGCATCCATACAACACCTCAAGTACAGCCTTGTCTCGTATGCCACGAGGACTTCTCTCAAACGGCTGGTCGAGAAGTTCTGCGGCCTTCTCGCGAGATATTACATCCGGAAGACGCAATGAACGTGCCGTTGGAGAAAGATCGTCGGCAGGCGACGTTGCACAGATCTGCTCGGCCACCAAAAAGCGGTGGAAATTGCGAATGGCCGCGGTATGGCGCTCCACAGAAGCCGGCGCAAGACCTATCTCTCTGAGCTCCGCAATATAGGTCTCAAGAATCTGCTGCGTTACCGCGCACGGATTAAGTATCCCGCAACTGGAAAGCCAGCCGGCATAACCGTTAAGATCACGCTCATACGCATCGAGCGTGTTGTGGGAGAGTCCCCTCTCAACGGCAACGTAGGCTAAAAATTCCTTGCGCGCTTGAACAAGATCCACGGCAGATCCTTTTCAACAAAAGCGATTCTCATAAAAATACCCGGCACATCCTCACTGAAAGTGTACGTGATTGCTCTACCGTATGGGACGGACATCATGGCGATCAATTTCTTCATGATGGGCAATTGCCGCACGAGCAAACTCACGAAAGAGAGGAGCCGGCGAAGTAGGACGACTTTTAAACTCAGGGTGTGCCTGTGAAGCCACAAACCACGGGTGTACGTCTTTTGGAAGCTCCACCATTTCAACGAGCCTCTCATCCGGTGAAACGCCGGAAATAACCAAGCCTGCCTCACTCAGCTGCTTGCGATATGCGTTATTGAACTCAAAACGGTGACGGTGACGCTCGTAGATAAGCTCACTTCCATACGCTTCAAAGGCAAGGGTTGCAGGCACTACCTTGCAGGGATACGAACCAAGACGCATGGTTCCGCCCTTATCGGTAATGTCTTCTTGATCGGGCATAAGATCAATGACCGGGTAGGCTGTCTCGGGAGCAAATTCAGCCGAATTTGCACCTTCAAGACCGACGACATCGCGTGCAAACTCAATAACCGCCGTTTGCATGCCAAGACAAATGCCGAGATACGGAATCTTTTGTTCGCGAGCCCTCCGTATGGCAACCATCTTACCGTCAACACCACGGATGCCAAAACCACCCGGAACAAGGATGCCGTCCGCATCTTTCAACTCTTCATCAACGCTTTCTTCGGTAAGTTCTTCGCCGTTAACCAGTCGGATATCCATATGGCGACCATAGAAGATTCCTGAGTGGTGCAGTGCCTCAATCACGGAAAGATATGCGTCAGGAAGCTGCGTATATTTACCGACCACGTAAATTCGGGTGGTAGTGGCAAGGGCATTTGCCTTGTGCATTGACGCGGTAAAGTCCTGCCATCCGGACAAATCCGAAACACGCGTATCAAGCCCAAGGCGCTCACAAACTTTGCGGTCAAATCCCTGCTCTTTGAGATGTGCGGGAACGTCATAAATTGAAGGCAGATCATTGTTTTCAAACACGCAGTCAGCATCAACATCACAGAAATTAGCAATTTTTTCACGAATTGACGGCTCAACCGCATGACTTGAGCGACACACAATAAAGTCGGGCTGAATACCCATTGAGCGCAGCTCTTTAACGGAGTGCTGCGTAGGCTTCGTTTTTACTTCATGTGCCGCGGCGATATAGGGCACCAATGAAACGTGGATGATGGCAACGTTGGCCATACCGCGCTCTTTACGGAATTGGCGAATTGCCTCCACAAATGGCTGAGACTCGATATCTCCGATAGTGCCACCAAGCTCGGTAATGACCACGTCGGCATCGGTAACCTCTTCAATACGTGCAAAGCGAGCTTTAATGGCATTGGTCACATGTGGAATGACCTGTACCGTACCGCCCAAAAAATCCCCGGCGCGCTCACGCTGAATAAGCGACTGATAAATCAAACCCGTAGTGAAATTGGACTCACGCGTGAGGTTCTCGTCAATAAAGCGCTCGTAATGGCCAAGATCCAAATCGGTTTCTTTGCCGTCCTCCGTTACAAATACTTCTCCATGCTGAAACGGACTCATGGTACCCGGGTCAACATTGAGATACGGATCGGCTTTCTGCATCATGACCTTATATCCACGAGCCTTTAACAAACGACCCAATGAAGCCGCCGTAATTCCCTTTCCCAGTGAAGAAACCACGCCACCCGTTACAAAAATATGTTTGGTCATGAAATAATCTCCCGTAAACCCAAAGCAAGCCATCCGGCACTGCCAAAACCACTTCTACGGGTCTCTATACTATCGCGTTCTCGTGCAAAGTGTAAGGAAAAAATCAATTGCACATAACGTTAAAACACTCAGGCGAGAAGAACTCGCGCTACCCTGCGTTGGGCGCACCCGCCGCTTCTTTAAGCATCTCACGCGCATGCGCACACGAAGCCTTTGAAAGCGACCCCGAAAGCATACGCGCAATCTCCTCCCCCCGAGCCTCTCCCGAAACTTCGCCAAGCATTGTCTTTGGAAGTGCGTCTTTTGACTTGTGCACCACGTAGTGCTTTTCTCCCATTACCGCTACCTGCGCCAAATGGGTGACTACGATTACTTGGTGTGTCTGAGCAAGACGTGCAAGCACTTCTGCAAGTGCCACCGCAGCGGTTCCTCCAACGCCGGCGTCCACCTCATCAAACACAAGCGTCTTGCAGCCATCCGCCAACCCAAGAACCACCTTACACGCCAACATCACACGCGAAATTTCGCCGCCGGATGCAATCTTGCGCAAGGGACGCGCGCGAAGCTCTTTGCCCGGCTTATACAAAAACTCCACCTGGCTTGGTCCTGCATCAGTCCATTGTGTACGGTTCAGACGTTTGTGTGCAATGGTGATTTCAGCGGTTCCCATTTCAAGAAAGGCCATCTGATGCGTAATCTCTGCCGCAAGTTTGGGTGCGTTATGCATACGCACCTCATCAAGCGCATCGGCGGCTGCCTCAAGATTCTTCTCGGCCGCGACGCACGCCGCCTCTGCCTGAGCAATGCGCTCATCACCGTCCTCAAGAGCATCCATGACCTCTTGGGCTTCTTTGGCATGGGCAAACACGTCTTCCATCGTAGGACCATACGTACGCATAAGACCCTGAAACGCAGCAAAACGCGACTGCAGCCGCTCAAGCGCTTGCTCGTCAAACTCAAGCGTATCGGTGTATGACCGGAGCTCAGAAGCGGTATCCTCCAGGTCAATCAGCGAAGACTCAAGAGTTTCTGCGAGCGTTGCAAGTTTTGTATCAAAAGAGGAGACCCCTCGAAGCGCCGAGAGTGCCTCCGCTATCCTGTCCGTTGCTCCCTCGTCATCAGAGAGGGCACCATGGGCAAGATGGGTGGCCTCCATAAGTGCCTCTGCATGCTCCAAGCGAGGCAGTTGTTCTTGAAGTGCTTCATACTCCCCTTGTTTGGGGTCTACCTCACCAATCTTTCGCACGACAAAGGCTGCTTCTTCTATTTTTGAAGTGGCCGCACTACTCATCGCACGAACACGCTCAAGTTCACTCTGCGCCTGCTTTGCCACCGCCAAGCAAGACCGATAGTGCGCCAGCGCTTCACACGCCTGCGCTCCAATCCATGCATCGAGAAGAGCGACGTGTGTGTGTACGTCCAAAAGACGTTGATGCTCGTGCTGTCCGCACAGATCAACCGTTGTTCCTATTTTTTCTGCAAGTTCTCCTACCGAAGCCATATGGCCGTCAATTTCTACCCGACCACGACCGTCCGTGTTCATACGACGACGTACGATGGTTCCTTCTTCGCCCGAATCAGACAGAAAAAACCGTGCTTCTACGTGAAGCTCATCGCTGCCTTCCCGAATGGCAGTTACGTCACCGCGCTCGCCTATCAAAAGTTTAATGGCAGAAAGCAAGGCGGTTTTGCCGGCTCCGGTTTCACCGGTAAGTACCGTAAGGCCTTTGGCAGGTACGAGAGAGGCCTCTTCGATAAGTGCAACGTTTTGAACAAAAAGCTCGTCAATCATGAGTTATTTGCCTTGCCATAAAACACGCGGGACACTGAGCGATAAAAACTTTGCGCGCTTCGGTCAAGCAAAATAATATCGCCGGGTCCACGCTTTACGGTAGCGCAAATTGCCACCGCTCCATCCGGATGAACAACGTTTTGTCCGTCGGCAAAGAAGTGACAATATGCCGGACGTTCTCGCGACATGGTAATCTCTACGACATCGGAAGACGACGTTAAAAATGCGCGTGCCATAATGGTGTGCGGTGCAATGGGAACACACGACATGCCCGTAAACTCAGGAGTCACAATAGGACCTCCCGCTGCAAGTGCATAGCCGGTAGAGCCCGTAGCGGTGCTGACAATAAAGCCGTCTCCCCTGAGCGTATCAATGTAGTTGCCCGAGACGGAAACGCTGAACTCAATCATGTCTCCGTCCCCACCACGGGAAACCGCAAAGTCATTCAAAGCAAAGCTCTTCTCGTTATATTGGGTGCCGTCCGGCGCCTCGTAAACCGATTCTATCTCCAGCGTAGCTCGCCGCGATACATGAAGCTCTCCTGACAAGGCATCGGTGAGCGTCTGAAGCATTTCATCGGGTGTGGCGGATGTCAAAAACCCCAAATGGCCGTAAGAAATACCGATGATTGGAATTTCTGAATACCCCACGATCCGAGCTGCCCGTAAAAGCGTTCCGTCACCGCCAAGCGAAATAACCAACTGGCAATCGGAAGGATCGACCCTCTTATGGGGAAAAAGTTTTTTATCATGAGCCCATACGACGTCGCAGCCCTGGTCAAAAAGCCATTCTTCCAGCATATGAGCGCTGCTTACCGCTACCTCGCGTGAATAATTAGGGACGAGAAGCACTTTCACGTAGAACCACTCTCCTGTGCCGTATCATCTCAACCAACAACCACCATAAAGTATAGCGAATGCCGCATCTCTATACACGAACAAATGTATGCTTTTTTACCACTGATTCTAAATCTAAGGTTGTCGGGAGACTGCCCTTTTTTCCATATAACAGATACTCGGTGTTTCCCTTTGCTCCGTAAATCGGACTTTCACAAGCGGCAAGAGGCCCCAGTGAAGCTTTCGAGAAGAGCTCTGCCACATGGATAAGTGTCTTTAGGCGCACTGCCGAGCTTCGTACAACGCCTCCCTCGCCAACCTCTGCTTTTTGTGCCTCAAACTGAGGTTTTACCAATGTAATAAAAGCTCCTTGTGGCTTAAGCGTGCAAAGTACTGCGTCCAAGATATTCTCGATTGAAGTAAAAGAAACATCACATACCGCCAAATCGAACGCAGCGCTATATCCCAAAGACGGAAGTTCTACGATATTGGTACGCTCAAGCAGTTTTACGCGGCCATCGTTTCTGAGCGACCAATCAAACTGGGCATACCCCACATCGACAGAGACCACATGACGTGCACCACGCCGAAGCAGACAGTCGGTAAATCCTCCGGTAGAAGCCCCGACATCAAGGCAGGTAAGCCCTTGAGGATCAACACGGAAGGTATCCAAGGCTTTCTCGAGTTTGAGACCTCCCCTGCTTACATAGGGAGTTTTTCCTTTGACATGGAGAAAAATGCCCTCTTCTACCGGCTCACCCGCAAAGCTCAGCCGTCTGTCGTGTGTGGAGACGTCACCCGCAAGGATAGAGCGCAGTGCCGTCTTTGTATCGGGAAACAAGCCCTGACGCACGAGCTCAGCATCAAGGCGGCGCTTGGAAGTGCGCTTTACCACTTAGGCCTCGGCGCTCTCAGACACCGCTTGCGGCGTATCAGCTGTCGCTTGCGACGTATCGGATACCGCGGACTCCGTAGGCTCATCATCATGAGAATCGGTATGCGCATCTGCAAGACGCGCTTCTTCCTCAGCGGTAAACTCCGTGGTATCGACCATGTCTACTGCTTTTGATCCCAAAGCAATGGCTTCATCAAAAAGGTCAAGAGAATGCTCCAGCGAAACATCCTTGTTGCGGACTTGCGACACAATGTCATCAAGACGATCGGTAATTTGATCAAATGTTTGATATGCAGAGGTATCAGGCTTTGCCATGGTTACTCGCCATTCTCTTGAAGCGCGCTCTTCTCGCCCGCACATACACAGCGAGAATGCTCATATACGTCTATACCTTCTGCTATATCGGCGGCTACACGCCCTAAAATGCCATTAATAAAGCGAGGAGATTCATCTCCGCAATACGCGTGCGAAAGCTCGATAACCTCGTTGATGGTTATCGAAACATCGACTTCGGAAATCTCAAGCATCTCATAAAGAGACAGTTGGAGCAGGTTTCTGTCAACGGAGGGCATACGAGAAACGCTCCACCCGTGTGAATAGGCATTCAGTATCATGTCAAGATCGTCTCGAATGCCGTCGGTACCGCAGGCGAGCTTTTCTGCATACGGATCGAGAGGTCCTTCAGAGAGAACGTATTCTCCTTGGAGAACCTCCGCTACGGTACGATTTGTCTGCTCAGCCTGAAAGAGAAGCTGCAGTGCTTGGCTTCGAGCTAATGTGCGGCCAAAGAACTTTGCGCTCAAAGCTACTCCTTGGGAAAGACGAGACTGTCGATATAGACATCAACTGCAGAAATACTGACACCAATCTGTTCGTTCACCGCAGTTGCTACAACTCCGCGAACTTCAGCGGCAAGTTTCGTGAATGGGTAACCGTAAAAAACTGCAAGGTGAACCCCAATATGCAAAGCGTCGTTTTCAACAACCGACTCAACCGCTTGACTTGGAGCAATGGATTTATTGGTAAAGACGTTAATCAGATTTGACGCAATGGTGTCGTTTCCACCTACAGAAGCTACTCCGGCTACACTTCCCGCAGCACGTGAGACTATTGCAGAAACCACTTCTTTTGAAATACCGATACCGGCAATGCGAAGCTCACTATCAGCCATGCGACCTCCTCAACATAGATGCGAGACGTACATTCATGCGTGCATTATACGCGGGAAACAAACTTGCCCACGCGCGTATCAACCTTAATGCGCTCACCTTGATTTAAATACATGGGAACCTGAAGGGTTGCGCCCGTTTCAACGGTGGCAGGCTTTGAGCCACCCTGCACCGTATCTCCCTTAAAGCCCGGATCGGTCTCCGTAATCTCAACCTCAATGAACATGGGAGGCTCAACACCAAGAAGCTCGGTGTCAGCGTAAAGAAGCTGGCACGTATCATTCTCCTTGAACCAAACGCTCTTCTCGCCAATAAAATCAGCAGGAACGGCAATCTGGTCATAGGTCTCGTTGTCCATAAAGTAATACGACTCACCGTCATTGTAGAGATACTGCATCTCTTTGGTGATGAGCTGCACGTTTTCAAATTTGGTTCCGGCGTTGCAGGTCTGATCAATGACACGACCACTTTTAAGGTCACGGATCTTGTAACGGACAAACGCTCCGCCCTTACCGGGTTTTACGTGTTGAAATTCCACGATTGTGTAGTACTTGTCGTTAATCTTAAGGCCCATGCCATTTCTAAAATCTGCCGTACTAATGGTTGCCACGTCTATCTCTTTCTTCTTGTATGTCGCGAGAAGTGCTTGGATTGTCTCTCCAAAACACGGGCGATCGGGTATATGCATGGTGCATTTTAGCAGTTTTGGGAAGCTACATGTCCCGGCTCTGTCGTTTTGTACACGAAAACCAAGACTGTCGATAAAATGCTACTTCTTTTTTCGGGAATCTCGTATGAGGCTCAATGCATGCGGAAGCGACAGCAATCCGTGCTTAAACACATACCAGAAATTCGGAGACTGAAGAAGCTTGTCTTCTCCAACATGGGTGCGAATAGCGCGAAGAGTCGCCTTGTTGTCACGAGTGGAAAAAGAATACGTACCATTTTTCTTGGTAAAAAGAGCAAAGCGAGAAATGGCTTTTCCCTTCCCTATAACCGAAGCGGCTACATGATCAACCTCATCCCACGGGATCTGGATATAGTCCTCGGGATTTTTCTCGTTATAAAACTCAAACGCTTTGTTGCCGATGAGAACATCCCCATAGGTTGTCAGACCGTGAAACGAACTTGCTTTTATAGTCAAATCAACACTGCTGTTTTGAGACTGTGCCATAGCTTCCTTTCAAAATGGGTCGCACCCATTGTAGAGTGCGACCCACCTTTATACAGGCTACCTGTAAATACGTTGGTATCCTACGCGCATCTTATTACATGAAGTTAAAGAAGCGACCAATAACACCAACGGCAAAGAGCGCCAAGATGATGACTATTGGGGAAACCTTCTTCTTTAACAAATAGCAGCACAGAAGCGTCAGGCCAACCGCAGCAAGACCGGGAATCAACGAATCAAGGTTCTGCTGAAGCGTTGTGACCTTCATTTGCTCAAGGCCGGTTGGTCCAAGCTGTGCGTACAAGCTCAGTGCCTTATGAATTCCGTCAGCTCCTGCAGGAATGCTTGACCAATCAATATATGCACCCGCCTGCTGAGGGATGTTAGAAACTATCGGGGTAAATGAGATGGAAACCCAACGCTCAACCAATGCACCGATGATAAACATACCCAAGATAGATGCGCCCTCGGTAACCTTACCGAGCATACCGCCGGAAAGATCGGAGGAAATGGAAGCACCGGCCTTATAGCCAAACTCCTGGGTGTACCAGAGGAAGGCAAGACGGATAACATTCCACAACACGAAGAAAAGAATGGGGCCGAGAATTGAGCCGCCAAGCGCCAAAGAGGCGCCCAGAGCGCCCAAAATGGGGCGAACGGTAAACCAAAATACCGGATCGCCAACACCGGCCAAAGGTCCCATCATACCAACCTTGACGCCCTGAATGGCAACGTCATCGATAGGCTCACCATTGGCGCGACCCTCTTCGAGTGCAAGCGTAACACCGATGACCGGTGCGGATACATATGGGTGTGTGTTGTAGAACTCAAGGTGGCGCTTGAGAGCTGCAATCTGATCTTCCTTCTTAGGATAGAGTTTCTTGATTGCAGGAATCATCGAAAACGCCCAGCCGCCATTTTGCATACGTTCATAGTTCCAAGAACCCTGAAGGTATTGATGACGAATCGCTACCGCCATGCGGTCTTTCTGAGAAAGCTGAATCTTTTCTGCCATTGTTATCACACTCCTTCAGGATTAGTAGTTGTCGATGATGTCACCGAGGGGATCGCCTGATCCACCGCCGGAACCACCGCCCTGCTTTGCAAGGTCTTTGAGGCCGATATAAATAATGGCCAAGCAAACACCGATAACACCAAGGGCAATAAGAGTAAGTGGCTGAATGGCTGCAAAAACAAAGCCAAGAGCAAAGAATGGCCAAACCTCGCGAGTAGCCATCATGTTAATAACCATTGCATAACCAACGGCAGCAACCATACCGCCGCCAACGGCCATACCACCGGTCAGCCATGCAGGCATGGCGTTCAGTGCGTCAGTCACGATGGCGGGATCAATAAAGCACAAAGCCGCAGCAGGAATTGCAATACGAGCGCCCTGCATGCAGATGGCTACAATATGCCATGCTTCAATGGCACCAAAATTGCCCTTCTCGGCAGCTGCGTCCATGGCATGCACGATACCGGTTGCAATGGTACGGGCAATCATGGTCAAGAAAAGACCTGCAACGGACAGAGGAATTGCCAAAGCAATAGAGGTGTTAATGGCGGCTGAGGTATCGGTATCTCCACCATTGAGCGCAAGCACCATAATAATGGCGGAAGCAACCGAGGCGAGCGCTGCGTCAGGAGCAACGGCGGCGCCGATATTTGCCCAACCAAGAGCAATCATCTGAAGCGAGCCACCCAAAATAATACCTTCAGCGGGATGGCCGGTCACAAGACCGATAAGTGTGCAGGCAACAAGAGGCTGATGGAATTCCCATTCATCAAGAATGCCCTCCATGCCGGCGAGAAAAGCGACAATAACGACGAGTAATATCGTAATAGGCGTCATGTCTACCTCCTTCAATTACTTTTGAGCAGCAAGCTCGGACGTGGCCTTCTTAAGCATTGCATCAAAATTCTCGGCGCCATCGGCAGGAACCTTACGGACATCGAACTTGACCCCGTGATCCCTGATGGCTTCAAGGGTCTCAATGTCCTTCTTGTCCATAGCTACCGCATTGGTAACAACAACCTTACCAACGGAGTGCGCCATAGATCCGAGGTTGGCTTCTTTAATGTCAACGCCGCCTTCAATGGCTCGAAGCATATCCTGCGGGGTTTCAAAGAGCAGCATGGCTTTGGTGTTGCCGAAGCGAGGATCGTGTGCAATCTCGATGATCTTCTTGATTGGTACGACGTGTACATGAACTCCTGGAGGAGCTGCCTGAACAATCATCGTCTTACGCAGTTCATCATTTGCAACGCCATCGGAGCAGACGATGATACGATCCGGCTTGGTCATCTTGGTCCACGTGGTTGCCACCTGACCATGCAACAGACGGGTGTCAATACGTGCGAGAACAATCTTGAGCTTACCGTCTCCGATAACCGTTCCCTCGGGAATGGCTCCGCGGGAGGCGACTGCAGGTGCCTGAGCGGAAGCTGTGGCATCTTTTGGTTCAAGGTCTTCCGGCTTGATCTTTACACCCGAACGAGCCTCGGGGAAGATCTCTTTTACCACCTCTTGTGCGGTTGTGGCGCCCAAACGAGAGCCATACGCTGCCACCAACATGGGAAGATTGAGACCGGTAACGGCCACCCAATCCTCTTTGTTCTGCTCCTCAAGAATACGGGAAACCTGGTTGAAGGGAGTGCCTCCCCATAGATCAACCAAGAAAAGTACGTGTTCTTGATCTTCAAGCGTGGCAATTGCATCAAGAAGCTTTTGGTGCAAATCATCCGGCCCCATATTGGGTGTAAGGGTGACAGCAACCACACCCTCCTGTGGGCCAAAGATCATACCGCCAGAATCTTGTATGCCCTCGGCAAACTTACCATGGCTGGCAAGAACGATACTAACCACTTCTACCTCCTTTTAAGTGTTGCCGCAAACATTACCTCATACGTGTCCGGCTTTACATAACCGGACAATGTGCTTTTAATTTTATTACTTCTTCAGAAATTATGTTGCTATTTTTATAGCTATCTAAAAATTCTAAGAAGCACCTGCTTAGCAATCTATCACCATAAGATCATGCGTAGACTGAGTGAAGACATCGTAGCCGTCCTCGGTAACCACTCCAAAGTCTTCCAAGCGGATACCAAACTTACCCGGCAAATAAATGCCCGGTTCGTCGGTAACAACAGAACCGGCAGGAAGAGGTTTGTTATAGCGAGCGTTGCAGAACGGACGCTCATGAATCTCGACACCAACGCCGTGACCCAAGCCATGTCCGAAATACTCACCATACCCTGCATCGGAGATGACCTTAACGGCAAGGTTGTGGATATCAGAGCCTAAAACACCCGCATGAATTGCACTCGCGCAGGTCTCGTTTGCAAGACGCACAACGTCATAGACATGCTGCTGCTCTTCGGAAGGCTGACCGAGTACGACGGTACGCGTCATATCCGAGTGATAATCCAGATATCCCGCACCATAGTCCATAACGATCATATCGCCCTTCTCCACCACGCGCTCGCCAGGCTGTGCGTGTGGATTGGCACCGTTAGGACCGGAGGCCACAATGGAGTCAAAAGAAAGTGCATCCGCGCCGTGAGAAAGCATGTAATTCTCAAGTTCGGCGCGAATCTGCTGCTCGGTAAGACCCGGCTTGATGTAGTCAAGCATGTGCAAAAACGCCTTATCGGTAATGCTCTGAGCATGACGCATGAGTTCAATTTCGGCAGGGTCTTTGACAATCCGAAGATCGGCGATGGCACCGTGCATACGAGGCATCAATGCAGAAACGCTCCGATCGGCAAGTTCTCGCTCAAGATCGTCAAAAAATGCCAGTTCAACGGTATCCTCGACAGCCACCACACGGGCACGGGAAGTTGCCACATGCCGTGCTGCCCATGCCGCATGGCCGATGTTGTCCATATCAATCTGCCAAGGAGTATCGTTGCCCAAGCGATCCTTAAAGGTGCCAAAGTAGCGAGAATCCGTATGCAGATAGAGTTCATCGGACGTAATAAACGCCGTGTGGGCGTCCTCAAAGTCAAACGTACGCTCAGAGTCCGTCAGCCACCGAAGATCCGGGTTATGCCGAAGAACAACCGCATCATAGCCCTTCTCGGCCATAACCTCGCGAAAACGGGCAACCCGCTTTGCGCCAACCTGTGCATTTGCCATATAACATCCCTTCTCGAGAATGATTAAAACCGCCGTTATAAAACGCTGTGGCGAGAAGTGCTTCTTACGCTATGCCCTGTGTGCGTCACACCATGCCTGTGCATGTTCGCAGAGAAGATCTTCATCGACCGATGACAGTCTTACACGACTTATATCAAGGGGCAAGACAATCATAAAACGATTTGTCGAACGGAAACATTCGGCTTTGAGTGCCGCAATCATTTGTTCTGCGCTGATATCGCACGTTACCGATCCTATTCCCAACTTCTCCAAGAGTTCGTCTTGGGCGAGCATATCGTCAATGTCCAAATCTTCTTTGGCTACCGAAATCCGTGCGGCAAAACGAAGCCCATCGGCAAAAAGCGCCGCACGTGATTGGCCGGGAACAAAGCTCTCCATTGCATACATAAAATCGAAACCATACTGTACCGACTGCCTGATGGCAATTGCCGCCGATGCAGTGAGACGCCCGCGCACCTTTATTGCATCAGCAATCTGCTCGGCCATGGCATCGAGATTGCCTTCCCGCAGGTCATCGGCGGTATCCCATACACGGCTAAACGCCGTTACGCTTTCCGACATTGCTGTTGACACCATAAGCGCACGCGCAAAATTGGCATGTTCATCGTCAGGACCCAAAGGAATCGTATCCAGATCAACAAAACAGTATCGAGCAACTCCGGGACACGTAATGGTCCGCGGTCTGTCTGCCATAACGCTCAGCGCCCTTGGCTGCACGCAAGACAGTGTTGCCGCCTCCAAATCAAGCGGCACCAGCACAAGAGAAACACCTCCGCACCATGCATTTGCCACAAACGATGCACTTGATACGACTCCCGAATCACCAATTGCGACAAGTAAGTCATCGCCGGTAAGCCCTGCCTCAGCAAGCTGCGAGAAGAGCTTCTCGGCTTGGTTATATGAAGTTGCCTGCTCGCCATCGGGCATGGGGTACTTTTTAACAATAAAGCCAACCGTTGTAAGATCGTGCGTGAGAAGCTCCACGATATCATCCGGAACGGACGTTGAATATGTAATGACACAGCGCTCCGGATGACCTACCGCAACTCGCATCTCCGCGCTAAAACTATCAAGAACACCGGAGCCTACACGCAAGGCCATGGATCCGATGGGAAGAGAAACCCACTGCTTGATATAGGTAGGCTCAAGCTCCTTATTCATAAAAGACCCCTTTCCCAGAGCAGCTTGCCTGAAGCCAAGGTAACTTGCTGGAATGTTTTTTCTCGTATGTCAATGGTTATATCAGCGGCCGCTTCATAAAGTGGACGTCTATGCTCATAGAGACGGCGCGCATGATCGAGTGTTCCTAAATCGGGACGACGATCAACCCGCTGAATTTGTCGCAGTGAATCTTCAAGGCTACCGTCGAGATACACAATGACTCCCATCTCATGCATGAGCTCAACGTTTTTTGCTCTCTCAACGATACCTCCCCCACAGCTCACCAAGAGAGATTTTTTTGATCGAAGATCCCGCAAAACTTTGGTCTCTATGTCGCGAAAGTAAATCTCTCCGTCTGTGGCATATATATCACCGAGCAATCTGCCCGCAGCCTTTTCAGCCAAGCGATCCGTGTCAACATATCTGCGGTGAAACATCTCGCCCAAATTACGCGCCAAAGTTGACTTGCCTGCACCCAAAAATCCTACAAAGAAAATATGGTCACAGCCCTCATGAACGATATATCTTGTGTCGTCAAACTTCAAAATCCCTCCAGACAATCAAGAAAAGTGTATCATCTGGCGGCAACGTCCGGTGAACTCTATTGGGGTTTATTCTTCCCCTTCAAATTTTACATGGCCCAAAACAATACGCTCCACATGACGCAAAAGCTTCGTATACCAAAGATCAACTTCCGATTGTGGGCGCACGAGAATTGTTTTGACACCGGCCAAATTCCCTGCCGCAATGTCGGTAAAAAGTTGATCCCCAATGAGAACGGTCTCATGTTTTTTGACGCCAAAACGCCGAAGTGCCGCAAAAACTGCAGTAGGAAGAGGCTTCAGGGCACAGCCAACACCGTCAATTCCAAGTTCGCGCGCACTTCTCTGCACCTGATCAAGATGGATGTTGTTGGAGACAAGACAAAGCGTCAATCCTTTTGATTGCGCATACTCAAACCAAGAACAGACATCTTTGGGAGCCACCTTGGCGTCTCTTGGTACACAGGTATTGTCTCGATCGAGAAGAACGAGTTTAATCCCACCATCTACCAGTGCATCAACGTCGATGCGATCAACCGATGCAACATATGCTGACGCAGAAAAGATCCCCATGGCTCTATGCTTTGTCCTTTGAATTTTGAATTGCCTCAAGGTGCTCATCGTAGGTTTTTGAGAATACGTGCTCATTTTTGGTAATCCAGAAATACAGGTATTCCGTTGTATTGGGCTCAAGAGCCGCTTTGATTGAATTGAGTCCCGGCGAGCAGATGGGTGTGGGCGGAAGTCCGTCATGAGCGTAGGTATTGTATGGATCGTCCGTCATGCTTTGCAGCTCATCGGCAGTTGCCTCACGGCCAAGTGAGTACGCCAGTGTTGTATCACTTTGCAGGGGCATATCCTGCGACATACGGTTATACAGAACCGATGAGACGTTTCCCCTGTCTTCTTGATTTGAGGCTTCTTTCTCAATGATTGATGCTACCGTAAGGATTTGCTGATCGGTAAAGTCAAGACCGTAGCGAGCTTTTAAGTTGATCCGAGCCGCATCAAAATTAACGTCCTCGATCTCTTGCTCATACTGGTCAAGCATGGCGCGAATGACGCTGTTGGCATCAGGAGTGCCGTCAAGGTTATACGTCTTTGGGAAGAGATATCCCTCAAGTGAATCATTGGCGTTGACGGCATCCTGTAAAAACGGATATTCATCTACGTAGTTTGATGCTTTGGCTTGAGCCATAAAGTCGTCCTTCGAGATACCGTAGTACTTCTCGACAGCTTCTGCTACCTGCGAAACGGTGTATCCTTCAGGAATGACCAAGCCCTCAGCGGCAACGTTTGGTCCCTCGGACAACAAACGTATAATCTCTGCCGGCGTCATACCGGTAACAATCTTATACGTACCGCTTTTAATCGTCTGATCTGCCTGTTGCTTTTTCAGTTGCGCAAGAAATTCAGCTTTGTTTGCAATGACTTTATTCTTGTACAGGATATCCGCAACGGCAGACGCACCCGCTCCGTCAGGAATTGTTACGGTTACCTCTTCCCCGTTTGTTATGGTCTGTGTTGGATTGACGGCATCGGTGATTTTTGGAATAACCACAAAGATAAAAATACCTGCGGCCGCTACGATAAGTGCCAGCGTAAGCAGAGCCATAAATACCCTTGACCGACGGCGCGCCTGCTTGTTTCGGTGATTGATGGCTCCGCGAGCCGCTCTTTTAGTGGCAGCGGCACTCCGAGTTGAAATATGCGCCATCTTCAAGGGAGATTTTACCCGTGTGGTTTCCAACTCGGATCTTACTTCCGTAGTATCCTGCAGCGTCTCTTTCGCTACGGCACAATCTTCGAAGCGCTCCTCTGAAGCTTTTGGGACCTCTTTGCCCTCTTTAAAGTGTGTTCCGCTAACAAAAGATGTATCGGTTTCAGGCTCAACTGCCATTTATTCTCCCTCAGTCGCGCTGCGATCAAGCCAAGCTTGTAAAAACAGTGATGCAGCCACCATATCAACTTTGCCCCGCATGGTCTTCTCGCTGAGCCCTTGTGCTCGTAAGATTCGTTTAGCCTCTGAAGAAGACAATCTTTCATCGGTTAATTCTACTGGAAGACCCGTCTGGTCGGCAATTTTTTTTGCCTGTTCTATGATTTTTTGCGCCTGAGGTCCCTCTTCTCCCGAAAGTGTAAGGGGTTTTCCGCACACCAAAAGCTCAGGCTCCCAATCTTCAAGCACCAATCTAAAAGAACGCGCATACGAGAAGACCTCTTGAGCCGGAAGTACGCATACCGGAGATGCAATACGACCATCGGGATCGCTTACCGCAATCCCGACTCGCGCATCCCCGATATCCAACGCCAAGACCCTCATGAGCCTATATTCCGAGCTTTTGTTTTGCCGCCTCAAGTGCCGCATCAATACCCGAGATATCAACGCCTCCGGCCTGAGCCATGTTTGGACGACCGCCGCCGCGACCTCCCACCAAGCCGGCAATATCTTTGATAAGAGCGCCGGCGCTAAAGCCTGCGGTCACTGCCGTATCCGTTGCCCCCGCGAGAAGAGCGACTTTTTTATCGGGCGTTACGGATGCGATAACGCACGCCACGGGATGGCCGTCTGAGGCATCTCGTATTCCGTCCCAAACGGAACGCAGATCTTTGCCGGAAAGATCGTCAAGCCTTGTAATGACGCAGCGATAACCATCAAGCTCATGGGCATTATGCAGCGCTTCCGCTATCCGGTTTGAACCGGCGCCAACCGTTGCCGCCTCTGCTTTTTTATGTGCCTCACGAAGATCGCTTTGCAGCTGTTCAACGCGGGCAGCCACCGCTTCGGGGCGAACCTTTAAACCATGTGCAACCATATCAAGCTGGACAAGACGCTCATCTACATAGCTGATAGCACCCATCGAGGTTACCGCCTCGATACGGCGGGAGTTCGCACCAACGGAACTCTCGGATACGATCTTAAAAAGACCAAGTTCAGCGGTGTTTTTCGCATGGGTTCCACCGCAAAGTTCCCGAGAAAACGGATGGTCTTCCGCTCCCACCGAAACAACGCGGACCACATCGCCGTACTTCTCGCCAAAAAGTGCCACTGCACCTGCAGCTTTGGCTTCATCGATGTTCATGATCTGAGTGACAACAGGTTTGGCAGCAAAAATCTCGGCATTAACCATTCCCTCAATGCGGGCAAGCTCGTCTGAAGTGAGCGCTTCAAAATGCGTAAAATCAAACCGCAGACGATCAGGGGCAACAAGCGATCCTGCCTGATTCACATGGGAGCCAAGTATCAGTTTGAGAGCCGCATCAAGAAGGTGCGTTGCGGTGTGGTTGCGGCGGATAAGCTCGCGGCGGCCGGCATCAATCGCGGCTACTAGGACATCACCGGTATGAAGCTCTCCCTCTTCTACCTGCCCCACATGAGAGGTAAGGTTGCCTTCCTTGTGCTTTGTGTCACTTACTTGGACAAAAAGATTATCCGCCGAAAGCGTACCGGTATCCCCTACCTGACCGCCCATCTCCGCATAGAATGGTGTACGATCAAGCACTACCTCAACCTCATCGCCCGCGGCCGCACAATCAACTTCTTGTCCGTCTTTTACCAAAGCGACAACCCTACAGCCTTCCAGTTCATTGTGGTCATAACTGTCAAAGACCGTTTCGTCAAGGCGATCGGAAAGCGCCACCCACACTGACTGTGCTTTGCCCCACGCATCGCGATTGGCATTTGCACGGGCGCGCTGCTTTTGCTCTGCCATTGCGGCGTCAAACTGCGCCTCATTAACGACATGTCCCGCACGGGCCGCAATCTCACGCGTAAGGTCGATGGGAAAACCGTAGGTGTCATGAAGCAGGAAGGCCACATCTCCGGAAAGACGCTCATCTCCGGTAAGCTTTTTCAGCTCATCTTCCAGTTTGGACTCACCGGCTTCAAGCGTTGTGCCAAATCGCTCTTCTTCTGCCGTCAAAATGCCTTCAATAAGTGCGCGTTTCTCAACAAGCTCAGGATACGCATCTCCAAGCAGGCGAACGACCTCATCCGCATATTGAGCCATAAATGTTTTCTGGATACCCACGAGACGGCCATGATACACCGCGCGGCGCAGGAGCCGTCGTAAGATATAGCTGCGGCCTTCGTTTCCGGGCAGAATTCCGTCGCCAATCATAAATGACACCGCACGGCTGTGGTCGGCCAAAATACGAAGACTTCGGTCAACCTCTTCGTTTCCGGCTTGATAACGCTTACCCGAAAGCTTCTCACCAAGCTCAATGAGAGACGTCATAATATCGCCCTCATAGTTGGAACCCGCATGCTGCATGATGGCGGCAATACGTTCAAGGCCCATGCCGGTATCAATGTTGCGGTGCGGGAGCTCCGGCATGGAGCCGTCTTCTTGACGATCGTATTGCGTAAAGACAAGATTCCAAAATTCAAGGTAGCGGTCTCCGTCATCGCCGGGCTTCTCGCCGGAAAACTCAGGGCCTTGATCGAAGTAAATCTCAGAACAAGGGCCGCACGGACCCGTTGGACCGGCTGCCCAGAAGTTGTCCTCCTCACCCAAACGAGAAATATGATCCTCGGCAACACCTAACGAGTGCCAAATCTCGGCAGCCTCATCATCATCGGTAAATACCGTAAAATAAAGACGATCAAGCGGCAGACCAAGATGCTCTGGACTTGAAATGAACTCCATGGCCCATGTACACGCATCTCGTTTGGTATAACCTCCAAACGAGAAATTGCCCAGCATTTCAAAGAAGGACAGGTGACGATTATCGCCGATGTTGTCGATGTCATTGGTGCGCAAACACTTCTGACATGAAGTGGCACCAATCTCCTTCATCGTTTTAATGCCTTGATAGTACTCTTTGAACTGATTCATGCCCGCATTGGCGAGAAGAAGCGAGGGGTCTGAGGGTACCAGTGACGATGAGGGATATACCTTGCATCCCTTTGACTCAAAGAAGACAAGGAAATTCTCGCGAATCTCAGCTGTGGTCATGGTCTTGTAATTAGACATATAAAGTGCTCCAGTTCTATTTCTCTTTCGGCGAAGACGACTTGTTTTCGGCTTCTGAGTCTACCGTACTCGGCGCTTGTTGGTCGCCTACATTTTCAGGAGTTGGAAATTTTGAAAAAACTTTTGCAATATCTTCGGCAATATTGATTGCTTTTTCTGGCTTTTCATCTGCCTCGGCACGAACCGCCTCGCTCTTGTCGACCAAGCGCGTAGACTCAAAGAACGAATCGTCATCCAAAGCATCAAACGCAGGATGAATATTGCCGTCTGCGTCATGAAACGGCGTACTGTTAAAAAGCGCTCCATCATAGGAGACAATCTGTCTGCCGGTATGCGCCTCGAAGTAATATACAAAAACTCCTCGAAGAGCTGCAGTGATAGGAATGGCTAAAATTGTTCCCACAATGCCCCCGAGGGCACCGCCAATCATAATGCCTACGAGAGAAAGCCCCGGGTGCACCTTAACGCTTGAGGCCATGACCACGGGAGACAGGACATTGTCTGTTACGTTTTGAGCGACGACAAGAACTAAAAGCGTCCAAAGCCCGAGCATTGGACTTTGTAATACCGAAAGAATCAACGCAATACCGGCAGAAAAAACAGGGCCAACAACCGGTATGATATGCAAAACACCCACAATGGTACCGATAAGCCCTGCATAGGGGTTTTGGATACACAAACAACCAACATAGGCAAGTACACCGTTTGCTATCGACGTCACAATGGTGCTGCGCATATATCCGCCAACGGAACGGCTTAAAATGGCAAGAAGCAGCCTCACTTCATCGTCTCGCTGAGGACCCGCAATGACAGCCAGCTCTCTTACCATAACGGGATAATCCTTGGCAAGCCAATACGCGAGTACCAGTCCTAAAAAGAAACTCATGAAGTGCTCGCCTAGCGTGGAAATATTGCTCAGGGCATTTGTGGAAAGCCACCGAAACGCTTCCCCCGCAAACGAAACACCAAGATTGGATGCCTGCAAAATAATCGAATTGACGGTACTGCGAACAGCCGAATTTCCTATGGCGTCATAGGTTATCCACGCTTCTTGCACCATATCTTGAATCTGCCTTGCATACAGAGGGGCGTTTCTCAGCAAGATGAGCGATTCGTCTATCAACGGCTGCGCAATTAACGCAATAAAGCCTACAAGAATAAGCAACACAACGATAAGCGCAATGAGTGCCGAAAGAGCACGCGGCACCTTCCACGTCTCAAGCTTATTGGTAAGAGGCGCACATATAAATGCAACAATTCCACCAATGGCGAGAAGCTCTACCGCTTGACCCACGCTTCCAAGCGCCATAATTACCACAACAAACACACCGGCCATACCAAGCAAAGCCCACGCAACAATACCGCGGCGTCGCCATGCCGATTCATTTACCAAAGGAACGCTGGTAAAGCGCTTGTTTTTACCTTGCACAAGCCTCTCCTCCGGCCCTATCGGGCCACACTTTCAGGATCGATCTTTTCTTGAATGCGTTTGAGCGTACGTCTCAGAAGACGAGATACCTGTACTTGGGAAATACCGAGTTTTTCGGCAATTTCAACCTGTGTCAAGCCTTCAACAAAACGCATCCGAATAATCTCTTGTTCTCGAGGAGAAAAATCAGCAATGGCATCTTCCAAGACAATTCGATCGTCAGATCCGGCAAGCGCTTCGTCTTCAGTAATGTACTGATCAATAATGGAGGGGGCTTCATCGCCGTCAACCGATGATCCTCCACCCTCAAGAGGAACCGAGCTATACGCACCTGAAGACTCCATCGCCTCAAGTACCTCATCGACGGAAACCCCAAGTTTTTTGGCAATCTCCTCAATGGAGGGGCTGCGTTGAAGCTCTGTCGTGAGCTCATCGGCTATTTGGTTCACTTTTGCAGACAACTCTTGCAGGCGACGAGGAACCCGAACAGACCAGCCCTTATCGCGAAAATGACGCTTGATCTCTCCCATAATGGTAGGTGTGGCATACGTAGTAAACTCAAGACCTCTTGAAGGATCAAAGCGGTCAATCGCTTTGATAAGACCGATTGTTCCAACTTGAATCAAATCATCAAGCGGCTCGCCACGGTTTTTGAATTTTGAAGCCAAAAAGCGCACGAGATTAAGATGGCTCACGATAAGCTGATCTCTTACCTCGGAATCATGCGTCTCTTGATACTGCGCGAAGAGCTTGCGCGTACGGTCTTTATCCCATGCGGGAGTACCCCTAGAAATCCTACGTGCCGCCCTGCGTGCCGCTTTTTGTTTGGCAGCATCGTTATCCGGCATAAGGTCCGCCTGTCACCTTAAGAAGGTGGAGTGTATAGCCTTCATCGTTAAGAGAAAAATCGTCACAAATTGCCGAAAGAAGTAACTCGACAAGCTCCAAAGGCTGGCTCTCAGCTGCATCTCCACAATCCTCGGGATCTTTCTCGCCAAGGCTAAAGTCCATGGCTATGGAGCCATCTTGCAAAGTAAATATAACTTCAACGTTTTCTGGCTGCGTGCCGCAGGCATACACAAACCCTTCCTCAGCAGCCATACGAATATCTTCAAGCTCATCGACGTTCATACCCACAAGAACCGCTAAATTTGCGGCAGTCATACGAACCGAGCGAGCAAAGGTACCATCAGTTGGAACCGTAAGGGTTACGACCTTTTGATTCATCCCCACCACTACTCTTTATCTTTTGACGGTTTGGCATCATGTGCGGTATTTGCCACAAAAGAGGATTTTGTTCCTTTAGCCTCATCACCATAGTCAACATATGCAGGGCCGTCATGCTTTGGCTTTGGAGATGTTCTCTCCTGAGACAGCAAAGGAAGCTCTTCCAAAACTTCATCCGTTCCTTCTCTTGCTTCTTTTGAAGCACCGTGAAGGCGAGCCTGAGCGGCAGCGGCAAGCTTTGAGGGATTTACCACAGAGCCAATACCGCTTCCGAGCTTAGAAACGGAATCGACGACACCGCTTACCGCATCTGAGGCGGCTTTGCTTACGGTTGCCGTTACTGCCGATGCGGCTCCTGACACCGCAGCAACATCTCCTAAAACCACATTAAGGCTCTCAAGAGAGGTATTGGCACTATCAACGGTAGTATCAATCTTTTCCATAAGAGCAGGAATCTGCTTGATTGTGGGATCAAGGTCATCCATCATGCCGTCAAGTTTGGCTATGATGGGCTGCGCCTGCTCGATAGTCTGATTAGCCGAAACGGTTACCTCTTCAATCGACTTGCGTGCCGAACGCACCGTCAAGGCAATTTCAACTACCGCCCAAATACCGGCGATTACCAAAAGTATCAGTACGATATCTATGTAATTCATTGAGTACCTCTCCTTACAGACGATGCAGTACCACGGGGCAAGCAATCAGTGACAGTTCCTATTCTACCCATCTCAAACTACTTTGACCCTTTGGGCTTGGATTTTTTGTTTGTTTGTGAAGATGTTGTTTCCCCTCTGTCGCGGGCAATGGCCTCAAGCCTCCACGCCTCCCAACCTCGATCAGACGGCGAGAAGAACGCGCCACGGGAAAGACCTTTGGGCAAGTAGCGCTGCTCGACCCATCCTCCGGGGTAATTGTGGGGGTACAGATAGGCTCCATACTCATCCGAACCGGGTCTGTGACGATCTCGCAAATACGGAGGAACCTCACGGCGAGGACCTTTTCGCACTTCTGCCAAAGCAGCGTCAATGCCTGCTTCAGCGGCATTTGATTTGGGAGCCAATGCCATATAGAGTACCGCTTGGGCAAGATTGATACGGCACTCCGGATATCCGATGACTTCCGCCGATCGAAACGCCGCCTCCGCAATAAGCAAGGCCTCCGGATCGGCATTACCGATATCTTCGGACGCCAAAATCATAATACGGCGAGCAATAAATTTAGGATCTTCTCCGGCATCAATCATACGTGCAAGCCAATAAAGAGCGGCGTCGGGATCAGATCCTCTCATGGACTTGATAAAAGCGGAGATAACGTCATAGTGCATATCACCCGCCTTATCATAGGGCAGGCCGCGGCGAGGATTTGCCTCCAAAACATGCTGCAACGTAATAACAATGGATTCTTTTTGGTCTGCACCCTTTGCCTCGGTATTTTCAGCCGGAGACGCCATCTGGCTCGCAAGCTCAAGAGACGTAAGAGCCGCTCTTGCATCGCCGGCCGCAAGGGTAACAATCTCTTGCAGCGCATCGGGATTAAGCGTATACGCGCCCGCAAGACCATCAGAACTTTCACATGCACGCTCAATCAGATGAGAAATGGCTTCATCATCAAGCGGATAGAGCTCCACGACGCGAGAGCGTGAAATCAGTGCGCTATTAACCTCAAAATACGGATTTTCCGTAGTGGCGCCGATAAGCACTACCGTACGATCTTCCACTGCATGGAGCAGTGCATCTTGCTGCGAGCGATTAAATCGATGGATCTCGTCAATAAATAGAATCGTACGCGTTCCTGCGGTAAGAAGACGAGACTCAGCGGCCTCTATTTCATGACGCAAGTCTTTTACCGTACCCGTAATTGCCGAAACCTCAACAAACGCCGCATGGGTGCTGTTTGCAATAATATGCGCGAGCGTTGTCTTTCCGGTACCCGCAGGCCCATAGAGCAGCACAGAAGAAAGGGTATCGTGCTCAATGGCGCGACGCAGCCATGAACCCTCGCCCACCGCCTGCGTCTGTCCCACATACCCCTCAAGTGTCTGGGGCCTCATGCGAGCGGCAAGGGGCGCATTTGCGTGCTTGGCAGCACGATGTATGCCTGAAAACAATGTATCCATACATCTATTGTAACGAACCGACTGCCAAGAGACACCTGCACTTACACATAAACCCCATCCCCAAAATAAGATCTTTGAGGAAACAGCTTGCGAGCTTCCGGAAAGAGAGCTTCGCAGGTTGCTACAAAGTAATCATCAGTCATTGCAGAGATGAAATCCACCACGACACGATGGGGATCTCGTTCCCAATCATAGGTATTGCCGTAATAGGAAAGATGTCTCTGAAGTGGCTCTATATGATGCTTAAACAGAGCGTGTGACGTATTTCCTGAGGCAAGAACAGAAAGCTCATAGTCATAAAGCCTGGCAAAAAGGTCTTTAATATCCTCAGAAAAATCTCCATTGGCCTCCGCTGAACCATAGATCTTCTGATAATTCTCACGTTTAGCACGCTTCATCTCTTGAAATGCCGCTTCACTCATTGAGATGCGGTTCTTACCAAAACTGTGCTCAATAATATCCGCCGTAAAGGCAGAAAGAGCCCACGTATTATACGCACCACCAAGACCGTCATCAAAGGACTTTTCAGTGGCTGCGCCGGCACGAATGGCATCTTGGCGATCTTTTCCCACATACGCAATGATATCTGAGATGCGCACCACACAGCCTTCAAGCGTCATAGGCCGCAGATGACTAATGGCCTGAGCTCCTCTCACCCAGCAATCTTCAACAATCCGGTCAAATTCTTCAAACGAGCCGAGATTGCTCATTTCCAAAATCTGCTGTTCGAACTCACCGTTATGACAAATGACCCCATCAAGCGTCTGCAAAGAAAGATTTCTCTTGTAGAGCCCATCGAGTACGCGCACGCTCTGGACGTTATGGAAAAACCAACGCCCCGTGTGTTTTTGATACACGTCATTTAAGAAATACTCACCCGCATGACCAAAGGGAGTATGTCCGACATCATGACCGAGAGCAATGGCTTCAATGAGATCGAGATTAAGCCCAAGAGCCCGTCCGATATCACGCGCTATGCGGCCAACAAGCTGCTCATGCAAGCCGCGTCTCGTAATGTCGTCATGGGAGCGAAACGAAAAGACCTGTGTTTTTCCGTTCAGTCGATTGTATGCCGGCATATGCAGGATTTTCTCGGTATCGCGCACAAAAGCAGGCCTGAGCGCACTGTCTGTATCGCGCGACATATCACGACGTACTATAGCCTCCTCCCGACATGCAAACGGGCTCAACGTACCCGAATTCACCTGGGCTGCAATTTCTTTCTCCAGCTCTTTTGATACGGACCCTGTAAGCGTTGGAGCAAGGGTATTCATGCGTATCATATACGCCTCCAATCCTTAATTTTGAAACTATGATAAAGGTGTGTCCGGACACAAATTAAAACCGCTCGAAAGTCTGGGAAACTTCTTTGAGAACATCTGCAAGACGAGATGCTATCTGAGCGGCTCCGTGTACATTGGGATGGTCATCGTCCGCAAAGAGTTTGGGGTTTTCGTCAATCAGATCCGCTCCACGAATGACCTCAATATGCTCGGATCTCGCCGCTTCAAAAATAAAATCCTCTACGTCGGAAAAACAAGAAAGAGGATGCGTGGGATAGAGTGTTTCAAAGTGAGGAAATGGTGTTATTGCGATGATCCGGGAGTTTTTATATTCTTGTGCAACTTCATGCAATGTCCGCCTGATATCCTGCTTTACCTGCCCTCTATTGGTTTTTTCAAAACGATAATTTGAACCCAAGGCTACAATTACAAGCTCTATATCCCAAGCCACATTTGGTTTCTCAATCGTTTCTGCTTGAAAGATTTGTCCGCCAATGCTTTGATTACACAGATTGAGTTTAAGTTTACGCGCAAGCTGTGTGGGCCACGTCTGAGTCGGGCTTCCCACCACAAAACCTTGGGCAATAGAGTCTCCTATAACTACCAGTCCTTTTTGTGCCTCCACCGGCGAGAAGAACGATCCGTCTCCAAAAAGGGTTCGGACCAAAACACCTGTCAGGCAGGGAAACCATATCCGTACCTGATGAACCTCACCAAACCCCGGAAGCCGCGGCGTCCCTTTTGTATCTTCTTGGTCCTCTACGCTAAAACGCAAAACATCGGGCTCTCCAAAAGAGAGTCGTGAGGTCTTGTTCTCATTGTCTATCGAAATAGGTACCAGGACCGTTTGCTTCTTATCGACACTAACAACCAGCGAATCCTGTATGCCTGAAGGCACCTGACGCAGTACCGCTTGGGTGCCTTGCGGCGGTTTTTCTACCAAGAGCTCAAGTGCAATATGCTGAGAGTCGGTTGTAAAAGAAAGCAAAACACCGGACGTACACCGTGCCATTTGGCGATAGAGCCCGGGATGCCAAGCCAGACAACTACCAAGAGCGCGCATTTGACTTTTGGAAAATCGCTCAGGGTGAACCCAGCCATCCGCAAGCTCTTCACAGCACAAAGCACCCTGCAAAAAGCGGGCAGCAGGACAAACAAGTGAATACCCTGATATGTCCTGCTGCAGTTTTGACATCCGCTTCCTTATCGTCACGCCACCTATAACCTACTTCCGTATTGGCGGCTCCTTCGAAGAAGACACTGTTGCAGCATTCTTTTCTTGGACACCGTCACTACTAAGCGTATCGTGACAGAATTTTTTATCAACCCATCCGGTAATGATCGGTGCAAAAAACGCCGTAATGACCACTGCCGCTGCAATTTGAGCCGTAGCAACGGGGGCAATGGCGGTATAGGACGCGTCGGCTTCCACAAAAGCTTTTGGCGTTGTAGCGGCGGTTCCCGCGACCGTACCGGAAGCGACGCCGGCTTTGCCCGATCCTCCGCACAGTTTCTCAAAAAGTGAAGTCAAAATACCGATGACAATGCAGAGTATCGCGAGAAGTACCCCGGAAAGACCGCCTTGAATGAGCTGCTCAAGGCTCATGCCGCAGCCAAGAGAAAAGCCCACGACCGCAATACAGGGGTTGATGCCGGGAACCAACAGGTTTTTCAAAAACGGGCTTGCGTTTCCCATGATGATGCCCAATACCAAAGGCAGCAGCGTTCCCACGTATACCAAAGGTTTGATGTCGGCAAGGCCGGAAACTCCAAGGGCCAGCATGGTAATGGTCGGACCTGCGGTAAGGGCGAGAAGAGCCGTTGCCCCCTGCTCTCCTGAGTCGCCGTATTCTGTCATGATGCCGGAATAAAGAGCAACATTGCAAAATGCAATACCACCAATGATGGACAGTGCGGAAAGGCCAAAGAAATTGTTTCCGCAGAAAGCGGCTACACCAAGACCAAGGGCAATGGAGAGAGCCAACTTTGGCACAAGAACCACAACACCCGTCTTCAAGGCCTCAGGGACTGCACGTAAGTTAATACTTGCACCCATAAAGATCAAAAGCAGACCAACAATGGTGGAAGAGCCTTTAACAACCGCCGTTGTAAAGCTTCCAACGGCAAGCACCTGTGGACAAAAAGAGTTTAGAAGCAGACCAACAAGCAGCGGATAGAGCATGATATCTCCTGGGATACGCGGAACCTTGAATCCCTTTTTGTCCTGCTTTGCTGTTGAGGTCACTTCTCTGTCCTGCCTCTTAGTAGAATCTGCCATACGATACATACCTCCCCTTGCGCCGTGCTCACGTACTGTCAAACGCTGCATTCAAGCAAAACGTTTCAGCTACTCTAACAGCTCAAAGATTGAGATCTTTGAGCTTTCGAGGTAATTAACCATTTGGTAGCAAACGAGAACTACACTTTCCCACCCTCAACCACAATGGTCTCCGGATCAACGTCATCACCGAAAACCGGTTTGAGCGTTTCTTCATAATCTTTGTGAAAGAAGTTTTCTTCTGCAAGCGGCCCCGTGATTTCATTGTTAATAAACTCAAGAAGCGACGTATTGCCTTTATGCACGGCAGCGGCAATGGTATCGGCATTTCCTAAATCATCTACACCCACCACAAAGCCGGGGTTAGATTTCACCCATGCCAAAACCTCGGTGTTATCGGTTGAAAATGCGTCTCCGCGACCGTCCAAAAGCGCATTGTAGGCATCGGCATACGAGTCAAACTTAACCATCGTAACCTCAGGATAGTTCTTCTCAAAATACGTCTCGGCAGTAGTGCCTTTGGATACGATAAGTTTTTTACCCTTGAGTTCATCGACACTTTTAATAACCGCCGACTCAGGGGAAACAATGCCGAGCTTGATCTTCATGTACGGAAGCGAGAAATCGACCTTCTCGGCACGCTCGTCGGTTACCGTAAAGTTTGCAAGCATAATGTCTGCCTTGTTGGACTGCAAAAAGGGAACACGATTGAGGCCATCGGTAGAAATGTAGTTGGCCTCTACCCCAAGGTCTTTTGCAAGCCGGTTACCAAAAACCACATCGTAGCCGGCAGGTTTGCCGTCCTTATCGACATAGCCAAAGGGAGCCTTATCGGAAAAATATCCAATATTGACTGCTCCTGCCTTTTTGATGTCATCAACACTGCGGAATGTATCGGATGCGCCTGCAGAACCGCCGCCCGCCGCCGTTTGACCGCCGCCGTGGTCGCATGCGGAAAGGAGCAGTGTGGAAAAGCTTGCAATACCCGCAAGAAATGCGCGACGGGATACGTTTGCAAATAAGTTGTTCATATAAACTCTTTTCTAGTCCGAGGAGGTATGACGAGAGGTCTTATCAAACTCAAAAGTTTTAAGGAATTCTTTTGCACGAGTTGTTGTGGGAGCCGAGAAGAACTTCTCAGCATCATCCGATTCCTCAACAATCTTACCCTGGTCAATAAACACGATATGGTCGGCCACCGCGCGGGCAAAATTCATCTCATGCGTCACGATTATCATCGTGCGACCTTGCTTGGCGAGCTCCATCACCACTTCCAGAACTTCGTGCACCATTTCAGGATCAAGAGCTGCGGTAATTTCATCAAAAAGCATAACCTCAGGATTGGTCATAAGGGCTCTTACAATAGCCACCCGCTGCTTTTGCCCACCCGAAAGAGATGAAGGATACGCTTCGCGTAAATCCCAAAGCCCCACACGGCTAAGCAGCTCTTCCGCCTGCGCATATACCTCTTCCTTGTTGCGCTTTTGAGCAATGAGGGGCGACAAGGACACGTTTTTTAAAACGTTCATATTGGGGAAAAGATCATAGCTCTGAAACACCATTCCGATACCTGAATGGACGTGAGCGTGTTTCTCGCCAGAGATTTTTTGTCCCGCAAGGATAACTTCTCCCCCTTGAATGTCTTCAAGTCCAACAATGCAGCGCAAAAGCGTTGACTTACCGCAGCCGGAAGGTCCCAAAACCACAACGGCCTGTCCCTTCTTGACGGAAAATGAAACATCGTCAAGCACGGGCGCATTACCTTTATAGGACTTTACGAGATTTTTAATCTCAAGCACCGGTACCTGCGCAGCACCGTCCATAATACCGGTGGTTTGTTCAGGGGTTTTCGCGGTATTGATACTCATTTTTGAGTGCTCCTTTCAAGTCTGCGTGCAAGAAGCGACAAGGGAAAACAGGCGGCAAAATACAAGAAGAAAATGGCGCCATAGATCCACAAGGCTCCCGTTGTCGGAAATTTGAAACGATAAAAATCAGTGATCTGAGAGCCGACGCGAATGAGTTCAACAACTCCGATCAAATTACAAAGTGCCGTCGTCTTAATCATGCGTGTAATAAGGTTGATTGCAGGCGGAAGCAAACGTCGTATTGCCTGAGGTAAAACGACTCGTAGAAATATTTGACGGCGAGAAAGTCCCAGCACAAATGCACTGTCATATTGAGAACTTGGAATTGACGTAAGTGCGCCGCGAACGAGATCTCCCATCTCGGCAGCTCCCCAAAAGGTAAACACCGCAATTGAAGCCTCAAATCCGTCAAGGTTGGCACCAAACCAAGCTGCGGTGCCAAAAAAGACCACATAGAGTAAGACAAGCTGGGGCATCACACGAACAACTTCGAGATACATCCTCAAAATCGCACGGACAACTTTGGAACGGGACGTCATCAAAAGACCGACAAGCACTCCAAGAGGAATCGAAAGCGCGACGGAAAGAAATCCAATCTCAACGGTGACCCACAACCCTCCCAAAAGGCGATAAATAACACCCTCTTGCAGAAGAATATTATCTGCGAGCATAGTCAAACCTCCTCTCAAGCCAACTCCCCATAAAAGAGACAGGTACCAAAATGAGAATGTAGGCAACCACCAGCATAAAGAGAGCTTCTGTTGTGTTGTACATCATGCCGATGAGATCTTTTGCAACAAACATAAGGTCTGCCAGGGCAATAGCCGAGACAACCGACGATTCTTTAATGAGGAAAATCGTATTGGCAACAAGACTTGGCAGTGACACGGAAAGTGCCTGTGGGAGAACCACATACCAAAGCGATTGCTTCTGTGAGAGACCAAGCACCCACGCCGACTCCTCCTGTATGCACTCTACAGAGTCAAAGCCGGAGCGTAAAGCCTCGGCCATATATGAGCCACCCAAAAAAGTTAACCCGACTACCGCCGCCACTTCCGCATCCATCTTGATACCAATTTTGGTAAGTCCAAAGTAAATGAGAAAGAGCTGCACCAATAAGGGGGTATTACGCGAGAGCTCAACGTATACCGATACACATTGTCTCAGTACGGGAGTCTTTGCTTGTACAACTACCATACAGATTAAACCCACTATAAGTGACGCCACGATACCAAAAAATGAAATACCAATGGTTATACGTGCAGCCGTGGCATACAGGGGAAGATATTTCCCGATGAAGCCCCAATCCATGCGATTACAATCCTCTCCAAAGCTTGCAGCGCATTTCGCATATACAAGCCAATTATCTGCATATTATTTTTCCGAAAGGTAAAACAAACGGCTTAACGCCCGAACCCTTACCAGAAGAGGACACAGAGCACCCGACCCCTGGCCATAGCAGACCCGGGCTTTTGACAGATTGCGGTGTATGCACACGGCATGGTGTATGTCATCGTCTTAAATCGCATGAGAATAATCCTACTTGCAACTAGGAATTTGTCAACCGCATCATAAAATCGATAATCATTTGGAAACAATTACGCTATCTAAGTGCTACGCTATCTGAGTGTCTCTGCCGCTTTCCGTACAACGGTAAACGCCGAAATTAAATCGTCCAGAGTCATACGAGCATTCGCGGGACTTGTTGACGGCAATGGCATAGCGGTAAGGTGAGTTGTCGGTTCAATATGGCGATGGTAGAGCCGTGTAGCCATGCCTCCAAGCGTATATATCTGCACAATGTTTGCCTGCTCAAGCAAACTCGCAATGTCATTGGGAACCGGATTTTCAATGCTCGCATCACTGGCGCCTATAATGTCACACGCCTTCAAAACATCACAGACGGCCACATGGTGTAGGTGGCAGAAGCGTATCTTTTCTTCACTGCTATCCAAGGGTTTCTCGCCCCAAAGACCGGCCATAACACGCCAAAAACGATTCTGTGGATTACCAAAATAAAAGCCAATTTCTCGCGATTTAGGACTTGGCATCGAGCCCAATAACAGAACGCGAGAATCCCTATCAATGATGGGAGGTAAGGGATTTACGATATGCTCACGCCCGGATTGTGGGAGTTTTCCCATGTATTTAGTCTCCCACCTGAAGCGGCTCGGTAAATTCCGCTTCATCATCAAGGCGGATTACGCTCACCTGACCGTATCCTGCTCCTCCTACGGTTCCGGTATCAATACCCCACTTATCATGCACGTTACCGGTGGCGGGAGTTGCGCCGGCGCGGATATACTGCGCAAGGCCCTCCTCGTTTTGCGCACTCCGATTAATATTTGAAGCACCCACGGAAGCAAGATATGGTGTAGGGGTATGTCCGCAAATGACAATGGGACCGTTTCCTCCGGAATCAACGAGTCCGGTAGGCCGAGACCAAAAATCTTCGCGAATCCACAGGAGATCTTCCGTGTTCTGTAACTCTACAAACGAATGCAGAGTCTCAAGGTTCCACGCCGGAGGCACCGGAGAAATACCTGCACGAATACCGGCATGCACGAGAATGTACGGACGCCCTCCTCTGATGCATTCATAATGCAAGGGTAAACTTTGCAGCCACTCCAAAAGATCAAATCGTTGCTGCTGAGAGTAGCTCTTAAGCTGATCGCGTGTTGTCTCGCCGCCGTTGTATATCCACGTAATAAGCGCTTCCGTATCGTCTTCATTCGCTAAAAAACGCCCGAGCATCTGCTCATGGTTGCCCTGAAGAACTACCACATGTGGCAACGTCTTGACCGTTTCGATGACACCAAGCGGATCAGGACCGCGATCAATCATATCGCCAAGGCAAATAAATTGATCCTCATCTTGAGGCGCAATGCGTTCAAGTATTCGCCTGAGCGGCTTGGCGTGCCCGTGAATGTCGGTAAAAACGTATGTTGCCACAAAACTCCTAACGATTATGCGATCCCAAACAGTCTTCCACAGACGGCTTGCCGTCAAAATTGAGGCCATGCGTCAATTTTCTTGCAGCTTCCAAATTAAAATCATGCGAGAAGAACATGTCAAGTGCATAGGGAACATTGGCAAGCGCGGCATCATAGAGATCCCAGAAACTTTCATGGCGTTTTGTGCCTGTTGCAGGATCAATCCACGCATGGCCTTCATGGTTGTCAAAGTCAGAATCAGCCGAAGCCCGCGGCCGATGCGAGATTGCTTCCATGAGAGAATACCGATGGGGAGCAAAGGTGCGCTCCACGCGACTCAAAAACTTCGCCTTCTTACCATCGGGAGAATATATCAAACGTTGAATCATTCGATTGTCCACAACGGCAGACGAGAAAATCCTTGTGTCGGTCGGTTGATCATAGGTCCACAAAAGCACATAGAAATATACACGGTCAAGCACATAGAGCGTCCGCAGCGATGCGCGCAACACCTCAGAATAGGGACGATAACTTTTAATGGTTTTCCCTGTTCGGGCATAGAGAATCGCTTCATCAAGGTCACGTTCTATCTCAGCGTGCACCAAAGGTCCCGCTTGCCCGTCAAGCCCTTCCACACCCATCGACGTCAGACTGTCCTGCAGGGAAAACACAAATGGATGCGCCGTGGTGTCCAAAAGATAGTGGCAGAGAAAGCCCGCACAATATGCACGTGCAACGGCAACATCTTGAAGCGGTAACGGCGCAAGAGCGTCGCGCATGGAAAGCAACAGCTCGGGAGTGCGGGCTTTGTGCATACGTGAGCCCATATTCGCCCAACGGTGCAGCAAAGGGTCTACCTGCAGAAAAAAGAGAGGGTCAGGGCCTTGATTGCCCAGCAAAAAGGCCTCCTGCTCTTCGAGCGTGGCAAAGCCAAGCCTACCAGCCGCTATCTCAAAGGCATCTTTGCCAAAAAAGTCATGAGTAAGAATTGCCGGCATACGTTTCCCCTCTTGGACACCCACTCAACCTTCTGATACATACACCCGCTTAAGGGGCGAATATATGCTACCCATTGTACTCGCTTGTGCTCTAACTATCCAAGCTCTGCAATCCCAAGGCAAGCGCACCGATGCGAGGTCCATCTGCCATGTAACCCTCCTTATCGCTTAAAGGTGTCTTATGCAATACTCGCTTCATAACCCGCGTTCTTGACTGCGGCAATAAGCGCTTCGTCAGAAACAGCACCGTCAAGCTTAACGATGGCAGACGCATCTTCAAGCGATACTTCCACGCGAGAAACACCCTCTACGGCTTCAAGCGCCTGGGTAACGTGGGCAACGCAGTGCTGACAGCTCATTCCTTCAACATTCAATTTCTTTTCCATACGCTCTTTCCTTTCCTTCGGTGTCGATACGATTACGGGTGCTGCTGTTGTACATACGGGTTTTGACTGCGCACCAAAACCTGATTGAACCTGAGTTTCAACGGATCCCACATGACTCACATCAATTTCTTTTGGTTTCCACGTACGCAGACGCAGAGCGTTTGTCACCACAAAAACTGACGAGAATCCCATGGCTGCCGCCCCTATCATCGGATTGAGCGTAACGCCCAAAGGTGCCAAGAAGCCCATGGCAACCGGAATACAAATAGCATTATAGAAGAGCGCCCAGAAGAGATTCTGCTTGATATTTCTGAGGGTTGCTTTCGAAAGCTCAATGGCTCCAGCAACGTCTGTCGGATCTGACTTCATAAGCACAATGTCTGCCGAGCTGATAGCCACATCAGTACCCGCTCCAATGGCGATGCCAATATTTGCCCGAGCAAGTGCCGGAGCGTCGTTGATGCCGTCGCCCACCATGATGACATTCTCGCCGGACTCTTGAAGACGACGGATTTGAAGTTCCTTCTCGCTTGGTAGAACGTCAGAAATCACTCGGTCAACGTTGAGTTTTTTCCCAATCACCGCCGCTGTGGTTTTTTGGTCTCCCGTGAGCATAATGGATTGTATGCCCATAGCTCGCAGCTTCAGAATTGTCTTCGCACTGGTTGGCTTTATGGTATCCGCCACGGCGATAATCCCTATAAGCTTGCCGTCTCTCGCAAAAAAGAGTGGTGTTTTTGCATCGGAGGCTAAGGCATTCGCGGAAGCTTCAAGGCTGCCAAGGTCAACGCCCTCCTGCTCCATAAGACGCCTATTTCCTGCAGCGATTTTCAAACCCGCAAGAGTTGCCGTAAGGCCGCCTCCTGCTACCTGCGTAAAATCCGTGAGCTCGGCGTTCTTCTCGCCTTGTGTTTGAGCGACCTGTACGCTGGCAGAGTTTGCCTCAACAAAATGCATATCGGCATAGGCCACAATCGCCTGCGCGAGAGGATGCTCGCTTTTACGCTCAAGGGTTGCCGCAAGAGCAATGAGATCTTCTTTCTCCACGCCTTCGGCGGCAATCACGTCAGTTACGCTGGGCCTGCCTTCGGTAAGAGTTCCTGTTTTATCAAAGACAACCGTAGTGGCTGCCGCCGCACCTTCAAGCACCTCGGCAGACTTTACCAAAACGCCCTGAGAAGCGCCCAGACCGGTGCCTACCATGACGGCGGTCGGTGTTGCAAGACCAAGTGCACAGGGGCAAGAAATTACCAGCACCGACACGGCATGAGAAAGAGCGCCGGCAAAATCACCCGGCGCAAACACAAACAGCCAGCCGACAAAGGTGAGAAGCGCCAATACCATGACCACCGGTACAAAGACGCCTGCAATGGTATCGGCGCGGCGCTCTATGGGAGCCTTTGAGCTCGTTGCCTCATCAACAAGACGGATGATACCGGCAAGCGTTGTATCATCGCCTACGGCCTGCGCTTGCATCTTGAACCAGCCTCCGACGGAAACGGTGGCGCCGGTTACGTGCGCACCAACCGCCTTTTCCACGGGGATTGCCTCACCCGTGATAGCCGACTCATCTACCGAACTCTCCCCTTCCACCACCACACCGTCCACAGGAATGGCGCTTCCCGCGCGAACTACCAAAATGTCGCCCACGTGAACGTCCGCAGCAGAGACGGTTTCTTCTTTGCCGTCGCGCTCTACCACGGCCGTCTTAGGAGTAAGGTTCATCAAAGCCTCAATGGCTCCGGTGGTACGGCCCTTCGCACGAGCTTCAAAGAACTTTCCCAGCGTAATAAGGGTAAGAATCAATCCTGCCGATTCAAAATACATGCCATGCATGGCCGCATGAACAGCTGTCAAGTCCCCTACAACAAAGGCATTTGCCATTCGATAGAGGCTTACCACGCTGTAGGCAAAACTTGCGGAAGAGCCAAGTGCGATAAGTGCGTCCATATTGGGTGCACCATGGATAAGCGAACGAAAACCGCCGATAAAGTAATGCCGATTGATAAAAAGTATGGGAATGCAGAGAAGAAGCTCGGTAAGCGCAAGATTCATCATGTTTCGCATACCGGAAAGCTGTAGCGGAACCGGCCAGCCAAGCATGTCTCCCATAGCTATGTAAAAAAGCGGAACGGCACATGCGAGAGACTCTATAAGCTGCCGTTTTTTTGATTCAACTTCCTTTTGAGCGGCGTCCGTCGCACGAGTCTCAGATGAAACAGCAGCCTTTTGTTCAAGACGAGGATGCGCCTCATAGCCGGCCTTTGAGACGGCAGCGCTTATATCTTGAAGCGTCTTTTGATCGCCGTCAAAATCAACCTCCATTGAGTTCTTGAGCAGGTTGACCCGAGCTTCTTTGACACCGGCAACGGAGGCAGCCGCTTTTTCCACATGAGCAGCACAACTTGCGCATGTCATTCCTATGACATCGAACGTTTTCTGATCCATCTTGCAACCTTGCCTTACATAAACTTCTTGAAGAGATCCATAACTTCATCGATAACGTCGGTATCGCCTTGCTGCACACGATCAACCACGCAAGACTTCAGGTGGTCTTGCATCACTTCACGAGAAATTGCCTTTACCGCAGATTCCACGGCAGCAAGCTGGATAAGAACATCTCCGCAGTAGCGATCATCCTCGACCATAGTTTTAATACCACCGAGCTGACCAATCACGCGATTGATACGCCGTGACACACTTGATTTAAGCTCCTGCGAGCGGGGTTTGTTTTTATGAGCGCACAGACAAATCTCCGATTGAGACTGAGTTCCGATCTTTGACTCTGTTGCTTTTGGTTGACTGAGTGCCGACACATGCTCTCCTTTTACGCACACCTTATGAACACCTCTTCTGAAGTGTCCTATTCATAAAGCATAATACCCCCTAGGGGCATATTTATACTACATGTATGTAATCTTTTAATCCATGTACCATTGATTCAAAAAGAACATCATTGAATACACCACTATTACAAGCCAGAGTACACATGAAATAATCTTAAATATCGGCTTTGTCTCATTTCCCGTTAAGGTTGCTGCAAAAAAGAGAATAGTAACAGGAATCAAGGACCATGCAAAAATTGCTGGGCTTATGAGCTTAAAATCCAACAAAATTGAGGAAGTTACCGATATGATAATCTCAATTAACAGTAGCCTCCTACGCCATTTGAAATCTATACTCATAGCTAGTAGAGACTTGCACCGACTATTGAGACATCAGTACGCCAAGGAATATGGCTTTTTCTCCTATAGTATTTAGTAGTGGCAACTATCAGCTTTATTCCATGGTTTTGATAATACGGTGTTATTCCTGCCATACCAGCCATCTCGGATACCATTCTTCCAATATATTCAGAGGCAGCGCCAATATCATATGCTCCTGGAACATAAATCAAAATCGCTCCAATAATTCGTGCAGCTTTTGCCCCAACACCCACAATACTAGCAATCTGAGCATACGAAACATACTTAGTCGATTTACGTGTCACAGATAAAGGGGCATATCCAGGTTTCTGATTTGATACATAGCCTGCATCTAGTTCACAAATCTCATTGGTAATCGACGAATAAACCGTATTGGATTGCTTATCCAACTCAAGAGTATGTATTTCCCCGGTTTCAACATCTTTAATTGAAACCACTCTGAAAACATCATTATCAGAAATGCTGATAATCGAACTTTCTCCTTGACCTATAACACTGATCGAATTAGCATCCACAGTTCTTATGGTCAAAGCATTGTCAAGTTCTTCTCCAAAAGAACGTTTGGGGAGGAGAAAAGATGTCACTCCTCCAAGACCTGCAGTTACAAACACTCGCCTCGAAAAACTCTTTTTTTCTAACATCTTTTACCTCACTCTCTTTAACAAAAGCTCCCTAACCTTATTTGCTATTATATAAAAAGCATCAGAAATATGTTTACTAAAGGTTACTTTTATTCGGTAATAGGCTCATAAGAATCGGCGAGCGTAGTAATTGCCTGATTATATTGAGTGCATATTTACTCTAGATGTACAATAGGTTTTTAGACACGTTTGCATTCAGCCAATTTAAGTAGAAATAGCATTACTCTAAGTAAAACAGGCCATCGAGAAACCCGATGACCTGTGAGTTTATGGTGGGCGTTACAAGATTTGAACTTGTGACCTCTTCCGTGTCAGGGAAGCGCTCGTCCCCCTGAGCTAAACGCCCGAATAAAGCTGCTCAATTGCAGCGAGGGATATAGTACGACAAAAACTACGATTGGCGCAAGTGCCATTTACAACTTTCTTCAAGCTTTCTTGATACCCTACTTCTTTTGAGACTTGGTATTCACCTTGACACGAATACCGCCGGCAGCCGCAGACTTTTTCTGTCCCAAGCGCTTCTCGCCTGAAATAAATGCGGAAAGAGAAGATATCGCTCTTGTCCAACGCTGATATACCGTCGGACCGCCATGAGAGCGCAGGCCGAGGAGCATGGACGCAAAGAGTGTCGGAAGAAAATACTCAATGGCACGCCACAATACGAAACCCGCAGCGATCTTCTCGCCAAACATGTGTGCAAAGAGAAACGCAAAGCCACCCTCAGCGCCACCGGTACCTCCCGGAAGCGGAATTGCCGAGGTGAGAAGCTCAAGCATGGAGCCGGACGCCAGGCAGGTCAAAAGATCCGCAGGTTGTCCAAGGGCATTCAACACAAAGTATGGCAAGGAGTACAGACATCCCAGCTGAAAAAGGGTGATGACAAGTACGATGCACATCTCAGGAATATTTTTAGCGGCATTTTTGAATCCAGCCGAAAACTCATGTACCTGCGTATTAATAATCTCATGCCAATGGTCATAGCGCTTTACAATGCCAAAACGTGAAAGAATCCGGAGTCCCCAATTGCCCAGTGCAACAACCATACGCGGGAGCAGACAGATTGCGAGCATCCCTCCGACCATAAGAATTTTTGCACCAAAGAGGACGACACCGACAATCGTCACATCGCCAAACTGCTCAAAGAAGTAATTGAACCTGAACAGCAGAATAAGAGCGGCAAATATTCCTTCTCCCGCTTCATACATCACAAACCGCGTAAACTGAAGCGCGCCTGCCTGTCCCACGGAAATGCCCGCTCTTGTAAGGCGGAAAATCTGCGCGGGAGCGGCTCCTGCTCCGTTGGGTGTGAGGTTCATAAAGAAGATACCCGCCGCCTCAACGCTCATAAGATCACGGATACCCACGGGACATTCCGGATCGGTAATGACCGAAATGATGTACGCGAAAATTCCCAGCAAATAATATGCAAAGTATGCAAAAGCACCGGCTACAAGCCAGCTGGTATCAACACCGGCAAGCGCTCCGACAAACTCGTCGAACTGTCCGGAAAACACGATGTAAACACCATAGAGAACGCTTACAAGCACCAAAAACAGAACGCTTTTGCGAACCTGTCCATAACTTTTACGAGCATCTTCTACTGATTCGGAAGCAGAGTTTGGGCTCACTGCCACCTTCGGGGTAATTTTTACTTTAGGCTTGGTCGCCTTTGGAGATCCAGGCTTTACGCTTGTTGACTTTGACGCGACAACATCTTCCGGACGATCCATGAACACCTCCCGACCTTAAGCCTCTTCTCGCAAATTTCTTATCCCTAACGTATGTAAGTATACCTGCAACAGACGCTGCCTAGCGAGACAAACGCGCCGTCAGCTATTCTGCAAATTTGGCGAGAAGCTCTTCATCGCGCTCAATGATTCCGCCACCGATGCACACCGGACCGTCGTAAAAAACCGCCGATTGACCGGGTGCTACCGTACGTACCGGAGCCTCATAGGTAATGCGCATGGTCGTGGCACTCACTTTTGTTAACATGCACGGGCGCAGCTCACCGGTATGGCGCGTGCGTACGGTATAGGCGCCATCTGCCGGCACACATCCGGAAATCCAGTGTGCATCCACAATATCCATCGTCTTTGTCCAAAGTGCCGCACTCATGGGATCAGACGTTACATACACGGTATTTGTATTGGTGTCCGTTGCCACCACATAATGAGCAGGGCCTCCTCCAACGGAAAGTCCCTTACGCTGCCCTATGGTAAACAAAAAAGCACCGTCATGTTCGCCGAGCTTTTTCCCGCTCTCCCACTCAATAATATCGCCTGTCTTGCGCTCAAATGCGTCAAGCAAAAACGTACGGAGCCCAACCGGTCCGATAAAGCAGATTCCATCGGAATCAGGCTTATTCTCAATACCGAGACCTCGATCGGCACACATGGCGCGCACCTCAGCCTTTGTGGGAATATCGCCAATCGGGAAAATCGTTCTGTCAAAAACCTCACCCGGGACACGCCAGAGAAAATACGTCTGATCTTTATGCTCATCGGCGGCGCGCATAAGGCGAGAAGTTCCGCTGCCGTGCGGTGGCCCGGCCATCCCAGTCGTATTATTTGCACCGCTACCGCAGACGTTCTTCTCGCCGGAAGCGAGGCGCGCATAATGGCCCGTTGCGATATAGTCGGCCCCTTCGGCAAAGGCTCGCTTCGCAAACGTACCAAACTTGACGGTTTGGTTACACATGACATCGGGGTTGGGGGTATACCCGTGAGCATAGGAATCAAGCAGGTAGTCAACAACCGTCTCTTTGTATTCCTTCTCGCAGTCCCATACCGCCAGATCAATGCCAAGAGAAACGGCCACGCGCTCCGCATCGGCCAAATCGTCTGCCCATGGGCAGTGAAACCCTGGGAGATCCTTTGACCAGTTGCGCATATACACTGCATGAACGTCAAAGCCCTGTTCCAAAAGAAGCGCTGCCGAAAGCGCCGAGTCGACGCCGCCGCTCATACCCAGATACACTTTATCCATTGATGTCTCCATACGATAAACGCGCGTGCTGCATGCGATCTTGCTCCGCATGAACCGCACGGATAATGGCCTCGGCTGCATATGTGATATCCGCCTCGGTTGTTGAGTGTCCCAGCGTTAAGCGCAGACTTCCTGCAGCTACCTCACGGGGTGCCCCAATCGCCTCAAGGACATGCGATATATGCATTTTTGACGCCGCGCAAGCCGATCCCGTTCCCACCGAAACGCCTTCACGCTCAAGCAGAATGACCAAACGACGTGCTTCAATCTCAGGAAACGATACGTGCAGCAAACTGGGCAGACGAAGCTTTGCGTTTTTTGGACCGGAAACGACCATCTGCGGAAACTCTTTGACAAGCAGCCTCTGCAAAAGATCGCGCAGGCGAGAAAGACGGTGGGCTTCGTCTTTTTGTCGGGCCTGTACCATCTCAAGTGCACGGGCAAAGCCGATAATACCGGCCACGTTTTCCGTACCCGAACGCACGCCTCCCTCCTGGCCACCGCCAAGCACAAGCGGCCGAAGCCGCACGTCATCAGACGCCCATAAAAGTCCCACCTGCTTGGGGCCGTAAATCTTAGCGGCGGAAAGCGTCATCATGTCAACCCCGAGAGAAGAAACATTGACCGAAAGCGTGGAAGTGGCCTGTGAAGCGTCGGCGTGAAAATAAATGTGGCGCTTCTCGCCCGCCTTTAAGCGGCGATTACGTTCGCGCGCGACAACGGCGGAAATCTCTCGGATGGGTTGAATGGTGCCAATCTCGCCGTTTGCCAGCTCTATGGAAACCAACTCTGTTTCAGGCCTAAGCGCTGCGGCAACGCTTTTTGGATCCACGCGCCCATCTGCACCCACACGAAGCGTCTTGCGGCTGAAGCCTCCCGCGCACGCGAGAATGCTCTCATGCTCAATGGCATCAACAATGACGTGTCCGTCTTCCGACACTGTCGCAAATGCCAGGTTGTTGGCTTCCGTAGCGCCTGCCGTCAAGACGATATTTCCCGGTCTGGCTCCAATGCCGTGTGCCAGCGATGCGCGTGCTCGCTCCACCTCATCTCTGATTGCCCGAGCACGGGCGTACGGAGCAGACGGGTTATAGAAGAGCTCGGTATAGTACGGCAGCATTGCCTGAACAACCTCAGGGTCCATGGGCGTTGCAGCCGCAAAGTCGAGGTACACCGAGCGGTTCTTCTCAACATATTCCTTTTGGTCATGACGGTCGTCATTCAGGTTTTTCTCGTCACGTATCTCGTCATTCATGCTATTTTGCTCATTCATGCTATTTTGCTTTCTCAACGCCGGTCGAAAGATTTTGGAATCGAGCCGAAATGAACTCATTTGAATAATGCATATCTACCCACTGCTCAAACGCATTTTGCGGCGGAATGCCCACGTCCCGCGCGGTGGCTCGCATAAAGCAAGCTACCGTCATGCCTATATCAGCCACAAGATACAGCGATATAAGCGTAATAAAAATGGCTTGACGCTTGGAAGTTGGCTCTCCTATATGATAGAGCGCGCGAGGCATAACAAAACGGCACCATATCAGGCCAAGAAGTCCCCAGAAAAACAAAAATCGCCACGCTACAAATTCAGTAATGTGATCGGGAAGAAACGCATAGGTCCATGACTGCATGTGGAAAAATGTCAGCATACCCCAACCGGTAATCTCCTCAAGGAGGCCTCCGACAACGGCGGAGATGCAAAAAACCACCACGTTAGGAGCGTGTCTCCTGCGAAGTTGATAGCTTATGAGCGTGAGAAGAACGGCTCCTGCACCATAAAGCGGAGAAAATGGTCCCCACACAAGCCCCACTCTTGATTCGGTGAGACCGGCAGTGATAAGCATCCAGATTTCTTCGAGGAGCAATCCTGCCATGCTACCCACCACAAAAAGGATTACGACCTGGTACCAGCCCATATGCATGGCATCAAGATAACTCTCCCTCTTTACTTTTGTGGAATGTATTTTTTCGGGATATGAGAATATGGCCACGACTCTGTTTTTTGCAGTAGGATTTGCCACGGTTGTGGCTGGCACATCACGTGCCGCAGTTGCGGGCGTCGTTGCCGTTGCCGTTGCGGGCATCGTTGTCGTTGCCGTTGCCGTTGTCGTTGCGGGTGTCGTCGCCGTTGTCGTCGCTGTTGTGGCTATTGCAGGTGCCGTAACGCCTGACTCTTTATCTTCGAGCTTCTCGCCATCTGAAAGCCAATCGGCAAAGAAGCGAAATGCATTTGCAAATCCGCGCACGACAAGCCATATAATACACAAAAGCGCCAGAAGCGACGCAATGATAAACAGCATGAAACGATTCCAATCAATAGCCACTTCTTCTAGGATACGATATTTTTACGATATGAGAACCGGAGCATCAGAGTTGAGAGGTGCATCAATTTGCGCATACCGATCTTGATACGCAACGGTAAATTCAGGCCCATACACGTCCGAAAAAAGCATCCGAAACAAAAAGTTTGCATGAATTTCATGTTTTCGCTTGCATTGGTCGCTAGGTTTGCGTATATTATTCCTCGCGTTCGCGGGCTTAGCGCAGTTGGTAGCGCGCAACC